>Ga0209273_10000018_pt1 | contig 611375 bp, 565 predicted proteins | sample tdAd471_FD_187126 | JGI IMG/M metagenome (GOLD analysis project Ga0209273, IMG submission 187126) | Marine sediment microbial communities from the Atlantic coast under amendment with organic carbon and nitrate - tdAd47.1 (SPAdes)... | ecosystem: Environmental > Aquatic > Marine > Coastal >... | reverse complement strand
AGCGACAAACACTCGAATATCGGCGCTTGCAACACCGCAAGCTCGCCGCCTAAACATCAATCCCAGACGAGGCCTACACTCCGCAAGCCTACGCCGCGAGTTGTGCCAAATGTTCTGACGACGGACAGGTTGCGCCGGAGGCCAAGCCGAGCGGTCGCGAGAATGTCGCAGCCTGGCTGAATACTGCGCCGGAAGTGACCACTTTAGTGAGGATCAATCCGCTCGGTACAGATCATGCTGCACTGGATATAACGGCTATTCTACCAGCGCGACCGCACGGTATCATGCTGCCCAAGGCGGAAGGGGCGCAGGATGTTGCCTGGCTTTCGACCATGTTTGACGGCGCGGATATTCCGATTCTGCCGATTGCGAGCGAAACCCCTTCCGCGGTCTTCCAACTGGGAACCTATAAGGAAGTCGGGAGCAAGCTGGCGGGGTTGACCTGGGGGGCGGAAGACCTGCCCGCTGCGATTGGTGCATCGAGCGCGCGTGAAGCGGATGGCAGCTATACCGACCCGTATAAGGTGGTGCGATCCCTGTTGCTGTTCGCTGCCCATTCTGCGGGCGTTGCGGCGATTGAAACTGTCTATCCCAATATCCGTGATGAAGATGGGCTGGCGGCCTATGTTGCGCGTGGGCAGCGCGATGGCTTTACCGGGATGATGGCGATCCATCCGGCGCAGGTGGCAATCATCAATGAGGGTTTCATGCCCAGCGACGCAGAGCTGGCGCATGCGCGCGCGGTAGTGGAGGCTTTCCGCGCCAACCCCGGTGTTGGCGCGTTGAAACTTGATGGCAAGATGATTGATGTGCCGCATCTCAAACTGGCGCAACGCATCCTGGCGCAATTCGATGGTGATGAGCAGGCCGGATGAAGAGCCTCGCTGATTTCGACGACGATGAAGTGACGGAAATCCGGCGTGCGGTGCGATCACTATGTGCCGGATTTCCCGGCGAGTACTGGCGCAACCTGGATCGTCAGAACTGCTACCCAACTGAATTTGTTTCCGCCTTGACGGAGGCGGGACTTCTCGGCGCGCTGATTCCGCAGGAATATGGCGGTTCAGGGCTGAACCTTGCAGCTGCTGCGGCGATCATGGAGGAAATTCAGGCCGCGGGTTGCAATGGTGCCGCCTGCCATGCGCAAATGTATGTGATGAACACACTGCTGCGTCATGGCAGTGCTGGACAGAAACAAAGGTATCTGCCTCGTATCGCATCGGGTGAGTTGCGGTTACAGGCCTTTGCCGTAACCGAGCCCGGATCGGGCACGGACACGCTCGCCCTGCGAACCACAGCCGTGCGGGATGGTGCAGATTATATCATCAGCGGCCAGAAAATCTGGACATCGCGTGCTGAACATAGCGATTTGATGCTGCTGTTGGCGCGCACGACGCCACGCGATCAGGTTGAGAAGCGGAGTGATGGTCTGTCGGTGTTCCTGGTCGACATGCGCAAAGCGCCCAAAGAGGCACTGCGGATCCAGCCGATCCGAACGATGATGAATCACAGTACCACCGAGATCTTTTTCGATAATTTGCGAGTGCCTGCCGAAAATCTGATTGGCGAGGAAGGCAAGGGCTTTCGCTACATCCTGTCAGGGATGAACGCAGAACGGATCCTGATCGGCGCGGAGTGCATCGGCGATGCCAAATGGTTTATCCGAAAAGCGAGCGCTTATGCGCGAGAGCGTGAGGTATTCGGTAAGCCGATCGGGGCCAATCAGGGGATCCAGTTCCCGATTGCGCAGGCATATGCCCAGATGTGCGCTGCGGAATTGATGGTCCACCATGCGGCACAATTATACGAAACGGGCGCCAATGTTGGCGCAGAAGCCAATATGGCCAAGATGCTGGCGGCTGACGCATCATGGGCGGCGGCAGATATGTGCATTCAGACTCATGGTGGGTTCGGATTTGCGGAAGAATATGATGTGGAACGAAAATTCCGCGAAGCGCGGCTTTACCGTGTTGCTCCTATCTCAACCAATCTGGTCCTGTCCTATCTGGGTGAGCATGTGCTGGGATTACCAAGGTCATATTAGGGGAGCATTGGAACCTAGGGCACTGTCAGGTTAAAGCCGTGAGCGTGCGTTGATTCACGAAGCTGAAGGGTTTTGTCAGGTTAACTGACTAAGGCCGAGTTGAAGCGCGAAGCTGAAACTTCATCCTTTCGCTGCGGACGCGGCCTGCCATTCCGCGAAGGCACGGTCTCGGGGGCACTGTCAAAGCAAACTGGTTGATCGGGCAGGGTGATGCTAGCCGTCCCGGATGAGCAAGGTCGACAACCCGTATCGCTACTTCAACTCCTCACCCGAAGTGATCCGGCTGGTCGTGATGATTTATGTCCGCTTTCCGCTGTCGCTGCGGAACGTGGAAGATCTGCTGTTTGAGCGCGGAATCGACATCTGTCATGAAACAGTTCGTTTATGGTGGAACAGGTTCGGCCCGATGTTCGCTGCCGATATTCGCCGGCAACGTATTTCGAGAATGAAAGGATTTCGACACTGGCGCTGGCATCTTGATGAGGTGTTTGTGAAGATCAATGGCGAGACGCATTACCTTTGGCGTGCCGTCGATCATGAAGGTGAAATACTCGAGAGCTATGTCACCAAGAAACGGGATAAATCCGCAGCTTTGCGGTTCTTCAAGAAGACGCTGAAGTGGCATGGCAGTCCAGTAAATATCGTAACCGATGGCCTCAAATCCTACCCTGCTGCCATGAAGGAACTGGGTAACGAGGACCGCCGCGAGATGGGACGGTGGCTTAACAATCGAGCCGAGAACAGCCATCTACCATTTCGACGAAGAGAGCGGGTGATGCTCAGATTTCGACAAATGAAGTCGCTACAAAAGTTTGCCTCCCTTCACGCTAACATTCACAACCACTTCAACCAGGAACGCCATCTCATCGACCGCCAGACCTACAAAGCCGCCTGCTCAGTCGCCTTGGCTGAGTGGCAAAATCTTGTGGCCTAAATCGCGCTGTGGGCAGGGGGGTCTTGTCAGGTTAACTTCTGCAGGGTGAACTTGGGTCCAGATTGCACCTATCAACCATTTGCAGCGGACGCGGCATTCCACTCCGCCATGGCAGCGGATCGGAACTTTCGTATTGTCTTTCGGGAGATGAGATGACGCTGGATATTGAATGTATTGTAGATTGCTGAGTGAGTTGAAACGAAACGCTGTGCTTGACCCTGCGACTTGAACTTCTGCATTTTTCGCTCTCGTCTTCGGACGGGTAAGTGCGAATTTTCAACCCGATTATTGTCTCTTAATCGTCCCGGATCGTGCCATTTCACGCATCCAAGATCGCGAAGCGCCGCCTTGTATGAAGGCAAGCCATCGGTCACGATTCGGTCTGGCATTCTGCTTTGGTTCTTCAGCAGTTTCCGTAGCAATTTCAGTGCCACCTTCTTGTTCCGACGCTTCTGCACGAGGACGTCCAGAACCTCGCCTTCCTTGTCGACGGCACGCCACATGAACATCCGCTTGCCCTTGATACGCACTACCATCTCATCAAGATGCCACACGCAATCGGCAGTTCCGCGCCTGCTCCGGATGTTTGCAGCAATCGCCGGGCCAAACTTGTTTACCCAGCAGCGGATGGTTTCATAGGTCACATCAACGCCATTCTCGGCGAGCAAATCTTCAACATCGCGCAGGCTCATGGTGAAACGGAAATACAACCAAACGGCTCTTCGGATAACGTCAGGGGCAAAGCGATGCCGCTTGAAAGAAATGGGCTTCATAGCCCTCTGTTTAGACTAGAAATTCGTTCGTTTGGAGACGAGTTGCCGTTAGCCTGACAGCACCGTCTGAACTGCGGCCGAGAATAGGTGAATTGCGCCAATCGGAGACGAGTTGCCGCTAGACTGACAGCACCGCCACCTATCATGTCGATATTTCAAGTATTTTTGTGATCTCGTGCAAGCACCGGATATGTCGGAACTATATTCCGGTAAACCGTTAGTGATGCCCGAATCCCTGCCTGTCTCCGCCTCATATTCGCGCTGATTTGCGGGCTGTGCCTTTGCGCCGGAATAATTCGGTCCGGTTTCCCTGCTTATCAGGGAATCTACAGGGAATTTTTCAGATTTGCGGCGGCATTGGCCAGAAGCTGGTTTGACCTGGATGCCTCAAACCCGCAGAAGTTCAAGGGTTTGCAGGTGGAATTGTCAGCTTAACCGACTGCAGACGAACAGAGGCTCGAACCTGAAATCTTACGCAGCTACAGCGGACGCGGCTTGCCATTCCGTGAAAGCATGGTCTCGGTAGGCTCGCCCTGTTTTTCGGGAGACGAGGTGACGTTCTGTGTTGAATGTGTTGTAGATTGCTGAGGTTGATTGTCACTCAGCCAGAGCTGAATTTGCAGATTGATTATTAATGAACTGCACGCATTGCTTGAACATTCGATGTTGCAATGCAACATGATGGGCATGCGAATCGCCATCATCGATAACAGTGCTGCTCGCGCCTCGATTATAGAGGAGGGCCTCGCCGAGGTGGAGGATTGCGAGATATTCGTGATTTCCGGTAGAGAAGGCCTGTTGGCACGGGTGGCGGAAGTTTTGCCCGATATCGTCCTGATGGACCTGGGTAATCCGTCACGCGATGTGCTGGAGGAATATTTCGCGGTCAGTCGTGTGCTGGCGCGCCCGATCGCGATGTTTGTGGATCAGAGCGATGATGAAGCAATCGCGGCTTCCGTCGATGCGGGTGTGTCCGCCTATGTGGTCGATGGTCTGGCTGCAAATCGTATCCGCCCATTGTTGGACCTGGCGATAAGACGGTTCAATGCTTTCGCCCGCCTTCAGACCGACCTGGCAGAGGCGAAGGGCAAGCTGGCCGAGCGCGAGACGGTGGACCGAGCCAAGCGCATCCTGATGGACAGCAAAGGTATTACCGAACCAGAAGCTTATGGTGAATTGCGGCGCAAGGCCATGTCATCAAACCGACGGATATCGACGATTGCAGAGGCAATTGTGACTGCGCATGAAATGCTGGGGGACTAAGCGTGATGCATGAACTGAGCATTGGATTTCTACCGCTGGTCGATTCCTGCCTGCCAATCTTGGCGCAAGAACATGGCTTTGCCGAGGAAGAAGGTGTCGTTCTGAAATTCCAGCGCGACGTGAGCTGGGCCACCGTGCTGGACCGGCTGTTATATGGACATACCGATGCGGCGCATATGCTGGCCCCACTGGCCATTGCGACCACACTTGGCCGTGGGCGACCAGCCCAACCGCTGGCGGTACCGTTCGTCTTGGGACTGAATGGCAACGCCGTAACCGTTTCGGCTGCGCTGGCGGTAGAAATGGGTCTGGGCGATGGTTTGGGGGACCCCGTTCAGGTGGGTGAACAGCTCAAGCAGGTGGCACGGCATCGCAGGGATGCGGGCAACCCGCTGCGCTTTGGGGTGGTGCATCGATATTCCAGCCACAATTACATGTTGCGTTACTGGCTTGCCGCCTGCGGTATCCAGCCTGACGAGGCGGTTGAAGTTGTAACTGTCCCACCTCCTTTTACAGCTGAAGCACTCGCCAATGGTGAGATCGACGGCGCATGCGTGGGTGAGCCGTGGAACTCGATCGCGGTGGATCGTGGGGTGGGGCAGATTGCGCTGGCCACTAGCCAGATCTGGCGGCGCGGCGTCGAGAAGGTGCTGGCAATGCGAGAATGTGTGCTGGACGAGCGGCGAGAGGCGATGGAAGCGCTAATCCGCGCGATGCGTAAAGCGGGCGAGCATTTCGTCGATCCAGCCAATTGGGAAGCCAATGCCGCTGTGCTGGCTCGCGCGGAATATCTGAATGCACCTGCGGAAATGATTCTGGGTGCGATTTCTGAACGGATTGTGCTGAAGCGGGGCAGCCCGCCTACCCATTTTCCAGATTTCATGTTTCAGTACAACGAAGCGGCGAACTTCCCGTGGATCAGTCAGGCAGCATGGTTGTATTCCCAGCTCGTTCGGTGGGATGGACTGCCATATTCTGCCATAGAGGCCGCCAGGGCGGCACATGTGTTCCGGTCGGATGTCTATCGCAGCGCGCTATCCGCAACCGATGATACCCTTCCGGGGGCCAGTTCCAAGGTTGAAGGCAGCCTTGTCAGGCCCATCGCTGTGACCACGCAGCAAGGTGCGATGATTATGACAGAAAACAGTTTCTTTGATGGGGTGGCTTTCGATCCTGACCGGCTTGAAGAATATGTCGCGCTGCAAAAATAATGCTGCAGCGCAAAAAATGCACTTGCAGTTGATTTGCGGAATGGGCTAACTGAGTCGCGAACGAGGAAGTCAGCCGCCGAAGGTTGACGAGTGTAACCTCGCTTCAAATTTTCAAATGCGTGGCAACGTCGCCGCCCGATCTGGTTCCAATGAACCGAATCGAGGCGGTTTTTTGCGTTGTGCGCCGATTGAGGGAACGGACATGGCAACTATCGTTGGTTTAAGGTTTGATCGACGCGGCATTCTGGCGGCGGCATTGGCCGGTCTGGCGCTGGCCGGGTGCGGCAGCAAGACGGAAGAAGGCAATGAGAAAGTTGCGGCCGCCGTGGTCGAGGGCCAGATCGAAAAGCCCAGCCTGAAATTCGGCTTCATCAAGCTGACCGATATGGCCCCGCTGGCGATTGCCAAGGAAAAGGGGTTCTTTGCCGAAGAGGGGCTGAATGTGCAGCTGGAGCCGCAGGCAAACTGGAAAGTGCTGCTGGACGGCGTGATCGGTGGTCAGCTGGATGGCGCGCATATGCTGGCCGGACAGCCACTTGCCGCAACGATCGGTTATGGCACCAAGGCTGATCTGATCGCCCCGCTCAGCCTTGATCTCAACGGCAATGCCATCACCCTGTCGAACAAGGTGTGGAGCAAGATCAAGCCCGATCTTCCGACAGAGGACGGGAAGATCAAGCACCCCATTTCAGCTTCCTACCTCAAGCCGGTGGTCGCCGAATATCAGCAGCAGGGCAAGCCATTCAATATGGGCATGGTCTTCCCGGTCAGCACGCATAATTACGAACTGCGTTACTGGCTGGCGGCTGGCGGGCTGAACCCTGGATATTACACCGCCGGCGATGTTTCCGGCGTGATCGATGCTGATGTGAAGCTGTCGGTCACACCTCCTCCTCAGATGCCGGCCACGCTCGAAGCGGGTACAATCGAAGGCTATTGCGTCGGCGAGCCATGGAACCAAGCTGCAGTGCAAAAGGGCATTGGGGTTCCAGTGATAACCGATGATGAAATCTGGCATGACAATCCAGAGAAAGTGTTTTCGATCCGCAAGGATTTTGCCGAGAAATATCCGGCAACCACAGCGGCTGCCTTGCGGGCAATTATCAAGGCACAGCAATGGCTGGATGCCGATGGCGGGGCAAATCGTGCGGAAGCGGTGAAAATCCTTAGTCAGCCCAATTATGTTGGGGCCGATGAAGAGGTGATTGCCGCCAGTATGACCGGCAAGTTCACCTTCGAAAAGGGCGACACGCGCGACGCGGAAGGCTTCAACATCTTCTTTGACAAATATGCCGGTTACCCATTCTATTCGGATGCAGTTTGGTACCTCACCCAGATGCGCCGTTGGGGGCAGATTTCCGAAGATAAGGCGGACCAGTGGTATTTCGACACGGCCAAGGCAGTCTATCGCCCTGACCTCTATCTCGCTGCTGCCAACAAGCTGGTGAAAGACGGCGTGATCCCAGCGGGCAGCGTGCCTGACACCGATGGCTATCGCGGAGAACAGGGCGGTTTCATCGATGGCGTGACCTATGATGGCAAGGCACCCAACGCCTATCTCGCCAAGTTCAAGATCGGTTTGAAGAAGGGGCAGAAGGTATCAGCATCGGGTGTCAGCGGAAGCTGACCCCGACACCTGAACTGACGCATAAAACGAGCAAGGATACCCAGAACATGGCCACTCTCTATGCAGATGCTCTACCCAGTGAAAATCAAGCAGTGGGGGCTGACGTGGCACCAGTTTCGGTGGTTGAGAAATCGATTGAAGTAAAGGCAGCTAAAGAGCCCAATCCGATGCTGGTGAAGCTCGCCGCGACCGGCAAATCACTGCTGGCGCCACTTTTTGGTATCCTTGCTTTTCTGGCCTTGTGGGCGGTGCTCGCCCCGCAGGTTGACACCTCGCTCGGTGCGTTACCCGGGCCGGTAGGGGTTGGCGAGCAGGGTGTTGCCCTGTTGGAGGAATGGTCAGCCGCCAAGGAGGTGGAGGCCCAATTCTACGCCAGTCAGGATGCGCGCAATGCAGCAGCTATTGCAGCGGGCAATCCGGGCGCAGTGACAGATTTTGAGTATGCCGGCTCGCCAACCTTCCTTGACCAGATATTCACCTCGCTGAAGACGGTGGCACTTGGCTTTGTGCTCGCGACGCTGGTGGCGGTGCCGATTGGCCTCCTGGCGGGCCTTTCCCCCACCTTCAGCGCTGCAATAAATCCGCTGGTGCAGATCATGAAGCCGGTCAGCCCGCTGGCCTGGTTGCCGATTGTGACCATGGTGATTTCCGCCATGATATCCAGTGCTGACCCGATATTGCCTAAAGCCTTCGTGATTTCTGCACTGGTGGTGATGCTATGTTCGCTCTGGCCCACGCTGATCAATACGGCGGTGGGTGCCGCCAGCATCGATAAGGATCTGCTGAACGTCGGCCGTGTGCTGCGCCTTGGCTGGTTTGCCAAGTTGACGCGACTGATCCTGCCCAGTTCGCTGCCCTATATCTTCACCGGTATGCGCCTGTCGCTGGGTGTGGGCTGGATGGTGCTGATTGCAGCCGAAATGCTGGCGCAGAACCCAGGGCTGGGCAAGTTCGTGTGGGATGAATTCCAGAACGGGTCCAGCCAGTCGCTTGCCCGCATCATGTTCGCCGTGGTGGTGATTGGTCTGATAGGCTTCCTGCTCGACCGGGCGATGATGATGCTTCAGTCGCTCGCATCCAAGAACCACACTTTGTGACCGGGGGACGATGATGAGCGACCTTCCCATCCTCTCCCTGCGTACTGTGAGCAAAAGCTATACTGGCAAGGCTGGCGGCACCAGTCATGTTCTCGACAATATCGATCTGGATGTGCGCGAAGGGGAATTTGTCGCAATTCTGGGCTTTTCCGGAGCAGGCAAAACCACGCTGATTTCGTCCATCGCTGGGCTGATAGAGGCGGATGCGGGCGAAATCCTGCTGCGCGGCAAGAAGATTGATGGGCCAGATAAGGATCGCGGCCTCGTGTTCCAGTCCTATTCGCTGTTCCCCTGGTTGACGGTACAGCAGAATGTCGCGCTGGCCGTGGATGCGGTGCACAAGGATCGCAGCAGGGAAGAACGCGCTGCGCTGGTAAAGCAGAAGGTCGAACTGGTGGGGCTGGGGCACGCGATGGATCGCAAGCCTGCCCAGCTTTCGGGCGGCATGCGTCAACGTGTGGCCGTGGCGCGCGCATTGGCGATGGAGCCTGAAATCCTGCTGCTGGATGAACCATTGTCGGCGCTGGACGCATTGACCCGTGCCAAACTGCAAGATGAAATCGAGCGTATCCGCGAGGAAGAAAAGCGTACCATCATCCTTGTCACCAATGACGTGGACGAGGCGCTACTGCTGGCAGACCGCGTTGCGGTGCTGACACCAGCCCCATCGGCAACAATCGGACAGATCTATGATGTGGATGTGGCCCGTCCGCGCGATCGGGAGGCGGTAAATGACGATGCGCATTTCCAGAACCTGCGCAAGCAGATCGTCTCCTATCTCAGTACGCTGAATGCGGAAGCCGGATCGGTTGGCGAAAGTTCGCGCAATCTGCCAGAGATCACGCCACTCGATCTGGCACCGGGGAGTGACACCAAACTGCCGCAGGCCTATTTGGATGCGGCGCAAAGCCCGGTCGACAAACGCTATCTTGAATTTTTCAAGCTGGACAAGGTCTATCCAACGCCGAACGGTCCATTGAAGGTTGTCGATGATTTTAACCTGATCATGGACAAGGGTGAATTTATCTCTCTGATCGGCCATTCGGGCTGTGGTAAATCCACCGTTCTGACCATGGCAGCCGGGTTGAACGAGATCACGGGTGGCGGCATCGTGCTCGACAATCGCGAAATCGACATTGCCGGGCCGGACAAGGCGGTGGTATTTCAGGCACCAAGCCTGATGCCATGGCTGACCGCGCGGCAGAATGTCGCGCTGGGGGTGGAGCGGGTGTACCCCCATGCCAGCCGCAGTGAGCGGCAGGACATCGTCGAATATTATCTCGAACGTGTTGGCCTGGGCGATTCCATGGACAAGATGGCGGCTGAAATGTCGAACGGTATGCGCCAGCGTGTGGGGATAGCCCGCGCCTTTGCACTTTCGCCGCGGCTGCTGCTGCTGGACGAACCGTTCGGTATGCTTGACAGTCTCACGCGTTGGGATTTGCAGGACGTTCTGGTCGAAACTTGGAACCGAACCAAGGTGACTGCAATCATGGTCACGCATGACGTGGACGAGGCGATCCTACTGGCAGACAGGGTGGTCATGATGACCAACGGTCCCAATGCCACCATCGGCAAGATTCTGGAGGTTGATCTGCCGCGCCCGCGTGATCGCAAGGCGCTGCTCGACCATCCCAAATTCTATCAATACCGGCAGGAAGTTCTGCATTTCTTGGCGGAATATGACCACGGGCCAGCCGCAAAGGCGGCCTGATACAACGGGGGAGAAACGCGTATCGCAAGGGCGCGATACGTGTCTGACAAAATCACATAGGCCAGGCTCAGGCGCTGGCCGTAAGCGGCGGGCAACGAGGCTCGCCTTCCAATGCACGGCCCCGATCAGAGATGGGGCTGCAAGGAGGGTGTATGCGTTATCGTTTTTTATTTTGTGCTGTTCTTCCCACAATCGCCGCGACGCCAGCTGCCGCCAACGCGGGCGACCCTGTGGAGGTCGCAGATGGCGTCACGATTGACCCGATCGTTGATCTGCGTCTCCGCTATGAATCGGTGGATCAGGATAGTGCGGCGGATTCTGCCGATGCACTGACCGCGCGCCTGCGTGCAGGTTTCGAAGTGGCTGCCGACGGTTTCAGCTTTTTGGCCGAAGGCGAAGGCACGTTGGGTCTGATCAATGATTACAATGACACGATTCCCGGCAATGGCGTTGAGCCGTTCCCGGTCGTGGCCGATCCTGAGAATATCGAACTGAACCGGCTGCAGATCGGGTATAAAAAGGGTGGCTACAGCCTGACCGTTGGCCGCCAGCGTATCATCCTCGACAATGCGCGTTTCGTGGGCAATGTCGGCTGGCGCCAGAACGAACAGACGTTTGATGCGGTGCGCGGCAAGGCCAAAATCGGCCCGGTTTCGCTTGATGCCACCTACTCCAACAGCCAGCGCACCATCTTTGGTATCGACAGCCCGAATGAATTTTTTGACGGCGATCTGGTGCTGCTGAATGCGGGCGTCGATCTGAAGCCGGTCAAGATCAAGGCCTTCAGCTATCTGATTGATTATGACACACGGCTGGCCTTCTCCAGCCAGACCTATGGCGTGCTGGCCAGCGCCTCTGTGCCGCTTGGCGTTGCCAAGCTGAATGTGAAGGCGAGCTATGCCAATCAGTCAGATTATGGCGCAAACCCTACTGATTACAGCGCAGACTACATCAATGTTGAGCTGGGCACGGGCATTGCAGGTTTTACTCTCAAAGGCGGATATGAAGAACTAGGCACAGATGGCGGTGTGGCATCGTTCCAGACGCCATTGGCGACGCTCCATGCCTTTAACGGTTGGGCTGATGTCTTCCTGACCACCCCTGCTGCGGGCTTGCGCGACTATTACGTGTCGCTGGGCAAGGGCTTCAAAATGCCCGGGCTGCCGGGGCTGAAGGCCAGCGTTACCTATCACAAGTTTGAAAGTGACATTGGCGGCCTTGATTACGGCACAGAATGGGATGCCTCGCTAGGCTTTAAAGTCGGCCCGGTTGGGTTGCTGCTGAAATACGCCAATTACGACGCCGAGGATTTCGGCACCGATACCGAAAAATTCTGGCTGCAAGCAGCTTACAGTTTCTGACCATAGGAAAGGGGGAATACCATGTCCTATTTAGCTCCAAGTGAATTTGTGCCCAAGCTCATCGATGCCGGTGAGGCCAAGATATTCATGTCGACCAAGGATACGCTGATCCGTTCCTATATGGCAGGCGCAACGCTGGCTCTGGCGGCGGCTTTTGCGGTGACGATCAATGTCCAGACCGGTCAGCCGCTGGCAGGTGCTGTGCTGTTCCCGGTGGGTTTCTGTCTGCTCTATCTGCTCGGCTATGATTTGCTGACCGGCGTGTTCGTGCTCTGCCCTCTTGCTGTCTGGGACAAGCGCCCTGGGTGTACGTGGAAAGGGGTTTTCCGCAATTGGGGTCTGGTGTTCACGGGCAACTTTGCCGGTGCCCTGACAACGGCCGTTATGATGGCGATTTACTGGACGTATGGCTTTGCCGGGGAAACCAACCCGGTGGGCCTGAAATTCGCCACCATGGGTGAGGCCAGAACGATCGGTTACGCGGAATATGGCCTTGCGGGCTGGATTACGATTTTCGTGCGCGCCATGCTGTGCAACTGGATGGTGTCGACCGGTGTCGTGGGTGCCACAATGTCCAGCAGCGTTTCTGGCAAGGTGCTGGCGATGTGGATGCCGATCATGCTGTTTTTCTACATGGTGTTTGAACATTCCATCGTGAACATGTTCCTGTTCCCATCGGGCCTGATGATGGGCGGTGCCTTTTCCATCGGTGATTACCTGCTCTGGAATGAAATTCCGGTGGTTCTGGGCAACCTTGTGGGTGGCCTGACCTTCACTGGGTTGATGCTTTATTCGACGCATTACAAGACGTCGAAGAGCCGCAAGCCAGCGGACAACAAACTTGCCGCTTGAGGCGGCCATCGATTACAGCGAGAGAGGGGCGGCGGTGCGTAGCACGGTCGCCTCTCACCCTGCGCAACTGGCCGTCTCACTGGGCCAATATTCCACTGCCGGTGCCAAACCGGAAAACCAGGATTTCCATGGCAGCCTGGTGCCCGATGGGGCCGATCTGGCGGCCAAGGGCATCTGCCTTGCCATTGCTGACGGGATCAGCACCAGCGCACTTGGCGCGACCGCGGCGGAAACCGCGGTCAAATCTTTTCTGACAGACTATCTTTGCACATCGCCCGCATGGTCTGTGCAGCGCGCCGCGCACAGTGTGATCGCGGCCACCAATGGCTGGATGCATGCGCAAAATGCTGCCGCCGGGCGGGTGAGCGATGAAACGCGTGAGGCGGGGCTGATCTGCACTTTCAGCGCATTGGTGCTGAAATCGCGCAGCGCGCATATTTTCCATGTCGGGGATTCCCGCGTAGCGCGGGTCAACGGCAATTCCATCGAGCCGCTGACAGAACCGCATCACGTGGCGATGGGTGGCGGCAAGACCGCACTGGCCCGTGCATTGGGTATGAACCGTGATGTGAAGGTCGATTATCGCAGCGTGCCGGTTGATGTGGGTGATATCTTCATCCTCAGCACCGATGGCGTGCATGAAGAGTTGCCCGATGCCGCCGTGATCAATCTGATCCGGCAGGCAATTACGCTCGATACAGCAGCCGAGGCCATATGCGCAGCCGCGCAGGCGGCGGGCAGCACGGATAATCTGACGGTGCAATTGGTGCGGGTGGAAAGCCTGCCCGATGGCGGGCTGGATGAATTGCTGGACCGGCAGGATCATTTGCCGCCTGCGCCAATCCTGTCTGCGGGCGAGGTATTTGAAGGTTACACCATTCTGCGACGGCTACATGCCAGCGCGCGCAGCCATGTCTATCTGGCGCGCGACGAATTTGATGATGGGACGGTGGTGCTGAAAGTGCCATCGACCGAACATGCGCAGGATGCCCGACAATTGGCGGCGCTGCAGCTGGAAGAATGGGTGATGCGGCGGTTGACGCATCAGAACCTGCTGAGTGCGGCTCCTGCCCGGGGCCAAAGGCGGCATTTATACTCCACGGCTGAATTTGTAGATGGGCAATCTTTGATCGAATGGATTGCCGATCATCCCCAGCCAGACATGGCCAGGGTGCGCGACATCACCCGGCAGATTGCCAGTGGCTTGCTGGCGATGCACCGGCGCGAAATGATCCACCGCGATCTACGCCCGCATAATGTGCTGATTGACAGCCACGGTACGGCAAAGATCATAGATTTCGGGTCAGTGGCGGTGGCTGGCGTGCGCGAAATGGCACCATCTGTCGATGAAGATGCCGCCTATGCCGGCACGCTGCAATATAGCGCGCCCGAACTTTATCGCGGGCTTCCCGCCAATGCCCAAAGCGATCTCTATTCTCTTGGCACGATCGCCTATCAATTATTGACCGGCGCACTCCCCTATGGATCAAAATTGCCCTCTGTTGTGGCGCAATCCAATGGGCGCATGCCGCGCTATATCCCTGCCAGCAGCCTGAACCCCGACGTGCCCGAATGGATGGATGCCGCATTGGCAAAAGCTGTCCATCCCGATCCGCGTCAGCGATATCAGGAATTGAGCGAGTTCACCTATGATCTCGTCAATCCCAACCGTTCACTGGCTGCGCCAGAGCCATTGCCGCTGCTTTATCGCGGCAGCGCTGGTTTTTGGCGCGCCCTGTGCGGATTTTTGTCGGTGGCACTGGCCATCGCCATCCTCACCCGACCTGATCTTTGACCTGAATGAAGGAGACTTTTCTATGCTGACGAAAGCCGATGTCACAACCATGATCCGCGCAAAAATGCGCGAAGATAAAGTCAAATGGGCCGATATTGCAGGGGCTGCCGGCCAGTCCGAAGTTTTCGTCACCAGCGCCTGCCTGGGCATGAATTCGCTGCTGCCAGAGGTGGCAGGCAAGGTGGTGGATTTTCTGGGCCTGCCCGCCGAAGCTGCCGTGGTTCTGGCGGAATATCCGACCAAACGTTTCGACATGACCGTGCCGACTGACCCATGCATCTATCGCTGGTATGAAGTCACCGGGGTTTTCGGAGAGGCGTTCAAGGAAATCGTGCAGGAGAAATTTGGCGACGGCATTATGAGCGCCATCGACTTCGACATGGAGATTGACAAGGTTGAGCATGAAAAGGGGGACCGTGTGAAAGTGGTTATGACCGGGAAATTCTTGGCTTATAAGAGCTGGTAGGGCGCAGCCGTAAAACGTGCTGCAGTGCAAAAAACTCTTGCGGTGGCAGGATAGAATCGGTTATTGGTCCTGTCACCGCAGGCAGCGCGCCCGATGATGGGCGGAAACGCGCAGCGGTAATTATTTGAACAACGTGGCAATGGTGCCGCCAGTCTTCCTTCGGGCATGACTTGGCGGCTTTTTTGCGTGCGTTTTTGAGATGAGGGAAGTGAGTAATGAACGCACCAGCCAGCTTTGACGGGGCCAAGGGTGGAGGAAGTCCAGGCCACGAAAAACTGGTCGTGATCGGTAATGGCATGGCGGGGTGCCGCGCGGTGGAAGAGGTACTGGCGCGCGATGCGGGCCGGTTCGATATCACCATTTTCGGGGCGGAACCGCGCGTCAATTACAACCGCATCATGCTCTCCCCCGTACTTGCGGGCGAAAAGACCTTCGATGAAATCGTGATCAATCCCGCGGAATGGTATGACGAGAACGACATCACTTTGGTTTCGGGCGATGCGGTGGCGCAGATTGACCGCGCAGCGAAGCAGGTCGTCACTCAATCGGGCCGGATGGAAAGTTATGACCAGCTGTTGATTGCCACCGGCTCCGATCCCTTCGTCATTCCTGTGCCGGGGCACAATCTTCCCGGTGTCGTGACTTTCCGTGATCTGGATGATGTCGACAAGATGCTCGCCGCTGCGGACAAGGGTGGCAATGCGGTGGTGATCGGTGGTGGGTTGCTGGGGCTGGAGGCGGCGCATGGCCTATCCCTGCGCGGCATGCAGGTAACCGTGCTGCATCTGATGCCCACGCTGATGGAACGCCAGCTGGATGAAGCGGCCGGATATCTGCTCAAGACAGAATTGGAACGGCGCGGCCAGACCATCCTGACTGGCGCGGATACGGCCGAAATTCTGGAACGGGATGGCCACGCCAGCGGGGTCAAGCTGAAAGACGGTACCGAAATCCCGGCGGATATCGTGGTGATGGCCGTGGGCATCCGCCCGAATGCCGCGCTCGGCAAGATGGCTGGGCTGGAAGTTGGCCGGGGCATCGTGGTGAATGATGACATGGTCACGTCTGACCCGGCGATCATGGCGGTGGGTGAATGCGTGGAACATCGCGGCCAGTGTTACGGCCTCGTCGCGCCGCTATGGGATATGTGCCGATCACTGGCCGACGCGCTGGTGGCTGAACCCAGTCCCTATGAAGGCTCTGTCACCTCCACCAAGCTGAAGGTGTCGGGCATTGACCTGTTTTCCGCTGGTGATTTCAGTGGCGGCGATGATTGTGAGGACATCGTGATGCGCGATGCGTCGCGAGGGGTCTACAAACGGGTGATCGTGAAGGACGGCAAACTGATCGGCGCCGTGCTCTATGGCGATACCGCGGACGGGAACTGGTATTTTGACCTGCTGAAACGCCAAGAGGATGTGTCCGACATCCGCGAAGCGCTGATTTTTGGCCAGGCCTATGCGTCCGGCGGTGCGCTGGCGGACCCTGACGCGGCCGTTGCGGCACTTTCCGATGATGCGGAGATTTGCGGCTGCAACGGCGTTTCCAAGGGTCAGGTTGTCTCATGCATCAATAATGGTGCGCATAGTGTTGATGCGGTGCGCTCCACCTGCAAGGCTTCGGCCAGTTGCGGCAGCTGCACCGGGCTGGTCGAAAGCCTGCTGGCGATCACTTTGGGGGAAGATAGCGTGGCATCCGGCCCGCAAACGATGTGCAAATGCACCAGCTTTACCCATGATGATGTGCGCCGCCTCATCCTGGAAAAGGAACTGAAGCTTATTCCAGAGGTCATGCAGGAACTGCACTGGACCACGCCCGAAGGTTGCGCTTCGTGCCGCCCGGCGCTCAATTATTACCTGCTCTGCGCATGGCCCGGTGAATATGAGGATGACGAGAAGAGCCGCTTCGTCAATGAACGCCTCCACGCCAATATCCAGAAGGATGGCACCTATTCGGTGGTGCCGCGCATGTGGGGCGGTTTGACCAGCCCTAAGGAATTGCGGGCCATTGCCGATGTGGTGGAAAAATTCAACGCGCCCATGGTCAAGGTAACAGGGGGTCAGCGGCTGGATATTTTCGGGATCAGGAAGGAAGATCTGCCTGCCGTCTGGGCTGATCTCAACGCCGCCGGCATGGTTTCCGGCCATGCCTATGGCAAATCATTGCGCACGGTCAAAACCTGCGTTGGCAGCGAATGGTGCCGTTTTGGCACGCAGGATTCGACCGGGCTGGGTGTCAAACTCGAGAAGATGACCTGGGGCAGTTACATGCCGCATAAATTCAAGATTGCCGTCAGCGGTTGCCCACGCAATTGCGCCGAAGCGACGATCAAGGATTTCGGTGTGGTCTGTGTCGAGAGCGGATATGAACTGCATGTCGGCGGCAATGGCGGCATCCATGTCCGTGCCACCGATCTGCTGTGCAAGGTGGAAACAGAAGAGCAGGCGATGGAATATTGCGCCGCCTTTATCCAGCTTTACCGCGAAGACGCGCGCTATCTGGAACGCACGGCCCCCTGGGTTGTACGCAAGGGGCTGGACTGGATCAAATCGCAATTGTTCGATGATCCCAACGCGGTTCCCCAATTGGCCGATCGTTTCCGCGTGTCGCAGAAATACTGGCAGATCGATCCCTGGGCCAATCGCGTCGCCGGTGCTCACAATGATCTGCACAGCCATCTGGCCGAAGTACGCCCCCTTTCACTGGAGAATGCATGATGTCCTCCACTGTCGGAACATGGCTGGATGTCGGCCCGACGACGCAAATCACGCCGGGCACTGCGCGTACTTTACCCGTGCAGGGCGGGGCAGAGATTGCGGTATTTCATACGACGCGTGGCGAGTTCTACGCACTGGTCAATTCCTGCCCACACAAGCAGGGACCGCTGAGCCAGGGTATTGTCCACGGCGACACGGTGACTTGCCCGCTGCATAATTGGCGGATCTCGCTGAAAAGTGGTGAGGTGCTGGGCGATGATGAGGGGTGTACGCCTACCATCCCACTGAAGGTGGATGCCGGACGCATCTATTTGCAGCGCGACGCCGTGCTCAATAGCAAGGCGGCCTGACGCGCAATGAAGGTGATCCGTACGACTTGTGCTTATTGCGGGGTTGGCTGCGGGCTCGCAGCCAAGGTGACGGGTGGCCGGCAGGTTCAGATCAAGGGTGATATCGCGCATGAGGCCAATCGCGGAGCGTTGTGTTCCAAGGGCACGCATCTGGGAGAAACCGTCGGGCTGGAAGGTCGCTTGCTCCACCCCATGATCGGTGATCGCCAAGTCAGCTGGGATGCCGCGCTGGATGATGTGGCATCGCGGATGCGGAATTGCATTGACGAGCATGGGCCGGACAGCGTGGCCTTTTATGTCTCGGGCCAATTGCTGACAGAGGATTATTACGTCGCTAATAAGCTGATGAAGGGCTTTGTCGGTTCGGCCAATATCGACACCAATTCGCGCCTGTGCATGGCCAGCGCGGTAGCGGCGCATAATCGCGCCTTTGGTGAAGATGTGGTGCCTTGCACCTATGACGATCTCGACTGTGCAGACCTGATCCTGCTGGTCGGATCGAACACCGCCTGGTGTCATCCGGTTGTTTGGCAGCGAATTGAGAAAACGCGTGAGCGGCGCGGCGCGAAAATTGTGGTGATCGACCCGCGCCGCACCGAAACCGCCGAACGCGCCGATTTGCATATCGCCATAGAACCCGATGGCGATACGCGCCTGTTCAATGCGTTGCTGGCGGAAATGTTTGAACGCGGCGCTGTGGACCAGGAATTTTTGGCCGAAAAATGTGCTGTGCCGACCGATTTCTGGGGCGCATTGGATGCTGACCCCGGCATTCCTGCAGACCAGTTCCACAAATTTCTTTCGCTCGTTTCCCAGCATGATCGGATGATCACGCTGTTCAGCCAGGGGGCAAACCAGTCGATTGGCGGAACTGACAAGGGTAATTCCATCATAAATCTGCACCTCGCCACCGGACGGATCAACCGGCTGGGGGCGGGGCCGTTCAGCATTACCGGCCAGCCCAATGCGATGGGTGGGCGCGAAGTGGGTGGTTTGGCCAATATGCTGGCGTGCCATCTGGGTTTTGCGGAGGAAGAGCGCGCCGCAGTTGCGCAATTCTGGCAAACTGATCACCTGTGTGCCGGGCCGGGACTGAAGGCGGTCGATCTGTTTCAGGCCGTGCATGACGGGCGGGTGAAATTCCTGTGGGTGATGGCGACCAACCCGGCCGTTTCCATGCCTGATGCAGGCTTTGTGCGCGAGGCTCTGGCCCGCTGCCCCAATGTGGTGGTTTCAGATGTGCTGCCGGATACCGACACTGCCAAACTTGCCCATGTGCGCCTGCCTGCAGAGGCATGGGGTGAAAAGGACGGCACCGTCACCAATTCGGAACGCCGTGTCAGCCGCCAGCGCCGCCTGTTTGCCACGCCGGGTGAAGTGCGGGCCGATTGGCGCATCATCTGCGACGTGGCGGCCCGCATGGGGCATGGCGATGCGTTTGACTTTGCCAATGCAGCCGCCATTTTCCGCGAATATGCGGCGATGACTGCGCTATCCGTTGCTGCGGGCAAGCGGCTGGACCTGACCGCTTACGCCCGATGTAGCGATGGCGAATATGACGCGCTGGAGCCGTTTCTTTGGGGTGAGGACAAGCCGCTGAAAGAACGGTTTTCTTTCCCCGATGGCCGTGCGCGACTGGTGGTGACAACACGTACGGCAGCACTTGCTGCGGTCGAGGCATACCCCCTCCGCCTCAACACCGGGCGGTACCGTGACCAATGGCATACCATGACGCGCACGGGATTAAGCGCTAAACTGTCGATCCATCGGCGCGAGCCTTTGCTGGAGGTACACCCGGATGATTGCGCACGCTTTGGTCTTACAGATGGTGGAATGGCGCAGGTGGAAACGCCGCATGGCAGCGCCACCTATCGCGTATTGGAGAGCGAAGGCCAGAGACGTGGGCAGATATTCGTGCCGATGCATTGGACCGATCAGATGGGCAGCGCAGGGCGTACTGGCAGGCTGATCGAGGCGAAGGTTGATCCCGTCTCGGGCCAGCCCGGATTCAAGGATAATGCTGCCGCCATCCGCCCGATTGAGCCTGAATGGCGCGCCTTTCTCGTCAGTGAGGATATCGTGACGCCAGATGCCCTCTATTGGTCACGCTCGCGTGTGCAGCAGGGCTGGCTGACAGAACTCGCAGGTATGGGCGCTGTGGATATGGATGGCATTTTGCCTGCCGGCCAACGCAGCGAAGTGGCCGATATGGCGCGCGGCATGCGGCGCGTCACGGTGACAGATGATGTTGGATGCTTGCGGGCGGCATTGTTCCTGACCCGTACGGGCGAATTGCCACAGCGGGACTGGATCATGGCGCAATTGGGCAGCGATCAGGCCAACCCTGCTGAATGGCTGGCCGGACGGCCTTCGACCCCGCTGCCCGACAAAGGACCGATTGTGTGCGTCTGTCATGACATTGGTGAACAACAGGTTTTGGCCGCCGTCGCGGAAGGTGCCGCAGATGTCGCTACCGTGGGCGCTTGCACAGCTGCGGGCACCAATTGCGGCTCATGCCGCCCCATCATTGCGCGGCTGATAGAGGATTGCCAGGCCCATTTGCAGGAAGCAGCCGAATGAGCATGATCGCACCGGGTGAAGTGTGGCTGGTGGGGGCTGGTCCGGGTGATCCCGACCTGCTGACGCGCAAGGCCGAACGGCTGATTTGTGCCGCTAGCGTTGTGTTTCATGATGCGCTGGTGGGGAAGGGCGTGCTTGATCTGGTGCCAGATCATGTGCGGCTGGTTTCGGTGGGAAAACGCTCTGGCCGCCACTCGAAAGATCAGGGCACGATCGACCAGATGATTGTGGCGGCGGCGCAATCGGGCGAGCGTGTCGTACGCCTAAAAGGCGGCGATCCTTCTATCTTTGGGCGCGCGGAGGAGGAACTTTCCGCCTGTCGTGCCGCCGGTATTCCTGTGCATGTCTGCCCTGGTGTCACTGTAGCCAGCGCGGCGGCTGCGCAAATTGGCCAGTCGCTGACATTGCGCGGTTTGGCGCGCCGGTTGACCTTCGTGACTGCCCATACCAGGGCGGGACAGGTGCCCGATCTGGATTGGAGCACTTTGGCCGATCCGCAGGCTACTCTTGCTGTGTATATGGGCAAGGCAGCGGCAAAACATGTCTCTGCCGGTTTGATCGCTGCGGGATTGCCCGGCGATACGCCGGTGGTTCTCGTGGAAAGCGTCAGCCTGCCCAACAGCCGTGAATTTCGCTCGCGACTGGACTTGTTGCCGATAGCTGCACGTACTGCCTTGGGGGATGGCCCAGCTATCATCCTTGTCGGAGAGGCTGTGCGGGATGCCGTGAAATCGGCGCGTCTGCCAAGCGGAGAAGAGTTAGCGTTGGGCTGAAGGCACCGCCACCTATCTTGTTGATATTTCTCGTATTTTCGTAATCCCGTGCAAATGCCGGATATGTCGGAACTATATTCCGGCAAGCCGTTACTGATGCTCGAATCTCGACCAGTCTCTACCCCATATTCGCGCTGATTTGCGGGCTGCGTCTCCGCGCCGGAATAATTCGGTTCGGTTTCCCTGCTTATCAGGGAATCTACAGGGAATTTTTGAGATTTGGCGCGGCATTAGCCAGAATTGGGCTTGGCCTGGTTGTCTCAAACCCCCAGAAGTTCAGGGGGTTGTAGGCGAGTGGGTGGTCAAATTCCCTGGCTGGAATTGCAGGGAATTTATGTCGGAATGCAGGGAAGGGCACTGTCAAAGGGATGGCAGGTCGGTGAGCAGATTGCTACCCGGAGCGAATGAGCAAGGCTGAAAATCCGTTCCGACACTTTCATTCATCGCCCGACATCATACGCATGGTGGTGATGCTGTACGTGCGATATCCATTGTCGCTGCGGAATGTGGAGGATCTGCTCTTCGAGCGCGGTTACGATCTGTGTCACGAGACGGTGAGGTTGTGGTGGAACAGGTTTTGCCCGATGTTCGCGGCCGACATTCGCAGGCAGCGAGTTTCCGGGATGCGTGGCTTCCGCCATTGGCGCTGGCATCTCGATGAAATGTACGTGAAGCTCAATGGTGAGATGGTCTATCTGTGGCGTGCGGTCGATCACGAAGGTGAAGTCCTGGAAAGCTACGTCACGAAGAAACGGGACAAATCTGCGGCTTTGGCTTTTATGAAGAAGGCGCTGAAGCGGCATGGGAAGGCTGAGGCAATCGTCACCGACGGCCTGAAATCCTACCCGGCTGCAATGAAGGAACTCGGCAACGAAGATCGTCGCGAGATGGGCAGGTGGCTCAACAATCGGGCCGAGAACAGTCACCTTCCCTTCCGACGAAGAGAGCGTGCTATGCAGCGGTTCCGGCGGATGAAGTCACTGCAGAAATTCGCCTCAGTCCACGCCTCGATTTCCAACCACTTCAACTCCGAACGCCATCTCATCGATAGACAGACTTACAAGGCCTGCCGCCCTGGCTGAGTGGCAATCCTCATGGCCTGAAACGCGGCACGGGTAGGGACAACTCTGCCAAGTGGAGACGAGTTGGCGTCCGACTGACAGCGCCCTCCCTGACAACTCCTGGTCCGCAGATGTTATCAGAATGATAACGATACTGCTTACTTGATATCTACTCAATGTAGTCTCGCGGCGTTAGCGTTCGCGAAGTAACCTGAATGCAGGAATCGTTCGAGATGCAAAGTCACATCAAGATCGCAAATTACGGTGGATCTTAATTGAGAATATCCAATTACCAACTTGAGACAATTTACCGGTCAATAAATGTAAATATTACATCACGGATGATCTGCATTTTTGTGTAAAATATACATTATACTTAATATGAGGAACATAAGATGCCCGCTGCCAATGGACGCTCACTTCAGGATTGGATCGATGCAATTCCCGATCTTGTCGATCATTTCCGAAATGAAACTCTTGCTCCTCATGGCAAAGACCGTGCGGGGTTGTCTCCTGTGCCGATGGAATTCACCAATTGGCGTGAAGAGCAGAAAGGGTGGAGGGAATCGATCGCTCTTTTCGACCAGTCGCACCACATGCCCGAGACCTTTCTGTCTGGCCCCGACGCCCGAAAGCTGCTGAGCAAAATCGGAATCAACAGTCTGGCGAATTTCGGCCCGATGAAGGCTAAGCAGTTCATCGGGTGCAACACCAAAGGACAGGTCATCGGCGAGTGTGTTCTGGAATGCCTCGAGGAAGACAGCTTTGAATTGATTTCCGGCATGCACTTGCAAAACTGGGTTCACTACAACGCTGAAGCCGGTGGCTATGACGTGAAGATTGTGCGCGATCACCCGACGTCCATGAACCCCAACCGGACGCGCTTCCGGTTTGGTATGGATGGGCCCCATGCAGAGGCGCTGTTCCGTGAAGTGGTTGAGCAGGATCCGGGCGAAATCAAGTTCTTCAACATGGCGCGCGTGCGCATCGCTGGATGCGATGTCCTGGTTCTCCGGCATGGCATGGCCGGCCATAAGGGCGTGGAACTCTCCGGTGATTTTGCCGATGGTGCGAAGGTCCGGGCGCGCCTGATAGAGGCCGGCAGAAAATATGATCTGCGCGTTGGCGGCATGAAGACCTATTACAGCACCCTAGGCGAAACCGGCTGGGTCGGCTATCCGACGCCGGCGATCTACACGGATCCTGCGCTGGAAGGTTTCCGTCGCTGGCTGCCCGATGATGGCTGGGAATCCTGCACGCAGATCGGTGGCAGCTTCATCTCTGACAACATTGAGGACTATTACGTTACGCCATGGGATCTGGGCGTCGACAAGCTCATGAAATTCGATCACGATTTCATTGGTCGCGAAGCGCTGGAGGAAATGGTCGATCAGCCCCATCGCCGCAAGGTAACGCTGGTCTGGAACAACGAAGACGTCACCAAGATCTGGGCGTCGCTCATGGGCGATGATCTGCCATACAAATATATGGAATTGCCGATGGCATCCTATGCCTTCCAGATGAATGACCAGGTATGCAGCCTTGATGGCAAGCTGGTCGGATTATCGAACTTCATCGGATACACGGTCAACGAAAGGAAGTTCCTTTCCGTCGCATTCTTGGAAGAGGGGCATGCCGCTCCGGGAACGCAGGTCGAGGTGGTCTGGGGCGAGCCCGATGGCGGAACCCGGAAGCCGTCGGTCGAGGGGCACCAGCAGCTCAGGGTTCGCGCTACGGTCGAAGCGGCGCCCTATGCCAAGGCCGCGCGGGAACTGAAGAACAGCCGGTTGATGATGACCGCCTGACAATCGCCGGGCGCCCTGTTCCTAGTAGCGGAGCGGCCGAACCAGTCAAGGGTAGCAGATGGTTCTGCAGCCGCCACGGCTTTGCCGGTAGCGGATGCTGGCCTGCGTCCGCGCTCTGCCATCCAATCGACGGAGAAGAGCATGGAAATGTCTTACGATGTCATAATCTCAGGGGCGGGCCCTTGCGGATTGATTCTGGCCAACGAACTCGGACGTCGCGATATTCGCGCGCTGCTCGTCGACGAAGAGGAGACGGTTGCGACCGCGCCCCAGGCAAACGCGACTCAGGCGCGCAGCATGGAACATTATCGACGCCTTGGTTTTGCAGATGAAATTCGTGCTCTCGGCATGCCGTCAGATCACCCGGCGGATGTTGCATATTTCACCACCTATTCGGGCCATGAGCTTGCCAGATACAAAATGCCGCCGTCGGCAGACGCGAGCCGAGTGGCGAGGGAACAGACGCATATCTGGAACGCGGCTGAACTGCCGCACCGGGTGCCGCAAAGCATGGTCGAGCAAACATTGCTGCGCCGGCGTTGTCAGGTTAACTGACGCTGGCCGCGTTGATGCGCGCTTCCAAAATTTCATCCATTTGAGGCGGATGCTGCTTGCCACTCGGCAAAAGCACGATCTCGGTAGGTTCGCATTGTCTTACGGGAGACGAGGTGACGTTCGGTATTGAAGGTATTGTAGATAGCTGAGTGGGTGGAAACGAAACGTTGAGCTTGTCCCTGAGACTTGAACAGTTGCATTTTTCGTTCCCGTCTTCGCACGGGGAGGTGGGAGTTCTCTGCGCGATTGTTATCGCGCAGCCTTCCAGGTTGATGGCGCTTCAGAGCGCTTAGATCGCGAAGAGCAGCTTTGTAGGAAGCCAAGCCATCCGTCACGATGGCTTCAGGGACGAAGCCTTGTCTCTTGAGCAGTTTCCTCAGCAATTTCAGTGCTGCCGCCTTATTGCGGCGCTTCTGAACAAGGACATCGAGCACTTCACCTTCCTTGTCGACAGCGCGCCACATCCACATCTTCTTGCCACCGATTTTCACGACCATCTCATCGAGGTGCCAAACACAATCTGCTCGCCCACGTCTCTTTCGAATATTGGCGGCGATCGCTGGTCCGAATTTATCGACCCAACAGCGGATCGTCTCATAGGTAACATCGATCCCGCGTTCGGACATCAAATCCTCGACATCGCGCAAGCTCAGCGTGAATCTGAAATACAACCACACGGCCTGGCGGATGGCATCCGCTGGAAAACGGTGACGCTTGAACGAAAGGGGCTTCATATCGACCGATCTAGACTCTAAAATCTCAAACTTGGAGACTAGTTAGTGTTAGACTGACAGCACCGCCACGCACCTTTCCGTCACCTTGGCTAGCTATCTATATAGGTCCCCTATTTAAAAGCCTGCCGGTAATTTTGCGGGGTCATTAATTTTTGCTTGCCGAATGTTCTGGTGAAATGGCTCTGGCTTGAAAATCCCACTGCAAGTGAAACTTCCGCCAAGCTTAAATCAGTAGTTCGCAACAGATGCTGCGCCCATTCGATACGTTCTTTGAGCACGTATTGATAAGGGGTAATTCCGGTTGCCGATCGGAATGCACGCGGAAACTCATGGGGTTCCAGATCGACCACCTTGGCCAAGTCAGCGACGCTAAGTGGAGTATCGACGTAGTCAAAAACGTGTTGTCGGACTTTCTCCAACTGAATCGCATTCAGCTGCGTTTCACCATGTCCTGCACCTTCACTTTCGATGACATAGTTACGCGTAAGATGAATGAGCGTCGCGTCAACAAGTGAATCGATATACATTTTTTCGCCGTGGCTTTCGCCAAGCATGTCGGCAGCCAGCAACTGCAGCAGGCACTTCAGTCTAAAATCACTCTTGCTGATTCCGGGCACAAGAGCGGGGCTGCGCACATCTATTTGGAGACCGTCCAAGATAAGTTGTCTCAAACGTGAAACCGGAAGAAAAAAGATCACCGTATTGTGAGGTCTCTCCCATTCCCATTTTGACGGCTGGGTGTTCGGATAAATCCAAATATCACCAGGCCCCCACAACACGACATCGCTTTTTTCGTCTCCGAACTGGTAAGATACAGAAGTAGAAAGATCCGTATTTAATTCGACCGTGAAAAAATCGGGCGCATCGGGGACTAGGAAGGGGCTGCCTGATACGCTGAATTCGCAGCTGAGCGCGCGCACGTTGTCCCACCCAAGTTGCTCGCTGTCGCCAGTGATGACTTGGGAAGAATGTCTAGGCCAGTTTGGGACTGCGTCGGTGATCTTTGACCCCATCACAAAATCGCACCTTTCAAACATTACAAGCCCGGATCAGCCTAGGACCAACTCGCGTAAGCTCCAGAATCTAGACCAAGGGCCCACTTGGCCGACCGTGCTCTTGGATCAGACTATATTTTTCAGCGTTAGTCATTGTCAATTGCGTGACACCGTGATGGTTTGGCGATGATCCTTCGAGACAGGGCAAGGGATAAGAGGGCTTCGAACGAACCCAACTGTCACTAGAAAACGATTTTGATCAATGTCCCCGCACGAACCAGACCCTTGGCTCAAACTTCTCCGGCACCAATCCGCGAATAGATCAGTGGCCGGTTAAACTTCAACCAAATTGCCCATGCCACGCCCGCCAGACCAGTTCCGTAAATCAGTGCCAGAACAAGAAGCGCAACACCTTGGGATGTTCCAATGGTGTCGGCAAAATTGAGATTCGACAAGGCAAATACCACAAACAGACAAATGGCGGCGAGAAATGGTGCAACGATATGTCGGAATGGGCGCAGCTTGATTTTGGAGCGCAGGAAGAATGCGATGATCGCGATCGAAGTAAGAAACAGCAGCATGATGAAGCCAAATACGCCGACTCCTAGTTGCCTTGCATAAAGTAGGTCAGCCGATGCGCCCATCAACGGGAACGGAGCCATAATCAGGGCCAGAATAATCCCTACAGTCAGTGACGACCTCGACGGCGCATTGTGTTTTGGATGGATCCTGCCAAGAGCGGCTGGTGCCAATCCGCTTTCCCCCATTCGGAAGACGAAGCGAGACAAAACATTGTGCAGCGAGAGCGCGGCTCCGTAAAGACTTGTGCAAAGCAAGAGGTAGCAAGCGATTACCGCGCTTTGGCCAAACTCCTCGCCCAGCATGCGGAAGAATGTATTGGCGGGGTCTTCAGAAGCAATTTCGACAGCTTGGGCGGACCCCATCGAAGCGATCAGCAGATATGTTGTGATTGCATACAGTGAGGCCAGAAAACCGACAATGACATATGTGGCGCGAGGGATGGTCTTTACCGGGTCCCGCGCCTCGTCTCGATACACTGCGGTTGATTCGAATCCGACAAACATGCCGCTGACAAAAAGCAGGGCTAATCCGGGCGTGCCGGAAATGAAGTTTGTCGGAATGAATGGTTCTGTTGGTAAGCCGTTCGCCCCGCCATTGAACAGAACGGTAGCGTCAAACGAAAAAATCAGAGCAAACTCAAACATCATCAAGAATGAAACGGTCTTGGCTGAGACGTTTAGCTCGCGATAGGCCAGCATGGTACTGAGGAGCAGGGTTGCGGCCACAAAGGCCCACCATGGAATGGATGGCCCGCCAAGCTCGTCTGCAATCAGTCGATGTGCAGCAAGGCCGAGCAGAGTGTAAGTGCCGACAGCCAAAAAGAAGTAAGCAAGTACGGAAATCAAAGTTGCGGCCAGACCGACCGGTCGGCCAAGTCCGGCAGAAATATAAACGTAGAATCCTCCGGCCTTAGGAAGAAGCCTAGCGAGCTCTGTATATCCCGCTGCGAAAAGGCCCAAGACGCAACCAACAAATGCAAACGCCGCTGGGGCACCCAGCCCATTTCCCAGAGCGATGACGATCGCCAGGTAACCTGCAACGACTGCAAGCGGAGCGGAAGTCGCAATTCCAATTGCGGCAATGCGCGTAACTCCGACCTGACCAGTTAAGCCTGTGCTGGATTCCTGAGCTGGTGGCAGTGTGTTGCTGGTCATTATCGATCTTTCGGATGGTTTCACGGAACCCATACCGTTCAGATCTTTACCGGAACTGGAAGTCAGGCGCATGAATTGTATGAGGACAATACGCGCGTGCAATATTTCTGATCGCGGAAGAAATCAAATGCTTTGATCAAAGATCAAAGAATGTTCCATCAGGATTGCCGCTCTATCCGGTGTGACGTGACCCCCGGCTTTCCCCCAGTTGGGATTAGAGCCGGACCGCCATACTTCGACTTCAAGTTGTAGTCGGTAGTTTCCGAAACCCGCTGACGACGGGCCATGTCGGCGTTCTTCGCGCCCGCCTCAGCCTCCTTTAGCATCCCGATAATCTGCTCTTCGGTAAACCTCGTACGCTTCATCATCTGCCTTTCCTTCAAGGTCAGACTCTAATCAAGCTTAGAGGAAAATCAGGGGGTCACGTCAGGGCGTTTTCGGCTGGTGAGTTGGTGTTGATTGACCATGTGTTGCGGAGATAGTCTACGAAATGAGGGAGCGCGGGATTTGGATTGTCCTTTCTCCAAACCAGCACCCGACTCAATTGAGCTCCCGGGTGTTTTATGGGAATTGTTGCGATCCCGTCTATAGTTTGCGGGAATGTTCCTACCGTTGAAAGCGATAAGCGTCCTGTTCTGCGAACCAATTCAATCTGAAGCGTCGTTGAAGTGGGTCCGATGTTCGCATGGTGATCTGGCTCACTGGGTCCCAAAAGTCGTTCGATTGCCAACACGAAGGCCGAACGACGAGTGGTGGGTAAATAAAGGCTCTCTTCGGCCATTATTTGCGCGATGCTGACGGTCTCATGTTGCGAGAGATGGTGGCAGGTCGGTGCAACGAGGACGATCGGAGTCGGCTTTAGTGGCATTGTGGCATAGTTGGCCATGGGTTGAGGGAGCGGAACAGTCTCGAGCAGGCAGTCGACTTCACCCTGACGCAACAGGTCAGGCAAGTGGAACGAGATACCTTGGTGAAAGTTGAGGATCACACCTGAGCGGATCTTGTTGTACTCAAGCATCAAGCTGGGGATGATGTCTGTCGCGAAGTCGTCTGTGTGACCTACCGATATGAGGCCACTCATCCCCTCATTTACCGCTATCGCGTTGTGTTTCGCGCGCTGGCTTGCGCGTAGGGTTTGGCGTGCATCTCTAAGGAAGACTTCGCCTGAGGGCGTCAGTTGAACGTGCTTCTTCCGGCTGCGATCGACCAGCACAACACCCAACTCATCCTCCAGGGCCCTGAGCGAACTGCTGAGCGCGGGTTGAGTGATCCCAAGTTCATCAGCCGCGGATAGGAAATGCAAGCGCTCAGCAAGCGTCACAAAATAGCGAAGGTGGCGAAGTTCCATAGCTTATAATAAAAAAAAGCTATCAAAACGCAAACATTTTCGATTGGACTTTATGATGGAAAATCCAGATTGGGAAATTGAGCGCAGAAAAGTGAATGAGCATGCCTTCGAAAGATGAGTCGTCCCGTTCACTATTATCGGCGTCCGGCGCCGAGTATTGATTGCATAAATTCGATTAGTGATAAGTCTTTCGTGAAAAATCAAAATGTTAGAGGGTATGGAAAATGGTCATGATGTTGAAAAAACATTCAGGAACTAGTTCTTCACTGGCAATCGCGATGGCGGCTTGTATTTCTGGTCCCGCTTTCGCCCAGTCAGCCGATCAAGCCGAAGATTCGAATCGGGGCGTCAATACCATCATCGTGACGGCGCAAAAGCGCGCAGAGAATATTCAGGACGTTCCGATCGCGATCACGGCGCTCGGTGGGAAGCAAATCAGTGAGCTGGGTTATTCCAACGCCGAAGAAATCTCCATCCAGATACCTGGACTCGTCGCGACCTCCTATAATGGCGGTGGTACCGTATCCCTGTTTTCGATCCGCGGCATCGGCCAGAATGACTTCGCGGAGCACCAGGAAGCACCAGTCGCTGTCTATAATGATGGGGTCTATGTAGCCAATACCAGCGCAGCGGGCCTGCAATTGTTTGACCTCGACCGGCTTGAAGTCCTGAAGGGCCCTCAGGGAACACTTTTTGGTCGCAACGCGACAGGTGGCCTCGTACATGCAGTATCGAAGAAGCCAACTTCATATGTCGAAGGATATGTCGATCTGACTGTCGGATCCTTCAAGCAGATTCGCGTAGAAGGTGCGCTGAGCGGCCCTATCGCAGAAAATCTGAGCGGTCGCGTATCCTTTCTTTCGGACAATGCTAACGGATATTTCAAGGACCTGTCTGGCGGGGAGGCGCTAAGAGGTCGCAATAATCAGAGTGTTCGTGCGCAACTCGAATTCACGCCGAGCGACAGCTTCACCCTTAACCTCATAGCCCGCTACAATAACACTCCGCGCACTCCTAATGGTGTCTACGACATTCGCCCGAGCGATGGCGTAAACGTTGGTGGCGACCTGGTCGATTTTCTCGGGGTGCCTGATGAGGCCCCCGGACCCAATGAAGGCTTCGTCACCTACCCGGGCTACACGGGCAAGGAGTCCCAAAGTTACGAACTCACCGCCGAATATGAGTTCAGCAGCGGCCTGACACTCACTTCGATTTCCTCCTACAGCGACATGAACAAGGAGTATTTCGAGAGCGCAGCCGCCAGCTCACCAGGCAATGCATTTATCTTTGCGACAAATCACGACGTGAGGCAAATCAGCCAAGAGCTGCGCTTCAGTGGGGAAACTGATAATATAAAATATCAAGCGGGCGTTTATTATCTGGACATTACTGGAGATTATTTCACCGACGATGAATTTTCTCATTTCGGTGGTCGTGTCCTGAACGACTATACGCTTGATACAAAATCATGGTCTATATTCGGTGAAGTTGAGTACAATATCACCGATGCACTTTCTTTTATCGCAGGTGGGCGCTGGATTACTGACAAGAAGGACTACTCCATTTTCTCGCGCTGTGTTTCGCCGCGCGTGAACACGACGGGCGAAGCTGATTGCTTTTTCTGGAGCTCCGGCGATCCTGATGCTCCGATTATTTCTGAAATCGGGGCGCCAATCGGCCAATCGCGCAAGGACGACCTTTACGCCATCACGACGAAACTGAATTACGAGGTCAATAGCGATGTCCTCCTTTATGCTGGTTACAGTCGGGGTGTTAAAGGCGGCGGTTTTAACGCGCCGGTCGACGGGTTCCTGACAGAGAACGAGCTTTCGTTTAAGCCCGAAGTTCTGGACAGTTATGAAGTTGGCTTCAAGTCGACCTTTATGGACAGAATGGTGCTTCTGAATGGCTCGGGGTTCTACTATGACTACAAGAATTATCAGGGCTTCGTCTTCGAAGGTTTGACTACACAGGTTGTCAACCTTCCGGCAGAAGTTTGGGGTGCTGAACTCGAGCTCGCAATATCACCGGGCTCAGGCTGGCATCTCTCGTTCGGCGCTTCTGTACTTGATGCAACGGTCGAAGATTCTCCAGACACAGCTCTGGTCGAAGGGCCGGATATGATCACCGCGCCAAGTTTGAGCATCAATGCCCTGTTGAAGAAGGACTGGGATCTCAAGAGCGGTCGCTTCTCTGCGCAAATCGATGGTGGTTATGTCAGTCGGCAGGAATTCAACACCAACAATTCGCTGCTGTCATCGATCCCCTCCTATTCACTTTGGAATGGGCGGCTGACCTACACCTCTGATGATCGTGCCTGGGAGCTGTCCGTGTTCGCAAAGAACATTTTCGACAAGGCATTCCAAACCTATCGTTTCGACCTTAGCAGCTTCGCTGGCCAGGTCGCTTATTTGTATGGCCCGCCGCGCACGGTGGGCGCACAGTTGAGCTACAATTTCTAGAGGGGCGATAAGCTTCAAGGTTCAGAGGCGGGCTTGCTCAGATTTATCATTGATCGCGCGGCCAACCCGCTTCTGTCTCTATAAATTGATGCTCAGATTGTTGCGGAAGAGGGAGAGGCGAAAGGGAAGCCAAACTGCTCAACTGGATGGCAGGAGCGGGTGGTGAATTCCGCTCTATTAAAGCGGGGGCAATTGTAAGGCCATCTGAAATAGCAGGGCACAGGGCTATCGAATTCATTGTCTCTATGGCTTGTATAATGTCCTCGTGCATAGAATGCTTGAAGAAATTTTCGCCTTCATAATCAAGAAGATTTAATAGTGGCCCGTATCGCATCCAGAGTAATTCAATAGGGGTTAGAATAACATCTTTACTGCAGCGGCGATAAATTTCGAAGTGGAATTGTTGGTTTAGTCTTAGGTATTTATTGATATGAGGTTTCGGTCTTGTTCCTTGCGTAACCGTTTTAGCGTTTATAACGCGAAGGGATTGAATCAAGCCGCCACCGTCAGATCCGAGCGCCGAAACAGCTGCCTTGCATTCGAGGTCGATCCGAAGCGACAGAATATCTCGCATAAGTTTTCGATTTGCTTTGGGCGCATACGGCGACTTGCGCGGCGATGTTTCGAGTACCCCAACTATCGCCAATCGATGCAAAGCTTCGCGGACAGGCATGTGCGAGGTTCCGAACGCTCGGGCCAATTCTTACAGTTTGAGAGTTTGCCTTGGAATAAAGAGCCCCATCATCATCGATTGATTCAGTTCGCCGTAAACATAGTCACGGTTGGAAACGAAGATCCGCTCTTTCAAGGCGGGAAGCCTGTTCTTACCGGTCTTCGAAAGCCTAGGCATAAGAGGAGATCGCTCGCGATTTCATCCGCAATGGCAATGTCTGATTGGTCATCATTTTCTGGTTCTTTTGAACCACGAGCGTTGGCCAACCGTGCGGCATGTGACTTCCTTAGGTGGAGTACGTGAGATGAGTAATGACGCCAGTGTGTCTTCGCTGACGCGGTCAGTCCACAAGATATCAAGGGATCGTTGAGAATGTCGCAACAGCCCGAATTGACACAACATCAGCTTGGCGGCGCGGTGGTTCATCCATGGCATATAGACCAGTTTGGGCACATGAACGTACGTTGGTTTGCCCATTTCTTCGATGACGCCAGCTTTCTATTTTTCAACCGGCTTGGCCTCGATCAAAAAACATTGATCAAGGAATTCGGAGTCCACACTGTAACGGCGCAGTCGACGACCGAATTCAGAACCGAAGTGTTGGCCGGAACATGCGTAGATGTCCTAGGCTCGGTGTCCCGCATTGGGGAGAAAAGTCTCGGCTTAGAATACCGGATGTGCAGTACCGACAGAACGATTGAATACGCGATCTGCAAGACGATCGAGGTGCTCGTAGATGCTCAATCGCATTCATCATTGCCAATTCCTTCGATACTTCGTGAGCGGCTGGAGCTCGCCCAAAAAGAAGATTCGAAATCCTAACCCCGCACGGCTTCATGCCCGCTGTCGAAGGCTACATTAGACAAGGAACGAGAGATTGAAAAAGCAAGTTTTCATAACATGCGCCGTGACTGGAGCTGGTGCGGGGCCGCACAAGAACCCATTTGTCCCCGTAACCCCGGAAGAGATCGCGGACGATGTGCTTGCTGTAGCGGCGGCTGGGGCCAGCATCGCTCATATTCACGTGCGAGATCCCAAGACCAAGGAAGGGTCCCGCGATACCGCGCTCTATGCCGAAGTCATTGAGCGAGTTCGTGCCAAAAATACTGAAGTGATTATCAATACCACTGGAGGGATGGGCGGGGATTTGGTCATCGGTTCAGATGATCCCTTCGATTTTGGTGCCGATTCAGACCTTGTGTCGCAGAAAGCCAGACTGGTCCACGTTAGTGCGTTACGACCGGATATCAGTACGCTCGATTGTGGGTCATATAATGTGGGCGAAGGCAACCTTGTCTATGTTTCCACCGCCGAACAGATTCGTGAAGGTGCGAGGCTCATCCGAGAGATGGGTGTGAAACCTGAGCTTGAAGTTTTTGATCTCGGGCATCTCGATTTCGTGATCAAGCTGATTAAGGAAGGCGCGTTTGACGGGCCCGTAATGATCCAGTTTTGTCTTGGTGTGAATTTTGGCGCTCCTGCCACTCCCGGCGCGATGAAGGCCATGGCAGACGCTGTGGCAGGGCTCGACGTGATTTGGTCCGCCTTTGGGGTGGCGCAAATGCAGCTTCCAATGGTCGCACAGGCGGTGCTGTTAGGAGGTAATGTCCGTGTCGGCTTGGAAGACAATATCTGGTTGGGGCACCGGGTACCGGCCACCAATGTTGATTTGGTCAATCGCGCGCGCACGATCATCGAAGCGATGGGAGGCTCCATAATGGATGCGGCGCAAACTCGCGAAGAGCTCGGCTTGTGAAGATTGACCTCACATCCAAGCGTGCGATCGTCACTGCGGGGGCGGCCGGAATAGGCCGCGTAATTGCAGAAACTTTTCTCGATGCTGGCGCATCGGTGGCTGTGTGCGACATTGATGAATCTGCACTGACATCATTCGAGAGCACCTATCGCGAAGCGCATGCCTTTCACTGCGACGTTGGCGACCCGGCCCCTGCCGCGCGCACTGCCGATCGAATGTTAAGCGTGCTCGGGGGAATTGACATCCTTGTGAACAACGCGGGATCGGCCGGACCCACAGCTTTAATCGAAGACATAGATCCGGTCGATTGGTCGCATACTTTCGACATAAACCTGTTCTCGCAGTTTTATTTCACCAAGGCGGTCGTCCCTCACATGAAGGAACAAGGCTCTGGAGCCATTGTGAACATGTCGTCGGCGGCCGGACGACTCGGAATGCCGCTGCGTACACCTTATGCGGCTGCCAAATGGGCGACGATAGGATTGACCCAGTCCCTGGCAATGGAATTGGGTGGGCATGGCATTCGTGTCAATGCAATCCTTCCAGGCTCGGTTGAAGGAGACCGGATGGACCGCGTCATGCAGGCAAGGGCAGACATAACTGGCATGACTCTAGAGGAAGTCATGGCCGAAGAGACGGCGACGATGTCTTTGGGCCGCTTGATCGATCCCCGCGAGGTGGCGAGCATGATCGCATTCATTTCCTCGGACATCGGCAGATCAATTTCAGGACAATCAATCGGTGTGTGCGGAAACACCGAGATATTGAAGTGACGGACGACCTCTGACCGACCGTCGCGAGACACTGTGCAATCGATCTCTATCAATTCGCCGCAAACAGGAATTCAAGTGATGAAAAGAGAAGCAATCATTCCCGAAGACAAGAGGGTGATCTACGATGCCAACAAATACTCTGCCGCCGTGCGATCCGGAGAGTTGCTCTTCGCATCGGGTCACGTTGGCAGCCGCGACGATGGCACACCGGAGCCGGATTTCAAGAAGCAGGTTGATCTTGCTTTCCGGAACCTTTGCGCAACATTGAAGGTTGCCGGCTGCACACTCGATGATGTCATAGATGTCACAACATTTCATACCGATCTGGAAAACCAGTTCGATATGATCATGGAGGTTCGTGACCGCTATGTGCCAGGTCCGGCCTACCCGAATTGGACGGCTGTGGGCGTTAACTACCTGTCCGGCTTCGATTTTGAAATCAAGGTTGTTGCCCGGATCCCGTGAGGTTGAGTTTTGAGGAAGCAGTGGAATGCATGGTTCGGGTGGCAGGCCACTTCGGGAGAGAAACACAATACTTGGCTATGAAACAGTTAGGTAGATTCCAATGAGATTACTGGACAAGGCGGTTTTGATCACTGGGGCGACGGCGGGCATTGGGGAGGCCTGTGCAAAGCGCTTTGCAAAAGAGGGTGCGCAGGTCGTGATCTCTGGGCGAGACACGGCGCGCGCAGCCAAAGTCCTGGCAGATATCGAACGCGATGATATCTCGCACATTTCGTCGCCGCTGACCTTACCGAACCAGGCGCATGTGAGCGATTGGTTGACGAGACCGTCAGGCGGTTGGGACGATTGGACATCTTGATCAACAACGCCGGTATTCTGTTTGCTGCACCAGCTGATGAGACAACCGATGAGATGTGGGAGACCACATTTGCCGTGAATGTAACCGCCGTCTTCAAGATGGCGCGCGTGGCCATTCGGCAGATGAAGAAGCAAGTTAGTGGGGGATCGATCGTCAATACGGGCTCCGAATCTGGGATCAACGGCGAACCACAGCTTTCGGCGTACTGCGCCAGCAAGGGATCGGTTCACCAGATGACCAAATGTATGGCGCTAGACCATGTTCGCGATGGCATTCGGGTCAATGCGATCTGTCCGGGTGAGACGCGAACCAAGATGATCAACGATTGGCTCGAGCGCCAGCCCGGCGACATCGAAGATCACATTCGTGAGCTGGGCGCGAGCTTGCCAATCAAGCGGATCGCGACCCCTGACGAGGTGGCGAATGCGGCGTTGTTTCTTGCATCAAACGAGGCCAGCTACTGTGTCGGGACCATGCTTTCAGTGGACGGCGGCAATGCCGCAACAGGCGGTCCATATCCTGTCTGATCCCGCCTCCCTAGCAGGTGATTTTCGCCGAGCATCCAGCTACAATCACGCAGTTGCCGGACATGTTCCGTCGGGCAGACTTTTGTGCAAGCGGTCAACAAATGATGCAAGACACGCATCCGCAAGCGCTCGTAATCTTCAGCATTATCGGTGGGCAAATCTGCCAAGTTCGGGATTCTGAACGAGGCCGCTAGGGAGGGCAAGTTGGAGACGCGCGAACTATTCTGGTCTTTTGGGAAGACCGAAATCGCAGTGTTCTATGGCGTCGGCATGTTGGCCGTCGCAGCGTTTTTGTTTGGTCTTTGGAAGCACTTTGAAAAGTACCGCAACGCTCGCTCCGGTACGCGGGAATACGACTGGCGAAAGGCGTTCAAGCGACTGATCACCGATCTCGCCACTCACCGGAAGATTGGACGCCGTGATCGGACTGCAGGTTGGGCGCATGGTGCGATCTTTGCCGGTTTTCTTATCGCATTTGTCGGAACCGCTACAATCACGCTGGACTACGATATTGTTCAGCCAATCCTTGGCTTGAGTTTCTGGAAGGGAAATTTCTATCTCGTCTTCAGCTTGGTGCTCGATTTGGGCGGATTGGCACTTCTAATCGGGCTAATTCTTATGGCTTGGCGTAGGTGGGTGACGAAGCCAAGCAAGCTAAGTTATCTGCGGGAATACAAAGGTGAATCCGAGGTTTCGCCGCAAGCGCAGAAATGGATCCGGGAAGATGTAATCTTCTTGGTCGCCCTGATCGTGATCACGGTCACCGGGTTTCTGCTTGAGGGGCTGCGCCTCTACATGGACAAGCCTGCATGGGCGCATTGGTCTCCAGTTGGGCAGTCTGTTGCTCTAGGCTATGGCGCCTTAGGCCTTGATCTAGAAACAGCCGGTATCGTGCGAGGCATGAACTGGTGGTTCCATGGTCTCTTGTCGCTGGCCTTCATTGCCGCAGTACCTTGGTACAAGGCCAAGCACATTGTTTCAGTGCTCGGCTCGTTGGCGCTGCGCGAAGAACGCCCGCTCAGCAAGCTGCCTTCTGAACAGGAAAGCGAAGAAATATCGGGCATCTCCAAACTGTCGGACTTTACTGTAAAAGACATGTTCGATTTCGATGCCTGCACGAAATGCGGGCGTTGTCAGGACGTGTGTCCGGCGACGGCAACTGGTTATCCATTAAGCCCGCGCGATCTGATCCTGGACCTCAGGACAGCCAACGCAAGTGCTGCGGCCGGTTCGACACCTGTCGATCAGATTATTGCTGACGAGACGCTTTGGTCTTGCCGAACCTGCGGCGCCTGTCAGGAGATATGTCCGGTTGGGGTGGAGCATCCATCCAAGATAGTACGCATGAGGCGTGCACTGGTCGATCAGGGCCGAATAGACCCGATGTTGCAAACTGCCTTCGCGGCCTTGGGGAATGTCGGGAACAGTTTCGGTGAGTCCGCCCGGAAGCGGTCGGCATGGACCGAGGAGCTGGACTTTCCGGTCAAGGACATCAGGATTGAACCGGCTCAATACCTCTGGTTCGTAGGAGATTATGCGTCTTTCGATCCTCGAAACCAGCGCGTATCGCGCACCGTTGCGAGGCTATTGCGCGCGGCCAAAGTCGATTTTGCACTTCTGCATGAAGGTGAGCACAGTGCAGGCAACGATGTTCGCAGAGCCGGGGAAGAGGGTCTTTTTTCTCAACTCTCAGAACACAACCTTGCGCAAATGGATGCAGCTCAACCCTTCAAGCGCATCATCACTACCGACCCGCACAGCTACAATACCATTCGCAACGAGTACCCCGAATATCAGGATGTAGCCGAGATCGATCACTATTCGACAGTGCTGGCTGATTTATTGCGCGATGGAACATTGAAGGTGACCAAGCCCTTGAACCGGCGCGTCACGTTCCACGATCCATGTCACCTTGGCCGTTTGAACCAGGGTTATGATGCCCCACGCGAAGTGCTGGAATTGATAGGGTGCGAACTGGTGGAAATGCCGCGCAATCGCGACAACTCCTTTTGTTGTGGTGCAGGTGGCGGACGCATCTGGATGCCCGACCAACCAGGCGAAAAACCGTCGGAAAATAGAATGCGCGAGGCAGCAGGCCTCGAGGGAGTCGACGCTTTCATCACCGCGTGTCCGAAGGATCTTACTATGTTTGAGGATGCCAACAAAACAGCTGATCATGCTGGAAGTTTCACAATCGATGATTTGGCCGAGCTTGTTGCAGAGGCTGTCGAACTCGAGAAGATCGAAGCAAGGGATCTTCCTGACGTCATCGGCAAGATTATCGAACGCTCTTCCGAGCTTATCGCGGATCGGGTTCTCGGTGAATTACGGAAAAGTTCGGCTCAGCTTCGGATCGAAAGCGATCGATCCGAGGAAGCGGCTCAATTTTCGACCGCGGGACAGGCAGCTTCCCTATCTCCTCCCGCATCGAAACCTGATCTTGCACCTGCCGATACAGCAGATGCCGACGGTGACATATCCGAGCAGATCGCCTCGCCCGCACAGGATACATCGGTCGATGTGCCGAAAAATTTGCGTCCCATGTCTTGGAAGCAGAAGAGCCCTGCCGCAGCAATGGAATTTCCGCCGTACGAAATTCCTGAACGCGTCAATGGCCGGATACTTGTCATAGTGCGACATGTAGGCGTGTTGAACGAAGGATTTGAAATTGCCGGCAGCCGCATTCCGGCGAAGTTTTTGGATTACAGGATCAACGAATGGGATGAGGCGGCGATGGAGCAGGCCCTCCTGATCGCCGAAAAGATCGAGGGTTGCGAAGTCGTCGCAGTGACGATTGGCAATGAAGATGCGGAGATATCGCTCAGGAAGGCAATGGCAATGGGTGCCGATCGAGGCGTTCGTATTTCAGTCGAAAATCTCGACGATTGCGATCCGATTGCGATTGCATGCCGGTTGGCCGGTGTTGCCAAGCTGGAAGGACCCGATCTTTTGCTTTGCGGTGTTCAGTCAGCCGACTTCGGGCATGGATCGACCGGAACAGCGGTGGCTGGAATCCTGGGGCTCCCCCATAGTTCGGCTGTCGTCGAATGTACTTGGGACGGTGCTGGCCAGATGGCACTCACGCGTGAACTGGAAGGTGGCATACTCCAGAAATTGAACCTCGCCGCGCCGGCTCTTTTGACCATCCAGACAGGCGCAAATCAGCCGCGATATGCGACGATGCGCATGATTAAGCAGGCGAAAAAGAAGCCTCTGGAAGTGGTAGATGGACATGCCCGCGACGACGAGACTGGCGGATATGTGCTGCAAGAAGTCTATGAGCCCGCAAGAGAGCAGGCAGCGATGCTAGATTTGGGAATCGAAGACTTGGCTGACTTCATCATCCAGAAGGTTCAGGAAACGAGAGGAGCATAAATATGTCGGGTATTCTCGTCATAGCTGAACACCTCAATGGCCAAGTCACGAGGATCACCAAAGAGATCATTGGTGCTGCCGTTGCGATTAAGGAAAATGTCGGTGGCAACCTGTCCATCGCGGTGCTGACTGATTCCGCATCAGACATGGCTGAACAAGTGAATTTGGCTGGAGTAGACGAGATTGTCTTGATTGATGTTGGAACCAGTCACTTCGATGCCTCCAGATACGAGCATGCAATCATTTCGCTTGGCGACCAGTTGCAGCCTTCACTTATACTGATTGGGCACACTGCAAATGGGATTGCGTATGCGGCCAGCCTCGCCGCGCAATTGGGTGCCGGCTTTGCAAGCGATGTCATCGGTTTGCGTTATGAAGATGGCGGTGCACTAGCGACCAGATCTGCTTACGCAGGCAAGGTAAATCTAGATCTTGCTTTCCCGGGTAAGGCCGTGGTCATAATGACGTGCCGGGGGGCTACTTTTGCGCCTCCCGCCGAGGGCAAGGGGCGGGCCCAAATAACGCAACACGAAGTGGGTGACCTGGGCGAGCTGACGCTTGGCGAGCACGTGGCGTACATCGATCCGCCAGTTGCCGATGTAGACATCGGAAAGTCCGAGATTATCCTTTCGGTCGGAAGAGGGATTCAGAATCCGGACAATATTCCGCGTTTTGCGGCCATAGCCGAGAATCTCGGTATAACACTCGGGTGCTCACGGCCATTCGCTGATTCCGGACATCTGGCGAAGGCGCATCAGGTCGGGCAATCAGGAACGGTCGCTGCTAATTGCAAGCTCTACATTGCGGTCGGTATCTCAGGCGCTGTGCAGCACCTGTATGGCATGAAGCATGTCGACACGATCATTGCCGTAAATAACGATCCCACAGCACCAATTTTTGGATTTTCGACGTACGGTTCGACGAACGATGCAGTCGAACTTGCTGGCGCGCTCGAGAGTAAGTTGGGAATCAGTTGACATAAGAGCTTCCCACTGCGGATGAGAAATGAAACTCGAGAGCAAAAGCCCTCGAGCTCTTGGCTCAGATGTCATTATGAAATTGCGCAGCAGCGCCTGCCTTACAGCTTGGGGAAGGTTTCATGGCCCCAAATTTGCCGCTCGCGAATGAACGGCAATGGCCGCTGCGGATTGCTGGATTCAAATTCGCGAGCGATCCGGTGACCATCAAATACGGCGTCAGGTAACAGCCTGGGCGCGTAGCAATCGCCGGCTCGATAAACTGCCATGACGTCGTTTTCTTCCCACTCGTCCTTGCGAGCCAGGAGTTCTTCGTAAAGCCCATTGTTTGAAGATCGAGACGTACACAGGATTACGCTGTCAAAAGCGACACGATCCACTTCTGTCCCGATGCGACGAGGTAGCCCGCCTTCTGGTCGCGCTTCCAGATGTCTTTTGTAACCATCGCGATATACGTAATAGATGTCGGCGGCGACACCTTCGTCGGTCACTTCGAATTTCTCGACCCAGTGCATCGGCCGTTCATGGATTTTCTTTTCATGCATGAGACGCTGCAGGTTGGCCGTTTCGCGTGTATTCTCCAGATACGACGCGATAATGTGGCTTTCTGAAATGATGGTGACCTGTTTTCCCTGGTCAGCCATTATCTCGGCCATTCCGATCCCGTGGATGAAACCTTCTCCATCCAGAACAAGGACACGCTGGCCGGTCTCCTTGCCCGCCATGATCTGCTCGGGTGTGGCAAACTGAGGGAGTGACGCGTCAGCGCCGGGAATGGGCCCGCCAGTGCTGCCAGTCGTACCCTTTGGATCCCAGTGCGCACCTACCGCCAGGACGATCTTGTCAGCCCCGTACTCCAGAATGTCATCTGCGCTCATCTTGCCGGTGCCGGTGTGTACTTCGATATTCTTTAGCTTGCTCAGCTGGTGTTCGCGGTATGAGATCACGCGGCCCCATTCAGAAAGGCCAGGGTACTTCTGGACATTATGCAAGTGCCCACCCAGTTCCGGTTCAGCCTCACGAAGATGCACTTCATGACCACGCTCACCGAGCACGCGTGCGCATTCCATTCCTGCCGGGCCGCCCCCTACGACCAAGACTGAACATGGCTCGTCAGCCTGGTCAAACTTTTCAGGATGCCAGCCACGACGATATTCCTCCATTGACGTGGCATTCTGCGTACAGACCAACATGGAGCCAACTTCGAAACGGCTCACACACATGTTGCAGCCGATGCATTCTCGAATGTCGTCAACTCGCCCTTCGTTAATCTTATTTGGCAGGAAGGGGTCGGCAATCGATGCTCGAGTGCCACCTACAATATCGCAATAGCCCTTCTCGATATTCTCCAACATGTCGTCTGGGCTGGTCATATGACCAACCATCAGCACGGGTTTTGTCACGATGGACTTGATACCATCAACGAACCCGCGTTCGTGGTTGGTTTGCTGGAAGCGCGAGGGAGCTGCATCTTCTCCCCATTCGGCATAGGCTCCCAGTTTAATGTCCCAAAGATCGACAAGTCCTTGCTTGTCGACATATTCGAGATACCGCATGCCCTCGACATGCTTCTCGATCGAATTTGCGCCTTGGAGCGCATCGATTGAGAAGCGGGTGGCGATCGCGCAATGATCGCCCACCGCCTTTTTCGTTTCCTCCAGTAGCTGTAGACTGAATCGAGTGCGGTTTTCGAATGAACCGCCATAACTATCCGTCCGCTTGTTATAAAAGGCCGACAGGAACTGGAGAACCAACATGGAATCGGCGACATAATGATACACTATGTCGAATCCTGCATCGACCGCACGTTTGGCGGCATCGACATGCAAGCGAATGATGTCTTCGAAATCCTCTTCGTACATCGGAGCACAGTAGCTCTGCGGCTCGGCATCCGACTGATAAGCGCTCGGTCCGCGTGCGATTGCACGGGTAAACCAGTTGGTTGAGTGCGGCCCAGAGTGCGTAAGTTCGATCCCGCCAAGCGCACCGTGCTTGTGGAGTCCATCGTTGAAGTGGCGATAATTGATGACATCGCCTTCATCCCAAATCGTACCCAGTCGATGTGGCGTCATGTCTGTTTCAGGGCTGATTGAGCACAGTTCTGTACAGATCGCTCCCCAACCACCTTCCGCCTTCATGTGTCGATGCCCAGCCTGAGAGCCGGGGAGGTCATGACCTGCCCCATTGCATTGCGGTGTTTGGTAAAACCGGTTCTTCATCGTTTTCGGACCGAGTTGGATCGGCTGAAAAAGAGGATCGAATTTTGGATCACGGGCCATCGTCGGGATCTCCTAAGGGCCTACTACTGAACTTGGTCAGACATTGACGTGCAGGATTTTTACTTCCTGGTATTCCTCGAGGCCTTGAACCCCGCCTTCGCGACCATTTCCTGATTGCTTGTATCCGCCAAACGGGCTGCCGAATTTGAACGGGCCGCCGTTGATTTGAACTCCGCCCGCACGAATGCGTTTCGCCACGCGTTCGGCCCGCTCTGGATCGCCTGTCTGAATATAGGCATGCAGGCCGTAAGGCGTGTCATTGGCAATCTGGATGGCATCTTCCTCTGTATCAAAAGGAATGATGGACAGGACCGGGCCAAATATCTCCTGCTGTGCAATGGTCATATTGTTGGCCACATCGGCGAAGATGGTCGGTTTCGTATAACAACCGCGTTCATAGCCTTCGGGCTTTCCTAGGCCTCCCACGAGTAATGTTGCACCCTCATCGATACCCTGCTGGATCAGTTCCTGAACTCGATCATATTGAATTTTGTCGAACTGGGGGCCGATGTGGTCACCCTCTTCGGCCGGATCACCAACTTTGATTGCGTCGCCAACAGATTTGGCAATCTCCAGGACCTCTTGGTAGCAGCTCCGTTCAACAAGCATTCTGGATGGTGCATCACAACATTGGCCGGTATTGAACATCAACAGGTGTATTGAAGCGGCGACCTGATTTTCGAGATCACAGTCGGCAAAGACAATGTTCGGCGACTTCCCACCCAGTTCCAGTGCCACACGCTTTATCGTATTCGCCGCATCCTGGCTGATGAGTTTGCCTGCTCGCGTCGACCCGGTGAACGAAATCATATCGATGTCAGGGTGTTTCGAAATTGCAGCACCAACTGTCTGACCGTCGCCATGTACCAAATTGAAAACGCCGGGGGGGTAGCCGGCGGCATCGATCATCTCCGCATAGATAGTGGCAGCAAGCGGCGTATGTTCGGACGGCTTCAGGATTACGGTGTTACCCGCTGCAAGGGCAGGAATGACCTTCGCCGCCACTTGATTGATCGGCCAGTTCCAGGGTGTGATCAGCCCGCAAACACCTACCGGCTCGCGCAGCTGGATATCACCATTGGGCAGAATTTCACGCTCGTCTTGCGCCTCAAGGATCTCAATAAATGCTTCAAGATGCCACAATCCGGTGGCCGCCTGTTCGCTGCGCGCCATCGAGATTGGTGCGCCAATCTCGAGGCATATTGCCTGTGCCAGATCCTCCATCCTAGCATTCGTTTGATCGAGAAGTGCACGAAGGAGCGCAAGCCGTTCGCTTTTTGATGTCTGTGAAAAGGATTCAAATGCTGCCTTGGCAGAGGCGACAGCCCGATCCACGTCCGCCTCGTTTCCGAGTGTGACGGTCTCGATCTGCTCATTTGTGGCAGGGTTCATCACAGGAAAGCGGGTGTCGCCCAAAGGGACAACCCATTCGCCATTTACGTAGTGTTTTCCTAAGTCCATCGGGCTGCATCCTCTAAACTGGCGATCGGGCAATGCGCGGGTCTTTAAGCGCACCCGAAGTCTTTGCATGAGGAGCGAATATGGAGCATTTGCTCTGCAATCTGTCTTTCAAGATTCATTTGGCCATTGCACAATTTGGAGGGCGTTGTCAGACTAACGTGACAGGCTAGGGCGCGGGATGTTAGCGGCGGATCATGAGCCGTAAGTCGAGAGCCAAGCCAGCCGGTCCATTCAAACGCTTCGACTCGTCACCTGAGGTGATCCCGCCTAGTCGTGATGATGTACGTTCGCTTCCCGTTGAGTTTGCGAAACGTCGAAAACCTGCCGTTCGAGCGTGGGATAGACATCTGTCATGAAACAGTTCGGTTCTGGTGGAACCGGTTTGGTCCGATGTTTGCTGCCGATATTCGTCGCCAGCGCGTGAGCCGGATGCGAGGGTTCCGCCATTGGCGATGGCACCTCGATGAAATGTACGTGAAGCTCAATGGCGAGATGGTCTATCTGTGGCGCGCAGTCGATCACGAGGGTGAAGTCCTGGAAAGCTACGTTACCAGGAAACGGGACAAATTCGCGGCTTTGGCCTTCATCGAGAAGGCGCTGAAGCGTCATGGCAAGGCCGAGGCAATCGTCACCGATGGCCTAAGATCCTACCCGGCTGCACTGAAGGAACTTGGCAATGAGGACCGCCGTGAGATGGGCAGGTCACTCAACAATCGGGCGGAGAACAGTCACCTACCCTTCCGACGACGAGAGCGTGCGATGTTGAGGTTCCGCCAAATGAAGTCGCTGCAGAAATTTGCCTCAGTCCACGCCTCAATCTCCAACCGGCATTGTCAGACTAACGTGGTCTTCTGACGCTCGCTCCGCTAGCTGGCTCGGATGAGCCGCAAGTCGAGAGCTAAACCAGATAGCCCATTCAAACGTTTCAACTCATCGCCGGAGGTCATTCGGCTGGTGGTGATGATGTACGTCCGATTTCCATTGAGCCTTCGGAATGTGGAAGATCTGTTGGCAGAACGTGGCATTGATATTTGCCACGAGACTGTGCGCTTCTGGTGGAACCGGTTTGGGCCGATGTTTGCCGCTGATATCAAGCGTCAACGGATCAGCCGAATGCGTGGGTTTCGCAATTGGCGCTGGCACGTCGATGAGGTGTTCGTGAAGATCAACGGAGAGACCCACTATCTGTGGCGCGCGGTAGATCACGAGGGCGAGGTGCTTGAAAGCTACGTTAAGAAGAAGCGGGACAAGAATGCTGCATTGTGCTTCTTCAAGAAGACACTGAAGCGAAACGGGAAGGCCGAAGCGATTGTCACAGACGGCCTGCAGTCGTATCCGGCTGCAATGCGAGAATTAGGCAATCTGGAATGCAGAGAAGTGGGTAGGTGGCTGAACAACCGAGCGGAGAATTCACATCTTCCATTCCGACGAAGGGAACGAGCGATGCTCAGGTTCAGGCAGATGAAAAGCTTGCAGAAGTTCGTTTCAGTTCACGCAAATGTCCACAATCACTTCAACAAAGACCGCCACCTGATCGACCGCCAGACTTACAAGGAAGGCCGCTCAGCCGCCCTGGCTGAGTGGCAAACCCTCATGGCCTGAAGAGCAGTTCAGTTAGGGCATACTTTACCAAGTGGAGACGAGTTCGCAATAGACTGACAGCACCCTGACGGGTGTCACCTTGGGGCGTCAGACGAGGTTTCCATGATTGTTTCCATGACGACATAGCTGGATGTGCTGGCTACATGCGGCATGCTGGAGATTTTCTCGCCCAGCACCGTGCGATATGCAGTGATGTCAGATGTGCGAACCTTCAGCAGATAATCGAAACTGCCCGCAATCATGTGGCATTCCTCCACTTCGCGGATCTGGCTCACTGCCTTGCGGAACTCGTCCAGCGCTTTCTCACGCGTGTCGCTCAACTTGACTTCGGCAAAGGCGATATGCGCCTCTCCCAGCTTGCGAAAATCCACAATCGCGCGAAACCCACGGATCACGCCGGAATCGATCAATTTTCTGAAGCGCAACTGGCATGGCGTTTTGGACAGGCCAACGCGCTTGGCCAGTTCGGCCACCGTCACCCTGCCGTCAACGCGCAGCTGATCCAATATGCGGTGATCGATCCGGTCTAATGACATTGATTTTGGTATTTCTGTGGTCATAATGACCAGATACACCCCAAAAATAGGGCAATCAAGTCCATCAAAAGTCAATCAATAGGGTAATGAACTTAGAAGAATCGGTTATTCTGCGGCTCAGGTAAGACTCGCCGAGGCCCATCATGACTTCTGATCACAACCGCATTCCATTCGCTGACTTTGCTTCGCAGCGATCCCAGCCTTCCCAAATGCGCCGCGCGATAACGGCGGCCTGTCGCTTGTCAGAGCCCGATGTGATTCGTCCGTTGCTGGAAGCCGCGCGCCTGTCCACTGAGCAAGCGGAGCAAATTGCGCAAACTGCCCGACAATTGGTCACACGGTTGCGGGAAAAAGGACAAAATGGCGGGGTCGATGAGCTGGTCAAGGAATACGCGCTTTCCAGCCAGGAAGGCGTTGCCCTGATGTGTCTGGCAGAGGCATTGCTACGCATTCCTGATAGCGCGACCCGCGATGCTTTGATCCGCGACAAGATCGCGCAGGGGGACTGGAATGCGCATTTGGGTCAAAGAAAATCCATCTTCGTCAATGCGGCAACCTGGGGGCTGGTGATTTCAGGCAGGCTGGTATCGCCTGTGCGGGCAGACAGTCTGAGTGCTTCACTTTCGGGCCTGATCAAGCGAGCTGGCGAACCCGTGATCCGCAGCGGGGTGAAGCTAGCGATGGAAATGATGGGGGAACAGTTTGTCACGGGCGAGACGATTGCGAAGGCCCTGAAACGTTCGCGCGAGCAGGAACAGCGCGGCTTCAGCTACAGTTATGACATGTTGGGTGAAGCGGCCATGACGATGGCGGATGCGAACCGGTATTATGCCGATTATGAGCGCGCCATTCACGCCATTGGCACGGTGGCAGCGGGGCGGGGCGTCTATGCAGGGCCGGGCATATCGATCAAGCTGTCGGCACTCCACCCGCGTTATCAACGCGCACAGATTGATCGTGTGCTGGGCGAATTGCTACCGCGCGTGCGCGAACTGGCATTGCTGGCAAAGCAATATCACATCGGCCTCAATATCGATGCGGAGGAGGCCGACCGGCTGGAAATCTCGCTCGACATTCTGGAGGCGCTGGCGATGGATCCTCAACTGTCGGGCTGGCAAGGGCTGGGCTTTGTCATCCAGGCCTATGGCAAACGCTGCCCCTTAGTGATCGACTGGATTGTCGATTTAGCCCAGCGTTCGGGCCACCGCATTATGGTGCGACTGGTAAAGGGCGCCTATTGGGATAGTGAGATCAAGCGCGCGCAGGTGGAAGGGGTGGAAGATTTTCCTGCCTTCACGCGCAAGGTTCATACCGATGTCAGCTATATTGCCTGCGCCCGCAAATTGCTGACCGCGCGCGCACATGTGTTCCCGCAATTTGCCACGCATAATGCACAAACGCTGGCGACGATTTACCACCTCGCGGGCAAGGATTTCTCAGCCGGAGATTATGAATTCCAATGCCTGCATGGCATGGGCGAGGGACTGTATGGAGAGGTGGTGGGCAAGGGGAAGCTCGACCGGCCCTGCCGCATCTATGCGCCCGTCGGTACACATGAGACATTGCTGGCCTATCTGGTGCGGCGCCTGCTGGAAAATGGTGCCAATTCCTCTTTCGTGAACAGGATCTGGGATGAGAATTTTTCGGTCGATGATCTGGTGCGTGACCCCGCCGTTGAAGCGGGTGAGGTCAATCCAGTCGGCTCCACCCATCCACTGATCAAGCTGCCTCATGCGCTCTATCCAGATCGGGCCAATTCGCGCGGGATTGATCTGACAGATGAAGGCGTGTTGGACCATCTGTCTGCGAAGCTGATGGGCAGCGCAGGTCGGGAATGGACGGCGGAACCCCTGATCCCCGGCTTGCAGATCGCGCGGAAGGGGCAGGCGGTTCGCAATCCGGGCAATCACGGCGATGTGGTGGGCACAGCCTGTTTCGCATTGAAGCGCGATGTGGAGCAGGCCTGTCTCAATGCGCAGACGGCGTTCGTCGGCTGGTCCGAAACGTCTGTGGGGCAGCGTGCGCAATGTCTGGAACGGGCGGCCGATTTGCTCGACGCCCGGATGACGGAATTGCTGGGCCTGATCATGCGCGAGGCTGGAAAGTCAGCCGCCAATGCCATTGCAGAGGTGCGAGAGGCGGTGGATTTTCTGCGCTATTACGCCGCACAAGCCCGCGAAACACTCGACGAAACGCGGCCACTGGGGTCGGTTATCTGCATCAGCCCGTGGAACTTTCCGCTGGCAATCTTCACCGGACAAATCGCAGCTGCCCTGGCGGCGGGAAACACGGTTATTGCCAAACCGGCAGAGGAAACCCCGCTGATTGCGGCACAGGCGATTGCGATCATGCATGAAGCAGGCATTCCGCCAGAGGTGCTGCAATTGGTGCCAGGGGCAGGCGATATTGGTGTAGCTCTGGTGGCATCGCCTGTGACTTGCGGCGTGGTGTTCACCGGATCGACAGAGGTGGCCAAGCTGATCCAGCGTCAATTGGCTGAACGGACACTGCCTGATGGCAGGCCCATCCCGCTGATTGCTGAAACCGGCGGTCAAAACGCCATGGTCGTTGATTCCTCTGCCCTGTCAGAACAGGTGGTGCGCGATGTCATCGCATCGGCTTTTGACAGCGCGGGGCAGCGCTGTTCGGCATTGCGTATATTATGCCTACAGGATGATATTGCCGATAACGTGATGGACATGTTGCGCGGCGCATTGGCCGAATTGCGCGTTGGCAATACAGACCGGCTCAGAACCGATGTTGGCCCGGTGATCAGCGCAGAAGCCAAGGCCGGAATTGAGGCGCATATCGAACACATGCGCGCCGCCGGACATCGCGTAGAGCAGCTGACTCTGGACGAGGAGGCAGGGCAGGGCACCTTCGTTGCCCCAACAATCATCGAAATTGACGACATTGGTCAGCTGGGTCGCGAAGTGTTTGGCCCGGTGTTGCATGTCCTGCGCTATGCCCGCCGCGATCTGCGCAAAATCATGCAGCAGATCCGTGATACCGGCTATGGTCTGACTTTCGGCCTTCATAGCCGGATTGATGAGACCATTGCGGCGGTGACTGCACAGGCACCTGTCGGCAATATCTACGTTAATCGCAATGTGATCGGAGCGATTGTGGGTGTGCAACCCTTTGGCGGGCGTGGGCTGTCCGGCACCGGACCCAAGGCGGGCGGGCCGCTCTATCTGGGGCGGATGGTGGCCGATGGGCGTGACATACTGCCTGCACTGGGAGAGATGGTCGAACTTCCGGGGCCTGTGGGCGAGCGTAATCTTTACGGCGTACATCCACGTGGGCGTGTGCTGATGTTTCCTGCATCTGAGGTTGGCCTGCGGGGGCAGTTTGATGTCGTGTTGGCGACGGGGAACACGCCCGTCTTGCCGGACACGCCTGAAATGCGTGAGCTTGTGGCAGGTGTCGCGGCCACAGAATCAATTGAATGGACTGCCAATTGGCGCGATGATGGAGGCGTCGCGCATGTGCTGATCGAAGCTGGGCACGCGGAGGCCGCCGAACTTATCCGTATGACCGCAGCCAAGCCGGGTCTGATCCCGATTGTTCAGATCGGCAGCGCCGATCAGCCGTACCGGGCGGACTGGATGGTGGAGGAAGTGTCGATTTCTATCGATACGACCGCCGCGGGAGGCAACGCCAGCCTGATGGCTGTGGTGTAGAAGTTGGTGTTCGCTGTTAGCGGGTGATTGCAAAGCGTGACGGATCAACCATCATCTGCTGATTGCGGATCGCGCGCAGCGCTTCGCGGATGTGGCGGCGGCTGCGCAGGAAATGGATCGGATGCATGATTTGAAACGCCATTTGTCGAACTCCGTTAAACCCGGCATTCGGGTGCAACTGAGTTCTCGCCAATAATGGTTAACAAAATGCTAATTTCATGTTGCGAAATCTACTGACAGGTTTGGGTTCAACCCATCCGTGCGAAATTGGCTGCGCCGGGTGAAGGTGGGCGTTTTTCGACTGCAGCGGCTCGGCCACGATTGGCCAAACCATCGATTATATCGGCAATGGCGTGAATCTGATCCCCCACCAGCCGGTAATAAACCAGCTTGGCATCTTTACGCGTTTCAACCAGCCCAGCTTTGCGCAGAACGGCCAATTGTTGTGAAAGGGCAGGTTGGCCGATTCCAGTAACGGATTCGATGTCACCCACATTGCGCTCCATCTCGCGCAGGCAGTTCAGGATTTTCAACCGCAGCGGATGGCCGATCGCTTTGAGCGCGTCGATCAGATCGTCATCAATCATGCGCTGCCTCCGGTATCTGTTTGGCGCAAGAACCAGTCGGTTGTACTTTTGGCGGCATAAACATCATCCAGGCTGTGCGATGGCTGTTCCAGCAATGGATCACCCGGATGCCAGTTTGCCGGTGCCAGAGCATGATTGCGATCTGTGGCCTGTAACGCATCAAGAATACGCAGCATTTCAGGGATAGAGCGGCCGATGCTGGCCGGGTAACAGGTCATCGCGCGGATCACTCCGTCAGGATCAATGAAGAAGGTGGTGCGCACGGTTGCACTGTCACTGTCTTGCGGGTCCACCATGCCATAGGCGCGGCCGATCACCAGAGTCGGGTCTTCAACAATGGGAAAGCGTACCTCCACATCGAACTGGTCGCGGATCATCCGCAGCCAGGCGAAATGCGAAAACAGGCTGTCCACTGACAGGGCCATCAATGCGCAATCGCGTTGCGCCAATTGGTCGGCGACGTGCGCCAGCTCCACGAATTCCGTGGTGCAAACCGGGGTGAAGTCGGCAGGGTGGGAAAACAGCACCAGCCAGCGCCCGCGATAATCGTGCAACTGTACATCGCCCAATGTGCTTCGGGCGGTGAAGTCTGGCGCTGTATCGCCAATCCTCAGGCCCGAACATGGGCGAATGTGTGCGTCAGTCTGGTCCATCACTTCCCTGCTGATCTTGACTTTTTGGATTCCATACATATACATAGTTTATGTAAATTGCAATTGGAGAATTGCCGTGAGTGATTCGGGCAATGGCCTTCGGTTGGCTGCTCATCAGGTCGAGCAAGCACTGGCTGATGCTACGAAGTGGCCTGAAGTAAAGGGCTTTTTCGATGATGCTACCTTTACCGTTACCTATGTTGTGAGTGACTTGGCAACGAATGAGGCGGCAATTGTCGACTCGGTGCTTGATTATGACCCGGCGTCTGGTCGCACGAGTTACGCCTCGGCAGATGAGGTTATTGATTACATTACTTCGAATAACTTGAAAGTGAAATACCTGCTGGAGACGCATGTCCATGCAGATCACCTTTCTGCCGCGCCCTATATTCAGGAAAAGCTGGGAGGAAAGATTGCAATCGGCGAACATATCGTCACCGTGCAGAATGTGTTTGGCAAATTGTTCAATGCCGGGACTGAGTTCCAGCGCGACGGATCAGATTTCGATGTACTGTTCGCCGATGGTGACCAGTTCCAGATCGGCAATCTGCCTGTAACTGTTCTACATGTCCCGGGCCATACGCCGGCCTGCATCGCCTATGTCATTGGTGACGCAGTGTTCGTGGGCGATACCATGTTCATGCCCGACTATGGCACGGCCCGCGCCGATTTCCCTGGCGGCGATGCGCGTCAGCTGTTCCAGTCGCTGCGGCGTATACTGGCGCTGCCAGCCGAAACGCGACTGTTCATGTGTCACGATTATCTGCCGGCTGGTCGTAACCAATATGTGTGGGAAACCACCGTTGCGGCGGAACGCGCGGGCAATGTCCACGCGCATGATGGTGTGAGTGAGGATGAATTCGTCAAAATGCGTGAAGCGCGCGATGCCACGCTGGATATGCCACGCCTGATTCTGCCATCGGTGCAGGTGAATATGCGGGCGGGGCACATGCCCCCTGCAGATGATAATGGCGTGGTCTATCTTAAAATGCCGGTGAATGCTGTATGATGCTGCCGGGGTTTCCTGACGCGGCTCCGCTGGCCGGTTTGGGTGGCGGCATATTGATCGGTTTTGCTGCGGCGCTGATTTTGCTGGGGACAGGGCGGATTGCCGGTGTCTCTGGCATCACTGCGCGCGCCGTGGGCATCAGCGACAGTGGTATTTCGCGCGATGGCGCATGGGCATTCCTGATCGGTCTGCCGCTGGGCGCGCTGATAGTTTCGGTTTTGTCTGGCGGGTTGGAGGCGCAATTTGCCTCGACGCCATTTCTTATCATCGCTGGCCTGCTGGTGGGGATCGGTACCCGTATGGGAAGCGGTTGCACCAGTGGACATGGTGTGTGCGGCGTCAGTCGCCTGTCGCAGCGGTCACTGGTTGCCACGGCCACATTCATGGTGGCGGGGATCGCAACGGTCGCATTGATGAATGCTTTGGGATTGGAGGTGTTGTGATGGGTAAGAATGTAGGAAAGTTTGATCGTATCGCTCGTGTTGTCGTGGCAATCGTGCTGGCAGCACTCGTTTATAACGGCACGCTGGAAGGTGGTTTGGCCACAGGCGGCTACATTGTCGCGGCCGTGCTGCTGATCACCAGTGTTATCGGCTTTTGCCCTGCCTATCGCCTGATGGGCATGAACACCTGCGGCAAGTGATGATCAACCGGATCGCCCCACCGCTGCTTTCAGGCGCGCTGTTTGGCGCGGGGCTGGCACTGGGCGGGATGACCAATCCTGCCCGCGTGCGCGGCTTTCTGGACCTGTTTGGTGACTGGGACCCGACATTGGCTTTTGTCATGGGCGGGGCGGTGATTGTTATGGCCATTGCCTGGCGATTTGTGCCGCGCATGGCGCAGCCCCTGTTCGCAAAGAAATTTGCTTTGCCTACTCGTACTGATCTGACGCCGAAACTGATCGGCGGTTCAGCCCTGTTCGGCATGGGCTGGGGCATTGCAGGCCTGTGTCCTGGCCCCGGCGTTGCCGCGCTCGTGATCCAGCCTTCGTCAGCTGCGATTTTCATCCTATCTATGCTGGCTGGTATGGGAATTATCAGGCTGGTGGAAGGAAGTAGCTGATGGATATTCGTGCCGTTGATGCCGGCATTGCCGTTGCCCCGCAATTGCAGCCACAGGATATGGCTGCACTGGCCGCGCAGGGATATGCAGCGGTGATGTGCAACCGCCCCGATGGGGAAGAGCCAGATCAGCCGAGCGTGGCAGAAATGCGCGCCGCGGCAGTGGCAGCGGGGTTGGCGTTCCATCACATTCCGGTTTCGGGCGGTGCATTCCCGGAAGCTGCGGTCGCTGCATTCAAGGCGGTGCGCAAGGGGACACCCGGCAAAATTCTGGCCTATTGCCGCACGGGCACACGTTGCATCACCTTGGATACCTTGTCGCGGGCGGGCGAGAACAGCGCCGATGCGCTGATCGCCCGCGCTGCCAATGCAGGATATGATCTGTCGGCCATACGTGACCGCTTGCCTGACCCAGACTGAATAATCGGGAGAACTGATATGGCGCAGAACCTAAGCCACGAAGTGGTGATTATTGGCGGCGGTTCTGCCGGGATCGCCAGTGCATCATCCATGCTCAAGCGCAGGCCCATGCTCGACCTGGCGATTGTTGAGCCGAGCGAGGATCATTTCTATCAACCCGGCTGGACCATGGTAGGCGGCGGTGTGTTTCAGGCGCCCGTCACACGGCGTGATATGCAAAGCGTGATGCCGCCAGCCGCCAGCTGGATCAAACAGGCGGCGGCCAGTTTCCAGCCAGAAAACAACCAGGTTACCTTGGCCGATGGCAGCGCCGTCACCTATAAATTGCTGATCGTTGCGCCCGGTATCCGTCTGGCTTGGGAAAAGATCGCGGGGCTTGAGGAAGCGCTGGGCAAAAATGGCGTGACCTCCAATTACCGCTATGATCTTGCACCCTATACCTGGGAACTGGTCAATGGGTTGAAATCGGGCCGCGCGATCTTCAGTCAGCCGCCCATGCCAATCAAATGCGCCGGTGCCCCGCAAAAGGCAATGTATCTGTCTTGTGACGCGTGGCTGGAAGCAGGTAAACTGGCCGATATCGAAGTGGATTTTCGCAATGCGGGTGGGGTGTTGTTCGGCGTTGATGCATATGTCCCGGCGTTGATGGAATATGTCGAGAAATACGGCATCAATCTGAAGCTCAATTCCAACCTCATCGCCGTGGATGGTGCGGCGAAGCAGGCTATTTTCAAGACGGCGGAGGGCGAGTTGACGTGCGATTTTGACATGATTCATGTCGTCCCGCCGCAAGAAGCACCCAAATTCATTCTGGACAGCCCGCTGGCCGGTGAAAGCGGTTATGTCGATGTTGACCAGTTCAGCATGCAGCACACCAAGTATCCCAATATTTTTGGGCTGGGTGATGTTGGATCTATGCCCAATGCCAAGACGGCGGCGGCCGTGCGCAAGCAGGCGCCGATTGTGGCGGTGAATGCGCTGGCTGTGCTGGATGGTAAAGATCCTGCCTGCATGTATGATGGCTATGGATCGTGTCCGCTGACAGTGGAACGGGGCAAGATCGTGCTGGCTGAGTTTGGCTATGGCGGTAAGCTGCTGCCAACCTTCCCGACCTGGCTGATTGAGGGGACGCGTCCGCGCAAACTCTCTTGGATTTTGAAGTCTGAAATCCTGCCCTGGATCTATTGGAATGGCATGCTCAAAGGGCATGAATGGATGGTCAAGCCCAAGGAAGAACGACCCGCTTGATGAGCGAGAGCCAGCCTGCCGCTGCTGAACCAACAGGCTCGTCTGCCCCGGCTGGTGGTGTGGGTGTGTTGGCGCGCTATTTGCCCATTCTGGATTGGGGCCGCACCTACAACAGTTCGGTACTGACCAATGATATGATCGCGGCACTGATCGTTACGATCATGCTGATCCCGCAAAGTCTGGCCTATGCGTTGCTGGCGGGTCTGCCCCCTGTGGTGGGCCTCTATGCCTCGATCTTGCCGCTGATCGCTTATGCAATTTTCGGGACCAGCCGCACATTGGCAGTAGGGCCTGTTGCGGTTGTCTCGCTGATGACGGCCAGCGCGGTGGGCGCAGTGGCGGCGCAGGGCAGCGCGGAATATCTGGAGGCTGCGATTACGCTGGCCGCATTGTCAGGCATTATGCTGGCGGTGCTGGGTTTCCTGCGGCTGGGCTTCCTCGCCAACCTCCTTTCCCACCCGGTCATCAGCGGCTTTATCACCGCATCGGGCGTGCTGATCGCCACCAGCCAGGTGAAGCATATTCTGGGCGTGAGGGGCGGGGGCGACAATTGGCCCGATATGCTCGGTGCGCTGGCCAGTTCAATTGGTGAAACAAATATCTGGACGCTGGCGATCGGTGTGCCGGTGACGCTGTTCCTGTTCTGGGTGCGCAAGGGCGCTAAGCCTGCACTCTTGAATTTGGGTTTAAAGCCGCGATTGGCGGATATCATCGCCAAAGCAGGGCCGGTGGCGGCCGTGGCGATTACAATTATCGTAGTTGTTGCCCTGGGTCTGGCGGATAAGGGCGTAAAACTGGTGGGGGCTGTGCCGCAGGGTCTGCCGCCCTTTGCTTTGCCATCGACTGATTGGGGCTTGATCCAGCAATTATGGGTTCCCGCCCTGCTGATCTCCATCATCGGCTTTGTTGAAAGCGTGTCGGTGGCGCAGACGCTTGCTGCCAAGCGTCGCCAGCGCATCACCCCCAATCAGGAACTGATCGGATTGGGCGCAGCCAATATCGCCAGCGCGGTTTCGGGCGGCTATCCGGTTACGGGCGGCTTTGCCCGCAGCGTGGTGAATTTCGATGCCGGGGCGGAAACGCCCGCGGCAGGGGCCTATACCGCGGTGGGTATTGCGCTTGCCAGCCTGTTCCTGACACCGCTGCTGTTCAACCTGCCGATTGCGACCCTTGCCGCCACGATCATCGTGGCGGTGTTGAGCCTGGTCGATCTCAAGACGCCGGGGTCGTTGTGGCGCTATTCCAAGGCAGATTTTGCCGCGCATACGGCGACAATTGGAATTACGTTAATCGCAGGTGTCGAACTGGGCGTGATCGCAGGGGTTCTGGTTGGCCTGATGCTGTATTTGTGGCGCGCCAGCCGCCCGCACGCAGCCATCGTGGGCCGCGTCCCTGAAACCGAACATTTTCGCAATGTGGAACGGCACAAGGTCATCACCGTGCCGCATGTGCTCTCTGTCCGCGTCGATGAAAGCCTGACCTATCTCAATGCTCGCTGGTTGGAGGAATATGTGTTGGAGCGCGTGTCCGAACGGCCAGCTTTGCGCCATGTGATCCTTATGTTCAGCGCGGTGAATGAGGTGGATGCATCGGGGTTGGAAAGTCTTGAGGCGATCAACCACCGGTTGGGCGATGGCGGGATTGGTCTGCATCTGTCCGAAGTGAAAGGCCCGGTGATGGACCGCTTGAAGCGGACGCATTTTGTCGAGGAATTGAACGGCAAGGTGTATCTTTCGCAAAACCGTGCCTTTGCCGAACTGATGCAGGATACGGGCGAGCCACCTCCGCCAGTGGATCAATATATGGCCCGCGGAATGATTTGATCCTCGTTCCACTCAAGGCTTTCACACCCAGTAATATCGTCCAAAAACTTGAACATACCGCCTAGGTACTTGGCAAGTGCATGGCAGCAGATTAGGCGCTGATATATGAATTCGTCCAACGCCCCCAATTATTGTCAGACGTGCTCCATTCGCAACCGCGCGATCTGTGCTGACCTGGATGATGTGGAGATTTCGCAGCTCAACAATATTGGTCGCCGCCGCAAGCTGGAAGCTGGCGAGCAACTGTTGTGGGAAGGGGACGAGGCGGTCCTTGTCGCCAACGTCATCGAAGGCGTGTTGAAGCTTTCCACCCAGACGGAAGAGGGCAAGGAGCAAATTCTGGGCCTGGCTTACCCATCCGATTTTCTGGGCCGCCCCTTCGGTGAGACCACGCCGTTTGGGGTTGAAGCACTAACCGATGCCCATGTCTGCGTGTTCCAGCGGGTGGATTTTGATCGCTTCGCACGCGAACATCCGAAGCTGGAGCATAAATTGCTCGAACGCACGTTGAGCGAGTTGGACCGTACCCGTCGCTGGATGCTGCTGCTGGGCCGCATGAATGCCGAACAGAAATTGGCTAGTTTTTTGGTGGAAACGGTGGACCGCATGGCACCTGCGACCTGCAGTGCGGCACTGAATGGCAAACCGTCGCAGGCGGCTCTCCCGCTTTCACGCCAACAGGTGGCGGATGTGTTGGGCCTGACTATTGAAACGGTCAGTCGCCAGCTGACCAAGATGAAGAATGAAGGGCTGATTGATCTGCCTTCGCGCCGTGAAGTGGTCTTGCTGGACCGCGCGGCGTTGGAGGCCATGGCACGTTGAAATCGGCTGACGGGTAGCCTTATGCCCGTAATGAGAGAGGACAAGCATGAGTGACTATCCTGAACTGCGCCTGCTGATTGGCGGCGAGGCGATCAGCGCGTCCGCGCGCGACACGATCAATGTATTGAACCCGGTGACGGGGGAGGCGATAGCCGCGCTTCCAATGGCCACGCCTGCCGATCTGGATGTTGCGCTCGATGCTGCAAAATCGGGTTTTGCCAATTGGCGCAATGCCTCTGCCGATGAGCGGGAGGCGGTGCTGCGCAAGGGGGCCGCGCTGATCCGCGAGAGGGCGAAAGAGATTGGTGCCGCGATCACGTGCGAACAGGGCAAGCCGCTGAAGGAAGCGATTGGCGAGGTGATTTACAGCGCCATGCTGCTGGAATTTTATGCCGGTGAATGCAAACGCCAATATGGACGCACGCTGGTTCGCCCTGATGGGCGGCGGGTGGAGGTTCGGCATGAGCCGGTGGGGCCGGTGGCTGGCTTTTCCGCCTGGAACTTCCCGGCGATCAATGTGATGCGCAAAATTGGTGGCCCACTTGCGGCGGGTTGCTCTGTCATTGTCAAACCCAGCGAGGAAACCCCTGCGGGCGGTTTGGGGATCGTACAGGCTTTGCTTGATGCCGGGGTTCCGGGCGATGTGTGCCAGGTGGTGTTCGGTGTGCCGGACGAAGTAAGCCGCCACCTGCTCGCCAGCCCCATCATCCGCAAGATTACGTTTACCGGATCGACCGCCGTGGGCAAACATCTCGCCAAGCTGGCGGCTGAAGATATGAAACGCGCCACGATGGAGCTGGGCGGACATGGTCCGGTGCTGGTTTTCAACGATGCCGATATCGACAAGACGCTGGACGTTATGGTTGCAGCCAAGTTTCGCAATGCGGGGCAGATTTGCGTCAGCCCAACCCGCTTCCTGGTGGAAGAGGACGTGTTTGAACGCTTCCGTGACGGTTTTGTTGAACGCGCCAAGGCGGTGAAGGTGGGCAGCGGGATGGATTCTGACACGCAGATGGGGCCCATGGCCAGCGCACGCGGACCCGATGGCATACAGGCAAAAATAGCCGATGCTGTGGACCACGGAGCGCGGCTGATGGCTGGCGGCAACCGTATTGGCAACCAGGGTTTCTTCCATGAACCCACCGTGCTGAGCGAAGTCCCGCTTGATGCAGAGATCATGAAAGAGGAACCTTTCGGGCCGGTCGCCCTGATCAATCCGATGAAGGGCGAGGCGGAAATGGTGTCAGAGGCGAACCGCCTGCCATATGGCTTGGCCGCCTATGCTTGGACGCAGGACACTGCACGGCGCATGCGGCTTAGCAGCGAGATCGAGGCGGGCATGATCGCCATTAACGGCGCTGCGGTCAGCGCGGTCGATGCCCCCTTTGGCGGTAGCAAATGGTCGGGATACGGCCTGGAAGATGGCGCAGAGGGTGTGGCCGCATGCATGCAATCCAAGACAATTCACGAGAACGCTTAGCTCTAGGGAGTATCGCCAATGTATAGTCATATGATGGTGGGGTCGAATGACCTCGACAAGGCGAAGGTTTTTTACGACGCCACGTTCAAGGCGATGGGTGGTCAAGAAGGCATAGTCGATCCCAAAGGGCGGTTGGTTTACATGCATAATGGCAGCGTGTTTCTGGTCACTAAGCCGATCGATGGGTCACCCGCCACTGCAGGCAATGGCTGCACCATCGGTTTTGCCATGACGCCCGAACAGGCTGATGCATGGTATGAAGCTGGCAAGGCAAATGGTGGCACCGCGATTGAAGATCCGCCGGGCATACGCGAAGGGAACGGGATGACGATGTATCTTGCCTATCTGCGCGATCCCGACGGCAATAAGCTGTGCGCCTTGCACCGGATGTAAGCGTCTGATTGGGGCGGTTCGGCTCTGATCAGAATGGCTAAGGGCCGGGCCCACTATACCTTCACCACTTTTTGTTCGATGGCGCCAAAGATCGAATGGTTTTCTGCATCGCGCATTTCGATACGCACGGTGTCACCCGGCTGCATGAACGGGGTCTTGGGCGCACCGTCATAGATCGTTTCGATCATGCGGATTTCAGCAATACAGCTATAACCTGCGCCACCCGCTGACACAGGCTTGCCAGGACCACCATCTGTGCCCTTGTTCGATATAGTGCCCGTGCCGATGATTGTGCCCGCGCACAGTTTGCGCGTCTTGGCCGCATGCGCCACCAACTGGGTCAGATTGAAGGTCGCATCTTCGCCCGCCTGAGCACGGCCAAATGGCTGTCCATTGTAATCGACGGTCAGCGGCAAATGGATCAGGCTGTCTCGCCAGGCATCGCCCAGTTCATCAGGTGTTATACAGACGGGGGAGAAGGCACTGGCAGGCTTTGACTGGAAAAAGCCGAACCCCTTGGCCAGTTCCGCCGGGATCAACCCGCGCAGAGAAACGTCATTCACCAGCATCACCAGCTTGATGTGAGTGGCGGCATCTTCTGCCGATACACCCATCGGTACATCATCGGTGATGCAGGCAATCTCGCCCTCCATGTCACAGCCCCAGGCGACATCGCCCAGCGGGATATCGGCGCGCGGGGCCAGAAAACTGTCAGACCCGCCCTGATACATCAGCGGATCGTGATAGAAGCTGTCGGGCACTTCGGAACTGCGCGCCTTCCTGACCAGTTCGACATGGTTGATATAGGCTGATCCATCGGCCCATTGATAGGCGCGGGGGAGGGGCGAGTGCGCATCTCTCTCGTGAAAGCGTTCACACGGCACCGCCTCATGTTCGACATCTGTTGCCAGCACTTCCAGCTTGGGTGCAATCTGCGCCCAATTGTCGAGCGCGGCCTGCAATGTCGGCGCGATATTATCCGCCGCGCAATATCGCGTCAGATCCTTCGACACCACAACCAGCCGACCATCTCTGCTGCCATCATCCAATGTCGCAAGTTTCATGGGCAGATCCTCTTGTCAGCTATTGTCCGGATTATCGGACTGGTTATCTGGGTGGGCGCGCTGAAAAGCAGGCAGCGCCAAACAGGCGGCCTCTATCCGTGCGATATGTGGCTTATCGCTGAAATCGTACTGGAAGCGCCGCGCATTATAGACCTGCGGCAGTAGCACCACCTCGAACAGACCGGGTTGATCGAACAGGAAATCGCCCGCTCCAAGCTGCGCCAGCCGCTGTTCCACCGGGTTCAGCGTTCGCGCCAGCCAGTGGCGGTACCATGTGTCCACTTCTTCCTGCGAATGACCGAGCGGATCGGCCAGATAGTTCAGCACCGGCAGATTGAGCGGGGCGTGCAGTTCGGTGGCAATCGCATAGGTCAACTCGCGCACGGTAAAGCGATCCTCTATCGCAACCGGTAGCAGCGCATTGTGGGGATAGGCTTCATCCAGCCACTCCAACTGCGCCATGCTTTGCGCGCGGTCGCGCCCATCAGCCACCAATAATGGTACCGAACCAAAGGGATTGCGGCTGGTGTAATCTGTTTCTTTCTGTTCGGATTTCAGCAGGTTGACCGGGATATTTTCATATTCAATCCCCTTCAATTCCAGCGCGATGCGCAGGCGATAGCTGGTTGAGCTGCGATAATATCCGTGAAGCTGCATTACGCCGAAATCCTACTGGATGGAACACATGGAACAGTGTTCTGAAACAGAAACCAGCCTGTCGCGAAACCGGGGCTGAAGCGAGACGATACCGGGCGCGTCAGGGCGTTCATGCGCGTAACCTGCCATGAATGGTGCCAGTAGGACAGCAAGGCGCGATTGACCGACCCATTAAAACGCCGGTATTCCCGTGATGCCGCGCCCCAGGATCAGCGCATGGACATCATGCGTCCCTTCATAGGTGTTGACCGTTTCCAGATTCACCATGTGGCGGATCACCTGATATTCGCCGCTGATCCCATTGCCGCCATGCATATCACGCGCCATGCGGCAAATATCCAACGCCTTGCCCACATTGTTGCGCTTGATCACGCTGATCATGTCAGGCGAAAAACGCCCTTCATCCATCAACCGACCGACACGCAGGCTTGATTGCAGGCCCAGCGCGATTTCAGTGAGCATATCGGCCAGCTTTTTCTGAAACAGCTGCGTGGCGGCGAGCGGGCGGCCAAACTGCTTGCGATCCAGCCCATATTGGCGCGCAGCATGCATGCAGAATTCGGCCGCGCCCATGGCGCCCCAGCTGATGCCGTAACGCGCCCGGTTGAGGCAGCCGAACGGCCCCTTCAACCCCTCCACATTGGGCAGCAGCGCATCGGCGCCAACCTTTACATCATCCAGCATCACCATGCCGGTGGTGCTGGCGCGCAGGCTGATCTTGCCTTCAATCTTGGGAGCAGAAAGGCCAGGTGTGTCCTTGTCCAGCACAAAGCCGCGGATTGCGCCGCCATGTGCCTGGCTCTTGGCCCAGATCACGAAAACATCGGCAAAGGGCGCGTTGGAAATCCAGGTTTTTGAGCCGTTAAGGACGTAGCCATCGCCATCCGCTCTGGCATGGGTTTTCATTGATCCGGGGTCAGACCCTGCATCGGGTTCGGTCAGGCCAAAGCAGCCGATCAGATCGCCGCTGGCGAGGCCGGGGAGGTATTTCTGGCGCTGTTCTTCCGAACCATAGGCGTGGATTGGATACATGACGAGTGACGACTGGACGCTGGCCATGGAACGGTATCCACTATCCACGCGTTCAATCTCACGAGCGATCAGGCCATATGCGACATAGCTGGCACTCGCACCGCCATACTCGACTGGGATCGTTGCACCCAACAGGCCAGCCTGACCCATCAGCAGGAAGAGTTCTGGCGCATCCACTTCATCGGCGAAAGCATCGATAATGCGTGGCTGCAATTCACCTTGCGCAAAGCCATGCGCCGCATCGCGGATCATCCGCTCTTCTTCGCTCAGCTGGCTTTCTAGGTCGAAGGGGTCTGCCCAGTTGAACGGAACCATGCTGACCACAAGTTTCTCCTGTAACTATCGCAGCAGGCCTATTGCAGTTTGCACTGGGGACGGCAAGCTCCGGTCGGGTTCAGCCTTCCTTGCCGAACGTATTGGCAAACTCTGCTTCGTCGCCGGCAGTCAGCAGCTTGGCCTGAGCCACCCAATCATCCCGCCTTATGCGTCCGGCAAACCGATCAAGCTGGGCGTCAATCCGGTCAATTTCGGCATCATCCCATTGGGCTATCTGGTCAAAGCGGGTTACGCCCATGCCGGCCAGCATTGTGGCGAGTTTCGACCCAAGGCCCTTGATCCGGGTCAGATCGTCACCGCTTGTTGTGGCCGGAGAGGGTGCGGGTGTAGCATCGACAGGCTTTGTCGCCGCATCGATCAGCGCCTGGTTGCGCTGCGCCCGCTCGGCCCCTTCATCCAGCACATCACGCCGGTCTGTCACCACCGACGTTTTGCGGTTGGCGACGAAGACCAGCCAGGCAACAGCCAGACCCAGTGCCAGTGAAACCAGTAGGTAGGGCCAATATAATTCGATCAATTCAGGCATGGCTGTTCCTAATTATCTTCAATTTCAGCAGGCTGTTCACGGCCCCATAATGCCCAGCCCAATGCCAGCCCGATGGCATAAGCGGCAAGACACAGTACGAGCATTTCTGACCATATCGGCATATCAACGTGGTCCCGGAATATCGACAGGGGTGGGTTGCAGTGGCTGGGTGGCCACGACCTTGAATTCTATCCTGCGATTGGCGGGATCGGTGGGCAATAGGCCTGGAACCGGCAGGGATGAACCGACACCATCGGCGCGCAGCCCATCTGCTGGAATGCGGCGCGTAATTAGCGCGCTTTGTACCGCCTCGGCACGTTCCAGCGAAAGGGCGAGATTGCCCGGTTCAGGGCCTGAGGCATCGGTGTGTCCAGTGATAGAAATAATGCTGCCGAGGCAAGGGCGCAGCGCTTGGGCGACCTCATCCAGCAATTCGCGGCTGACGACATCGATCCGGCTGGAGGATTCCTCAAATCTTATGGTGCGTGCGCGCAGCAGCGCGTCGACATCATCCTGGCAGTGGAGCGGGGAGAGCGGTTGGTCCCCCATTCTTGCCAGGACTGAACCATCCGCCCAGCCAATGCCGCCTACACCAGCTATTGCTGCGACCGATTTGGCCACCTTGTCACGCACCCCTTCATTCAGGCGCTCACCACCGGACAAAAGTGGGTGGCGGGTAGGCCAGCCAAACCGGTTGGTGAATTTCGCAGTCACACCGCGCCCGCCCTCTTGCGCAATTACCTGTGCGGCCTCGTCTGACAGGCGCTGCGCCAAATCCTGATCGCTGCGGGCGGCACCACCGATGGCGAGTGTTATGGTGGCGAGGGCACCAGCAAGGATGACGATGGAGGGGTGGATCGGCATGCCACACGCCTTAGCCACGGTGGCGGCATGCCGAAAGGGTTAATTATCCGCCCTTCATCGTGGCGGCGACTTGGGTCAGCCGTAGGAATTCCTGACGCCAATAATCGTTTTGCTGGCCGGCCAGCCGATCGACATCACCATAAGAGAAGTCACCCATCAGCTCATCCCCGCGCATCAGCTGGCCGAATGCGGCAACAGATGCAGCAAAGGCGAAATCGCCGCGTGGGTAGGTGGCGCTGTGCATGGCGGCGCTGGGCACGACGTAATCGATCAGTTTCGATTTTTTGCCCTGGGGCAATTTGTAACGCAGTTTTACATGCGCGGCCTCTGCCATGCGATTGGCGGCAGTTTTGGCGGGCGCATCCTCATAACGACGCGGCGAAACCCAGCCCTTGGTGCCAGCGGGCACGATTTCGTAAATCGCAGTGACCTGATGGCCGGCACCGATATCGCCCGCATCAACCTTATCATTATCGAAATCTTCTTCCCGCAGCGCGCGGTTTTCATAGCCGACCAGGCGGTACTGGCTGATGATGGCGGGGTTGAATTCAACCTGGATTTTCACATCCTTGGCGATGGTGAACAGCGTGGAACTCATTTCATCGCCCAGCACTTTTTTTGCTTCCAGCGCGTTGTCAATATAGGCGTAATTGCCGTTTCCATGATCGGCGATCTGTTCCATCATCGCCTCGTTATAATTGCCGGTGCCAAAGCCCAAAGCGGTCAGCGTGATGCCGCTGTCACGCTTTTCCTCGATCATTTCGACCAGCGATTTCTGGTCAGACACGCCAACATTGAAATCGCCATCGGTGGCCAGCAGCACACGGTTGACGCCGCCCTTGATGAAATTGTCCTCTGCAATCTGATAGGCGAGCTGAAGGCCAGAGCCGCCAGCGGTTGATCCCCCAGCCTGCAACCGATCCAATGCGGCACGGATTTTCTTCACATCGCTTGTGGGTTCAAGGACAAGCCCAGCTGCGCCTGCATAAACCACGATAGAGACCTTGTCCTGCGATGAAAGTTCGCTGGCCAAGCCTGCCAGTGCGGTTTTCACTAAAGGCAGCTTGTCCGGGCTGTTCATCGAACCCGACACATCCATCAGGAACACCAGATTGGCTGGCGGGCGTTCGGAACGCGGCAGCTCATATCCGCGTAGGCCAATCCTCATCAGATAGGTGTTCTCGTTCCACGGGCTTTTCGCCACATCTGTGGTGACAGTGAAGGGCTGTGATCTGTCGGTCGGGCTTGGATAATCGTAACGGAAATAATTGATCATTTCCTCGGTGCGCACCGCGTCACGCGGCGGCATCTGCCCCCGCGTCAGGAAGCGGCGCGCATTGGCATAGGCGCCGGTATCGACATCGACCGAGAAGGTGGAGACAGGCTCTGCCTGCACCAGTTTGACCGGAGACACTTCCTGCCCGTCATACCGCTCGCGCCCCGGATCAGATGGCACGATAACCGGCGGGATGTGCCGCACATGTTTGTTACCGGCCACCGTCACGGCAATGGGGACGGAATAGGGCTGCTCGCTGTGTCGCTGCGCGGTGACCATCAGCGTGCCTGCTTCGTGTTCTGTGGCTGGCGGGGCGGGATATGGTCCGCTGGCATCGGCAGTTTCAGTGTTTGCCGCCTTATTTCCAGTTGCAACCTGTTCATCACTCTGGCTGGCGCATCCGGCCAGCATCAGCGCGCTGCATGATGTAATGAGAATCAGCCGTGCGCCGCGTGTGTTCGGTGAAAGGAAATTCCGCAATTTCAAGACCTCCTGCCCGCAAACGTGAGATGTTATCACGTCTTATCCGATAATCGCGGGACCGAATCCGAAAAGAGGGAATGATCCGGCCCCGCGACTGAGGCCAAAGTTGGGTTTCGCCGCTGAATACTGACTGAACGTGTCTTGTCAGCGGTAAATAGCTCAGTTGGAAGGGGTGCCGCCACCGATGTTCTTGCGGAACAAAACCCGGTCCTCCGGCCCGAAACCACGATGCCAGATGACATAGCCATAGGTGAACAGGATCGCCGGGATACCAAACAACAGCTCCGCCCATTCGGGTAGCAGGCTGGCTAGCAAGCCAACGATTACGGCGGGTGCAGTCGCCCAGACCAGCGCCCAGCGCCAATTGTTGACCGGGGCCTTCAATATGCTGGAGAGAAGCCATGCCTTGACCAGGCTGGCCGTGCCCAGCGCCAGCATCAATGCAATGGCAGCGCCTGCCGCCTTGAATTTTTCGCTAAAGCCCAATTCATTGACCAGCATCATGGCGCCCACCGTCAGTGCGGCCTGCAGAGCGATGGTGCCAAGAGAGATGGCAAGGTTTCGTTTGCGTGCAACATAGACCAGCGCGGCTTCTGATACGACGGCGGTGGCCGCCACCACCTCTGCCGCCAGCAGGAAGGCCAATGCGCCGGTGCCGCCCACGAAATTGGGGCCGACAAGGCCCATCACCCCTTCGCCCGGTACGCCCAGCGCCAGGGCAATCCCCGCTTGCGCGGCAATGATCCAGAAACCAACCTGCCGCACATGGCCGGCTATGGCGGCGTAATTTTTCTCTTTCAGGTTGCGTGTGATGACCGGGCCAAGAATCGGTTCGAAACTGGTTTTCAGTTTTTGCGGCAGGCTGGCAACCTGTTGCGCGACGTAATAGACGCCCACTGCCACCGGCGCAGCGAAGAAGCCCAGAATGAAGATGTCGAGCCGCCTTGTGCCCCATTCCACCGCATCGGCTACTGCCAGCGGAAAAGCGCGCGCGCTCATTCGCCACATGATTATGGGATGCGGACGCCATCCACGCGGTAGGCCATAACTGCGCAGGAAGGGCCATAACGCGGCCAGCAATCCCGCAAAGATGGAGGCAATATAAGCCAGCGCCAGCCCGCCATCGCGCGTGGCGGGGATATAGAAAAGCACGCCTGCCATGATCGATATCGTCCACGGCTCGACCACGGCACGGGCGCGGACCGTGGTGGCAATGTCATAGCGATATGCCTGGGCGGCGAGCAGGATCTCCGTCAAGGCATAGCCAGGGATTGCCACCACCAGCCAGATATCCAGCGGGCTGCTCATCCCATTGGGGAACATCGGCAGGGGAAAGAACCACAGGATCGTGGCGGCGATACTGGACAGGATCAGCGCCAGCAGCAATCCGTCAAACACCAGATTGGTTGCGGGTTCCTCGCCTTCGGTCAGACGCTGTGCAAGCCCACGCTTTTCGCCCATTGAACAGACCAGAGCAGCCAGCTCGACCAGTACCAACGCCGATGCAAAGCGCCCCAGCGCATCTGCCCCGTAAAGCCGTCCCGCGATGAACAAAAAGGGCAGGCGCGCGGCCAGCCGCAGCAGAAAGCCGAAGAAATTGGTGCGTCCACCCTTGGCCAATGCCTGAATATCGCCAGCATCATGGGGCTGCGAATTGTCTGGGGACGCAGATGCGCTCATTCACCATCGCCCTGTTCGGCACGCAGCGGGCGGGACAGCAATTCGCTGACGACTGCGGCGGGTGCAGCCCCTTCAAGAATGGCGTTCACCGCATCGACAATGGGCATATCAATCGCTTTGTCCTGCGCCAGTTGCTTCAGCACGGGTGCAGTATGCGCGCCCTCTGCCACGGTCCGCCGGTCCGCCATCAATTCGGCTGCGCTGCCGCCTTCGCCCAGAGATTTGCCGAGCGAGAAATTGCGGCTGGAAGTGCTGGAACATGTCAACACCAGATCGCCTAATCCGCACAATCCAGCTAGTGTTTCTGCCCGCGCGCCCATGGTCGCACCGAAGCGCAGCATTTCGGCATAGCCGCGCGCGATCAGTGCGGCGCGGGCATTCTGGCCCAGCTGCAAGCCGTCCACCACGCCGCAGGCAATGGCGAGAACATTCTTGATCGATCCGCCAATCTCGGCCCCAGTCACATCGTCAGAGTAATAGGGGCGGAAGGTTGGTCGGGCGATTTCAGGGGCAAGCCGCGCCCATTGGGTTTCACCTTCGGCGCAGGCCAAGGTTACGGCGGTGGGTAGGCCCGCTGCCACCTCGTGCGCGAAAGTGGGGCCAGAAAGGACAGCGATGGCACTGTCGGGCGATGCGGCAGAGGCGACATGGTTCATCAACCGGCCTGTTCCGGCCTCAATCCCCTTGCTGCACAGGACCAGATCACGTGGGGCGGTGCCCATACCGCTTAGGACCTTGCCCAGATGCTGGGCAGGGGTGACGGCCAGTACGGTATCAATTCCGGCAAAATCACTCAGATCATTCGTGGCGTGAATATTCGGGGTCAGATCAGCAGATGGCAGGTATAAGCTGTTGCTGTGTCGTGCGTTGATTTCCTCAACCAGCTCGCTCTCCAGCGCCCAGATCAGCAAGTCGCGTCCGTCACTGGCCAACATCTGCGCTAGCGCCGTCCCCCAGGCACCAGCTCCAAGTACACCGATGGTGGCTATCCCTTGATTGCTCATGCCTTTACTCCTGCGCCGCGCACCGGCTCTGCCTGCTGGTCCAGCGGCCAGCGTGGCCGCGCCTTGAAATCCAGCGGGTCGGATTGCCCCAGGGCCAGCCGTTCGCAGCCAGCCCAGGCGATCATTGCCGCATTATCGGTGCATAGCGCCAGTGGCGGTGCGGTGAAGCCCATTCCGTGTGCGGTGGCCAGATTTTCCAGCTCTGTGCGAATGGTTTGATTGGCTGCAACACCGCCCGCCACAACAAGTGTGGGGGGCGGGGTGATGTTTCGCAGCGCAAATTCCAGCCGGTCAATCAGGCATTCGACCGCAGCCTGCTGAAAACTCGCGGCGATGTCCGGATCGGCATATGCGCCCGATTCCTTGGCGCGCAAAACCGCGCTTTTGAGACCAGAGAAGGAAAAATGCGGCTCTTTCGATCCCTTTAACGGGCGGGGCAGGGGGACTGCGCCGGGATCACCCTTACGCGCCAGCCGCTCCACCGCCGGGCCGCCGGGATAGCCCTGACCCAGGATCTTGGCGGTCTTGTCGAACGCCTCGCCCAGTGCATCGTCAATCGTAGTAGCAAGCCGACGGTATTCGCCAAGCTCCTCTATGCTTAATATCTGGCAATGCCCGCCCGAAACCAGCAGCAATAGATAGGGATATTCCAGCGCTGGATCGGCCAGACGTGGGGATAGCGCATGCCCTTCCAGATGGTTGATCGCCATTAATGGCTTGTCTGCCGCCATAGCCAGCGCCTTGGCACTGACCAGCCCCACCATCACCCCACCGATCAGGCCCGGGCCTGCAGTGGCGGCAATGGCATCGCATTGCTCAAGGGTGACATTGGCATCCTGCAGAACCGCTGCGATCATCGGGGCAAGGCGGTCGGCATGCGCTCGCGCGGCAATTTCCGGCACCACCCCGCCATAGGGGGCATGCTCTGCCTCTTGCGATGCGATACGCTGCGCCAGAATAGTCCGATCAGTACTGACCAGCGCCACGGCGGTTTCATCGCAAGATGATTCTATGCCCAAAACAAGGCTCATGGAGCTTCCCCTTAAGGGTTTGCGGGGCTAGGGCAAGCGGCCCATGAATAGCGCATCATCCGATCAGCCCAGGCTGCGGCTTGGTACACGGCAGTCCCCGCTGGCCATGGCGCAGGCGTTTGAGACGCGAAATCGCCTGTGCGCAGCGAATGGCTGGGACGCCGACCAGGTGGAACTGGTGCCCGTGCGCGCGAGTGGGGACAAGGTGCAGGATCGCGCGCTGGCAGAAATTGGCGGCAAGGCGCTGTGGACCAAGGAACTGGATCAGTGGCTGGCAGAAGACCACATCGATGCCGCAGTCCACTCGATGAAGGATGTGGAAACGATCCGTCCTGACACTTTCACCATCGGCGCCATTTTGCCGCGCGCGGACATCCGCGATGTGCTGGTGGGCGCGCATTCCATCGCCGCGCTGCCGCCGGGGGCAAAGGTGGGAACCAGCGCGCCGCGCCGCGCCGCGCAATTGCTGAATCAGCGGCCCGATGTCGAGGTGGTGCTGTTTCGCGGTAATGTCGCCACGCGCCTCGCCAAATTGCAGGCGGGGGAGGCCGATGCGACCTTTCTGGCCGCGGCTGGGCTACAACGGTTGGGTGAACACGGAATCGGCACCGCATTGCGAGTGGAAGAATGGCTTCCCGCTGCGGCTCAGGGCGCGATTGGGGTGGAATGTCGGGCGGATAATGCGCAGGTGCGCGAATGGCTGGGCGCGATCGACCATGCCGAAAGTCATGCCGAAGTATTGGCGGACCGCGCTCTGCTGGCTGCGCTGGGTGGCAATTGCCACAGCCCCGTTGCGGTTTTGAGTCGCTGTGGTGAGGGCACTGTCTCCATGCGCGCCGCGCTTTTCAGCCCGGATGGGGCAGAGCATGTCACGGGAGATGCCGCTTTCCCGACGGGCGATGAAGCAGGGCCGCAACAATTGGCGCGCGACCTGCTTTCCCGCGCTACACCTGCCATTACCGTACATTTCGGCCATCCGGGATGAAAGTGCCCTTGGTCGCCATAAGGCCCGAACCAGGGCTTTCGGCGACCGTGGAACGTGCGCGCGAAATGGGGCTGGAGGTGTTGGGATATCCCCTATCCAAAGCAGCGCCTTGCGATTGGTCACTGCCAGACAATACCGCATTTGACGGGCTGCTTGCAGGCAGCGCCAATGTATTTCGCCATGGCGGGGCAGGGCTGGATCAGTTGCGCCTGTTACCAGTCTTTGCGGTTGGCGAGGCAACGGCACAAGCTGCGCGCGACGCAGGTTTTTTTGTGGCGGCAGAGGGGCAAGGCGGGTTGCAGCAGGTTCTGGACGGGCTGGACGATAACCCGCGCCATGTGTTGCGCCTGTCGGGTGAGGCGCATGTCTCGCTCAATACTCCGCACCATATCCAGATAAAAGAAATTATCACATATCGTATTCAACATATTGCGATTAAAGAAGATTTGGTAGAAATTTTACGCAGTGGCAGCTGCGTCCTTGTGCATTCGGCAGGCGCTGCTGAGCATTTTGCACACGAGGTTGATCGGCTGGGAATTGACCGGAACGACATCGCGATCGCAGCCCTTGGGCCGCGCATCGCTGTGGCTGCTGGTACAGGCTGGGGAAAGGTGGAAAGCGCCAGTCAGCCTGATGATAGCCAGCTACTGGCCTTGGCACGGGACATGTGCCAATGACGGGCAAGGCGTTGAGTGCCCGGATCAGGGCATCTGGTGGGTCGCGGAACGGACGATAATGGAATCAAAATTCGGCAGTCGGCGTAAGGCCGCATCAAAAAACGGGATCATAATTGCCTCACTGGCATCCTTTGTACTGGGTGCTGGCGTGGTGGGCTATTACTGGTGGAACCGCGATGCGGATGAGCCGATGATGGTGGCCAGCGCTATTATCGGAGATTCTCCTACTGATGTCGCGGGGGATGAATCTGCGATAGAGGCACCTGCTTCTACGACCACCGATGCAGCTGAAGCCGCCGAAACAGCCGTCGAGGCGGCAGAAGCTGTCGAGCGCGTGGCAGAACAGCAGGGCGGGCTGGATCAACGCCTTGCCGCTGCCGAACAGCGCCTGACCCGGCTGGATTTGCAAACGCAGTCGGCAGCCAGCAACGCGGCCCGTGCGGAAGCCCTGCTGATTGCTTTCGCCACACGCCGTTCATTGGAACGCGGGGCAGAGCTGGGCTATCTGGCCGATCAATTGCGTATCCGCTTTGGCGATCGCTGGCCCAATGCAGTGCGCACCCTGATAAGCTTTTCACGCGATCCCGTGCGGCTGGACCAGCTGATGGCGCGGCTTGAGGGGGTGGGCCCACATCTGACCGAGGGTGAGAAGCCCACAAGCTGGGAAGATTTCAAGCGAGAATTGAGCGATCTGTTTGTGATCCGGCGGCATGACACGCCATCATCGCAGCCGGAAAAGCGGCTGGAGCGTGCGCGTCAGGCACTGGAAAGCGGGCGGATCGATACGGCGATTGGCGAGGTCCAGAAAATGCCCGGTGCTGCCGATGCTGAAGGCTGGATTGCCGATGCAATCCGATACCGCGAGGCGATGGGTGCGCTGGACATTATCGAAACTGCGGCGGTGGTGGATCAGAGCGGGCTGCGTGACGGGGCGGGTAATCCGATCAATCAACCCCTGCCGGATGATTTGAAGCCGCGCTGATCGGGCACTGTGTATCAGGCCTTCAGCAATTCGGGCAGATCGCCTGACATTCCGCGCGCTTCATCCATAAACCATTGTTTCAGCAAGGGTGTGCGCTGAACGCCACCCATGCCGAACCGCCGCACGGCAGAGGCGATGCGACCGGGTATGCTGAACAACCGCGTCAGACCGTCCGTGGCCGCCATGACCATCACAGAATCGAGAGCGCGCCAATTCTCGTAACGTTTCAGCATTTGCGGATCGGCCAGATCCAGCCCCAGCCGCCGTGCCTCATTAAGCACATCAATCAGCGCGCCAACATCGCGCAGGCCCAGGTTGAGGCCCTGACCCGCAATGGGGTGCATGCCATGGGCTGAATCCCCCACCAGCACCATTCGATCGCCAATAATGCGCGCGGTATGCTGGAAGCTGAGCGGATAGGAGGTGCGTCGGCTGTTAAGCGTCACTGTACCCAGAATATCGCCCATCCGCTTGTCCACCTCATGCAGAAAAGCGCGATCTGACAGTTTCATAACGCCTGCCGCATCCTTTTCTGCCACGGTCCATACCAAGGCGCTGCGGTACTGCCCTTCCGGCCCATCCAGCATGGGCAGCAGGGCAAAGGGTCCGGCAGGATAGAAGATTTCCCAGGCCACATTGTCATGCGGCTTGGCGTGATCCAGCCCCACAATGATTGCGCGGTGGTGATAATCCCATTTGGCCATTTGCAGACCGGCATCTTCCCGCGTCGGCGATTGACGGCCTTCCGCCCCCACCAGCAGGCTGGCGTGGAGTTCGCGTCCGTCGGCAAGTGTCGCTGAGACACCATGTTCGCCGCGATATTGTTCGGCAATCTGTGCCGGGGCATGCCAATGGATCAGCGGTTCCTGCGCGGCCGCATCGTACAGCGACTGTCGCAATTGACGGTTGGCGAACATGCGGCCCAGCGATCCATCCTCTGGCGCGGGGGTGAAGTCCAGTCGGCCCGGTTTCATCTGGTCCACCACAGCGATGGACGAGATGGGGCATGCATATGGCTCCAGCGCGTCGCCAATGCCGATATTGCAGAACAGGTTCCAGCTGGCGGTGGAAATCGCGCTGGCGCGCCCGTCAAAACCTTCCGCCGTCAATGATGCGGGATCGGCTTGGTCGACCACATGGCTGGAAAGGCCTTGTCGTGCGGCGGCTAGGGCCAGCGTCATGCCCACCAGTCCGCCGCCGATAATCAGGAGGTCTTGCTTGTCGCTCATCGCCTTCCGCACTAGAGCCACCACCACCATGCGCGCAAGCACGATACGCATCCTGATCGTACTATTCCTGCTGCTGGCAGCCATGCCGGTGGCGCAAATGCGCGCGCAGGCCCGTGAACTGCCTGAAAGTAAGATGGACAGGGGTACGGCTGCGCTGGCGGTGGAACATGCAGTGGTGCCCGGGGGCACGGTTGATCTGGCGCTGCGTTTCCAGCCGCAAAAGGGCTGGCACGGTTATTGGTCCAATCCCGGCGATGCGGGGCGGGGCCTTCGGCTGGAATGGAAATTACCAGCCGGATGGAGTGTGGGTGAGCCGCAATTTCCTATACCGCATCAATTGGTGATTTCCGGCCTGATGAACCACGTGTTTGAGGGCGAGCATGCGGTTCTGGTGCCGCTGTCGGTTACCGCGGACGCCGTGCCCGGTCAGACTTACCCGATAGAGGTTTATGGAGAGTGGCTGACCTGTTCGGATACACTCTGTGTCCCGCAATGGGCGGTGCTGCGGGCGCAGGTACAGGTGGTTGCCAAGGTTGAGAACGGGGGTGACCAGCGGTTTGGTCTGTGGCGTGCTGCCATCCCTCCGCTGCTGGATAGCAACGGCCGCTTTGCGATGGGAGCGAACCGATTGCATCTGGCGATCCCATTGCCCGCTGCAATGCGTATTGATGACCCGCATGTGTTTATCGAGAATGAGCGGCTGGTGGATTATGCCGCGCCGCAGACTTTCCGCCGCATGGGCGATTGGCTGGTGGCGCAGATCCCGCTGAAGGGCGGGGCCGAAGTCCAGCAGGTTGAAGGCATTTTGGCGCTGGGGCGCGACAGCGGTGTGCGATTTGTCGCGCTACCCGGTGAGGTGCCACAAGGTGGTGACCTGGTGGCGAGTGGCGATATTCCGCTGCCATCCATGTGGCTGCTACTTGTGGGCGCGTTGGTAGGTGGATTGCTGCTGAATGTGATGCCCTGTGTCTTCCCGATCCTCAGCCTGAAAGCGATCAGCCTTGCCCGTGCGGGCGAAAGCCAGGTTCAGGCGCGGCGCGAAGGGCTGGCCTATACCGCAGGCGTTGTGTTCGCTTGTGTTGCGCTGGGCGCATTGATGCTGGTGCTGCGCGCAGCGGGTGAACAGGTGGGCTGGGCCTTCCAATTGCAGGAACCGGGCGTGGTTGTGGGCCTGCTGCTGCTGGCGGTGGCAATCACCGCCAATCTGGCAGGCGTGTTCGAACTGCCCTCACTCTCAATCACGCGGCAGGGCGAACCGACCAGTGCCTTTGCGACCGGCTTGCTCGCGGCGTTTGTTGCGACCCCTTGTACCGGGCCGTTTATGGCTGCCGCATTGGGCGCGGCGCTGCTGTTGCCGTGGCTTCAGGCCTTGCTGCTATTTGCTGTGCTGGGGCTGGGGCTGGCGCTGCCATTCCTGCTGATTGGCCTCATTCCTGCGTTGCGGGCGCGATTGCCCAAACCCGGCGCATGGATGGTGCGGTTCCGGCGTCTGATGGCGCTGCCCATGGCGCTGACCGCGCTGGCGCTGATCTGGCTGACCGCGCGACTGGGGGGCAAACCCTTTGCGCTGATGGCGCTGGTGGTGGTGATTGGGCTGGTGGTGGCGCTTGGCGTCGTTGGGCGGTTGCAAGCGAGGGGCAAGATGGCCTGGCCTGCCTTTGGCCTGATCGCTGCGCCCTTCCTGATTTTCGGGGCTTTTGCTCTGCCAGCAGCCTATGCCGAACAGAGCAGCAATACGGCGCAATCGATCCTTTCCCCGCAGGTTTTCAGCGAAACTGCATTGGCAGAAGCACGCGCCAGCGGCCAGCCGGTATTCCTGTGGTTCACCGCCGATTGGTGTGTCACCTGCAAAGTGAATGAGAAGGTGGCGATTGAGCGAGAGGGGACGCGCGCTGCATTTGAACAGGCGGGCGTGATTGCGATGGTGGGCGACTGGACGCGGCATGACCCGGCGATCACGCAATTTCTGGCGCAGCATGGCGCGGCGGGTGTGCCGTTATATCTGTGGTATGAGCCGGATTCAGAGGCAGATCAGCTGCTGCAAGTTTTGACGGCGGATATGCTGGTGGAACGTGCTGAGCGCGACCGGCCTACTGCAGCTCAGCCAAATCGCTGAGTTTTTCGCTGCCTTGCGCGGCAGACCGGGTGCGGCAATCCTCGATTAGCCGCACAGGCCCTTCACCGGGGTTCAGCACCACACGCCCCGCGCCGGGCAGGGTGGCAGCAATTTCGCGGCGACCTGTCAGCACCTCAATATCCGGATCGTCCAGCGCCATGCTGCCCTGCCAGATATGCGTGCCATTCACCTTGACTGCATCCACCGGTACACGCGCCACATGGCTGTTGCCGATCAGTGCCAGAAAGGCCCCTGCGCCCGCATCCGCCGGCGCGAAGCGGGTTATCAGCAGGCGTGGCGGCTGTTCCGGAGTTTCAAGACAGGCCAGCGCCATCAGCGGCACCTCACCCGGCTTGCCATAGAGGATGCGCTGGGGGGTTTTGCTGGGTGCCCAGATTGCTCCCTCTACATTGGGGGAAGGTAGCGGATCGGATGGTCCGCTTGCCTTTGTCACCGGCGCATCACCGCGTGCCATATCCGCATCGGTGACGGGCGGTTTACAGGCGGCAAGGGCCGCCGTGACCAACAGAATCGGGATGTGCCTCACAACTGCGCAGCTATTCCATGGCTTATTCCATTGGCAAGCGCGCAGTTGGCGGAAGCTGTGCCTATTCCACCGGCTTGCGGAACTTTAGCAGGAAGCGGTCCGTTTTGCCACGAATGGACGGGTCGAACACGCTGATGCTGTGATCGTCATCCGGATTGGCCAGAATGTCGCTCTGGCCGACCAGTTCGAAACCTTCCTTCTCGAAATCAGCAATCACCACCTTGGGGTTGATGCGATGGGTGGCGTCGACCACTTTGCGGGTATCACCTTCACTGCCAACGTGGTCAATCACGCCCACGATCCCGCCGGGACGCATGGCAGCATAGATCTGTTTGACGACATCGGACGGTTCAATCCGCGTCATGCGGTATTTTTCGGATTCCCAATAAAGATCGTGATAATTGAGATTGGTGATCAGAAAGTCATAGCTGTCCGGCTCTGCGGTAAAATTGGCAAAGGGGAACAGCTTCATTCCCACTCCGGGTGCGCGTTTGGCGAGGTCCGCCCAGTGCGCTTTGCCCTGCTCACCATCCAGAAATTCATCTGCCTCCAGCGCCGTCACCGATCCTTCTTCACTGACGACATGGGCCATGATTTCGGACCAGTAGCCTGCGCCGGGAAAGAAATCTGCCGCGTCCATACCCGATTCCAGGCCAAGAAAGGCGAGCGTTTCAGCGGGCTTACGGTTTTCATCCAGCTCGCGCGCATCAGCCGGACGATCAGGCGCAGCGACGGCGGCCGTGATGGCGGAGTTTGCATTGACTGTGGTTGCCTCTGCGTCGGCGGTTTCCTCACTCACCGTGCCACAGGCGCTCAGCGCCAGCGCCACGGCTGATGTAGCTGTAAAAATACGAAATTTCATGTCCCATCCCCTCAGATTGCGTGGGCAGAAACTGCGCTGGTGTGGGCTGTGAGGCAATGTCGCCGGTCGAAGCTTTGGCGCAGCCGGTCGAAATTGGTCAGGCGGGGCGTTTGATTATCCGTCATGCTGAACTCGTTTGACCTTTGGTCAGCTTTGCTTCCAGCATCCATTCTGCCGAAGAATTAATCCGAGCAGGTTCAGAGATGGACCCTGAAACAAGTTCAGGGTGACGAATGGTTTGGCGGTGTTCTATACGAAGTCATTTCTTCATCCCGACTTGTATCGCCATCAGCATCACGGTCAGGATGCCGACAATTGTCATTATGGTTTCGAAGGGTGTCATGGCTGCCTCTGTTTGAAGTGCAGCAACCATGTATTCCCATGATTCTGGGTATGCCAACATGAACGTCGGCCAATTCAACCTGTTTACTTAGTCAAAATTTCCGTGGGTCTTTTATCGTTACCGCATCTTCCGCTGTGTCTTGCCATATCGCATTTTGCGCGTGCCGGGACGGCCCTCGGTGCTCTTGCCCTTGACAGGAGCAAATTTCTGCTCCTCCCTCAGGCCCAATTCGTCATTTTCCAGACGGCGGATTTCATCGCGCAGACGTCCAGCTTCCTCGAATTCCAGATCGGCGGCGGCGGCGCGCATGCGCTTTTCAAGATCTTCGATATAGCTACGCAGATTGTGGCCGACGAGGTTGTTGCGCTCATCATCGCCGGTATCGACCGTCACCCCATCCTGCGATGCAGTATGTGCGACAATATCAGCAATATCGCGCTTGATCGTGGTCGGCGTAATGCCGTGTTGTTCATTATAGGTGCGCTGTTTTTCGCGGCGGCGGTCAGTTTCCGCCATGGCGCGTTCCATGCTGCCGGTCACGCGATCGGCATAGAGGATGACGCGGCCATCCACATTGCGCGCGGCGCGGCCAATGGTCTGGATCAGGCTGGTTTCGGAGCGCAGGAAACCTTCCTTGTCCGCGTCCAGAATGCAGACCAGCCCGCATTCGGGAATATCCAGCCCTTCGCGCAGGAGGTTGATCCCCACCAGCACGTCATACACACCCAGCCGTAAATCGCGGATCAGCTCGATCCGCTCCAGCGTTTCGACGTCAGAGTGCATATAGCGCACCCGCACGCCAGCCTCATGCATGAACTCGGTCAAATCTTCCGCCATGCGCTTGGTGAGGGTGGTGACGAGCGTGCGGTATCCCTTGGCCGCCGTGGCTTTGCATTCTTCAATGCAATCCTGCACCTGATCTTCCACCGGGCGGATTTCCACTGGCGGATCGATCAGGCCGGTGGGACGGATCACCTGTTCGGCAAAGACGCCGCCCGATTGCTCCATCTCCCACCCGCCGGGGGTGGCGGATACGGCGATGGTTTGCGGGCGCATCGCATCCCATTCATTGAAGCGCAGCGGGCGGTTATCGATACAGCTTGGCAGGCGGAAGCCATATTCGGCCAGCGTGATCTTGCGGCGATGGTCGCCGCGTGCCATCGCGCCCACTTGCGGCACAGTCTGGTGGCTTTCATCGACGAAGAGCAGCGCGTTTTCGGGCAGATATTCGAACAGCGTTGGCGGAGGTTCGCCGGGGAGCCGACCTGTCAGGAAGCGGCTGTAATTCTCAATCCCCGCGCAGCTACCTGTTGCCGCGATCATTTCCAGGTCAAAATTGGTGCGTTGTTCCAGCCGTTGCGCTTCAAGCAAACGGCCCTCCTCATGTAATTCCTTCAACCGATGAGTGAGCTCGAACTTGATCGCCTCTGTCGCCTGCTTCATCGTCGGTCCGGGGGTGACATAGTGCGAATTGGCATAGACGCGCACTTTCTCCACCACTTGCCCCTTCTTACCCGTCAGCGGATCGAATTCGGCGATTTCCTCAATCTCGTCCCCAAAGAAGCTGATGCGCCACGCTGTGTCTTCAAGATGAGATGGAAACAGTTCCAGATTGTCCCCGCGGACACGGAAGGAGCCACGGGCAAAGGCCGTGTCATTGCGTTTATATTGCAGCGCGACCAGCTTGCGGATCAGTTCGCGTTGATCGACCACATCGCCTGATTTGATGTCGAAAATCATAGCGGAATAGGTTTCGACCGAACCGATGCCATAAAGGCAGGATACAGAGGCGACGATAATCACGTCATCGCGTTCTAACAACGCGCGCGTGGCTGAGTGACGCATTCGGTCAATCGCCTCGTTTACCGAGCTTTCCTTCTCAATATAGGTGTCGCTGCGCGGTACATAGGCTTCTGGCTGATAGTAATCGTAATAGGATACGAAATATTCGACCGCATTGTTGGGGAAGAAGCTCTTGAACTCTCCATAGAGCTGCGCGGCGAGAATCTTGTTCGGGGCGAGGATCAGAGCGGGGCGCTGCATCTCCTCTATCATATTAGCCATGGTGAAGGTCTTGCCAGACCCGGTCACGCCCAGCAGCACCTGCGTCTGTTCGCCGCTCTGTGTCGCCTCCACCAGTTCTGCGATCGCAGTGGGCTGATCGCCTGATGGCGTATAATCGGAAACCAGTTCAAAACGCCTGCCGCCATCGGATTTTTCCGGGCGCGTCGGTTTATGCGGAACAAATTCGCCAGAAGTGTCGGGCTCATCCAGCCCGCGCCTGATTACCAATTCCGCCATATGCGCACATATGGGGAACAAATGCGTGTATCGCAATGCGCCATTGTCTGTATTCAACCGCAGATTAGGATTTGCTTATGCGTTGTCTGCTATGCAGGCCGGCAAAGGGGATGCGTGATGCGGTGTAAAGTTCCGTCATTGCTTGCAGGCGTTGCTGCCCTTGCGGGGTGTGCTGGGGACAATCCTGACAATGTACCGCTTTATGGCCAGTGGGAAATGAACACACGGATTGCCGGTATGTCGGTTGATGGCATGGCGATACCGCCTGAATATTATCCGCCGGAATTCAAGGCGCTGGCCAAATCTGAACAACGCTGCGGGGAGCCGATGTTTATCGATCGCGATTGGCAGGAAGATGATATCAACGATCATCTGCATGGGGAATGTACGCTGGACCGCTATGATGTCACGCAGAGCCAAGTAACAGGCAAGGGACGATGCGTTGTCGATCAGCCGGGTGCAGGGTTCAGCCCCGCGCTAGACATCGTGATCGATCAGGCAGCGGACAATTTTCGCATGACGATCACGCTGAGAGGGGAAGCCAGCATTCCCGGGCAAGGGCGCCACATGATCAGCGCCACAGCCATTCAGGAGGGCACACGCTCTGGCGATTGCTGATTGCCCATGTGCTTGATAAGCTGGCGTTCTGCTATCCTTTAGGAGAATGCCCGATGCGCCGCCAATTCAATCAATTCGCTTTGCCTCTCGTTGCAATCACTCTTGGTCTGTCAGCCTGCGGCAGCGCTGATGATGGTGCTGGGTCGGGCGAAGGCATCAGCATTGAAGAGGCGGCAGAGCGCGCCAAAGACAGTGGCGTGAAGCCCGAACCGGGGCAATATCGCGTGACAATGGAGGTGCTGGAGGTGGATATTCCGGGGGCTCCACCAGAGGCGGTAAAAATGATGCGGGACATGATGGGCGGGCAGAGCCACGAATACTGCCTGACACAGGATGATGTCGACAAGGGTTTCGAGGAAATGGCGCGCCAGTCGCAAGATGGGGACTGCACGTTCGAACGGTTCGATATGGATGGTGGCGATCTGGATGCGAAAATGGTCTGTAAGCAGGATGGGCAGGGCAGCGTGACCATGACGTTGACGGGCACGGGCAGCGCCACACGGTCGGATATGGATATGCTGATGGAAGGCAATATGACCGGAATGGGCAAATCCACCATCCATATGAAAGCGAAGCACGAGCGGATCGGCGATTGCGGATAATTTGACAGTTTTGAGACAGCGCGCGAAACCTGTTGCTTTACGATCCGTTCACGGGTTTTGGGTAATGTTACGTTTTTATGTCATCGCGCGCGCATCTTCCCTTCCCTGCATCGCCCCGTTTTGGCGAGGGTGAGCTGGTGCGCCGCATCTCCCTGGCATCGGAAAAGGTGGAGGATATCGCGCCCGCCCCCCGGCTGAACCGCCTGTTGGGGGAATTGACCTATCTGGGCGAGCCATTCGCCCGGCCTTTCCGCAAGGTGGATGTTCCGACCGCGCAAAACCCGCAGATTGTGATGATCCTGCCCGGTTTCTTCACTGGCCCCACCCGCATGCGCTATCTCGCGCGATTGCTTGAACAGGCGGGGCACAAGACCAAGCATTGGGGGCTGGGCCTCAACCTTGGCCCCACGCAGGAAAACTTCGCTGATCTGGAACGGCGGCTGGGCGAGGTGCATGACCGTTACGGCCAGCAGGTTGTGCTGCTGGGCTGGAGCCTGGGCGGGTTGTTCGCGCGTGAACTGGCGAAATTGGAGCCCGATGCCGTGTCCAAGGTCATCACCATGGGCACACCCTTTTCGGGTAGCCCGCGCGCCAATAATGCTTGGCGGTTGTATCAACTGGTTGCGGGGCATCGCGTGGATGAACCGCCGATCGATGGTGACCGCCGCGAAAAACCGCCGGTTGAAACCGTGGCGCTATGGAGTCCCCGCGACGGCATAATCGCACCGCGCAGTGCCTGCGGCGTTGCAGGGGAGCGTGACCGCGCCATTGCCCTGCGTTGCACTCATATGGGCTTTTCCTATGCGCCAGAGTCTGTGCACGAAGTGCTACGCGAACTCGATCGTGTATAATTCTCTTATCCGGTACTTGCGGTGCGGCATTCATCCTGCAATCGGTTCTGTGTTCCCGATTGAATGAAAGATTGCCTGATGAGCATTGAAGTGCGTGAAGATGTGCTGACCCCCGCATTGGCGGCGCGTTTTGCTGCGACCCTTGACCGCGAGAAATTTGATGCAGAGGCCCCGCAGGCGATCCATTGGTGCCTGTGTACGCCAGAGGCATCAACCGCCGATCTGGGGCCAGACGGGCACCCGGCGGGCGGGGGCGGTTTCCTGCCGCCCAGCCCATTGCCGCGCCGCATGTGGGCATCCAGCGCGATGGAATTCTTTACGCCAATCGCGGTTGGGAGAGTGGTCAAACGCACATCTCATGTGCTCGATGTGACCGAGAAATCGGGTGGTAGCGGCAAGCTGTTATTCGTCAATGTACAGCATGATGTGGAGGCCGATGGCACGCTGGCGCTGCGCGAAAAGCAGACGATTGTTTATCGGGAGGCGGTGGCGGTCAGCCAGCCCGTGCCTGAACCTGCACCTGCTCCCGAACCGTCGCCCAATCGGGGTGATGGGTGGGATTGGCAGCGCCCGATTGCGCCTTCAGCTCCGCTGCTGTTCCGCTATTCGGCGCTGACCTTCAACAGCCACCGCATCCATTACGATCTGCCTTATGCCCGCAATGAAGAGGGGTATCCGGGCCTGGTGGTGCATGGTCCGTTGATGGCGACATTGTTGCTCGACCTGTGCGACCGGGAACTGGGCAGCAACCGGCTGTCAACATTCGCCTTTCGCGGGAAAGCACCGGCCTTTGTCGACGAACCGCTGTTATTGTGTGGCAGGCCCGAAGGACAGGATATAGCGCTGGCCATTCTGGGCGCGGATGGACGGACGGTGATGGAGGCAAGCGCCAGCGCCAATTGATGCTGGCGGGTCACCTTGACTAAACGGTGCGCGTTCTACGCTCATCGGGATCGCGCCACAGTCCGGCGATTTTTGCTAGGACGGTGTGCAGATCCTGATCCAGCAGCAGCACGTCCAGTGCTCTGCGCCCGCTAAGCAATTTACCCATGCGGCTTGATAAAGCTTTGCTTGGTGTATCACTTGTTGAAATTGCCGCTCCGTGGCTGGCAATCACCCGGACCGCCCCCTATCTCGCCATGAAACGGAGAACGTCATGGCTACCCATCACACCAAGATGCTGATTATCGGTTCTGGTCCGGCAGGATACACCGCTGCGATTTATGGTGCGCGCGCCATGCTGGAACCGATCGTGGTGCAGGGCCTGCAACCCGGCGGGCAGTTGACGATCACCACCGACGTTGAAAACTATCCCGGTTTTGCCGATGTGATCCAGGGCCCTTGGCTGATGGAACAGATGCAGACACAGGCTGAACATGTCGGCACGCGGATGATGTGGGACACGATTGTTTCGGTCGATCTGGAAAACGGCCCGCCATATCGCGCGGTGGGTGACAGCGGCGATGAATATATTGGCGAGACTTTGGTGATCTGCACTGGGGCGCAGGCGAAGTGGCTGGGTGTACCGGGCGAGCAAGAACTGGGCGGCAAGGGCGTGTCTGCCTGCGCGACCTGTGATGGCTTTTTCTATCGCGGCAAGAAGGTGGCTGTGATCGGCGGCGGGAACACTGCGGTGGAAGAGGCGCTGTACCTCACCAACCATTCCGACGATGTGACGCTGATCCATCGCCGCGATGAACTGCGTAGCGAGAAGATTTTGCAGGAACGCCTGTTCAAATCGGACAAGATTACTCCGCTATGGAACAAACAGGTTGAACGCTTTGTCGCGGGCGAAAATGGCACCTTGTCTCACCTCGTCCTGAAGGACACGGTGACGGGTGAGGAGAGCACGTTGGAGGTAGGCGGGGCCTTTGTCGCCATCGGCCATGCGCCCTCCACCGAATTGTTCCAGGGGAAGCTGCCATTGGACGGAGGCGGCTATCTGCTGACGGAACCGGGGTCACCCAAGACCGAAAAACCGGGCGTGTTTGCGGCGGGTGACGTCACCGACCATACCTATCGCCAGGCTGTAACGGCGGCGGGCATGGGTTGCATGGCCGCATTGGATGCAGAGCGCTTTCTGGCCGCGCGCGAGGACTGACGGTTCGGCCCCGGACGCCGCCGGGGCCTTTGCCATTACAGGTGAATATCGAACACCGCGACTGTCGCGTGGAAGATCAGCGCGATCAGCACCAGACCAGACAGGGCGAACAGCACAAAGCGGACCAGTATGCGGTTGGCTGTGACCTGCACCAATGAGTGCATGACGCGAAGCCCAACATACATCCAGGCCAGCAATGCATTCATCCCGTCACCCTGGCCGATGATCGCCAGCACGATGGCTACCGCGTAAAATACGGTTGGCTGCTCATGCAAATGGTTGTAATTATGAGCTTTCCATTGGACGTTTGGTGGTAAAACCGAATCAAGATCGGTCCCCTTGCCGCCCTTGATCTGCGAAATCGGCGGTACGTCGGGCGATTTGCTCATCGCCGGAATACGGGTGGCATACATCCAGGCCCACATCACCATGGTCCAGATGGTGAGGGCGACGACGGGTTGAAGGATTTGCATCCCGATCATGAAATTACTCCCGGATTGTTCAACAGAGTCATGATAACCGCTCTGGCCGACAGGTAAACCATGGCAACGGTGGACAGCAGAAAGATCAGGAAACGCACCTTCACCACATTCACCGTGGCTTGATAGATGGAATGGACAATCCGCAACCCGACATAGGCCCAGGCCGCCAGAACATCGCCACTGGCGGCACCCATCATGGCCAAGATAATGACCGCCGGATAGAAGATGGTCGGCTGCTCCATCAGGTGATCATAATTATGGGCTTTCCAATTCACCTTGTCCGGCAGCACGCCGTTCAAATCACGACCGCGCCCTCCAGGTTTGGCATCGGCAAGGCTCCCGCCCATTTGGGCGATGGCGGGGAAGCGCGTGCCCGTAGTCCAGAACAGCATGATAAGCGACCATGCGATCAGCACCGCAGCCGGTGCTAGCATTTGAGCCTGCATTGAAATCTTCTCCCGAAAACAAGGCCAGACTGGGTGAGGTAAGGTCGATTGTCAATTGCAACTGACCATTCGCTAATCTGCTTGATATGGTGGATGCTGCGGCGGTAGGAAATCGACGATCGATTTACCCCGCACCAGCCTTGCATTAGAGCGCGCCCCAAGATTCGTTTCAGGAGTAATTTGCATGTCGACAGTCCTAGTTATCGGTGCCGGCGGCGTCAGCTCTGTCTGTGTTCACAAAATGGCGATGAATTTTGACATTTTTGGCAGCATTCACCTTGCCAGCCGCACGAAGTCGAAATGCGATGCCATTGCCGCCAGCGTCAAACAGCGCACCGGGCAGGATGTCGCGACCTATGAAATCGATGCCGAGGAAGTGCCCGCTATGGTCCAGCTGATCCGCAAGGTTCAGCCTTCGCTGGTGGTCAATCTGGCGCTGCCCTATCAGGATTTGCCGATCATGGATGCCTGCCTGGAAGCGGGCGTGAACTATCTCGACACGGCCAATTACGAGCCGAAGGACGAGGCAAAGTTCGAATATAAATGGCAATGGGCCTATCATGACCATTTCAAGGATGCGGGCCTGATGGCGCTGCTGGGGTCAGGTTTTGATCCGGGCGTGACCAGCGTCTTCACCATGTGGCTGAAGAAACACAAGCTGAAAACGATCCGCCACCTCGACATTCTCGATTGCAATGGCGGCGATCATGGCCAGCATTTCGCCACCAATTTCAACCCGGAAATCAATATCCGTGAAGTGACCGCGCCTGCGCGGCATTGGGAAAGTGGTGAGTTCGTGGAAACCCCGGCAATGGGGAAGAAGGTGGAATTCGACTTCGAGGCGGTCGGCCCCAAGAACATGTACATGATGTATCATGAGGAACTGGAAAGCCTCGCGAAGTTCGTGCCCGAACTGGAGCGCGCGCGTTTCTGGATGACCTTTGGCGATGCCTATATCACGCACCTCACCGTTCTGCAGAATGTCGGCATGACCAGCATTGAACCGATCAAATATCAGGGCAAGGAAATCATCCCGCTACAATTCCTCGCCGCCGTACTGCCCAAGCCGGAAACCTTGGGCGAAACCACCCATGGCAACACCAATATCGGCTGCATTGCCACGGGTGAGGCGCTGGACGGTTCTGGCGAAAAGACCTTCTACATCAAGAATATCTGTTCGCATGAGGCGGCTTACGAGGAAACCGGCAATCAGGCCGTCAGCTATACCACCGGTGTGCCGGCAATGATCGGCAGCGCCATGGTGGTGCAGGGCATATGGAGCGGGCAGGGCGTGTTCAATATGGAAGAAATGGACCCAGATCCCTTCATGGACATGCTGAACGCCCACGGCCTGCCCTGGACGGTCGAGGAACTGGACGGCCCGGTGGAATTCTAAATCACAATGGAAACCAAAGCCGGTGATCCGGGCGCATTTGCCCATTTTGACCTGAACCGGGTCGATAGCCCCGCCTTCGTGGTGGATGCGGCGAAGCTACGCGCCAATTGCCAGGTACTTGCGGACATACGCGATGCGGCAGAGATCAAGGTTCTGGCCGCCTTGAAGGCATTTTCCATGTGGTCGGTCGCGCCGATCATTGGCGAATATCTCGATGGCGTGTGTACATCGGGCCTGTGGGAAGCGCGGCTGGCGAGCGAGTTCTATGACGGCGAGATCGCCACCTATTGCGCCGCCTACAAGCCCGATGAGCTGGAAGAAATTTGCCGGCTGTCCGACCATGTGATTTTCAATTCGCCCGGGCAGTTGCAGCGCGCCCAGCTGATTCTGGAACAGGGCAGGGCGATGGGTGGCAATTTCGATGTGGGCCTGCGTATCAACCCGCAGGTGCCAACCGGTGAGGTCGCCAAGTATGATCCCAGTGCGCCGGGATCGCGTCTTGGCTTCCCGCTCGATCAGCTGACCGAAGAGCATATGGAAGGGGTGGGCGGCATCCATTTCCACAATCTGTGCGAGCAGGATCTGGAGCCACTGCGCCAGACATGGGATCGTGTGTTTGATTTTATTGAACCCTATTTCGGCCAGCTCAAATGGATCAATATGGGCGGCGGGCACCACATCACCCGCGCCGATTACCCGCGAGAAGAGCTGGTGGAATTCCTGCGCGACGCGAAAGAGGACACAGGCGCGGAAATCTACCTTGAGCCTGGGGAGGCCGTGGCGCTGGATGCTGGCATCCTTGTCGGAACGCTGCTCGATACCGGCTTCAATGAAATGCCGACTGGCGTGACCGATGTATCTGCCACCTGCCATATGCCCGATGTGATCGAGGCACCCTATCGCCCCGCCATGCTGGGTGAGCTGACCGATGAGAATCAGATACCGATTCGGCTGGGTGGGCCATCCTGCCTGGCAGGGGATGTGATCGGCGATTACCGACTGCCCGTTCCGGCAGAGCCGGGTGTGCGCTTCGCCTTGCTGGATCAGGCGCATTATTCCATGGTCAAAACCAACACTTTCAACGGCGTGCAATTGCCCGGAATCTGGCTGTGGGACAGTGAAACTGACGCACTGGAATGTATAAAATCTTTCGATTATCAGGACTTTAGGGATCGCTTGAGCTAAGGCGCTTTAAGCTTTTTTCGCCGCGGTTTGTATCGTCATTGCACAGCACGGCCAAGCAGGCGGATGGGCGCGGTGTTTGCTTTCCCGCAAACCGTCAGGAAATGCGATTTTTCATTTGCGATTCATCTCACAGGCTCTATATCCCCGCTTCCGCTGCCCCAAGGGGACTTCCTAACCGCAAGGCAGCTTGTCGTTTCATGGTTTCAACAAACCGTTTTGGGGGTCCCTTGAGTTGCACATCTTCCCTGATGCCAAGGCTGTAGTCCGCGACCTCGCTCCGGACGAACCCGTAATTCTCAACCGCCCGCATGCTGCCATGCGTGCCGCTCGCTTCTTTATCGAGAAGTTTCCGGGCAAGTCGCTCTATGCGGTAAAGGCCAATCCTTCGCCCGAACTGATCCAGATCCTGTGGGATTCGGGCATTACGCATTATGACGTCGCGTCGATTGCAGAGGTGCGGCTGGTGCGCGGCGTGCTGCCCGATGCGGTGTTGTGCTTCATGCATCCGGTAAAGACGCCCAGCTCGATCCGTGAGGCTTACCACACGCATGGCGTGCGCACCTTCAGCCTGGATACTGTGGAAGAGCTGGAAAAGATTGTCGAGGCTTGCCGGAACCTGGAAACAGGTGAAGCAGCAAGCGATCTGCGCCTGTGCGTACGCCTGCGCGTGTCATCCGAATATTCGGAGCTGTCGCTCGCCAGCAAGTTCGGCTGTGATCTGACAGAAGCGCCGTTGTTGCTGCAGCAGACCCGCCAGCATGCAGACTGGCTGGGCGTGTGTTTCCATGTCGGTAGCCAGGCGATGAGCCCGTTCGCCTATGTCCAGGCGCTTGACCGCACCCGTGCGGCCATTGCTGAAGCATCGGTGGTGATCGATATGATTGATGTGGGCGGTGGTTTCCCCAGCGCCTATCCCGGCCTCGAACCGCCCCCGCTGGAAGATTACTTCCAGATCATTCATCAGCATTTCTATGCGCTGCCAATCGCCTATAATGCCGAATTGTGGTGCGAACCCGGCCGTGCGCTGTGCGCCGAGTACAGCTCGCTGATCGTGAAGGTGGAAAAGCGCCGCGGGGAAGAGCTCTACATCAATGATGGTGCCTATGGCGCGCTCTATGACGCGGCGCATGTCAGCTGGCGCTTCCCGGTCCGTTCGCTCAGCGATGCGGCAATGGGCACCGAACTTGAAGATTTTGCCTTTTACGGCCCCACCTGTGACGATGCGGATTATATGCAGGGCCCCTTTGTCCTGCCCGTCAATATCCGGGCAGGCGATTATATCGAAATTGGCATGTTGGGCGCCTATGGGGCCGCCATGAAAACCGGTTTCAATGGCTTTGGCGATGCGCAGCAGGTGATTGCGGCTGATGAGCCGATGGCGAGCCTGTATGATGGCAGCCGTCAACGTCCGGCAGCGGACAATGTGGTGAGCCTGCGTTGATTGTGAAATAGACCCTTTTCGTAATCGCGGCGGGCCTGCCATGATGGTGCAGGTCGAATTCTTCTTTGGCCTGCCCAGCCCATGGACACGGCTTGCATTTCAGAACATCCGTGCGCTGGACGGGCTTGATTACCAGATCACCTGGCGGCCATTTCTGGCCGGTGGGGTATTCAACGCGGTCAATCCAGCGGTCTATAAGATGCGCAAGGCCGAAAACGCGGCGAGGTTGGCGCGCAATTTTGATTGGTTGAGGGAATGGGCCGCATTGGCAGGCATACGGATGAACTTTCCATCCGAACACCATCCGTTAAAGTCGATCAACGCAATGCGTATGTGCCGTGCCTTGGAAGATGATCAGATAGAGTTGACCCGATGCCCCGGCGCTGGCCGAACGCGCTGTTACACAAGCTAATAAGGACCGTCTGCGCGCCAATACAGAAGAGGCGGTCGCGCGTGTGGCGCCTATGGCTCACCCACCATATTCGTGATCGAAAGCGAGGGAGGAGCGCATATGTATTTCGGCGATGACCAGCTTCCACTGGTGCGCGCGCGGGTGGCAACCCTAGGTTACTGACCCTCAGGCCGCTTTTCGCAATTCCAGTTCCATCCGGTCCCAGATTTCGACCAGAGCCTGTGTCAGCCCGTCCATCATCTCTGCCGTATGGGCAGGGCCGGGGGTAAAGCGCAACCGCTCTGTCCCGCGTGGCACGGTGGGGAAATTGATCGGCTGCACGTAAATGCCATATTCGGCCAGCAGGATATCGCTGATCTTCTTGGCACGCACCGGATCACCCACCATCAGCGGCACGATATGCGTCACGCTGTCCATCACCGGCAGGCCCGCATCGCGGAATTTCTGCTTCAGCAGGGCGGCGGCGGCCTGTTGGCCATCGCGTTCGACAGAGCTTTCCTTCAAATGCTTCACTGCGGCCAGCACACCAGCGACCAGCACGGGGCTGAGCGAGGTAGTGAAGATAAAGCCGGGGGCATAGGAACGGATGCAATCGATCACGCGCTTGTCCGCCGCGATATAGCCGCCCATCACGCCGAATGCCTTGCCCAGCGTCCCTTCGATGATGTCAATCCTGTGGGCGGCTTCATCGCGTTCGGAAATGCCGCCGCCATGTTCGCCATACATGCCCACGGCATGCACTTCATCAATATAGGTCAGCGCGTTATACTTGTCCGCCAGGTCGCAAATCGCATGGATCGGGGCGACATCGCCATCCATGGAATAGACGCTTTCAAAAGCGATCAGCTTGGGTGTGTCCGGATCTTCTGCGGCCAGCAGCTCTTCCAAGTGTTCGACATCGTTGTGGCGGAACACCCGCTTTTCGCAGCCTGAATTGCGGATGCCCGCGATCATGCTGGCATGGTTCAATTCATCGGAAAAGATTACGCATCCCGGCAGCAGCTTGGCCAGAGTGGACAGCGTGGCATCGTTGGAGACATATCCGCTGGTGAACAGCAGCGCGCCTTCCTTGTCATGCAGGCTGGCCAGTTCTTCTTCCAACTCCACATGCAAATGGGTGTTGCCGCCAATATTGCGCGTGCCGCCAGAACCCGCGCCCACATCATGCAGGGCGTTTTCCATCGCTTCGATCACCTTGGGGTGCTGGCCCATGGCAAGGTAATCATTGGAGCACCAAACGGTGATTGGCTTGGGGCCGTTATGGCCGTGGAAGCAGCGCGCATTGGGGAACATGCCCTTGTTGCGCATAATGTCGATGAACACGCGATAGCGGCCTTCGGCATGGAGGCGGTCAATCGCCTTGTCGAAAATCTGGTCGTAATTCACTAACAGCTTCCGTTGCGCGGCACCGCTTATGCGGCCGGTTCAGGCGAGGCGGTTTAGAGACAAAATTATCGCAATTCCACCACGATCTTTGCGACTGATTCGCAAGTTTCAATGCGGGTCAAAGCCGGATGAGCGCGTCGATTCCCAATGCGGAGAATGCGGGGGCGAGGGACTGAAGCCCGTCGATCGGCCCGGTGGTTATGGCGCAATCGGGCCGCACACGATCAAATGGCTGGCCCAGCGTCAAATGCGCGATGCGCCGCGCAATCCCGGCTGCGCCATGGACGAGTTGAACCTTTGGGCCAAACGCAGCAGCCAGTTCTTCCACTAGCAGCGGGAAGTGCGTGCACGCGAGCACAACCGTGTCGATTTCTGCACCACCCGGCATGGCGCGCAATGCCTCCACTGCGCTGGTGACGAGCGCGGGATCAAAGTGCTTACCTCGCAATTTGGCCTCTGCCGCTTCAACCAGCCCAGGTGCTGCATGGCGCAGCAGGTGTTTGCCCTGCGCAAACTCCGCCTCCAGCCGGTCGACATAGGATTGGCGAATGGTCGCCTCTGTCCCCAGCAGGCCGATTGTGCCGTTGCGTGTCATCTCGGCGGCGGGTTTGATCGCGGGGACGGTGCCGACGATGGGGATTTCCAGCACTTCGCGCACCATACCCAGCGCAATCGTGCTGGCGGTGTTGCAGGCAATGCAGATCAGGCGTGGATGATACCGTTCGGCCATGCGCCCCAGCAGTCCGGCAACGCGCGCGGCGATCTCTGCCTCTGACTTGGTGCCATAGGGCAGACCCGCAATATCTGCAGCATAGATCACCGGGGCTTGCGGCAGCGCCTTGCGCAATTCGGCCAGCACCGTCAGCCCGCCGACGCCGGAATCGAACAGCAGGGTTGGGGCAGATGGTTCGGGCGGCATTAAAACTCCGTTGTGGCGGCGTTTGTCGCGGCCCTGTCCTTTTCTTTTGCTGGCAAGCCATTAGAAGAAAACCTGCCCCTTCGACAACTGCATTTACTGTCTGGGGGACAACGGTTGGAGGACCGATTTGAACACGCTTTACGCATTGCTGCTGGGTTATGCCCTTGGCTCGATCCCTTTCGGCCTGATTTTGACCCGCCTGGGCGGCCTGGGCGATGTGCGCCAGATTGGCAGCGGCAATATCGGCGCCACCAATGTGCTGCGCACGGGCAACAAGAAACTGGCCGCCGCAACCCTGCTGGCTGACCTGCTGAAAGGGTATCTGCCGGTCTATCTGGCGGGTAAGCTGTTTTATCAGCCCTATCTGCTGCCAGAGGCGAGCTTCGGGCCAGAAGCCGCCGCGGCACTGGGCGCTGTGCTGGGCCATTGCTTCCCGATCTGGCTGAAATTCAAGGGGGGCAAGGGGGTGGCCACCAATGCCGGTGTGTCGCTGGGCCTCGGCTGGCCGATCGGGCTGGCCTATGCGCTGGTGTGGGTCGGTGTGCTGGCGATTTTCCGCATCAGCTCGGTCGCGGGGATGAGCGCGGTTGTGGCCGCTGTGCTAGCCTCTGCAACATTCGGCTATCAGGAACATATCCCCGTGCTGTTGGTGATTGCAGGGCTGATTGTCTGGCTGCACCGCGCGAATATTGAACGATTGATTGCGGGCGAAGAGCCCAGGGTAGGCGGGAACAAGGAAGCGGGCAGCGAATAGTGAGGCCCTATACCCGTCCCGGGCAGGATGATCTGTCCCAGCAAGAGGCCTTCGCGCGCATCCGCCTGTTGCGCAGCCCCAATATCGGCCCGGTGACCTTCCGCCAGCTGCTGGCGCGGTTCGGCACGGCGGAACAGGCGCTAGAGGCTCTGCCCGATATGGGGCGGCGTGGGGGAAAGACCTATCGCGCGGCCCCGCCTGAATGGGTGGCTGAGGAAGTGTCGCAGGTGCGCCGTGCAGGCGCGCGTTACCTGTTCCATGACCAGAGCGATTATCCGCCGCTGCTCCGCGAATTGGACAGCGCGCCGCCGGTTTTGACTTTTCGTGGCGATGCGTCACTGGCGCGCAAGCCACCATTGGTGTGATCGCCAGCGGGATCGACATCGCCTACCCCCCGCAGCATGCCGATTTGCAGGAACGGATAGCGCAGGAAGGCCTGCTGCTGGCCGAACAGCCACCGGGCACCGAACCGCGCGGCAGCCATTTCCCCAGTCGTAATCGCATCATCGCCGGGCTTTCGGCGGGGACATTGGTGGTGGAGGCTGCGCCCAAATCCGGCTCGCTCATCACCGCGCGGCTGGCGGGTGAGGCGGGCAGGGAGGTCATGGCCATTCCCGGTTCCCCGCTCGATGCCCGATCGCAAGGCTGCAACCAGTTGATCCGCGAAGGGGCGGTGCTGGTGCAATCGGCCGATGACATCGCGGAATTGCTGAGCGGTTTTGACGGGACACCACGCAGCAATTTTCGTGAGGCTGGGACTGATTTTGATTGGGATGGGCTGGACTATGCAGAGCTGGACGAGACAGACAGCGCCAGCGTCACCGCCCTGCTCAGCAATGCACCGGTCGCGGTGGATGAACTGATCCGCCAATGCGGCCAGCCAACCGCCGCGGTGCAAATGGCGCTGCTGGAACTGGAAATTGCCGGGCGTCTGGCGCGCCATGCGGGCGGGCGGGTGAGTTTGCAGGCTTGACTTGCCCCGAATCTCAACCCCATTTTCGCGCGTACGTACACGTATACGCGTAAGGGGCACAAAAAAACGCCATGCAACTGGTCATCGTCGAATCGCCTGCCAAGGCGAAAACCATCGAAAAATATCTGGGGTCAGACTTTAAGGTTCTGGCGAGTTACGGCCATGTCCGCGACCTGCCGCCCAAGGATGGTAGCGTGCGCCCCGATGAAGATTTCGCGATGGATTGGGAACTCTATCGGGACAAGCAGAGCCGGTTCAAGGAAATCGCCGATGCTGCCAAGAACGCAGACCGCCTGGTTCTGGCCACTGACCCTGACCGCGAAGGGGAGGCGATCAGCTGGCATGTCCGCGAGCTGTTGAAGAAGCGCAAGGTGCTGCCAACCAAGGTTGACCGTGTCACTTTCAACGCCATCACCAAAAACGCAGTGACAGAGGCGATGAAGGCCCCGCGCGATCTGGATATGGACCTGATCGATGCCTATCTGGCGCGCCGCGCGCTCGATTATCTGTTCGGTTTCACGCTCAGCCCGGTCCTCTGGCGCAAGCTGCCCGGCGCGAAATCGGCGGGCCGTGTGCAATCGGTTGCCCTGCGGTTGATCTGCGAGCGTGAGCGTGACATCGAGATTTTCAAGCCGGATGAGTATTGGTCTGTCATCGCCAAGCTGGAACAGGACGGTACGGCGTTTGATACACGGCTGGTCCGCTTCAACGGAGAGAAGCTCGATAAGCTGACGCTGGGCAATGAGGGCAGCGCGCTTGCCGCCAAGGCAGCGGTTGAGGGCGGACGCTTCACGATTGAGGATATTGAGACCAAGCCGCTGAAGCGCAATCCTGCGCCGCCATTCACAACCTCGACCTTGCAGCAAGAGGCTGCGCGTAAGCTGGGCTATTCCGCCAGCCACACTATGCGGCTGGCTCAGTCGTTGTATGAGGCGGGCGCGATCACCTATATGCGTACCGATGGCGTGCAGATGGATATGGGCGCGATCCATGCCCTGCGCGATGCCATTGGGGACCGCTATGAAAGCGGATACCTACCTGAAAAGCCGCGCTTCTATTCCACCAAGGCTAAGAATGCGCAGGAAGCACACGAAGCGATCCGCCCCACCGATTTCCGCCGCGAGCATGCGGCGTCGGGCGACGAAGCGAAGCTGTATGATCTGATCTTCAAACGCGCCATGGCCAGCCAGATGTCGGCTGCGCAGCTGGAACGCACCACGGTGACCCTGCGCGATGCGACGGGGCAGCACGAATTGCGCGCCACCGGCCAGGTGGTGAAATTCCCCGGCTTCCTGGCTGTGTATCAGGAAGGCTTTGATGATCGTGAAGATGATGAGGATGGCCTGCTCCCCACCATGCATAAGGGGGATAGTCCGCTGAAAAAGAGCGTGGAGGCCAACCAGCACTTTACCCAGCCGCCGCCGCGTTATTCGGAGGCTTCACTGGTTAAACGGTTGGAGGAATTGGGGATCGGTCGTCCGTCCACCTATGCCTCAACCATTCAGACATTGCGTGACCGCGATTATGTACGGATGGAGAAAAACCGTTTCTTTGCCGAGGAATCCGGGCGGTTGCTGACGGCATTTCTGGAACGATTCTTTCCCAGTTATGTCGCCTTTGATTTCACGGCGGGCATGGAGGATGAGCTGGATACCGTGTCTGACGGGCGCGAGGCTTACAAGGATTTGCTGGCCAAATTCTGGAAGGATTTTAAGCCTAAAGCCGATGAGGTGATGGAAAAGCTGCCTTCGGAAGTGACCGAGGCATTGGATGGTTATCTGTCCGATTTCCTGTTCCCACCTAGCGAGGATGGCAGCGATCCGCGCGCCTGCCCCATGTGCCGCGATGAAGGGCGCGAAGATGGGCGGCTGGCGCTGCGCGGGGGGCGTTATGGCGCGTTTGTGGCCTGCGCCAATTACCCCGAATGCAAATACACGCGCCGTTTTGCCCAGCCGGGTGGGAATGGTGATGATGCGGGCGGCGATGATGGCCTGATGGGCACCGATCCTGAAACAGGGGCTGAGGTTCACCGTAAATCGGGCCGTTATGGTGCCTATGTTGAAATGGAAGTGGATGGGGAAAAGAAGCGTGCCTCCATCCCTAAAGACCTCGACGATTTTGACCTGGAATGGGCGATCAGGCTGCTGGGCCTGCCCCGCATCGTGGGCGAACACCCTGAAACGGGTAAAGAGATCGAGGCTGGCTTGTGGCGCTATGGTCCGGCCGTCCGCCACGAAGGCACTTATGGTAAACTGCAATCCACGCGCGAAATATTTGATATCGGGATGAACCGCGCGGTTGACCTGCTGGCGCAATCTGCCGCTGCCAAGGGCGGGCGCGGTGCGCGCGGCAAGGCCGAACCGATCAAGACTTTGGGCGCTCATCCCACCAGCGGGGGCGAGATGAAGGTGATGCCGGGTCGCTATGGCCCTTATGTCACCGATGGCACCACAAACGCCACCATTCCCAAGGATGTGAAGCCGGAGGAAGTGACAGAGGCGCAGGCGATCGAACTGATCGATGCGCGCGCGGCCAAAGGGCCTGCCAAGAAAAAGAAACGCAAGGCACCAGCAAAAAAGAAGAAAGCGTAAATTGTCCGGAAATTCTTGACAGGGGCCGGGCAGAAACCCCTTGCTAACCTTTTCTAATATCTTCTCTTTCATCAATTCACGTTGGCAAATAATCAATACTTGTACGCTATCCCTGCTGACAGTTCAGGGATAATCCAACGTGATTGAGATCGAAGTTCAGAACGAAACCCGCCAGACGCAGGAAAGGCTGCGCTTTGCCGCCGTACCGCGCATTGGTGAGGGGCTGCGCCTGAAAGAGGCGGATGATATGTGGGCGAGCTATGATGTGCTCGACGTGTGGTACCAGAAGGCCGAGTATGGCGATATCTGGGTGCCGTATCTGCATGTCCGCATGACGCCGGGCGAAGATGATGCGCAGCCGCAATCTGAAGGATTCGATTTCCGGCAGGAGTTCGAACCATTCAACATCTGATCAAACGCACCACAGGCACGCAGGGCCAGCGGCCAGCCCAATCGGCTGACACGTCATCCCTCCAGCCGGCCGGTCCAGCGTCTGCGCAGGACGGCCACGATGTCGAGGCAATCGTGCGCGCGGCCAAGGCCATGCGCGATACGATCAACGCACAGCAGGGCAACGTTAAGCGTTGCCTTATCGTTGATGACAGCCGCGTTATCCGCAAAGTTGCCCGGAAGATCGCCGTCAGCCTGGGCTATCAGGTGATGGAGGCCGAGAATGGCGAAGAGGCACTGGCCCGATGCAAGGCGGGGATGCCCGATCTGGTGCTGACCGATTGGCAGATGCCGGTGATGAGCGGGATAGAGTTCGTAACGCAGCTGCGCGCCATACCAACAACGCAGAAGCCAACAGTGGTGTTCTGCACATCAAAAGGCGCGGTGGCCGATATTCAGGAAGGCATCGTTGCAGGGGCCGATGATTATGTGATCAAACCGTTTGACGAGGCGACGCTGCGCGCGAAACTTGAGAAAATCGGGGTGGGGTGAGGCGCCTTACCTGACGAAATCAAAATTGATGTTGGTGATGGGCCCTGGTGTATCGGTACGATAACCGATCTGTGTGCCAGGCGCGATGAAGCAGTATTGGGTGCAGGGCTGGTAGTAATAGCGCCCGCTCCAAGGGTCGACTTTCACCGTCTGAATGATCCGCATGGGCGTGTTGCAAATGTTGCGAATGCGCGATGAATTATCGGGCAGATTTATCCACTGGATGCAATTTTGTGGCGGTATAACCCGTATCGCTGCCTGGGTGAATTGCTGTTGGGTCAGAGCAGATGATCCGATGTCAGCGAAATTCTGGTAGTCATCACTGCGATACATGCGTTGCTGGCTATTGGCTTCAATTGCTTTTCTGATTTCGGCAGCGCCCTGTTTCGCCTGATTTTCCAACCCGTTCCAATCGAGGGAATAGGCATTGGCAAAACCTTCAACGCCCATGTTTTGATATTGGATGACGTGCAGCAATTCATGCGCCCACAATTCATAGGCATCGATGTCTTTTGCATTAGGGTCATGCTTGAAAACGACGGTGTCATCCAAGGTAATCGCATCGGCACCATCGGCCACGCGCAGTACAATACTGTCCAGTCCGAAACCGGCGCTGCTTTGTCGTTTCCAGCGAACGCGGTTTAGGATTGAGGCGGGAAAATAGGGGGCCAGCACATCTTTGACGTGTTGGGGCATCTTGTTCGCCCGTGGCCGCACATTCGCCCGCGCATCACGGATGGCCACCGCCAATGCGGTGCCAGCCGGATTGAGGAAATTCATCATATCATTGGGAAAATGTTCGATCGCTTCGGGTATGGCTTCCGGTTTCGGGCGATTGATTGTGATGGAAGATCCAGATGACCGGACTTTGACATCGACGCCGGTAACCTCACTCAGCCAACTGGCGCTAACGGCTGTTGGAATAAGTGCAAATGTGGCCCCAATAAGTAAAAACCGTGCGCGCATCGGTATGCCCCCTTTTTTTGAATCATACCGTTAAAGCAAACGTGGGCTTTTAGAGCAAATTAAGATCGATTTACCGTACCCAGTCCAGCCCGATTTCCTCGAATATTTCTTTATCCTCGGCCCAATTCTCGCTGACCTTGACGTGCAGGAACAGGTGTACCTTTACCCCCAGCATTTCGCTTAGTTCCTTACGCGCGGCCTCACCAATGGATTTGATGCGCGCGCCGCCCTTGCCCAGCACGATGGGCTTCTGACTGTCACGGCCGATCACGATTTGCTGGTGGATTTCCACACTGCCATCAGGCCTGTGGGTATAGCTTTCTGGCCGCACGGCGGAATCATAGGGCAATTCCTCATGCAGCTGCTGATAGAGCTGTTCGCGCGTGATCTCGGTCGCGAGCAGACGTTCTGACGCGTCTGACACCTGATCTTCGGGATAATGCCATGGCCCCTGCGGCATCATGGCGGCCAGCGCGGCCTTTATTTCGGGCACACCATCGCCAGTGAGGGCGGAGACGAAATAGATTTCAGTAAAATCGACCTTTGCGGCCAATTCCTGCGCCAGTGCCAGCAAAGGCTCTTTCTTCGCCCGATCCACCTTGTTCAGGACCAGGATCTTGCGCTCCGGCCGATTGGCCAGCGCCTCTATCAGCGGTTCCAGCTCATGCCGGCGTTGCTTGATCGGATCGACAATCAGCAAGATTGCGTCTGCGGCCTCTGCGCCTTCCCAAGCGGCATTCACCATCGCCCGGTCCAGGCGCCTGCGCGGGGTAAAAATACCCGGCGTATCGACCAGGATCATCTGCATATCATCATGCAGCGCAATGCCCAGCATACGTGCGCGGGTGGTTTGCGCCTTGGCGCTGGTGATGGCGACCTTTTGCCCCACCAACTGGTTCACCAGTGTGGATTTGCCCGCATTGGGCGCGCCGATCACAGCCACGACACCGCATTTTCTGGTTGGGGCATCCTGATCCGGGGTTGGGGTCACGCAAATTGCTCCATAAATTTCTTGGCCGCTCGCTTTTCGGCTTCCTGTTTGCTGGTGGCGCTGCCTTCTGCCTCACCCACGTTCAGCACCGATACGCGGACGGTGAATTTGGCCGCATGGTCGGGCCCGCTGCGGTCGACCAGTTTATAAACTGGCGGCTTGCGGCGATTGCCCGCCGCCCATTCCTGCAGCGCGCTTTTGGGATGTTTGATGGCGCCCGTGCCAGACTCGAATTCATCAGACCACAGGCTCTGAACCAGTGCGCAAATCGGATCGAACCCATTGTCCAGAAAGCCCGCACCCAGCAAAGCCTCCACCACATCGCCAAGAATATTGACGCTTTCGGTGCCGCCATCCTCTCGCGCCTGCTTGCCCATGCGGATATGTTGCGCCAGCCCAATCCTGCGCGCGATGCGGGCGCAGGTTTCGCGGCTGACCAAGGCATTGAGGCGCTGTGATAATTTTCCTTCTGGCGCATTATTGTGGCGGTAAAGCCAATCCGCCACACACATGCCCAAAACCCGGTCACCCAGAAATTCCAGCCGCTCATAATCGACATCGCCATCATGGCTGCCATGGGTCAGCGCGGCCAGCCACAGATCATGATCTGTGGGGTCGAAACCCAAATCTTTCAGCCAGTTAATAGTCTCAGCGGGTAGTACGCTCACAAACCATCCCCGATCCGGCTCCAGCGTGCGGCGCTAAACCAGGTCCACGGCAACAGCCATTCTGCACCGCCATCGGTGGACCACATCAGCACGGTGGCGCGGCCGACCAGATTATCTTGCGGCACCAGCCCTACGCCGTGGCCGGCAGTGGCGGGAAAGCGGCTGTCCTGCGAATTGTCACGATTGTCCCCCATCACGAACATGCGGCCTTCGGGCACGATGATGGGGCCATAATTATCAGCCGGGACCTGCCCGAAATCGAGCACGTCATAGCTGGTGCCATTGGGCAGGGTTTCCCGGAACCGGGCATAGCGGCATTGTTTCCCCCCATTAGCGGCGGCCTCCTCCATCGCGCCCCAGGCGCAATCCGTGTTGGGCGATACGGGGATAATGAAATCATCAACCCGTTGCTTGGGGATTGCGGTGCCGTTCAGCACCAGCTGCCCATCGCGCATTTCCACCATATCACCTGGCAGGCCGATGGTGCGCTTGATATATTCGCTGCCATCCACAGGGTGCTTGAAGATCACCACATCACCAGCTTCGGGCTGGTTCGCCAGCACCCGCCCATCAAACAGGTCCAGACCCAGAGGCAGCGAATGGCTGGAAATGCCATAGGGCCATTTGGCTGCCAGCAGATAGTCGCCATTCCAAAGCGTGGGCAGCATGCTTTCTGACGGAATCGAGAAGGGCGCGAAAATGAAGCTGCGGAAAATCAGCACCACAATCGCCAACTTGGCCACGAACCAGGCAAAGCTGGCCGCGCTTTCGGGCTTTTTATCTGCCATTTCGGCTAGTGCATTCGTATCTACGGTCTTTTCATCCATCGCCGACGTCCCTAACCGCGTCAGACGCGCCAAGGAAGGGTTTTCACGATGACCGATCAGATCGCAGCCGCATGGGCTGATTTGCAGCAATTGCCGCAGAGTACGCTAAGCCAGCTTTTTGCGGGCGACGCGGGGCGTGTGGAGGCACTGAGCCGACGGATCGAATGGGGCGCGGAAGAGGGCACTTCAGGCATTTTGTTCGATTGGTCTAAAACGCATTTGGATAGCGATTTGATCGCGGGTTTTGAGGCGCTGGCAGATGCTCGCGATTTTGCAGGCAAGCGATCGGCGCTGCTTTCCGGCGCAAAGATCAACAATACGGAAGGGCGCGCCGCCACCCATCCTGCACAACGGGGCATGGGCGATGCGGCGGATGTGGAGGAGGCAGAGGCGCTTCATGCGCGTATGGGCATGCTGGTGGAGGCGATCCATCAGGGTACGCTGGACGAGGTGAACCATCTGATCCATATAGGGATAGGCGGCAGCGCGCTGGGGCCGGCGCTGGCGGTGGATGCGCTGGCGCGTGACCTGTCGCTGGTGGATGTCCATGTCGTTTCAAACATCGATGGTGTGGCGCTGGAACAGGCCTTTGCCGCGTGCGACCCGGCGACGACACTGGTGGCTGTCGCCAGCAAGACCTTCACCACCACTGAAACCATGACCAATGCAGCCTCTGCACTGAAATGGCTGGGCGAGAATGGCGTTTCTGACCCATCGGGCCGGGTGGTGGCGTTGACGGCCAACCCTGAAGCTGCCGTGGAATGGGGCGTGGATGAAACGCGTGTCCTGCCTTTCCCGGAAAGCGTGGGTGGGCGGTACTCGCTGTGGTCCTCGATCGGTTTCCCGGTCGCGCTGGCGGTGGGGTGGGATGAATTTTCCGCCATGTTGGCGGGTGCGCGCGCGGTGGATGAACATTTCGCCAGCACAGATGGTGCCGCCAACCTGTGCCTGCGCGCGGCCTTTGCCGATCAATATTACTCCCGCCTGCGTGGCTGCCAGACGCGCGCCGTGTTCGCCTATGATGAACGACTTGGCCTGTTCCCTTCCTATCTCCAGCAGTTGGAAATGGAGAGCAATGGCAAAAGCGTGACGGCGTCGGGCGCGGCGGTGGATGGGCCAACCGCGCCGATCACATGGGGCGGGGTAGGGACAGACGCGCAACACGCGGTGTTCCAATTGCTGCATCAGGGCACCAATCTGGCCCCGGTGGACTTTATCGCCAGCATCGCACCGGGTGACGCGCTCGATCCGGCGCATCATGCCATTTTGCTGACCAATTGCTTTGCCCAAGGTGCCGCGCTGATGGCGGGCGGCAATATGGCGTCAGATGGGAAAGACCCGGCGCGCGCCTTCCCAGGGGACCGGCCCAGCGCGACCATGCTGTGCGATGATCTGGATGCGGCGACACTGGGCGCGCTGATCGCCTTCCATGAACACCGCACCTTCTGCAATGCGGTGCTGATGGGGATCAACCCGTTTGACCAGTTCGGGGTGGAGCTGGGCAAGAAAATGGCCAGGGATATCGAGGCAGGCGGGGCCGAGTTTGACGCCAGCACCAGTGCTTTGCTGGCAAAGGCTGGGTTGATCTAGCCGAGCAGTCCGCTGCGGATGAACTTGAAAAGGAACAGCGCGATACCAGCAAGTGCCGCGAGGCTTAAATAAAGAAGGCCATCCTGCCAGCTATCATTGGCAAGCTCCACTCCATCCGGGACGCTATCCTCATCGTCAAACCAAGCCTTTCGGAAATGGAACCTTGTATAGAAGAACCAAATTATTGCTCCAGGCACTGGAGCAATAACTGCCAGCAACGCATAATCTGTAGGCGCGGCAATAAAGAATACGATTGCAGTGATGAAATATGCCGTTCCGACCATTATTGATGCACGCTTAGTTGGCGGTGATTTTAGTGCAACGAAGAACTCCATGACCTAGCAGAGGCCATATATCACCACAAAACCAACACCAAAAACAAGCAGAGAAAATTTGTCAATTTCCGTTAGATCGGCGTTGTTAAGTATATCACTCACGCCAAACGCTCCATATTCATTATTTAATTAGGATAATAAATTTTTACTAAAGTCAAGAAATTATTAAATAATTACAACCCCAGTTCCCGCATGTTCTTTTCTAGTGTGTCGCGCGCTGAATTCTGCGCGAAGGGAAAAGAGGCGAAGAACACTTCTGCATTGATCGCGGGATCGGCCTGTTTCGCGCGGGCCAGCCAGTGCTGCGCCTCTGCACCCTTTCCGACAATGTGCGATGTCATCGCAGCAATCAGCGCAATATGCTTGTGCGCGCCGGGCATCAGCGCGGCCTTGACGGCCAGATCCTCTGCCTTGGCCAAATCGCCCAATTGCAGTTGAGCCAGCGCACGGCCTGACACCATGCCATAGGCCAGCGGATCGAGTGGGCTGAGGTCAAAGGCCAGCGCCAGATCGGCATCCGCCTGTTCTGCCTTGCCCGCCATCACCGCCACCAGCCCGCGTGTATAGACGCCTTGGGCAAAACTGGGGCTGAGGCTGGTTGCCCGGTCAAACCAGTCGATCGAATCCTCCAGCCGCCCCTCCAGCCATGAACAGCGCCCGACGTTGAAATGGGCAAAGGGGTCCAGCCGGTCTGCCTCTACCGCCTGCTGCGCCAGTGCCCGTGCCTGCTCCACTTCCGCCGCAGGATCATCAGCAAAGCGCATGAAGGCGGACTGGAAATGGGTGAAGGAGAGGCCGCCCAGCGCGCCTGAAAAATAGGGATCGCGCTCCAGCGACTGGCTGAAGAGCGCCGCAGCCTGTGCATTATCCTGCCGGTTGAAGCGGTACATATGATCCAGTCCCAGATGGAAGCTGGCCCATGCGTCGAGTTCAATGGCTGGGCGGCGGCGCGCCAGCCGCACTTCATTCTGCGGGATTTGCACCGCCAGGCTGGTTACAACATGTTGCTCGATCTCTGACCGCATCTGCTGCAATTCATGCAGCGCACCGCGATATTGCTCGGCCCATATCGTGCCGCCATCACTATCAGTCAGGCTGACCGTGATGGTCACTCCGCTGCCAACCAGTTCGATTGTGCCGGTCACGCAATATCGCACCGCCAGTTCGCGCGCCACGACCACAGGGTCCACATCATCCCCACGAAAGCGGAAGCTTGAACCGCGCGCGATCACGAACAGCCAGTGCAGGCGGGACAGATCCATGATGATATCGGCGGGCAGGGCATCGGCGACAATATCATGCGCACCGGGTTCCCCCAGCAGCTGGAACGGCAGCACCGCAATCGACGGGCGCCCATCGCGCGCGGTGCGCAATGCATTGGTTATGGTTTCGGCTGATTGCGCTTCACTGATCAGCTGGATGGTCGCGGCAGGCGCGGCGGCGACCGAGCCGCCGCTTTCCACAACATCCCCGACAAAGCGGAATCCCTTGCCATGCACCGTGCGGATCAGGCGTTGCGCGCTGCCATCATCGCCAATCGCCTTGCGTGCGGCCTTAATCCGGGCGGCGACTGCGGATTCAGAGACAATGCGCCCGTCCCAGATGGTATCGATCAACTCATCCTTGCTGACCATCCGTTCGCGGTTTTTTGCCAGCAGGATCAGGAGCGAGAGAACTTGCGGTTCCACATGCACGGGTGCGTCACCCATGCGCAATTCAAACCGGGCCGTGTCCAGTTCGAATCCGTCAAACGCGAAAACCAGACCCCCCGAAATCGCCAAATATCTGCCTTCCTGCGCAAATCTTCATGAAAAGGTCAGGCATCTTCGCGCCCGCGTCAAGCATAGCCGAAAAAATCACCCTATCCCTTGGTCATCGAAACAGCACAGAGGCTGGTTTGAAACAGAGAGTTTAATCAAGGAGAATTGAAATGCCGCTCGTAACCATTGACGTGATCAAGGACGTATTCACTAATGAGCAGAAGGCTGATTTGATCGACAAGGTCACCGAAGCCATGATCCAGGTTGAAGGCGAAGCCATGCGTCCGGTCACCTGGGTCCGCATTATGGAAGTCGAACAGGGCGATTGGGCCATCGGCGGCCAGCGGTTGGGCGCGGCAGATGTCCATGCGCTGGGTGGCAAGAAAGCCGCTTGACCCCCTCAAAGCGAGGTAGTTGAAAGGGCTGCACCTGTCGGTGTGGCCCTTTTCCTTGCGCAGGGCCAAGGGCGCGATTGCGGCAATATCGGACCGCGCCGGACACCTCAAACCTTGTAATTTTTTTACGTTGCGCTATATAGAAATTGCCTGACGTCGTTTGCGACGGAATTTGCAGGCCGCAAAGCGGCACGATTTTCCCTTTCTCACAACTTGGCTTCGCCGCGGGATTCACCCGTGCGCGAGAAGTATTGTATGATCGGGAAATGGTTTGGCGAAGGAAGAGCTGATTTCGATGGAGGGTGAGATCGATGAGATTCTGCCTGATGGCCGCTTTGGCGTTACCCTGGACAATCAGCATCGAATTATCGCCTATACAGCCGGCAAAATGCGCCGGTTCCGGATCCGTTCGGTGGTGGGTGACCGCGTTCACGTGGAACTGACACCCTATGACCTGAGCAAGGGCCGGATCGTTTTTCGCGAACGTACGCCGGGCCAGGGCCCTGGTGGGCCGCGCAAACGCGGCTTCAGGCGCTGACCCGATACAATTGAAGAACGGCAGCATCAGGCTGCCGACAAGGATATAATGAATACGACGAAGATCGGCGCCCATACGCGCCATACACTTTCACCCTGTCACAGGGTGGATGCGAAGACCCGCATGAGCCGGAATATCTCATTCCCTGCCATGCTTTCGACAATCGAACTGCAGCGGCTTGTTGCCGAAATGGTCGATTGATTTCAATTATTTGCACTCATCCGGATTGCAATTACGCACCAGGCAGGAGACAGCACATGGACCTCAATCTGGAATATGCGGCACATCAAAAGGCCTTGATCAGCGCAGGCGCTGCTGAAAATGACGGCGACCGCGCCGTGCAACTGGCTGAGGCAGAACATATTGCCGGGCGGATAGGCGGCTTCCAGCACAAGCTGGGGGCCGCTGCCGCATGCGCATGGAGCAAGGCCATGGTCGCAGGCGACAAGTCTGACTGAATTGGCTGAATGCCCGAATTTCTTTGACTTTTTGCAATGCAGCATCCACATGGACTGCATCGAAGCGCCTGTGCCAGCGTGAAGCGGCGGATCATATATCCCGCCCGAGGCCGCGTTTCGGTTATTTCCCCAAGGACTTCCCTTTTCACGCGGGCGGTTTGAAACCACCGCGATCGCGCGTGCCCTGTGTGTGGCTGCGCGCGCCCGCATATATTGCGAGTTTTTATGACAACGACTTTTTCTGATCTTGGGCTGTCTCAGCCCGTTCTCCAGGCCCTGGACATGAAGGGCTATAATGATCCCACACCGATTCAGGAGCAGGCGATCCCCGCCGTTTTGCAGGGGCGCGATCTGCTGGGCATCGCTCAGACGGGCACCGGCAAGACCGCGGCCTTCATGCTGCCCAGCATTGACCGACTGCGCGAAGCGGATAACCGCATTCCGTTTAAAAGCTGCCGCATGCTGGTGCTGGCACCGACGCGCGAACTGGCGACCCAGATTGCCCAGAACGCCAAGGATTATGGCGCCATGGCTGGGCTGAAGGTTCAGTCCATCGTTGGCGGCACTTCGGTTAACAAGGATCGCAACAAGCTGCATCGCGGCACCGATATTCTGGTGGCGACACCTGGCCGCCTGCTCGACCTGGTGGACCAGAAGGCGTTCAACCTTACCGGGCTTGAAATTCTGGTGCTGGACGAGGCTGACCAGATGCTGGACCTCGGCTTTATCCATGCGCTGCGCCGCATCCATCAGCTTGCCCCGGCTGATCGGCAGACGCTGTTTTTCAGTGCCACCATGCCCAAGGCGATCAAGGAACTGGTCGGCAATTACTGCAATAATCCTGTACAGGTTTCGGTCACGCCCGCGGCAACCACTGCCGAACGCGTCGACCAATATTTGCTGATGGTGCAGCAGGATGAAAAGCAGGCGCTGCTGGAAATGATCCTGTCGGGCCGCCATCGGGTGCCGGGTGATCTGGAGCGTGTACTGATATTCACCCGGACAAAACATGGCGCTGACCGTGTGGTGAAGAAATTGAGCCAGGTCGGCATTCCTGCCAATGCCATTCATGGCAATAAATCACAGCCACAGAGGCAGCGGGCGCTGGATGAATTCAAGCGCGCCAAAACACCAATTCTGGTGGCGACCGATGTGGCCGCGCGCGGGATCGACATTCCCGGTGTCAGCCATGTGATCAATTATGAACTGCCCAATGTGCCCGAACAATATGTTCACCGCATCGGGCGCACAGCGCGCGCGGGCAAGGATGGTATTGCCATTGCGTTCTGTGCCGAGGACGAACGCGCATATCTAAAGGATATTCGCAAGACGACCGATGCCGATTTTGAACGCTTGCCATTGCCGGATAATTTCCGCGCTGTGGTGGAAGGGGTTGGCCCGACCAAGCGAGTGCCGAACCAACCGATGAAGCGCGTCAACCCCAGACCCAAGGGCGGGGCACGTGGCGGTGCGCGCGGTGCGGACCGTGGTGGTGAACGCAGTGGTGCGACGCGCACGGCAGAGGGCGGCGAACAGCGTACTGACAAGCCCCGCCAGAAGCCCAATCAGAAGCATCCATCACGCGCGGGCAAGCCCAAATGGCAGGGTGAGCGCAGCGGGGGCGAGGGCCATGGCGGGCAGGGCCAGCGTCGCGGCAATCGTGGTGGTCAGCGACGCCGGACTGGCGGGTAACAATCGGGGCCGATTGAACGAATACAACCAACGCTGCTCTTTCAGTTGGCATTATCTCCAACAACCGCCATATCGCCGGGGCAGCAGGAGTTTTTCATGGCCGAATACGAATTCGATCTGTTTGTCATTGGTGCTGGTTCGGGCGGGGTCCGGGCCAGCCGGATTGCCGCATCGCATGGGGCGAAGGTGGCCGTGGCGGAAGAGCATCGGGTTGGCGGAACCTGCGTGATCCGTGGCTGCGTGCCCAAGAAGATGCTGGTCTATGGTTCCATGTTTGCAGAGGAGCTTTCGCACGCAGACAATCTGGGCTGGACGATTGAAGGCAAGAGTTTCGATTGGGCCAGTTTGCGCGATTTTGTGAACAAGGATGTCGATCGGTTGGAAGGCCTTTATGGCCAGACACTGGCGAGCCATGAAGTTACCGTCTTTCCCGAGCGAGCGACCATCACCGGGCCGCATAGCGTGCGGCTGGCGAGCGGGCAGGAAGTCACCGCGAAATATATATTGGTCGCAACCGGCGCATGGCCAGCCATGCCCGATTTTCCGGGCGTGGAACACTGCATCAGCTCAAACGAAGTGTTCCATCTGGAACAGCAGCCCAAATGCCTGATGGTGGTTGGCGGTGGTTATATCGCGATGGAGTTTGCCGGTATCTTCAATGCGCTGGGCAGCGAAGTCACGGTGGTCAACCGTACCGACCGTATCCTGCGCGCCTATGACGATCAGATTGTCGAACGCATACTGCATATCGCCCTGGGGCGTGGCATTGATTTCCGCATGCATAGCCAGATCAAACGGATCGACAGGGCAGAGGATGGCTGCCTGCTGGTGGATCTGGGTGAAACTAACCCAGTCAAGGTTGATCAGGTGCTGATCGCCACCGGGCGCAACCCCAAAACCGATGGGCTGGGGCTGGAAAATGCGGGTATTGACCTCGATGCCAAGGGCGCGATCCCGGTCGATGAATATAATCGCACCAGCTGTGACAGCATCTATGCCGTGGGCGATGTGACTAATCGTGTGCAGCTGACCCCGGTTGCCATCCGTGAAGGGCATGCCTTTGCCGATACGGTGTTTGGCGGTAATCCGCGCACGATTGATTACAGCACCATTCCCAGCGCCGTGTTCAGCCAACCGCCGCTGGCCGGCGTTGGCATGACAGAGGCGGAAGCGCGCCAGACCTATGGCGATGTGAAGGTCTACGCATCGGATTTCCGCCCGATGAAAAACATCTTTTCACCCCATGCAGAGCGCGGGCTGTACAAGATGATTGTCGATGCGACATCAGAGAAAATTCTGGGTATCCACATGATCGGACCGGAATCGCCAGAAATCATGCAGGTTGCGGCCGTGGCGCTGAAGGCCGGACTCACCAAACAAGCCTTTGATGACACTGTCGCTCTCCACCCATCGATGGCGGAAGAGCTGGTTCTGTTGAAATAGCGGCTGGGTTGCACCTCAGCCAAGGCGATAGGGTACAACCCCGCGCTGATCCGGGTCCACGGCAATTGCGCGGTCGCTGGGCGGGAAGGCGCGCTGATCGCAATCTTCGCGCGGGCAGATGCGGCAGGAAATGCCAATCGGCGTAACATTGCGACCTGATGTTAGGTCCAGCCCGTCGGCATAGATGAATTCACCCGCATGTGCGGTTTCACACCCCAGCGCCACCGCATAGCGGCGCGGCGGGCGCTCAAACGTGCCCGATGGCTTCACCAATCCTTTTGCCATGGAGACATAGCGCACCCCATCGGGCGTTTCGGCCAGTTGCACCAGAACCCGGTCAGGCACGGCCACCGCTTCATGCACGATCCATAGCGGGCAGGCGCCGCCAAAGCGCGCAAATTGCAGGCGTGTGGCGGAATGCCGCTTGGTAATATTGCCTGCCATATCCACCCGACAGAAGAAAAAGGGTACGCCGCGTGCGCCATCGCGCTGCAGGGTTGAAAGGCGATGGCAGGTCTGTTCGAAACTCGTTCCGAAAATCTGCGCAATCCGATCGATATCGTGGCGCAGTTGGCGCGCGGTACTGCGAAACGCCTCATAGGGCATCAGCAGCGCGCCTGCAGCATAATTGGATAGACCAACAAACAGCAATTGGCGCGATGCGGCATTGGAAAGGCGCGCCTGCTCCACCACCGCCAGAATTTCTTGCTTCAGCGCCAGCGACACGAGTTGGTGAGCGAGATGGAAGCGGCGGCTTTCCACTGGCTGACCCGGATCGATCACCAGATGCGCCATTTCGCTGTCATAGCTGCGCAGGCCCGCATCGCCTGCATAGGTGAGTGAAATGCCCAATGCGCCGCGCAGATATTGCTCGATGGCGTCGATGGTGGGCGAAGGGGCCTTGCCGCGCAGCCGGGCGGATAAATCCTCTGCCGCCCGGTCCAGCGCATCGACATAATTATTGGCGAAATGGAACCAGTCGCGCACCTCCTCCCACGGCAGGCGTGCGCCGCTGGCATTGTCGCTTGCCAGCGCCTCATCCACCATTTCCAGCCGTTGGCCGGTGCGGCGATATGCCTCGTGCAGGGAAACGAACCGTTCTGCCAGCGCAGGTTGTTGTTCCACCATGCGGGCCAGCTGTTCGGGAGGTAGGGGGGTGCCGAATAGCGGGTCTGCCGCAGCCTCGCGCAAAGCCACGATCAGCCGCTCGGTCGTATCGGTGCCCAATTCCTGCCAATCAAGCGGGAACAGCTGCGCCAGCCGTTCGATCAGGGCATTGGTCAGCGGGCGCTGGTCATTTTCCAATTGCGAGAGATAGGGCACGCTGACGCCGATTTGTTCGGCCAAACCGGCCTGAAGTAAACCGCGTGCCTCGCGCAATTTACGTAATGCTTCCCCGGCGAACAGGCGGCGGCGCGTCGACATAGTGCATCCATAGTTTGCAAAATGGTACTTTGCAACTTTGCAACTTTGCATTGGACTTGAGTCCATGCGGCCTCCAAGGGGCAGTTTCGAGCAAATGCCGACGGAGAAAGCATGTCAGCCAATATCGCCGAAATGGAACGCCGCCGCCACGCCGCCCATATGGGAGGCGGGCAGAAAAGGATCGACGCACAGCATGCCAAGGGCAAGCTGACCGCGCGCGAAAGGTTGGACGTTCTGCTGGATGAAGGCAGCTTTGAAGAGCTGGATACCTATGTTGAACATGATTGCATGGATTTCGGCATGGAAAGCCAGAAGATCCCCGGAGATGGTGTGGTCACCGGATCGGGCACGATTAATGGCCGGCTAGTCTATGTTTTCAGCCAGGATTTTACCGTGTTCGGTGGATCGCTATCCAAACGCCATGCAGAAAAGATCTGCAAGGTGATGGATACCGCGCTGAAGGTGGGCGCGCCGGTCATCGGCCTGAACGATTCAGGCGGTGCCCGCATTCAGGAAGGCGTTGCTTCTCTGGGTGGCTATGCCGAAGTGTTCCAGCGCAATGTGCTGGCATCGGGCGTGGTGCCGCAGATCAGCCTGATCATGGGGCCATGCGCGGGCGGTGCAGTTTACAGTCCGGCCATGACCGATTTCATCTTCATGGTGGAAGATAGCTCATACATGTTCGTGACCGGCCCCGATGTGGTCAAGACTGTGACGAATGAGGTGGTGACGCAGGAAGAGCTGGGCGGTGCCAAGACGCATACGACCAAGACCAGCGTGGCCGACAATTCGTTTGAAAACGACATCGAAACGCTGCTGGCGACACGCAATTTCTTCGATTACCTGCCGCTATCCAACCGCGAAGCAGTGCCCGAACGCCCTACCAGTGATCCGTGGGACCGGATTGAGGACAGTCTCGACACGCTGATCCCCGACAATGCGAACCAGCCCTATGACATGCATGAGGTGATCCGCAAGACATTGGACGAGGGTGATTTCTTTGAAATCCAGCCGGGCCATGCGGGCAATATCATTTGTGGCTTTGGCCGGGTAGAAGGGCGTACGGTGGGCGTTGTCGCCAATCAGCCCATGGTTCTGGCCGGTGTACTGGATATCAACTCGTCCAAGAAAGCCGCGCGTTTCGTGCGCTTCTGTGATGCGTTCGAGATCCCGATCGTTACCTTTGTGGATGTCCCCGGCTTCCTGCCCGGCACCGCGCAAGAGCATAATGGCATCATTAAGCACGGGGCGAAGCTTCTGTTCGCCTATGCTGAGGCAACCGTGCCCAAGATCACCATCATCACGCGTAAGGCATATGGCGGTGCTTATGACGTGATGGCGTCAAAGCACCTTCGCGGCGATCTCAACTACGCCTGGCCGACGGCTGAAATCGCGGTGATGGGGGCCAAGGGCGCGGTTGAAATTATCTTCCGCCAGGACCGGGATGACCCCGAAAAAATTGCTGAAAAGACCAAGGAATATGAGGACCGTTTCGCCAATCCTTTCGTTGCGGCGAGCCGCGGCTATATAGACGAAGTGATTCATCCGCACTCCACCCGGCGCCGTATCGCGCTGGGCCTTCGTAAGCTGCGTAATAAGCAGCTCGAAAATCCGTGGAAGAAGCACGACAATATACCGCTTTAAAACACAAGGACCTCTTCCATGCAGGACATTTACATTCTCTCAGGCGTGCGTACCGCCATCGGCACTTTTGGTGGCTCGCTCGCTTCCTTTCGTCCGGCTCAAACCGGCGCGATGGTGATGAAGGAAGCGATCGCCCGCGCTGGTATTGAAGCTGCGCAGGTGCAGCAGGTGGCTGTCGGCACCGTCGTACCGACACAGCCAAGCGACGCCTATGTCAGCCGTGTCGCATCAGTGAATGCAGGTGTGCCGGTTGAAAGTGCAGCGATGAATGTGAACCGCCTGTGTGGTTCGGGTCTGCAGGCCATCGTTTCCGTTGCACAAGCGGTAAAACTGGGCGAATGCGATATTGCAATTGGCGCAGGCGCGGAAAGCATGTCCAACGCCCCGCATATGACCAGCGCCGCCCGCTTCGGCACACGCATGGGCAATATCGAACTGACCGACGGCATGCTGGGCGCGCTGCATGACCCGTTCGAAAATATCCATATGGGTGTGACGGCAGAAAATGTGGCCGCACAGTGCAATATCAGCCGCGAGGAACAGGATGCTGTGGCGGTGGAAAGTCACAAACGTGCGGCTAATGCCATCGCCAATGGCTATTTCAAGGACCAGATTCTGCCGGTCGAAATCAAGACACGCAAGGGCATGACTGTGTTCGATACGGATGAGCATGTCCGTGGCGATGCCACGCTGGAAGGCATGGCTTCGCTGCGACCTGTGTTCAAGAAGGATGGTTCGGTTACCGCAGGCAATGCCAGCGGCATCAATGATGGTGCTGGTGCTGTGGTTCTGGCCAGTGGCAAGGCGGTTCAGGAACAGGGCCTGAAGCCCATGGCCAAGATCCTGGCCTGGGGCCATGCCGGCGTTGACCCCAATGTGATGGGTCTGGGCCCTGTCAAGGCAGTGCCGGTGGCGCTGGAGCGTGCAGGGCTGACGCTAGACCAGATCGACGTGATTGAAAGCAACGAAGCTTTTGCCGCGCAGGCATGCGGTGTGGCTAAGACTCTGGGCTTTGACTCGGCCAAGACCAACCCCAATGGCTCTGGCATTTCACTGGGCCACCCCATTGGTGCAACCGGCGCAATTCTGACCGTCAAGGCGGTGTATGAGCTGAAGCGGATTGGCGGTAAGTATGCACTGATCACCATGTGCATCGGCGGTGGCCAGGGTATCGCCATGGTTATCGAGAATTGCGCGTGAAGCTGGCCATGAAGCTGGGACGCATGAATCATCTGGGTTACGCCGTGCCTGATATGGGCGCGGCGATTGCCCATTATCGCGATGTGATGGGCGCGAGCGTCATCACCGAACCTTTCGATCTGCCCGAACAGGGTGTGAAGGTGTGCTTCGTCAATACGCCGGGGCATGAAGGGACAGAGGGGACGCAGGTGGAACTGCTTTCCCCGCTGGATGAAAATTCGCCTGTCACCAGCTTCCTCGCCAAAAATCCGCTGGGCGGCCAGCATCATGTCTGTTTCGAGGTTCCAGATATCGATGCAGCGCGTGCCTATTTCGAAGGGATCGGCAAGCGTATCCTCGGCCCCACCCGGATTGGGGCACATGGCACGCCCATTTTCTTCGTCCATCCTAAGGACATGTTGGGCATGCTGACAGAGATCATGGAGACGCCGAAGGAGGCGCACTGATGGCCGACTATAAATATATTCGCGTGGATAGCGCTGGCCCGGTGACGCAAATTACGCTCAACCGGCCTGATCAGCTTAACGCCTTGTCTCCGGCGATGGCACTGGAAATACGTGATGCACTGGCGCTGACGCCGGGTACGCGTTGCTTTCTGATCACGGGCGCAGGACGTGCCTTTTGCTCGGGTGCGGATCTATCCGGCGGTGACGGTGATGGGGGGCTATCCAGCGGGCGAGCTGCTTCTGACACATTGTCACTCGCCTACAACCCGCTGATCCAGGAAATGGCGCATTGCCCGGCGCCGATCGTGACAGCGGTCAATGGTGCAGCCGCCGGTATTGGCGTTTCACTGGCGTTGGCATCTGATTTCGTTGTGGCGGGTGAAAGCGCTTATTTCCTGCAGGCCTTCGTCAATATCGGCCTGGTGCCTGATGGCGGTGCCAGTTGGGTTCTGCCGCGATTGGTGGGTAAAGCCCGCGCGACCGAAATGATGTTGCTGGGTGAACGGCTTCCCGCGGCCAAGGCGGCTGATTGGGGTATGATCTATAAATGCGTGGGCGATGATGCGCTCCTGGAAGATGCAGGCGCGCTAGCAAGCCGGTTGGCCAATGGCCCCACCATGGCGTTGGGTTTGATGCGTGAAAACCTGCTGTTTGCGCTGGAGGCTGACCTATCCTCTGCGCTTTATAAGGAAGCAATGAACCAATCGCGTGCTGGCGACAGTGCCGATGCGCGTGAAGGCATCACCGCGTTCCTCCAAAAACGAAAAGCTGAATTCAAGGGCGAATAGAATGGCGAATGTGGACGATTGGAATGCGCTGGCGGACAAGGAAGTCAAAGGGCGCGACCTGACCTGGGAAACGCCCGAAGGTTTTGACATCAAGCCGCTTTATACAGCGGATGATGTTGTCGATCCCGGCCTGCCGGGCTTTGCGCCCTTCACGCGCGGGGTGAAGGCCAGCATGTATGCGGGCCGCCCGTGGACGATCCGCCAATATGCAGGGTTTTCGACCGCAGAGGAATCGAACGCCTTCTATCGTCGCAATCTGGCCGCGGGACAAAAAGGCCTGTCGGTGGCCTTCGATCTGGCCACCCATCGCGGCTATGACAGCGATCATTCGCGCGTGGTGGGGGATGTGGGCAAGGCAGGTGTCGCTATCGACACGGTGGCGGATATGCAGATCCTGTTCGACCAGATCCCGCTCGACACGATGAGCGTTTCTATGACCATGAACGGTGCGGTCATCCCCGTGCTGGCATTCTATATCGTTGCGGCAGAGCGGCAAGGTGTCAGCCAGGATCAGCTATCCGGGACCATCCAGAATGACATTCTGAAGGAATTCATGGTCCGCAACACTTATATTTATCCGCCCGAACCCAGCATGCGGATCATTTCAGACATTATCGCATATACCAGCGCGAACATGCCGAAATTCAACAGTATTTCGATTTCCGGCTATCACATGCATGAAGCGGGCGCGACGGCGGTTCAGGAACTGGCCTTCACCATTGCCGATGGCAAGGAATATGCCCAGCGCGCCATGGCTGCGGGGCTGGATATTGATGCCTTTGCCGGTCGCCTCAGCTTCTTTTTCGGCATCGGCATGAACTTCTTCATGGAAATCGCCAAGCTGCGCGCCGCGCGCACTTTGTGGTATGGCGTGATGGATGGGCTGGGTGCGAAGAGCGAACGCAGCAAGATGTTGCGCACGCACTGCCAGACATCAGGTGTTAGCCTGCAAGAGCAGGACCCATATAACAACGTCATCCGCACTACGGTGGAGGCAATGGCCGCGACTTTGGGTGGCACACAATCGCTTCACACCAATGCGCTGGATGAAGCGATCGCCCTGCCGACGGACTTCTCCGCCCGCATCGCCCGCAACACCCAGCTGGTGCTGCAGGAAGAAAGCGGCATCTGCAATGTCGTCGATCCGCTGGGCGGCAGCTATTACATCGAAGCCCTGACCGCCAAACTGGTGGAAGAGGCTGAAAAGCTGATGGCTGATGTCGATGCGGCTGGCGGGATGACCACCTATGTCGGCACAGGCAAGCCCAAGGCGGCGATTGAAATGGCCGCCGCTGCCAAGCAGGCCAGCGTCGATAAAGGCGAAACCGTGATCGTGGGCGTGAACAAATATCGTCTCGCCAAGGAAGACCACCTTGAAACGCTGGAAGTGGATAATCACAAGGTTCGCCAGGGCCAGATCGCACGGATTGAGCGTGTGCGGGCCGAGCGGGATGAGGCTGCCTGTCAGGCGGCGCTCTCCGCATTGACCGAAGGTGCGAAAGCCGGAGGGAATATGCTGGAACTGGCCGTTGCTGCTGCGCGCCACGATGCGACGCTGGGCGAAATTTCCTATGCGATGGAGATCGCCTTTGGCCGCTATGACACCATGCCGCAACCTGTGCGCGGGGTCTATGAGCAGGCCTATGCCGCGGATGCGCGTTGGCAGCAGGTGCTGGACGGGGTGAAGGCGGTGGAACGGCGTTTGGGCCGCAAGCCCAAGCTGATGGTCGCCAAGATGGGGCAGGATGGGCATGATCGCGGGGCGAATGTGATCGCTTCTGCCTTTGCCGATATGGGTTTTGATGTCGTGTCAGGCCCGCTGTTCCAGACCCCGCAGGAAGCGATGCAGATGGCGCTGGACAATGGCGTGGACGCGGTGGGCGCATCCAGCCTTGCCGCCGGGCACAAGACGCTGATCCCCGAATTGATTGGCCTGCTGAAGGATGCTGGTCGCTCTGACATCAAGGTGGTGGCGGGTGGCGTGATCCCGCCGCAGGATTATGATTTCCTGCGCGATGCGGGCGTTCAGGGCATTTACGGCCCTGGCTCTAATGTGGTGGAATGTGGTGCCGATATGCTGCGCCTTCTGGGCCACAATATGCCGCCCGCGGGTGAAGATCTGGAGGCTGCTGAGTGACCCAAATCCGCACTGATTGGACCCGCGAAGAAATCGCGGAGCTGTTCGATTTGCCGTTTACGGAGCTATTGTTTCGCGCGGCAACTGTTCACCGCGAAAACCATCCGCCCGAACAGGTTCAGCTCTGCACACTGCTCTCCATCAAGACCGGCGGGTGCGAGGAAGATTGCGGCTATTGCAGCCAATCCGCGCACCACAACACCGATGTGAAGGCGACCAAGCTGATCGACGTGCAGGAAGTGCTGCAGCGCGCGGCGCAGGCCAAGGACGCCGGCAGCCAGCGTTTCTGCATGGGGGCCGCATGGCGCAACCCGAAAGAGCGCGACATGCCCAAGATTGTCGAGATCGTGAAATCGGTGCGCGATATGGGCATGGAAACCTGCATGACACTGGGCATGTTGACGCCCGATCAGGCGAGCCAGCTGGCCGATGCGGGCCTTGATTATTACAACCACAATATCGACAGCAGCCCGGAATATTACGAGCGTGTGATCTCCACCCGCACGATGAGCGACCGGCTCAATACGCTGCAAAATGTGCGCGATGCGGGTATTAATGTGTGCAGCGGCGGGATTGTGGGCATGGGCGAAACGCGCGCTGACCGCGTCGGCTTTGTCCACACGCTCGCCACACTGGAGCAGCACCCCGAAAGCGTGCCGGTCAATGCGCTGGTCCCTGTCAAGGGTACACCGCTGGGTGATATGCTGGCCGATACCCCGCTGGCCAAGATTGACGATATCGAATTTGTCCGCACCGTGGCCGTGGCGCGCATCAGCATGCCGCTGAGCATGGTGCGCCTCAGCGCTGGGCGCGAGGCGATGAGCGAGGCGACGCAGGCTTTGTGCTTCTTTGCCGGGGCGAATTCGATATTCACCGGAGACAAACTGCTGACCGCGCCCAATGCAGGCGATGACAGCGATAGCGCGCTGTTCGCCAAGTTGGGTCTGACTCCGCTGACGCAGGAAGAGCCGATGCGCGCCTGCGCGGCGCAGACCTGTGCCTCCAAAGAGCCTGCCGAATGACACTCGGTTTCTCCGTCAATGACCTGTTGCCGCGCGCGCGCGGCGGCGGACAGCTCAAAATGGGGCTGTGCGCATTGGTGGAGAATGAATGGCTGCAACCCAACCCCGATCTGGCAGCGCGGGCCGCTGGCTTTGCCGCGCACCCGGAAGGTGTGCAATTATCGGCAGAGGCAGAGGCACCAGGGCGCGAACTGGCCGCGATGCTGGGCGTGGAGGTTGGATTGCCCGAAGCCGCAGCTGCGCATCACGAGGATATGTGCCTGCTGCAACGATTTGGTGATGAGGACTTCTATCGCCTGATAGGTGCGGCCGTTGCATGGCCCAGCGACTGGCACCCGAAGGACAAGATGGGCCTGCCGCTCACCGCTATGCACGCGCCTATACAAGGTTATGCCGAACAGCTGGCTAGCGGTGTTGACCATTTCATGGCGAAATTGAAGCCGGGCGGGATCTATGGCCGTTGCAACTGGTTTATCGCGCCGACGGGTGAAAGGCGCTGGATCGCCGATGCGCCAGCGGCTGAGGCATTCGCCCATGTCACGCCCGAAAATGCGGGCGAGACACTATTCGTGCGATCCGAACGCCAGACCTTGCGCCGGCTGCCTGAAACCGGCGCGACCCTGTTCACCATCGGCATCTATGTCAGCCCGTTGAGCGAGTTGACGCCATCTAACCAGCAATTGCTGGCCAATGGGATGCGCGGCTTGCTGGATGGCGAAGGTGAACGGCGCGGGGCCACCACCTATGCGCAGGCATTGATCGATTACGCCGCGGTACAAGCATCACAGATTTCCGAACCAATCGCGGCTGTGGGAGGGTGAAATGACCGAACAGAAAATCGAAACGCTGACAATCCATGCCGGGTGTGAGCCGGACCCGACCACCAAGGCGCGGATTACGCCGATCTATCAAACGGCCAGCTATGTTTTTGATGATCCTGATCATGCTGCGCGGCTTTTCAGCCTGCAGGAATTCGGGAATATCTATTCGCGCATCATGAATCCCACCAATGATGCGTTGGAAAAGAAGATCACGGCGCTGGAAGGCGGCGTGGGCGCACTGGGCGTCGCATCGGGCCATGCCGCGCAATTGATCGCCTTCCACACGCTGATGGAACCAGGCTGCAACATTGTGGCCGCGAAAAAGCTTTATGGTGGTTCGCTCAACCAATTGGGCGAAAGTTTCCGCAAGTTCGGTTGGGAAACGCGCTTTGTCGATGCTGATGATGCGGCCAATGTCGCCGCCGCCGTCGATGACAATACGCGATGCGTTTTCATCGAAAGCCTGGCCAATCCGGGCGGTGTGGTCAGCGATATCGCGGCCATTGCCAAGGTTGCACATGATGCGGGTGTGCCGCTGATGGTGGACAACACCATGGCAACGCCTGCCCTGTGTCGCCCGTTTGAACATGGCGCGGATATTGTGGTCCATTCCTGCACCAAATTCCTCAACGGCCATGGCAATGCGATTGGCGGGATCATTGTCGATAGCGGCATGTTCGACTGGAAGGCGCAAGGGACCAAATTTGCTTCGCTGACCCAGCCAAACGGTTCCTATCACGGCGCGGTACTGGCCGATGCGCTGGAACCGATTGGCCCGATCGCCTTTATCATCGGATGCCGCGTGCTGGGCCTGCGCGATCTGGGGCCTACGATGGCACCGATGAATGCCTTTCTGGCGTTGACGGGCATGGAAACGCTGGCGCTGCGTATGGAACGGCATTGCAGCAATGCGCTGGCCATTGCTGAATGGTTGAAACAGCATCCCAAGGTCGATTGGGTATCCTATGCGGGTCTGGCGGACGACAAGTACAAGCCGCTGGCCGATAAATACCTTGGCGGCAAGGGCGGTGCGGTGTTCACCTTTGGCCTGAAGGGTGGCTTTGAAGCAGGCAAGACGCTGGTTACCAACGTCAAATTGTTCAGTCACCTCGCCAATATCGGCGACACGCGTAGCCTGATTATCCACCCGGCGTCGACCACGCATAGCCAGCTGTCCGAGCAGGAATTGCTGGCTGCAGGCGCGGGCCCTGATGTCGTCCGTATCTCTGTCGGCATTGAACATGTCGATGATATCCGCGCCGATCTGGAACAGGCGCTGGCACAGCTTTAATTCGAACGGGAAAATAGTAAATGTTCAAGAAGATCCTGATCGCAAACCGCGGTGAAATTGCATGTCGCGTGATCAAGACCGCCCGCCGCATGGGCATTGCCACTGTGGCGGTCTATTCTGATGCCGATGCGCGTGCGCCCTTTGTGCGCATGGCGGATGAGGCGGTGCATATCGGCCCTGCGCCGGCTGCTGAATCCTATTTGATCGCAGACAAGATCATCGCGGCCTGCAAGCAGACGGGGGCAGAGGCGGTTCACCCCGGTTATGGCTTCCTGTCTGAACGCACCAGCTTTGCCGAACAGCTGGCGGCAGAGGGTATCGAGTTCATCGGCCCGCCAGTGAATGCGATTGCTGCAATGGGCGACAAGATCGAATCCAAGAAACTTGCCAAGGAAGCGGGTGTCAACGTCGTCCCCGGCTTCGTCGGCGAGATCGAGGATACCGAACATGCGGTGCGAATTTCCGACGAGATCGGCTATCCCGTGATGATGAAGGCCAGCGCGGGAGGCGGGGGCAAGGGTATGCGGCTTGCCTATAATGAAAAGGACGTGCGCGAAGGCTTTGAAAGCGTGAAGCGTGAAGGTCTGAATTCGTTCGGTGATGACCGCGTTTTTATCGAGAAGTTCATCCTCAACCCGCGCCATATCGAAATCCAGATCCTGGGCGATAAGCACGGCAATGTGCTCTATCTGAATGAGCGTGAATGTTCGATCCAGCGTCGGCACCAGAAGGTGGTGGAGGAGGCTCCTTCGCCATTCGTAACGCCCAAGATGCGGCAGGCAATGGGCGAGCAGTGTGTGGCGCTGGCGAAAGCGGTGAATTACCACAGTGCCGGCACAGTGGAACTGATCGTTTCAGGCGCGGACCCGACGGGCGAAAGCTTCTATTTCCTCGAAATGAACACTCGTCTGCAGGTGGAACACCCCGTTACCGAAGCCATCACCGGCATTGATCTGGTCGAACAGATGATCCGCGTGGCGGCAGGCGAAAAGCTGGAGATGACGCAGGGTGATATCGGTATCGATGGCTGGTCGATTGAAAACCGCGTCTATGCAGAAGACCCCTATCGCGGTTTCCTGCCGTCAACCGGGCGCCTGGTTGAATACAAGCCGCCGGTGGAAGGCTGGACTGATGATGGCCCAGAAAATCCCCAAAACCCCAATGGCCGCCGCGGAATTAATGGTGTGCGCGTCGACGATGGCGTGTTCGAAGGGGGCGAGGTCAGCATGTTTTATGACCCGATGATAGCCAAGCTGATCACCTGGGCACCGACGCGCGATGAAGCCGCCGATCTGCAGGTGCAGGCGCTCGACGCCTTCCGCCTGAAGGGGCTGGGCCATAATGTCGATTTCCTCAGTGCGATTATGCAGCATCCGCGTTTCCGTTCGGGCGAATTGACCACGGGCTTTATCGCCGAGGAATATCCTGAAGGGTTTGCAGGGGCAGCTACCCCTGCTGAATTGCTGCGCGGTTTGGCCGCTGTGGGTGGCGTGATCGCCACGGCCGACGCAGATCGGGCGCGGCGGATCGATCAACAGCTCGACCAAACGCAATATGCGCCGGGTGATTGGGCGGTGAAGATCGGTGACACGGAATATGCCGTGGTGCTGGAAGAGGATTCCATCACCGTCGATGGCTCCCCCGTGGAACTTAGCTTTGATTATACGCCGGGTGACACAATGGTGGATGTGGAGTTGGATGGGCAGGCGATGACGTTGCAACTGGCCTGCACGCGCATGGGTTATGACATCACCACGCGCGGCGCGACGCAAAATTTGCGTATTCTGCCGCAGCGCGTGGCGCATCTGGCGCAGCATATGATCGAAAAAATCCCGCCAGATCTTTCCAAGCTGCTGATCTGCCCCATGCCAGGCCTGTTGGTGAAACTGCATGTGGCAGAGGGTGAGGAGGTTCAGCCGGGTCAACCGCTCGCCACGGTGGAAGCGATGAAGATGGAAAATATCCTGCGCGCTGAAAAGCAGGCAGTGGTGTCCAAAATCAACGCGGGCGAGGGTGATAGTCTGGCCGTGGATGAAATCATCCTGGAACTGGAGTAATGGCGATGCCGCGCGTTCGGCCCGGCCCTGATGGTCAGGCTGAATGCGCGGCGATTTGCCGCCCGTAAAACAGCTTGAACGCCACAAAGGCGATCAGGCCGATCACCGCGCTCGCGACATGCACCAGCCAGAATCTGGCCGTATCCATGCTGGAATACCAGCCGCCGATTTCGCCCACCACGTAATTGGCGATCACGAAGGCTAGGTAATAGATTCCCACCACCGTGGCGTTCAGCGCACGTGGGGCCAGTTTGGTGAACAGTGCCAGGCTGACGGGCAAAATATGCGCAAAACCGATGGAATTGAGCAGGTGGAACATGAGTGGCCAGAACATCGAAACCTTGCCATCGCCCGCCGCAACTGCGCCCATATAGAGGCACAAACCGCCCGCGATTGTGAAGAAACTGCCCAGGATCATCTTTCCCAATTCATCAGGTTCCTTATCGCTGCGCTTACCCACCCATGCCCAGAAGGCTGCGACCGCCACCAGCATGGAAAATGACACGGCAGCATCAATGGTAATCATCCAGCTTGAATACATCTTGATCCCAAACAGACTGAGCGTGAACTTCTCATCCGCCCAGACTAGATAGGCGTTGAAGATTTCCTGATTGGTCAGAAGTGAAATGCCCAATACCGGCACCAAAATGACCAATGCGATCAGACGTGGCCATTCTTCTGCCGTGATTTTGGGATGTGCAACTTCTCCTTCGCCCTTGCGCAGAGCGTCTGCGGGAAGCCATGGCAGTGCCTTCAGGTAAATCAGCAGGCCGATAACCATCACCCCGCCCGCGAGACCGAAGCCGTAATGCCAGCCGAAATCATCGCTTTGTCCCAAAGTGCCCGCGGTCAGCGGCGCTAGGATCACGCTGACATTGATGAAAATGTAGAAGATCTGGAACGCCATTGCGCGGCGATTGTCATTCTCGCCGTACAACTCACCCACCTGACTGGCGATATTGCCCTTGAACAGGCCCACACCCACAACCAGAGCCAGCAGGGCGAACAGGAACGCGCCCTCAAACGCCATCAGGAAATGGCCGAGTGACATGATGACCGCACCAGCAATCAACGCCGCGCGGCGGCCCAGCCAGCGATCTGCCAAAATGCCGCCGATAATGGGGGTGAGATAGACGAGAGAAGTGTAGTCGCCGAATATGCGTGAGGCGAGGGGCTGGCCGCTGATGCCGTAGAAATTCTCCACTGCGCCCAGCCCGATTACTCCTGCGGCATTTTCCGGCAGCAGCAGATATTTGGTCATATACAGGACCAGCAGTGTCTGCATTGAGTAGTAAGAGAACCGCTCGCACCCTTCGACAAAGCCGAGATAGCCCAAACCCTTAGGATGGCCCAGAAAGGCGCGGTCGGCGCGCTGCGCGGCCTCATCCAGATGTTCAGGCGTGGTGTCGGCTACGGTCATTTGTGGCGATCCTCATTCGTTGCTTTTGTAACGAATTAACGCCGGAGCGAGCAAATGTCTCGCGCGAAATCAGCCTGTCTGTAATTGCGTATCCAGAAAAGCCGCGACATCCGCCAGCTCTACGTTGCGGGCAAGGAAGGCTTCGCCAACCGCCTTCAGCAGGACGAAAGGTAGCGTGCCTGCATCCATCTTCTTGTCATGCAGCATATGGTCCGCCAAAGCGCGGCCATTGCGGGCAAGGCCCAGAACAGACAGTTCAGAAGGCAGACCAACTTCCGCGATGGCAGACGCCACACGCTCTGCATCCTCAGCCGAAATCAGCCCGCGTCGTGCCGAATATCGCGCTGCCAGCACCATGCCCAGCGCCACACCTTCACCATGCAGCAGGCGGTCGGAAAAGCCGGTTTCCGCCTCCAGCGCATGGCCGAATGTATGGCCCAGATTCAAAAGGGCGCGCGTGCCGCTGGTTTCGCGCTCATCTTGGGCCACTATCCGTGCCTTGGCCGCCACGCTGGTGGCAACGGCCTGCGTCAACGCGGCATCATCGCGCGCCAGCACGGCGGGGCCGTGCTCTGCCAGCCAGTCAAAGAAGGTCGCATCGCCCAAAATGCCATATTTGATCACTTCGGCATAACCGGCGCGCATCTCGCGGTCGGGCAGGCTGTCAAGGCAGGTTGTATCCGCCAGCACCAGCGATGGCTGGTGAAAGGCGCCGATCAGATTCTTGCCCGCTGCGGTATTGATCGCGGTTTTGCCGCCGACCGAGCTATCGACCTGAGACAGGAGAGTGGTTGGCACCTGAATAAAGCCGCAGCCGCGCTTGAGGATAGAGCAGGCAAATCCGGTGAGGTCGCCCACCACGCCGCCGCCCAATGCGATCACATGATCGCCGCGCTCAACGCCTTGTTCCAGCAGCCAATCGGTCAGGCGCTCCAGCCCCGACCAGCTCTTGGCGGCTTCGCCCGGTTCCACATCGTACCATTGTACAGAATGGCCTGCTGCTGCGAGCGCGTTTTCCAATCGGTTACCATGATGGGTGCGGGCATTGCGGTCGGCGACCACCGGCACGCTGGGTTTGCGCAGCAGGTGCCCTGCCTTGTTCGCCGCCTGTTCCAGCAGGCCGCGGCCCACCAGCACATCATAGCTTCGGCCAGCCAGTTCAACCGGGATTACAACCATGCGTCGACCGCCTCCAATATCGCCACCGCAGTGTCCAGATGCGGCCCGTCCATGCTCATCACATGGATCGGGGCCTGCGCGTAGAATGCCTGACGTTCTTCGTAAAGCCGGGTCAGGATTTCGCGCGGATCACCCTGTTGCAACAGCGGGCGCGTGTTGCGGCGCGATGTGCGTTCCACCAGCGTTTCAATATCGCAATCTATCCACACCGCGATACCGCGTTCCAGGATCAGCGCGCGCGTATCGGGATCGACAAAGGCGCCACCGCCGGTGGCGATCACACCATGGCGTTCCTGCATCAGCCGGGCGATAACGCGGCGTTCGCCATCACGGAAATGCGCCTCACCAAACTGAACAAAAATTTCGGAAATCGACATTTGCGCCGCTTTTTCGATCGCTTCGTCCGCGTCCACAAAATCGCTTTTGACCAGACTGGCAAGATTGCGTCCAACGGTGGATTTGCCGACCCCCATCAGCCCCACCAGCACCAATGGCCGGTCGATCCGCTGTGCGATCCGCGAAATATCCGCATCGCTGATACTGGGTTGATGCTCAGTCATTGCCGTGTCGCCTATAGATGGGGTAGGGCCAAGGCAACATGGCACGCAATCAGGCAGCGATTCATCAACCGTTACGGCCCGCCCGATCCGCCCCCCGTGTGCGGGTCGGTGGTATGCGTTGGTGGCATATTATAGCGCTGACACTGTTGGTAATTATGGCACTTGCCTGGTTCCACGGAGGGGAAGAACCGATTCGCCCTATCACGCAAGATGTAATGCTTCCGGAGGCTGGATGATGGCGCGCTGGAAATGGGCGGGTGCGGCGGCAATTGCGCTGTGCGCCAGTCTGGCCATGGCGCAGGATGCGCCCGAATCGCTGCTGCCCCCGGGTTTTGACGATCCGGCACCGCCGCCACCAAGGCCGCGACCTTCGACTGCTGCAACGCCCACTCAGCCCTCGACACCGGATACGCAGCCTGCTGACACTCCGGTGGTGCAGCCACTGCCAGGTGCTGCCGTACCGGCCATGCCTGATCTGGGCGCGGTCGACTTGTCCGAAATCCCCTCCAATGAAGAGCTGGAGGCGATGACGACTGATGAGCTGGATGATCTGCTGGGGCTGAAGCCCAAATATGATATTCCGCCCGCCGCGCGCCGCGCCATGACGCGGGTGGGTGTGCTGGACCGGAGCGAAGGTGGCCTGCCCAGTGGGATGCTGGGGCGTCAGCCTGCCAAGCTGGTCCGGGCGACACTGGCCGGGACCAAGGGGCCGCTGGTGTCACGTTGGGGGCATATCCTGCTCCGCCGCGTCCTTGCCAGCCGTCTTGCCGCGCCAGAGGGGATGGACCCGGTTGAATTTGCCACGCTTCGGATCAGCCTGCTCAATCGGATGGGTGAATATGCGGTGGCGCGCGCCGTGGCGCAGGATGTCGATACTGCCAATTGGGACGGGGCGATGACCGGCGCGGCGCTTAATTCCTATATCGGTATGGCTGACATTACCGGCGTGTGTCCTGCTGTCAGGCTTGGCCGTGCAGAGCGTGACGATGCCGATTGGAAAATGTTGCAGGCGATCTGCAATGCCTATGCGGGCGAGGGGACAGTGGCGGACCGCGATCTGGACCGCGCCCTGGGCCAGGAAATTGCCCCACGGATCGATATTCTGCTGGCGCAACGCTATGCCGGGGCTGCTGGACGCGGCCAACGGGCGGTAGATATCGAATGGGACGGCGTGGACGAGCTGACCCCGTGGCGCTTTGCCCTTGCCAATGCAGTGGGCGAGGAAATTCCGGAATCGCTGCGTGCCAAGGCAGGCCCCTATTACCAGCGCATCTGGGCAACTGCGCCCATGCTGTCTCTGGTACAACGTGCCATCGGTTCAGACCTCGCCGCGCGTGAAGGCGTGCTGTCTGCGGCGGCGATGGTCGATCTTTTCAGCCAGATTTACGCTAATGAAGAGATTGAGGGGGATGAGGCAGCGCGCGCCACACAATTGCGTGAAGCATATGTCGGGGAAGATCCGGCAGAGCGCATCGCCGCCATGCAGCAATTATGGGGTGGGGACGTGGCCAGTGATTATGGCCGCTATGTGCTGACTGCCTATGCCGCTGCGCGAATCCCGTCGAGCGAGGATCTGGCCGATGATGCGGCCCCTCTACTTGCCTCAATGCTTGCCGCCGGATTGGATCGGGACGCCATGACCTGGGCAAATGTGGTTGAGGAAGGTAGCGAGGCATGGGCGCTGATTATTTTGGCGCGAGCAGGCAATCGGGGAACGATTCCGGGCGGCTTGATCGACAGTTTCATCGATGATGATGACAGCGCCGATCAGCGCAAATCACGTTTCCTGCTGGCGGGTCTGGCCGGTCTGGGCCGGATTGAACAGGGCGATATTGCCGAGTTTTCTGATCGGTTGGGGGTTGATCTGCCGCGCCAGACCAAATGGTCACGCATGATTGCCCTTGCCGCTGAACGCGAAAACCCGGCGCTGGTGGCGCTGCTGGCGGGGCTGGGCATGCAGGGCAGTGGTTGGGACAAGATGACCGCCCGCCATCTCTTTCATATCGTATCCGCGCTCAATCGCGTGGGGCTGGGGGCCGAAGCGCGCATGATCGCGGCGGAGGCTGTGGCGCGCGGATAATGTCCGTCGCCGTCGATGCCTTTCTGGATATGATGGCGGCCGAGCGCGGCGCCTCTGTCAACACGCTGGCCGCCTATCGCCGAGATCTGGAACGGGCAGAGGAGCTGACAGGCGATCTTGCCACGGCTGATCGCGATGCGGTGGCCATGCTGACCAATCGCTGGGCCGATCTGGCACCTGCCACGGTGGCGCGCAAATCGTCCGCCCTGCGGCAGTTTTTCGGCTTTGCGCTGGATGAAGGGTGGCGCAAGGATGATCCGTCCGGTGCCTTGCCACGCCCTGCTGCACGGCGTCCCCTTCCCAAAACCCTGTCGCATCAGGATATCGAAAAACTCTTCGATCGGGCTGAACTGGAGGCGGAAAGCGGCAAACCGGCGGCGATTCGGCAGTTGGCGCTGCTGGAACTGCTCTATGGATCGGGCCTGCGCGCCACAGAACTGGTTTCTCTGCCGCTGGCTGCGGTGCCGCGCGATGCCCCTTTATTGACCGTGATGGGCAAGGGTGGGCAGGCGCGTATGGTGCCGGTGAGTGATCGGGCTGGGGAGGCTTTGCAACGCTGGATGACGGTACGCAATGACGCATCGCGCTATCTGTTCCCATCCCGCAACAAGCATCTGACGCGGATCAGATTATACCAGATTTTCAAAGAGTTGGTAGCTCGTTCCGGCCTCAATCCCGATGGGCTTAGCCCGCATGTCCTGCGCCATGCCTTTGCCACCCATTTGCTGGAAGGTGGGGCGGATTTGCGCGTTCTGCAAACCCTGCTGGGTCATGCAGATATCGCCACCACGCAAATCTATACCCATGTCGATGCGGCACGCCTGGTCGCACTGGTCAATTCGCGACATCCCCTTGCTCAAAACGGTACATCCGACTAGCGGACAGGTGATGAAGTCATATCTCGAATTCGAGAAGCCTGTTGCCCTGCTGGATGAGCGGATCGCAGAATTGCGCGCCGCTGCCGAAGGTGACGAGGTGGATATCGCTGCTGAGTTGAAGCGGCTGGAGAAGAAGAGCGCCGATCTTCTCGCCAGCACCTATGCCTCGCTCACGCCTTGGCAAAAGACGCAGGTTGCGCGCCACCCGCTGCGCCCGCATTTCCGTGATTTCGTGGAACATGCCTTTGACGATTTTACGCCGCTGGGCGGGGATCGCCATTATGGCGATGATGAAGCGATCATGGGCGGTTTTGCCCGGCTGAATGGCCGCCGTGTCATGTTGATCGGCCATGAGAAGGGCCATGATACGCAAAGCCGGTTGCGCCACAATTTCGGTATGGGCAAGCCAGAGGGATATCGTAAAGCGATCCGCCTGATGGAACTGGCCGGACGTTTCAACCTGCCAGTTGTAACCTTGGTCGATACATCGGGCGCATTTCCGGGGATTGAGGCGGAAGAACGCGGTCAGGCTGAAGCCATCGCGCGATCAACCGAAGCCTGTCTGGCGCTGCCCGTACCCATGGTGGCAACGATTGTAGGTGAGGGCGGATCGGGCGGCGCGGTGGCGTTGGCCAGTGCCGAGCGTGTTCTGATGCTGGAACACGCGGTCTATTCGGTCATCTCGCCCGAAGGTTGTGCTTCTATCCTTTGGCGCACCGCCGAAAAGGCCCCTGATGCAGCCGAAGCGATGAAGGTGACCGCCCAGCATCTGAAGCGGCTGGGTGTGATCGACCGGATCATTAAAGAGCCGGTGGGTGGCGCACATCGCGATCCTGAAGTTACCATCAGGGCTTTGGGCAAGGCGATCAGCGAAGAACTGGATGCGCTGGTCGACCTGCCTGCCGACAAGCTGCGGCGCCAGCGTGAAGAACGCTTCTTGAAGATCGGCGCGGACTAAACAGCTGCATGGGCCGGTGATAAATCAGGCCTTTTTCGGAACATAGTAGCAGGTTATAGGTTGGCCTTTCGATATTCTGCTGTGGCTTGGGTGGGTGCCTCAGCATGGTTGAGGAGGCCGTTATCCATGTCCCGTATTCGCAAGACATTCGCCTATGCCGCCATCGCACCTGTAACGTTGCTGCTGACAGGGTGCATGGGTGGCGAAATTCCCAGCGCATCCACCCCCATTACAGCGGCAGAGGCGCAGCAGGGTTCAGAACTGCACCCGCAATTGCTGGCCGAATTTGGCGGAGCCATGACGGGCACGCATGCCGCCTATGTTGAGCAGGTGGGCCAGAATATTGCTGTGCAATCGGGCCTGGGCAATGCGCGCGAAAGCTTCACCGTTTCGCTGGTCAACAGCTCGGTCAACAATGCCTTCGCCATTCCCGGCGGCTATGTCTACACCACGCGGCAGCTAGTCGCGCTTATGAATAATGAGGCGGAACTGGCAGGTGTTCTGGGGCATGAGGTCGGCCATGTTGCTGCGCGCCATTCGCAGCGGCGCCAACAGGCGGCCCAGCGCAATTCGATCCTGGGCGCAATCGGTGCGATTGCCTCCAGCGTGTTGCTGGGAAATAGCGGGATTGGCGAAACGCTGAGCAAGGGTTTCCTGCAAGGTTCGCAATTGCTGACGCTGAAATTCTCCCGTTCGCAGGAAACACAGGCTGATGATTTGGGGATTCAGTATCTTAACACGGCAGGTTATGACCCGCGCGCGATGGGCACGGTGTTGCAGAGTCTCGCCGCGCAAAATGCGCTGGATGCGCAATTGCAAGGGCGCAACAATGCGACCATTCCTGAATGGGCATCGACTCACCCTGATCCCGCCAGCCGCGTGGAAGCGGCGCTCAGCAAGGCCGCCCCGCTGGGTGGTGGCGTAACGAATCGTGATACATTCCTAACCCGGATTGACGGCCTGATATATGGTGATGACCCATCGCAAGGCGTGATTGAGGGACGTCAGTTCATCCACCCTGAATTGCGGCTGACCTTCACTGCGCCGCAGGGCTTTTACATGGTCAATTCCAGTCGCGCCGTGTCCGTCAATGGGCAGGGCGGGCAGGCCCAGCTGTCCATGGCCAGCTATAGCGGCAATCTGGACAGCTATATCCGCCAGCAATTTGCGGTATTGGGTGGCGATCAGCAGAAGCTGGAACCATCCACGATAGAGACCACAACAGTGAATGGCCTGAAGGCAGCCTATGGCCATGCGCGGGTCAGCAATGGCCAAAGCCAGGTCGATGTGGTGGTGTTCGCTTATGAATTTGCCAGCAATCGCGGCTATCACTTTGCTGCGATCACGCCAGCAGGCCAAAGCAATCCGTTCAATTCCATGTTTTCATCGATGCGGCGGATCAGTGACAGCGAAGCGGCGGCAGTGATTCCGCGCCAGATTGACGTGGTCACGGTGCGCAGCGGGGATACTGTTTCGGCATTGGCGAAGCGCATGGCCTATTCCAGCGGGCAGGAAGCGCGTTTCCGTGTGCTGAACGGTCTGGGTTCGAGCGATGGATTGCAGGCGGGGCAGAAAGTGAAGCTGGTGGTCCGGACGCGCTGATTACCAACGACGGGAATTCGGCGCTGCCTGAACGCGGCGGCCAGACATAAGAAAAGGGCGGCAGGATCAACCCCGCCGCCCCAATCTTTTTCAACCATCTTGCGATGGCGTCACACCATTACGAGATGGTGTTAGCAGCGCTCAGCTGGCTCGACACAGTCGAGAAGGTCGTGCTCAGCTCGTTGCCCAGCGTACCCATTGCAGAGATAGCAGCAACAGCGATAAGAGCAGCGATCAGGCCGTATTCGATGGCGGTTGCGCCCTGCTCGTCACGGAGCATTTTGTTGATGAATTTCATGTGTAGTCTCCTGGTTCAGTCTTCGTTACCCGTTGCCCGCCCGTAAAAACCCCCGAACGAACATTTTGACAGTTACTGAGTAAAAATTGAGAAAGTCCTAATTTCGGACCTTTTAAAATTCTTACGAAGCACTTGCCTCCTGGACCTTGCTCGTAACCCCTTCCCACATTTTGATGCTTTCATTCGCAAATGTGTTGAAAGCACCAATGAGAGCGATCACGATCAAGCTCACAATCAGACCGTATTCGATTGCGGTCGCACCAGATTCGTCTTTTGCGAGACTTGTCGCGATATTGGCGAAGATCATGGATGACACTCATCGTTACGTTTCCGATGAGACGGCTTTTCGGCGCAGAGGTTTAAAAAAAGGTTATCAAGCGGCATTGAAATGGAAAAATATCCGACAGCTCTTTGGGTGGTAGCAGGTGCTTTGACCGATGGCAGGGGACGATGGCTGATGCATCGAAGACCCGCCGACAAACAGCATGGCGGGCTGTGGGAATTCCCTGGAGGAAAGGTGGAGGATACTGAAATTCCATCGATTTCACTGGTTCGGGAACTGCAGGAAGAACTGGGAATCATCGTCGATACGGTGGATTTAGAGCCTTGCTGTTTTGCGCAAGATGCACCCTGTCAGGGCCAGCGACAGATTGTCATCCTGCTTTACATCGTCCGCATCTGGAATGGCGATATTCAGGCGTTGGAAGGTGGAGAAGTGGCCTGGTTCACACCGGAAGAGATTGGGCGACTTGATAAGCCGCCCCTTGACGTAGAGCTGGTAAAAGGCCTGTTTGAAAAAGAAACGGGATAGGGCTTGCCAATCCGGCGCAGCACCACTAATTGCCCCCTCACCGCGCGCCAGTAGCTCAGCTGGATAGAGTACCTGACTACGAATCAGGCGGCCGGAGGTTCGAATCCTTCCTGGCGCGCCAAAAAAACCCATCCCTTGAGGGGTGGGTTTTTTGTTGGGTCAAAGGGAAGTTCGACCGCTTGATTTGCCAAGCGGTGGCAATTACGCGAGTGACCGCCATATAGACGCAGCAAATACCGCAGAAGAAAGACATATGAATATGAGCCATTGCGGCGACCATGATGATGATGACGGCCAATTGGCAAAGCCAAACGTACCAGATCACGTACAGGATGCGATTCGTACGCTGATCGAGTGGGCAGGCGATGATCCCATGCGCGAAGGTTTGCGGGATACGCCCAAGCGGGTGGGGCGGGCCTGGCTGGAATATTGCCAGGGTTACAAGGAAGATCCGTCTGTCCACATGTCGCGCATATTTGAAGAAGTGGGCGGTTATGACGAAATCGTGCTGCTGAAGGATATCCCGTTCCAGAGCCATTGCGAACATCACATGGCACCCATCACTGGCAAGGCATCAATCGCCTATTTGCCGAACAATCATGTGGTCGGCATATCCAAACTGGCGCGTGTACTGCATGGCTATGCGCATCGCCTGCAGATTCAGGAGCGGCTGACAGCAGAGGTTGCCCAATGTATCTGGGACCATCTGGAACCGCAGGGTGTGGCCGTGGTGATAGAGGCGCAGCATGGCTGCATGACCGGGCGCGGCGTTCGCACAACTGGCGTCAATATGGTGACCAGTCGGCTGCTCGGCTGCTTTCTGGAAGACCCACGCACCCGTAAGGAAGTGCTGAGCCTGATGGGATATGGCTGATTGGCAAACTATCTCTGAAACAAAAAAGGGCGCCGCAATGGGCGCCCTTTCTGTATCCGTGATTGTTGGCCGCTTAAAGCTGGCCCAGCATATGCTCGGCGCTGGAGACAGAAAAATCGCCCGGTGCCTCAACATTAAGCTCGCTCACTACGCCATCATCCACCACCATGGAAAAACGCTGGCCGCGTGTGCCCAGGCCAAAGCCAGAGCCGTCCATGGTCAGCCCCATGGCTTGCACGAAAGTGCCATTGCCATCAGCCAGCATGGTCACATCATCGGAGCCGGAGGCCTGACCCCAGGCGCCCATGACGAACGCATCATTGACTGCGGTGCAGGCGACTTCATCAACGCCCTTGGCCTTCAGTTCAGCTGCCTTTTCGACATAGCCGGGCAAATGCTTAGCAGAACAGGTGGGGGTGAATGCGCCGGGGACTGAGAACAGCGCCACCTTCTTGCCCGCGAAGAAATCTGTCGAACTGACCTGTTCGGGGCCATTGGCGGTTGCTTTGACAAAAGTGACGTCCGGCAATTTGTCACCGACTGAGATAGACATTGTGCTGCTCCTTCCATGAGGCATTTTGTGCGCCGCCTGACATAGTGTGCCGTGGGCGGGGCGCAAGCGGCATGGTAAATTTCGCTTCACTCTCCTCGTTTAAACGCAGGCAAACGGCATGATGCATTCTCCCTTTCGGGCCGTTCGGGTCGCAAGGGAGTTGGGCATTTATGAAGCCTTTGAAGAATTTGGCCGTATTGGCGGCGGCTATGTCCGCTCTCAGCCTGCCGGGGGTCGCGCGGGCAGATGTCGTTACAGACAATGCAGAGAACATCCGCAAGCTCAACATCATGTTGATGGTCACATCTTTGCGGTGCCGTAAGGGCCGCGATGATTTTCAGGCCGATTACAGCCAATTTACACGGGCGCACATCACCACGCTGAACCGTGCCGGGAATGAGCTGACCGCAAAGCTGACGCGGCGCAAGGGTGCGCGCGGAGCAAAGATGGAACTGGATCGGATCGGTGTCAGCATGGCCAATGGCTATGGCGTGGGCCATCCCTGGCTCGACTGCGCGGCGCTGAAAGAGGTCACGCGCGATCTTGCCGGAAACCGCGATGCAGTGAATTTGGCGGCCACGGCAGATGATCTGTTGGCAAGCCGCCCGCGCGGCCATTGGGCATCGCGGTAAATTACGAATTCCTCCCTGGTCCCTGGGAAAGATTGGGGCAGGGCTGCCGATGCGGCTCTGCCCCGTTTTATGCTGAAGCGCGGGGCGCCTCGATTGCGATATAAAGATCTCTTTATATTTGCTTCGGCGAACTCAACTCGCTAGAGGATAGCCATCGAAGACAGCGCGCCGCATGGGCGCGCTTTGCATATTTATGGAGTGCCCCGTGGCTGACACCGCCCAGGACTATATCATCAAGGACATTGCGTTGGCCGAATATGGTCGCGACGAAATCGCTATCGCTGAAACCGAAATGCCGGGGTTGATGGCTCTACGAGAGGAATTTGGCGCTTCAAAGCCTTTGCGCGGTGCGCGCATCACCGGGTCGCTGCATATGACGATCCAGACAGCCGTGCTGATCGAAACTTTGGTGGAACTGGGCGCGGAAGTGCGTTGGGCCACCTGCAATATCTTTTCGACGCAGGATCACGCCGCTTCCGCCATCGCCGCGGCGGGTATTCCCGTATTTGCGATCAAGGGAGAAAGTCTGGCTGATTATTGGGATTATGTCGGCAATATCTTCGATTGGACGACGCAGGATGACCCTGACCTCACTGCCAATATGATCCTGGATGATGGTGGAGACGCTACCATGTTTGCGCTGTGGGGCGCGCGGTTGGAAGCGGGCGAGGATATGCCCGACCCAGCGAATGAAGAAGAAATCGAGATGCAGCGCGCGCTCAAGGCATTTATCGCCAGAAAGCCGGGTTATCTCACTGCTTCGGTCAAGGCGATCAAGGGCGTATCGGAAGAGACCACTACCGGCGTCCACCGCCTGTACCACATTGCCAAAAATGGCCGCCTTCCTTTTCCGGCGATCAATGTGAATGACAGCGTGACCAAATCGAAATTTGACAATCTTTATGGCTGCAAGGAATCGCTGGTCGATGCGATCCGCCGTGCGACTGATGTTATGCTGGCGGGTAAGGTCGCGTGCGTCGCCGGCTTTGGTGATGTGGGCAAGGGCAGCGCCGATTCGCTGCGCCAGGGCGGCGCGCGCGTGATGGTGACCGAAATCGACCCGATCTGCGCATTGCAGGCGGCGATGGAAGGCTATGAAGTCGTCACGATGGACGAAGCGGTGAAGCGGTGCGATATCTTCGTTAGCGCCACCGGCAATGAAGACGTTATCACCGCCGACCACATGGCCGCGATGAAGCCGATGAGCATTGTCTGCAATATCGGCCATTTTGACAGCGAAATTCAGATCAACGCGCTGAAGAATTACACCTGGAAGGAAGTGAAACCGGGCACCGATCTGGTGACCTTCCCCGATGGCAAGCAGATAATCATTCTAGCTCAGGGCCGCCTTGTCAATCTGGGCTGCGCCACGGGCCATCCCAGCTTTGTGATGAGCTGTTCCTTTACCAACCAGGTACTGGCGCAAATGGAACTGTTCCAGCGCGGCCATGATTATTCAAAAGAGGTCCACATTCTGCCCAAACATCTGGATGAGAAGGTTGCAGCGCTGCATCTGGCCAAGCTGGGCGTTGCGCTCACGCAGCTGAGCAAGAAGCAGGCCGATTATATCGGTGTACCGCAGCATGGACCGTTCAAACCCGAACATTACCGTTATTGATCGCTAACGGTTTGTCGCACATTTCATGAAAGCCCTCGCTTTGCGGGGGCTTTTCTTTGCCGCACCGTTGCATCACGTCCCTTGCGCGCATAGCTGATGGCCATGGAACTTTCGCCGCTTGCCCTGACCCTGATTGGTCTGATTCTGGCCGCCTGGACGGTGGGCGCAGCCGCGCTGATGGTGATGGCGGCGAACAAGGCTCGCAATTTTGAGGCGAATCGCAAGGCGTTGCGGCGATTGAACCGTATGTTGGATGAGGCTCCGGCTATTCCCATGTTGGTGCGCGCTGACGGGCGAATAGAGGCGCCTGACCGGCTGGCCACATGGCTGGGGCTCGATTCGGTGCCCGCTTATCTGAGTGAGCTGGACGGCGCCGCCGGTGAGGGATTGTCTGCCCAGCAGTTGAGCCAATTGACAGAGGCAGTGCAGCGCACCCAAAAAACTGCCATGCCGTTTCATTTGACGGTGACATTGCCAGGCGCAAAACACAGCCTCGCCTTGCGTGGGACGCTGGCGGATCAACAAATGTCACCCGGTGGATCAGCTTTGATCTGGGTGTTCGATTTTTCCGAAAGCGAAAGCGAGCTGACGCGGTTGCGGGAAAGCGCGACCCGCGCCCAAAGCGATTTTGCCGCGCTGGTTGGCCTGATTGAAGCGGCGCCCATGCCGATGTGGTTTCGTGGTGCCGATATGCGGCTGAAGCTGGTCAATCATGCCTATGTCCAGGCGGTGGGGGCAGACAGCGCGGATGACGTTGTTTCCGCCCAGATGGAGCTGCTGGAACAGGTCGACGGGCGCAAACCGGGTGATGTCGCGCATGATGCTGCGCAACAGGGCGAGGCAATCGAACGCATAGTGCCTGCAACGATCCGTGGTGAGCGCCGATCTTTCCGTGTCAGCGATCTGCCATTGGGTGCAGAGGGGGTTGCTGGATACGCCATCGATATTGAAGAGCAGGAACAGCAAGCGCGCAGTTTCCGCGCCTTCCGCAAGGCGCAGCATACCATGTTGGATCAGCTATCGGTGGGTGTGGCGCAATTTGATGCGCGTGAGCGATTGGTCTTCGCCAATCAGCCATTCCACCGGCAGTTCGATTTGCCGACGGTGGCCGTGGGGGAAGGCTTGCCGTTTGAACGCTTCCTGTCCGAATCGCGTGAGAAGGGGCGCACACCCGAAGTGCGCGATTTCCCCAATTGGCGGCGGGAACATGGCGAATGGTTTGGCGCAGCCGATACACAGGAAGAGGCATGGCCGCTGCCTGGTGGAACACATCTGCGCATCGTCGCCCAGCCCATGCCCGATGGCGGGCTGGTGCTGATCGCGGAAGACCGCACCGAACAATTGGCCATTTCCGCCACGCGCGACACGCTGCTGCGCACCCGCACGGCCATGTTGGACAGCCTGTTTGAGGCGCTGGCCGTGTTCGCGCCCGATGGATCGCTGCAATTGTGGAATCGCAGCTTTGCCGGGACCTGGGGGCTCGAGCCGGAATTGCTCGATTCGCATCCGCCCGCCGACCAATTGTTGCAAGCGATCGCGCCCAATCTGGCGCAGTCGGGTCAGGCTGACGCGATCGGTGCCATTATCCGCACCGCCACGCTGGACCGGCGCGAAAAGGGCGGGCGGGTGGACCTGGCCGATGGCCGGACGCTGGAGGTGGCAGGCGTGCCGCTGCCTGATGGCAATGGCTTGCTAACCGTGTTTGACATCACCGATTCGCAGAAAGCAGAAAAGGCGCTGCGCGAACGCAATCTGGCACTGGAACAGGCCGATGCGGTGAAGGCCAATTTCCTGGCCAATATGTCATATGAATTCCGCGTCCCGCTCACCTCTATCAGTGGCTTTGCCGAATTGATCCAGAGCGGTGCTGCTGGTGAATTGTCACCGCAGGCGGAGGAATATGTCAGCGCCATTCTGGAATCGGTGCAGCGCCTGACCGATCAGGTGGAAAATGTGCTGGACCTGTCGCAGAGCGAGGCTGGCTTGCTGCCCCTGTCGAAAGAACGCATCGAAACGCTCCCCTTCCTCACCCAGCTGGCCCGCGCACGTGAAAATTCCATCGTGGACGGCGGGTTGACGCTGGACTTAAAGGGCAATGGAGGGCGTTATTTGAATTGCGATCCGCGCCAATTGGGGCGGGCGCTAGGCAATTTGCTGGACAATGCCATTGCAGCAACACCTGATGGCGGGCGTATTGTGGTGAAGCTGGAACCGCATGATCGCGGTGCCCGTATTGTTATCTCCGATAATGGGGCGGGCATGTCAGCCGACGAGTTGGCTCGCGCGCTGGAAGGCAGTGCCGCGACGGCGGATGGCACCGTTGAACGGCAACAGGGGTTGGGTCTGCGGCTCGCCCGCCAGCTGATAGAGGCTCATGGCGGCACACTGGAGATGCAGAGCAGTAAGGGGGCGGGCACAACCGCCACCATTACCCTTCCGTGACGCTGGATTTGCCTGACCTTGCCGCGATGGACGCACTGGGCGCGCGTATCGCTGCTCTACTGCGACCGGGTGATGTGGTGGCGCTGACTGGCAGGCTGGGCACTGGCAAGACCACGCTGGCCCGCGCGATTTTGCACGCGCTGGGGCATGATGGCGAAGTTCCATCACCCACTTTCACCATCATTGAACCTTACGAGGCACCGCCATTGCGGTTGCCGGTGGCCCATGCCGATTTTTACCGGCTCGAACGGCCAGAGGATGTCGAGGAGCTGGGGCTGGATGACTACCGGGAGGGTGGAGTACTGATCGCTGAATGGCCCGATCACGCGGGTGGCTTTGCGCATGAAGCGGGCTGCCTTTCCATCATGCTCGAAATTGTGGGGCAAGGGCGCAAAGCGGTTGTTGAACCAGGGCCGGATTGGATAAAGCGCTTTCTATGAGTGAACTGCCGCAGGGTATTGCCGAATTTCTGAAACAGGCCGGTTGGGGCGGGGCAGTGATTGACCCGATTCCCGGCGATGCGTCCTTCCGGCGTTATTTCCGTATCAGCCGCGATGGCCAGCCCGCCATGCTGATGCATGCGCCTCCACCGCATGAGGACCCGCAACCTTTTCTCGACGTCGCAAGCTATCTCTCGGAACAAGGGATGCGCGCACCTGAAATCTATGCTGCGGATGCTGCGCAGGGTTGGGTGCTGCTGGAAGATTTCGGCAATGACCGGATGCGTGACTGGCTGGATGATAATCCTACCGGCGAAATGGCAGCCTATGCAGGTGCGATTGATGCACTGGTGCGGCTTCATGCGGCCCCACCCGGCCCCTTTGCCCCATATGATATGGTGGTTTACCAGCGCGAGGCTGGACTGCTGACCGAATGGTATTGTCCGGCTATAGGGCTGAATGTGGATGAGGCGGGTTATCGCGCGGCATGGGATGCGGTGCTTGCCCCCATGCTGGCGCGGCAGAGCCCTGGTGTCAGCGTTTTGCGCGATTACCACGCGGAAAACATAATGCTGCTGGGCGACCCGGCAACCGGTGCGCCGCAGGGGTTGATCGATTTTCAGGACGCGCTGGTCGGCCATGCAGCCTATGATCTGGTCAGCTTGTTGCAGGATGCTCGGCGCGAGGTTTCGCCGCAGCTGGAGCGCGCCATGCTCGACCTTTATCTGGAACAGGTCGATGCCGGCGCTGATTTTGAGGCGGATTATGCCCGGCTGGGTGCGCAAAGAAATACCAAGATCGTGGGTATTTTTACCCGGCTGAACAAACGCGATGGCAAGCCGCATTACCTCGATTTTATCCCGCGTGTGTGGCAGGCGATGGAACGCGATCTGGCGCATCCCGCGCTCGGTCCGGTCGCCGCATGGTTCGATGCCAATATCCCGGCCGAAATCCGCGCCGCGCATGGCGGGCGGCCCGAATGAGCAAGCTCGCCAGTGATACCGCCATGGTGATGGCCGCCGGACTGGGCAAGCGCATGCGCCCGCTCACTGCCAGCCAGCCCAAGCCCATGGTGCGGGTGGCGGGCAAGCCGCTGATTGACCACACGCTGGACCGGTTGGTGGATGCGGGCGTTTCGCGTGCCGTGGTCAATGTGCATTATCTGGCCGATGCGCTGGAGGCACATCTGGCTGAACGCAGGGTGCCGCAGATCACAATCTCTGATGAGCGTGATTTTCTGCTGGAGACAGGTGGCGGCATGGTGAAGGCGCAGGGCCAATTGCCCGATCCGTTCTTCTGCCTCAATTCAGATAATATCTGGCTGGAGGGACCGCGTTCTGGTTTCCATGATCTGTCCGCTCATTGGAACCCCGATATTATGGATGCGCTGCTGCTGGTGGTTCCGCATGCGCGCGCGATCAATTTTAATGGCAAGGGCGATTTTCACATGGATGCGCTGGGGCGGTTGAGCCGACGCAAGCCGGGCCGAATTGCACCCTTCATTTTTACTGGAATCCAACTGGTTTCCCATCGCCTCTTGCGTGATGCGCCCGAGGGAAAATTTTCCACCAATGTGTTGTGGAGCCGCGCGATAGAAGAAGGCCGTTTATACGGCACCAGCTTTACCGGGTTGTGGTTTGAAGTGGGCACGCCGCAAGCGATCCGCCCCACTGAACTTGCGCTGAAGGATGGATAGAAAGGGATCACCTTCCGTATACTCGATTGCTGCGCATCGCGGCTTTGCCGATGCGCTGGTCGCAGGGTTGGTACCGCGATATTCTGACGATGAGTTTGGCCTCGCAAGGTTGACCTTGCTGCTGCCGTCTGCCCGTGCAGCACGCACGGTGAGCGAGGCATTTATTCGCCATGCGGGGGAGACGGGGCAGGCAGGGCTGCTGATGCCACGCATGGCGATGGTGGGTGATCTCGATCTGGATGAGACATTGGGCGCGCTGCTCGATCCGCTGGGGTCGGGCGATATTCCGCCCGCAGTCGAACCCATCCGTCGTTGGCTGGAATTGGCTGAATTGCTCCGTCTGGAAATGGTTGAGACAGGCCGGGAAGTTCCCGGCAGCGCAGGGCTGATGCGGCTGGCGCGCGATATGGCCGCCACCATGGACCGTCTGCTGGTGGAGCAGGTGAGGCCGGATGATCTGTTGTCAGAGCGTGTGCTCAACCGGGTGGGTGAACAGGCAGGGCACTGGCAGGACAGTATTCGCTTGTTCGCGCGGGTTCAGGCGCGCTGGCTGGCGCGATTGCAGGAAAGGGGCGAGGTGGATGCGGCCACACGTCGCAATTTGCTGTTCGAACGCGCGGCACGGCGCTGGCGGGAAGAACTGCCACAGGCGCCCATTGTCGCTGCAGGCGTTACCAGTGCTGCCCCTGCGCTGGCCCGCCTTCTGCGGGTGATTGCCGATTTGCCCAATGGTGCGGTGATCCTTCCCGATCTCGATCTGGCAATGGGGGATGATGCGTGGGCGGAGCTGGGTAGGGGCGGCCAGAGTGATGCGCCCGATGGGGAGGTGTTTGCGCGTGGCGACGCGCTGACCCATCCGCAATATCACCTCAAGCTGCTGCTCAATCGCATGGGCGTGAACCGGGCAGAGGTGCAGTCGTGGCACCGGCGCGGGATGGGCGCGGCAGAACCCCAGCGCAGCCATGCCATATCTTCGCTGTTCCTGCCGCCTGAAGCGAGCAAGGCCTGGGTCGATCTCGACAGCGATAAACGCCGCCTTCCGGGTGTGCGGCTGATCGAAAGCGCGACGAGCGAAGAAGAAGCGCAAGCCATCGCCCTGCTGGTGCGTGAAGCTTTGGAACAGCCTGAAAAGCGTGTGGCGGTGATCACGCCCGATCGTGCATTGGCGCGGCGCGTGGTGCAGCATCTGGCGCGCTGGAACATCGCGGCTGATGACACCGCGGGGCGTCCGCTCGGCCTGACAGCAGCGGGGCGCTTCCTGCTGCAATTGGCGGACCTGGTGTCAGAGGGAATGGCGCCGGTTTCGCTGATCGCGGCGCTGGCGCATCCGCTGGTGCGGCGGGGCGAAGATCGCCGCGCATGGCTGGAATCGCTGCGCGCATTCGAACGTCGCCTGCGTGGGCCGCGTCCTGCGCCGGGGGCGGAAGCCTTGCAGAAGGTGGCTGCAAAGGCTGGCGTTGAGGAATGGTGGCAGGGGTTAGAGGTTCTGCTGGTGCGCCTGCCCGCCGGAACTGGCGATCTTCCGCTCGCCGATGCGCTGGATGCTCTGACTACGCTGGCGGAGGAGCTGGCGGGTGACACGATGTGGGCGCAGGAAGACGGTCGCGCGCTCGCCCGGTTTATCGAGGATGTGCGGCTCAATGCGCGTGAAGCCACGACGCAGATTGCCGCCAGCGATCTGGCTGCCGTATTGCGTGATGCGATGGCGAATGTGGCGGTGCGTCCGCCTTATGGTGGGCATCCGCGTGTCGCGATTTACGGCCTGCTCGAATCGCGAATGACGCGGGCTGATCTGATGATTTGTGGCGCGTTGAATGAAGGTGGCTGGCCCGCGCAGCCGGGCAGTGATCCGCTGCTGGCCCCGGCAGTGTTGCGTGCATTGGGTGTGCCGGGGGCGGATTTCCGCATCGGCCTTGCCGCGCATGACCTCGCCAGTGCGATGGGCGCGCCGCAGGTGGTGCTGACGCGGGCGCTGCGCGATATGGATGGGCCTGCCATACCATCTCGCTTCCTGCTGCGGATAGAGGCGCTGCTGGGTGACAATGCGCAGGCGCACCGCGAACAGGAAATCGGACAATATGTTCAGGCGCTGGACCGGCAGGTGCCCGCATCACCAGAATATCCGCGCCCTGCGCCCAATCCCTCAGCCGCGCAGCGTGATGTGCCGATCAAGGTGACCGCGCTCGACCGGCTGCTGGGCGATCCCTATCAGTTTTACGCGCAGGAAGTGCTTGGCCTCTCGCGGCTCGACGCGCTGGATACTGATCCCTTTGCCGATCCGGCGCTGCGCGGTACGCTGGCACATTGTATTCTGGAGCGCTGGCATGAGGCGTGCCGAAGCGATCCGGAGGCGGATTGGCGCGCAATTGCCAACGCCACTTTGGAAGAAGAAAACGCCCATCCGCTGATGATGGGACTGTGGCGACCACGCCTTTATGCTGCGCTTGAAAATGTGGTGGCGCAGGTGCTGGCGGATGAGGCGGAAGGGCGTGTTGTCACCGCGTGGGAAGCCAAGGGCAGCATGACTTGGCGCGGTGTGCGCGTTCATGGTCGGGCGGACCGGATAGACCGTATGGCGGACGGCACTCTGGCGATTGTCGATTACAAGACGGGCGCGCCGCCCTCTGCCGCACAGGTGGAAGCCGGCTTTGCCCTGCAATTGGGCCTGCTCGGACTGATCGCAGGCGAAGGCGATTTTGAAGGGCTGTCAGGGCAGGCAACGCATTTCGAATATTGGTCGCTGGCGCGCAGCAAAACGGGGGATTTCAGCTATGTCACCACCCCGGTGAAACATCTTGGTAGCCGCGCAGGTAAGATCGCGCCCGACGATTTCCTGCCGCATCATGCGCAGCATCTCGACCGCGCGATTGATCTCTTCATCAATGGTAGCGAGCCTTTCACCGCGCGGATGAACCCCGATTACCCCGGCTATAATGATTATGACCAGCTGATGCGGCTGGAGGAGTGGGAGCGGCATCTCGCCTCTGGTGATGCGGAGGACGCGGTATGAGTGGCGACGTCCACCCCCTGCGCGATAACCAACTGCTGGCGGTCGATCCGCGTGAAAGCGTATGGCTCTCCGCCTCTGCCGGGACGGGCAAGACGCAGGTTCTGTCGGCGCGAGTGCTGCGCTTGCTGCTGCAACCTGATGTCGACCCTTCGCAGATATTGTGCCTCACCTTTACCAAGGCGGGGGCAGCGGAAATGGCTGTGCGCATCAATAGTGTGCTTGCGCGCTGGGTGCGGCTGGATGATGCCAAACTGGCGAAAGAGCTGGACCATATTGGCGCAGCCGTGGATGATGCAACGCGGGACCGCGCACGGACCTTGTTCGCCAGCGTGCTCGATTGCCCGGGTGGTGGTCTCAGGATCGATACGATCCACGCCTTTGCGCAATATCTGCTCGCGAGCTTCCCCAATGAAGCCGATCTGATCCCCGGCGCGCGCCCGATGGAGGATCGCGAGCGCGAAGTTCTGTCACGCGAAGTGCTGGCCGATATGCTGGTGGCGGCGGATCGCGAGAGTGATCAGGCTCTGCTGGATGCGGTGGCGCAATTCAGTTGTCGCAAGAACCCGGATGCGCTGCGCAGCTGGCTGATGCGCTGCGCCAATGCGCGCGAATTGTGGTTCGGCCCGCGCGGCTGGCAGGTGCCGATGCGGCCGCAAGTGCTGCAATTGCTGGGCCTGCCCAGCGATGCAGATGAAAAATTTCTGGCAGAAATGTGTGACAACGACACATTCGACACGATCAGCTTGCTCCGTTGCCAGAAAACGCTTGCCGCCTGGGACACCAAGGCAGGGAGGGAAGGCGATGAAGCCATTACGGATTGGCTGGCTGCCGACCCCTTGGAGCGCGCCCGAACCATCTCCGATCTCTATCTGGGCCTGTTCACCAAGACGACGGATGCACCGAAACAGCTCACCAATATCCTGAAGCGTGATCCGGAATACGGCAGCTATATTGACCGGGTCAAAAGCCACATCGATCTGATTAGGGAATTTCAATCCCTGCTCGATCTGGCGGATTTCCTTGCCCCTGCGTTGGAGCTGGGACGGCATTTCGCGCTGGAATGGGAAGCGGCCAAATTGCGTGAGGGGCTGCTGGATTTCGACGATCTGATCCAGCGCGCGGCGGACCTGCTGGGCAAGAAAGAGATGGCCGACTGGATCCGCTATAAGCTCGACCGCCGTTTCGACCATGTGCTGGTGGACGAGGCGCAGGATACCAATGCCGCGCAATGGCGGATCATTGACGCGCTGATTGATGATTTCTTTTCGGGCGAAGGTGCGGCGGGGGACAAATTGCGCACCATCTTCACCGTGGGTGATTACAAGCAGGCGATTTTTGGCTTTCAGGGCACGAGTCCTGAAAATTTCCGTAAGGCGAGCGAGCGAGTCAAGGCCGCCATGCAGGGTGCGGCGCAAAATGCGCTGGAATCGCGCCGAAAAAACGCGCCGCATAATTTGCAGACCCCCGATCTGCGGCAGAGTTTCCGCACATCGCAGCCCGTGCTCACCTTTGTTGATCAGGTGATTGAAGCGATCGGGATTGGCGCATTCGGCCTGACCGAACATAGTCCGCATATCGGCGCGGATCGTGCCGGCCTGGTGACCTTGTGGAGCCCGGTGCGGACGGGCGGCACGGCGGGTGAAGGTGAGGATAACGCGGCCGAGGGTGATGAGGGGGCCGAAGGTTGGCTCGCCCGACATGACCGGCTGATGGCAGACCGGATCGCCGAACAGGTGGCAAACTGGATGAGGGATCAGCCGTTCATTCTGGAAAAGGGGCACAGTCGGCCCGCGCGCCCCGGTGATATCATGGTGCTGGTTCGCAAAAGGCGCGAACTGGCTGCGTTAATCGTCGCTCGCCTTCATGCGCGCGGTGTTCCCGTGGCAGGTGTTGACCGCTTGCGGCTGGGTGCGCCGCTGCCGGTGAAGGATCTGATGGCGGCTTTGCGTTTTGCCGCACAACCGCTGGATGATCTCAACCTTGCCAATCTGCTCGCCTCGCCTTTGATCGGGTGGAGCCAGGACGATTTACTGGCGCATCTGCCCCGCGCGGCGAAAACGCGGCTGTGGCACCATTTGCGCGAAAGCGATGCCCCGCTGGTTGCAGAAACAGTCGCGAAGCTGCGCGAATTGCTGGCGCTGGCCGACTTCGAAACCCCGCAATCCATGTTGCAATGGATGTTGGTGGGGCCATGGCAGGGCCGCCGTGAATTGGTGGCGCGGCTGGGGCGACAGGCGAACGATCCGATTGATGAATTGCTCAATGCGGGTTTCGCCTATGAGGCGGTGCATACTCCATCGCTCGCAGGTTTCATCCATTGGTTCGATACGGGTGAGGGTGAGTTGAAGCGCGACGCGGGCGAAGCGCCCGATCAGGTGCGCGTGATGACCGTGCATGGTTCCAAGGGGTTGCAGGCACCCATCGTGATTCTGGCCGATGCCACCGGCAAGCCTGGTGATGCGGGCGCGCTGGAACTGGAAGAAGTGGCACTGGGCGACGACGAACCGCGCGTGGTGCCTTTGCCCAGTCTTTCGAAGGATGAACGCAGGGGCAGGGTGGAAGAAGCGCAGGCAGCGCGTGAGACCGCCGCGCTGCAGGAACATTGGCGGTTGCTTTATGTTGCCATGACGCGCGCGGAAGAGGCGCTGTTTATCGGTGGTTCTTTGTCAACGCGCGAGAAAGAGGTGCATGCCGATAGCTGGTATGCGCGGCTTGCGCCCCTGTTCGAGGCGGAGGCGGAAGAGGACCCCATCTGGCGCGCCCGGCGCGAATTGGGCCGCCGGGCGGTTTCTGCTGCTGCTTCGGCGGCATCAGGCGTAGAAGAAAGGGCGCAATTGCCGCAATGGGCGCTGACTCCAATCGGCCCGGAACCACGCCCGCCACGTCCGCTGGCCCCTTCTTCCTCCGGGGAGGAACAGGGTACTGATCCGCCCCTGCCGTCCGAACAGGCGCAAGTGGCCGCGCGGCGCGGCACTTTGATCCATCGCCTGCTGGAACGCCTGCCTGATCTTGCGCCTGAAACGCGCAGTGATGCTGCGACCAATTGGCTGGCGCGGCAGGCCAGCGATCTGGACGTGGCTGATCGGGCAGAGATGGTCGATCGCGCGCTGGATGTGCTGTCGGTTTCGGAATTTGCCGATGTTTTCGGCCCCCGAGCCTTGGCTGAAGTGCCCTTGGCCGCGACGCTGGATCACGAGGTGATTGTGGGCACGATTGATCGGCTGCTGGTCGAGGATGACCAGATCACCGTGGTCGATTTCAAGACCGCGCGCCGACCGCCTGAGTCGCTGGAGCAGGTGCCGCAATCGACTCTGCGACAGATGGCGTCCTATGTCGCGGCGTTGGAAGTGATCTATCCCGGCAGGCAGGTGAGGGCGGGTGTGCTCTACACCCAGATGCCGCAATTGATCGAACTGCCTGCTGATCTGCTGGCGGCGCAAAAAACACGCTTTTCCACCGAACAGCAAAGCTTGGGCGATCTGCCCATTGAGTGATGCGGAAAAATTCCTACCTTGGGATTAACACAGTTCAGGAGAATGAATATGCCGACCATTGCAGTGACTGATGGCAGCTTCAAAAGCGATGTGCTGGATGCTGACAAGCCGGTTCTGGTCGATTTCTGGGCCGAATGGTGCGGCCCCTGCAAAATGATCGGTCCGGCTCTGGAAGAGCTGAGCGATGAGATGGCTGACCAGGTGACCATCGCCAAGATAGACATAATGGAAAACCCCGAAATCCCCGGCAGTCTGGGCGTACAGGGTATCCCCTATCTGGCGCTGTATAAAGGCGGCGAAAAGGTGGCTGAAGTCACCGGTGCCCGCCCTAAAATGGCGCTGAAACAGTGGATTGAAAGCGTCCTTTAATCCATTTTCTGATACAGCGCGGCGAGGTTTTCCCACAATTCGGGGCTTGCCGCGCCGATCAAACCTTTGCGGTCCCACTCATCCACGCGATAGGGTGATCCATCGGGGCGCGCGGCCATGCCGCCCGCTTCATTGAGCCACAGCACGCCCGCCGCATGATCCCAGGCCAGCGTGCGTTCGAAGATTGAGACATCATTTTGCCCTAGCGCCAGCCGCGGATATTGTTCGGCGGCGCAGCGCGGAATGTCGACTAGCGCATAATGCGGGGCGATGTGGCGCTTCACCTCCTCGCGCTGGCTCTCATCCATGAAGATGAGAGAGATCGCCGCAATTGGCGGCGCGGCACCGCTGGCTTGTGCCTGCACCCGCTCACCATTAACCCACGCGCCTTGCCCACAATGCGCCATGCAAAAGCGCCCGGTCAGACAATCGTAGATCCAGCCCGATTGGGTCACGCCACCTTCTGAACGGGCCAGCAAGATACCAAAAGGCGCGCGTCCAGCGGCGAAATTGTTGGTTCCATCCAGCGGATCGATGATCCAGCAAGGGCCAGACAAGTGATCCGTCACGGCCGGGTCAGCATGCACGGCCTCTTCGCCTACGACCGCCACGCCAGGTTGCAGCCGACTTAGCGCTTCGGAGAGGTATTCTTCGACCTCGCGATCGACGACTGTGACGATATCGTCCTTGGCCTTCTCCTCGATCTCATGCTCGGCAAGGTTACGCCAGCGCGGCATGATCGCCCGCTCTGACACAAAGCGCATCATGCTGAGGATTTCATCGTCAAGGGTGCTTTGCACCACAGATCTCCGGCTGGTTTGGCGTTTCGTCCACGCTCGCCTATTCTGCGGCTCTGTTCAACCGGAACGGAGGGGAGACGAGATGAATATACCCGATTACATACTCAAGGCAGGGGCTGTCATGGCGGCGGGGGTTGCCCTTGTCGCTGGTTCAGGTGCTTCGGCCCAGCAATCCCGCCTGTGCGAAGTCGATCAAGTCGCGGTGTTCGCAAATCGCATTCATGTAAAATGCGTCCCGATTGCGAGCGCGGCCTATACAAAGGACATTCCATATTACGCCATGGCGACCAGCAAACCCAAGGTCTTGATAGATAACATAATAGCCTTGGCTGTGGGCGCGAAGGTGACGCGCAAACCGCTGCGTATCTGGATGGATATGAGCGACTACAGCAGTGTGCCGGGGTGCAAGGGCAGTAATTGCCGCCGATTGGTTGCCGCCGCCCTTGAATGATCAGGAGCGGTAATCCGCATTGATCGAGATGTAACCATGCGTCAGGTCGCAGGTCCAAACGGTCGCGCTGCCTTCACCCAGGCCCAGATCGACAGTGATATCTATCTCGTGCCCTTTGAGATGTGTTGCCACGGGTGCCTCATCGTAATCGGCACAGGGTAGGCCGTTTTTCGCGGCCCATACGCCCCCGAAACCGATCGAGAGCTTGTCCCGGTCGGCCGGCTCGCCCGCCTTGCCCACGGCCATGACCACGCGGCCCCAATTGGCATCCTCGCCCGCAATGGCGGTCTTGACCAGTGGCGAGTTGGCGATGGAAAGTGCTATGCGCCGCGCGCTGCCATCGCTGACCGCGCCACTTACGGAAATGGCGATGAATTTGCTTGCCCCTTCGCCATCGCGCACCACCAATTGCGCCAGTTGGCGGCACAGATCGTTCAGCGCGGCAGCAAAGGCGTCCGCACCCGTATCGTCAAAGTCGGTCAGTACCGCATTGCCAGCTTTCCCCGTGGCGAAAGCCATCACCGTATCGCTGGTGGAGGTGTCGCCGTCCACCGTGATGCAGGAGAATGTGGCTTCGTTCGCCGCGCTCAGCAACTCTTGCAGGAATTGAGGCGCGACCGCTGCATCGGTAAAGATATAGCCCAGCATGGTTGCCATATCTGGCGCGATCATACCGCTTCCCTTGATAAACCCAACCAGCTCCACCCGTGTATCGCCAATCATCGCGCTGACATGCGCACCCTTGGCGAAAGTATCGGTGGTGGAGATGGCCAGCGCGGCATCTTCCCAGCTGCACGGTTCAGCAGTGAGGGCGGCGGTCACCCCCTCGCGTGCCTTGTCCTTGGGCAGGGGAACGCCAATCACGCCGGTAGAGGAGACAAACACCTGCTCTGCCGGGCAGCCCAGATGGCTTGCCACCTGGTCCATGATCTGTTCCACGGTCTCTCGCCCGCGATAGCCGGTAAAGGCGTTGGCATTGCCGGCATTGACAATTTGCGCGCGTGCCGTGCCCTGCTCCACATTCTGACGGCTCAGTTCGACTTCGGAGGATGCACATGCGCTCTGCGTGAACACACCGGCTACCGATGTGCCCTCTGTCAGTTCGGCATAGGTCAGATCGGCACGGTCCCAATTCTTGTAACGCGCCCTTGCCACGCGCAGCGTGACGCCCGCGATCTGGGGCATTTGGGGGAAGGGTAAGCCGAGGGGTGAGCGTTGAAGGTCCATTCATGCCCGCTAGCGCGCCAATCAAGCACAGTAAATGCGGTATTGATGGTGGACGAATGGCCGCAGAATGCATATCTTGCCCGCCGTAATGCTTCGCCGCCTTCTTACCTGCCTTGCGCTGATTACCGGCCTTGCCGCTGTGACAGCGCCTGCCAGCGCCACGTTGGCAGAGGTATTATGCTGCGAATCCAGCATCAGCGCCGGTGCATCGGATGATCGCGCAGAACAGCGCGGCGGCTGCCCGGAACGTGATCGGGCCGGTCCCGTCGATGCGATTTCTGCCGGTGCTAAGCCTGCGCACCGGGCCAAAAGACTGATCCATCCGCCTGTTATTTACGGCGTCGATCGCGCTTACGAATAAGCGCACACTCGAAATCTTCTAAAAATCCCCTTCGGCAGCCCGCCCATATGCGCGGCTGCCTGCCCTCACAAATTCAAGTTCCGTCAGGAAACCCGCAAATGTTTCAATCCATCGCCAAATCACTGTTCGGCAGTTCCAATGATCGTTACGTCAAATCAATCGGAAAAATCGTCAACCAAATCAATGTTCTGGAACCACAAATCCAGGCACTGTCGGATGAAGAACTGAAAGCGCAGACGGACAAGTTTCGTCGTCAATTGGATGATGGCGCTTCGCTGGACGATATTCTGCCCGAAGCTTTCGCCACTGTGCGAGAAGCATCGGTGCGTGTGTTGGGAATGCGCCATTTCGATGTCCAGATGATTGGCGGCATCGTGCTGCATCGCGGCGAAATCGCGGAAATGCGCACGGGTGAGGGTAAGACGTTGGTCGGTACGCTGGCGACCTATCTCAACGCCATCGCGGGCAAGGGCGTACACGTCGTGACGGTGAATGATTATCTCGCCCGACGCGATGCGGAATGGATGGGGCAACTATACAGCTGGCTGGGCCTGACGGTGGGCGTGATCGTGCCTAATCTGAACGAATATCAGCGCCGCGAAGCCTATAATTCGGACATCACTTACGCCACCAATAATGAACTTGGTTTCGATTATCTGCGGGACAATATGAAGCACAGCCGGGACCAGATGGTGCAGCGGCCGTTCAACTTCGCCATCGTCGATGAAGTCGATTCGATCCTGATTGACGAGGCGCGGACACCGCTGATTATCTCTGGACCGACCGAGGACAAGTCCGACCTTTATGTCGCGGTCGATAAAATTGTGAAGGAAGTCCAGCCCGATTGGTACGAGGCGGATGAGAAAACCAAGAACATCACCTGGACCGAAGATGGCACCGATGCGGTTGAAGAACTGCTGAAGCAGGCGGGTCTGCTGGAAACCGACAATTTGTATGATGTCGAAAACACGCAGGTGGTCCATCACCTCGATCAGGCGCTGAAAGCCAACATCATGTTCAAGCGTGATACGGATTACATCGTGAAGGATGACAAGGTCATCATCATCGATGAATTTACTGGGCGCATGATGGATGGTCGCCGTTGGTCTAACGGGTTGCATCAGGCGGTTGAAGCCAAGGAAGGCGTGAAGATCGAGCCTGAGAATCAGACTATGGCGTCGATCACCTTCCAAAATTACTTCCGCATGTATCCCAAGCTGGCCGGGATGACCGGCACGGCTGCGACCGAAGCGGCCGAATTCTGGGACATTTACAAGATGAATGTGGTGGAAATTCCCACCAATGTGCTGGTCCAGCGGATCGACGAGGAAGACGAGTTCTACAAGAACACGATCGACAAATTCGGCGCGATTGCCAAGGCGATCAAGGAAAAGAATGAGATCGGCCAGCCCGTGCTGGTGGGCACAGTCTCGATCGAAAAGTCCGAATTGCTCAGCCAGTTTTTGGACAAGGAAGGCGTGAAGCATGAAGTGCTGAATGCGCGCCAGCATGAACGTGAAGCGCATATTGTGGCGCAGGCGGGCCGGTTGGGTGCGGTGACAATTGCCACCAATATGGCGGGCCGCGGCACCGATATTCAGCTGGGCGGCAATGTGGAATTCCGCATTGGTGATGAATTGAGCGACACGCCCGAAGGGCCTGAGCGCGACGCAGCGATTGAGGAGATCAAGGCCGAAGTGGGCGCAGAAAAACAGCGTGTTCTGGATGCAGGCGGTTTGTTCGTGCTGGGTACTGAGCGCCATGAAAGCCGCCGGATCGATAACCAGCTGCGGGGCCGTTCGGGTCGCCAGGGTGACCCCGGCCTGTCACGCTTTTACCTGTGCCTGGAAGACGATCTGCTGCGTATCTTCGGGCCGGATACTTTGTTTTCCAAGATGATGAATTCCAACCTTGCTGATGGTGAGGCGATTGGTTCCAAATGGCTGTCAAAAGCCATCGAAACCGCCCAGAAAAAGGTCGAGGCACGCAATTATGACGTGCGCAAACAGGTGGTTCAGTACGATGACGTGATGAACGACCAGCGCAAGGTTATCTATGAACAGCGCGGCGAGATCATGGAAGCGGATAAGGTTGATGACGTGGTGGAAGATATGCGCCACGATACGATCAATTCGCTGGTGGGTGAAGCTTGCCCATCCGGATCCTATCCCGAACAATGGGATGCAATGGGCCTGAAGGAAAAGGTTAGCGAAATCTTCGGGATCGATTTCCCGTTTGAGGATTGGCTGGAAGAAGAACACGTCGAGCCTGAACTGTTCGAAGAACGCATCCGTGCCGCCACCGATGAGATGATGGCGCAGAAAGTTACGGCGAACGAGCCAGACTTCTGGCGACAGGTTGAAAAATCGATCCTGCTGGAACGGCTGGATTTCCACTGGAAAGAACACCTCGCCACGCTGGATGCCTTGCGTCAGGTGGTGTGGCTGCGCGCCCATGCGCAGAAACAGCCTATCAATGAATATAAGCAGGAAGCCTTTGGCCTGTTCGAACGCATGCTGGACACGCTGCGTGAAGACGTAACGCGCATTTTGGCGCGGGCTGAAATCCAGGCGCAGCCGCCGGTACAGACGCAGGCATTGCCCGATCTGCCTGATTTTTTGACCGGCCATATCGATCCGCTGACGGGACTGGAGGATTCGAATGACGGGGATGGTTCGGCAGAACGCCCCGCATTGTTCGGATCGCTAGCCGGATCGCCGCGAGCTGCTGCCAGCCCTGGTGGTGCGAATACGGAAAATCCGTTCGAAGGGCTGGATATCAGCCGTAATGCGCCATGCCCTTGTGGCTCAGGCAATAAGTACAAACATTGTCACGGCGCGGCCGGTGGTCGGGTGAGTGCCTGAGGGATCGTTCGGTGTGCGGGCAGGGCTGACTGAATGATCGGACTGGTCCCGCTGGCACTGGTTGCAGGCTTTTTCATCACCGCACTGCTCTATGCGGCGGTGGGGTTTGGGGGCGGGTCAACCTATGCTGCGCTGCTGGCGTTGTCGGGGTTTGACTATCGCCTGTTGCCGCTGTTGGCGCTGATCTGCAACATCTTGGTGGTGGCAGGTGCCACGTTACGGTTTGCGCGTGCGGGAATAACCCCATGGCGTGGTGCGTTGTTGATGACCGCGCTGGCCGCACCTGCTGCCCTTCTGGGGGGGCTGACCCCGATTTCGCAAAGTGTCTTTGTCCTGCTGCTGGGGTCCAGCCTGCTACTAACCGGCCTGACCATGCTGCTGCCTGTCTTGCAAGGTGTGGAGGCGCAGCCGACACGGCTGGCCCGCTATATGCCGCTGCTGGCCGCGCCGCTGGGCTATCTGGCAGGGCTGGTGGGGATTGGCGGGGGGATATTCCTTGCACCTTTGCTGTACCTCACCCGCTGGCGCGACGCGCGGGCGATTGCCGCCACGGCCAGCCTGTTCATCCTCGTCAATTCGGCCTTTGGGCTTGTCGGGCAAATGTTGAAGCACGGCCCGGAATTATTCGGGCAGGCGATCTATGGCGGCTTGCCTTTGCTGCTGGCGGTAGTTGTCGGCGGCCAGATCGGCAGCCTGCTGGCGGTGCGTTTGCTGCCCCAACGCCTGATCCGCTGGCTGACGGCTGCACTGGTGATCTGGGTTGGCGGACGGCTGTTGCTGGGGCTTTAGACCAGAAGCGTCCTGCGCGCGGTACTGGGCGCCCAAAAAGGGCATACATTCTCAGCGGTGTTGGAAGAAAGTGGCTCCCCGAGTAGGATTCGAACCTACGGCCAAGTGATTAACAGTCACCTACTCTACCGCTGAGCTATCGGGGAGCAGCCTGTACGGCAGGGGTGCGCCTATATGGGCGGTGGATTCGTTTGGCAAGAGGGCTAAACAATGAATTGTTCAGCCACGATCCTTTCATCCAGCGCATGACCCGGATCGAACAGCAGGGTCAGTTCACATTCGCGGGCGATTTCCAGCGAAACTTCTGCAATGTCGCGCAATTCCTTTTGATCCGCCACCGCCGAAACCGGGCGCTTTATTGGTTCCAGAATGCGGAATTTCACCCGGCTGCGATCGGGCAAAATCGCGCCATCCCAGCGGCGCGGGCGGAAGGCGCTGATCGGGGTGAGGGCGAGTGTTTGCGAATCGAGAGGAAGAATCGGGCCGTTGGCAGAAAGATTATAGGCGGTGGAACCTGCCGGCGTTGCCAGCAGCACACCATCGCATACCAGCTCTTCAATCCGCACCCGGTCATCCACGCTGACCTCTATCTTCGCGGTCTGGCGCGTTTCACGCAGCAGGGACACTTCATTGATCGCCCGCCAATCCACGGTCTCGCCGGTTTGCGTCACCGCATGCATCAGCAGCGGTGCGATGGCGACAGAGCGTGCGCTGGCCAGCCGATTGACCAGATTTGCGCCATTGCGATAGCGGTTCATCAGGAAGCCGACCGTGCCCAGATTCATGCCATAAACCGGGATCAGTCGTCCTGAATCAAGCATGCCGTGCAGCGTTTGGAGCATGAAACCATCGCCACCCAGAACGACCACGGAGTCTGCCTCTGCAATCGGCACCCAGTCAAGCTGATCGAGCAGCGTGGCATAGGCTTCCTGCGCACGCGGTGTGTCTGACGCAATCAGGGCCAGCTTTTTGAAATCTTTAATATTGGCCACCGGTCCGCCTTTTCGCCCTGCGTCGGCGTATCCCTATTGGGGGTTGTCCCATTTTTCAACGTATCGGATTTGCACAGCGATTTTATGTTCAGGATAGGCTAGCCATAAGGGATGGATCTTGAAAGCCCTCTATTTGCCACAGCCGGACGAATTGGACTGCCCTCAAAAATTGAACTGGCGCTGGAAAATGAACTGCCAGCCGCATTGTATCGCGGCGAGATTGAGGTGCTGTTCCAGCCGCAATTTGCCTGTGCAGGCGGGCACATGGTCGGGGCCGAAGCTCTGGCACGTTGGAGGCACCCGACGCTGGGCGTGATCGGTGCAGATCAATTGTTCACCATTGGGGGGCGAGCAGGGCAGGTTGCGGCCCTGTCACGCCATGTGATTGTACGGGCGCTGGATATGGCGCGCAGCTGGCCTGCAAATCTGCACTTGTCGCTTAACGTCACGCCGCAAGAGCTGGAGGACCCGCGTTTCGCGCGTGACTTTGCGCAAATCGTGGCACGTTCGGGTATCGCTCCGCAGCGGCTGATGCTGGAAATTACAGAGGATTTGCTTGTGCAAGACGTAGCCACGGCGGGGAAAGCACTGGCTGCCCTGCGGCAGACTGGTCTGCGTGTTGCGCTGGATGATTTTGGTGCTGGTTTCTGCAATTTTGCCTATCTCAAGCAGTTGCCTATGGATGCGATCAAGCTGGATCGTAGCATGGTGGAGGGTGTGTGCCGTGATCCTCGTGACCGCGCCGTGCTGCGTGCGATCGTGGCGTTGGCCGTTGCGCTGGAATTGGACGTGGTGGCAGAGGGTGTCGAGACAGAGGCCCAGCGCGATGTGGTGGTGGATGAAGGCTGCACCTATTGGCAGGGATTTTTGCAGGCCGAACCGATGAGCAGCGATGCGATGATGGAACTGGCGGCGGGTTAACCCGCTTTGCGGCTTTTGCGCACAATCGCGCTCAACCCCTTGGTCAGCTGGAACAATCCGTTCAGTCGGCTTCGCGGATCGCCCCAGGCGCGTTCAATCACCAGCTTCATATCGGGGCGCAATTTGGCGGTACCCTGCAACCGGTCAACATAGGCGAGCAGACCTGCGGGATCGGGGAAGTCATCCTTGTGGAAGGTCACAAGTGTACCGCGTGCGCCGACGTCAATCTTGGCGATATTCGCCTCTATCGCCTGATGCTTGATCTCTATCAGTCTCACCAGATTTTGTGTCGCATCGGGCAAGGGGCCGAAACGGTCGATCATTTCGGCGGCCATTGCCTCGATCTCGCCCTTATCCTTGGCATCGTTCAAACGGCGATAAAGCGCCATACGCACAGCCAGATCGGGCACGTAATCCTCTGGAATCATGATCGGCGCATCGACGGTGATTTGGGGGCTGAGTCCGGTGCTGTCACGCTCCAGCCCAGCATCGCCCGCCTTGGCCGCCAGAATCGCATCCTCCAGCATGGATTGATAGAGTTCAAAGCCGACCTCGCGGATATGGCCGGATTGTTCATCGCCCAGAAGATTGCCCGCGCCGCGAATATCCAGATCGTGGCTGGCGAGCTGGAAGCCTGCTCCCAGCGAATCGAGATCGCCCAGCACCTTCAGTCGCTTTTCAGCCACCTCGGACAGCTGCACGTCCTTTTCATAGGTCAGATAGGCATAGGCGCGTAGTTTTGCGCGGCCCACGCGCCCGCGCAGCTGGTAAAGCTGGGCCAGACCAAAGCGATCCGCACGATGGATGATGATGGTGTTGGCGCTGGGGATGTCGAGCCCGGATTCGACGATGGTGGTGGACAGCAGCACCTCATATTTGCGGTCGTAGAAGGCGCTCATTCGCTCTTCCACTTCGCCCGGTGCCATTTGGCCATGGGCGGTCACAACTTTTACCTCGGGCACATGCTCGCGAAGCCATTCCTCCACCTCTGCCATGTCGGAAATGCGCGGTACGACGATGAAGCTTTGCCCGCCGCGATGGTGTTCGCGCAGCAAAGCCTCACGCATCACCATATCGTCCCACTCCATCACATAGGTGCGTACGGCCAGCCGATCGACCGGGGGGGTCTGGATGGTTGAGAGTTCGCGCATGCCGCTCATCGCCATTTGCAGCGTACGCGGGATGGGCGTTGCAGTCAGGGTGAGGACGTGGACGTCGGCACGCAGCTGCTTCAACCGCTCCTTGTGATTGACGCCGAACCGCTGCTCTTCATCCACGATCACCAGCCCCAGATTGCGGAATTTTGTGCTCTTGGACAGGATCGCGTGGGTGCCGATCACAATATCGACGTCGCCCTTTTCCAGTCCATCGCGCGTGTCCGCCATTTCCTTGGCCGGGACGAGACGAGAGAGCCGCCCGACATTGAGTGGGAAACCGGCAAAGCGTTCAACAAAATTGGTGTAGTGCTGGCGTGCCAGCAGCGTGGTGGGGGCCACCACGGCGACCTGCTGCCCGTTCATCGCGGCGACAAAGGCCGCGCGCAGGGCAACCTCTGTCTTGCCAAAACCCACATCGCCGCACACCAGGCGATCCATCGGGCGGCCACTTTCCAGATCGCCCAGCACATCGTTGATGGCGCGATCCTGATCCTCTGTCTCTTCCCAAGGAAATTTCTCGACGAACTGATTGTACGGCCCATCTTCGGCCGCCAGCACGGGGGCTTTTTTTAACGCGCGTTGCGCTGCCACCAGCATCAGGTCGCCCGCGATTTCGCGGATGCGTTCCTTCAGCCGCGCGCGGCGTTTCTGCCAGGCTTCGCCGCCCAGCCGGTCCAACATGACCGCGTCCTCGGACGAGCCGTAGCGGGTGAGGACATCGATGTTCTCGACCGGGATATAGAGCTTATCGCCACCCCGATATTCCAGCATCACGCAATCATGCTGGCTCTTGCCCACGGCCACGGGTTCCAGCCCCAGATATTTGCCGATACCGTGTTCGACATGGACCACCAGATCGCCCCTGCCCAATGCGGACAATTCGGCCAGGAAAGCATCGGAATTCTTGCGTTTGCGCGAACGGCGGACCAGCCGATCGCCCAGCAGATCCTGCTCTGTCAGTAGTTCCAGCTGGTCATTGGCAAAGCCAGTGTCGAGCGGCAGGACCATCGCCACCGCCTGCGCGCGGCCAGACCCCTTGGCAGCAGATAACCCCAGTGCTTCCTGCCAGCTTTCGGCCAGCCTCGTTTCTGCGCCTGCTTCGGACAGGATGGAGGCGATGCGCGCCCTGCTGCCTTTGGAATAGGCGGCCAGAAGCGGGCGCTTGCCCGATTTTGCCAGCGTATCCAGATGTTTGGCCGCAGCTTCATAGACATTGTCACCGCGCGCACGTTCGGGCGCGAAATCGCGCGCTGACCCAAAGCCGAAATCAACCACCTTGTCGCTAGGTGGTTCAGCAAAAATCACGCTGCGATGGACGGTGTGGGCTTCCAGCAGGCGCGCAAACTCATCTGCCGTCAGATAGAGTGAATCTTTTTCCAAGGGACGATAGGAACCCGCTGCCTGACCCGCCACCCTCTGGCGCGAGTCGTGGTAATCGGTGATATCCTTGAAGCGTTCTTCGGCGGCGTTGGCGGCACCGCCGTCAATGACCACCAGATCGCCATCGCCAAGGTAATCGAACAAACTCGCCAGCCGATCTTCCAGCAGCGGCAGCCAATGCTCCATTCCTGCCAGCCGCCTGCCATCGCTGACTGCTTCATAGAGCGGGTCCTGCGTGGCGGTTGCACCGAACATCTCACGATATTTGCTGCGGAACCGCTTGATCGTGTCATCATCCAGCAGCGCCTCTGACGCGGGCAACAGCAAATGCTGCTTCAGCGTGCCGGTGCTCATCTGCGTGGTCGGATCGAACAGGCGCAGGCTTTCCAGCTCATCGCCAAAGAAATCGAGCCGCAGCCCCTGATCGAGCGAGGAAGGGAAGATATCGACGATCGATCCGCGCAGCGCATATTCGCCATGATCGATCACGGTGTCGTTGCGCGAATACCCTTGCCGTTGCAGCAGCGCGGACAGGCTTTGATGCCCGATCACGGTGCCCTGTTTGAATTCGCGCACGCTTTCCCGAATGCGGAACGGGGTCAGCACGCGCTGGGTCACGGCATTGATGGTGGTGACCAGCAATTGCGACCCGGCTTTTCCGGATTGCAGGCGGAACAGAGCCGAAAGGCGCTGTGCACTGATCGACAGGGCAGGGCTGGCCCGGTCATAGGGCAGGCAGTCCCAGGCCGGAAATTCGATCACTTCCAGTTCCGGTGCAAAATATCGTGCAGCCTCGCTGACAGAGCGCATGGCGGCATCATCGGGCACGATAAATACCGCGCGGCCAGTCGCAGCGCGCGCCAGGTCGGCCATCACTAGCGGCTGCGCGCCGCGCGCGACAGAGGACAGCGTCAGCGCATTTTTGGCGGAAAGGATGCGGGAAATATCAGGCATTGTCAGAGCAAAAACTGGCGGGGTTTCGGCGATCAGCGCGGAATATCGACGTAATCGAGCTGCTGCATCAATTCCATCCTCTCGCCCTGGAACCGCGGTGGGGTGGGCTGTGTTTGCAGCGCCCATGCCATGACATCTACGTCATCTTCTTCCAGCAACGCCTCAAACCAGGTGAGCGCAGCCTCATCCCAGCCATCGGCATAGCGATCAAAATAGCCGCCCATCATGTAATCGGCTTCGCGCGTGCCGCGATGCCATGCGCGGAATTTGGCGCGGGCCATACGGGCTTCATTGGTCAGGGCTTGGGGCATGGAAAAGGGGCGCCGTTCTTTTGGAGATACAGGCGCCCCTCTGTCCGATCATGCGCCCTCGATCAAGGGCTGGTTAGCATCAGGGATGTGTGTGGCTGTATGTGACCATGGAATTGACCACGATTTCCCCATCCTCTGCCCAGATTTTTTTCGCTTCCTCTTCCGACCCGGCGATTTTGATAAGGGCTTCGCGGAAGGCGACGCGTTCTGGCGCATTATGCTGGTCCAGCGTGGCCATGCCGCGCGGCAATTCAAGCACCATCATAATGTCCCACGGGCCGGCCATCATCCAGTGGATGGTTGGGCGTTTCAGCCCTGCTTCATCTGTTGCTGGGCCAAAATACTTCTCGCCCATTTCTGCCCAGCGCCCATCCTTCCCGTTTTTGAGCTTGAGTAGCTCGATACGGTAAGTGGTGCGGGCATCTTCCTCATCCTGCGCAAAGGCGGGTGTGGTCAAAAGGATGGCCGAAGCTGCCGCCAGGCCCAGTGCATATTTCTTGAACATAGTTCATTCCCCCGTTTAGGTTCTGCGGCCCTAGGGTAATGGCAATTTCATACCGCAAATTGATCTGGCGGGATGCTGCCTGTCCGGGGTTAGACGCCTAAAATTGCGTGGTGGCAAGCATCAGGCTATATTTCACGAAGCATCGCTATGATTTCGGCTGTGGGATGCCCGACCATTTCTTTGGGCAGCTCGCAATAGAGTACATCGTTCAATTGCTTGTGCCAGTGCCGTCTCAATTCGCCCAGCGTGCGCGGTGCGGCGAACACTACCAGTCGTTCGATCTGGCCCGCCACGGCTTGTGTATTCAGCCATTCAGCCACCGCAGCGGCGTGGGCATCCTCCTGCAAAAGGCTGTCCTGTGGATTGCGTGCGCCGGAATAATGGTGAACGCCAGAGCTTTTATTGCTCTCATCCAGCAGGGGGGTGGGCATTGCGATCAATTCAGGCTGCGCATCATCGCCCTGGTTGCGGTAGAGTTCAAACTTCTCGCCATCGATCAGCGCGATCAAAATTCCGTGGGGTAGCAACATTGCTCTTACCTCCATCCAACCCGCGCAGGAAAGACGCAAATCCGACCGGTTGTCCATGCGCTAAGTCAAATCTGGCGAATCTCATGCCGATGCCGCTATGAAGGTCTGATGCGCCCCGAAGCACTCAACCCTTTATTTGTCGAAAGCGATGCGCTGGATGGCGTAGGGCCGAAATTGCGCAAGCCGCTGGAGAAGCTGGGCCTGACCCGCGTGCGCGATATTGCCTATCACCTGCCCGAACGGTTTGTGACACGGCGCGCGGTAGAATCGCTGGATGATGCGGCGGAGGGGGAGCAGATCGTGATCGCGCTGACCCCGACCGAACATCGCGCCGCGCGCAATAATCGCGGGCCATATCGCGTATTGGCGCAGGACAGTTTGGGCAATATCTGCGCGCTGACTTATTTCGGGCGCGCATCTTATACCGCGAAAAAGCTGTTGCCAGTGGGGGAGAAACGCTGGGTCGCCGGGCGGCTGGATCGCTTTGGCGATATGCTGCAAATCGTCCACCCCGACCATGTCGAGACAGAGAGCGGCGAAACGCTCGCTCGCCTGAACGAGCCGGTGTATGGCCTGTCCGAAGGATTGACCCAGCCGCGTGTCACCGCGCTGGTGGCGCAGGCATTGGCGCGTCTGCCCGAATTGCCCGAATGGATCGAGCCATCGCAGTTTGAGAAAGCGGGCTGGCCCGCATGGCGGGATGCCCTGAATCTGGCGCATAAGGATGAGCATAAATCGGCCCGCGACCGGCTGGCCTATGATGAACTGCTCGCCAATTCGCTCGCGCTGCTGCTGGTGCGGGCGGATAATCGCCGCCGCAAGGGGCAAGGCCTGAAGGGGGGCGGGCATTTGCGCGACAGGTTGCAATTGCCCTTTCCACTAACCGGCGCGCAGACCCGCAGCATTGCCGAAATCGAAGGTGATATGGCGCAGGATGCGCCCATGCTGCGCTTGCTGCAGGGTGATGTTGGTGCCGGTAAGACAGTCGTCGCGCTCGAAGCCATGCTGGTGGCGAATGAGGCGGGCAAGCAGGCGGCATTGCTCGCGCCCACTGAAATCCTCGCCCGCCAGCATTATGAAACGATTCGCAGCATGGCCGCACCGACGGGTGTCGAGGTTGCGCTGCTGACAGGGCGCGACAAGGGCAAGGCGCGCGAAAGCATATTGATGGGGCTGATGGATGGCTCGATTGACATTGTCGTGGGCACCCATGCGATCTTTCAGGACAGCGTTTCATACAAGGATCTTGCGCTGGTGGTGATTGACGAACAGCACCGCTTTGGCGTCGCACAGCGGCTACAACTGGCCAGCAAGGGGCGGCAGACGCCGCATACACTTGCGATGACCGCAACGCCGATCCCGCGCACACTGACGCTGGCGCAATATGGCGAAATGGATGTCAGCCGGCTGGATGAAATGCCGCCGGGCCGCAAGCCGATCATCACTCGCGTTATGGCGATGGAGCGGATGGGCGAGGTTGTGGATGGCATCGCCCGCCATTTGCAGACCGGCCAGCAGGCATTCTGGGTTTGCCCCATGGTGCATGAAAGCGAGGTGGCCGATCTGGCTGCGGCAGAGTCGCGCTATGCATCACTGAAGGATCGGTTTGGCGATCAGGTTGTTCTGGTCCACGGCCAGATGAAGCCGGAAGAAAAAGATGCCGCCATGGAACGTTTTGTGGCGGGTGAAGCAGCACTGATGGTTGCCACCACGGTGATCGAGGTGGGGGTTGACGTCCCCAATGCTACGCTGGTGGTGGTCGAGCAGGCTGAACATTTTGGTCTTGCCCAATTGCATCAATTGCGCGGGCGCGTGGGGCGCGGCAGCGAGCAGGCCGTGTGCCTGCTGCTACGTGGAGACAGGCTATCGGAAACGGCAAAACGGCGGCTCGCTCTGATGCGCGAGACGCAGGATGGCTTCCGTATAGCGGAGGAGGATCTGGAACTGCGTGGCGGGGGTGAATTGCTGGGTACGCGCCAATCGGGCGATACGCCCTTTCGGGTGGCGGATCTGGAACAGATCACACGCCTGTTGCCTGCCGCCCATGCCGATGCACGATTGCTGATGGAGCGGGATGGGGGGCTTAATTCACCGCGTGGAGAGGCAGCGCGGATATTGCTCTATCTGTTCGAACGCGATTGGGGCGTGCAATTGCTGCGGGGGGGTTAGCGGTTCAACAGCCGTGTCACCAACGCCTTGGCAGCCGCATCCACATCGGCCCAGGTCAGTGCAAATCCCTCATCACCGCCATAATAGGGATCAGGCACCGCCTCCCCCTCACGTCCCGGCACCATATCCAGCAGCAGGCCCAGATGGGCGCTGGCATTATCGGGCGCGATGACCTGCAGATTGCGCAAATTCTGGTGGTCCATCGCAAAGATATGGGTGAAGCGGGTAAAGTCGGCGTGTTCCACCTGCCGTCCACGATAATGCGTGATGTTGATGCCCTTGATCGTTGCCATTTCAATGCTGCGCGGATCTGGTGGGGAACCGACATGGTATGCGGCCGTGCCTGCTGAATCTGCCTCTGCCTCCAACCCGGCTTCTTCACAGGCTGCACGAAAAGCGGCCTCTGCCAGTGGTGAACGGCAGATGTTACCAAGACAGACGAACAGAACTGATGGTTTGGTCATGCCGGTCTTTTAGCAAAATCAGCCGCGCTGTCGCTTGGGAGTTTTACCGTGACATCATCACCTTGATGAATTTGTATGGTGAAAACTGGTCGGGGAGAGAGGATTCGAACCTCCGGCCCCTGCCTCCCGAAGGCGCTTATCCTTAGCGCATATCGTTGATTATACAGTATTTATGCCTGGCAGGATATGCGTCGGTACCACATAATACGTTCATTTTTGGCTAAAAAGGTTCACTTTGAACCTAGGAGCACTGTCTTTGCGAAGGTTATGTGCAGATTGATGGGTTTGAGATTATCGACCAAGGTTACCTGAGGGTTGGTGAAGCACTTGGTTCAGGTGGACGTTCGAAAGTGTCGAGGGGTAAACCTGTGAGCTGGCTAATCCAGCTTTCTGATAAGCCCATAATAGCCTTAAGTTCGTCTGTTGGCATTCGATCGGCTTCGATTACCAGGTCAGCAACTCTTCGAAGAAGTAAAGGCTGTTCAAATGGAATACCAGCTGGCCCATCGAGGGGTTCATTCTTCCGCCATTTCTTCCTTGAGATTTCTTTATAGAGGTTGGTCACTTGGCGTTCGTCAAAAATTCCGAGGTCTTTGCAGCGATAGATCATCGCTTGGATCGCCACCTTCCAACGACGCTTCAAATCAACAAATGCATTGAGTCTTGGAGAATACACTTCGTTAGGAAAAGACTTGCGTGGCAGCAAAAAGGCTGCAGCAAACCTATCTGCCTCCTTTTCGATCGCTTTTAGACTGGCGGGGTCTTCAATGTCCTCTTGCGAAACCCACCTATGAGCACAGAGATGACCTAGCTCGTGAGCCACGTCAAAACGTGCACGAACAGCACTAGCCTTGTCCGAAGCAAGAAAGATAAATGGTCTATCGCCGTGCCAGAATGAAAATGCTTCGATCTTTTCCCCAGTCACTTCGACGCGACACACGATTACTCCCTTCGCTTCAAGTAATCGCACGGTGTTCGAAATCGGCCCAAGCCCCAGCCCAAAGTGTTCTCTCGTGGCTTCTGCCATCTCCTCAATTTCTTCTTCTGAAAATCGGCCATCGGCAGAGCTCGGCTCAAAATCTGGAAGGTCGACTGCGGGATAGTTGACGAGCGGAGAAAAGGTGTACGCAAGTTCACCAAGCCAGCGAGCATATATATTGCAGGCCATATTCCTTCTTTTGGTGTCCTGGCCTACCTTGCGATAGAATAAAGCGCTGACATTGCCGAATTTAGGCAGTTCTTCGCGAGTGAAGAAGTTAATAGGTTGCTGAAGGGCTTCCGCGATAGCTGCCATGGTTCCCGGCTCTGGCGTTTTACTGCCATTCTCGTACGCTGAGATAGACTGGCGTTTAACACCAACCTTGTCCGCCAATTCGGTTTGATTCCACCGCATGGCTAGTCGCGCTTCCTGAAGACGCGTGGGAATCAATCGCCGCCCGGAATCTAGTTCGCGGGCGGCGTTTGGGAACGGAACGATATTATCATTCACCGCCGGCATGGTCCCTCCTGTAACGCTCTACATCCTGCTTGAGTACAGCAAGTTCATCAGCATCAAAGTCTGTATCTTCAGCTGGTGGCCCTTCAGGTTCGATCGAATGAGGCATACCCATCAAATTTTCGCTTCGATACCTATAATCGGCCGCGTGGTCCGGGTCAGGGATACAAAGATGCGCGAAATTTAGAAGCTGGTGGCCATGAATCAGCAGAATGTGTGGTTCCATGCCCACAATCGTTCCGTCATCAAAGCCTGGCAGGTCGAGGAAGGGCTGATTAGCAATTCGCTTGTTTTGTCGGAAAAGGACATTCCGGGGTTGCTTTACTGGATCGCTTACTTGGCTGATGGTTACTACTGAGTGCGATGGCCTCAGCGCGAGATAGCGACCTGTCGGGCGTTCAAAATACTCCCAGGATTTGTCGAATGGCAGCGCTCCTGTATCGACCAAGCGGCTGAACGCAGCATCGACATACCATGCAACAATACGACCACGCTCTCCCCTCATAACAGCCGCCTCCAAATGCGGATTGTCAGCGATAAGCTCGTCCGCAGCACGATAGGCAGTTCTCAGGGTCTTGGGGATCAGCGGGCGGAGTACGCTCGGAAACTGATCTTCCAGAAAAATACGGGGATTGATAGTGCGGTTCATAAAGCGAAATCCGGATGCCAAGTCGACTGCGCAACCAAATGCGATATTTATATATATTTGTCAACCACACGCGAAAAAATGGCTGGATAATTTTATAAATCCCTCTTGTTTTCAAGCAAGTTTGGAACGATCTGGATACCTATTGTGAACCTGAAACCCCTGTCTTTTTTGTGCAAGGTTCAACAAGAACCTCAGGCCCCTGTCTTTTTTAAAGCTAAGTGTTTGAATTTATGGTCGGGGAGAGAGGATTCGAACCTCCGGCCCCTGCCTCCCGAAGACAGTGCTCTACCAGGCTGAGCTACTCCCCGACCGTGTCGGTCCACGCAAAAGAGCTGTGGATCGAGGCAAGGCGCGCCCTATAAGCAGCGCCGCGCGGGGTGGCAAGCGGGCAATTGCAGGTATAGTGTCCGGCCATGGCCAGCCACGCGATTCCTGCTGAAAGCATCCAATCTCGCCACCCGGAATGGCAATATCTGGACCTGATGCGCCAGATCTGGGAGCAGGGGAGCGAGCGGATCGACAGGACCGGGATTGGCACTCGTTCGATTGCCGGGGCCATGTTGCGGTTTGATCTGACAGATGGCGCGATGCCGCTGCTGACCACCAAGCGCGTCTATTGGAAAACCGCGACGCGCGAAATGCTGTGGTTCCTGACCGGCGACACCAATATCCGCCCGCTGGTGCTGCAGGGCGTGAAGATCTGGAACGAATGGCCGCATGCCAATTATCTGAAGGCGACAGGTGAGGATATTTCGCTGGAGGATTTCGTCCAGCGGATTGCCGATGATGAGGTGTTTGCTGAAAAATGGGGCGATCTTGGCCCGGTCTATGGCACGCAATGGGTCGATTGGCCGACTTACCGTTATCGTCCTGATGGATTGTATGAACCGGGTCCCGGCATCAACCAGGTGGCGCTAGTGGTGGAAAGCCTGCGCAATAATCCCGGCAGCCGCCGCCATATCATTGAAGGGTGGAATGTGGCGCAGCTGGACCAAATGGCGTTGCCGCCCTGCCACAAGACCTATCAGTTCCATGTCTCGGGCGAGGGGGAAGGCGCGCGGCTCAATTGCCTGCTGTACCAGCGCAGTTGTGATGTGGCGCTGGGCCTGCCCTTCAACTTGTGGTCTGCGGCGCTGTTGCAGCGGATGATGGCGCAGCAATGCGATATGCAGCCGGGTGAACTGGTGTGGATGGGCGGGGATGTGCATCTTTACCTCAATCACGAGCATCTGATTGCTGAACAGCTTTCGCGTGAACCGCAGGGTCATCCGCGGCTGGAAATCACGCGCCGTCCGTCCAGCATTTTCGATTATCAAATCAGTGACTTCGAAGTGCATGATTATGAACCGCTTGCGCCCATTAAGGCACCCGTGGCGGTATAGTTCGCACTGCTTGACCGTTTTGCAACTTTGTAATAAAATTACCCTCTCTTAAAATATTGCACTGTACACTCCTTTGTATGGGAGAGAGGAATATGGCCGAACGGTCCCAGGATGCAGCCAGCAGCGGGCGCAACCGCCCGGCGTTGAAGCTGCACGTACCAGAACCACGATATCGGCCCGGTGATGCGGTCGATTTCAGCTATCTCGCCATCCCTGCGGCGGGCGTGCAGCCGCGACCGGACGAGGTATGCGCATCTGCCGATATGCAGGACATGGCGTTCGATCTGGTTCGCGTTCTGGGCGATGATGATCTGGCGCATGGGGGTTGGGACCCACGGCTGGACGCAGATACTTTGCGCACCATGCTGCATAATATGGCGCTGGTGCGCGCCTTTGATGAGCGCATGTTCCGTGGCCAGCGGCAGGGCAAAACCAGCTTTTACATGAAGTGTACGGGTGAGGAGGCGACGAGTGTTGCCGCCGCCATGGCACTGTCCAGCGATGACATGGTGTTCCCCAGCTATCGCCAGCAGGGCATTCTGATTACGCGCGGTTACCCAATCGTCGACATGATAAACCAGATTTATTCGAACAAGGCGGACAAGCTGAAGGGCCGACAGCTGCCCATCATGTATTCCAGCCGGGAACACAGCTTCTTCTCAATCAGCGGCAATCTCGCCACCCAGCTGCCGGAGGCGGTCGGCTGGGCCATGGCCAGCGCGGTCAAGGGCGATACCCGTATCGCTGCGGCCTGGGTGGGCGAAGGTTCAACGGCAGAGGGTGATTTCCATTCCGCCTGCACCTTTGCCACCGTCTATAATGCACCGGTTATCCTTAATGTTATCAACAACCAGTGGGCCATCAGCAGCTTCAGTGGATTTGCAGGTGCTGAGCGGACAACATTTGCCGCGCGCGCGCTGGGTTATGGCATGGCTGGCCTGCGGGTTGACGGGAATGATGCGCTGGCGGTGTTCGCCGCGCAACGCTGGGCTGCCAATCGCGCGCGTTCCAATCACGGACCCACGCTGATCGAATACTTCACCTATCGTGCAGAGGGACATTCTACCTCGGACGATCCCAGCAGCTATCGCAGCGCGCATGAGCGGGAGGAATGGCCGCTGGGTGACCCGATTATGCGGCTTAAGAAGCACCTGATCGCCATTGGCGAATGGGATGAGCGGCGGCAGGAGGCGATGGATCGCGATTGTGCTGAACAGGTGAAGGCCGCGACGAAGGAAGCTGAAAAGAACGGCATTCTCGGCCACGGCCTGCATCACCCGTTCCGCACCATGTTCCAGGATGTGTACGAAAAGCTGCCCTGGCACCTGGAGGAACAGGCGGCACAAGCACGGCGTGAACGCGAAATCAAATGGCCGGGAGAGGAGCCATGGTCATGTCCGGAGTGAGCGAACGGCTTCCCATGGCTGAAACCAACGAACGCCGCATCAATATGATCGAGGCGATCAATGACGCGCTTGATGTCATGCTGTCGCGCGATCCCGACGTGATCGTGATGGGCGAAGATGTCGGCTATTTCGGCGGTGTGTTCCGCTGCACGGCTGGCCTTCAGGAAAAGCACGGCAAAACGCGCGTATTCGATACGCCCATTTCCGAATGTGGCATAATTGGCGTTGCAGTGGGGATGGGCGCTTATGGCCTGCGGCCCGTGCCGGAAATCCAGTTTGCCGATTACATTTATCCAGGTCTTGACCAGCTTGTCAGCGAAGCGGCGCGGCTGCGTTATCGTTCAGCATGCGAATATATCGCACCCATGACGGTACGTTCACCCTTTGGTGGCGGCATTTTTGGCGGTCAGACGCATAGCCAAAGCCCCGAGGCGCTGTTCACCCATGTCGCGGGCCTGAAGACGGTGATCCCGTCAACACCCTATGATGCGAAGGGGCTGCTGATCAGCGCGATAGAAGACAATGATCCAGTTATCTTCTTCGAACCCAAGCGTATCTATAATGGCCCGTTCACTGGCTATTATGACAAGCCGGTTGAGCCATGGAAGAAGCATCGCGATTCCGTGGTGCCAGAGGGGTATTACAACATACCGCTGGGCAAGGCACGCAAGGTGATGGAAGGCGATGCGCTGACCGTGCTGGCCTATGGCACCATGGTGCATGTGGCAGAGGCAGTCTGCTGCGAGAAGGGCGTGGATGCGGAAATCCTCGACCTGCGCACACTGGTGCCGCTGGATATAGAGGCGATTGAGGCTTCGGTCGAAAAGACCGGGCGCTGCCTGGTAGTGCATGAGGCGACGCGTACCAGCGGCTTTGGTGCTGAGCTTTCCGCGCTGGTTACGGAACGCTGTTTCTATCACCTAGAAGCGCCAGTTGAGCGTGTCACAGGATTTGACACACCTTATCCGCACAGCCTTGAATGGGCTTATTTCCCTGGCCCCGTCCGCATTGGCGAGGCTATCGACAAGATTTTGAAGGACTGACGCTATGGCGAAGTTCACATTCAATATGCCCGATGTGGGCGAAGGCGTGGCCGAGGCGGAGATTGTCGGTTGGCATGTCGCGGTCGGCGATGTGGTCGAGGAAGATCAGCACCTTGTCGATGTGATGACGGACAAGGCCACGATCGACATTGAAAGCCCTGTGGCGGGGAAGGTTCTGGAAGTTGCCGGGGCTGAGGGTGATACGGTTGCGGTTGGCGCCATGCTGTTGGTGATCGAGGTGGAAGGCGGGGCTGAAGCGGATGAGCCTGAAGCTGTGCCTGCGCCTAAAGCAGACATCTCCGAAGAGCAGATCGAGGTGGAAACGCCTGATGCATCCGATGGCGATGATGCCATTGCTCTTGAAGAAGAAACACCCGCTCGCCTTGGCCCTGTCGAAGGGGCTGCTCAGCCTTCACACAAGGTCCTTGCATCGCCTGCCGTGCGCCAGCGCGCGCATGATTTGGGGATTGATCTGGGCCAGGTGAAACCGGCCGGTGACGGCCGGGTGCGCCATGCCGATCTTGATGCCTTCCTAAGTTACAATTCCGCAGGTGGCTATGCCCCTTCGGGGCGTGCGCGGGCCGATGAAACCATAAAAGTCATCGGCCTGCGCAAACGCATCGCGCAGAATATGGCTGCGGCCAAGCGTCACATTCCGCATTTTTCCTATGTTGAGGAATGTGATGTGACCGAACTGGAGCGTCTGCGGGTGCAGCTGAATGATGCCCGTGGGCAAAAGCCCAAGCTGACCATGCTGCCGCTGCTGATCGCGGTGATCTGCAAGACGGTGCCTGATTTCCCAATGATCAATGCACGCTATGATGATGATGCCAATGTCGTCACGCGCCACGGTTCGATCCATCTGGGCATGGCAACACAGACCGATAATGGCCTGATGGTGCCGGTGATCCGCGAAGCGCAGGACAAGAATTTGTGGCAACTGGCGACAGAAATATCACGCCTTGCCAATGCGGCGCGCGATGGATCTGCCAAATCGGAAGAGCTTTCCGGTTCCACGCTGACCATCACATCGCTGGGGCCGCTGGGCGGGGTGGCGACGACACCGGTCATCAATCGCCCAGAAGTGGCGATCATCGGGCCCAATCGCATTGTCGAGCGCCCAATGTTCGTGCCTGATGGTATGGGCGGAGAACGGATTGAGAAGCGCAAGCTGATGAATATCTCGATCAGTTGCGACCATCGCGTGGTTGATGGCTATGATGCGGCGGCCTTCGTTCAGGCGGTAAAACAGCTGATCGAAACACCCGTTTTACTGTTGACCGAATAAACATAAAAAGGGACATTGACAGCAATCGCCACGCCCCTTAGAGGCGCGGCTCCCAAGAGGCGCTGCCGCCGTAATGCGCGGGTGTAGCTCAGTTGGTTAGAGTATCGGCCTGTCACGCCGAGGGTCGCGGGTTCGAGTCCCGTCACTCGCGCCACTTGGGACATTTCTTCAGAAAATCAGACGCAATTTGGGCCGGTTGGGTGAACCAACTGGGTCAGTCGGTTTCGGGTGGGCTCCAACGGCCCGTTTCCATCCAGATCAGAAACCGTTTGAGCGGAAGCAACCAGATCACCCCCAGCACCAGATAGACCATGATATGCGTCCATGTGGGCAGGGGTGCGATCAGATCGGGCACGTAACGTGCGATCACCAAGCCATAGGCGATCAGGCCAATACACAGGCATAATACGCCAAAGGGAATTCGCCAGGTCGGTTGAGTGCGCATCAGAATGGTCCGTATAGCCGTGTGGGGGTGATAATGGCGTCCAGCGGCACGTCATGCTCTTCATGCGGCAGGCTGTCGCACCGCTGGCAATCCCACGCCATACCGATGGCGGGCGTGCCGGGATTGGCTGCCAGCCAGCGATCATAATGACCGCCGCCTTGTCCCAGCCTGTCGCCGCGTTCGGTGAAGCCGACCAGCGGGACAAACAGGAATTGAGGGGTGACAGCGGGTGCATTGGCGATTGGCTGCAATACACCGAAGGGGCCGGACTCCAGATCGCTCAAACTGTATGGGTCTGTATGTTCAGCAAAGTGCATCGCCGCATCGCGCGCGGCAAAACGGGGCAGGGCGACCCGGTGCCCGCGTTCCTGAAAATGCCCGGCATAGGCGGTGGTGGGCGCTTCATCGGGGCCTGCATGATAGAGGCCGATCACCGCGCCTTCAGGGATTTTGTGTAGCAATGGGACGGGGGGATGGCGGAACACCAGCCCACGCATGGCATCGGGCAGGCTAGCGACCTGTTCACGCCGTGCGGCACGCAATGTTTTGCGGAGCTGGCCCTTGCTATCCAACGCGCGATCCTTCCTCTGATTGACGCACCCTATGGCATGACACCGCCTAAATACCACCTTGCACAAATGAGAAAGGCAGCTTCGCCGTGGCGGGAAGCTGCCTTTCGCATGGTCAGCGGCGGGAAGTGCCGCTCACGAAGCCTCTAAGGGTGGTGACGTTACCGATAGTGCTCCGCGCGGAAACTTGCCGACCTCTCTGCTGAACCATGAGACATCGGATCACCTCCTTTCGCGCTGTTTGAGCCAAGAACCGCACCGTTTTACCGGGGGTACGAGAACTGCGTTTTACCGCTTTCCTCAGGCAACAATCTGATTCAGACGTGAAATGAAAACAAGACTTGAAAAAAACTTATCCCACGTCAGAATTGTTCGCTATTGCGTAAGGCCCCGGATGGGGCTTTTTTGTTTCATGCACGCCCGTCCGGGCGCGCGATTTCCTCGCTCCTTACTCACTGCGTTCGTGTCGCTGCGAGCGGCCTGGTAAGTTACCTATGGTCAGCTGCGTCTTTGACTGCGCTTCCGGCCTTGCGGTCACTCCGTGACCGATCAGTGTGGAGCCCAATCTTCCCTACCTACAATCCTCGATCACCCGCGTGACTTCTGCCCATGAGGGAAGATAGAGCGTGGAAGCGCCCTCTATCTCCACCGCAAAGCGCCCCTTGGTGATGGCCATGGCATCCAGCAGTGGATCTGTCGCGTTTAGGGTGATGGAGAGGGTGTTGGTGCCTGCCATGGGCACGGCGTTGAATATTCTGTCGCCCGTTTCTGTCCTGATTCGCATCATGCCTGCCTGTGCCGCTGCAACCTGGCGTTCCAGCCGGATATTCTGATTTGAAAAACTGCAAGTCAGCGAAAACAATTCGCCACCAGTGCCTATATATTGTGTGCGTGATTCGCTGACATTTTGCCGGTGCTGCCAATCACCCACACTGCGCTGCTCGTCCAGCCAGTGATCCTGCTGCATATCGGTGGCCGACAGTGGCTGGGTGATTGTAATGATTGTCAGCGTCATTACGCTGACGAATTTGCGACAGAGTGGTTTCATAGCTGCACAATGCGCGCTAACGCCTTTCGCGTCCATGACCAAGAAGCGCCGGATAGATCAAATGCTTGTTGACCGCGGGCTGGTGGAAAGCCGGTCGCGCGCGCAGGCGCTCATCATGGCGGGCGTGGTGTTTTCCGGAGAGACTAAGCTGGCAAAGCCCGGCCAGCAATTATTGGAAGATTTGCCGTTGGAAGTGCGCGGGCGTGACCACCCCTGGGTCAGCCGCGGCGGGATCAAACTGGCGCATGCCATCGAACATTTCGACCTTGATCCCACGGGGGCAGTGGTGATGGATATTGGCAGTTCCACCGGCGGTTTTACCGATGTGCTGCTGCAAAAGGGCGCAGAACACGTATTTGCAGTCGATTCAGGCACTAATCAGCTTGCCTGGAAATTGCGGCAGGATGATCATGTGACGGTGCTGGAGCAGACCAGTGCGCGGATTTTAACACCCGACCACATCAATCGCCCGTGCAATTGGGTGGTGTGCGATGCCAGCTTTATCGGCCTTGCCAAGGTGCTGGAACGTCCGCTGGAATTGGCCGCGCCGCAATGCCAGCTGGTTGCACTGATCAAGCCGCAATTCGAGGTGGGGCGCGAAGAAGTAGGCAAGAAAGGTGTCGTCAGCGACCCGGCGTTGCATGCGCGCGTCTGCGATGAAGTGCGCCAATGGCTGGAATATGGTTGCTGGCAGGTCGAAGGGATCGTTGAAAGCCCGATCACCGGGCCGGAAGGCAATGTGGAATTTCTTGTCTCCGCTCGCCGTGGATGAGGCACAGCTGACGCGGGCAACCATCCCGTTACGGTACAAGCCATTGCCATGGCGTTGCTTATTGCGCCGCACAACGTCAATAATCAGCCTTACCGAATCACACCGGGGGATTGAATGAACGTAATCGCTTCACGCCAGCAGCTGCGCGCCAGCCTGATGCGTTGGGCGCTGTTCACCGTTCCGCTGGTCATGCTGCTGGGCTTTCTGGCTGGCCAGCTTGGCAGTCCGGAGACGAGTTGGTTTCGCGGACTGGTTAAGCCGGATATCTATCCACCACCCGCCACATTCGGCATCGTATGGACCATTTTGTATGCCATGATCGGTTTTTCTGTGGCGCTGGTGTGCAGTTCATGGGGCGCGCGCGGACGCGGCTTCGCCATCATTCTGTTCGTGGTGCATTTTGTGCTGAACATTGCGTGGACGCCGGTCTTTTTCGGCAATGAGAATATTCAGGGCGGGCTGGTGGTCATCGGCCTGGTGGATATCACCTTGCTGGCGGTGATCTGGGCTTTCTGGCGTGTGCGTCGTGCCGCGGCGCTGTTGCTGCTGCCCTATCTGGCATGGGTGCTGTTTGCGACCTTGCTGAATTATCAGTTCCTGCAGGCCAACCCTGATGGTGGGCATGGCGTGCCGGTTATCACGACCACGCAGCGGATCCAGCTGTAATTCACGCTTGCGCTGGGCACCCACCGCGCCCACATAGCGCGTCATGCAAAGCGAAAATCCCTTGATCGCCGACCTCTTCAAAATGGCGAACAGCGCCGCTGGCACCGTGGCCGGCATGACCCGCGAAGCGCGCGCGAGTGCGAGCGAACGCTTCAAGGAAGCATTGGGCGGTATGGATTTCGTCACACGCGAAGAATTCGACACCGTCAAATTGATGGCCCAGAAAGCGCGTGAGGAAAATGAGGAGCTAAAGGCGCGTCTGGACGAGCTGGAAGCGAAGCTCGCCGCCAAGTAAGGGGCATGCGCCATGCAATTGCGCGCGCCAGCCATACTTCTCTCGTCCCGCCAGCAAGGTGAAACAGGCGCGATTGCGCGCTTGCTGACCGAGGATTTTGGTCTGGTGGCAGGCTACGTCGCGGGTGGACGCGGGCGGCAGATGCGCCCGGTGATGATCCCCGGCAACCGCGTGGCGGCGGACTTGCGTGCGCAATCGGATGCACAATTGCCATTTGCGAAGCTGGAATTGGAGCGCAGTTGCGGCCCATGGTTGTCCGAACCGCTTCCGGCAGCGGCCATCACCTGGTGCTGTGCGTTGACCGCCACCACGCTGCCCGAACGCAACCCTTACCCTGCGCTGTATTCCGCGCTGGATGCGCTGCTGGATGCCATCTGCCAGGCACCGTCGGCGCGTGGGTGGCTGCCCGCGCTGATCACTTATGAAGTGCTGCTGTTGCGAGAGCTGGGTTACGGTGGGTCGCGCCCTGAACCTGCGGATGATCTTCCTCATATGTTGAAGAATTTTGATCGGCTGGAAGGATCAATTGCCCGCTACCTGCTTGCCGATAGGCGCGGTGATGTTATGGGGGCCCGGCATTTGTTGAAAGAGCGGCTGGGCCGCATGTTGGCATAAGGGTTATTGGCGTGAAAATTGCGGTTTTTCCAGGCGACGGTATCGGTCCAGAGGTAACGCGTGAAGCGGTGCAGGTTCTTGAAGTACTGCAACTGCCTGGGCTGACGCTGAGCGAAGGCGATGTGGGGGGCGTTGCCTATCGCAAGCATGGCCATCCGCTTCCCGAAGCGACGCTGGACATCGCCCGCGCGTCTGACGCCATTCTGTTTGGTGCTGTGGGGGATTTCGATTGCGATAATCTGGAACGCAATCTGCGCCCTGAACAAGCCATTCTAGGCCTGCGCAGCGCGCTGGGTCTGTTCGCCAATCTGCGCCCTGCGAAAATGTTTGCCGGCCTTGAAAATCTCAGCGGTCTGAAACCCGAAATCGCCAGCCAGATTGATCTGTTGATCGTGCGCGAGCTGAATGGCGACGTCTATTTCGGTGACAAGGGCATGCGCACCACCGATTCTGGCGAGCGTGAGGGGTGGGACATGATGTCCTATTCCGAGAGCGAGGTGCGCCGCATCGCCCACACGGCCTTCCGCGCGGCACGCACGCGCAATTCACGCCTGACCAGCGTGGACAAGGCCAATGTGCTGGAAACCAGCCAGCTTTGGCGTGACGTGGTCATCGAAGTTTCGGCCGAATATCCCGACGTCGCGCTTGACCATATGTATGTCGATAATGCTGCCATGCAGCTGGTGAAGTCACCCGGCCAGTTCGATGTGGTGGTCACCGGCAACCTCTTCGGCGATATATTGTCCGATCAGGCCAGCATGTGCGTCGGCTCAATCGGCCTCCTCGCCAGTGCATCCATGGGTGAGCGCCAGACCGAATATGGCACATTCGGCCTTTATGAACCGATCCATGGCAGCGCGCCCGATATTGCCGGGCAGAGCAAGGCCAACCCGATGGCGACGATCCTGTCTGCCGCGATGATGCTGCGCCACAGCTTTGGGCTGGAGGCTGAGGCCGCGCGGATCGAAGTCGCAGTTGCCAAGGCGCTGGCAGATGGCATACGCGGGGGCGATCTGGGTGGCAGCGATGGGACCGCGGCGGTTGGTGCTGCAGTGCGCGAACGCCTCTGACCAGATCAGGGCAGGCTGAAATTCTGTCACATTTGGCGGTGCATTACCGCCTTGCCGCATCGGCATCAGCCGATTAAACGCGCGCCATGAAGAAAACGACCGGCATGGACCGTAATGTGACGCGCAACTGGCGCCCGGCAACCCGTGCGTTGCGTGGGGGCACCTGGCGCAGCGAGCATGGCGAAACGAGCGAGGCAATGTTCCTCAGCTCTGGCTATACCTATGATGATGCGCAGACCGTGGCGGATCGTTTCGCGGGAGAGGCAGAGGGGATGACCTATTCCCGCCTGCAAAACCCCACCGTGGCCATGCTGGAAGAACGTATCGCGCTGCTGGAAGGGGCAGAGGCCTGCCGTGCCCAGGCAAGTGGCATGGCGGCGATGACGGCGGCCCTTTTGTGCCAGCTTTCGGTGGGCGATCACGTGGTTGGCGCGCGCGCAGCCTTTGGTTCATGCCGCTGGTTGCTCGACCATCTCTGCCCGCGTTTTGGCATTGAAGTGAGTGTGATTGACAGCACGGATAATGCTGCTTGGGAGGCGGCGATCCGCCCCAATACCAAGGTGTTTTTCTTTGAAACCCCGGCCAATCCCACGCTGGATGTGGTTGATATGGAGTTTGTTTGCGGGCTGGCGCGCGCGCATGGCATCACCACGGTGGTGGACAATGCCTTTGCCACCAGCGCGCTGCAACGCCCGCTGGAATTTGGCGCGGATGTGGTGGCCTATAGCGCGACCAAGCTGATGGACGGGCAGGGCCGCGTTCTGGCAGGTGCCGTGTGCGGCAGCGCGCAGTTCATCAATGATGTGCTGCTGCCCTTCCAGCGCAACACCGGGCCTAATTTGTCGCCCTTCAATGCCTGGGTGGTGCTGAAGGGGCTGGAGACGCTGAGTCTGCGCGCGCATAAGCAGAGCGAAAATGCGATCGAGCTGGGGCAATTTGTGGAATTGCGTGTTCCGAAAATCCTGCACCCCGGCCTTGCCAGCCATCCGAGTCACGATCTTGCGCTGCGCCAGATGGATGCAACCGGCCCGATCTTCGCCTTTGATCTGGGCAGCCGGGAAAAGGCTTTTGCCATGCTGGATGCGCTGGAATTGATCGATATTTCCAACAATATCGGTGATGCGCGCAGCCTGATGTGCCACCCCGCAAGCACCACCCATGCCAATATGGGCCCCGAAGGGCGCGCAGAAATGGGCGTGACCGAAGGTTTGCTGCGGATCAATGTCGGGCTGGAAGATATTGACGATCTGACAGAGGATATGGACCGCGCACTGAAGGCGGCTGGCTTCTAACGCTTCGTTCCATAGGGCTCGCAAGCGATCCCATCATTATCGCGGTCTAACCCCGGTCTATAGCCAGGTTCCCCACGCCTGATCGGCGCACGGCCTGCTGCGCGTGCAGCATCGCAGTTGGGGAAGTAATCTCCGCTGCGCTGCGGAGCAGGTGGTACCGGACGCCGGCTGGACGCAGCATGGCAGTGATAATCGCCGGTCTTGCGATTGTTATGGCAGCCTTCAGCGTTCAACCCGCCAGGATGCGCCTCAATCGCGCTGGGTAGGGTTAAGGCGATCGAGGACGCAATTCCAGACAGGACCAGGCTGCGGCGCATACGCCTTAATACTATATTCGCGCGGTGCCGTCAGCTTGGAAGAAAGACGGTCCTGGACTGGCTGATCATGATATCCGGCACGGGGACCAGCGGCATGACCGCTTCCATCCGGTAACGCATCGCGACAGTACCAAATGCCGCGCCATTGGTTGTGCCGCGAACGAATGCAAAGCCGACGATATTATCAGGGTCCAGCGTGACCATTTCACTTTCAACCCGGGCACGGATCGCGGCGGTATCAGCACCTGAATCAACCTTTGCTAGGCGGATCCCTTCACCCAGCGCATGCTTTATCGCGCCGGTATAGTTCAGATACAGACCCAGCTGGAACGTGCCCAGCATCACGATCAGCAGAACAGGCAGGGCAAAGGCGAAATCGACCGTGGTCGATGCGCTTTGGTTCTTGATAAGACGCATGAATTTCATTGGAACCTCACCAGACTGTCACCCACAACGGTGACAGAGGAATCAAAGCCCTTGATCCCCAGAATGCGGGCCATCGCAGCCCAATCAAACCGCGTATCCAGACCCTTGCTGATCTGCACACTGACATAGCGCGCAGGCAGGGAACCAGATGAACAGGTGGCGTTGAAATTGGATTGCCGCGTGCCACCACATTCCAGAAAAATCTGCACCGTCACGTCATTGGTTTCGACATCAGCAGCCGCCTTGGCGATGGTCACCAGATATGCGCCGTTGCTGCTCTGCGGCCGCTTTGCCAGCGCAAAATCGGTGGTTTGCTGCGCAGCCTGTTCGTAATCGATTTTGGCAGAGATCAGATTGGACGCATCGATCATGCCCAGGCTAAGCAACATCAGAAATGGCATGGACAGCGCCAGTTCCATCGCGCCAAAGCCAGCAGAATCACCGCGCAGGCGGTACAGGGTGGAGGTGATTTTGTGCAGCATTGCCATCACTCCACCACCCGGATGACAAAGGCATTGGTCAGCGCATTGTCAATCTCGTCATTGCAGTTATTGGCGATGTCATTGGTGCCGCCAAAATTGACGCGTTCGGTAATCATCAGCAGGCACTGCGCGCTTTGCGTGGAGCTGCCATTATAGGTCAGCTCACCCGTGGGCATGTAGATGATGCCGTCCAGATTGATGTCTGCACCGCCATTGATGGTGTTCTGGATGCCATCGCCCAGCCTGTCTTGATAGAACAATACGCCAGCCCAGTCGGTATTGTTGTTGAATTCAGCAATGCTTTGCGTTTCCGCCAATGTCGGCGCGCTCAAATCGAGTTCGGCACTACCGTTAATACTGATACTTGCGACGTTGGAATCGCTGTCACCCGTCAGGATAATGGTTACCCCGTCGCCAACTACCTGAGCACTCGAGTTAACCTGAAAGCTGCCTTTATCGATGATATAGACGCCAGGGTTCATTTGTACTGTGCCCCTGATAACCAACCCACCGCAGTATCTGCCGGGGTTAATTGTTATATTCTGGCGCGGTCGGACAGCAAAATTGTTTTGATTGCATCCACCCGCTGGAATGCTCATCGCGCGGTCAGCCAGCGGGTCGGCTGTAGGCAGGCCATAAGGTACGACTGCGGCATCAGCCGGGATATTGCCCGATCCGTAATCGATCCCGCCCACGCTCATAATCAGATTGGTGTCGAGGAAGCCCGTACCGCCTACATCAACCGACACGCCTTCCGGCGAGTTTGAGGCGACCGGGCAATCAAGGTCCACCGTCGCATTACCGAACACGTCAATCCCGATCCCATCGGTTGCCAGACCAATCACGCAGGGTTGGCCCGCTGCCACGGCCGTTGCGACGGCGCGTGTGCGCACTGTGGCACCACCGGAAAGGAACAGGCTGGAAAATGGCAAGGTGCGGGTATGAGAGATCAGGACTTCAATCGCCCCGGTATCGCCAGTAAATGCGCCAGCCGCTGGTGGGTTCTGCACCCGTTCAAACGTGACGGTTTCGGTGAAGTTGCGGTTCACCTCTGCCCGGGCATCAGCCGTCCAGGCATTGCCGGTGTAAAGGTTATAGGCACCGGCCATGGCGCCTGAATCGGCAGCCTGCTGCAATTCGCGTTTCCACAGGAACCACTGGACGGTGTCCACGCCCAGACCCGCTGCCCCCACCAGAGAGGCAGAGCCAAGAGCGGTAACAATCAGCACGTTACCGCGAAGATCCTTCTTCAAATCTTTAAGGCGGCGAAGCAGTTTACGCATGGTCATGATACCTGTTGTTCGATTCCCATCGGGCATCCATGCATCCATCGCCCCTAAGGAATTGGCAGGAATCATGGTTCACAAATGCTTAAATCTCCGGGCGAAATAAGGGGCTTTGCGGTGGTGTCGGTCAACGCGGCCGTGATGCGCAGCAGACACAATCTGCAAAACAGGGGTGGATTTTTCAGTGCTGCCCCTTGCAGCGGTGCATCTGCGCGTTAACTTCTGAATCGTTATGAAGGAATTGTTCCAACACGCAGCGATGACCGACGGGATGACCGTGCGCGTGGCTGTGAATTTCCTGCCCGAACAATCGCATCCCGAAGCGGGAAAGTGGTTCTGGGTTTACCATATCCGGATCGAGAACGGCAGCCATGAGGCGCTGCAATTGCGCAGCCGCCATTGGCGGATCACAGACGCGCGCGGCATGGTCAACCATGTCGATGGCGAGGGGGTTGTGGGTGAAAACCCGTTGCTGCAACCGGGGCAAAGCCATGATTACGTGTCAGGTTGCCCGCTCGCCACTCCGCATGGATCGATGGAAGGATTCTATACTTTCGTACGGGATGACGGGTCGCAGCTGGAGGTGCGTATTCCGTATTTCCCACTGGCCGCACCGGCCACGGCGGATTGACCACTCGCTCTTATCCGTGGTTGCGCTGCGTAGAACTCATCTCTAAATCGCGGTTTCCATGAAAAGAACGCATCTGCCCCTCAATGCCCTGCGCGTCTATGACGCGGCTGCGCGCCATTTGTCATTCACCCGAGCGGCGGATGAATTGGCGGTGACGCCTGCGGCCGTGGGCCAGCAGATCCGCGCATTGGAAGAACATCTGGGCGTTGTCCTGTTTCGCCGGACCAGTAAGGGGTTGGAACTGACACCTGAAGGTTGCGCAGGGTTGGATGCATTGCGCGAAGGTTTCCTGTGCTTTGAGGATAGCGTGCAGACCATGCAGGCCGGGCAGGCCAGCGACCGTTATACCATTGCTGTGCCGCGCGAATTCTATGCCCAATGGCTGGGCGCACGGCTGACCAGTTTCAAGGCGGTCAATCCGGCGGTGCAGTTCAATATTGTGGCCGATGAAAATGCCGATTTTACAGAGGCCAATCTGGATATCGCCATTCGGCTGGTTGATGGACCCGGTGATCTGGAAGGCATGCAATTGGCCCCGGCACAAAATGCCGTGGTGGCTGCACCCAATGCGCAGGATAGCTGGATCAGCTGGCCCGGCGCTCCGCTGCCTGATGGCACATTGGCGGACATAACTACGGGCAATCCTGGCCAGGCGCTCAGCTCGGCCATTTCTGGATTAGGACGGGCGATTTTGCCGCTGCCCCTTGTGGAAGAGGCGATTGGGAATGGGCGCTTAAAAGTGCTGGAAGGCCCCAATGAAGGCCGCCGCGCCTATTGGCTGGTCGCCCCGCTGCCGCAATGGCGCCAGAAAAAGGTCAAGGCGCTGGTTGCCCACCTGACCGGGGAATAGGCCCTTTTACGACGGCATCGAAAGAGAGACGCGATCGCCCACCGGATCATATTCCACCGCGATCCCCGCACCGCGTAATTCGTAGAATGGAATATATCCCGTCCCTTGGGCCAGTTGGCTGGAGATGCGGCTGGGCAAGGTGGTGGCACGGTCGCCCAGCGCCTTTGCAACGGCAGAGGTGGCGATCAGGATTTGCGCCCCCTCTTCAATCCGTATTTTGGCCGCGCCTGTCTTTACTCCATTGATATAAATAGGTTTTTCGACTGTCAGGCTGCCATCGCTGGCGTCGAAGCTGCTGTTTTTTCTGGTTGGCTCACTCAGGTCGTAATCGACCTTCAGGAACTCACCTGGCTCCAGCGAAAGATCGGCAAATTGCGCGTCAAATGCGCTGCTTTGCTGGTTGTTTTTGTCTTTAGGAGGCCGTGGAGTTTCAGCCCGCTCTGGGATGTCGATATCGAGATTGAGCTTGGCCAGTGCCTTATGCTCCTTCACCAGCTCGCTCAATTCTTCGAGCGGCACTGGTTCAGCCTCTGGCAGAGCCACACGCACGGGATAGCCAGAGGTGAGTTCCTGCTTCGGGTCGATCCGCGGTTGCGCATCGGGCGCTGGCGGCGGCCAGGCCAAAGTCAGTATCCAGACCAGCGTGATAGCGGCCAGCATCGTCAGACGCGGCAAATGGTCGAGCCCGTTATTGGCCCAGTTTTGCCAGTGTGAAGGTGCGTCGACGTAGCTCATTTTACCAATTCATTGTGCCTGGATGTTGCCTCAACCCGACAGGGCAGGCCTCCACGCCATCACCATACCCCCAGCCGCGATAGCAACGCCATATGGAAACTTGGTAAACACATCATCCTTCGGCGTGCTTTTTTGTGGGCAGATGCGGCGGATTACCAGCCATAATATGGCAAATACCCCGCCGAGCAATGCCACCCAGATCAGCAGGTTCGTTCCTTGTGATAACGGGAACCAGCTGGCGAGGCCTGCATAGAATTTTACATCGCCGCCGCCCAGAATACCCATGGCAAACAACGCCATGCCCACCAACAACGCGATACCCGCATGGGCGGCGTGCATCCCTGCGCTGGTAAGATCCCCGGATAAGACATAGGCGCTCACCAAGCCTGTCACCAGCAATGCCAGCGCCAACCAGTTGGGCAGGCGGCGGGTCTTTACATCGCTGAATGCGCCATAGCCCATCAGCAGCGTCAGGCCGATTGACCAGAGCAGATCGGGGTTCAAAGCTTACTCGTCAGGCGATTGGGCCGGCTGCAACGCAATTCGCAGCGGATAGCCACGGCTGCGCGGAGCAGTCTGCCCGTCCGAATCCGGGCGACCCAGTGAGATACGAGCAGGGTAAGGTATGGAGCCAGCATTGCCTCCGCCGACCATGCTGACCTGCGATTTGCGGCCGGCCTCACTTTGTTTACCTTCTGCCGTCGTTGCGGTGGCCTCGTCAGAAGTGGTCTCATGTGCAGGATTGCGTGTGGCAACAGATGGCATGGAACCACGTGTTATGTTGACGTTCTGTTGCGTCGCGATGCGCAGTTCATTGCCCGATGTTCGGGTAATGCGCACGGGTGCGCGTTCCAGCGTTACCGCTCCGCGCCGCTCGGATGTTGCCGGTTCAGCCTGTGCCAGCAAACCTTGCGCTGCAGCAGCATCGGCTACCTTTGCCAAAGTAGCTTGCGCTTCACGCTCACGCATGGCCAGCGCCATGGCTGAATTGCCCAGTGCAGAGTTATAGAAACGGTCTAGATTGGCCGCGAATTTCTGGTTGCTGGAATCGAGCGATAACGCCATTTTGAAATAACGTTCGGCCAGATCGGCCCGGCCCAGCTTGGCATAGGCCACGCCTAGACCATTGAAGGATTCGGGGGCAGATTTTTGGTCCATTGCAGCCAGGCGGAATTGCTGGATTGCCCGGGCCAGATGGCCACCCTTCAGCGCCATACGGCCCTGCTCCAGCTCTTCTGAGCCGAACAATGGCTGCGAAGCGTCTGCACGACGAATCTCGCCCTTTGGGCTGCCAAAGCCCAGCGTGTTCCAGATACCCTGGCAGCCGGACAGTGACATTGCGACAGCGGCGCAGGTGGCGATACGAATCGTGGTGGATTTCGACATGGGTTTATCCCCCTCCCATTGAAGGAATGATTTCGCGGATGGACATGATGACGGCTGGCAAGATCAGCACACCGATCATCGTCGGTAGCATGAACACAACCAGCGGAATGGACAGCAGGACCGGCAGGCGGTGCGCCTTTTCTTCGGCGCGCAGACGACGCGCCTCGCGCATTTCGGATGAATAGACACGCAGGGTAGAGGCAAGGCTGGTGCCCAGCTTGTCTGACTGGATCAGCAGGGTTGCAAAGGATTTGATCTCGTCCACGCCGGCCACTTCGCCCAGTTTGCGCAAAGCATCTTCACGGCTGGCACCAGCACGCATCAGCAGCGTACATTCGGTCAGCATGCCGGAAACAAGCGGGTGGGTGCTGGACATTTCACGGCCAACGCGATCCAATGCAGATTCTAAACCCAGACCTGCTTCCACACAAACCAGCATCAGATCCAGACAGTCAGGGAAGCCGTTGATGATTTCCTGCCGCCGTCGATCGGCCTTGGCTCGGACGAACAGGGCAGGGATGTAGAGCCCCAGCAGCGCCAGGAATGCACAGGTGAAATACATGCGCATCACGGTGGGAGCTTCTGACTGAAGCATGGTCGAAATCAGGAATGCGCCGGGCAACGCAAAGATCATGATCAGCCGCACCAGCGTGTAGACGCGGGGTGCGGATGGCGAGCGATAGCCAGCTTCGCGTAGCAGCTTGGCCAGCTTGCTTTCATCCGTATCGCCCAGATCAAGGCCGCTTGCCTCAATCCGCTTGACCAGTTTTGACCACGCGCCTTCATTTTTCTGTCGTGTCAAAGATTCACTGCTGATGCCGGCGACATCCCCACTAAGAGCGGCGAGATCACGAGACACGCGCATACGGCGGGAGGCGACGTTGGAAATGACAAAAACGGCAATCGCCACCAATCCGAAGATGGCAATCAGGATCAGCGCCCTGACGATCACATTGGAGGCAGCAAATTCAAGCATGTCAAACCTTAATGTCCACCAGACGTCGGATGATATAAACACCCAGGAAATACATGATCGTCAATGTGATAAACCCGTAAAGGAAGATCGGATCATCAGCACTGTCGAGGTAATATTGCGGTGCCGCAAGGAAGATGGACACGAACGCAAAGATTGGCAGAGCGGTCAGCATCCATGCGGTCATCCGCCCCTCCGAACTCAGCGCCTTCACCTTCAGGAACATCTGATGGCGCTCACGGATTACCTTGGAGATATTGTCCAGAATTTCTGCGAGGTTGCCGCCTGTCTGGCTTTGAACAGAAAGCGAGACGACGAACATTTTCATGTCATCCAGATCCCAGCGATCAGCCATATGTTCCAGCGATCCGATCAGATCCGCGCCATAGGCCACTTCATCGCTAATCAGGCCGAACTCGGTACCGATGGGATCTCCCATCTCGCGCGTCAGCAGATCAATGGCAGAGGCGACAGGGTGACCAGAACGCAGGGCGCGAACAAAGATGTCCAGCGCAACGGGGAACTGGTGCTCCATCTTTTTGCGGCGCGATTCAGAAATCTTGCTCAGCACCAATAATGGCAGGCCAATGGCTGCTGCCAGACTGAACAGCGTCACCAGGAACACGATGCCGATGCCAATGCTGGTTCCAGACAGCGCGACAATCAGCATGGCGATGACGAAAATGCCAACCAGCCCGATCAGCATGAACAGACCCAGCTGGCCGGTCGTGAAGGAGACGCCGGATACGAACACCATCCGTTCAATCTTGCCGACAATACCAGCGAGCCACAGTGGCAGGCCGCTGCCATCTGTCGGGCGGTTCTTCATCAGCTTGCCAATCACCGCCTCGCGATCCTCGCCTGCGGCAATCATCTGCAAGCGGCGGTTAACGGCGCCGCGGTAATTGCGGCTGCGGGCGAGGCTGCTGCCCGCGACCTGAGCGATCAGGAAAACCGCGGCGAAAATGGCCAGCAGAATGAAAATACGGATGATTTCTGCGGTCATGGCTTAGCTAAGTCGTACCTCCGGTCGGAACAGTTCAGCAGGCAGCTTGATGCCATAGGCTTCGGCTTCCAGCAGAAATTTCGGCCTGATGCCGGTCGCTTCGTGATGGCCAATAACCTTGTTGTTTTCATCCAGCCCTTCCTTCTTGAAGCTGAAGATTTCCTGCATGGTGATGGTCTCACCTTCCATGCCGGTGACTTCGGAAAGGCTGGTCACCTTGCGGCGGCCATCTGAAAGGCGTGAAACCTGGATTACCACGTTGATGGCGGATGCGATCTGTGCACGCGCAGCGCGCTGCGGCATGTCGATACCGCTCATTCCCACCATCTGTTCGATACGTGACAATGCATCGCGCGAATTGTTGGCGTGGACCGTGGTCATGGAGCCATCATGGCCCGTGTTCATGGCTTGCAGCATGTCGAACGCCTCACCGGCGCGAACTTCGCCTACGATGATACGGTCAGGCCGCATACGCAGCGCGTTTTTCACCAGATCGCGCTGGCTGACCTCGCCGCGCCCTTCGATATTGGGCGGGCGCGTTTCCAGCCTGGCGACATGAATCTGCTGCAGTTGCAATTCGGCGGAGTCTTCGATGGTGACGATGCGTTCCGCCTCATCAATATTGGAAGACAGAGCGTTGAGCATGGTCGTTTTACCAGAACCGGTACCGCCTGAAATCAGCACGTTACGGCGTGACTGAACGATGGCCGACAACACCTCTGCCATGGGCTGTGGAACCGATCCCAGATCGATCAGCTTCTGCATGCTGATTGGAATCTTGGCGAATTTACGAATGGACAGCAGTGATCCGTCCAGCGCCAGCGGGGCGATAATCGCATTAACACGCGATCCATCCTTCAGGCGCGCATCAACGAAGGGTGAGCTTTCATCAATGCGACGGCCCACGGCAGCCACGATCTTCTGGATGATACGCATCAGGTGCTTTTCATCCTGGAAACGCGTGCTGACCCGTTCCAGTTTACCACCGCGTTCGACGAACACGATATTGCAGCCGTTCACCAGGATGTCGTTGATGGATTCGTCTTTCAGCAATGGCTCCAGCGGGCCCAGGCCCAGCAATTCATCCATCACTTCATTGACGATGTTGGCGCGATCTTCGCGATTCAGCGGCTGATCGAAGGAAACCAGCAATTCGGGCAGGATCGCGGTGATTTCCGCCCGGATCTGTTCTTCTGGCAATTTGTCCAGCAGCGACAGATTGATCTTGTCGAGCAGCGACTGATGGATCGCCATACGAATTTTCTGCAGGCTGTCAGAACGTTCCGTTGGCTGCGGATAGAGGATGGAGCTGTCTGCTTCTTTGACCGACGTCACCGCGATGGCCGCGTCGGTTTCGGTGATGACAGTTTCGTCTTCAGGGCGTTTTATCTTCCACATATCAGCTGGCTCCGGCCAAGCGGTCCTCAACCAGCTCGGCAAGCTGAGCGATTTCCTTGGAGAACTTGCTCCGTTTCTGGATGGAATCCACCAGCTCGCCCTGGTCCTGCGCTGTGCGCAGCAGGCTGGCATCATCGGTGATGGTTGCAGCGATCGGATGTTTCAATGCGCCTGCCGCATCATCCACATCAATCGTCTTGAACAGGCGTTTTTCTACGCGATTGAGCGCGATCAGGATATTTGACCGGACCATGCCCATCGACACCAGGAAATCCAGCTGGCGTTTGGCATGGCGCAGGCTGGGAATGGTCAGCGTACCCACCATCACTGTCAGATCGGCGGCAAAGGCGGTTGAGAGTGACCAATTGGTGAAGCTGGAGGGGAGGTCCAGCACGACCACCTCAAAATGGCGGCGCGCCAGCGTGATGATACGCATCAGCCGTTCAAAATCGATTGATTCAATCGGTACGATTTCGGCGGGCGCGGGGATGACGAACACGTGTTCGTCCCCTTCGCAGGCGACAGAACGCAGCAAATCTTCATCCAGACGCCCACCGGCATCGATCAGATCGCTCAGCGTCAGTCGCGGCGTACAACCCAGGTAAGAGGCGACATCGCCAGCCTGCAAATCCAGGTCGATCACGCAGGCGCGGCAGTTATCGCCACGATCCCAGGCCAGTTGCGCGGCCAGATGGGTGGCGACCGTGGTCGCGCCCGAACCGCCGATGCTCTTCATCACCGCAATAACGGGGGCCAGCTTGATTTCGGTCTGCTCTTCCAGATGGATTTGCGCCGCTGTATCGACAATCGAGGTCACCAGCTCATCAACTGAGAAGGGCAGGGCAACGATATCGCTCACCCCGCGGCGCAGCAATTGGCGCGACGTGGCAATGTCTACCTTGGCTAGACCGGCGATGACGGGAACCGATGGTGCCTCTGCGCGCAGCCGCTCGATCCGCTCCAGCGAATTGCGCGAGGCAGGGTCGACTTCGATCACCACGATGGAAGCGCTGGCGATCTTTGCCATGGGCAGGGGCGCATCGATGGCGCATTCCACCGCAACCACATCACCGCTCACAGCGTCCAGACCGGCCAGCATGTCCGCCTGCGCCACAATGTGGACGCCGCGCGGCAGTTCGCTGATGCCGTTCGTTGGACTATCGTGGATGTTGTCCAGTTTTCCCATTTCGTTTCTCAATGTCTCACGTCTTTCAATTCGAAGTCGTACCACTGCCGTCTTCTGACGTGATAGAATAGGCGAAATCCGGCAAATTTGTCGTTGTCCCCAAGGGGGACAGAACCACCGAATTGTATGAATATCCGGTCAAACGCACCGTTATGAGGGGCGCGATGTCGGGACCATTGGGGTCACCGGCATAGCCAAGACCAGACCCACGATATTCGACCACGATGTTCGTGTCCTTTATCGAGGGCAAAATTTCCTTCATGCGCGTTGCCAGATTTGTGAAGGCTGCGCCGTTGAAGGTGGTGCCGGGGCAGGGCCCCGTGGTGCATGTGCAGGATGTGCTGTTGCAAGTCAGCAGGCCCAGTGCGGCGGCTGGGACACGATCGCCTTGTCCCAGCTGAGTGCTGCCAACCGTGGCACCGCTATAACTGGTGGTTCTGATCTCGGTGGCCAGCGGGTCGGTAACAGCGGCCCAGCGGGCGCCAATTTGCGTTGCCTTTTCAGCCTGATTGATCGTGTAAGCGTAAAGCCCGACATCAATCGTGCCCAGCAGCAGCAGCAGCAGCAGTGGCAAGACCAGCACAAATTCAGCAGCGAGGCCGCGTTCATCGCGGAAAAAACGGTCAAGGAAGGCGCGCATGATCATATGCCCATCACCGTTGCCTGCTGATCGGCGATCAGATGGATACTGTCATCCAGCACACCCAATCCGTTGAACAGCGCATCATATGTAAAGTCAGTTGATACGGTTACGATGGCAGCGCGTTCGGTAGCGTCGAACATGCCGGTTTGGGACTGCGCCGCAGTGGGACAGGTGATGGCGACTGTAATATCGGTCGCTGCCCAGTTCTTTACGCGCGGCAGAACAGATGAGGTTGAAAGCGCCCCGGTGCGCGTTACAGAAATGATTTCTGTTTCAACAGCATTGGGAACTGTGCTCGCCGTACCACTTCGACAATTGATATCGTCAAAGCTCTGCCGGGCGGCAAAACGCGCGCCGTCGCGCAGGCCCTTCACCACCTGGTGACGCTGATACATGTAATGGCCTGCTTCGAGGCTGGTATAGACCAACAGTAGCGCAAATGGCAGGATCAGTGCCATTTCGGCGGCCGCCGCGCCCTTGCAACAGAAGATGAATTTCCGCAGCACTTTATTTCACCAGATAGGGCACATCACGCCGGATCAGCAAACCGCCGGTATTACCAGTGGCGACAAGGGTGTTCTCCCGAATGATTTCCATATAGATATCACTCGCAGAGGTGCGGGTCCGGGCGGTCGAAGGTTCGACAAGGAAAACATCGATCCAGGTTGCGATTTTCACGTCCTTGGTCTTGCCCTTGACCTGTTCAGCCGTGCAATTGACGACAGCCACAGTCATCACGCGCCGATCAGGATCGGTCATGGTGCCGCTAAAGCCCTCGCTCTGGCTGCAAATCGGCTTTGACTGGGAAATCTCTGTTGAACCCGTCGCGCCGGGGGGGCTAGTGGCCAGAATGGTTACGCCATCCACCACATCACCTTCGCGCGCGATTTCCCACAGATAGACTTCGTAGCGTGTCGGTTCCGTCGTCCCCATCGGCAGGGCTTCGGGCCCATGGGTCAGATTGTATTGCCAATCAGCCTGGGTCCAGCGCGTGCCAGCCGCGCCCCCACTGCCATTGACTGTCCGCAGATAATTGGTCCGGAAATAGGCATCGCGGTCCCAATTGCCGTCACCGAACTTACTTTCTGCGCAAGCGCCAGCAGAGCTGACGGCATGACACATATCACGTGGGTGACCCATGGCCGATGGCGTGATGGTTGTTGCAAGCGGGGTGCTGCCGGAGGTGGGCAGATATTTGGCGCCGCTTGTCTCTTTCCAGCCCTTATTATGGATTGAGCAGGCATTGGTATTTGATCCAGGGGTGTCGCCGGCCTCGCGGATCAAATCCTTACGCGAATTGAATGAGGCAGGGCACTGCCCACCAGATTTGCAGGTTGAATTGTTCTGATAAATGTCAAAACGTGTGTTGATGGAATCAATCGCGCCAGCCTTCAGGCCCGGTTCTGTATCAGGGGCGATGGTTTCATTGCCGTCGACAGATGTGCAATTGCCATCTGGCGCCAACCAGCCCAGCCCCTTGGCCACGGCGTCAGCGCCAGCGCCAAGATCCAGAAAGCCGTAATCGCCCGGTTCCCAATAGGATGGCCCCGCCCCGGTGGGGCCTTCGACCACCTTCATGCCGTCACCTGCGCGGCCTGCGGTATTGAAGGTTGAATTGGGGTTGCCACCTGAATCGCGATCGGATTCATCAGGGTTACAGATCATCAGCGGTGGGATACGGCAAAGGGCAGAGCCAAGGCCTGCCACCGCCTGTGCATTCAGGCTGCCGCTGATAGCACCCACAATCGGGGTGAAAGCATAGTTCGCATCGCGAGTATCCACCTTGACGCGTACATAACCTGCTTCAGCAAAGCGTGTCGTATCGGTGAAACTGTTTGCATCAGCTTCGGCGTCCGCCTTGTTCGCATAAAAGACGACTTGGGTGGATGCGTCCGTAATGGCGATGGTTGCACCGTCGCCATCATTGGAAAAAGCCGTGGTGTTGGAAACCAGTCCTCCCTGGATTGCTGCGATGGCCCGCTCCAATGATCCACTGGTCCGGTCAAGCTGGGTTGCACCAGCCAATGCGGCCTGATCGGCGGCATTTTGCAGCTCAGTTTCCATCCCCGCGACGCGGGTATAGTCGAAGGCCAGACCAGCAATCGCTACCAAAGGTATGAGGGCAAGCGCATAGGTGGCTGCGACCGCCCCGCGTTCATTCCCGAAGAACCTATGTAGCGATTTTCTGGCCATGTTTCCTCATTCCTGCTGGACTTAGTTACCGCTGCCGTTGCTACGCACCGAAGTGGTGTCTTCTCGCACCGGCTTCTTGACGTTGTCCTTGTTATAACGCTCAATCGCGGCGGCCGCATGCGCGGCGCTGGTTTCCGGGATCGGCGTGTCATATTGCGGATCAGGATCGACCACCATGGCCGCATAGGTCATGCGATTGGCCTCTCCAAAGCCGGGATCCTGATAACCCATAAATTCCTGATCAGCCACTGACATGCAGCCGGACAGGGCCAGCCCCATGCCGATCAAGGGAAGGGCGAAATGCTTAATAGTCATAATCATCCTCCTGCGCCTGTTCGGCACTTGCGGGGGCCTCGGCTCCATTCGGCTCAAGCGGAACCGGGCGATAGGCTGTGCCGTTCAGCAGCACATCAGCCTGTACCGGATCGGGCACGCGATCGGTTGGCAGGCGCACCTGATCCGGCCGGATCGGCTGGACCAGACGCGGTGTTACCACGATCAGCAGCTCTGTTTCACCCTTCTGGAAGCTGGATGATCGGAACAGTGACCCGATTATCGGCAGGGAACCCAACAGAGGCACCTGATCAACCGTGGTCTTGAAATCCTGCTGGATCAGCCCCGCGATGGCAAAGCTTTCCCCGTCGCGCAGTTCCAGCACGGTGCTGGCCCGGCGGGTTTGCAGGCCTGGAACTGTCAGGCCGCCCACGGTTACAGAGGCTGTCGGATCGATTGAGCTGACTTCCGGTTCGACCACCAGATTGATCGTCTTGTCCGAAAGTACCGTTGGCGTGAAACCCAGGCTGACGCCGAAAGGTTTGAACTGCACTGTTATGGCATTGGTCCCGCCAGCCTGGCCAGAATTGGACTGCGCCACCGGGATTGGAAATTCGCCGCCTGCCAGGAAGGACGCCCGCTCACCCGACAAAGCAACCAGTGTCGGCTCAGCCAGCGTTTTGGAAAGTCCCTTGCTCTCCAGCGTGTCCAGCGCAGCATCGATGTCCAGGCCCAGCACATCGGAGAACGATCGTGTGATGACACCAAATGAGCCGGTGATGGAATCAAGTTCCAACACCCCAGAACCGGTACTATCCGGTCTAAGGGCTGCACCCGAACCGATTGCGCCGTTGAACCGGCCACCGTTGGAGCGGAAGAATGAACTGACACCCAGATCCTTGCCCACGCCGCGCGAAACCTCGGCAAAGCGCACTTCCAGCATTACCTGCTGGCTTCCGCCCATCGACATCAGGTTGACCACCTTGTCACCGGCATAGGCCTTGGCCAGTTGCACGGCGCGGTCAGCCACGCCAGCGCCGCTGACGGTGCCGCTCAACACAATCGATTCATTCGAAATGCGCGCGTCGATATTTTCTTCCGGCATCAGCGACGTCATCTGATTGCGCAGGCCGATAACGTCCGGGCCAACCGCCACGTCCATCACTGCCATCACATTATTGCCGCGATCATACAGCGTCAGGCTGGTCGTGCCCAAACTCTTGCCCAGCACATAGACCGAACGGTCAGAGATTGGGAAGATATCGGCCACCGCATCATTGCCGATCATTGCGCGCGAAATGGCGCGGTCAGCGGTGATGACCTGGCTCTTGTTAACTGGAACTTCAACAGAACCCGCATGGATCGATGTTTCAGAACCTTGCGCGGCCAGCGGGGTGGCCGCCAGTGGGGCGACACCCAGCGCAATGGCCGCGCTGAAAGTTTTCAGGCTGATACGCATGATCAGTAGCCCCCCTTGCGTTTAACTTCATAGGTCGTCGGCTTTGTGCCGCGCACCACCGACATTGTGGGGCCGGTATAGCGGCGCGTTACAGTGCCGGATGTGGTGGTCACAGGCGTTGCCTGCGCCGCCGTTTCGCGGCGCGGTGCGATGTAATAACCATTTGCGCCCAGATCGCTGGTGGTGACCACGCGGGTGCCGCCCACAATCTGGTTTTCGACATTACGCAATGCCAGGCTCAGCGATCCGACCTGGCGGGCCAGCGTCAGTTTCTGTGCGCCGATAATGTCGGTTTGAACGGTGGCGGTCCGGCCCACTTGCGGGGCGGTGTTGTTTTCATCAGCGATTTGATCGATCGCCAGAACCAGCACGTTTTCCAGCACGATGTTGACCATCTTGTCTGCGCCGGTTGCGCCGTCACCGGGAATCTGGCGGGTCAGCATCACGTCAACCACATCGCCCGCCCGCACGAAACCGGCCACGCCGGAAACCTGGTTCACAGGGATGGTGACCGCGCGAAGTTCCTCTGGAAGGATGGCTGACAGGGTGGCCCTGCCGCCTTCGCCGCTGACCTTGCTTTGTAAAATGGGTTCGCCAATGGCGATGGGCCGCAGCGCAACGCGACCGCCCCGGGTCGCTTCTTCGACCGAAACGAAGGCGCCTTGCGGAACCGAATTGGCCGGCCAGTTGGCTAGCCGCAAATTGGTGGTGGTCAATGGAGACCCGAACTGGAAGTCCTGCGTGGCAACAACAATGCGCGCCATGCGGCTGGCTTCCGCTTCACGTTCCTGGCGGTCTTGCACGCCAGAGAAATATGAATTTGCGAGATACACCGCGACAAGACCGATCAAGCCCGCCAATGCCACGATGAGGAGATTTCGGCCCCTCATAACTCACCCCCTGTAATTTCAGCACAAAATATCCTGCGACGCACCCCTATGGGCGCGTCGCAGGCATAATCAACCAAAATTAACTGCTGGCTTCAGCGTTGCAATTGGTGCTTGCGTTAGCGCCAGCGCAGCTGTTGATCTGGCTGGTTGCAAAGTCGATCGAGTTTTCGACAGCTTCACCCAAATTGTAAGCAGCAACGGCAATGCCGGCGCCCACAATGGCCAGGATCAGAGCATATTCAGCAGCAGAAGCGCCAGATTCGTCACGCAGGAAGTTTTTCAGGAAAGTCATTGTATTTACCCCATTAATTCGCATGGCTGCCAGCTGCAGCAGCCATGTTGTTTAATCTGTGGTTCCGGCATCTATTTCCGGTTGACCATATCCCGAGAGAGGCATTGCATTTGAGACCAGCGCGAACCCGTTATTGTTATACCGGATATCGCACCGGCTCATCACGCTTGTCCCCTCGGAACTGCCATAATGATCAGGAATTAACCTCTTAGGGTCAAAGAAAAACTAACGGAATATAATTATCTCGTAAAAACAACGTGATAATATCAAATAAGGGTAATAAAAATGGTTAACGCAGGGTGGTTTTGAGTCGTTTGCGCCACAACGAATCAAGCGAGTCTCTTCGCAAATGCACAATTGATTCAGATTGCGATTCGTTTCTGCCGGTGGGTTTCCTTAATTCTGGCTTGTATCACAATATCTTGGGATGGCGTCGGCTTTCCGCGTAACCGTCCGCGTAATCGAACGCTCATTGCGAAGACAGATCATGTGGCCGGCCGATAATCTATATATATAGGATGTTTGGCCGGGTCTGACCTGGCTTTGATGCTTGCGTTGATCTTCACCCAATTCTTGACGACTGCCAAATGGGCGGGGTGCGGCTGAAACTGAGCAGCTGACAATTGCCGTGATGGTTAGGCAGCGCGTTAACTTGGGTCAAAAGCGTGTCCCGCAATGGGACGGCAGCGATGGTCAAACCCGAAAAACGCCTGAAATTCGGTGTTTTTCGCAATTCGACTGGTCGCGTTTCATGGTTACCGGGCTTGCAACCTTTCCGATTCACTGTTTTCCTCTGGCTAACGATTCGTCCCAAGTGCGATTCGATTCGTCGTATTTGCTTGGGAACAGATGACGGGCCGCAAAACCGGATTTGGAGACTTCTCCTGCTTAGGAAGCCGGGTGAGGCGTGCGCGTTCCACCCACCATCTCTGGTTTTGCACGCAGGATCGAATGGTTCGATCCTTCGCAAAGGGGCAATGAGATGGTTGATTTTGAAGGCAACAAGCACGGCGGTTTTGACGTCGAAAATGGCGGTGAGAAGGAATTCGACATGAATTCGAATTCACTTCAGGCTGCGCCAGCAAGTGCTTCACCTGGATCACGAATTCTGGCAGCTGATGCCAATGGCGTTGTGGTTCTTCCGGCCGGTGTTTCGCCAGAGGATATCGATACCCAGGGGCGTGATATTGTGATCACCCTGGCAGACGGTTCCACCATCATCATTCCCGATGGCGCGATCATTGTTCCCCAGCTGGTGATCGATGGCGTGGCGATCCCGCCGCAGACTGTTGCTGCCCTGCTGAACGGTGCCGAGGAGATCAATCCGGAAGATCAACCTGGCCAGCTGCCAAGCTCTGGCGGGGAATTCGACGATGGTACGTCGAGTCTGCAAGACGCCTTTGGTCTGGGTGATCTGCTGCCCTACACTGAACTTAGTCGTGAAGTGGTGGTCGAAGAAGAGATCATCCCATTCGAAAATGAAGAACCCGATGTTGTCATCGAAACCGAAGACAACCCGATCGGCGTCGAAAACGCGATTGCCACGGTTGATGAAGACGGTCTGCCCATTCGTGGCGGCGAGCCTGAAGGCACGCGCGACGAAACCGATTCCGAAATCACCAGCGGCACGATCGTGTTTGAAGCACCCGATGGCCTTTCGGCTATTATTTTGAACGGTGTTGAAATCACCAGCGTCGGCCAGACTTTCACCACTATCTATGGTACGCTGGAAATCGCCAGCATCGATCTGGATTCAGGCGAAATCGGCTTCATATATACGCTGGAAGACAATCTTCTGGGCGAAACGGTAGACGGCAATTTCACTGTTACGGTTGTTGACCGTGATGGTGACACCGCCACAGCGAACCTCAGCATCATCGTCATTGACGATGAACCGATTGCAGTGTTGGACACCAACACTGTCGCTGGCGGAACCTATGGCCCGATCCACGGCAATGTGCTGGACAATGATGAATCGGGCGCTGACGATTACCCCGAGGGTGAAGAAACAGTGGAAGCTGTTATCAGCTTTACCAATGGCACCGACACGGCTGGCCCCGGCGAAACGCTGACCGGCCAGTGGGGCGAGCTGACGCTGAATGCAGACGGCACCTACACTTACACGCGTTTCTACAACACGCCCGGTGACGAGACTGACACCTTCAACTACACTATCATCGATCAGGATGGATCGACTGCCTCTGCGGATCTGGTCATCACCATCGAAGATGCGCCCAACGACATTACCTTCGTTCCTAGGGAAGGTGACGGCACCGTAGTTGATGAAAGCGGCCTGCCGGAACGTGAAGGTGAACCCGAAGGTACGGAAGAGCCGACTGATGGTGAATTCACCAGTGGGTTGATCGAATTCACCTCTCCTGATGGCGTGTCTGCAGTTATCATTGCCGGTCAGACGATCGTTACAGACAATCTGCCGCAGACTGTGGTGGATGACGAAACCGGAATGCTCGTGATCACGGGTTACACCTATGATCCGGTGACCGGTAAGGGAACGATCTCCTACGAATATACTCTGGGCGACAATACCGACGAGGCAGAAAAGTCCAGCGTTGAATTCTCGCTGGAAATTATCGATCTCGATGGGGATTCGACTGCCGATAATGGCCCGGATTCGCTTGTCATCAACATTATCGATGACGTTCCAGAAGCCAAGGATGACACGGATTCCGTCAAGGAAGATGGTCCGGTTGTCGCTGATGGCAATGTTATCAGCGGCGTGGGTGGCAGCGATGACAACGCCACCGATGGCGTTGCCGATATCGAGGGCGCAGATGGCGCCTCGCTCGTCTCGGTTACCTACGATGGCAACGCCGTAACCATTGGCGAAGCTTTCGTCGCCGATTATGGCACGATCACGATCAATGCCGATGGCAGCTACACCTACACGTTGGATAACGCCAATCCGCTGATCCAGGGTCTGAGCGAAGGCGAAGCAATTGGTCCTGAGGTCTTCGAATATACGATAGAAGATGGCGATGGGGATCCGTCGGTTGCTACGTTGACGATCAACATCACTGGCACCGATGATGAAGTGACCATCACTGGTCTGACCGTTGAAGGGCCTGATGTAACTGTCGATGAAGATGACCTTCCTGATGGCACTGACCAGACGAAGGAATCGACCACTCAGCCTGATGGTGATGCGACGTTCGATTTCACCTCTGTCGATAGCCTCGCCACCGTGAAAATCGGTTCGATGACCTTCACGGCACAGGATTTGATCGACAATGAAGGCACAGGCCTGGCGATTGATATCGCTGGCGCATACGGTACGCTCACGATCCGTGGGATTTCGGTCGAAACCGCACCCGATGGTTCCGTCATTAGCGGCACTTTCACATATGATTACACGCTGAACACCAACACGCTGGACCATGTCGATCCGACACCCAGCGCAGCGGATGAAGATAGCGTTTTCGATGATTTCGCTGTGGTCGTGACCGACGTTGACGGTTCGGTCGCAAATGCAACGCTGACAGCAGAAGTTATCGATGACGTTCCGTTGACCGACGAAAACGATGCCATCACTCTGGATGATGACGATCTGTCGGGCGGCAATTTAGGTGGCGACGGTGACGAAGATTCGTCTGTTTCCACGAGCGGTACTCTGGCGCATGATTTCGGTGCTGACGGCGGTACTATCGATTTTGCCGTGATGGATGGCGAAGAGGCTGTAATCGGCGGTGTAACCGTCGCCTTCACATGGGATGCAGGCACCAGCACACTGACCGCGAATGACGGTACCAATGACGTGTTCGAAGTTGTGCTGAACACTGCGACTGGTGGATTCACCGTCAATCAACTCAACCCGCTGGATCACCACCTGGTGGGTGACGATTACGAAGGTACGCCTGAGTTTGATCTGACCTACACTGTGACCGACGGCGATGATGATACCGCCACCGGCACGCTGACCGTGCGCGTCAATGACGATACGCCTGAATTTGGCGAGCTGATCGATGATGAGCAGGAGCCGGTTGAGCTTCCCAAGCTTTACACTGACGACAGCAATGTCGATCCGGACACCAACGCAACCGATAGCGACAACGCCTTCTTCTCTGGCCTGTTCAACCCGCTATTTGGTGCCGATGGCCCTGCAGCGACCGATCCGATCGTCTATTCTTTCGGTCTGGCTGATCCTATCGATGATAAGGTGGATTCGGGCCTGAATGACTCGATCACCGATGAAAACATCCTGCTGCGCGTAAGCGACAGCGACTCGAATGTGATCGAAGGCTATCTGGAAACTTCGGGCGACATTGCATTCACGCTCACGCTCGACCCGGAAACCAGCGAAATCACGCAGGAGCAATTCCGCGCGATTGAGCATGACAATCCGAATGACGCTGTTGAAAGTGGCGACGAAGCGGAAAGCATGGATGCTGGGCTGATCAAGCTGACCGCCACCATCACTGATGGCGATGGCGACCAGGCTGAAAACACCGTTGATATCGGCGATGCGTTCAACTTTGAAGATGATGGTCCGGCATTTGGTGCGCACCTGGTCGGCGTCGGCAAGGACGAAGATAATATTGATGGCGGCAATGGCGACAGTGCGCCAGGCGACAGTGGGCATTCGGTTGGGCCGACCTATACTTTCAACATCGATTTTGGTGCTGATGGTGCTGGCGCAGATGAGCTGACCGTTTCGCTTTCCAGCGTCTTTACCTCTGACCCTGCTGTCGGCGCCATCGCACTGACTTCAGGTGGTGATGCAGTTCTGTTTGACTGGAATGCAGCCACCAATACCTGGACGGGTTACACGACTGATATCAATGATCCCGTCATGACGTTGGTCTTTGATGTGGATGCGGGAACAGTTGCTGTAAATGTCATGCAACCGCTTGATCATCCGTCGACCGATGCCGATGGGGCGAATAATGGTCCGGAAATCGGCTATGAGGACAATCTGAGCCTTACGTTCAGCATCACCGCGACTGATGGTGATGGTGACTGGGTCACTACAAATCTTGTCGTCGTTATAGATGACGACATGGCCGTTGCGACCGATAACGCCCTGACTGTAGGTGAAGGCGAAAGCGATGGCGGTGACGTGATCCTTGATGATGACGGTGACGATGTCGATGCTGCAGGTGCTGATGGCTATGCTGTCGATGGCCCAGTGGTCGATGCTGACTTCGTCAGCGGCGAACAGGGTATTACCGAAATCAGCAAGGATGTGGCACCTGATGGAACGATCACCATCGTTACCAGCGCTGGTACACTGGTTCTGAACACCGATGGCACCTATACGTTTGATGCCGATACCAACTCGGTCAATGCAGATGCGGACATCGTGTTCAGCTACACGATCGAAGATGGCGACGGTGACCAGTCGGCTGCAAACCTGACGATCACCATCGACAATGTCGGTGGGACTGCGGAAGCTGACGATCTGACGGTTGATGAAAAGGGCCTGCCAAACGGCACGGACGAAGCGGCCGACAACATTCCTGAAAATGTTCAGACTGAAATTGACAGTGGCAGCATCGTTGTAACAGGCGGTTCGGGCACGCTGACCTATACGCTGGTCGGCGGTGTGTTTGATAACAATGAAGGCAATGGCGGTGCGTTGGACGATCCGACCGACGATACATATACAATCACAACCGCTTACGGCACGATCGTGCTCAATGCCTATACCGGCGCATATACCTATACGCTGAACCAGGAATATGGTCACGATGCGCCTCCGGCGCCGAACATCGCCGATTTTGTCGAAAGCTTCGACTATGTCGTGGTGGACGAACTTGATAATGTGATCGTGGATAGCCGCGATCTGGGTGGTGATCCGATCAGGGTTAGCATCATCGACGATGTTCCTTCAATTGACGTGACGAAGGGTGCGGATGCCGGTGTTGTTCTGGCGACGCAGGATGCGGAGACGGACGGCAATCCGACCGATGAAGACACGGCAGTGTCGACGGCGGCCTTTGGCGGTGTGTTCGGCCTGACCTCGACTTCTGGCGCGGACGGTGCGGCTGCTCCGAGCCTGAGCTATGCGCTGAGCCTGGATGTTGGCGAGGGCGATCCCTCGAACCTGACGATCGGCGGTGTGGCGATCAAGCTGTACATCAATGACAGCGGTGTGGTGACCGGTTCGACGGCAGCGGACGAAGGTTCGGTTGGTGCGTCCAACACGGTGTTTACGCTGAGCGTGGACAGCGATGGTGTAGTGACGCTGACACAGTACCAGCAGGTTGATCATCCGATCAGCGATGATCCGAGCCCGACCGAGGCGCCGTTTGCTGATGATCAGATCTTCCTGGCGGATGACCTTGTGTCGCTGACGGCGAGTTCGACGATCACCGATGGTGACGGCGATACGGCGACTGACAGCGAGACGGTTGATCTGGGCGGCAATGTCCGGTTCGACGATGATGGTCCGACGATTGACGTGACGAAGGGTGCGGATGCCGGTGTTGTTCTGGCGACGCAGGATGCGGAGACGGACGGCAATCCGACCGATGAAGACACGGCAGTGTCGACGGCGGCCTTTGGCGGTGTGTTCGGCCTGACCTCGACTTCTGGCGCGGACGGTGCGGCTGCTCCGAGCCTGAGCTATGCGCTGAGCCTGGATGTTGGCGAGGGCGATCCCTCGAACCTGACGATCGGCGGTGTGGCGATCAAGCTGTACATCAATGACAGCGGTGTGGTGACCGGTTCGACGGCAGCGGACGAAGGTTCGGTTGGTGCGTCCAACACGGTGTTTACGCTGAGCGTGGACAGCGATGGTGTAGTGACGCTGACACAGTACCAGCAGGTTGATCATCCGATCAGCGATGATCCGAGCCCGACCGAGGCGCCGTTTGCTGATGATCAGATCTTCCTGGCGGATGACCTTGTGTCGCTGACGGCGAGTTCGACGATCACCGATGGTGACGGCGATACGGCGACTGACAGCGAGACGGTTGATCTGGGCGGCAATGTCCGGTTCGACGATGATGGTCCGACGCTTGATAGTGTTCAGGATGGTACCGCAAATAACGACCCTGCTGCAGCACATAGCTTCGGAAGCCTGAATTTCCTCTCAGGTGCCGACGGTGCAGGTGATGTCGCAGATATCGGTATCTCTGTTGATCTGACAGGCATCACCTCTGGCGGCGCTGCGATTAATCAGGTCACCGTTGATGGCGTGCTGTACGCCTATACTGGTACGCCAACCTTTACCGACGGTGTCCCAGATTCAGGCATCGTGTTTAATCTGGCAGTGGATCCGATCACTGATGAATGGGAGTTTGACCTGCAAGCACCGCTAGACGGCGAAATCACGCCGATAGAGGTTGGTTCAGGCAGTTCCTTTGGCGTAGGGCCGAGCGGTAGCGTTGTAGTTACCGATGATCTGACGAGCTTGGATCTTGTTTATGTAACTGGCTGGAAACCGACAGGGGGATTCACCGGCACCGAAGAAAGTGATTGGCTGGATGGTGATATGCCAACCATGACCCAGTTCTTTAACGTCAATGGTTCTACGCAAGGCTGGGGCCTTGCCAACAATAACTTCGATGTCACTGAATTCCTGCGCTTTGATTTCGGAACGTTGAACGATTACGATGACCCGACCGAATATGGTGATGTGGGTGCTGATGGTTCCTACGAACCGCCAATAGGCCAAACGATCGTTGGCGCTGAATTTGCCACATTCTCGTTCTTCCAATTCGGGAACGGCGATGTGATTGAATTCGTCGCGCATTACACTGACGGAACGACTGAAACGTTCGTATTTGACGACCCGGCTGATCCGCGATTGACTGCTGTGGGTAATGATCTGGTCTTTACGATTACATCACCCCTTGGCGCACAAATCGATTGGGTTGACACCTATATGTCTGCCGGTTCGATCAAGCTCAATTTGATCGAAATTGGTGTGCGTTCAGAAGATGTTGATGCGGATCTTAACTTCACCGTCACTATGCCTGATGGTGATGACGATACCGATAGCGACAGCTTCACGATTAATGTTGCTGACGATAACTCACCGTCGGTTGTCACCCCCATCGTTCTCGACCTTGATGGTGGCGGCAATGAGTTCGTCAGCGCCTCCAGCAATCTGGCAGCCTATGATTATGACGGTGACGGCGTGAAAACGCAGACCGCATGGGTCGCTGCTGGCAGCGCCATCCTGTTCCATGATACAAATGGCGATGGTGTGGTTACCGATGCTTCCGAATTCGTGTTCGGCCACGATGGCATGACCGATATGGAAGCCGTCCTGAAGCTCTATGACTCCAATAATAACGGCCAGCTGGACGAAGGTGACGCCGAGTATGGTAAATTTGGAGTTTGGATGGACGATGGTGATGCCCAGGCTGAGGATGGCGAATTCGCAAGCTTGAGCGATATGCACATCACCTCGATCGATCTGGTGTCTGACGGCATCCAGACGGTAGAAGGTGATGGCGATGTCACCGTCTATGGCACCAGCACCTTCTCCATCGATGGTGTGGTTGCCGGTGAGGCATCTGATGCCGCATTCGCACTCGGCAGCGATGTTGATGGCGCGATGATGGAGGCACTTCTTGCCATGTCGGCCGAAGAAGGTTCGGATGGTGACGACACACGCACCACTGATGAAGTGGACGTGATCGTAAAAGATGTGCTGGCAGAAGACGCTGTCGATGCTATGCTTAATGAGATCACGGGCCATGACGATGTGCAGACGGCTGATGCCGGTGCCTTCGATGCGGCTACGTTGACACATGTCATTGACGGGGGCGCATTCGTTTATGACAACAACCAGATGGCGGTAATGGATGACCATGCCGCTGCCGAACTGGCTGCTGTCCACGCTTGATTGAATATCCTTTGACCAGGGGAAAGAATATGCGGATCATGAAAACAGGTGCGACATGTGCGTCGCTGGTGGTGGCTATTGCCGCCAGCCAGGGCGCCATGGCACAGGGGAGCGATGCTGACGCCTTGATGGCGATGGACATCGACAGCCTGCGGGGCGAAATCCAGATGCGGTTTGATGCCGCGCTGGCCGCTTCGAAAGACCCCGGATATGTGAATGCGGATAATCCGCGTTACCTGTGGGCGATTGAGGCGAAGGCACAGTGCGGTATTGCGCTGGGCTATCTCAAATCATCGACCAAGGATCCGGTCAGCATCAGCAAATGCGCGCGCGCATATCAGCTGATGCAATATGTGCCGGCACCGCCGCCACCTCCGCCCCCGCCGCCTCCGCCGCCAGTGTGCGACAATCCGGCGTTGATTTTCTTCGATTGGGACGTGGCGGAACCGCCTGTGGCCGAAGCACAGCAGGTCGCGTCCTTCATCGCGGGCAATTATGGGGCCTGCAATTGGGGTGACCTGACCGTGGTTGGCCATGCCGATAAATCCGGCTCCAACAGCTATAACCAAAAGCTGTCGCAGGAACGTGCTGACAATGTGGCTGAAATGCTGCGTCCGGCAGTTCCGGGTGCCAATGTGACCGTGGAATTCCATGGTGAAGAAGATCCTCGGGTTCCGACAGAAGACGGTGTGCGCGAACCGCAGAACCGCCGTGTTGAAATCAAAGTTCGCTAAGAGGAGGGAGCAATGATGAAGAAGACACTGACCAGCTTCGCCGCTGCCACCCTGCTTGCAGCAACTTCGCCCATGGCCATCGCGCAGTCTGCCGATGGTACCGTATCGATGCAGGACGCAATCGAAACGGCAATCATGGCCAACCCTGAAATCCTGCAGGCGCAGTATAATACTGAAGCCATCCAGTTCGAACGTGAACAGGCGCAATCTTTGTTCCTGCCCACCATCGATGTGGAAGCTTCCGCCGGTGTCCGCCGGTTGGAAAACAACACGCGCCGTAATTTGGGCATCGCCAATCAGGAACTGTATCCTGTTGAAGTACAGGGCATGTTCGATTGGACGGTGATCGATTTCGGTCGTCGTAAAGGTGAGTTGCTGCGCCAGGCAGCACGCGTTGATGGTGCATCGCTGCGTGTTGTTGAACGCTCAGAGTTCATCGCCCTTCAGGTCGCACGCCAATATCTTGATGTCTTGCTGCAACAGCGCGTTGTGGCGGCTAGTCAGGATAACCTGTCATTCCACCAGGCCCTGGTTTCTGACCTGGGCAAGGGGGTTGAACAGGAATCGATCTCAGTCGCAGATCTGCAACAAGCCGAAGAACGGCTGCAGGCGGCTGTTGTTCGTACTGAAGAAGCAAACGAATCGCTGGAAACCGCGCAGAACATTCTGCGTCGCCTGACCGGCCTCGACATCAGTATGGTATCCCTGCCGCCAGATCTGGCGGCAGCGTTGCCATCGACGGAAGATGAAGCCGTTGGCATGGCACGGACAGCCAACCCGCTGGTGCGTGAAGCACAGGCAGATGTTGATGCAGCGCATGCCATGGTGATGGCGGCCAAGGGTGATTTCTACCCCACCATTGGTGTGGATGCCCGTGGCCGTATCGGTGAAGATATCGACGGCTTTAAAGGCGAAACCAATGATATTCAGGCGCGCGTTTACCTGCGTTGGAATATCTTCAACGGTGGCCAGATGAAGGCGAAGTATCAGGAAATGGTGCATCGCGCTTCGCAGGCCCGCTATCGTCTGCATGAACGCACTCGTCAGGCGGAAGAAGACGTGTCGAACGCCTGGACCGCTCTGAAGGCACAGCGCAATATCGGCACAGCACTGGCCCGTCAGTCTGAAGTCAGCGATGATCTGTTGCTGAGCTATCGCAGCCAGTTCAATGTGGGCCGGCGTTCGCTGCTGGACGTGCTGGACGCTCAAAATACGCGCTTCAACACGCAGGTGCGTTTGGAAACTTCACGTTTTTCTCAACTTTTTGCGCAATATCAGGTTCTGGCCGCAACGAATCGTCTTCTGGACGCGATGAGCATCGCTCCGGGCGCTGGCGCCGGCAAGAACGAGCGTGAGCGGTTCGATTACGGTCCGCCCAAGGATGCAGAAACTGATTACCGGCGTTATCCAAACTAAGCCGGGCAAAAGAATGTGAGGTATTCGTGCTGCAGCAAAGGAACTCCAACGCCCTGCAGGCGAATGACCCGTTAATTCAGTGTATCGGGGAATTGGCGCGCCGTTATGGGCTTGCCTTTTCCCCGGCGCTGTTTGATTCGCTGGCGCGCGATGCGGCTGGCAAGCTCCCCTTCCATCAGGCAGCCGCCGCAGTGGAATTGGTGGGGCTGGATTTCGATATCCAGGATTTCAAGAAGCTACCCACGCGGGATAGCGAATATCCCGCACTGATCGCGCTGGAAGACGGTCAGGTTGGTGTGCTGCATGAAGCCCGCGATGGCGATTTGCTGCTGTGGCAACCCGAAGCGGGGGAGGCCAGCTGGATCGCGCGCGACGAATTGCAGACACGTTACGTTGGCAAATTCGTTTCTATCTTCGGCGATCCAGATGCGCTGCGTGAGCAAGGCTCTCCCTGGCACAAAAAGGCGCGGCATCACTGGTTCTGGGGAGAGTTGCGTAAGGAACGCAAGGCCTTTCGGTCGGTGCTGGTCGCATCCTTCCTGATCAACATGCTGGCCGTATCGCTGCCGCTGTTTTCGATGAATGTGTATGACCGTGTGATCCCCAACCGCGCGGTGTCCACCTTGTGGGTGCTGGGCATTGGTGTGCTGCTGGCTTTCGCGATGGAATTCCTGCTGAAATCAGCGCGCACCAATGTGGTGGATGAGATCGGGCGACGGCTCGACATCCGCCTGTCGCAGAAGATTTTTGGCCGCGTGTTGGGCCTGCCGCTTGCTGCACGTCAGGGGAATACCGGCGCATTGGCGGCGCGGGTGAGCGAATATACCGTGGTGCGCGATTTCTTCGCCTCGACCACCATCGTGCTGATGGTCGACCTTCTGTTCCTGGTCGTGTTCGTCGCGATCATCGCCTATATCGCGCACTGGCTGGCGCTGGTGCCGGTCGTGATGATGGCGCTGATGGCGGCAGCGGGCTTCCATTTGCAGCGCAAGGTTGCTGATGCGGCGCGCGATGCGCAATCAGACCATGGCTTGCAACAAACGCTGCTGGTCGAATCCGTGGCGGGCATGGAAACACTCAAATCCATGTCCGGCGAACGTGCGATGATCGGGCGTTGGTACAATCTGGCGGAAATCGGCAGCCACTCGCAGCAGCAACTGAAAAAAATCCAGTCAAAGGCGGTGGGCCTGGCCCAGACATTCCAGCAATTGAATACGATCGCACTGATTATTGGCGGTTATTACATGTTCGATGCCGGCATTATCACGATGGGCGCAATTATCGCCATCGTTATGCTGGCGTCACGCTCGCTGGCCCCGGCTGGCCAGATCGCATTCCTGCTTACCCGTTTCCGGCAGGCGAATGAGGCGCTCGATTCGATAGAGCGTCTGTTCGATGTGGAAGATGAACGTAAACAGGGCGCATCAACGCTGCCGGCGACTGTGCGCAATGCAACGATTAAGCTGGAAGATTGTAGCTTTGCCTATCCAGAGGCGCCGCTGGCCGCGCTCGATCGGGTCAACCTGACCATCAAGCCGGGTGAAAGGATTGCCCTTATCGGGCGTGTCGCTTCGGGAAAGTCTACGCTCGGAAGGTTAATTTGCGGCCTTTATCAACCCACAGGTGGCGCTTTCTTGGTAAACGGCATCGACTCTCGCCAATTCAGGCCGCAGGATCTGCGCAAAGCATTCCGCTTTGTAGGACAGGACGCAACCTTGTTTACCGGTTCGATCAAGGACAATCTGGCGCTGGGTGCGCCTGAAGTTAACGATGAACGCCTGTTTGAGGCGCTGCGAATGAGCGGCGCGGACGAATTCCTGGCGCGCGATGACAGTGGTGTTGACCGCGCCGTGGGTGAGCAGGGCCGCCGCCTTTCGGGTGGGCAGCGCAGCTTCCTGGCGCTGGCGCGTGCCTTTGTCACGCCGTGCGAATTGCTATTCATGGATGAGCCGACCGGCGCGATGGATTCGCAGACCGAACGTCAGTTTGTCGATCGAGTGAAATCCTCGCTGACCGAAAACCAGACATTGATGATTTCCACCCACCGTCCGGCGCTGTTCGATCTGTGCGAACGTATCATCGTGCTGGATAAGGGGCGCGTTGTGGCTGATGGCAGCAAAGCTGAAATCCTCGGCCGCGCAGGCGGAACCGGGGGCATGGGCAAGTGAGTGCAGCTATCGCCTCTTTTGGACGTGCGCTGGTAGAAAATACCGGCCCGGCGCGCGGCAAGCTGGCGCTGGCTGCGTGTCTGCTGGGCGGCTTCGCGCTGTCTCTGTCCGTCCTGCTGGGCAATCCTGGGCCATCCCATGCGGAGGCTGGGTTGGGCCTGAAATCGCGCGAGTTGGCGCAACTCAAATCGCTCGATAGCGGGGATCAGGCTGAAGTTCTGGATGAAGGTCTGTCCGCGCAGGACCGCAACGAGCTTATCCCCAATTCCGGCCTGCCGTTGGAACATATGGGGCATTTCGCCGTGATCAGCACGGATAATCAGCAATATTCCAGTGCTCTGAAATGCCTGACACAGGCCGTTCATTACGAAGCCGCGAATGAGCCGGTGCAGGGCAAGCGGGCCGTGGCCCAGGTGGTGCTCAACCGTCTGCGCCATCCGGCCTATCCAAATTCGGTCTGCGGCGTTGTTTATGAAGGCGTGAACCAGCGCGTATGCCAGTTCAGCTTTACCTGTGATGGTTCGCTATTGCGCACTCCCATCGCATCCAAATGGCAGGAATCGCGTAGTGTGGCAGAGGCTGCGCTGGCAGGAACTATCGAAAAATCAGTGGGTTCCGCTACACATTATCATGCCGATTACGTCCTGCCGCGGTGGGCCTTTACGCTGGGTAAGGTAAATAAGATTGGTGTTCACATCTTTTACCGTTTCCCCGGCAGTGCCGGTAGTGAAGGCGCATTCAGCCGTCGCTGGAATGGGCATGAGGCCGTGCCTTTCCTGAGTGAAGAACGCCTGCGCGCCATGCTGGCTGCCAACTGGGGCCAGCCAAAGCCTGAACCTGAATATGTGCCTGGCACCACGGTGACCCCGCATGTGACCGATCGCCATGCACCTGCAGATGTGGGCGGGCGGATCGATACGACCAAGAACTGGCGGCTCTCGATCCCTGATCCCGTTAACAAACCGGCGTCATACGGCGCAGATCGGGCAGAACAGCGTGATGCCATCTCGCAGGATATCACCGGGGGCAACGGTATGGTGGCTGCTGGAGCACCCCAGTGAAAACACGGCTTGTGAAAACCTGGAAGGATTTGGTCCGGACAGTTTCCGATTGGGATTCTGACCGGCAATTGATTGCGGCCTGCGCGGTGGCGTTTTTCCTGCTGTTGGGCTGGGCCTCTGTCGCGCAGACTGAAGAGGTGACGCGCGGCATGGGCAAGGTGATCCCTTCGTCTAAGGCGCAATTGGTGCAACCGTCCGAACCTTCTGTTGTCGAAGAAATCCTGGTTCGTGCCGGGCAAACCGTGAGAAAGGGCCAATTGCTGGTCCGATTTGACGATGACATTGCTGATTCCGAGCTGGGGAAGCTGAAGACTGAGAATGAGCGGCTGAGCGCGCGAGCAGACCGGCTGGAGGGCGAAGCTGCCGGAAGCGCGGTGGATTGTGGCGAGGGCGGCGATTGCGGCGAAGAACAGCGCCTGCAACAGGTGCGGATGGCCGCGGCGAACAGTCGTGAGGCATCACTCGCTTCGGCAGTGGAGCAGCGTCGCCGTGATCTGCGTGAAGCGCAGGCAGCCGTTTCCACCTTGACGGACAGTGTCAAACTGTCGCGCGATCAGGTCAATATGCTGGAACCGCTGGCGCGGCAGGGCATCATCCCCAAGACTGAACTGATCACTGCGCAGCGTGACCTGGTTGATACGCAGGGCCGCCTTGCCGCTGCCCGACAGGCGGTGGCGCGTTCGCAGGCTGCTGTCAGTCAGGCAAATTCGGATTTGCAGGCAGCGCGGCTCGATTTCCGCCAGCAGGCGCTTAATGAGCGGTCCGAACTCAACACGCGCATTGCGGTGAATGAGGAAACCATTCGGGGGGCAGAGGCGCGCAAGGACCGTAACGAGCTGCGTTCCCCGGCAGACGGCATCGTCAATGATGTGCAGATCACTACCGTCGGCGGCTTTGTGAACGCAGGCGAAGAGCTGATGCAGATCGTGCCGATTGGCGACAAGCTGCTGGTTGAAGCGCGCGTTGCGCCCAAGGATATCGCGTTCATCAAGGTGGGTGATCCAGCCAATGTGAAGGTCACCGCTTACGATTTCTCCACCTATGGCGGCCTCAAGGGCGTGGTGCAGCAGGTGAGTGCGGACAGCGTCTATGATGAGGTTGAGCGGGAAGCCTATTACACTGTGTTGGTGGAAACAGACCGCGCTTACCTCACTAAGGGTGGTCGTCGCCTGCCGATCGTGCCGGGTATGATTTGCGATGTGGAGATCATCACCGGCAGCAAGACCGTGTTGAACTACCTGCTCAAGCCCATCAGCCGCGCCTTGAACGAGGCGATTACGGAACGTTGATGAGGTGATCGGCGAGAGCTATGTGGACGCTTACCTTCAGCGCACTCAACCATAATATCAGTCAGTTGGCGTAAGCAATTCGTACAGTTTCTGGTTGTTGCGGTGCAACGGCCTGACCGTGAAGATAGCGGGCGCCCTTGCTGAAGCTCATCACCGGGCGATAGCCATAATCGAGAGCGGCAGAGGCGACCCGGTTGCTTGCCATGTCCAGCATCTTCCACTCGCCATCATGCCGCACCAGCAGTACTGCATGATCCGCACGGCGCATAGTGTCACGCGCCAGGGTAAGCATCATATCCTCACTCCGGATGCCAGCAGCAGCCAGCATCTGCATCTTCAGGATCGCATAATCCTCGCAATCGCCTCGGCGTGATTTCAGCGTTTCGCGCGCATCGGCCCAATTGTCCTTGCGCCCGTCGCTGCGATAGCGGATCTGCTTGTTCACCCAGCCATTGACCTGCCTCAGCAAGGTAGAGCGATCTTCTGACACCGCGCCCAATGCGCTGGTCAGATCGCGGCTGGACAGCTCTTTATTTGCCACGCGTTTCCACTCGGCATCGAAATGGGTGCGGCCCACGCGCACCCGCTCTGTGCCTAGAAATGCACCCTGTGGTGCGCGGGGCAAGGCGATGCTACCGGAAATTTGCGGCAGGGCGGCGCGCATCTGCGATGTCGCGGCACAGCCGAAACCCATCGCTGCCATGGGCAGGGCCGCAGGCGCGAGTTGTGTGCTGGGCGCGGTGATGCCGGTCAACAGCGGGTGAGAGGTTGTTGCCCCCACATTGCCACCTTGCGCCATGCGCATTTTTTCCAAAGCGCTGGGCGCACCGCCCAGGATCGCCGTGCTCTTGGCGAAGGCGCGCGTTGCCGAAAGCGATGCAAGCGGTTGCGACATGGGGGAGGGAGCCATGCCGCAATCCGCCTGCGACATGCCCAGCGCCACCATGGGCACGGCCACGGGCATGGTCACCGCCAATGGGGCGGAGGCCTGTGCCGGGGTGGCGATTGCCGCAGTCATTGCCAATGCAATGGGGGCGCCAAGCAGGATCGGTGTCTTGATCATGCTGCCTGTTTGCAATGGCAGGCGCTACCATGCAGTTTTGAAGGAAGGTTACCAAGGCGCTAAGGGAGATGAAGGATACGACAGGGCGATGAGCTGTTTTCAGAGGTGAAGTGAGGGCTGGCGGGCGCATCAATGGTTAACGGGTCGTGCGATGGGCCTTAGGGGCGCGTGGTAAATATGATCGGGAATGGAGAGGTTTTTGGTCGGAAGCGGCGTAAAAATGGTGGGTTGAGGTGGAATGCATCCTGTCTTGGTGCACCACTTGACCTTCGCCCCGTTCCAACATAAAGGGCGCGGCAACTGAGCGGGGCTTTCGAGTCACGCGCGGTCAATAGAGCTGAACATTGCCGGTCATGTCCCGGGGGCCAGTCGCGTATGCGGGGTGGCTCTTTTCTATTGGGGTGGTTCCTTCGGGGAACGCTTTTGGGGGCAGCCGTCAAAGTAACCCGGTGGCCAAGGTCGATGGGTGGAGCGTATCAGTCTCGCATGGATAGCCGGGGGCCGCCCGTCATACTTCGACAGGCTCAGAACGAACGGACTTCTGTTGCGAAACGAACTCTTCACGCAGAACGCCAAGAGTCACCATTAACACGGTGAAGAGTACTTATGCCGACGATCAACCAGCTGGTCCGCAAGGGCCGCACCCCGCAGAAGGCCAAGTCTAAGGTCCCTGCGATGGAGCAGAACCCGCAGAAGCGCGGTGTTTGCACCCGCGTCTATACGACGACCCCGAAGAAGCCGAACTCGGCCTTGCGTAAAGTGGCCAAGGTTCGCCTGACCAACCAGCGCGAAGTCATCAGCTACATCCCGGGCGAAGGCCATAACCTGCAGGAGCACTCTGTTGTGCTGATCCGCGGCGGCCGTGTGCGCGACCTTCCCGGTGTGCGTTACCACGTGCTGCGCGGCGTGCTCGACACGCAGGGTGTGAAGGACCGCAAGCAGAGCCGTTCGAAATACGGCGCCAAGCGGCCTAAATGACCATGCTGGGGGCATGGTCATCCTGAGAAGGTCGCCACAAGCGACCGCAGTTCAGGTTCCATGGTTCCTCTTGGTTATGAGTTTGCAAGTTATTTGAAAGGTCTGTTCCGAGCCGCTCAATGGACCCTGAAGCAAGTTCAGGGTGACGGTAGAGAGAAGGGCCTACAGGAGAATATCCGATGTCACGTCGTCGTCGTCCCGAGAAGCGGGAAATCCTGCCTGACCCCAAGTTTGGTGATCAGGTTCTGTCAAAGTTCATGAACAATTTGATGCTGGACGGTAAGAAATCCGTTGCAGAACGCATCGTCTATGGCGCGCTCGACACGGTCGAAGCGAAGGCGAAGGCTGACCCGGTGCAGCTGTTCCATGATGCGCTGAACAATGTGAAGCCGCAGGTTGAAGTGCGCAGCCGCCGTGTTGGTGGTGCGACCTATCAGGTGCCGGTTGAGGTTCGCCCAGAGCGTTCCCAGGCACTGGCCATCCGCTGGCTGATCGGCGCTGCGCGCGGTCGCCCCGAAACCACCATGTCTGCCCGCCTTTCGGGTGAGCTGATGGACGCGGCGAATAATCGCGGCAATGCTGTCAAAAAGCGTGAAGATACGCACCGTATGGCAGATGCCAACCGCGCGTTCTCACACTACCGCTGGTAACATTTTTGAGAGGGGCGGTCCCCCTCATGGAGAATTAACATGGCACGCGAATATCCGCTGGAGCGGTACCGCAATATCGGCATCATGGCCCACATCGACGCCGGCAAGACCACGACCACCGAACGTATCCTTTACTACACCGGCAAGTCCTACAAGATCGGCGAAGTGCATGATGGCGCGGCGACGATGGACTGGATGGAGCAGGAGCAGGAACGCGGCATCACCATCACTTCGGCTGCGACCACGACCTTCTGGACTGCAGAGGATCCAGCTATGGATCCCCGTTCTGCCCCGGAAGATCTGCGCGCGAACCAGCCCAAGCACCGCATCAACATCATCGATACACCCGGTCACGTTGACTTCACCATTGAAGTTGAACGTTCGTTGCGGGTGCTCGACGGCGCTGTGGCCGTGTTTGACGGTGTGGCCGGTGTGGAGCCGCAGTCAGAAACCGTGTGGCGTCAGGCTGACAAATACGGCGTTCCACGGATGTGCTTCATCAACAAGCTCGACCGGACCGGTGCCGATTTCTATTACTGCGTGCAGTCGATCATCGACCGTCTGGGCGCAGTGCCGCTGGTGCTGTATTTGCCGATCGGGGCAGAAAGCAATCTGCAGGGCGTGGTTGACCTCGTGAACAATCGTGGCATCGTCTGGCAGGCAGAAGATCTGGGTGCGAAGTATGAATTCGTCGATATCCCGGCTGATCTGGCCGACAAGGCTGCCGAATATCGTGAAAAGCTGATCGAAACCGTCGTCGAGCAGGATGACGATGTGATGGAAGCCTATCTCGAAGGCAATGAACCTGACGTCGCCACCATCAAGAAACTGATCCGCAAGGGTACGATGGCGCGTGACTTCGTGCCGGTTACCTGCGGTTCTGCCTTCAAGAACAAGGGCGTGCAGCCCCTGCTGGATGCGGTGGTTGATTACATGCCGTCGCCGCTGGATGTTCCGGCCATCAAGGGCGTGCTGCCCGATAGCGACGAAGAAGCAGATCGCCCCTCAAGCGACGATGCGCCTTTCTCGGCACTGGCCTTCAAGATCATGAATGATCCCTTTGTGGGCTCGCTCACCTTCACCCGCATCTATTCGGGCAAGCTGACCAAGGGCAGCGTCCTGAACAGCGTGAAGGACAAGAAGGAAAAGATCGGCCGTATGTTGCTGATGCATTCCAACAATCGTGAAGACATCGATGAAGCCTTTGCTGGCGACATCGTGGCGCTGGCCGGCATGAAGGATACGACCACTGGCGATACGCTGTGCGATCCTGCCAAGCCGATCATTCTGGAGCGGATGGAATTCCCCGAGCCAGTTATCGAACTGTCGGTAGAACCCAAGACTAAGGCTGACCAGGAAAAGATGGGCGTCGCGCTCAACCGTCTGGCTGCCGAAGATCCATCCTTCCGTGTTTCGACTGACCATGAAAGCGGCCAGACGATCATCAAGGGCATGGGTGAATTGCACCTCGACATTCTGGTTGACCGCATGAAGCGTGAATTCAAGGTCGAAGCCAATGTGGGTGCGCCGCAGGTTGCCTATCGCGAATATCTGGGCAAGCCGGTTGACGTTGATTACACCCACAAAAAACAGTCGGGTGGTTCGGGCCAGTTCGGTCGTGTGAAGATCAAGGTTGAGCCGGGCGAGCGCGGCCAGGGCTTTATCTTCAATGACCAGATCAAGGGCGGTAATATTCCCAAGGAATATATCCCTGCGATCGAAAAGGGTCTGCGCGAACAGGCCGAAAGCGGCTATCTTGTCGGCTTCCCGATCATCGACTTCAGCGTTAACCTGTATGATGGTGCGTATCACGATGTCGACTCCAGCGCGATTGCGTTCGAAATCTGCGGTCGCGGCGCGATGCGTGAAGTTGCGCAGAAGGCGGGCATCAAGCTGCTTGAGCCGATCATGAAGGTCGAAGTGGTGACGCCGGAAGATTACCTTGGTGACGTGATCGGCGACCTCAACAGCCGCCGTGGTCAGATCCAGGGTACCGACACTCGCGGTAATGCGCAGGCGGTTGAAGCCAATGTGCCGCTGGCCAACATGTTTGGCTACGTCAATGAACTGCGTTCGTTTACTCAGGGCCGTGCCCAGTACACGATGCATTTCAGCCATTATGACGAAGTGCCGGCAAATGTTGCGCAGGAAGTCAAGGAGAAGCTTGCGTAAGCAGGCGACAGGGTTTAGGGGCGGCGCCTGATTCAGCGGGTGCCGTCTTTCCCGCAGGGATTCAATTTTAAACTCAGAGGTTATTTGAGAAATGGCTAAGGAAAAATTTGAGCGGAACAAGCCGCACTGCAACATCGGCACCATCGGTCACGTTGACCACGGCAAGACCACGCTGACGGCTGCTATCACGAAGGTTATGGCTGAAACCTATGGTGGTGCGGCTGTGGACTTCGGCAACATCGATAAGGCGCCTGAAGAGCGTGAGCGCGGCATCACCATTTCGACGGCACACGTTGAATATGAAACTGCTGCACGTCACTATGCACACGTCGACTGCCCTGGCCACGCTGACTATGTGAAGAACATGATCACCGGCGCCGCGCAGATGGACGGCGCGATCCTGGTTGTGAACGCTGCTGACGGCCCGATGCCGCAGACCCGCGAACACATCCTGCTGGCTCGCCAGGTCGGCGTGCCTGCCCTGGTTGTGTACATGAACAAGGTTGACCAGGTCGACGACGAAGAAATCCTGGAACTGGTTGAGCTGGAAGTTCGCGAACTGCTGAGCTCGTACGACTTTGATGGCGACAATATTCCGATCATCAAGGGTTCGGCTCTGGCCGCTCTCGAAGGTCGTGACGACAACATCGGCAAGGATTCGATCATTGCCCTGATGGAAGCCGTTGACGAGCACATCCCGCAGCCCGACCGTCCGGTTGACAAGGCATTCCTGATGCCGATCGAAGACGTGTTCTCGATCTCTGGCCGTGGTACGGTTGTGACCGGCCGCGTTGAAACCGGCGTTGTGAACGTGGGCGACGAAGTTGAAATCGTTGGTATCCGCGACACGCAGAAGACCACCGTCACTGGCGTGGAAATGTTCCGCAAGCTGCTGGATCGTGGTGAAGCGGGCGACAACATCGGTGCGCTGATCCGTGGCGTTGGTCGTGAAGATGTGGAACGTGGCCAGGTGCTCTGCAAGCCCGGTTCGGTCAGCCCGCACACTGAATTCAGTGCCGAAGTTTACGTGCTGTCGAAGGACGAAGGTGGGCGTCACACGCCGTTCTTCGCCAACTATCGTCCGCAGTTCTACTTCCGCACCACTGACGTGACCGGCGAAGTGATCCTTCCTGAAGGCACGGAAATGGTGATGCCGGGCGACAACGTGACCATCAATGTCAAGCTGATCGCTCCGATCGCTATGGACGAAGGTCTGCGTTTCGCTATTCGTGAAGGCGGCCGCACCGTTGGTTCGGGCGTTGTGAGCTCGATCACGAAGTAATTCGCGTTACGCGATTTCCAGTTTGGGGCCTGTTTCTCGCTTGGGGCAGGCCCCAAATTTTATGGCCGCAAATGGCAGTAAAAAATCCCCGATTTCGGGGGTTGTCAGACGGGGTTCTCCCCCGTATATGCGCGGCCTCTGGCACGGATTCGTCTTCAAGGCATATCCGGGTCCAAAAAGAATTCAGGGAAGGTCGCCCAATCCGGGAAACCGGTAGAGGTTGGGTGGGCCTTTCTTTTTTGCGGGTGTATAGCTCGCTTGGCTCTTTCGCATCGGTATAGGTAATGGAAGCTCAGAATATCCGTATCCGCCTCAAGGCGTTCGATCACCGCGTTCTCGACCAGGCAACTGGTGAAATCGCAGACACCGCACGTCGTACTGGCGCGCTTATTCGTGGCCCCATTCCCATGCCGACGCGTATCGAGAAGTTCACTGTGAACCGCGGCCCGCACATCGACAAGAAGTCGCGCGAGCAGTTTGAGGTGCGCACGTACAAGCGGTTGCTCGACATCGTGCAGCCCAACGCCCAGACCGTGGATGCGCTGATGAAGCTCGATCTCGCTGCGGGTGTGAATGTCGAAATCAAGCTGGCCTAAGCCGCTGATTGATAGGTCCTCCTGGTTGGACTTTAAACAATCAGGGAAGTTTCGGGGCTCCATATGGCCCCGCTGATCCCGCCCTTCGATAGGGAGTGATCGGCAAGACATAGGGATACCGCCGGATTTGATCCGGGCTGCGTCCCCCGTCTAGCCCGCCAGGTCTTTCGGCCTGGCAGGCGTTCAGCCCGGACGGGGCGATGCATACAATTTGGGCTGGCAAGCATGCGGGGATGGGCCTCGTATGCCTCTGTGTTAGGAGTTACGACGATGCGCACTGGCGTGATCGCAAAGAAGGTGGGGATGACCCGCCTGTTTCAGGAGGATGGACGTCACGTTCCTGTGACTGTTCTTTCGCTTGAAGACTGCCAGGTCGTCTTGCACCGTACGGCGGATCGCGATGGTTATTTCGCGGTTCAGCTGGGTGCAGGTGAGGCCAAGCAGAAGAACGTTAATAAGCCGCAGCGCGAAGCATTCGCCAAGGCTGAAGTTGGCCTGAAGAAGAAGGTTGCGGAGTTCCGTGTCGAAGGTGAAGATGGGTTGGTTCCTGTCGGTTCGACCATCAGTGCTGACCACTTCGTTGCGGGCCAGAAGGTTGACATCACCGGCCACACTCAGGGCAAGGGTTTTGCCGGAGCGATGAAGCGTTGGGGTTTCGGCGGTCTGCGTGCCACGCACGGTGTGTCGCTCAGTCACCGTTCGCACGGTTCGACCGGTAACCGTCAGGATCCTGGCCGCGTCTTCAAGAACAAGAAGATGGCTGGTCACATGGGTGATCGCCAGCGTACGCAGCAGAACCTGGAAATTGTGCGCACTGACGCTGATCGTGGTCTGCTGTTCGTGAAGGGGTCGGTCCCTGGTTCGAAGAATGGTTGGCTGCTCGTTCGCGATGCCGTGAAGCTGCCGCTTCCCGAAGGTCTGCCGTTCCCCGGTGCGGTTATCAGCAAGAATGCGCCCACGCCCGAAGCGGAAGAGCCCAAGCTCGCCGATCAGGCTGAAGCAGCTGACGTCGCCATCGAAGAAAACAACACCGCCGAGGCTCCTGCAGCCGAAGGCGACGAAGGCAAGGAGGGCTGATCCGTGAAGGTGAAGGTCCAGAAAATCGACGGTAAGGCTGCTGGCGATGTCGAGCTCAATGATGCCGTTTTCGGTGTTGAGCCGCGCGCTGACATCCTGCACCGTGTCGTAACATGGCAGCTTGAAAACCGTCGTGGCACGGCTCGTCCGACCCGCGAGCGTTCAGACGTTGCTCGCACCGGTAAAAAGTTCGGTCGCCAAAAGGGTGGCGGTACGGCTCGTCACGGTGACCGCGCTGCCCCGATCTTTATCGGCGGTGGTAAGGCTCACGGTGCCCGCAAGCGTGACTTCAACCCGTCGCTGAACAAGAAAATCCGCGCTCTCGGCCTGAAAATGGCCTTGTCGAGCAAGGCGAAAGATGGCCTGGTGGTTGTTGACAGCCTGGAACTGACGGATGTCAAGACCAAGGCGCTGAAAGGTCACTTCGACAAGGCTGGCTTTGCTGGCAAGGTGTTGGTGATCGACGGCGAAACCGTGAATGATGGCTTCCAGAAGGCTGCTGGCAACCTCAAGGGTGTCAACGTCCTCCCCGCCATGGGCGCCAATGTCTACGACATCCTCAACCACGACACGCTGGTCCTGACCAAGGATGCTGTCGAAAAGCTGGAGGCGCGGTTCAATGGCTAAGGCAAAAGAAGTCGACGCGCGTCACTATGACGTCATTCTTGCTCCGCACATCACGGAAAAGTCGACGCTGGCTTCCGAGAACAATGCTGTGGTTTTCAAAGTGGCAAATGATGCCACCAAGCCGCAGATCAAGGAAGCTGTCGAGGCTCTGTTCGATGTCAAGGTGGCTGGTGTGAACACGCTGGTCGTCAAGGGCAAGACAAAGCGCTGGAAGGGCAAGCCCTACAAGCGCAACGATATGAAAAAAGCGGTCGTTACCCTGGCAGAGGGTGACTCGATCGACGTCACCAGCGGGATCTGAGGGCAGGAACTATGGCACTCAAGAACTACAATCCGACGAGCCCCGCACGCCGCGGCCTCATCCTCGTCGACAAGTCCGGCCTGTATAAAGGCAAGCCGGTCAAGTCGCTCACGGAAGGCAAGCGCAAGACGGGTGGCCGTAACAACAAGGGTCACGTCACTTCTCGTGGCATGGCCGGTGGTCACAAGCAGAAGTACCGTTTCATCGACTTCAAGCGTCGCAAATGGGATGTTCCCGCGACGGTCGATCGGATCGAGTATGACCCCAACCGCACCGCCTTCATCGCACTGCTGAAGTATGAAGATGGCGAAGTGGCTTACATCATTTGCCCCCAGCGTCTTGCTGTTGGCGATACGGTGGTGGCCGGCGAACGCACCGATACCAAGCCTGGCAATGCCATGCTTCTGGGTCAGATGCCGGTAGGCACCATCTGCCACAATGTTGAGATGAAGCCGGGCAAGGGTGGGCAGATCGCCCGTTCGGCAGGCACCTATGTCCAGATCGTTGGGCGTGACCGCGGGATGGTGATTGCGCGCCTTAACTCAGGTGAGCAACGTTACCTGCGCAGCGATTGCATGGGCACGGTTGGTGCGGTGTCGAACCCTGACAACCAGAACCAGAACTTCGCCAAGGCTGGTCGCAAGCGCTGGATGGGTGTGAAGCCGCTGACACGTGGTGTTGCCAAGAACCCGGTCGATCACCCCCATGGTGGTGGTGAAGGCCGCACCAGCGGTGGTCGCCATCCGGTTACTCCCTGGGGCAAGCCGACCAAGGGCGCACGTACCCGCAAGAACAAGCAGACGGATAAGATGATCATCCGTTCGCGTCACGCCAAGAAGAAGAGGTAAGGCATAATGGCACGTTCCGTTTGGAAAGGTCCGTTCGTCGAGCTCAGCCTTCTGAAGAAGGCGGAGGGCGCGCAGGACAGCGGTGGCAACAAGCCGATCAAGACCTGGTCGCGCCGCAGCACCATCCTTCCGCAGTTCGTTGGTCTGACGTTCAACGTCTACAATGGACGCAAGTTCATCCCGGTTTCCGTTTCGGAAGAAATGGTCGGCCACAAGCTTGGTGAGTTCGCCCCCACGCGCAGCTTCCCCGGCCACGCTGCCGACAAGAAGGGCAAGCGCTAATGGGTAAGGCAAAATCACCCCGTCGCGTTGGCGATAACGAGGCGCTGGCCGTCGGCACCACTATCCGTGGTTCGGCGCAGAAGCTGAACCTCGTGGCAGCTTTGATCCGCGGCAAGAAGGCTGAAGAGGCGTTGAACATCCTCTCTTTCAGCAAACGGGCAATGGCGAAAGATGCCAGCAAGGTGCTCGCTTCGGCGATCGCCAATGCGGAAAACAACCACAATCTGGATGTTGATGCGCTGGTCGTTGCTGAAGCTTCGGTAGGCAAGTCGATCACCATGAAGCGGTTCCACACCCGTGGCCGTGGCAAGTCCACCCGCATCCTGAAGCCGTTCAGCAAGCTGCGGATCGTGGTCCGCGAAGTAGAAGAGGCGTAAGATGGGCCAGAAGAGCAATCCGATCGGTCTGCGCCTGCAGATCAACCGCACCTGGGACAGCCGTTGGTACGCCGAAGGGCGTGATTATGCCAAGCTGCTCAAGGAAGATATCGAGATCCGCAAGTTCATCCTCGAAACGGTGCCGCAGGCTGCCGTTTCGAAGGTGGTGATCGAGCGTCCGGCCAAACTGTGCCGCGTTTCGATCTATGCGGCCCGCCCCGGCGTCATCATCGGCAAGAAGGGTGCAGACATTGAAAAGCTGCGCGCCAAACTGTCGACCATGACTGACAGCGAAGTGAAGCTGAACATCGTTGAAATCCGCAAGCCGGAAATCGATGCCAAGCTTGTCGCTCAGGGCGTGGCTGATCAGTTGATCCGCCGTGTCGCTTTCCGTCGCGCTATGAAGCGTGCCGTTCAATCGGCGCTGCGTCTGGGTGCAGAAGGTATCAAGATCACCTGTGGCGGCCGCCTGGGTGGTGCAGAAATCGCGCGCGTCGAATGGTATCGCGAAGGCCGTGTGCCGCTGCATACGTTGCGCGCCAATGTAGACTATGCCGAAGCTGAGGCGCTGACCGCCTATGGCATCATCGGCATCAAGGTGTGGATCTTCAAGGGCGAAATCCTCGCCCATGACCCGACCGCGCAAGACCGTTTGATGATGGAAGCCCAGACGTCCGGCGTCCGGCCGGCACGTTAAGGTAGGGTAGAGCAATGCTGCAACCTAAGAAAACCAAGTACCGCAAGGCGTTCAAGGGCAAGATCCATGGCAATGCCAAGGGCGGCACCACGCTGAACTTCGGCTCCTACGGACTGAAGGCCTTGGAACCTGAACGGATCACCGCACGCCAGATCGAAGCTGCGCGTCGTGCGATCACGCGTCACATCAAGCGCCAAGGGCGCCTGTGGATCCGCGTGTTCCCCGATGTGCCGGTGTCGAAAAAGCCTGCCGAAGTCCGTCAGGGTAAGGGCAAGGGTTCGGTTGAATATTGGGCAGCTCGTGTAAAACCGGGCCGCATCCTGTTCGAACTGGATGGTGTGGCCGGTCCGCTAGCTGCCGAAGCCTTCAGCCGCGCAGCCATGAAGCTGCCGATCAAGACCAAGGTTGTTGCCCGTCTTGGTGACACCTCGCATCTGGGAGGCGAATGATGAGCAAGACCGAAGATCTGCGCGCGAAGAGCGACGATCAGCTTGCTGCTGATCTGGTCGAAATGAAGCGCGAACAGTTCAACCTGCGTTTCCAGGCTGCGACCAACCAGCTCGAGGCTCCGGCCCGGGTTCGCGAAGTCCGCCGCACGATCGCCAAGATCAAGACGCTGCAGAACGAGCGTGCGGCAACCGCCGCCGCCGCCAAGGCCTGAGGAGCAACGACATGCCCAAGCGTATCCTGGTCGGCACTGTCACCTCCGACAAGACCGACAAGACCGTGACCGTGAAGGTCGAACGCAAGGTGAAGCACCCGCTGTACGGGAAGATCATCCGTCGTTCGAAGAAGTATCACGCACACGACGAAAACAATGAATACACTATCGGTGACGTTGTCCGTATCGAGGAAACAAAGCCGATTTCGAAGACCAAGACCTGGGCTGTTAAGGACCGGGTCACAGCAGGCGGCACGCAGGCGGTGGAAGCCGATCTGGAAGTAGAGGCCGCAGGCAATTGAGGTAACGCCCCGTTTCGGCGGGGAGACGTAGGAACTACCGGGCTCCAGTCGTTATTGGGTGTCCCGGCAAGCCGGACGGGAATTTTGTACAGGAAGGGCGGACACCGGCCTTCCTGATCGCAAAACGACCAGATAGAGTGAAGGAACCGGATCGATGATCCAGATGCAGTCCAATCTCGACGTCGCGGACAATAGCGGCGCAAAGCGTGTCCAGTGCATCAAAGTGCTGGGTGGCTCTAAGCGTCGTACCGCGTCGGTCGGTGATGTGATCGTGGTTTCCGTTAAGGAAGCCCAGCCACGCGCCAAGGTTAAAAAGGGCGACGTTCACCGTGCGGTGATCGTGCGCACCAAAAAAGACGTCCGCCGTCCCGACGGCAGCGTTATCCGTTTCGACGGCAATGCTGCTGTGCTGGTGAACAAGAGCGAGGAGCCGATCGGCACCCGTATCTTTGGCCCGGTGGTGCGCGAACTGCGCGGCCGCGGCTTTATGAAGATCATCAGCCTTGCTCCGGAGGTGCTTTAAGATGGCATCTGCTAAGATTAAGAAGGGTGACAACGTCGTTGTCCTGTCCGGCAAGGACAAGGGCAAGACCGGCATCGTATCCAAGGTCATGCCGAAAGAAGGCAAGGTCGTGGTCGCTGACGTTAATGTCGCAACCCGTCACCGCAAGCCCAGCCAGGTAAACCCGCAGGGTGGCATTGACCGCTTTGAAGCGCCGCTGCACATCAGCAAGGTGGCCGTGGCTGATCCGAAGGATGGCAAGCCCACCCGCGTCCGTATCGAAGATAAGGGCGGCAAGAAGGTGCGCGTTGCCGTGAAATCCGGGGAGACTATCGATGGCTGAATATACCCCCCGCCTGAAGCAGAAGTATGAGGACCAGATCGTCAAGGCGATGACCGAGAAATTCGGTTACAAGAACAGCCTTGAAGTCCCCAAGCTCGACAAGATCACGCTCAATATGGGTGTGGGTGAAGCGAGCCAGGACAAGAAGAAGGTTCAGACCGCCGCAGAGGAAATGGCCCTGATTGCCGGCCAGAAGCCGGTCATCACCAAGGCCAAGAAATCAATCGCGCAGTTCAAGCTGCGTGAAGGCATGCCGATCGGTTGCAAGGTAACCCTGCGCCGTGACCGCATGTTCGAATTTCTCGATCGTCTCGTCACTGTTGCCATGCCCCGTATCCGCGACTTCCGTGGGTTGAACCCCAAGTCGTTCGACGGTCGTGGCAATTATGCAATGGGTCTCAAGGAACAGATCGTGTTCCCTGAAATCAGCTATGACAAGATTGAGAAGGTGCGTGGCATGGATATCATCGTCACCACTACCGCTAAAACCGACGAGGAAGCGCGCGAGCTGCTCAAGCTGTTCGGTTTCCCGTTCCCGGCTGAGCAATCGGCTGAAAAGGAGGCGGCGTGAGCCGCTGACCAGGAGAGCTTAAGTCCATGGCGAAACTGAGTTCCATTAACAAGAATGAGCGTCGCAAGAAGCTCGTTCAGAAGTACGCAAACAAGTACGCCAAGCTGAAGGCGATTGCGGATGACAAATCCCTTGATGAGGGTGAACGTCTGATCGCACGTCTGAAGATGGCGGAAATCCCGCGCAACGCGAATCCTACCCGGGTACGCAACCGTTGTGCCACCACCGGCCGCCCGCGCGGCTATTACCGCAAGTTCGGCATCAACCGTATCGAGCTGCGCGACCTCGGCAATAAGGGCCTGATTCCAGGCCTGACCAAGTCGAGCTGGTGAGGATCTAGAATATGGCTATGACCGATCCCCTGGGTGATATGCTCACCCGTATCCGCAACGGCCAGCGTGCGAAGAAGGACAGCGTCCTTTCGCCCGCTTCCAAGCTGCGTGCAAATGTGCTCGAAGTGCTCCAGCGCGAAGGCTACATCCGTGGCTACAGCGAAGATGCAACTGGCAAGCATCCCGCACTGCGGATCGAACTGAAATATTTCGAGGGCGAACCTGCGATCAAGCATGTCGCCCGCGTCTCCAAGCCGGGTCGCCGGGTCTATTCGGGTTCGAAAGAACTGCCGACGATCCGCAATGGCCTTGGCATCACCATCGTCTCGACACCCCGGGGTGTGCTCTCTGATGCAGAAGCACGCGTTGAAAATGTCGGCGGCGAAGTGCTGGCGGAGGTATTCTAATGAGCCGCATCGGTAAAAAGCCGGTGGCGATCCCTAGCGGGGTAACCGCCAATATCGCGGACGGCACGCTGACGGTGAACGGGCCCAAGGGCACCCTTTCACTGGGCCTGTCAGACCTGATCAGCTACCAGATCGAAGGCAATGAAATCGCGGTGAAGCCAGCCAATGACACCAAGCAGGCGCGTTCCTTCTGGGGTATGCAGCGCACGCTGGTGTCGAACCTGGTCGAAGGTGTAACTGAAGGCTTCACCAAGGTGCTGGAAATCACCGGTGTTGGTTATCGTGCCAACGCACAAGGCAAGACGCTGAAGCTGCAGCTAGGCTACAGCCATGATGTCGACCTGGACGTGCCGGAAGGCCTGGAAGTGAAGACCCCTGACCAGACCACGGTCGAAATCAGCGGGATCGATAAGCAGGCCGTGGGCCAGTTCGCTGCAGAAATCCGTCGCTGGCGTAAGCCTGAACCCTATAAGGGCAAGGGTATCAAATATCGCGGCGAGTATATCTTCCGCAAGGAAGGGAAGAAGAAGTAAGATGGCCAAGCTTTCTCTCTTTGAACGCCGCCGCCGCCGGGTGCGTACCGCACTCAAGAGCCGCGCTGGCGCACGTCCGCGTCTGTCGGTCCATCGCACGGGCCGCCACATCTACGCGCAGATCATCGATGACAAGGAAGGCCGCACGATCGCTGCTGCTTCCACGCTGGGCGGCAAGCCCTCTGGCGCTAATGTCGATGCTGCCGTGCAGGTGGGCAAGGATATCGCAGCCGCTGCCAAGAAGGCCGGCGTAACCACCGTCGTGTTCGATCGTGGTGGTTTCCTGTTCCATGGCCGTGTGAAGGCGCTGGCCGATGCCGCCCGTGAAGGTGGGCTGGAGTTCTGATGATGGCTGAAAACACAGACAACAACGAAAACACCGAAAACAAGGTGGAAGAAGCCGTGGTGGAAACCACCGCCGCTGAAGCGCCTGCTGCGGATGCCGCTGAGGCTCCCGCTCCTGCTCCTGCTCCTGCTCCTGCTCCTGCTCCACAGGCTGCGGCAGCTGAAACGCAGGAACGCCTGGGCCGTGGCCGTGGTCGCGGGCGTGGTGGCGATGATCGTGGGGGCCGCGGTCGTGGCCGTCGTGATGACCGCCGTCAGCGTGAAGAAGAAGATGATGGCATCATCGAAAAGCTGGTCCACATCAACCGCGTCAGTAAAACTGTGAAGGGCGGTAAGCGCTTCGGTTTTGCAGCCCTGGTTGTGGTTGGGGACGGTTCGGGCCGCGTCGGCTTTGGCCATGGCAAGGCACGCGAAGTGCCCGAAGCCATCACCAAGGCAACTGCAGCTGCGCGCAAGAAGATGATCCGCGTTCCATTGAAGGATGGACGCACGTTGCACCATGACGCCAAAGGCCGTTTCGGCGCAGGCAAGGTCACAGTGCGTACGGCACCTGCCGGTACTGGCATCATCGCTGGTGGTCCGATGCGCGCCGTGTTTGAAAGCCTGGGCGTTGCTGACGTGGTGACCAAGTCGGTCGGCACATCCAACCCCTATAACATGATCCGCGCTACGTTTGATGCGTTGACCAACCAGACTTCTCCGAAGTCGGTCGCACAGCGTCGTGGCAAGAAGGTCGCCGACCTTCTGGGCCGCGGTGGCGCCAGCGCAGTTGAGGCAGTGGCCGATGCCGCTGCTATTGCGGAGTAAGATAGATGGCTGACAAGAAAACCATCACGCTGAAGCAGATCGGTTCGCCGATCCGCCGTCCAGAGAGCCAGCGCCAGATCCTGATCGGCCTGGGCCTGAACAAAATGCACAAGGTCGTTGTACGCCAGGACACCCCTGAGGTGCGTGGTGCGATTGCCAAGGTACCGCATCTGGTTCAGGTGATCGACTGATCAATTGATTGAATTGTGGCGGGGAGGGGTTCGCTCTTCCCGTCATCCCAGCGAAAGCTGGGATCTTGGGTGGCCAGCGCGTCCGCCCTGGGCAGAGCTAAAACAGGTCCCTGCTTTCGCAGGGGTAAACTCCAGCGAGTGCACACTATGAAACTGACAGATATCCGTGACAATGCCGGCGCACGTAAGGGCCGGATTCGCGTGGGCCGTGGTATCGGTTCGGGCAAGGGCAAGACTGCCGCACGCGGCCAGAAGGGCCAGAAGAGCCGTTCGGGCGTGGCGATCAAGGGTTTCGAGGGCGGCCAGATGCCGCTTCACATGCGCCTGCCTAAGCGTGGCTTTAACAATCCGTTTGGCAAGGATTTTGCCGAAGTGAATGTTGGCATGATCCAGAAATTTATCGACGCCAAGAAGATTGACGCCAAGAAGGACATTGACGAAGCAGTCCTGCGTGCTGCCGGTCTGGTTCGTGGCGGCAAAGATGGCGTTCGCCTGCTGGGCAAGGGCGAAATCACCGCCAAGGTGAAATTCGTCGTTACTGGCGCCACCAAAGGCGCGATTGCGGCGGTTGAAAAGGCCGGCGGTTCGGTGGAAGTGGCCGCTCCGGCGCAGCCTGAACATGAAAAGAAGGCAGCCCGTGCTGCCGCCAATAAGGCAGCAAAAGCCAAGTAATCGACAAAATCTGGGGGCAGGGGTTCGACAACGGGCTGCCTGCTCCCTATCTATCCGGTTCGTGCCGGGCAGGGTCCGGCGTACTAGAACATCAGGCTCGAGGATCGATTTACCCACATGGCATCACGCGCCGATAATATTGCGAGCAACCTCAGCCTCGCCAATTTCTCCAAAGCGACCGAGTTGCGCCAGCGTATCTGGTTCACCATCGGTGCGCTGATCGTGTTCCGCTTCCTCAGCTTCGTGCCGTTGCCGGGTATCAACCCGTTGGCGCTGCAGCAGCTGGCGGACCAGACAAGTGGCGGTATTCTGGACATGTTCAACATGTTCACCGGCGGCTCGCTGGAACGGATGAGCCTGATTGCGTTGGGTGTGATGCCCTACATCACCTCCTCAATCGTCGTGCAAATGGGCACCGCGTTGCATCCGTCCCTTGCCGCGATGAAGAAGGAAGGTGCATCGGGCCGGCAAAAGATCAACCAGTACACGCGCTATGGCGCGGTGATCCTGTGCATTATCCAGGGCTGGTTCCTGGCCGCCGGTCTGGAAAGTTTTTCGAATTCTGCCGGACTTCAGGCGGTGGTGAGCTCGGGATACATGTTCCGCGTGGGCGCGGTCATCAGCTTGGTGGGCGGCACCATGTTCCTGTTGTGGTTGGGTGAACAGATCACCAGCCGGGGGATCGGCAATGGTGTGTCCCTGATCATTATGGCGGGCATTGTCGCGCAGTTCCCGACCTTTACCAGCAATCTGTTTGAAGGTGGTCGTACCGGTTCGATCGCGCCTGCCATCATTATCGGTTTCGTTGCGATGGTGGCGGTGCTGATCCTGCTGATCAGCTTCATGGAGCGCGCGCAGCGTCGCCTGCTGATCCAGTATCCCAAGCGTGCCACGCAGCGCGGAATGATGCAGGCGGATCGTTCGCACCTGCCGCTGAAGATCAATACCGCAGGTGTGATCCCGCCGATTTTCGCCAGCTCTTTGCTGCTGCTGCCGCTGACGATCAGCCAATTTGCCGGTAATTCGGTGAACACGGAAAGCACTGCGGGCAGTGTGATCGTGACGCTGAACCAGTATCTGGCGCATGGGCAGCCGCTCTATATGACGCTTTATGCCATTGGCATCATCTTCTTCTGCTTCTTCTATACCGCGGTTGTCTTCAACCCGGAAGAAACGGCAGAAAACCTGAAGCGCAATGGCGGCTTCATTCCTGGAATCCGCCCGGGCAAGCGCACGGCGGATTATCTCGATTACGTGCTGACCCGGATCACCGTGGTGGGCGCGATCTATCTGACTATAGTCTGTGTTGTGCCCGAATATATGATCGCGCAAACAGGCATTCCGCTGTTTTTGGGCGGGACGAGCTTGCTGATCGTTGTCAATGTTACCGTTGATACGATCAGCCAGATCCAATCGCATTTGCTGGCGCACCAGTATGGCGATTTGATCAAGAAGGCGAAACTGAAGGGGCGCACGCGGTAAATCCACTGCGGCTCATTTGGGGGAAGTTTTACCGTGAATATCATTCTTCTTGGCCCTCCGGGTGCTGGCAAGGGTACGCAGAGCGCGCGATTGGTTGACCATTATGGCATGCGCCAGCTTTCCACAGGCGACATGCTGCGCGCCGCCGTGAAGGCGCAGACGCCAGTTGGTATCAAGGCAAAGGAAGTGATGGACAGGGGCGAGCTGGTTTCTGATGAGATCGTGTCCGACCTGATCGATGCCGAACTCGCCGTATTGCCCGCAGATACCAGCGTCATCTTCGATGGCTATCCGCGTACTGAAGCGCAGGCCCACTCGCTGGATGCCCTGCTTGCCAAGCATAATCGCAACCTCGATCATGTGATTGAGTTGGGCGTGGATGAGGATGCGTTGGTTGAGCGTATTACCGGCCGTTACACCTGCGCACAGTGCGGGGCGGGCTATCACGACACATTTCAGCAGCCTGCGGTTGAGGGTGTTTGTGACAAATGCGGTTCGACCGAGTTTAAGCGCCGTCCGGACGATAATGAGGAAACCGTGCGTACGCGCATGGCCGAATATCGTGCCAAGACCGCGCCGATCCTGCCGATCTATGAAGCGCGCGGCATTGTTCGTCGCGTGGACGGTATGGCTGTGATTGAGGAAGTCACCAAGTCGCTCGACGCCATTCTGGGTTGATTTCCGGCCGGATTTCCGGTCGAGTCCAGAATGCGGTTTGTCCAATTACAGGCTTTTTTGGCGTCGTCTCTTGCCCTAAACCATCGGGGTAAGGGGGACTGTTATGCGTCTGAAGCATTGGATTGTTACTGTTGGCCTGTCATTTGGATTGGCGGCACAGCCAGCTGCGGCTGAGGTTGCCAAGCAGAATGACAACGGCTTTGTTGTCCGTCATGAGGTGGAAGTCACTACCGATACCAAGGCCACCTGGCTGGCGCTGATCTCGCCTGCCAAATGGTGGAACAAGGCGCATACCTGGTCAGGCGATGCCAACAACCTCTCTATCCGGCCGCAGGCGGGTGGCTGTTTCTGCGAAAAAATCCCCGAAGTCCCCAATACCAAACGTATTACGCTGGAAGGCAGTGTGGAGCATATGCGCGTGGTTCAGGCCTATCCTGAAAGCGCGCTGCGCATGCGTGGATCGCTTGGCCCGCTTCAAGGGGAGGCTGTGACTGGCGTGTTGACAATTGCCCTGTCGGAAAGCGAGCAGGGCACTCGCATTGTGTGGGAATATGTCGTGGGCGGTTATATGCGCTATGAAATGCCCTTGATCGCCAAAGCGGTGGATGGGATGAACGGAGAGCAACTCAATGCTCTGGCCGATTTTCTGGGCCGAGTTGAGGTAGCTGAGGTGGGCGCTCCCCAGCCAAAAGCGGTTGTGGAACCCGATGCGGAACCTCAAAGTGTGTTCGATGCGATCGATGCGATGGGGCAGGATTGAACGGTCAGTCGGCCACGGGTTTTGACGGGGCCGTGCCTTTGGTGTAAAAGGCCCGGGTTACGGAGGCTGCGGCTCTTTTGGGTCTGCGGCTCTTTTGGGTCTGCGGCTCTTTTGGGTCTGCGGCTCTTTTGGGTCTGCGGCTCTTTTGGGTCTGCGGCTCTTTTGGGTCTGCGGCTCTGTGCGGCCTGCGCTTAACTGTTGACGTAGCAACAGAATCGCCTTAAGCGCGGCTTCATTCGACATGCTCGAAATGAGTCCGGCAGGCGGCAGCCTTTGATGCGCGCCATCCGGGCTTTTTGCCGTTTACGTCCATATCGGGCGGGCAGAGCAGGTCGATTGTATCGCGATGAGATGGGGAGGCCGGTTTCGGTTGAACCCTGTGGAGCATGGAGAAGTAAGTGGCTCGTATTGCCGGGGTCAATATCCCCACAAACAAGCGCGTGATTATCGCGCTCACCTATATTCATGGTATCGGCCGTACAACGGCCCTGCAAATTGCTGACAAGCTGGGTATCGATCACACACGCCGTGTGCAGGACCTCACTGATGAGGAAGTTCTGCGCATTCGTGAAGCGATTGATGCCGATTACGCGGTTGAAGGCGATCTGCGGCGTAATACCGCAATGAACATTAAGCGGCTGATGGACCTGCGGTCCTATCGTGGTCTGCGCCACCGTAACGGCTTGCCCGTTCGCGGCCAGCGTACCCACACCAATGCCCGTACCCGCAAGGGTAAGGCGAAGCCGATCGCAGGTAAGAAGAAGTAAGCTTTAGGGTTTTCCCGACAGCTCATTTCTTTCCCAAGAATAAAGAGGAATACGAACCATGGCACGCGAACCCGGCCGTATCAGGCGGCGTGACAAGAAAAACATCACCAGCGGCGTTGCGCACATCAACGCCAGCTTCAACAACACCATGATTACCATCACCGATGCGCAGGGCAATGCGATCAGCTGGTCCAGCGCGGGCATGATGGGCTTCAAGGGCAGCCGCAAGTCGACGCCTTATGCCGCGCAGGTCGCAGCAGATGATGCCGGCAAGAAGGCAGCCGAACATGGTGTGCGCACGCTGGAAGTCGAAGTGAAGGGCCCCGGCTCTGGCCGTGAGAGCGCTTTGCGCGGTCTGGCCGCCGTAGGCTTCAACATCACTTCGATCCGTGATGTCACGCCGATCCCGCACAACGGGGTACGACCTTCCAAACGCCGCCGCGTCTGATCCGTACCTGCCTGGTGGCCCAAGTTCGGGCCGCCGACACAATCATACGGACCGGACGCGTTAACAGCGCAGCCGGTCCTGTCCGTTTTTCGAACCCTAGGGGAAATCCATGTCCGTCAACAACAAGAACTGGCAGGAACTGAAGAAACCCAACAGCCTTGAAATCAAGGACGGTGGCGACAAGTCTCGCAAGACGACTTTTGTTGCTGAACCGCTTGAGCGTGGCTTTGGCCTTACGCTGGGTAATGCGCTGCGTCGCGTGCTGCTGTCCAGCCTGCAGGGCGCCGCGATTACATCGATCAAGATCGAAAACGTGCTGCATGAATTCAGCTCGCTCGCTGGCGTACGTGAAGACGTCACCGACATCGTGCTGAATGTGAAGCAGATCGCGCTGAAGATGGAAGGTGAAGGCGCCAAACGTCTGCAACTGTCCGCCACTGGCCCTGCTGAAGTGAAGGCAGGCGACATCGCCGTTTCGGGCGATATCGAAGTGATGAACAAGGACCTGGTGATCTGCCATCTTGATGAAGGCGCCACGCTGAACATGGAACTGACTGCTGATACGGGTAAGGGCTATGCCCCGGCCGTGTCCAACCGCCCGATTGACGCGCCGATTGGCCTGATCCCGGTTGACAGCCTGTACTCGCCTGTTCGCCAGGTCAGCTACAAGGTGGAAAACGCCCGCGTTGGTCAGGAACTGGATTATGACAAGCTGAGCTTGACCGTCGAAACCGATGGCACGGTAACGCCTGAAGATGCCGTGGCCTATGCTGCACGCATCCTGCAGGATCAGCTGACTCTGTTCGTTCACTTCGAAGATGGCATTCCGCAGCCGCAGAGCGCCATGATCGGCCAGGCCGCAACGCCGCAGGAAGACGATGCCAATCAGTTGAACCGCTACCTTCTGAAGAAGGTAGACGAGCTGGAACTGTCCGTGCGTTCGGCCAACTGCCTGAAGAACGACAACATCATCTATATCGGCGATCTGGTCCAGAAGACCGAAGCCGAAATGCTGCGCACGCCGAATTTTGGCCGCAAGTCTTTGAATGAAATCAAGGAAGTGCTGTCCAGCATGGGTCTGCGTTTGGGCATGGACATCCCCGGATGGCCGCCTGAAAATATCGAGGAAATGGCTAAGAAGCTGGAACAAGAGCTGCTTGGTTAATTCTCAATAGGGGCATGGGTCGGACCCCGTAATCCGGCCCGTATCGGGCTACCTTACACGGGCCCCCTACGAACGAAGGAAGTAATACATGCGTCACGGTATTTCTCAGCGTAAGCTTGGCCGTAAGTCGGGCCATCGCAGCGCCCTGTTCCGCAATATGGCCGCAGCCCTGATCAAGCATGAACAGATCAGCACGACTCTGCCCAAGGCCAAGGAACTGCGCCCCTATGTCGAAAAGCTGATCACGCTGGCAAAGCGTGGCGGCCTGTCCAACCGCCGTCTGGCGCAGAGCCGCCTTCAGGACGAAACGCAGCTGAAGAAGCTGTTTGAAGTTCTGGCAGAACGTTATTCTGATCGTGAGGGCGGCTACACCCGCGTCATCAAGGCTGGGTTCCGCGGCAGTGACGCTGCCCAGATGGCGATCATCGAGTTCGTTGATCGTGATACGGATGCGAAAGGCCAGGATTCGGGCCCGGTGATGAAATATGAGGAAGATCTGGAAGACGCCTGATCACACTCGATTTCTGACCAGATTTCGAGGGGCGGTTCCATTGCATGGAGCCGCCCTTTCTCGTTTGCGATGGACGTTCATAAAATAAGTAAGGTTTATGAACGTCGTCTGTCGGCCCAATTCAGCCTGCCCTCAAATCGAATCGCCTATCTCTCTCCTTGCAGCCGAGGCAATCCCGCCCCGGCCCAGATGAGGAGACCCTCAAATGAGCAAATTGACGAAAAGTTTTGCGAAGGGTGGGATCGCAAGTGCTGCCGTGGGCGCGATGGCGCTGGCTGGCGCAACGCCGGTGCAGGCGCGTGATCGCCATCACCATGACAAGGTCGATGCTGGCGACATTATCGCCGGTGCGGTGATCCTGGGCGGTATTGCCGCCATCGCGAGTGCCGCGAGCAAGAACCGCGACGGATATTCCTATCGCGATCGGGATTATCGCCATGGTGACCGCTATGGCTATGATTATGGTCGTGGGTCTGCCCGTAAGGCCGTGGAGCGCTGCGTGCGTGCCGTGGAACGCGATGCCCGCCGCGCAGGATATCGTTTCGCCGATGTGACTGAGATCCGCGATGTGGATCGTGAACGTCGCGGTTGGGAAGTGAAGGGCCGTCTGGTTGTCGATGGCAAGCGTGGTTACGGCCACTACAACACCCGCTACGACCGTTATGATCGGTATGACCGCAAGGGACATTACGATCGCGGATATGACCGCGATGCCGGTCGCTTCACTTGCGACATCGAACGTGGACGTGTGGTTGACATCGATTATCGCGGTATCCGCGGCCTTCGTTGATCCACAGACAGATTAAAGCTCCTCCGGGCGGTTCAGGCATAAGAAAGCCTGGGCCGCCTAATCTTGTTGTATTGTGCAGCGATTGGTGGCCGCTTGCCCGGTTTTTGATTCGAAACAGGAGGGTGCCCGTATGGCTCACACTCGTAAATTTGGCGCAGCTGCCAGTTTCGCCGCAGCGCTTTCCATGGCTGCCACACCTGCGCTTGCGGTCGATAGTCCGGTCACCGCGTCGCGCAGCAATGTAGCACCGGCCACTGCCTATGACGCCAATGCAGTCAATGTGCAGAACCACCGCTATTACCGCTATCGCCCCTATCGCCACCGTCACCATCGGCTGGATGCAGGCGACGTATTGGCGGGTGTGCTGATTATCGGCGGGATCGCCGCAATCGCCAGCGCGGCCAAGAAAGACCGCGATGAACGCTATCGTGACCGGGATTACCGCGATCGCCCTTATGACTATCGCGAGCGGCGCGGCGATTCGCGCTATGATAATTCACGCGGGATTGATCGCGCCGTCAGCATGTGTGTGAACCATATAGAGCGTGATGTGCGTGTCGACAGCGTTGACGGCGTAGACCGCACGGGCGAGGGCTGGCGCGTGACTGGCACAATCTACAATGGTGAAGGGTTCACCTGCCGCATTGGCGAAGATGGCCGGATCGATGATGTCGATTATGAACGTGGTTTAGCGCGGAACAGCGCGCCCCGTATGCCGGTGGATGACAATCAGCATAGCGATGATCGCTATGCCGCTGCGTGGCGCGATCTGGACAATCAGGCTGAACCTCAGCCAATGGTTCAGGAGGCCGATGGACCAAAACCTGTCTATCCCGGTGGACCGGTGGATGGCGATCTGGAAGCTGACAATAGTTACCGCGTTGCGGCGGCATCGGCCAAATAATCAATCTGGTGTGCTGTTGTCGCGATAGGATGGCAGCCCCCATTGCCATTGGATCGCTGCACAGCGCAGGGCGAAACCTGTAACAAATGCGCTGCCCCATACAATCGTGCTTTCAAGCGACAATTGCGCCCCCAACACGGTCAGTGTTGCGGAAACAGCGGCGGCAGTGACGTAGAGTTCTGGCCGCATGATGATAGAGGGTCGCCCTGCCACCACATCGCGGATAATTCCACCTACGCAGCCCGTGATAATACCCATCAGTGCAGCAGGGATCGGGGGCACACCATAGGACAGCGCCTTTGCGCTACCCAACACGGCATAGGCTGTAAGTCCGGCTCCATCGGCGAAATCCAGCAATTTCCTCTCCCACCACCGTGTGGGCGTGAACCATGCGATGAGCGCGGTCAAAAGGCAGATCGCGGCGACCCATGGGTCACGGATCCAGAAGACCGGCGCATCGATCAGCAGATCACGCACCGTGCCGCCACCAACGCCCGTTACCAGCGCGAAGAAGGCCATGGTGACGAAGGTCTGCCTCTGCTTTGCGGCCAACAACGCGCCCGACAGGGCGAAAATCGCCACGCCCAATATGTCGAGCGCGTCGAGAACGGGTGTCAACACAGCCTCATCCATCGGACTTAACCAGACGTGTCTTGCGGCGGCGGAACATCAATATGCAGCCCAGCAGCGCGCCGATAACGCTGAGTACAGCGAACAGGATCAGCACCGGATGGTTTGTATCCTCACGCGTCTGCAAATCCATGATGTGCAGGCCCCACATGAAATCAAAGGCGCGCCACCAGCGTGTACGGATAGCCTCAATCTCGCCTGTTTCCTGCCCCACATAAAAACGCGTGCCATCGGTCAGGACTACCTGCCACACCGGCATCTTGCGGCGGAAATCGCTGGGCGTATCGTCCGCTTCGAACAGGGTGATGTCCTGTACCTTGTCCCCGCCTGCCACCTGCATGGCAACAAGGGTTCGGGCTGTCGCCATATCGACGGGAGGCACTGCCTCACCTGAATGCGCGAAATATCGTTCCACCTTGCCATCTGGATAAGTGACGCTGGTCACTGCGGAATTGCCCTGCATCCGCGTGCGCATTTCCACAGGCAGATCATCACCGCTAATGACCATTCGCGCCAGTTCACCGCGTGGCAGGGTGGCGGGGGCAGGATTGATTCGGATATGCTCTCCGCGCACTTCCTCAATCGGGCGGGCGGCCATGAACAGGCCTGTTGCGAGCCACATCAGGATGGGGAAGCCAACCAGCCAGGCCAGCCAGATATGCCAACGCGCCAGTTTCTGCATCGCGAGCTGCATGCTCATCCTTCACTGCCATTTACGCTTCTGTCGATTGCGTCGGCGGCAACAATACAATCCAGATCGCCCCAGCGAGGGCCGATCACCTGCATGCCGCAGGGCAGGCCATCGCTTTGCCCGATTGGCAGGATGGTAGAGGGGAGGTTGGGGAAGGTGGCAAGGCCAGACCATGCCAACCCCTCTGCCCCGCGCCGCATCTGGCCATCAATCGGCACCTCCATGCGGAAGATCGTTTCCTTGCTATGTTCAGTCGCCAGCACAGGGGCAGGTGCGGCCAGAACAAAGTCATAGGTTCGGAAAAGCTCTGCCCATTGCGCTTCATTGTCCGCTTGCTGCGCCATCAGGGCAAACCAATCCTGCGCGCTGGGTTTTGCACCATCAGGCCCTGGTGCACCGCCCGACATGGCAATGTTCAGCATTTTGAGATAGCCGGAATGCTGGCTTGTCAAATCAGGCAGCAGCAGCGTGTTGCGGTCAATCGTCACGCCTGCGCGTTCCAGCGCAGCAACCGCCTGCTCCATCGGCTCGCGCACGCTTGTATCCACCGGACTGACCGGGTGTTCGGCCAAATAGAGCATGCGGCATTGCGCCAGCGGCTTGCCGTGCCGTTGCAATGGCAATTGCGCTGTTACGCGCAGCAGTATCTCCAGATCGGCGGCATTGCGCGCCAATGGCCCGGCCACAGAGATTTGTGTGTCATGCAATATCTGGCCGGTGAATAGCGGGTGGGTGTGCCCTTGCAGGCTGACCAGTCCCCAGCTGGGTTTGTGCCCCCAGATGCCGCTGAAATGCGCCGGGACACGGATTGACCCGCCAATATCGCTGCCAAATTCGCATGGCACCATGCCGCTGGCGACTGCCGCCGCTGCGCCGCCTGATGATCCACCGGGGGAGCGGTCATGATCATGCGGATTGTTGGTGCGGCCATAAACCGGGTTGAAGCTCTGCCAGTCAGAAAGCTCACTCGGTACATTGGTCTTGCCAAGGATCACCGCGCCTGCCGCCTTGAGCCGTTGCACGATCGCTGCATCGCGTGGCGCAATATTTTCTGCAAACTCTGGCAGGCCCCAGCAGGTGGGCAGGCCAGCGACGTCAAAGCTTTCCTTAACCGTCATCGGCACGCCATAAATCGGTTGGTCAGGGCGCGGCTCTTGCCCATCCATGGCGCGGGCGGCCTTGATAGCATGTTCGAAATCGCAGGCGACCACCGCGTTCACATGAACATCCAGATGCTCAATCCGGGCAATAGCGGAATCGATTGCCTCATGCGCTGACATTTCGCCTGCGCGAATGGCAGAGGCTATTTCCTGTGCACCGGGTTCATCGGTCAGCTTGGGATATGACAAGGTGCGTTCTCCAACCAAGCGCGTGTGATGCTGCGCAGTGGCCCCCGCGTCAATGGTATAGCGCCTGACTGATACATCCCTGAGGCGCCAAATAATTTGGGCGGCTCTTTGCAGAGCCGCCCATCAAAACATCCAGCGGTTGGCCGCGATCACATATGGATCGGCTTGCCCAGAACGCCCATCGCGGCTTCCTTGATCGCTTCCGAATGGGTCGGGTGCGCGTGGCAGGTATAGGCAATATCCTCTGACGTGGCGCCAAATTCCATTGCCTGTGCTGCCTGTGCGATCATGGTTCCGGCCACGCTGGCAATACACCAAACGCCCAGCACGCGGTCGGTTTCTGCGTCCGCGATGACCTTCACAAAGCCATCGGGCTCGTGATTGGTCTTGGCGCGGCTGTTGGCCATCATCGGGAATTTGCTGGTCTTGATGCTGCCACGTTCCTTCGCAGCTTCTTCGGTCAGGCCAACCCCTGCGATTTCGGGCCAGGTATAGACCACGCCCGGGATCACATCATGGTTTACAATGCCGGTCTGGCCCGCAATCCATTCTGCCACGGCAATGCCTTCATCTTCGGCCTTATGCGCCAGCATGGGGCCGGGGACGACATCGCCAATCGCGCGGACGCCGGGGACGGAGGTGCGGAATTCATGGTCAATCTCGATCTGGCCGCGCTGGTTCACTTCCAGCCCGATTTTGTCGAGGCCCAGACCATCGGTATTGGGCTTGCGGCCAATCGCCACCAGCACGCAATCAGCCTCCAGCGTTTCGGCAGCGCCACCAGCAGCAGGCTCCAGCGTCAACGTGGCTTTCTTTCCCTTGACCGTGCAGCCGGTGACCTTGGTTGAAAGCTTCAGCTCCATGCCCTGCTTCTTGAAGATCTTGGCTGCTTCCTTGCGGATATCCATGTCCATGCCAGGCAGCAGTTGATCGAGGAATTCGACCACGGTCACTTCAGCACCCAGGCGGCGCCACACGCTGCCCAGTTCCAGCCCGATCACGCCGCCACCGATGACGACCATTTTCTTGGGCACCTTGGGCAATTCCAGCGCGCCAGTGGAATCGACCACCACGAATTTGCTGTTGTCGACCTCGACACCGGGCAGGGGGGTGACGCTGGAACCGGTGGCGATCACCACTTCCTTGGCCGTGACCTTCTCGCCGGCAACGTCCACCGTGTGCGCGTCGATGAAGGTGGCATAACCCTTCTTCCAGTCGACCTTGTTCTTCTTGAACAGGAATTCGATGCCCTTGGTCAACCCGCTGACAGCGTCGATCCGCTGCGCGTGCATCTTGTCGAGGTTCAGCTTGGGGGTCACTTCAACCCCCATCTCCGCCATCGCGCCATTGGCTGCGGCGTCGAAATATTCGGATGCGTGCAGCATGGCCTTGGAAGGAATGCAGCCGACGTTCAGGCAGGTGCCGCCCAGTGTTTCGCGCCCGTCAACGCAGGCGGTTTTCAGGCCCAGCTGTGCCGTACGGATCGCCGCGACATATCCGCCGGGACCGGCACCGATAAACAGGACGTCATAGTCGTATTCAGCCACTTTCTTCAATCCTTCGCTTTGCGCGTCAAAAGCCGCGTCACAGTCGCATCCAAATCAGTCTTGTCGTAATCTATCCAGCGTGCGGCAATTGGCAATTCTGCTGTATCAGCATGCGCAACCACCTTATCCGCCACGATTTCGAACCCATGGCGTTCAAACAGCGAACGGAAATCGCTTTGCTGCCAGCGGTTTTGATATTGCACGGTGTTTTCAAACCACTGCGCCCATTTCGCATCATCATATTGCAGATAGGATTTAGGATGGGCGGATTTGGCGTAAATGCATAGATGATCTGATGGCACGATTTGTTGCGCAACATAACCGCCTGGCCGCAAAATTTGCTTCAGATCGCTGGCGAGCGCATCCAGATTATGCGTGGGGACATGCTCCATCACATCGCTGCTGATAACCAGATCGATCGAGCGCGGGGTGAATTCTTGCAGCGATCCGCCGGGCTCCACAACATACTGGAATGACAGCAGGTCATAGACTTCATCGAAATTTCTGCACTCCAGCGCGCGGCTGACCAGTTCTGCCGCTCGTTCTTGCCGTTCGATATTGCGCTGAGGCAATTGGGGCAGGGCAGCTTGCAGTGCCGCCAGATAGGTCTGGAACGCGCCGAACTGCCGATTGTCCCACACATCGAACAGGGTGATTTCAACATCGTAGAACAGCCGGGTGAACAGTGCCTCCCAATGGACCCAGCCGGTGCCCAGCTCGATCAGTCTCATCCCATCGGCAATGGCATTGTGCTGTTCGATAAAGGTCAGATTGGCGTCCGCGCGCTCGACATAACCCGGACGTATGCCGCGCGCGCGCCTGCGACCTGCGATTGCATTGCCGAGCTGCCGATAGGCGGCTTTCGTCGCATCATTGAACGAAAATGCCTTCAGGGCAGCTGCGGTCAACCGATAGGTCAGCACAACATTACCGTTACAGGTCGATCAACATCCGCGTGGGATCTTCGATCGCTTCCTTGATGATCTTCAGTGCGGTCACCGCCTCGCGGCCATCGATCAGGCGATGATCGTAGCTGAGGGCGATATACATCATCGGGCGGATCACGATTTCGCCATTCACCACAACGGGGCGGTCCTCAATCCGGTGCAGGCCCAGAACGGCGCTCTGCGGCGGGTTGATGATGGGGGTGGACATCAGCGAGCCGAACACGCCGCCATTGGAAATGGTAAAGGTGCCGCCGGTCATATCCGCCATCGTCAGCGTGCCTTCCTTGGCGCTCTGGCCGAAATCGGCAATGTCCTGCTCAATCCGGGCAAAGCCCTTCTTGTCACAATCGCGCACAACCGGAACCACCAGCCCATTGGGCGCTGACACAGCGACCGAGATATCGACATAATCGTGATAGACGATCTCATCGCCCTCGATATAGGCGTTGACGGCTGGCACATCTTTCAGCGCCAGGCAGGCGGCCTTGGCAAAGAAACCCATGAAACCCAGACGGATGTCATGCTTCTTGGCGAACAAATCCTTATACTTGTTGCGCGCCTCGATCACGGCTGACATGTCAACATCGTTGAAAGTGGTCAGCAGGGCGGCATTGTCCTGCGCGCCCTTCAGGCGCTTGGCGATGGTCTGGCGCATCCGCGTCATCTTGACGCGTTCTTCATTGCGCGTGGTGGCAGGAGCAGCAGCAACAGGGGCCGTTGCTGTATCGCCACCCTCGGATTGCTTGGCCTTGGCTGCGGCAACCACATCTTCCTTGGTCAACCGGCCATCCTTGCCCGAACCCTTGATGGTCGAAGGATCAACGCCATGTTCCAGCACGGCGCGGCGCACGGCAGGCGACAGTGTTTGTGAGGCATCGCCAGCCACATCACCCGATGCGGCGGGGGCGGGGGCATCAACCTTGGCAGCAGCGGCGGGCTTGGCCGCACTGGCAGAGGCGCCTTCTTCCACCACGGCGATAATCGCGCCCACTTCCACTGTATCGCCGACGGCGACACGATGTTCTGTCAGTACGCCAGCCACGGGCGAGGGGACGTCCACGGCCACCTTGTCAGTCTCAAGGCTGGCAATGGGCTCGTCCACGGCCACTGCATCGCCGGCCTGTTTCAGCCATTCGCCAACGGTTGCTTCGGTCACGGATTCCCCCAGAGTGGGGACTTTGATTTCCTGGGCCATAATCTGTTTCCTCAGGCCTTTTTCCTGGCGGGTTTCTTGGCAGCTTTGGGGCTGGCGCTATCTTCGGACAGTCCCAATGCTGAATTGACGAGAGCTTCCTGCTGCATCTGGTGCCGCTTGGCGAAACCTGTTGCAGGAGAGGCCGATGCATCGCGCCCTGCATAGCTGGGCCGCATGCCTGCATGGCCAGCCGCTGTCAGTGCTTGTTCGATCTGGCTTTCGACGAAGAACCAGGCGCCGTTATTCTTGGGCTCTTCCTGACACCAGACGACTTCCTGCAAATTCGCCATACGCTTCAGGCGTACGCTCAGCGGTTCGCCGGGGAAGGGATAAAGCTGCTCGATCCGAACGATCGAAACATCATCCTGGCCTTCCTCATCGCGTTTCTGCATCAGATCATAGGCGACCTTACCGCTGCACAGCACAAGACGGCGTACCTGCTTATCATCGATCTGCTTCACGTCAGATTTGATCCGCATGAAGTGATTATCACCCAGGAATTCTTCCTCAGCCGATTTCGCCAGCGGATGGCGAAGCAGGCTTTTGGGCGTCATGATGATCAGCGGCTTGCGAAAGGGGCGTAACATCTGGCGGCGCAATACGTGGAAGTAATTCGCCGGAGTGGTGATGTTGCAGACCTGAATATTGTCATTCGCGCACAGCTGCAGGAAACGTTCCAGACGCGCTGAGGAATGTTCAGGCCCCTGTCCTTCGAAACCATGGGGCAGTAGCAGAACCAACCCGTTCGCGCGCAGCCATTTGGCCTCACCCGCCGCGATATACTGATCAATCATGATCTGTGCGCCATTGGCGAAATCGCCAAATTGCGCCTCCCACAGAACCAGCGTCTTGGGATCAGCCATGGCAAAACCATATTCGAAGCCCAGCAGGCCATATTCAGATAGCGGGCTGTCATAGACTTCAAATTTGCCATGCGGCAGTTGGCATAGCGGGATATATTTGCGCTCATCCGTCTGGTCGACCCACACGGCATGACGCTGACTGAAAGTGCCGCGACCAGAATCCTGGCCGGACAGGCGTACACCGAAGCCTTCGGTCACCAGACTGCCATAGGCCAGCGCCTCGGCAGTGGCCCAGTCAAAGCCATCGCCTGTCTTGAACATGTGCCGTTTGGCATCCAGCACACGGCCCAGCGTTTTGTGGATGGAGAGGTCATCGGGGACCGTGGTCAGCGTGCGGCCAAGACTGTCAAACAGCTTTTTATCGATCGCCGTTTCGATATTGCGGCGCGCGGTTTCGGGGTCTGCCGGCTTGTTCAGGCCCGCCCAGCGGCCACCGAACCAATCCGCCTCATTGGGCTTGTAACTGGTGGCTGCGTCGAATTCTTCCTGCAGCAGACTGTCAAAATCCTGCCGCAGCTGGGTGGCATAGCCTGCATCGATCACACCTTCTTCGATCAGCCGGTCGGAATAGATCACGCTGACCTTGGGGTGCTGACGGATGGCATCATACATCAGCGGCTGGGTGAACTTAGGTTCGTCACCTTCATTGTGGCCAAAGCGGCGGTAACACCACATGTCGATCACCACATCGCGGCCAAAGGTCTGGCGATATTCCACTGCCAGCTTGCAGGCGAAAGTCACCGCTTCAGGATCATCGCCATTAACGTGCAAGACAGGCGTCTGGTTGCCCTTGGCCACGTCGGACGGATAGGGTGACCCGCGCGAGAATTTGGGCGCGGTGGTAAAGCCGATCTGATTGTTGATGATGAAATGGATGCAGCCGCCAGTGTTATAGCCGTTGATGCCGGTCAGGCTCATGCTTTCCCATACCACGCCTTGTCCGGCAAAAGCCGCATCTCCGTGGATCAGCACGGGCAAAACCTGCTCATGCTTGTCCAGATCGTCACGAATGGCCTGCTGCGCGCGCGCCTTGCCCAGCACCACCGGGTCTACCGTTTCAAGGTGTGATGGGTTGGGGACCAGCGACATATGCACCTTGATCCCGTCAAATTCACGGTCAGTGCTGGTGCCCAGGTGGTATTTCACATCGCCTGAACCGCCGACATCATCAGGGTTGGCACTGCCGCCGGAAAATTCGTGGAAGATCACGCGATATGGCTTGGCCATCACATTGGCCAGCACGTTCAGGCGGCCACGATGGGCCATGCCGTAAATTATTTCGCGGACACCATCCTGGCTGCCATGTTTGATCACCGCCTCGAGCGCAGGGATCATGCTTTCGCCGCCGTCCAGGCCGAAACGCTTGGTGCCGACATATTTCTTGCCCAGGAAGCCTTCGTATTCCTCGCCGCGAATAACTGCGGCTAGAATGGCGCGCTTGCCCTCGTCAGTGAACTGGATGGTTTTACCGGGGCTTTCAAACTTGTCCTGCAGGAAGCGCCGTTCTTCGGTGTCGGCGATGTGCATGTATTCCAGGCCCACCTTGCCGCAATAGGTGGCGCGCAAGGTATGATACAGTTCACCCACAGTGACCCAGTCAAAGCCCATCAGGCCGCCGACGAAGACTTCCTTGTCCTCTTGCCCCGCGAAGCCATGCCATTCCAGGCTCAGATCTTCCGGTTCATCCCGATGATGCAGGCCCAGCGGGTCAAGATCTGCCGCCAGATGGCCGCGCACACGGTACAGCCGCACCAGCAGCATTGCCCTGATCGAATCATTGGCCGCCTGTTCCAGCGATGATTGATCGATCTGCTTGCCTGATTTTTTGGCAGCCTCTTTCACCGCCAGTTTCATTGCGGTGGGGTCCAGCGCCTGTGTCAGGTCACCTTCGGCATCAGGACCGGACACTGGCCAGCGGGGGTTGCCCCATGACGGACCCGGTTGGGGGCCATCCTGATCGCCCAACTGGGGCAGGAAATCATGATTTTCGTTACCCATTGACAGATCACCTCATGGCTGCCGACGACCTAATGCCAAATGCGCCCAGAAAGGGAGAGGGCGCATTTGGTCCGGTCAAACCAGTTCCTTCAACAAAGCGTCCAGCGTGGTGCCCAGTTCGCTGGGGCTGGGTGATACGCGGATGCCGGCATCTTCCATCGCAGCAATCTTGTCTTCAGCGCCGCCCTGACCACCGGAAACGATGGCACCGGCATGGCCCATGCGGCGGCCCGGAGGGGCCGTGCGGCCAGCGATAAAGCCAACCATCGGCTTCTTGCGGCCCTTGGCTGCTTCCTGCTTGATGAATTCAGCTGCTTCTTCTTCGGCAGAGCCGCCGATTTCACCGATCATGATGATCGATTTGGTTTCATCGTCGGATAGGAACAGGTCCAGCACGTCGATGAAATTGGTGCCATTCACAGGATCGCCGCCAATGCCGACGGCTGTGGTCTGGCCCAGTCCAACCATGGTGGTCTGATGCACGGCTTCATAAGTCAGCGTGCCCGAACGGCTGACGACGCCGACCGAACCCTTGCTGAAAATCTTGCCGGGCATGATGCCGATCTTGCATTCGCCGGGGGTTAGAACGCCGGGGCAGTTGGGGCCGATCAGGCGCGATTTTGAACCGTCCAGCGCGCGCTTCACCCGCACCATGTCCAGCACCGGAACGCCTTCGGTGATGGCAACGATCAGCTCGATCTCCGCATCGATTGCCTCCAGAATCGCGTCAGCAGCAAATGGCGGCGGCACGTAAATGCAGGACGCTGTTGCGCCTGTTGCGGCTTTTGCTTCCGAAACTGTGTTGAACTGCGGAATGCCGATATGTTCCGTGCCACCTTTACCCGGCGTAACACCTGCCACCATTTGCGTGCCGTAGGCGACAGCCTGTTCCGTGTGGAAGGTGCCGGTATTGCCGGTCATACCCTGGGTAATGACCTTGGTGTCTTTGTTAATGAGGATGGACATGGAAACTCCTAGTCTCTGAGAACTGCAAAATGATAGGCGCCGTCCATTGTCGGCGAGGGGCGCGCGAAGATTGAAAGCTCGGTTCCTGATGCAGAAACAATCTGCCATTCAGGAGAGTAGTGCCTTCGTGGTTCGCCATTTCGTTTAAATTGACGATCAGCGTTTACTGGCTGTTCTCCAACTATCTGTGACAGGATAGCCTGAACATCAGACAAATCTGGTCCAGCGCCGGGGAAAAAGGTCAGGTTGCATTGGGCTCGGTTGTTAAAAAAGATGCTCTCAGACACTCGCAAGGCGGCATCCTTTGAGTTCCAGCCACCAACATCGACTGGATCGTTAAAGGGCATCATTTCGATTCGATATTCGAAGCCCCAATCCAAAGCTTCAGCGGCAAACTCTACTCTTGTGCGATCGAATTCAGTTTCTAGGCATAGTTGATTGAACCCGTTTATACCTTCCTCGATTGTCCGACCGTCGCTGCTGAGTAGTAGGCGCGGTGCCCCGGGATATCCCATCTCTGTAGATCGACCTTTGTCATCAATCCACGGACCTGCATGCGTGGCGGTTCCGGCCGAAAGGGCCAGAGCCGCACACGCAAATGGCAGAAAGGCGAAGCGCTTAGGCAAGGGAGCTATCCAGAGCTTTGCAGGCTTCCAGCAGCTCTTCAACCGCGTCGACGGAAACCTTGAGGTTGGCGGCTTCTTCGTCGCTCAGCTCGATTTCGACAACGTCTTCAATGCCGTCTGCGCCGATAACTGCGGGAACGCCGACATACAGGCCGTCGACGCCATATTTGCCCGTCACATGGGCGGCGCAAGGCAGGATGCGCTTCTGGTCACCCAGATAGGCTTCGGCCATGGCGATGGCAGAGGTTGCCGGGGCGTAATAGGCAGAGCCGGTCTTCAGCAGGCCAACAATCTCGCCGCCGCCGCTGCGCGTGCGTTGGACGATTTCGTCAAGACGGCTTGCGTCTACTCCCTTGATCTTGGCAAGGTCTGGAACGGGAATGCCGGAAATGGTGGAGTAAGACAGGACCGGAACCATGGTGTCGCCGTGGCCGCCCAGAACAAAGGCGTTCACGTCCTTAACCGAGCAATCGAATTCCCACGCCAGGAAGGTTGCAAAGCGGGCACTGTCCAGAACGCCAGCCATGCCGACTACCTTATTATGCGGCAGGCCGGAAAATTCACGCAGGGCCCACACCATCGCGTCGAGCGGGTTGGTGATGCAGATCACGAAAGCATCGGGCGCGTGGTTCTTGATGCCTTCGCCAACCGATTTCATGACCGAAAGGTTGATGCCGAGCAGATCGTCGCGGCTCATCCCCGGCTTGCGCGGAACGCCAGCGGTCACGATCACAACGTCTGCGCCAGCGATATCAGCATAATCATTGGTGCCGGTGATCTTAGAGTCGAAACCTTCAACCGGGCCGCACTGGGACAGGTCCAATGCTTTGCCCTGAGGCATGCCTTCGGCAATGTCGAACAGGACGACATCGCCCATTTCAGATTTTGCTGCCAGGTGAGCCAGAGTGCCACCGATCATGCCGGCGCCGATCAGCGCGATTTTCTTGCGGGCCATTTGCGGTCAGTTCCTTCCCTTGAGTATTCGGGACGTGAAAATCCTGCTGCAAGATGCGGCGCTTCCCCTACGTCCCGTGAGAATCCACGCCATCCAAATGCATGGCGGCCCTAGGCTGGTGGATATCCGATTGCAACCATCAATTGGTCGAAAGCCTCTGTTATTGTTGCGATTTATTCGCAATAGCAATAATATGTGTTGGATGGCCGAATTTTGGCCGATAACACACCAAAAGCCGCGCGAAGTTTCGAGCGATTCTTGGCGCTTGAGTTGTTTGACAGAAAATTATTGCAACTCTGCTGCTGCGATACTGCGTGTTTATGCAGTGAGGGCTGCGTCGTCAGGATCACGCTCTTGCGTCAGCAGCATGGCGGCGAGATAATCGGGCACTGCGCGGCTGAAGTAATAGCCCTGGCCCAAGGTACAGCCTGCCTCGCGCACGGCATGGACTTGTTCGATCGTTTCCAGCCCTTCGGCCACGATTTCCATTTCAAGTGTGGAGCCCATTTCGGCAACGGCGCGGATAATCGCATCGCTTTTGCGGCCGACATTGGGGCCGGACACGAAGCTGCGATCCACCTTGATCTTCTTGAACGGGAATGTGTTGATATAGCCCAGCGAGGAATAGCCCGTTCCGAAATCATCCAGGGCGAATGTCACGCCCTTTTTCGACAGTTCTTCGATAAAGGCGGCGGTCGCGTGGTTGTCGTCCATAAAGGTGCTTTCAGTCACCTCCAGCTCCAGCCGGGAAGGTGGCAGGCCCGCTTCGCGCAGTGCGTTAAGGATCCCCAATGCCGCACCGGGTGCACGGATTTGCAATGGCGACAGGTTGACGGCCACGGTCACATCGTCAGGCCATTTGGCTGCGGCGCGCGCGGCCTGCGCCGTAATCCAGTTACCCAGCGTGACGATAACGCCGGATTCCTCGGCCACGGGAATGAATTCGTCAGGGCGCAGTTCACCCTTTTCAGGGTGGAACCAGCGCACAAGCGCTTCAAACGTGCGGATACGGCCGGTTTCCAGATCGACGATGGGCTGGAAGAAGATGGTCAGTTCGTCGCGCTGGATGGCGGCGCGTAGCTCATCTTCAATCTCGCGGCGGCGGATAAGATCGCGCGTCATGGAAACATCGAAGAAGCAGGTCTGCGCACGCCCACCAACCTTGGCGTGATAGAGCGCCAGATCGGCGCTTTGCATCAGCGTATCGGCATCCTCTCCGTCATCGGGCAGCAGCGCCACGCCCAAAGAGGCGCGGACTTCCAGCCGATCACCATCAATGCGGATCGGTCGCATGATTTCTGCGTGGATCTCGCTAGCGATTTTCTCGCTTTCCTTGCGGTCGGAGACAGGTGTGAAAATAATGAATTCATCTCCACCAAAACGGGCAACGGTGGCGCTTTCCGGCGATACATCCTGCAGGCGATGCGCAACTTCCATCAGTACCCTGTCACCCACAGGGTGCCCCATCAGATCGTTTACTTCCTTGAACCGATCGAGATCGATCCACATCAGCGCGATCTGTTGCCCCGGCGTCACAGCCATCATGGTTTCGACCATGGCATGGTTGAGGCCGGCACGGTTGGCGAGGCCGGTGACAACATCGCTGCGGGCAAGCAGTTGCATCTTACCTGCAAGCTGGGCGCTTGTTTCCGCAGCAGAGATGGATTCACGCAGCACGGTAAATACCTTCAGCGTGATGGACATCATGGCGGGGATCAACAGCAGTATGGTGACGAACAGCGCCAGATAGGGAGGCGAACCAATCCACAATGCCGCCGCCATGATCGGCAGGCAGATCAGCGTCAGCTGGCCAAAGGCAATGGTTGGGCTGCCCGCGTTGCGCGCGCAAATACCCGTACCATATCCCACGGCATTGGCGATCATCAGAACCTCAACCGCGGCACTGGCTTCAAACACCATGGTGATTGCGGAAATAGCGCCGAATATGAAAGCATAGCTGAAGGCCCCGATTTCATAGATCAGTTCCAGCTTGCGGGTGGAGGTCTTGTTTTCATCGGGCGACATGCCAAACGCAGCAGTGACGCGCGCCACGGCTATCACAGTCAAGATGATACATCCCGCATAGAGCAGGCGTATTTCTGACACCCAGGCAGCAATTGCTGTTGAGGCGATACCGTTAAAGGCGCCAATGGCAAGTGTGCTGGGCTGGGTGTACAGGGTTGTGACGAGTGTGCGTTTGGCCCGCTCGGACAATGTGTCCGAACGGGTACGTGACGTGATCCAGTCACGTAGTCTGATTAACGACGCCATCCTCGCCATGACCTGGGCGTAGCGCAAAGACGTCACCGTCTGGTTAACGTAATACTTACTATTGAAACGGTCTGCAGGCGGAGGTTTCACCAAATTCATGGCTCAGGATTCGGTGATCCCGGCATCCATTTGTCCTGCCATGCGGCGGTCCAATGCGCGGCAGATTGATAACCACCAATCATACTGGGCGCGATCACCGGCAAAAAAAGCATCTTCGGCCTTGCTGCGGGCGATGCGGGCGGCGCCCAGGCCATATTGGGCGAAATGTCGCAATGCTGCGCGCATCACCTGGTCGCTGACTGCAATTCCCGCATTGTCATTGGCTGCCGCGTTGTATCCCTGGTAATTCAGCGCCCTACCAAGGGGTGAACAGGAACTGGATCGCGCGGTAGCGAGATTGAGCGGCATGAAGGTTTTTCCTTGGTATGTATTCTTGGCGACTGGACGGGCGTTTACAGCCATCCCGCTAAAGCTTGGTTCCTGCTCAAGGTTTCGCAGCTGTTAACCTTTGGCGAATTTGCGCAGTCTCGCTTTGACTTGCCCAATGCAGGGCGTGACCCTATCGCCCCCACAAGAAGGTGATATGAGCGCGCAAAACACTCTCGGGAATGGTCGGATTTGGCGGTTTGCGCTGGTTGTGGCTGGCGCATGGTTGCTGCCTGCATGCGCAGTGGAGCGCCCGCGGATTGAAGCTGATGACGGGCCGCATTTGGTCAGCCTGAATCCATGCATGGATGCCATTCTGGCGGAAGTGGCTGATCCCGATCAGGTGTTGGCCTTGTCCCATTACAGCCATGATCCGCAATCCAGCTCGATCGATCCTTTGGTGGCAGAACGCTTTGCTGTGACGGGCGGCACGGTTGAGGAGGTCGCGGCGTTAAACCCCGATTATGTGCTGGCAGGTACATTTCTGGCCCCGGCGACGCGCGGTGCGCTGGAACGCATGGGCTTCCCCGTGGCGGCATTTGGAATTGCCGGGACGGTGGATGATAGTCTTGCCCAGATGCGTGAAGTTGCTCAATTGGCAGGGCATGCGGATCGGGGTGAGGCATTGGTGGCCCGTGTCGAGGCGGCGCTGGCTGCATTGGATGCTGCTGCGGCTGGGCAGGGGGAACGCTCTGCTGTTTTGTGGCAACCGGGGCAGATTGTTCCCGGGGAACAGACATTGGTGGCGCAGTTGATGCAGCGCGCCGGATTGGCCAGCCACACCAGCGCGCGCGGGATGGGGCAGGCCGATTATCTCTCACTGGAGGTCATGTTGGCCGATCCGCCCGATTTGCTGCTGCTGGCCGGAGCCGAGCGCGGGCAGCATCATCCGGCGCTGTCGGAATTGGGGCAAACGCAGGTGGAGGCTTTCGATCCCTCGCTGCTCTATTGCGCAGGCCCCACGATTATTCGCGCGGCTGATCGGCTGGCGGAAATCCGCAGGAGTGGCGCATGAACCGGGCGACTTTGATTTTCACCGTGCTGTTGGCGCTGGCGTTGCCTATATCGCTATTGGCCGGGCGCGTGTGGGTTGATCCTGACACTACCCCCAATGCCATGCTGATCCTGACGGAATTGCGCCTGCCGCGTGCTGTTTTGGCGATTATCGTTGGAGCAGGGCTGGGCGCATCCGGGGCGGCGATGCAGGGCTACCTACGTAACCCGCTGGCCGATCCGGGCCTGTTTGGCGTTGCGCCCATGGCAGCACTGGGGGCGGTGGCCAGCCTGTGGTTTGACTTTGCAGCCAGCCCTTACCTGCTGTCGCTGTTTGCATTGGCGGGCGGGGCGGCGGGTATGGCGCTGCTGGCGCTGATTGCAGGGCGAAACGGCGGGATCGCGCTGTTTACACTTGCCGGACTGATGATCGCCAGCCTTGCAGGGGCATTGACGGCACTGGCGATAACGCTCGCCCCCAATGCCTTTGCCATGAGCGAGATTGTGCTGTGGCTGAACGGCGCCCTGACAGATCGCAGCTGGGGTGAAGTCACACTGGCCGCGCCATTGGTGGTGTCGGGGCTGGTATTGCTGATGATTGCTGCAAAATCGCTCGATGCGCTGACCTTGGGTGAAGCGGCAGCGCGGTCGATGGGCCTGCGAGCGGATACCTTGTTGTGGTTGCTGGTTGGCGGGGTCGGGCTGTGCGTCGGGGCTGGTGTGGCGGTGGCCGGTATTATCGGCTTTGTCGGGCTGATCGTGCCGCATCTTGTGCGTCCGCTTACCGACCGGCTGCCCTCCAGCTTGCTTCTGCCCAGCGCATTGGCTGGAGCGCTGCTGGTGCTGGTGGCGGATTGCGTGGTGCGGGTCCTGCCCATGGTCACCGAATTGCGGCTGGGGATTGCGCTCAGCCTGATTGGCGCACCCTTCTTCCTGTGGCTCTTGCTCCGGATGAGAAGGGGGCTTGTATGACGCTCGCAGCTGAAAATCTGACGCTGATCCGCGGCGGAGCAGGGGTGTTGCATGGTGTTTCCGCCGCGTTGCAACCCGGCCAGATTACCGCGATTTGCGGACCCAATGGTGCGGGCAAGAGCAGCCTGTTGCTGGCGTTGGCCGGATTGATTACGCCGGATCAGGGGGCGGTCACGCTAGATGTTAACTCGCTGGCCGAACTTCATCCGCGCGCCCGTGCGCAGCGCATCGGCTACTTGCCTCAGGAAGGCGAAGTGGCGTGGGATCTCTCAGTCCGAAATGTGGTGGCGCTGGGCCGCCTGCCGCATCGGGACGAGGACGCATCACAGATTGATGGCGCGCTGGAAGCCACCCATCTGACTGGACTGCAAGACCGGCCCGTATCGACGCTGTCAGGCGGCGAGCGAGCACGGGCGCTGCTGGCGCGCGTCTTTGCGGGCTGTCCGGAATGGGTGCTGGCGGATGAGCCGCTGGCCGCGCTTGATTTCTATCACCAGTTGGAAGTGCTCGCTGCCCTGCGCGCCGCCGCAAAGCTGGGGCAAGGGGTGGTGCTGGTGCTGCATGATCTGGCGTTGGCGATGAACCATGCCGATCGCGTGCTGGTGCTGGATAAGGGGAGGCTGCATGCTGATGGCGCACCGGAACAGGCTCTGTCCATCGGCAATATCATGCAGGTTTGGGGCGTTGCCGCGCGCTGGTTGGAGGAGTCGGGCGCGCGGGCGCTGGTGACGGGGTGATTACTCCGCGCCTTCCTCAACCAATCCACGCGATATCAGCATGGGCGTGACATCCGGCTGGCGACCGGCGAATTTCTGGAACATGTCGAAATAATCCATCGTCCCGCCGCGGCTGATCACCGTGGCGCGGTAATGGTCGCCATTGGCGCGCGTCAGCCCGCCATTATCCAGGAACCATTTGCGGCTGTCCTTATCCAGCATCTCTGTCCATAAATAGCTGTAATAGCCAGCCGAATAGCCCGCAGGCGATGTGAAGATATGGGCGAAATAGCTGCTGCGATAACGCGGCGGCACCAGATCGATTTCCAGCCCCAGTTCTTTTAGCGATTTACGTTCGAATTCATCGACCTTTTCCGGCGTATCCAGCGCGGCTGCCTGTTCGGGCGTCAACGCATGCCATTTCATGTCGAGCAGGGCGGCCTCCACGACCTCGCCAAAATCATACCCCTGGTTGAACTTGGCCGCTGCCTGGATCTTCTCCACCAGCTCCATCGGGATGGTTTCACCGGTCTGGTAATGCAGCGCATAATTTTGCAGCACGTCGGGATATGTTGCCCACAACTCATTGACCTGGCTGGGATATTCTACAAAGTCACGCGCTGTTGCTGTGCCTGACAGGCTGATATATTGTTGATCTGCGAACAGGCCGTGCAGTGCGTGGCCGAATTCGTGGAACATGGTTTCGACATTGTCGAAATCGACCAGCTGCACCTCACCCTCAGGTGCCTTGGCGATGTTCAGCACATTGTAGATCACCGGCTTGCTGCCCCACATATGGCTTTGATCGACAAAATTGCTCATCCATGCGCCGCCGCGTTTTGATGGGCGCTGATAGGGGTCGAAATAGAAAATTCCCAACGCGCTGCCATCGCGATCGAACACCGAATAGGTCGTCACATCGGGGTGATAGACGGGCAGATCGGTGCGCTTTTCAAAGCTGAGGCCGTAGAGCTTGTTGGCGGCGTAAAACACGCCCTTTTCCAACACATTGTCGATCTGGAAATAGGGCTTCACCAGACCTTCATCAAAGGCATAGCGTTCCGCCTTGATCTTTTCGGCATAGGTGTTCCAATCCCATGGCTGAACGCTGAAATCCTTGCCTTCCGCCGCGATCATAGCGTTGATTTCTGCGGCCTCGCGCCGTTGCGTGGCGGCAAGGGCGGGGACCATCTGCTCCATGAAACCCAGCGCGGTTGACGGCGTTTTCGCCATCCGGTCATACATGGTGTAGCTGGCCCAGTCGGGCGCGCCGAACAGTGCCGCCTTTTGCGCGCGCAATTCAGCAATGCGGGCGACCAGCATGCGCGTATCATTTTCGCCGCCCGCATCGGCGCGATGATAGCTTTTCCAGAACAGCTTTTCGCGCGTGTCGCGATCAGTCATGCCCGGCATTTGCGGATGGCGCGTGGTGTTTTGCAGCGCGATGGCGAATTTGCCTTCCTGCCCCTTTTCACTCGCCAGCTTGGCCGCCGCGGCAATCTCTGCCTCGCTCAACCCCGCGAGCTGTTCCGCGCTGTCCATAATCAGCGCATTATCGACAGTGGCAGCGCGCAGTTTCTGTTCGAATTCTGTGGTGATGGTGGAAAGTTCAGTGTTGATTGCCTTCACTTGTGCCCGCTGATCGTCGGTCAGCATCGCGCCAGCATGAACCATACCATTATAGGTTTCTTCCAACAGCCGTGCATCTTCCACCGTCATGCTCATCGCGGCGCGATTGTCATAGATGGCCTTCACGCGGGCAAACAGCGCCGGGTTCAGGCTGATGCTGTCGCCATGGGCGGACAGGCGCGGGCTGATTTCCGCATTGATTGTGTCCAGTCGGTCGGTCGTGTTCGAACTGGTAAGGGCGAAGAATACGGCACCGACACGGCCCAGCATGCGGCCCGATTTTTCCAGCGCGACGATGGTATTGTCGAAAGTGGGCGCGGCGGGATTATCGATGATCGTCCGCACTTCTGCCTGCTGGATCGCCATGCCCTGTTCAAAGGCAGGGATATAATCATCCTCGCTGATCTGGGTGAAATCGGGCGCATGGAAAGGCAGGGTGCTGTCAGTTGCAAAATAGCCCGTGCCAGCAGGGATTGCGGCGGTGGGTGCTGCAGCAGTCGTTTCCATATTTTCGCTATAGGTTGCAGCGCAGCCGGAAAGAAGGGTGGCACTGAGGATAGTGGACGCAGCGGTGGTCAACAGGCGCGATTTCATCAAGATCTCCAAGCTCGGGCCGGGGGAGGAGTTCATCCGGTTCGGGTGAATTTTCCTGCATATAGCATGACGAACTTGAACAGGAGATTGATTGCAATTGCAACCACGGCGCCTGTCGTCTGTCGGGACGTAAATGTTGATAGTCGAACGGCCTGTCCAGCTGTACGTTACGAAATCCCTTACCGAACCAAGGCGAACCCCGTCCTGCCCTTTGTCTTCTGCTCTCGGTGCGACCCGAAGAGCTTGGATGGGAAGACTTGCAAAGAGGGGCACAGGGTTAGGGTGTAGCGCCAGTTTTGGCACTTTAGTTTTTCTATAGGGTAGGTTTCGTTGCCGAGGGAAGGGATCCGCTTTGGCGATTAAAATTGAGGCGGGGACGCCGATTACAGATGTCATTGTGTGCGACCAGGAATTTCTTAGCAGCCAGTGTTGACAGGTGTGAACATTTGCGGAACATTGCTATTTCGGTGGTAGCAAATGTGCCGCCTCTGGACTTCCACCCAAACGGACCCCAAACCGCATCACCATGGCTCTCACCAAAATTTCAGTTCGCGGTGCGCGTGAGCACAATCTCAAAGGCATCGATATCGATCTGCCGCGTGACGCGCTGATCGTGATCACTGGCCTGTCCGGTTCAGGCAAAAGCTCGCTCGCCTTCGACACGATCTATGCCGAGGGGCAGCGGCGCTATGTGGAATCGCTCAGCGCCTATGCGCGGCAATTCCTTGAGATGATGCGAAAGCCGGATGTCGAACACATTGACGGGCTTTCTCCGGCAATCAGCATTGAACAGAAAACGACCAGCCGCAATCCGCGCTCGACCGTCGCCACTGTTACGGAGATTTACGACTATATGCGTCTCCTCTGGGCGCGGGTGGGGGTGCCATACAGCCCCGCGACAGGTGAGCCGATCAGTGCGCAAACCGTCAGCCAGATGGTCGATCGCGTGATGGCCCTGCCGGAAGGGGCTCGGCTGTATTTGCTCGCCCCGGTGGTGCGCGGGCGCAAGGGCGAATATCGCAAGGAACTGGCCGAATGGCAGAAGGCGGGCTTTACCCGTGTGCGGATCGATGGCGAGATCTATCCGATCGAGGAAGCGCCTGCGCTCGATAAGAAATTCAAGCATGATATCGAGGTCGTGGTTGACCGGCTGGCAGCGCGGGAAGGCATTGAAACGCGGCTGGCAGACAGTTTCGAAACTGCGCTGAAACTGGCAGACGGGCTGGCCTATGTCGATCTGGCAGATGGCGTGGTGCCTGGGCGTGAAGGTGAAGGTGCGTCGGGCGGTGCCATGAAAGGTGCTGGCATCCCCGCAAACCGCATAGTGTTCAGCGAGAAATTCGCCTGTCCCGTTTCCGGCTTCACCATTGAGGAGATTGAACCGCGCCTGTTCAGCTTTAACGCGCCGCAGGGTGCATGCGCTACCTGTGACGGGATTGGCGAAAAGCTGCTGTTCGATCCGCAGCTGGTTGTGCCGAATGAGGCGTTGACCTTGAAACAGGGCGCGGTGGTGCCATGGGCCAAGAGCAATCCGCCATCCCCCTATTATATGCAGGTGTTGACCAGCCTGGCGAAGGCCTATGATTTTGATCTGACGACGCCGTGGAACGAACTGGCGCAGGATCAGCGCGATATTATCTTGCATGGGACGGGGGGAATGCCGGTGGAGCTGACCTTCAAGGACGGGCGCAAGGAATATACCGTCACCAAGCCGTTTGAAGGGGTGATCGGCAATCTCAACCGCCGTCTGTTGCAGACGGACAGCGCATGGATGCGTGAAGAGCTGAGCAAGTACCAGACCGCGCAGCCGTGTGAGGCATGCGGGGGCAAGCGCCTCAATGAGAAGGCGCTGAGCGTTCGCGTTGCGAGCACGGATATTGCCACCCCCACGCGCATGTCTGTGTCCGACGCCAAGGCATGGTTCCTTGCGCTGGAAGGGCAGCTGACGGACACGCAGCAGCAGATCGCCCGCGCCATATTGAAGGAAATCAACGAGCGACTGGGCTTCCTCGACAATGTCGGGCTCGATTACCTCAACCTTGACCGCACCAGTGGCACGCTATCAGGCGGCGAGTCCCAGCGCATTCGTCTCGCGAGCCAGATCGGCAGCGGGCTATCGGGTGTGCTCTATGTGCTCGACGAACCCTCCATTGGCCTGCACCAGCGAGACAATGACCGGCTGCTGGAAACGCTGAAGCGGCTGCGCGATCTGGGCAATACGGTGATCGTTGTGGAGCATGACGAGGATGCGATCCGCGCTGCCGACCATGTGGTTGACCTTGGCCCCGGTGCGGGCGTCCACGGGGGCGAGGTGGTGGCGCAGGGCACGCTGAAACAGGTGCTGAAGGCCAAGAACAGCCTCACTGCCGACTATCTGACGGGCCGCCGCGAGATTGCCGTTCCTGCCACGCGCCGCAAGGGTAATGGCCACCAGCTGACCGTCCACGGCGCGCGCGCCAACAATCTCAACAACGTCACCGCATCCATCCCGCTCGGCAGTTTTGCCTGCGTCACCGGCGTATCGGGCAGCGGCAAATCAAGCTTCACAATTGACACGCTCTATGCCGCCGCCGCGCGCAACCTCAACGGCGCGCGCGTTATTGCGGGCGCGCATGACAAGGTCACGGGCCTGGAGTTTTGCGACAAGGTGATCGAGATTGACCAGTCGCCCATCGGCCGCACTCCGCGGTCCAACCCCGCCACCTATACCGGCGCCTTCACCAATATCCGCGATTGGTTCGCGGGCCTGCCAGAGGCGCAGGCGCGCGGCTACAAGCCGGGCCGGTTCAGCTTCAACGTCAAGGGTGGCCGGTGCGAGGCGTGCCAGGGTGACGGGCTGATCAAGATTGAAATGCACTTCCTGCCCGATGTCTATGTCACGTGCGAGGAATGCCACGGCAAACGGTACAACCGGGAAACGCTGGAGGTGAAGTTCAAGGGGCTGAGCATCGCCGACGTGCTCGACATGACGATTGAGGATGCGGAGGAGTTCTTCAAGGCCGTGCCGCCCATTCGTGACAAGATGCATATGCTGAACGAGGTGGGGCTGGGCTATGTCAAGGTGGGCCAGCAGGCGACCACGCTTTCAGGCGGTGAGGCGCAGCGGGTGAAACTCGCCAAGGAACTCAGCAAACGCAGCACCGGGCAAACGCTCTATATTCTGGACGAGCCGACCACTGGTTTGCATTTTGAGGATGTCCGCAAACTACTCGAAGTGCTGCACCGGCTGGTGGACCAGGGCAATTCCGTGGTGGTGATTGAGCACAATCTGGACGTGATCAAAACCGCCGACTTTATCCTCGATCTGGGGCCAGAGGGCGGCGTGCGCGGGGGTGAGATTGTGGCATCTGGGACACCGGAGTCGGTCGCCCAAGAACCTAGGTCATTTACGGGGCAATATTTGAAGTCATTGCTGGAGCGGCGGAGGGAGGCGGCGGAGTAGGAGGGTTATTCGTAAATCTTGATGGCTGCAGGGACTGCTGCAATCATCTCAAATATGAAGCATGTTCTGACGAGTTCGGCGGCCCAAACTTTCTGGGACCAACCGTCACTAGCGCTACCCGCAATGACCATACTCAGCGTCGCGCTGAGCTGGGCATCTTCCGACCTGAGGACACTCTTAATAGCTCGTCTATATTTATAGCTTAGATAGCTGCTTGTCGTATCCGGATGAGAATTGCAGTCTCCTAGATAGGATGTATGGCCTCGCGTATTTTCGTAGATCGTTACTGCAAGTTTTTCGTCGAAGTCGTAATCTGGCACGAATGTCCTTCTGTCGTGCGCAGCGTTCGGGCCGGGTCCTGAAATTTGTTCGATAACGAATTCGAGTGGTGCTGCTCTGTATCCAAACAAGAGACCACCAGCTTCTCGCGGATAGAATTGAGAGCATGTCTGGAAGGCGCCAGCCCGCTGGTCAGCGCAATCCGCACCGCCTCGTGCTTGAACTCTTCTGAATGCTTCTTCATCTCGTCGATCTCCTGTTGCGAGTTCTAATCGCTCAGGTGACCGGCGCAAAACCGTTACAAGTCCAACCGTTTGAACCGCATGTGGGATGCGCGGCCGCGTGGCGTGCTCGCCCTGCATGAACAGGGCGATACGGATGGCTTTATCGAGGAATTGCAGATCCTGGCCTATGAGGCCGACTTGCCGGAATGGTGGCTGATCACCAGTGAGGAGGCGCTGGACGCGGCGCTGGAATCCGCTCTCTCGCCACCATAGCCAGCCATGTCGAATCCCGCTTCTCCGACTCACGTAACAGGCGTAAATCGCGGATCGGGCCATGTTCGGCCCGTAGGAGAGCGGAAATGAGATTGCGCGTTGGTTTTACAACAGTTTTGGCGTGCGGTTTGGGAGTTGTCGCGGCGGGTGGTGTCATGCCGGCAATGGCCCAGGACAATATGGCCTATATCGGTACCAGCCTGTTTGGTGAGCAGGTGCCGGGTAAGGGGGCAGGCGAGGATGCGGCAGGCGATTTTTCGGCCGAGCTGGATCTGGGCGCGGGCCGCATGTGTTACATGCTGGAAGTTGACGGGCTGGACGAGGTGACAGCCGCGCATATCCATGCCGGCGCTGTCGGCAAGACAGGTGAGGCGTTGATCCCGTTGCAATTACTGGGTGACGATGGCGAGGATATCTGCGTGGATGTGGATGCAGAATTGCTGAAGAAAATCGCCAAGAACAAGGCGAAATATTACGTCAATGTCCACACGGCGGAATTTCCTGAAGGTGCGATCCGCGGGCAGTTGGGGGAATAAGTAACGGGGTGGTCGGGCGATTAAAACCGCTCGACCAGTTCCTTGGCCTCTTTCAAACCCAGCCCGGTGCGTTGACGGACCAGTTTGATCGCGGCGATTTTCTTGCGGCTGTCGAGCAGCTGGCGGATTTGCGGGTCGTTCCGTAGCTCAGCTTCGTCAATCGAGGTGATGGAGGCAGGGCGTGTTTGGGTGCCCAGATGCTCTCGCCGCTGTTGGTCGAGCATGTCGCCATCCCCACCACGCCGCCGAATGATGGCGATAAGGATGAAAACGAAGGAGAGCCCGATAATCCAGAGAGTAAAGTTCATGCCTCAGCTTTCCAGCAATTCCATCTCTACTCGGCCATGCCCTCGCTGGACCAGGCCAATTTCCTCGGCAGCGGCGCGGGAAAGGTCGATCACACGCTTGCCGTGGAACGGCCCGCGGTCATTGATGCGGACCACGACGGATCGTCCGTTGCGCGGGTTGGTAACGCGGACCAGGCTGCCAAAGGGCAGGGTGCGGTGAGCGGCTGTCAACAGAGCTGGGTCAAATATCTCGCCACTGGCGGTGGGACGACCAGCAAATCGGTGGCCATAATAGGAGGCCGTGCCGCCATCGAGCGATTGGGTGGCGGTTTGGATCGTTGGCTCTATCGCGGTGATGTCCACGGCGCCGTCCGCTGCCTCTGATGGCAATTCAGGTCGGGTCAGATGGTCAAAGCCGGCGCTGAAATCACGTTCGGTCGCTTCAGCGGGCAGGCCGGCGAATGAGGCCGACGTACCACCGAGCGATGCGATCAGCAGCGCGGCGGTGAGCAGCCGCGCGGGGCGCAGGTGTATGCTCCTGTCCATGTTGGATGCCATAACCCAGGCGCGTTGCTGGGGGCAATTATGGCCGGGGCCGCTCGTCCGGGAAAGGTAACGGTGTGGCGCAAACTGGAGGATGAGTTGGAAAATGCCAATTTGATCGCCTCATCAGCTGCCAATAAGGCAAATGGGGCCGACAGCAAGCTGTCGACCCCACTCTCACCAGCGCGTGGGCTTTCTCGTCAGGCGAACCGATAAGAAGCGCTTGGCGCCCGATGTGTCACCTCCCAACGGGTTGGGAGGTTCTTCACCGGCGCTCGCACCGGCATCCGGCTCCGTCTTCCAGCGGTTTCAGCTCTTCTGGACCGAAATCCTTCCGTGCCGCACCGGCTTTCCAGCGGTACCGTGACCGATCATCCTTTAATGGCTTCCGATCTTGCGCTTCCAGGTCTGGCCGAGGCCTTTCCCTTCCACAATCGGTCACCGGATGTCCGGCCTTAACGGCAGATCAGCAATCGCGTTCTTCTCAAACAACCAAACTTGCTTCCGGCCGAAACCTTTCGCATGTCCGATCTCAAAGACCGCGTGGACAGTATCCACCGTATCGGGTGTTTAAGAAATCCTTCGTAAATTCAGACCCTTGGATCTGGATTTGGACGACGCTTCCTTTCCCTTCCGACACACAAAGACTGCGCCTGAAGGGTGAGTCGTTCAAGTCTGACAAGCCCGAGTTTTCCACTTTTCCGCAGATCAGCTGTGGAGGAGAGTGGATAAGTTAACGGCCTACCGCAAATATAGGGGGTAATCTTTCAGGCCGACGTCAAAATCAGCTTTTGCAGTGTAAATCTCGGCCGCTATCAGCCGTGATCGCGCTTCGCCAGCAGCCGCAAACGCAGGGCATTGAGCTTGATGAAGCCTTCCGCATCATGCTGGTCATAGGCACCGGCATCATCCTCAAATGTCACATGCGCTTCAGAATAAAGCGAATTGGGCGATTTGCGTCCGACCATGCTGGCCTGCCCCTTATAGAGCTTCATGCGAACGGTGCCGGAAACTCTTGCCTGGCTGTGATCGATGGCGGCCTGCAGCATCTCGCGCTCAGGCGCGAACCAGAAGCCATTATAGATCAGCTCTGCATATTTCGGCATTAGCTCATCCTTCAGGTGAGCAGCCCCGCGATCCAGCGTGATCTGCTCGATTCCGCGATGGGCAGCAACATAGATAGTGCCACCGGGCGTTTCATACATGCCGCGGCTTTTCATGCCGACAAAGCGGTTTTCAACCAGGTCGAGCCTGCCAATACCGTGCTTGCGGCCCAGTTCGTTGAGCGCGGTCAGCAAAGTGGCTGGGCTCATCGTCTCACCATTCAGGGCCACGCCATCACCACGTTCGAAATCGATCGTGATATATTCGGGTGTATCGGGCGCATCTTCGGGGTTCGCGGTTCGCGAATAGACATAGTCCGGGGTCTCTTCCCACGGGTCTTCCAGCACTTTACCTTCGGACGATGTGTGGAGGAGGTTGGCATCGGTGGAGAATGGGCTGTCGCCGCGCTTGTCCTTCGGCACCATGATCTGGTGTGCCTCTGCCCAGGCGATGAGCGAGGTGCGGCTGGTCAGATCCCATTCGCGCCACGGGGCGATCACCTCGATATCGGGATCGAGCGCATAGGCGGACAGTTCAAAACGAACCTGATCATTGCCCTTGCCAGTGGCACCATGCGCGATGGCATCAGCACCGGTTTCGCGAGCAATTTCAATCAGGCGCTTGGAGATCAACGGGCGCGCGATGGAGGTGCCGAGTAGGTAATCGCCTTCATATTTCGCATTGGCGCGCATCATCGGGAACACGAAGTCGCGCACGAATTCCTCGCGCAAATCCTCGATAAAAATATGCTTGTCCGGAATGCCCATGGCGCGTGCCTTGGCGCGGGCGGGTTCGATTTCTTCACCTTGGCCCAGATCGGCGGTGAAGGTCACGACTTCGCAGCCACGCTCCACCTCCAGCCATTTGGCTATGACAGAAGTATCGAGGCCGCCGGAATAGGCCAGAACAACACGCTTGATATCGGACATTCATTCGCTCCGCAGATTCGCCGCGCGCCTATCAGGAGCAGGGGCGCGGGGCAATTGTTTCGATTGAGACTAATCTGCCAATTCAGCCCAATAGGGCCTGCTCGCCAGCTTGAATGTAGTCGCGGGTTAGCGGCAAGGCATGACGGTTGCGGGCAAACTGGATCTGATAATTGCCCATCCCGCCGTACTCAAACACGGTAGCCGCCCCCGCCAGATAGAATATCCACATGCGGTAAAAGCGTTCATCGAACAGGGAGATAATTTCATCCCGATGCAGTTCGCAATTGGCATACCAATGACAGATCGTCTTGGCATAATGGACGCGCAGGGTTTCGATATCGGTATGGATCAATCGTGCCTTTTCCGATGCAGCAAGTGTTTCTGACAGGGCAGGGATATAGCCGCCGGGAAAGACATATTTGGCGGTAAATGCATCGGTTTTACCCGGCCCGCCAAAGCGCCCGATTGTGTGTAGCAACATGACTCCATCATCACTGAGGAGATTGGCGCAGCAGCGGAAAAAGGTTTCAAACTGCGGTTGGCCGACATGTTCAAACATGCCGACAGACACGATCCGGTCAAATCTGGCACCTCGAGCGGGTAAATCGCGATAATCGATCAGCTCGAATTTCACCTTGTCTGCAACGCCCGCCGCCTCTGCGCGTTGCACCGCCAATGCGAGCTGTTCGGAACTCAGCGTAATGCCGGTGACCTTCACATCGAAATGCTGCACAAGATAGATCGCCATCCCGCCCCAGCCACAGCCAATATCGAGCACGCTCTGGCCAGGTTCAATCGCCAGCTTGGCGGCGATATGCGCGAGCTTCGCCTCTTGCGCCTGCGCCAAAGTCATATCGTCACGCGGCCAATAGGCGCAGCTATATTGCATGTGTTCAGCATCCAGCATCAGCAGGTAGAGCGCATTGCCGATGTCATAGTGATGCGCGACATTACGGCGTGATGATGCGGCTTTGTTGAACGATGTGGCGATGAATTTTGCGCGGTCACGCAGCTGCCGCATGGGGGAGGGGGGACGCAAGGTTCCGCCACGATCCCACTGGCGGTTCATTCGCAGCAATTGCACCAATTGCATGATGTCGCCCTGCTCAATGAGTATCCGCCCATCCATATAGGCTTCGCCCGCACCCAGACGTGGGTCGAGCAATATGTCACGCGGCACGCGCGCATCGGTAAAGCGGATTGCGACTTCGGGGAAACCGGGCGTGCTGGTGCCCAGTTCATGCCGCGCACCTGAGGCAAGCGTGAGGGTAAGGCGGCCCTGTTTGATGACCGACCCGAGGAAGCGATCGATCAGCGGGTTGCTCACTCAGCAGCCTCTTTCAATTCAGGGCCAAACCGCCAGCTGGGCACTTCGGCGGCATCACGCAGGCGGGCGGATTCTTCCACGACATAATCGCGTGTCATCGGGATGGCGGCTCGATCCTTCACATATTGCAGTTGCCAGTTGACCATCCCGCCATGGCGGAAGCTTTGCTCGGCGCCGGCGAGATAGAACAGCCACATTCGGTAAAACACATCGTCATACATGCGGGTAATCTCCTCACGATGCATCACGGTGCGGTTGTACCATTCTTCCAGCGTGTGGCTGTAATGGAAACGCATTGCTTCCACATCCATCACTTGCCAGCCAGCCTTTTCGCTTTCCTTCACCAGTTCGCTCAGCGCTGGGATATAACCGCCGGGGAAGATATATTTGCGCGTCCAGGCATCGGTATGTCCCGGAGGGCCCGCGCGGCCACAACAATGCGATATCATCACGCCATCATCGGCCAGCAGATCGAACGTGTGATTGAAGAATTCAGGGTAATGGACCGTGCCCACATGTTCGAGCAGGCCGACTGAGCTGATCCGGTCAAATTTTCCCTGCACATCGCGGTAATCCATCAGCGCGAATTTTACCTTGTCGGCAACGCCAGCAACCTTTGCACGCTCTTTACAGAAAGCGATCTGATCGGGCGCCAGCGCCACGCCCAGAACTTCCACTCCATACATCTGGTTGAGGTAGAGCGCGAAACCGCCCCAGCCACAGCCAATGTCCAGCACGCGCATCCCCTCGCACTTGCCGGGTTCAAGATAGAGCTTGGCCGCGAGATGCGCCTTCTTGTCCATCTGCGCCTGTTCCAGGGAGGTGGTGGCCGGATCACCCCGGTAGTATGCCATGGTGTATTGGCGGTCTTCATCCAGAAACCGCTCATACAGCTCGCGCGTCAGATTATAGGTGTGTTCGGCATTCTTGCGCGCACTGCCGCGCAGATTGATGCCGTCGAGCTTGGCAATCGCCTTTTGCCCCAGCTTGCGGGCCAGACCTTGCGACTGGATGGCCCTGTCCCCGATCCGCTTCGAGTTTTGCGTAAACAGCAGGATCAGATCGCGGATATCATGCGGTTCATCCACCACAAGCCACCCCCACATGAACGCCTCACCCGCGCCCAATTGTGGGTAACGGGCAATGTGGAGCGCCGCCTTACGATGGGTCAGGCGGATGCGGAGGGAGGGCGAGCCATCACCTGATGGCGCACCATATTCAAATGTTTTGCCGTCATGATCGGTGACCACCAAATGGCCTGTGTGAATGACGCGCGTAAGCAGTTTTTCGAGCAACCACATCGGTGTCGCTATCCCCCTCTTAATTCCCTGTGGTAGACTGCGGCGCGGTGGAAGGGGAGTCAATCATTCTGTCGGGCCGGTCTTAGGATGCCAGCGTGTCAGACGCCAGCGTACCATTGATATCCGGTGGTATCTTCCCAATAGCCGCCTTTACCCTGACCGATATCATCCAGCGAAGCGACCGCTTCGATCGCAGTCAGATATTTTGCGTGCTTATACCCCAGCTGCCGCTCGATCCGCATGCGCAGGGGGGCACCATTCTTCTCCGGCAGCGCTGCGCCATTGAGCATATGCGCGACGATGGTTTGGGGATGGTAGGCGTCAACCATATCAACGCTCTCATAATAGTCGGTGCCTTTATATGTGTCGGCACAGCGAAAGATGATGAAATTGGCTTCCGGTTTCACCCTGGCCACATCCAGCAGCAGGCTGAGCTGCACCCCGGTCCATTCGCCAATTGCGCTCCACCCTTCCACACAGTCATGCCGGGTGATCTGGGTGCGTTGCGGTAGGCGACGGATATTGTCGAGTGAAAGCGACAGCGGAGTGTCCACCAGTCCGTTCACCTCCAGCCGCCAATCTGCGAAATTGTTGGTCAGCTGAGCGCGGTAGAAATCGCTATCGACCGTTAGTGAGCCATTGCCACGAAAGCTGGAAGAGAGATCGGCGCGTGAATATTCCTTCGCCAGTGCCCGTTTGCCTGCCAGCGCGCGATGCGCCTTGCGGTGCCAGTCATCGGCCGCGCCGAGCAATTTGCTGCCGGTATCGCTTTTTGAAATCTTGGAGCACGCGCCGGTGACCAGAGCAGCAATTCCAGCTAGGGCCATACGGCGCTTCATGCTTCACCTCCGGCAATCATGTCGTGGATCTGCCTCGCTGGGCCGGACAGCAGAACCAGCGCGATATGGATGACGAAAAAGCCGAATATCGCCCAGGCTGTGAAGAAGTGGATGGTCCGCGCGCTTTGGCGCCCGCCAAATAAATCGACCAGCCACGGCGCGGCAGGCTCAAAGCCGGGGCTGATCGCGAGGCCCGTAAAGACCATCAGCGGCAGGAACACGCCCAGCATCACACCATAGGCCAGCTTTTGTAGGAAACTGAACTTTGCACCTTCATGTTCAAATTTCAGCTTCAGATGGTCCATCACATCGCGCCACATTGCGGATGGATGCCATTCCCGCGGCCTCGTCATCAGATCCCGCGTGAAATGCCGGTTCATCAGCATGGCAATCCACATAAAGGCAAGGCCAAATGCGAATGGCCAGGCCATCAACAAATGCCAGTCACGTGCCAAAGCGAGATTGTAATAGCCCGGAATGGTGGCCCAGCCAGGGAAGCGGATGACCGCGAACAGCGCCTCTGCCGGATCGGAGCCATGCTCACCCCAATAAAGGAAACGATGCGCGTTGGAGATATTGAGGCCCGACATGAACAGCACCACCACACAGACGAGGTTGAGCCAGTGCCACAGCCGGGTGGAAAGGGCGTGCTTTTTCATGCCTCGTTTGCGATCTGGCGCGCCAGATAGATCACGTCGCGCGACTGGTGCATCAGATGCTGCCCGCTATCGATGAACAGCGTTTCGCCGCTGCGCACATGGCCTTGCGCCAGGAACAGGGCTGCTTGTGCCACCTCATCCGCGCCGGTCTTGCGCCCCAGCGGGTTGAGGCGGTGGGACAGTTCGGTTTCTTCCTCACTCTGGTCATGGCTGGCCAGGATCGCACCGGGGGCCAGGCCATAAATGCGGTCGCGTTCGTGCTCTGCACCCATCGCCAGCATGGGAATGGTCGCAGCAAAGGCGTGCTTACTCATGGTGTAACTGAAGAAATCGGGGTTGGGGTTTTCCAGCTTCTGGTCAGTCACTTGAATCACGCAGCGCCCCAAGTTCGCCCGCGCGTGGGCGAGATATGCCTGCGCCATGCGCGTGGGGCTGACGGCGTTGACCTGCATTGCCTCTGCATTCGTGGCCGGGTCGAGATCTGTTACATCATCGGGTCTGAACACCGATGCGCAATTCACCAGCACGCGCCAGTCGGGCAGGCGGGCGGTCAGATTGCGCACCATTTCCACCGCTGCATCACTATCCAGCAGATCGCATTTGACGACTTCGGCAGATGGCAGCGTGGCCGCCAGTGCTGCAGCCTCTTGGTCGGAATGGCCATGATGGATCACAACATGCCAGCCCTGTGCGGCGAATGTACGGACGATCTCCGCACCGATCCGGGCTGATCCCCCGGTTACCAGAATCGCTGGTTTATCCATGCCCGCCTTGGAGCATATTCACCCGCATGAAGAAAGGGCCACATCCGTCAGGATGCGGTCCAGCTTTGTTTTATCAGAGTCCCTATCGCTGATCAGCGGCAGCTGAGACTGCCCCGGTCAATTTCACGGCCGATAATCGCGCCGACAGCACCGCCAAGAATGGCACCCAGTGTCTTGTCTCCCCGGCCAGCCAGTTCATGGCCAGTCAATGCGCCTACACCTGCACCGATCACCAGGCCGGTGGTGCCATTGTCGCGCTTGCAGTAATATTTGCCGTCCTTACCCCGCCACATATAGCTGTCCCGCGTGATCCGGCGTGGAGTGATGTAATATCCGCGTGCATCGTATAGGGCATTGTCCTTGGCCCGCTTGCCATAGGCTGGGGCGTGAGCCGGCGGATCAGCCGCGGCTGGGGCAGACATGACCAGACCGGTCAGCGTCATGGTTGAAGCGGCAAATGCCAGTGCAAGCTTTTTCACGTTCAAATCCTCCATGGGACTATTTATAGCAATCACCTGTGGTCATAGCATCATATTCCCGCAACCTCAGATGAACGACCTGGGTTAAGAGGGTATCCATAGGTGGCCCGTGCTTGATGAACGTTTAGAGAGGAACGTAATGCCTTTGACGCTGGATCTGGTGGATGTGTTTGGGGCCGAGGCTTTTGCCGGCAACCCGCTGGGCGTGTTGCACAGCGCAGATAACCTTTCCGATGCACAGATGCTGCAATTGACGCAGTGGCTGGGCTTTTCTGAAACGACATTCCTGTTGCCGCCCAGCGACCCTGCTGCCGATTACCGCGTAAGAATTTTCTATCCGGCGGGCGAACTGCCATTTGCAGGGCATCCAACCCTGGGCAGTTGCCATGCTTGGCTGGAGGCAGGCGGAGTGCCACAGCGCGAAGAAATAGTAGTGCAGGAATGCGGCGTGGGACTGGTCGAGATTCGCCGTGATGGCAACGAATTGGCCTTTGCCGCGCCGCCCCTGGTCAAATCCGGCCCGCTGAGCGATGCCGAACGGGCAGAGGCCATTCGTGTTGCCGGGGTTGATCCTGATGCCGTGGTTGAGGCGATGCATGTGGCGAATGGTCCGCAATGGCAGCTGCTGCGCTTGCGTTCGGCAGAAGATGTACTGGCGGCGCAGCCTGTGGCGAAGGCGGAGCCGGGGACAGATATTGGGCTGGCTGGACCGACAGCAGACGATGCCGCGATCGATTGGGAATTGCGTGCCTTCTTCGCCAATCAGCATGGCAATTTGGTGGAAGATCCTGTGACAGGCAGTTTTAACGCAGGCGTTGCTTTGCATCTGTTCGGATCGGGGCTTGCCGAAGGCAGCTATTTGGCGGGGCAGGGGCAATGCGTGGGTGCTGATGGCCGCATCAATTGCACAATGGATGCAAAAGGCCGCGCGTGGATTGGGGGGCGTAGCTCCACGATTGCGCGTGGAGCAGCTCTGCCCGCTCTCGATTGAGCGATCAGTTGCCCAGACGTGTGAGCGTCTTAGCGCGTAGTTTTTCCGGCAGCAATTCGTGGCTGGCGAGCTGTGCCAGCATGCCTTTGTCCTGCGGGGTTGAGGTGCCCCACAGCGCGTCAAACATCGCACGCATTGACCAGACAGGATCGCCCCGGCTTACACGTTCCAGCAAATCGCCTGTCTCTGCCTCGCCTTCTTCAATCACGCGATAGAACCAGCCACAACGCCCGCTGCCAAGGATTTTGGCGACCATGCCCTTCTGGCCAAAGCGATGCTCAATCTTCCAGCAGGGCTGGCGCGGCTGGCAGGCTTCGATCAGTGCAGTGCCAAGCCGGAAACGGTCCCCAAGCCATGCATCATCTTCCAACAGACCCGTTGTGGCGATGTTGGAACCAAATGCGCCGGGTTCCTGCAAAAGCGCATGATCGCCGATAATTTCACGCCAGAAGCTGTGATGATCCACTGGATAGTGGTGCAGTGCCATATCCGGGCCACCGTGGTGGACGCGATCAGCTTGCTGGTCATCGCCCAGAGCTTCGCGACCGACGTCGATCTTTCCGGCAACGAGTTGTTTGGCGATGGCGCTTTGTTCGCCTCTGCCAAAATCGACCTTTTGGCCGGTCATCAACGCGGTAACCTGCCAGCTCACGCTGCGTTGCCGGCCGCCGCTTCACGATCACGTTGGGCGCGGCTTTTCTTTTCCGCCGCAGTTTTCAGCTGACCACAGGCGGCATCAATATCGCGCCCGCGCGGGGTGCGCACCGGTGCGCTGATGCCATGTTCGAACACAATGTCTGAAAAGCGCTTGATCCGCTTTGGCGTCGAGCACTCATAGGCGGCACCGGGCCATGGGTTGAAAGGAATCAGATTGACCTTGGCCGGCAATTTGAATTGCTTGATCAGCCGGACCAGTTCCAGCGCATCCTCATCGCTGTCATTCTTGTCCTTCAGCATGACATATTCAAAGGTGATGCGTCGCGCATTGCTGGCACCGGGGTAATCGGCACAGGCCTGCAGCAGTTCATCAATCCCGTATTTTTTGTTGATCGGGACGATTTCGTCCCGAATATCTTTGGTCACGGCATGGAGCGACACGGCGAGGTTTACGCCGATTTCCTCGCCACATTGCGCCATCATCGGCACCACGCCGCTGGTTGACAGCGTGATGCGGCGCTTTGACAGCGCCAGCCCATCGCCATCCATCACCAGCTTCAGTGCGTCGCGGACATTATCGAAATTATAGAGCGGTTCGCCCATGCCCATCATCACGATATTGGTCAGCAGGCGCCCGTCAGAGCTGTAATGCGCGCTGTCCTCAGCCTCATCCAGCCCCGCCATGCTGCCCTTGGGCCATTCGCCCAGCGCATCGCGCGCCAACATCACCTGCCCAACGATTTCACCGGGTGTCAGGTTACGGACCAGCTTCATCGTACCCGTGTGGCAGAAACGGCAATTGAGCGTGCAGCCGACTTGGGATGAAACGCATAAAGTCCCACGATCAGCATCAGGGATGAAAACCATCTCGAAATCGTGGCCGTCTGCCGTCTGCAGTAGCCACTTGCGCGTGCCATCGGTGGAATGTTGCGCTTCCACCACTTCGGGGCGCCCGATCACGAAATGTTCGGTCAGCCATGGGCGCATGGTCTTGGCGATATCAGTCATCGCCTCAAAATCGGTTGCGCCGCGATGGTAAATCCAGTGGAATACCTGCTTGGCGCGGAGCTTGGCCTGTTTGGCATCCAACCCTGCCTGTTCAAACAGGTCGCGGATACGGGCCTTTGGTAGACCCAGCAGGTCCACACGCCCATCGGCGCGCGGCGTGATGTCACGGGCGACGGGGACGGGGTCAATCTGTCCCGGGATACTCATGAGTTGTGTGTCTGCCATGGGAGGCAGCGCATATAGGGGTAGCTTGCCGGTTTGACTAGCTAGCGTGTGGTTTTAGCGCAGGCGAGGGTGGCTGCGTCGATGGCGGTAGCCGCGCCTTTGAGGAGATAGGTATCGGAAAAGCGCCGCCCGCGTGCATCGCTGGCATACACCACCATGCGGCTGGTTGATCGCATGGCAGCGATGATGGCAGCATCCATGGCTGTATCGCGCGCCCAGGCATCACCATCACCGCCGGTGAGGGAAAAACTACGTGTGCCAACGCGCAGGCTGATGCCAGGGCGGGTGGCCAGCTTGCGGGACAGGCGGATATGGAACTGGCCGCGTACCTTTTGGGCAGGCCAATTGCTGATGGTGGTATAGGGGGTGAAGTCGCGGCTGCGCTTGCTCGGTTCTGCCTTGGCAATGGCATAGCAGTGCGGCCCCTTGGTATCGCGGAAGGCAGCCCAGCTGGAATAGACGCCCAGACTGTCTTTGGCGGCGAGAGGCGCTGCGGCGATCATCGCGATAAGGGCAATGACAAGGGAGGGGCGCGTCAGGTCAAGCATAGCTGATCGCTACCACCTCCCATTCCTTGATGCCTGACGGAAGGCGCACGGTGCGCAAATCCCCCACGCTGGCCCCGCGAATGGCGCGGGCAAGGGGGGATGACCAACCGATCCGCCCGACAGAGGCGTCCTGCTCATCATCGCCGACTAGCGTGACGGCTTTTTCGTTATCACCTTCATCGGCCAAGGTCACTCGCGCCCCGAAAAACACGCGGCTCTTGTCCGGCTGTTCGGCAGGGTCGACCACGCGCAGCGCCGTCATCCTCCGGGACAGGTGAGCCAGTTCACGGTCAATCTCACGCATGCGTTTGCGGCCATAGAGGTAATCGCCATTTTCGCTGCGGTCGCCATTTCCTGCCGCCCAGCTGACAATTTCGACAATTTCAGGACGTTCTTTGCCCAGCAAATGGTCATAGCGCGCCTTTAACGCGGTCATGCCGCTGGGTGAGATGGGGTCGGATGCTGGTTTCACGTGTGGCGGCTTAGCGCAAAACAATCAGCGCAGGAAAGAAGAGAGCTTGCGTGGCTTCCCGTACGGTGCCTTGTCAGGGTAAAGCTGCTCATAAACCACGGCGTTTTCCAGCACGCGCTGGACGTAATTCTTGGTTTCGTAAATCGGGATTTGTTCAACCCAGCTGAGCCAATCGACCGACCCCTTGCGTGGATCGCCATTGGCACGCAGCCACTTGTTCACATTGCCGGGGCCAGCGTTATAGGCAGCCACCGCCAGCGGATATGACCCGTTATAGTATGACAGCATGCGCTCGAAATAGGCGCTGCCCAGCTGGACATTATAGCTGGGGCTGTCGATCAGATCGGCCGACATGTAATTCATGCCCAATTTGCCTGCCTGCTCACGCGCCGTACCCGGCATCAGCTGCATCAGCCCGCGCGCGCCCGCATGACTGATGGCATTCTGGGCAAACTGGCTTTCCTGCCGGGTGATGGCATGGACCATGGTCCAATAGGTCCCCTGCGGCGTTTCCATCACCGGATAACCGATGGCTGTGAACCCGTCATATCCGCGTTCCTGTGCCGAATCCGCCAGATTGACCGCCAGATCGCGGCGGCCAGTTTGCGTTGCCAGATCAGCTACCATCAAATGTTCAGCCTTGCTTTGCGCCTGATCCGAAATGGCGCGATAGAACTGAATTCCCGTGTGCCATGCTGCGCCTTTGGAAACTTCACGCACGGCCTTGGTCAGCGGGGCATGGTTAAATGCCACGCGCTGTTCGGGCGTGATGGTTTCGGAAGCTTTGGTGTCGAGGGCGGGGACAGGGCGCCCCAGCTTTTCAAGCGCCAGCATGCCATAGAAGCGATCGGGATATTCCGCCGCCATATTCCAATAACGCTGCGCTTCGGAACTGTCACCCACGCGTTGGCTGGCCAGGCCTGCCCAATAGAAACCTTTGGACCTAGTCTGCGGAGTGCGCGCAGCCGCGCCATAGCGATAGAATAATGGCGCAGCTTGCTTGCCATCGCCCAGATTCCAAAGCGCTTTTGTTCCACCCAGCCACATCAGCGATGTGTAATCATCACGCAATTTATAGGCTTGCTGGCTGATGTCCGCTCCCGGTTCGAACAGCTGATCGACTGTGCCTGCAATGCCAGCAGCGGATTGGGAGCCTGCGCCGCGCGCTATCACCAGCATCTCAGTGACCAGATCTTCAGGATCGAATGGCAGGCTGGTAAAGCGAGGGTGGTTGGTCAGCGTGTCGATCGCCAGCGGCAATTGCCGGTTCTTTCGGTAAAAACGGGCCAGGTTGTAGGCCAACCCGGGGTCAGCCAATTGCTGACGTTCAATTTTCAGCTGTTCGCCCGGTGGAATGGTACCTTCCACCAATTGCAGTCGCGTAGAGAATGTATCGCGCTTGCTGGCAGACACTTTGCTCAACTGCCGCCGCGCACCCTCTGCATCACTATGCCACAGCAGCGCGTCCATGCGCGCATTGTGATCATCTTGCGTGAAGCGCGAGCTATAAAGTCCAGAGAGATAGGCTTCCGCTGTTCCGCTCATCTCACCACCGCGCCATGCTGCACGCGCCATTTCTGCAGCTTCTGGGCGATTCATAGCGGAAAGGGCCAGCGCATATCGCGCGCGGCCCGAATTGGTTAGCGGGGGATTGCGGTCAAAAAAGCCCACCAGAGCCTCTGTCGACGGAGCTTCATTGTCCAGCGCATCTTCAGCGCGGACTCGCAGGCGGATTTCCTGCGGGAAGCCGGGGTATGCCAGCACAAATCCGGCGTAATCGGAAAATCCCAGCCGGTCATTGCCGACAAGGAACTGCCAGCGATCAATCGCCTGACCCATCTGGCGTGGCTGCTGCGCCACCATCTGCACACGCGCCTGGTCGGCGGCAGTCATTTCCTCTGACGCAAGCGGGGCCGAAAGGACAAGCGCGCTGGCACCCAGCAGGGCCAGGTTTTTCAAAGGTTTGCCTTTCAGTCTCATATGCATGCTGGACATAGTGCCTGTCTGCTCCTTATCAGGCGCTGAACAAACCTGCGCATCGGCAGGGTTTCACCCAAATATCATGGGTATAGTTGGCTCTGAAAGGCAAAATGGCAATGTTTTCCGGCTCGATTCCCGCTCTGGTGACTCCTTTTCGCGATGGAACGTTTGATGAACCGGCTTTTCGCAAGCTGGTGGACTGGCAAATCGAACAAGGTAGTTCGGCTTTGGTGCCCTGCGGCACAACGGGGGAGGCGTCGACTCTGTCCAATGCTGAGCACCACCGCGTGATCGAGGTCTGCATTGAACAGACCGCTGGACGTGTTCCAGTGATTGCAGGTTGCGGCAGTAATGACACGCAGAACGCGCTGCTGCACATGAATTTCTCACGAAAGGCCGGGGCGGCAGCGGCGCTATGCGTGGCGCCCTATTACAACCGGCCCAGTCAGGCGGGCCTGATCGCCCATTTCAGCTATCTGGTGGAAAACAGTGACTTGCTGATCGTTCTTTACAACGTTCCTGGGCGTACCGTAACCGATCTGTTGCCCGAGACCGTGATTGAACTGGTCAAGCGTTATCCCAAGCAGATCATCGCGATCAAGGACGCTAGCGGCGATCTTTCGCGCGTTACCGATCATCGCATGGGGCTGGGCAAGGATTTCTGCCAGCTATCTGGCGATGATGAACTGGCCTTGCCTGCCAATGCGGCGGGTGCGCGCGGCTGTATCTCGGTCACGGCCAATGTCGCGCCTGCCCTTTGCGCAGAGTTTCAGAAGGCCTGCGCGGATAATGACCTGGTGGAGGCACGCCGGTTGAACGATCTGCTTTACCCGCTGCATTATGCCATGTTCGAAGATGCCAGCCCTGCGCCGGTCAAATACGCGCTGAGTCGTGTGCTGGACGGCTATAGCGATGAGGTGCGCCTGCCACTGACTGCTTGTAGCGCCGAAGCGCGCAAGGCGGTGGATGCGGCGCTGGTTCATGCAGGTTTGATTGGCGCGGAATAAGGCACGCCTTTCCTTTTCAGGAATGCGCACCTACATCGCCGCGCATGGCACGTCCCAAACCAGAAACCTTCGACAAGTACAAAATCGTCGCTGAAAACCGTCGCGCGCGGTTTGACTATTCGATTGAGGACAAGTTTGAGGCTGGGCTGGCGCTTCAGGGGACTGAGGTAAAGGCACTGCGCGCAGGCGAGGCAACGATTGCAGAAAGCTATGCCGAAGTGCGTGATGGCCAGGTATGGCTGATCAACGCCAATATCCCGGAATATAGCCATGGCAACCGGTTGAACCACGAACCCCGCCGTCCGCGTAAATTGCTGCTGAATGCGCGTGAGATTGACAAGCTGTTCGGCGCGGTTGAGCGTAAGGGGATGACGCTGGTCCCGCTGTCGATCTATTTCAACAAGACCGGGCGCGCCAAGGTTGAACTGGCATTGGCCAAGGGCAAACAGGCGCATGACAAGCGGCAATCGATCAAAGAGCGCGACTGGAAACGCGACAAGGCACGCCTGATGCGCGAAAAGGGTTGATCCCAAGGCCGCCATTCACCCCTTGATCAGGCAATTGTGATTTGCCTGATCGACCATGATAAACAGCTTGCCGATAATCCCTTTATCGTACTTGCGAAATGACGTGGAGGGGCGCAAGGCGTCCGCGTTGACATGAGCAGCAAGCGATCAAAAACCTGGCTGGCGGACAAGATCCGTTCTTACATGCCTGCGCGCGACGAATTGGCGCGTAATCGCTTTCTTGCGCCTATCGCTCATCGTTTTTTGACGCCGGAATTATGGCGCTTTACCCGCCGTTCCGTTCCGCGCGGGGTGGCGCTGGGCGTATTTGCGGGCTTTATCATTCCTGTCGGCCAGATTTTCCTGGCGGCCTTCATGGCGCTGCCAGCGCGCGCCAATGTGCCGTTGTCGGTGTTGGTGACCTTTATCACCAACCCGTTCACATTCCCCTTCTGGGCGGTAGTAGCCAACCGGCTGGGTGCCTTCCTGCTCAAGGTTGATACGGTGACCACTGGCGGTGCCGCGCAGTCTGAAATGGAAAGCGGACGCTGGGCCTGGCTGGTGCAGATTTTCGAGAGCGCGGGCGTGACCGTGCTTGTGACCGTATTTGGTTTTGTGGTGCTGGCGGTTGCGGGCGCGGCGGTCGCTTATGTTACGTCCAGCATGGTCTGGCGCGTCATGGTGGCGCGCAGGCGGGCAAAGCGATTGCGCGGGATGGAAGATCGGCTGGATCGGCGGCTGAAGGTGGAGCGGCCATGAATGTGCTGGAGAGGGAAGCCGCACCGCGTCCAGCTATTCTGCTGGGGGTGATTGCGCTGGCCATGGTGGCCAGCGCAGGCGCGTTGTGGTTGGCGACGCAGCAGGCAGTCGTTCCCGTTATTTTTCTGCTTGGTACCGTTGTCTTGCTGCTGGGTGCTGGAGCCGTTGCCAGAATGCGCACCCGCGTTGATGCAGAGGTGGATACCGTGCCCGACTGGTCTGTCACCGTCGCCGCCATTGAACAGCCGGATATGGCCATCGCCATTACCGACCGCGCCAATCGCCTTACCTGCGCCAATAGTGCTTTTGTCGAGTGGTTCGGGGCCAAGGCCGCTCCGCCCAATCTGGCATGGGGGGCAGGTGATGTGGAAACACTGACCCGTCTGGCGCGCACGGCCTTGCGAGAAGGGACCGCGGGGGCTGACATTACGCACTCTGCCGATGGTGACGCATCTGCCTGGAATATCAGGGCAGATCGTGCGGGGCGCGCGGAAGATTTTCTGATCTGGCGTTTTACGCGTCAGCAGGAAGAGCAGTCAGACCCATTGGCGGAGATGGATGTTACGGGGCCATTTGGCCGCATGCTGACGCGTGGTGGGATAGAGGCTGCGATTACGGCGCCGGACGGTGTGATCAAGAGCGCCAGTGCTGGTTTCGCGGAACGTGCGGCCGGCGATGCCGAAGCGACACTGGTGGGTCAGGATTTTGTCTCTTTCCTGCGTTCGGACGAACGTGAAAGGATCTATTTCGCGCGCGAGGGACGCGCTGGCACGCCTCAGACGCTGATCCATGTTCCATTGGAGGATGACGGGGAGGGAGCAACCCCCGGTCCGGACAATGCGCGCTCGCTCATGTTGCTGGTGGATAGCGGTGTGGGCATTGGCGGCGGTTGGGACGGATCTTCGCAGGCGGGCGTAGCGCAGTTAGAGGCGCTGCTGGCACAATTGCCGCTGGGTCTGGCCATGACCGACCGCGACGGCCGCTTCCTGTTTGGAAATGATGCCTTCCTGCGTTCGATCGATCGGGAAGGGCAGGCTCTGCCCGCATTCCCCACCGATCTGGTGGTAAAAGAGGATAAGGCCGCCCTGTCCGATGCGGTACGCCGCCATGGGCGTGGTCCCGCAAACAGCGGAGACACCGCGATCCGTTTGCTGTCTCGTCCTGATGAGCCGATCTCGCTTGGCTTGGCTGGGGTCCGTGGGTTGGGTGAGGCAGCGGTACTACTCAGCCTGACGGATTCGACTGAGGAAACGAAACTGAAGCGCCAGGTCGCCCAGGCCACCAAGATGCAGGCGGTGGGCCAGTTGGCTGGCGGTGTGGCGCATGATTTCAACAATGTGCTGACCGCGATTATTGGCACATGCGATTTGATGTTGTTGCGTCACACACCGGGTGACAGCGATTATGATGACATCCAGCAAATTCGCGCCAATTCCAACCGCGCGGCTTCGCTGACGCGGCAATTGCTGGCCTTTTCACGTCAGCAGACCTTGCGGCCCGAAATCCTGCAATTGCCTGATGTGGTGAGCGAAGTTGGCCCGCTGATCAAGCGTCTGCTGGGCGAAAAGATCGAATATCACGTGCGGCATGATCGCAATCTTGGCGCTGTGCGTGCCGATCCGCAGCAGTTGGAACAGGTGATCATGAACCTGGCTGTCAATGCGCGCGACGCGATCCAGTCCAGCGGAGATGGTGATGGGACGATCACCTTGTCGACTAGGCGGCTGGCTGCGTTGGAAGTCCAGAAAATGGGTTCCAACATCCTCCCGACAGAAGACTATACCGTACTCATTGTCGAGGATACAGGCGGCGGTATTCCACCAGATGCGCTGGGCAAATTGTTTGAACCCTTTTTCACGACGAAGGAGCAGGGGAAGGGCACCGGGCTGGGGCTTTCCACATGCTATGGTATTGTGAAGCAATCGGGGGGCTTCATCTTCGCGGACAATATCGATGGCGAAGGCGGGCGCTCCACCGGTGCGCGTTTCACCATCTATCTGCCGGTTCATCGCGGGCAGATGCCAGAGCGGGTCAAACAGGCAGCGCCTGAACCTGCCCGCGAATGGTCCGGCGGTGGGCGCATCCTTCTGGTCGAGGATGAGGATATGGTTCGCGCCGTGGCGGACAGGGCGTTGGCTCGTGCCGGCTACACCGTCACGGGATGTGCGGATGGGGAAGAGGGGCTGGCCGAGATTGAGGGCGGCGGTGAGTTTGATCTGGTCGTCAGCGATGTGGTGATGCCCGGGTTGGATGGGCCGAGCATGGCGCGCGCCATTCGCGAATTGAAGCCGGATGTGCCTGTGTTGTTTATGTCCGGCTATGCCGAAGAGCAGCTTCGCAAGGACATCGACATTCCCAATATGTACTTCATCGCCAAGCCTTTCAGCGTGCAGGAAATCGGCGATACCGTGTCACGCGTGCTGCGCGCATCACAGGCAGAATAACGTAGGAATTAATTTTCGTTCCCTACTTGTTCTATGAGAACAAATGCGATACATGATCTCCAGCAGGGACAGTCGATAAACGGATTGTAACCCTAGGCAAGCGAAGGAGGTCATGCGATGGCGGCCAGTCTGAAGTTGGTAGAAAAGGAAAAATCCGTGGATCGTCAGAAGGCACTTGATGCCGCGCTGGCCCAGATTGACCGGGCCTTCGGCAAGGGGTCAGCGATGAAGCTGGGCTCCAAGGAAGCGATGAATGTCGAATCGATTTCGACTGGGTCGCTGGGGTTGGACATTGCGCTGGGTATAGGTGGCCTGCCAAAAGGGCGCGTGATCGAGATTTATGGGCCGGAAAGTTCGGGCAAGACAACGCTGGCGTTGCATGTGATTGCCGAAGCGCAGAAGAATGGCGGCACAGCTGCTTTCGTCGATGCCGAACATGCGCTGGACCCTGTTTATGCCAAGAAGCTGGGCGTCGATATTGACGAATTGATTGTGTCGCAGCCCGATACGGGTGAGCAGGCGCTGGAAATTACTGATACGTTGGTCCGTTCCAATGCGATTGACGTATTGGTGGTGGACTCTGTCGCCGCCCTGGTGCCGCGAGCTGAAATCGAGGGCGAGATGGGCGATTCTCACGTCGGCCTGCAGGCGCGCCTGATGTCACAGAGCCTGCGCAAGCTGACCGGCTCCATCAACCGTTCCAAATGCATGGTGATCTTCATCAACCAGCTGCGCATGAAAATTGGTGTGATGTACGGTAATCCTGAAACCACCACGGGCGGCAATGCGTTGAAGTTCTACGCCTCTGTTCGACTCGATATTCGTCGCACTGGTCAGATCAAGGATCGCGATGAAATTATTGGTAACGCCACCCGCGTCAAAGTAGTGAAGAACAAGGTGGCCCCACCGTTCAAGCAGGTCGAATTTGACATCATGTATGGTGAAGGGATTTCGAAGATCGGCGAAATTCTGGATCTCGGTGTGAAGGCTGGCCTGGTCGAAAAATCGGGCAGTTGGTTCTCTTATGACAGTATCCGGATTGGTCAGGGTCGCGAAAACGCCAAGCAGTATTTCAAGGACAATCCAGAAGTTTGCGACAAGTTGGAAGCCGCCATCCGCGGCCGCACCGACGCAGTCGCCGAGGAAATGATGACGGGCCCGGACGCGGAAGACTGATTCATTCCTCAAGCGGGCGCAATTGCTGCCCGGAAAAATGTGAAGCCGGTGCTGGTGTCCACCCCAACGGACCCGCATCGGCTTTTCTTTTGCTCAATGGCCCACATATGAAGATACCTAAGTTCGCGCTGACCTAGTCGGCATCGAGAGCGGGAGTATGCGATGAGCGATATTGATGAATGGCGGGGCAAGGTAGGCGAAAGTTGGGCCCGTGAATGGCAGCGGACAGATCGCAGCTTTTCAAATTTCACTGATACTTTGATCGATGCGATGGCGGCAGAGCCATACTCCAATGTACTTGATGTTGGCTGCGGCGCGGGGGAGGTGTCTCTACGCCTTGCCGATAGAGAGCCAGAAGCATGCATCTGCGGTGTCGATATTTCGTCAGCTCTGTTGGAAACCGCACGACAGCGATCGGCGGGGCGCGCTAATATCCAGTTCTACCTCGCCAATGCAGCGCAATGGCAACCTGAGGGTGGCACCGCACCGGACCTGATTGCATCACGCCACGGTGTGATGTTCTTCGATGATCCTATTGCTGCCTTCACCAATCTGCGCGCCATGGCTGCTTTTGGTGCGCGCTTGGTCTTTTCCTGTTTTCGATCCCTGAAGTTCAACCCCTTCTTTACTGAAATTGGTACGACATTGCCGCCGCCAGAAACCACGCCTGATCCACACGCTCCGGGTCCCTTTGCCTTTGCAGATCAAGCGCGGGTGCGGTCTATATTGGCCGGTGCTGGATGGCGCGACATCACTTTTGAGCCGGTCGATTTTCAGATGGTCGCCGGCAAAGGTACGGATCCGGTTGCAGAGGCACTTGAATATTTTCAGCGAATCGGCCCTGCTGCGCGCATTCTGCGTGAAGCAGATGACGCGCAGCGCGGAGCGATTTTGACCCGGATAGAGGATATCGCTTTGCGAAACTGCGTCGATGGCGTCGTTTCGATGCAGGCTGGCGTGTGGATTGTCCGTGCCAGGGTAGCTTGACGGAACGCTTGGTGCTTGTCGGTTGCGTTTTGACGCCCTAACTGCGCTTGCATGACGTCGACTAACGAAATCCGCCGCTCCTTCCTCGATTATTTCGCCGGTGCAGATCACGCTGAAATGCCCAGCGCGCCATTAGTGCCGTATAATGATCCGACGCTGATGTTCGTCAATGCGGGCATGGTGCCGTTCAAGAATGCCTTTACCGGTCTGGAATTGCCGCCCGGCCCGCGTGCGACCAGTTCGCAGAAATGCGTCCGCGCAGGGGGCAAGCACAATGATCTTGACAATGTGGGCTATACTGCGCGCCATCACACCTTCTTCGAAATGCTTGGCAATTTCAGCTTCGGCGATTATTTCAAGGAGCAGGCGATCGTCCATGCCTGGACCTTGCTGACCAAAGAATGGGACATCCCCGCCGAAAAATTGACCGCAACTGTCTATCACACTGATGATGAGGCGTTCGATCTGTGGCGCAAGATCAGTGGCTTGCCGGAAGAACGTATCATCCGCATCCCGACCAAGGATAATTTCTGGGCGATGGGGTCTGATGGACCATGCGGACCATGCTCCGAGATTTTCTTTGATCATGGCGACCACATCTGGGGCGGCCCACCGGGAAGCCCGGATGAAGATGGCGATCGTTTCGTCGAAATCTGGAATCTCGTCTTCATGCAGTATGAACAGACTGCGGATGAGATTACCGGCGAACTGCCGAAACCCTCTATCGACACGGGTATGGGGTTGGAGCGCATTGCGGCGGTAATGCAGGGCGTTCATAACAATTACGATATCGACACCTTCAAGTCGCTGATTGCGGCCAGTGAGCATCTGATCGGGGTTACGGCCGATGGCGATCATCAGGCCAGCCACCGGGTAATTGCCGACCATTTGCGTTCAACCAGTTTCCTGATGGCCGATGGTGTTTTGCCCTCGAATGAAGGGCGAGGTTATGTGTTGCGCCGGATCATGCGACGCGCCATGCGTCATGCCCATCTGCTGGGCGCCAAGGATCCGCTGATGCATCGGCTTGTGCCTGCGCTGGTGACCGAGATGGGGCAGGCCTATCCCGAACTCGCGCGTGGTCAGGCGCTGATCCAGGAAGTGCTGGAGAGAGAGGAAACGCAGTTCCGCAAGACCTTGGAAAAGGGCCTGCGCCTGCTGGATGATGCGACGTCGGATATGGGCGATGGCGGTGAGTTGGACGGTGAAACGGCGTTCAAGCTCTATGACACATACGGCTTCCCCTATGACTTGACCGAGGATGCCCTGCGCCCGCGCGGGATTGCGGTGGATCGCGCTGGTTTCGATGCCGCGATGGAGCGCCAAAAGGCAGCCGCGCGCGCCGCGTGGAAGGGGTCGGGTGATGCCGCATCAGGCGAAGTCTGGTTCGACATTGCTGAGCGCGAAGGCGCGACAGAGTTTACTGGCTACAGCGCCACGAGTGGCGAGGGCAGCGTAGTCGCGCTGGTGAAGGATGGACAAGAAGTGCAGAGCGCCAATGCCGGTAACGATGTGATTATCCTGACCAATCAAACACCGTTTTACGGCGAAAGCGGCGGTCAGGCAGGTGATGCTGGCAGGATTAAGTCGCAAGCAGGCCTGTCCGCACAAGTGGCTGACACGTCCAAGCCGCTCGGCCGTCTGCATGCCCATCAGGCGCATATCTCAGCCGGTGAAATCAAGGTGGGCGATACAGTTTCGCTGCAGGTCGATTTGGACCGGCGTGACCGCATTCGCGCCAACCATTCTGCCACCCATCTGGCGCATGCCGCATTGCGCAACCGATTGGGCGATCATGTGACGCAAAAGGGATCACTGGTGGCGGATGATCGTTTCCGCTTCGATTTTTCGCATCCCAAGCCGCTTTCCGATGAGGATATCGCAGCGATTGAAGCTGAGGTGAATGCTGAAATCCGCGCCAATGAAGCGGTGGGCACAACGCTGATGAGTCCGGAAGACGCGATCGAAGCAGGGGCCATGGCGCTGTTCGGCGAGAAATATGGTGATGAGGTCCGTGTCCTGTCTATGGGCCGCAAAGCACGGGATGGCCGTAATTATTCGGTCGAATTGTGCGGTGGTACCCATGTGCGCGCCACGGGCGATATCGGGCTGTTCCGCATTATTTCGGAAGGTGCCGTTTCATCAGGTGTCCGCCGGATTGAGGCACTGACGGGTGAGGCCGCGCGCCATTGGTTGGTTGAACGGGAAGAGGCGTTGAAGGCGGCAGCAAGCGCCATCCGTGCGACGCCTGAGGAGGTCCCCGGACGGATCGCTGCCTTGCTGGACGAACGTAAGCGATTGGAAAAAGAACTGGCTGAAGCGAAGAAGGCGCTGGCGCTGGGGGGCGGTGGATCGTCCGGCGGCGCACCAAGCGCTGATGAAGACGTCGGCGGGGTAAAATTCTCCGGTCAGGTGCTAGACGGGTTAAACCCCAAGGAATTGCGCCCACTGTTGGACGAGGCGAAGCAGCGGCTGGGGTCCGGCATCGCGGCGGTCGTGGCGGTGAATGATGGTAAGGCGGCCTTTGCTGTGGCTGTTACTGACGACTTGATCGACCGTTTTAGCGCGGTCGACCTGGTTCGCATTGGCGTCGAAATACTGGGCGGCAAGGGTGGCGGTGGTCGCGCGGATATGGCGCAGGGTGGCGGTCCTGATGGCAGTGAGGCCGATGCAGCGATTGCGGCGGTGAGGGCGGCGATAGCCGAGGCTTAACGTCGGCAGGGCAGGGGTGCTGGCTATAGCTGACCCGGCTCCAGCGTGCTGGTGCGCAGCTTGGGCTTGTAATCCAGCGCCCCTTCTTCCTCGATCTGCGCGCGGAACTCGTCGCGTTTTTCGTGGATGGAAGCGATGACCGGCCCCATCGCGACACCAATATCGACCAGTACAGCTTCAGATAGCTGGAGCGAGCTTTCCAGCGTTTCCGGCACGGCATGGCTGGCCCCGGCGCGGTACAATGCGGCGGCATGTTCGGTATCGCGCGCACGGGCCACAATCAGCAGATCAGGGTGCGCCTGACGAAATTTGTTGACCATACGCTGGGCCAGAATCGGCTCGTCCATCGTCAGGACCACGGCCAATGCATTGTCGATTCCCAACCGCGCCAATGCGTCTCCGCGCGCTGCATCGCCAAAGGTTGCGCGATAACCGCGCCGCTTGGCCCATTGCACCATGTCAGCATCGGAATCGATCGCCACATAGGGTTTGCCATGGGCGTTCAGCATATCCGCAATCAGCAGGCCCACACGGCCCGCGCCCACGATGATAACGCGCGCTTCGCCTTCATCGCCATCGGGTAACTCAGGGGTTGGTTCGACCCGGCGGGCAATGATCCGCCCCAACCGCGCCAGCAGTGGTGTAACGGTCAGGCCGATGGCCGTGACAATCTGCCAGAATTGCGCTGTGCCGGGCTGGATCAACAAGGCGCTGCTCGCGGCGGCAAGCACGATCAGCGTGGTTTCACTGGGGCTGGCCATCAGCACGCCCGTTTCTGCTGCTGTGCTGCGTCGCGCACCCATCAACCGCAGCAAAATACCTGTGACCAGCGCCTTGAACGCCAGCACCAGCACCACAGCAAGAAAAATGGTGCCCAGATTGGCCCAGATGGTCATCACATCGATGCTCATCCCGACAGTGATAAGGAAGATACCGAGTGCAAGTCCCTTGAAGGGATCGATAATCCCCTCAACCTCGGCATGGTATTCTGTTTCAGCAATCAGCAGCCCCGCAATCAGCGCGCCAACGATAGGCGAAAGGCCGGTTGCCGCCGTGGCAAGGCTGGACCCCATCACCACCAGTAACGAAGCAGCTAGGAACAGTTCCGGGCTCTTGGTACGTGCGGCCTGTGCAAATAGGCGAGGCAGGGCGATGCGGCCCAGAACCAGCAGAGTGATCACGACCAATCCACCTTGCCACAATGTGCCAACAATCCCCTCCCACCCTTCATTCTGGGCGTAAGGTGCCATGGCGCCAAGAATAAAGACGATCGGCACGATCATTATGTCTTCAAACAGAAGCATGGAGAGGGCCGCGCGGCCCACGGGCGACTTTGTGCCGGAAATTGGCAAAACGATGGCGGTGGAGGAGAAGGCGAGGGCAAAGCCCAGGGCCATCGCTCCGGTCCAGTATTGCCCCATCATCGACAGCACGATTGCGATGGATGACCCAATCGCCAGCAGTTCCAGCGCGCCCAGACCAAACACCAACCGCCGTAATTTCCATAATCGGTTGAAGGACAATTCCAATCCGATGGTGAAAAGCAACAGGATGATGCCGAAGTCGGCAAATGGCTCCAACCCCTCCGGATCGGATATGGTTATGTGCCCCAGCCAGGGATATTCGAACACCAGCTTGCCCAGGCCGAACGGCCCAACAGCGATGCCGATCAGGATAAAACCGATAACTGGCGTGATGCGGAAGCGAGTGAACACCGGGATGATAATGCCGGCCGCGCCTAGAATAACCAAAGCGTCTGACAACATCGGGGAGTGGGATATTTCACCGGCCATTTGATGGGACTAGCGGCCTCGGTTTAAACTGTCACCCGCACATTCGCGTTCATCCGCCGCCAACAGTGTGCGGGCCCAGTGGTTGAGCGCGCGGGCGGGTTCGGCCAGGGTGATCGCCTTCCTCGTCCCATTCGATGCGGTACAGGTCGAACCTGCGATCAGCCAGATTGCGCACCGTCCCCTCTGCACGCGCCCAGCTGAGATCGGCCAGATTGATATCGCTGATGGTAAGCGTCTCCACATTTTCGCTGGCCTCTGCCGCTATTCCATCACGCGCGAACGGGAAATCACATGGCGTCAGGATACAACTTTGCGCATATTGAATGTCCATGTTCGCCACGTTGGGCAAATTGCCGACATTGCCCGACAGTACCACGAAGCACTGGTTTTCAATCGCGCGCGCCTGTCCGCAATAGCGCACTCTTAGATAGCCTTGGCGGCTGTCAGTACAGAAGGGGACGAATATGATCCGCGCGCCTTCATCGGCCAGCTTGCGGCTCAATTCCGGGAATTCGCTATCATAACAAATCTGGACGCCAATCGGTCCACAGTCTGTCTGGATCACATCGATCCTGTCACCGCCCTTTATGTTCCACCAGTAACGTTCATTGGGGGTGGGGTGAATCTTTTCCTGCTCATGGATCGATCCGTCACGCAGGCAGACATAGGCAACATTGTGGATGTCCCCATCCTCCATCCGCGTCGGATGTGACCCGGCGATGATGTTGATATTATAGCGCATGGCAAATGCGGAAATGTCCGCCTTAAGCCGCGGCGTATATTCAGATAGGCGTTCGATTGCTTCGAGCGGGGAGAGTTCTTTCTTCTCAAAGCTCAACAACATCAGCGTGAACAGTTCTGGAAAGACTATGAAGTCGCTTTCATAATCACTTGCAACATCGATGAAATATTCGATTGCGCCGAGAAACTCTGGATAGTCCTTCACCGCGCGGGCCTGCAGCTGGCAAGTGGCCACGCGGACCGATTCCACCCCACGCGGAATTCGGGTTTTTACGGGCTGGTCACGCTCAACATAGGGATTGCGCCATACCATCAGTACTGCATTGCCATCGGACCGGCGGTCTTCGGGTAAATAATTTTCCAGAATGCTTTGCGGCTCAAATCCATTGGCGAGTTGGAACCGCAAAACCTGATCGTGTATTTTGCCTGCCAGCACCTGATCCAGGTAATCCTGCGGGTTTTCGGCACGATTTGCTTTACGGCGTCGGGCGCGGCTGTAACCCGGCATGCGTCCGCCAAACACAATGCCTGTCAGGTCGCGTTCTTCGGCCAAGGCACGCCGTTCCTCATACAACCGCCGCCCAATGCGAACCCCGCGTACCTTGGGGTCGACGCACATTTCATAGCCATAGAGCCAGTCACCAGTGGGATCGTGACGGCTGCCATATCCATTGCCGGATATTTCATCCCAATCATGCGGGGCGAACACGACCGGCTCCGGCAATTGCATGGAGGCGCAGTAACCAACGATCAGGTCATCCAACAGCGCGACGAAGCAGCCTTCAGGGAAGTTATTGATCTGGCCGCGAATTTCGCTCTGCTTGTATGCGGGCAGATCGTCATATGCGCGGCGGACAAGGGCAGCGATGCCGCGAATATCCTTAATCATAGCCTGACGGACAATCAGCCGAGCCTGACCCAGTTTCTCGCCTTCAGCGCGTGCAGACGGACGCTTTTTTGTGGTGGGTTTGGTCAATGCATTTCCCTTTTGATCCCACCCAGATTAACGGGCAGCGTTTCCAGATGCCAGATACAAAACCGGCGCGGCACCCAATGACGCCGCGCCCAAGATAGCCCGCGCGTCAGATAACACCCGAGAATGGGCAATTTCACCAGCCATGTCTCGCAATTGGCCTGCAATTGTGGGATTGTCACCCTTATGGGGCAAATAGAATCCGCGGAAGTTCTGGTGGTAGGCGGCGGCCCTGCGGGGATGATGGCAGGGCTGCTGCTGGCCCGCGCGGGCGTCAACGTCGTGGTGCTGGAAAAGCACGCGGACTTCTTTCGCGATTTTCGAGGAGACACCGTTCACCCTTCAACACTTGAAATTCTCGATCAGCTCGGAATGTTAGAACGGTTCTTACTGCGGCCGCATGACCGTGTGGGTGGTGCGGAAATCCGTATCGCCGGAAAAGATTATCACATTGGCAGCTTTGCTGGGCTGAAAACCCCTGCTCCCTTTATAGCCATGATGCCGCAATGGGAGTTCCTGGATTTTCTGCGGCAGGAGGCGGGTGCATTTCCGTCGTTTACGTTGGAGATGGAAGCTGAGGTAACCGAACTGATCGAGCAATCGGGCAGGGTGATTGGCGTGAATTTGGCTGATGGCCGTCACCTATGTGCGGAAAAGCTGGTATTGATGGCAGATGGACGTGGATCGTTAGTTCGCTCTGCAAACCTGCTACCGGTCAGGCGGATTGGCGCGCCGATGGACGTATTTTGGTTTCGTCTGCCGAAAGAAGAAAATCGCGGCGGTAAGGTGAGAGGATCAATCGATACAGGGCGCATGGTCGTGTTGATTGATCGACGAACCTATTGGCAGGCGGCTTTCCTCATTCCCAAAGGGGCCGCCGCAGAGGTGAAAGCGCGTGGCATTGATTGGCTGCGCGATCAGGTGCGCGGTGCCTTCCCGGACCTTGATCTGGGCGGACAAGGTGGTTTGCAACGTGAAGAAGACGTCTTCCTGCTTTCCGTCGCGCTGGACCGGCTTTCATGCTGGCATAGGCCAGGGCTGTTGGCGATAGGCGATGCCGCCCACGCAATGAGCCCGATCGGAGGGATTGGGATAAATCTTGCGATTCAGGATGCTGTTGCCATGGCAAATATTCTCGCAGCGCCGCTTGTACAAGCCAGGAATGTTGATGCATTGCTTGGCAAGGTCCAGGCGCGCCGCGAATTCGTGACCAAGGTGATTCAGGCCGGGCAAAAGGCCGCACAGGATAACATTATTGGTGCAGTGTTATCAGGACGCCCGATTACCACCGCGCCGCTGCCGATCCGGCTGCTCAATCGATTGCCGCTGCTGCGCCGGATACCGGGCCGAATCATCGGCCTCGGCCTTCGGCGCGAACGGGTGCGGAGTCCGCTTGCCTGATGGCTAGAGCATCAGGCTTTCACGTCTCAGCTCCAGCTCTGCATCTCTTTTTCCAGATTGGTCACAATCGCTTCAAAGAACTGTTCTGTGGTCAACCAGCTCTGTTCCGGGCCGATCAGCAGCGCCAGATCCTTGGTCATTTGGCCATTTTCAACCGTCTGGATACAGACGCGTTCCAGCGTTTCGGCAAAACGGACCACATCAGGCGTGTCATCAAACTTGCCGCGATACATCAAGCCGCGCGTCCATGCGAAAATGCTGGCGATGGGGTTGGTGCTGGTGGCCTTGCCCAGCTGGTGCTGGCGATAATGGCGGGTCACGGTGCCATGAGCGGCTTCTGCCTCCACGGTCTTGCCATCGGGCGTCATCAGAACCGATGTCATCAGGCCGAGAGATCCGAAGCCCTGCGCCACGGTGTCAGACTGCACATCACCGTCATAGTTCTTACACGCCCACACGAACTTGCCGTTCCACTTCAGTGCGGATGCAACCATGTCATCGATCAGACGGTGTTCGTAAACGATGTCTGCTGCCTTGAACTTTTCGGCAAACCCTTCTGTGTCGAACACTTCCTGGAACAGATCCTTGAAGCGGCCATCATAGGCTTTCATGATCGTGTTCTTGGTTGAGAGGTAGACAGGCCAGCCACGGTTCAGGCCATAATTGAAGCTGGCGCGGGCGAAATCACGGATGGAATCATCCAGATTGTACATCGCCATTGCAACGCCGCTGGATGGGAAATCGAACACTTTCAGGTCGATTTCCTGCCCATCTTCACCCTTGAACACCAGGCGCAGTTCGCCCTTGCCGGGGATCAGCGTATCCGTTGCGCGATACTGGTCACCAAAAGCATGGCGGCCCACCACGATTGGATCGGTCCAACCAGGAACCAGACGCGGCACATTGTCAATCACGATCGGTTCACGGAACACCACGCCGCCCAGAATATTGCGGATCGTGCCGTTCGGGCTCCTCCACATTTTCTTGAGGTTGAATTCTTCAACGCGGGCTTCATCAGGGGTGATGGTGGCGCATTTTACACCCACGCCATATTGCTTGATGGCATTGGCGGAATCGATGGTGATCTGATCGTTCGTCTCATCACGCTTCTCGATCGAAAGGTCGTAATACTTCAGGTCCACATCGAGATATGGCAGGATCAGCCGTTCGCGGATCCACTGCCAGATGATGCGTGTCATTTCGTCGCCGTCTAGCTCGACGACTGGGTTCTTGACCTGAATTTTTTGCATACTTAACCTGTCTGTCCTGGGGTGTTTGTCAATAGGTTTCGCGGCGCGCCATAGCAGAGGAGCGGCTATGTGCAAGGTTGGCGAAAGTCGACGCGCGACATTGCTGGCGATGTCAGAAATGATGATCGATGGTGGGCGTAGCAAGGATTGAACTTGCGACCCCTACGATGTCAACATAGTGCTCTACCACTGAGCTATACGCCCGGACCATCGGATCATCCACCTTTGTTGGCGGAGGGCGGCCCTTTAACTTGCACTTTCAAATGGTGCAAGCGATTCGGATAAATCAGATGCTAACTTCCTGTGGGCCAGCAAACATCCGTTCCACTTCCAGCACCAGATCACGCAAGTGGAACGGTTTTGACAGCACTTTGGCCCGTGGTTGTTCGTTGTTGGCGCGCAGCGAAACGGCAGCAAAGCCGGTAATAAACATGACCTTGGTTCGCGGGCTTACCTCTGCACAGCGTTGGGCCAGTTCGATGCCGTCCATTTCAGGCATGACGATATCAGACAGCAGCAGATCGAAATCCTGTGCTTCAAGCAGAGGCGCTGCAGCCGTGCCGCGGTCGACCGCAACAACATCATATCCGGCATTGCTCAATGCACGTTCCAGATATGAACGCATGGCTTCTTCATCTTCAGCCAGAAGGATACGCAGGGGGGACGTGTTATTCATGCGCAAGCCTTTATCGCAGATGCTTTAAGAAATCTTTGTCATGCATATTGCTGCCCCGCTTTGACACAGGCTCGCGGAGCGGGCAGCAAAGTCAATTATGGCAGTTAATGCGGATGATAGCGACGATTCGCGCATTGTCGAAGGCGGAGTGATTCCTGGTGGGGCGGGGGCCGCTTTTACCCTGCAGTCCCCGCTTGCGTTTGCCATTCCCGTTCTCATTGCAGTGCCGCATGCGGGCAGGGCCTATCCCGGCAGCGTATTGGCACATATGCGCGACCCGGAATTTGCCTGGAGGCGGCTGGAAGATCGTTACGCTGACGAATTGGCGCGACAGGTGGCGGAACAATCGGGGGCAGGGCTGCTGGTGGCGCATGCTCCACGCGCGATGATTGACCTCAATCGGGCGCCGGATGATGTTGATTGGGATATGATCGGGGGTGCCCTAAACCATGCATCACGACATTCGCATGCCAATCGACGTGCGCGCAGCGGGCTGGGGATTATCCCGCGTCGACTGCCATCTTACGGCGAAATCTGGCGTGGCCCAATCTCGCAGGGAGAGCTGGACGCGCGGATTGAGGAGATTCATAGCCCCTATCACCGCACCCTGGCGCAGGAAGTGGAGGCGATTCGGGATATTTGGGGCACTGCTTTGCTGCTGGACCTCCATTCAATGCCACCGCTTAAACGGCGATTTGGCTGCGAACAATCGCCACAGGTGGTTCTAGGGGATCGATTCGGTGCCTCCTGCGATGGATCGCTTGCCTCGCGGGCTTTGATTTATCTCGATCGGCATGGGTGCACTGTTGCGCATAACCGCCCCTATTCTGGTGGGTATGTGCTTGAGCGACACGCCGCACCCAGGCGGGGGCTGCACGCGCTGCAATTGGAGATTTGCCGCACTGCATATCTGGACGATTCGCTGGATCAACCGAGTGCGGGATTGCCCATAATAGCAAACATGATTGCTGGGCTTGTTCGTGAATTGGCCGATACAACGACGCGGTTGGGGCAGGGGATTAACTATCCTCAGGCGGCCGAATAAAAAACCACCCCGTGCTAACAGCACGAGGTGGCCAAGGTTCAGGGAGGATATGCGCCGCAAGGCGCATAGATCGAACAAGCCATGAGGGCAGCTTGCCCGAACAAGACTTAGATAAGTAATTGCGGCCCAGCATTCAAGCTTTTCCGCAATTACAATTATTACCTAAGTATCTGGATCAGTTGGCGGCAGCTTCAACGGGCTTCGGGCCCTTGCCCTGTTGCACCTGCCGTGAAAACACGACTCGCATCAGATTAAGCGAGAACAGATGAGCTTGAATCAACATGATCAACCCGCTTTTATGCAGTTCTTGCAGTTTTTTTGCGGGCAGGTCGCGCAGCTTCTGTTCATCTACCATGCGGAAGCCGCGATAGATAAAGGGCTTGTCCGGGTTGTCATTCTGCGTGATCGCAATTTCACCGTCCATCAGCAGTTCCAGCTTGTTCAGTTCTTTCATGAACATACGGGTGCGCTGACCCGATTCTTCGAACCGCTGGCAAAATTCCAGAATGCCAGTGGTGTGATCGCTGGCTGTGCCGTCATCCTTGAACAGCGCATTGCCTTCATCAAATTCACCCACGATTTCCGCTGTGGGGTCGAAGCAAAGCGATAATTCGTCGCTGTTCTGCTGCAATTTGGCGAGCATGAAGGGATAACGGCGAGCATAGGCCGGCAGGTATACATCGTCCAGCTGGCCATCGTCCTTGATAAAGGCATTTACCCCTTCATTGAGCCCCATCAGCGCAATCGGTAAAGAGTTTTCGCCAGCGGTGAATACAACCGGGAAATGACGTTGCACATCGATGAATTCGTCCACTGTAACGGGAATAGCATGTGCCTTTTCCAGAAACCGCGCGTCGGCAAAAGTTTTGCTTTTCCAACCTTTGTGGTCGCGACTGTTGATCGGCATTAGATCATTGTAAAATAGGGGAAGGGAAGGCTGTGGCGCGCTGGCCATGGGTACTCTCCGAAAAATGTGAACTTGTTTAAAAATTGACCACAGACTGTATCTGCAGGCAGAATGCCCTGCCCTTTAGGGCTTCGTGCTTGTGGGTGCAAGTGGCACAAGCTTGCCGGGATTGAGGATGCCATGCGGGTCCAGCGCGCTCTTGATCGTTCGCATCAGTGAGAGCGCGACCGGATTGCCCAGGCGCCCCAGCTCGTCTCGTTTCATCTGGCCTATCCCGTGTTCTGCGCTGATTGACCCGCCCCAATTCGTCACCAGGTTATGCACCAACCGGCTGACCTCCTTGCCCTCGGACACCTCCCATTCGCCGCCTACAGCGTCAGGTGGGGCGAGGACATGAAAATGGACATTGCCATCGCCCAGATGACCGAATGCCACAGCTTTTGTTCTTGGGAATTTTCGTTCGATTTCAGGCACCGCAAAATCGACGAAATCCGCCATCCGCTCTACCGGAACCGAAATGTCATGTTGCATGGCGGGGCCGATGGCGCGCTCGGCAGGAGAAATTGCATCGCGCAACTGCCAGAATGTGTCCGCCTGCGCGTCATTGGCAGCGATCACCGCGTCTTGGGCCAGATTGCGTTCCAGCGCCCCAGCCAGCACTTTTTCTGCCAGTGGTTGCAGGCTATCGACGTCGTTTGGCTCTGCGACAAATTCCAGCAACGCATACCAAGCGTGCTCGCCTGATAATGGTGCGCGGGCCGTGGAGGAATAGGCCAGAACTGATTGCAGGCAATGGGCCGGTAATACCTCGAAACCTTCTAGGTTGGTACCCGCAACATCCTCGCAATGAAGTAATAAATTTCGCGCCTCCTGGATGGATGAAAGCCCGACCCAGGCGACCACGCGATCACCAATCGCGGGGACCAGTCGCAATGTGGCGGCAGTCACGATGCCCAAAGTTCCTTCTGACCCGATCAGCAGCTGCTTGAGGTCAAAACCGCGATTGTCCTTCTTGAGGACGGTCAGCCCGTCGAAAGTACTGCCATCAGCCAATACGGCTTCAATCCCCAGTACCTGAGCGCGCATTGTGCCGTGGCGCAACACCTGCGTGCCGCCGGCATTGGTAGAAATCAGCCCGCCGATTGTGGCAGAGCCTTTGCCGCCCAACGTCAGGGGAAAGCGTAAATAATGCTCGGCCGCAGCCTCATGCAGGTTTTGCAGGACCACGCCCGCTTCACACACGGCCTGTCTGGCTGATGGATCAAGCGCGCGGATCTGGTTCATCCGGCGCAGTGACAGAAGTACCTGGTGGCCGCTGTCATCAGGCGTTGCCCCGCCGCACATGCCGCTATTCCCCCCTTGCGGCACGATCGGTACAGAAAACTCACCGCATAAACGGACAAAATCTGCCACGTCCTGCGTTGATGCGGGAGAGGCCATGCCCAGCGTTCGCCCGGTATAGCGACCGCGCCAATCGGTCAGCCATGGCTCGATCAGATCGCTGTCACAGGTAAAGCCGCGCGGCCCCAATAGATTATTCGCGTGCTTTAGAAATTGGGCAGTTTCAGTCATGGGCGGCCTATGGCACAGCTGCTGTTGGGCTGACTAGCACTTGTGTAAGTCGACGCAGGGATTAAGCCAGCATTCAATTCTGTCTGCTAAAAGGCGGGGCACAATACAACCAACACCTTCAGGGAATCGGTCCGACCGCTGCATATTATGCCCAGCCTAAACGCACTCCTTGCCCCCTTGGCATTGCTTATCCCGCTGAGCGGCGAGGGTGGGCCCGCTGACAATGCTGGATTGAGCGTGGACACAGCAGAGCAGGCCGAGGCGGTTGCAGAACGGCGTCAGGCAGAAGTTGTGCGCGACATGCTGGTGGCGACACACGAAGTGCCGATACAGCATCAGGTGCGCATTGAGCAGCGCGTGATCGTGCGGGTTGCACCGCAGAGCCCGTCTGCCCGCCAAAACCTGATGGCGGAATTGCGGCGTACCCCCACCCCGCCGCGCCTTGTTGAACGCAAGATGGAAAAATGTGTGCCTGTACAGAACATTGCGGGCGTGCAGACCGGCAGTGGCAATCAGCTGATGCTCTACCTGCGTGATAAGCGTATCGTCAGCGCACGATTGGAAAAAGCTTGCCTGGCGCGAGATTTCTATTCGGGCTTTTACGTTGAGCAGAACAAGGACGGGAAGCTTTGCGTGGACCGTGATAAGCTGCAATCGCGCAGCGGTGCCAATTGCGAGTTGAAGCGGATGCGTGAGCTGGTGCGAGCTGGAGACTGATCGGTCATCCGCCGCCCGCGTTTTCTTGACTTTGCCGGCGTTTTCAGCAAAGGGCGCGGCGACCGGTGCGGAACTTTTCGCATCAGCACAACGCAGGGCAGCTGTTGCCATGCCCAAACCCGGAAATTCTTGAACGCATGACATTCGCCGATCTCGGCCTCTCAGAAGAATTGCTCCAATCGGTCGAAGCCGCCGGTTACAGCGAGCCCACGCGGATTCAGGAAGAGGCTATTCCTGCCGTTTTGATGATGAAGGACATCATCGGGATCGCGCAGACCGGCACGGGCAAAACCGCCAGCTTCGTGCTGCCGATGATCGATGTGCTGGCCAGTGGCCGCCGCCGGGCATTGATGCCGCGTTCGCTGATCCTGGAGCCGACGCGCGAACTGGCCGCGCAGGTGGCCGAAAACTTTGAGAAATACGGCAAGAATCACGACCTGAAGATGGCGCTGCTGATTGGCGGTGTGCAGATGGGCGATCAGGTCAAGGCGCTGTCTGATGGCGTCGATGTGCTGATTGCTACCCCCGGCCGCCTGATGGACCTGTTCGAGCGTGGCAAGATCCTGCTCAATGGCTGCGAACTACTGGTCATCGATGAAGCGGACCGTATGCTTGATATGGGCTTCATTCCCGACATCGAATTCATTTGTTCCAAGTTGCCGGAAACGCGCCAGACATTGCTGTTTTCGGCCACTATGCCGCCGCCGATCGAGAAGTTGACGAAGAAATTCCTCAACAATCCCAAGCGGATTGAGGTGAGCCGCGCCGCGTCCACCAACAAGGACATCACCGCCTTCAAAATCAATGTGAACAGCCGCCAGAAGCGCGAAACCCTGCGCTGGTTACTGCGGCACGATCATGTTGAAACTGCGATCATCTTTGCCAATCGCAAGACTACTGTGCGCGAACTGAATAAGAGCTTGCAGCGCCACGGTTTTTCCAGCGGTGAAATTCATGGTGACATGGATCAGGCCAGCCGCTTGCAGGAACTGGCCCGTTTCAAGGCAGGCGAAATCAATATTCTGGTGGCGTCAGACGTTGCTGCGCGCGGGCTGGACATCAAGGGCGTGAGCCATGTGTTCAATTTCGACACGCCTTGGCACCCGGATGATTACGTCCACCGTATTGGCCGCACTGGGCGGGCAGGGGCGAAGGGCCGTGCTTTCACCTTTGTTGCAGAAGAAGATGCCGAAGCCATCGCCAATGTCGAAAAGCTGACCGGGTCCAAAGTTCCCGTGTTTGGCAAGTCCGATGTGCGGGTGGAACTGGTCGAGAAATCGACCGAGGTTAAGGATGAAGAGACGCCGCGCGAAGAAAAGCGTTCTCGTCGCCGTGATGAAGAAGCGCAGGCTGAACGGCCCCGGCGTGAAAAGCAGCCGCGCAAGGAGCGATCGGAGCCGCGTCGCAGTCGCCGCGATGATTACGATGATGAGCCTGTGCCAGCGGGTGAATGGAATGGCCCCCGGCCCAGCTTCCTTGATGTCAGCCTGGGCTGATGGCCCACTATCTGTTAAGATAGCCGATCACGGTATCCAACGATCCCAGGCCAAAGAATATCCGGCCTGCCATCATTGATGTCAGCACGATCAGAAGTAACGCCCAGATGGAGAGAATGCCGCTGGTCAGTCGCCAGCTTTTGGGCGGTAATCCCTGAATCAGGAACATGGCGATCCCAGCCGCATTCACGCAGACCAGATTGACTGCGAACAGAAACAGGGCGTTTGAGCCAGCCTGCGGCAATCCGGCCCCGGCGTAAATGCCTGCGGCGGTCAACGGCGGCACCAGCGCCACCGCGATCATCACCCCCACCAGGGACAATGATGCTCCGCGGCTGAAGGCGAGCACGCCGGCAGCACCACAAGCGAGGGCGAGGGCAACGTCGGCCGGTTGAACCAGTGTGCGATTGCGCAACTCGGGCACCATAGGGTCGATAGAGACGAGGTGCCCAAGCACATATCCGGACAGAACGGCGAACAGGCAACCCACTGCCAGTGTGACGGCGGCCTGTTTGCCCAGTTTGGCATTCCCCACCGTTGCGGCGAGCGCGACGCCCATGGTTGGGCCCAACAACGGTGCAATAATCATCGCCCCGATCACCACTGCAGTTTGGCCGCCGCGCATGCCCAAGCCTGCAATGATGGCGGACAGGGTTACGGTCAGCAAATAGCTGGGCCGAATATGCAGGCTCTCTTCGATATCGTCGTACAGCTCGTCCGTGCTCAGTCGGTCACGGCTGAAAAAACGTTCCAGCGCGGTTGGCGGCGGTGCATCAGATTGCACCGGCAGTTCTGTCGCGGCGTTTTCCTCAAGCGGAGGAATAACCGCTTCCAATTGCGCAACCATTGCGGCGAAGCTGGGTATGTCGCCAAATTCACGCTCCAGATCCTGCAGCAGCCTTTCCGTGTAACGCTGCTGGACAATGCAGCAATATTTCTCCTGCCCGCCGGGGACGGTTTCGCGCCAGAATCTGCGTGAATGGAGTGGAAGTATCTCCTCCAGAAGGGAGATATGGGTTTCGGGCAGGTATATCTGGACGAGGCGTGCGGACATGTTGACCCGAACCTAGGCGCGAATTCTTTATTCCGCCAGCTTCACGAAACTGTCGATCACGCGTTTGGTGCCAGCCTGTTCGAACTCAATTTCCAGCCTGTTGCCTTCCTGATCGGTGACGGTGCCATAACCGAATTTTTCATGGAACACGCGCTGGCCCAGCGCGATGTCGGTTCTGGGTTTTGCCGCAAAACTGGCTGCGGACCGGGTGGTTTCTTTCACGCGGTTGGGCCTAGTTTCATAACCGGTGGATAGCGCCCGCTGCCAGCCGGGGCCGCGATTGCTGCTGCGGTCCGGGCGGGATTGCGAAACATGGGCGAAGGGATCGTCTTGCTCGCTCCAATTGGCCTGCCACAATGACCGGCCACCTGTCAGCGTGGTTTCCTGATCCACATGTTCAGGAGGCAGTTCCTCGATAAAGCGGCTGGGGATGGAACTGGTCCATTGGCCATAGATACGCCGGTTGGCGGCATGAAGAATGGTGCAACGGCGCCGCGCGCGGGTGATGGCGACATAGGCGAGGCGGCGCTCTTCTTCGATAGCTTTCTCGCCGCCTTCCTCTTTTGCGCGCTGGCTGGGAAAAACGCCCTCTTCCCAGCCCGGCAGAAAGACATGGTCGAACTCCAACCCCTTGGCCGCGTGCATCGTCATAATGGTGACGGTTTCCTCATCACTGGCCGCGTCATTATCCATCACCAGGCTGACATGTTCGAGGAAATCGCTCAGCGTTTCATATTCTTCCATTGCGCGGGCAAGCTCTGACAGGTTTTCGAGCCGTCCCGCGCTTTCTGCCGTGCGTTCTTTCTGCAGCATGTCGTTATAGCCGCATTCTTCCAGCACCATGCGCAGCAAATCTGCCGGGGTGACGAGTTCAGCCTGCTCACGCCAATGGAGAAATTGCCGCATCATCCCGCCGATTGTGCCGGCGGCACGGGCGGGCAATTCGTCACTATCTGCCAGTTGCAGCGATGCGGCGGCCAGCGGCATCGCTGTCCGCCGTGCATGCTGGTGCATTTTTTCCAGCGTCTTGGCACCCAATCCACGCTTGGGCTGGTTGTAAATCCGTTCAAACGCCAGATCATCCTGCGGCTGGGCGATTACGCGCAGATAGGCGAGGGCATCGCGGATTTCAGCACGCTCGTAAAAGCGAAAACCGCCAATGATGCGGTAATTGATCCCGATCTGGATGAAGCGGTCTTCAAATTCGCGCGTCTGATATTGCGCACGCACCAGAATGGAGACTTGATTGAGCGAAGCACCTTCGCGTTCCAGTCGCTCAATTTCCTCACCCACTCGGCGCGCTTCTTCGGGGGCATCCCACACACCAATCACGCGCAGCTTTTCGCCATGGTCCAGCTCGGTCCAAAGCGTTTTACCCAGTCGTTCACTATTGCTGCGGATCAGGCCCGATGCCGCGCCCAGAATATGTGGGGTGGAACGGTAATTCTGTTCCAGCTTGACCACTTTGGCACCGGGGAAATCCTTTTCGAACTTCAGGATATTGGCGACTTCGGCCCCGCGCCAGGAATAGATCGACTGGTCATCATCGCCCACCACGCAGATATTCTTATGCGCCTGGGCCAGCAGCCGCAGCCACAGATACTGGACAGCATTGGTGTCCTGATATTCGTCCACCAGAATATAGCGGAACTGCAGCTGATAACGCTCTAACACCTCGCGCTCGCGCCGGAAGATGTTGAGCATATGCAGCATCAAATCGCCAAAATCGCAGGCGTTCAGCGCCGTCAGTCGCTTCTGATACAGATCATAGAATTGCTGGCCGCGGCCATTGGCATATGCCTCGTTCTCGACTGCATCGAGGTCTTCCGGATTCAAACCACGGTTCTTCCAGCGGTCAATCAGTCCGGCCAGCTGGCGCGCGGGCCAGCGTTTTTCATCCAGATCATTCTGGGTGATCAGCTGTTTCAACAAGCGCAGCTGATCATCGGTGTCGATGATGGTGTAATTAGATTCAAGCCCCACCATTTCGGCATGGCGGCGCAGCATTTTGGCGCAAATCGAATGGAAGGTGCCTAGCCAGGGCATCCCCTCTACTGCGTCACCAAGATGGCCCGTCACGCGTTCACGCATTTCCCGTGCGGCGCGATTGGTGAAAGTTACACACAGAATCTGGCTGGGCCAAGCACGCCCGGTCGCCACCAGATGGGCGAGGCGTGCGGTCAGTGCTGCCGTTTTACCAGTACCTGCGCCAGCCAGCATCAGTACCGGGCCTTCGGTCGTCAGAACCGCTTCACGCTGGGGTGTGTTCAACCGCTGGGCATAGGCGGGAATGGGCGCTTTTGCAGGCGCGGTGGGAAGGGGTAGGCGGTCACTCATGAGAATGTGAACAGTTAGAGAACATCTTAGCTCGCTGCAAGCCCCGTTGACCTGGCTTGGCTAGGCTAGGCTAGGGTGAGCAAAGTCAGCTTGGCTTTGCCGACTTTCCGCTCGGTATCGATGGCAAGGCCGGATACTTCCACGCTTTCCTTCGCGCCGGTTTCAACTGCCATCCATGTGCCATCGCTGATCCAACCCAACCGCAGAAATCGATCGAGCGCCACTGCACCAGCACCTGTATCGTAAGGCGGATCAAGCAGAATAAGATCATAGGGTTGAGTGGGAGGGCCGAGCGACATGACTGATCCCTTGTTCAACGATGTGCCCTGCGCATCTAGCGCCCGGATATTGGCCATGATTGTGGCCTGCGCTGTTTTTTCCTGTTCCACGAACAGGCAGCTTGCCGCGCCGCGAGACAATGCCTCCAGCCCCAACGCGCCAGACCCGGCAAACAAATCTGCTACCACCAGCCCCTCAAACGCCCCCAACCGGCTCGTGAGCATGGAAAACAGTGTTTCGCGGGTGCGATCAGCCGTGGGGCGTGTCGCGTCCCCTTTGGGCGCTGTCAGTTTGCGCCCGCGCCACTGGCCTGAAATAATCCTCACGAATCGAAATGGCGTTTCAGCTGGCTGCGGAAACGGCCCAATTCGTGGCTGCGGACTTCGCGCACCGATCCGCGCGGCAGATCATCTAGCTCAAAAGGTCCATAGGTGGTGCGGATCAGACGGCTGACCTGAAGGCCCAGATGTTCCAGCACACGGCGTACTTCGCGGTTTTTGCCTTCGGTAATGGTCACTTCGATCCACTGGTTGCGTCCGGTGCTGCGTTCCAGATTGGCATCGATGCTGCCATATTGAATGCCGTCAATCTCGATGCCTTCGATCAGCTCTTCCAACTGTTCCTGCGACACATCACCAAAGGTGCGCGCGCGGTAGGTGCGCGGGATGCCGCTTGAAGGCAATTCCATCTGGCGTTTCAGCTGACCATCATTGGTCAGCAGTAACAACCCCTCTGTGTTCATGTCCAAACGACCAACCGGCATAAGGCGCGGCACCTTCTTGGGCAGGGCATTGCGCAATGCCGTATAGATGGTGGGGCGACCCTTGGGGTCGCTTTCAGCTGTGAGTAACCCGGTCGGCTTGTTAAAGGCAAACAAGCGGGTGGGTTCAGGCTTGGCGACTGGTTGGCCGTCCACGGTAACGCCAGTCAGGTCTTTTAGAATTGTTGCAGGGGTTTCCAGCACCAGCCCGCCAATTGCCACGCGGCCATCGGCGATCATGCGCTCCACCTCTCGCCGGCTGGCCACCCCCGCACGCGCAAGCAATTTGGCGATACGTTCACCTTCGGGGCGCGGTCCTGCGGGATTGATGCTATCTGACATAAGCGCGGGTTAGGCTCTGTTTGCCTGCCGCGCAATTGTTGTTCATGCGCCGCGAGTAATTGAAATCGCAAAAACAGCTGAAAATTGGTGATTTCAGCCTGTTGGCGTTTATCTGGACGTTCCTATTGTCACGCCCTGGCGGTAGGGTTGTGAGCAATTCGGTGGCAGGGGACACAGCATGAGTGCTGAAGCAGCGACACAAAAGCCAGGTTGGCGTAAAGTACTCGCTGCGCTGGGTAATCGTAAAACAGGCTATATGTTGCTGTTCGGCTTTGCCAGCGGACTGCCCTATGCGCTGCTACTCGGCACGCTCTACGCTTGGCTGTCCGATGCACAGGTCGATCTGGAAACCATGGGCGTCTTTTCGCTGATCGGGCTTTCCTATGCGTTCAAGTTCCTGTGGTCGCCTGTGCTCGACCGTTTGAATTTGCCGCTTATGCGGAAATTGGGCAAGCGGAAGCAATGGATCGTAACGGCGCAGGTTGCGCTGGGCGGTATCCTCGTCATCTTGTCGACACTCGATCCGGTTGGGGCACTGGGTTGGTTTTCATTCTTGGCCGGGATGGGTGCCTTTGCCAGCGCCACGCAGGATGTGGTGATCGATGCATGGCGTGTGGATGTGGCAGATGATGTTGCGACCATCGATATCCTCTCAACTGTCTATCAGATGGGATATCGCATCGCAGCCTTGGTGGGCGGGGCGCTGGCCTTGTTCATGGCAGAACGGACTGACTGGCCTGCGGTTTACCTTACGATGGGCGCTGTTTTGCTGGTGGTAGGCTTTTTGGGACTGTTCGCGCCAGACGCTGATTCGGTGGCGCTGGCGCGGGAAGAAAGCGATGATCATGGCTTGCGCGATGCAGGGCAGATTGTGCCGCGTGTTCGGGGGTGGGCGCTTGCAGCGGTGGGTTTGCTATGGGGCTGGGCACTTGTCACGGTAGGCAGTTTCATGGTGCGTTCGCTGGGGTCCGATCCAGATACGCGCCCTGACTCGGTTGAATTTATTTCCGGCATGGGGCCGTTGATAGTTATTGCGACCGTGATCCTGCCAACCTTGATTGCGGCTTGGCTGGTCAAGCAACAAAGTGGTGATGCCAATCTGTTGTCGGAAACACGACCTGCGCGAACCACAGGTGATCGCGCGATCGATCATTTGTATCGCGCCTTGATCCTCCCGCTTACCGATTTTGTGGGGCGGATGGGCTGGGCTCTGGTGATTATTTTCGCACTGGTACTCAGTTACCGTATCACGGATGCTATTTGGGGAAGCTTCGCCTACCCATTCTATCTGGGTGAATTGCAATATACGAAGGACGAGGTGGCCGTGGCCTCCAAATTCTTTGGGGTGGGTGCCTTGATGCTGGGCTTGGCGCTGGGCGGTTATTTGCTGACTGTGCTGGGGCGGATGGCAACCTTGACTCTGGGTGCATTTCTCGCAGCGATTACCAACCTGCTCTATGCCGATCTGGCACGTGGCGGTGCGATTGTGCAGATGGTCAGCGATAACAGTGGCTTCACGTGGCTGGTGGGCTGGCTGGGGGGGGATCCAGCCCTTGCCAAGCTGATGATGGCGATTGCAGGCGAGAATATTGCTGTTGGGATAGCTGGTGCCGCCTTCGTGGCATACCTTTCCAGCATCGTGTCCAAGGGGTACAGTGCAGTGCAATACGCCTTGCTGTCCTCACTTACCATGCTGGTTGGTACGTTGGGGCGCGGCGCACTGGGCCAGATGATTGAAGAGCGCGGCTATTTCGATGTGTTCCTGCTGACCACCGCCATCGGTATGTTTGCCGTGGTACTGTGCGTGGTCGAATGGGTGCGGGTTAGTCGGAAGGCAGCCTTAATCGGGTAATTCGCCGTTGAGCCGCAGGACTTCGCCTGCAAGGTAGAGCGAGCCTGCGATCAGCACGGGCAAGCTATCATCGGGCAGCGCGGCGAGGGCGCTGGGTATATCTGGCGCGGATTTGGCGTTGGGAGCGAAAGCACCTGCCTCAAACCATTCATGCCCCGGTACAGGCGCCACTGTAATGCTGGCTGGAATCTCCCCCAGCACATCCATAAATCCGTGTGGGTCTTTCCCGGCAATCATGCCAATGATCAAGTGCAGCTTGTGGCCTTCGAAATGGCGAGCCAGCATTTCGGCGGCATTGGGGTTGTGTCCACCATCGAGCCAACCCTCGCGCGCGCCAATCAATGGTCCCGGCCTTAACAATTGCAGCCGTGCGGGCCATCTGGCCCGGGTAATACCCTGCGCCACTGCTTCTGCAGAAACAGGGACCTTGTTCTGGTGGCGCAGCATGGCCACCGCCAGAGCGGCGTTCTCTGGCTGATGCGGGCCAGGCAGTGCGGGGAGTGGCAGGGTCAAAGAGCCGTAGTGATCGGAATAGTGCAGCGCGTTTTCGTGCAATTCTGTAGCCCAGTCGCCGTTGCGCATGACCAATTCTGCGCCCGCTCTCTGTGCTGCCCGCTCGACTTCCGCGCTCGCAACAGGCTGATAAGCAAGCGTCACCAGCGGCACACCCGGCTTTGCGATCTCCGCCTTTTCGAAAGCAATGCGCGCCAATGGCTCTACCGGCACGCCTTCCTCTGGCGCCAGCAGGAACCGCTCGTGGTCGATCCCCAGCGCGGCAATCCCGCAAACTGCCAACACATCGGGTTCCAGCACATTGGTGGCGTCGAACCGCCCGCCAAGCCCAACCTCCACCACACAGGCATCGGCAGGCGTACGGCTGAAGGCCAGAAAGGCAGCGGCGATGGTAACTTCGAAGAAACTGGGCGCGAGGTCCTCCCCTGCATCCAGTACCTCTTCCAGCAATGCGGCCAATGCTTCATCCGTAATCAGCTCACCCACCAGTCGTATGCGCTCGTTATAGCGCACCAGATGCGGGCTGGTGGTGGCGTGAACCCTACACCCCTCCGCCTCCAGCATGGCGCGCAGAAAGGCGCAGGTGGAACCCTTGCCATTGGTGCCAGCGACATGGAAAACGGGCGGCAATTGGTGCTGCGGATTGCCCAGCCGACCCATCATAATGCGGATGGTTTCCAGCCCCAGCCGCCCCTGTGGTATGGACAATGCAGCCAGCCGATCAAGCTGCGCCTGAACGCGTGGATCGTCCGATGTACCAAAATCTTTCATAATCTACCCGTCATTGCGAGCGGATCGAAGCAATCCAGAGCGGTTCGAACAAATGCTGGATTTCCGCGTCGCCCCGAAACAAATTCGGGTCTCCTCGCAATGACGACATTTATGCCGCTGCCGCTGGCTGCAGAAAGTCCAGCAGGCTTGCTAGCTGTTCCTTCATATCCTTGCGATGCACCACCATGTCCACCATGCCGTGTTTGTGGAGATACTCGGCGCGCTGGAACCCCTCGGGCAGTTTCTCGCGGATCGTGTCCTGGATCACGCGCTGGCCGGCAAAGCCGATCAGGCAACCCGGTTCAGCAATATGGATATCGCCCAACATGGCATAGCTGGCGGTGACGCCGCCTGTGGTCGGATCGGTCAGAACCACGATATAGGGCAAGCCTGCCTCGTGCAGGCGACGTGTCATCACAGTGGCTTTGGGCATTTGCATTAGCGACAATATGCCTTCCTGCATCCGTGCGCCGCCCGCTGCGGTACATACGATATAGGCGCATTTGCGGGTCAGCGCGCGTTCGGCTCCAGCGCAAAATGCCGTGCCAACAGCCATGCCCATGGAACCGCCCATGAAGCCGAAATCCTGTACGCCGACTACAGCGGCGTGACCGCTAATCGTGCCCGAACCAACGGAAAAGGCATCATCATGCGGGTTATTCGCACGGGCCTGCTTCAGTCGATCTGTGTATTTCTTGGTGTCCCTGAATTTCAGGGGGTCTTCCTTGACACTGGGCTGCTCCAGCAGGTCGAACCCTTCATCCAGCAATAGTGCGAGCCTGTCATTCGCGCTGATGCGGCCATGATGGTCACAGCGGGGGCAAACGTGCAGATTTTCCCGATATTCCTTCGTGAACAGCATTTCCTGACAGGAAGGACATTTGATCCACAGATCCTTCTCTGTGGCGCGCTTGGGGCTTAGCCCCAGCGAATTGCGAACGCGTGTTAACCAGCTCATAATCGGGCCCTATCGCGCATTATGCACGGCTTGGGCAAGCGCAGAGGTTAATTCACACAGCTTTTCGGGTGCTTTTACGCCATGTTCTGCGACAATATCGACCAAGGCTGATCCGACCACGACGCCATCTGCCACCTTGGCAATGGCACCTGCCTGTTCTGGTGTGCGGACACCAAATCCCACGGCAATGGGCAGGTCTGTTGCTGCTTTCAGTTTCGCCACCGCATCTTCAATGCTGGCCTGCGCAGCCTGTTGCTTGCCCGTTATCCCTGCGACAGAGACGTAATAGACAAAGCCGCCAGACCCCTCCAGTACGGCGGGTAGGCGCGCGGCATCGGTGGTGGGGGTGGCAAGGCGGATCAGGTCAATCCCCTCGGCGCGCAGGGCCGGGCCGAGGTCAGGGTCCTCCTCTGGCGGGATATCGACGCAGATCACGCCGTCCACTCCGCAGCCCTTGGCCTCTGTCGCAAACCATTCTGCGCCGCGCGCGATCATGGGGTTGGCATAGCCCATCAGTACCAGCGGCACATCGGGGTGGCGCACACGAAATTCATTAGCCATCAGCAGGATGTCGCGTGTTGTCGTTCCCTTGGCCAGGCTGCGCAGATTGGCCTGCTGGATGGCGGGGCCATCGGCCATGGGATCGGTAAAGGGCATGCCCAGCTCGATCACATCCGCGCCGCCAGCGACCAGTGCATCGAGATTGGCGGCGGTGTCGCCATCGCCAGCGGTGATGAAGCAGACGAGCGCGGTACGATCTGGCGAGAAAGCGTTTGAGAAGCGGCTCACATCTTCACTCCCAGTGCATCGGCAACGGTGAAGATATCCTTGTCGCCCCGGCCAGAGACATTGACCAGAATGATCTGATCATCCCGATATTGTTTGGCGAGCTTTGGCAGCGCGGCCAGCGCATGCGCGCTTTCCAGTGCAGGGATGATTCCCTCCAACCGGCAGGTCAGCTGGAATGCGTCCAGCGCCTCATCATCGGTGACAGGCACATATTTCACCCGGCCAATTTCATGCAGCCAGCTATGTTCTGGCCCGATTCCGGGATAATCCAGCCCCGCGCTGATTGAATGCGCTTCAGTGATCTGGCCGTCTTCATCCTGCAACAGATAGGTCTTGTTGCCATGGAGTACGCCGGGGACTCCGCCGGTCAGGCTCGCCGCGTGTTTGCCGCTTTCAATGCCATATCCGGCAGCTTCCACCCCGATCATTTCGACGTCGGGATCATCCAGAAAGGGATGGAACAGGCCGATTGCATTGCTGCCACCTCCGACTGCGGCCAGCAGCAGATCGGGCAATTTTCCGGTTCGGGACAGCAATTGCGCGCGCGCTTCCTTGCCGATCACGCTTTGGAAATCACGCACCAGTTCCGGGTAGGGGTGTGGGCCTGCCGCCGTACCGATGATGTAGAACGTGTCATCGACATTGGCGACCCAGTGGCGCAGCGCCTCATTCATCGCATCCTTCAGCGTGGCAGCACCGCTGGTGACGGGAATCACTTCCGCGCCGAGCAGCTTCATGCGGAACACATTGGGCTTTTGCCGTTCCACATCTGTTGCGCCCATGAAGATGGTGCAGGGCAGGCCAAAACGCGCGCAAACTGTGGCGGTGGCGACACCATGCTGGCCTGCGCCGGTTTCTGCGATAATCTTGGTCTTGCCCATGCGAATGGCGAGCAAAATCTGACCGATGCAATTGTTGATCTTGTGCGCACCAGTATGGTTCAGTTCCTCGCGCTTGAACCAGATTTGCGCACCACCCAGCGCCTCTGTCAGCCGCTCGGCAAAATAGAGCGGGCTTGGACGACCGACATAATGTTCCATCAGATCGTCAAATTCCGCCTTGAAGGCCGGGTCGGCCTTGGCGGTGTTGTATGCCTGTTCCAGGTCCAGGATCAGCGGCATCAACGTTTCGGCGACATAGCGCCCGCCAAACTGGCCGAAATGGCCTCGCTCATCTGGCTGGTTGCGAAAAGAATTGGGTTGGTCGGTCATGTGTTCCTAAGCCTCGGCAGCCGCTTTGCAGAAGGCGCGGACCAAGTCCACATCCTTTACGCCCGGTGCGCTTTCGACGCCCGATGATGTATCGACCAGCGGGGTGGCCGTTTGGCGGATGGCGTCAGCCACATTGTCAGGGGTCAACCCGCCTGCAAGACCCCAGTTATCCGCGCCGTGATTGCCGGTGAGTAATGACCAGTCGAAGGAGAGGCCTATCCCGCCGGGTAACGCGCCCTTGGGCGTTTTGGCATCGAACAGGATTAGGTCCACGGCATCGGCATAATCGCGCGCCTTGGCGACATCTTCTGCTGACGAAATGGCCAGCGCCTTCCAGACTGGCAGGCTGAATTTATCCCTTATCTGTTGCGCACGGTCGGGCGTTTCCGAACCGTGAAGCTGGATCGTTTCCAATGCGCCCGCTTGAATGGATGCGGCGAGGAAATCATCATCGGAATCGACAAACACGCCGACTTTCACCACCCGATCGCCTGCCAATGCAGCCAGTTCAGCGGCGCGTTCTGGTGTCACATAGCGCGGAGAGGGTGGGTAGAAATTCAGCCCCACATGGCTTGCCCCCGCATCGATCGCGGCATTGAGCGTTTCGGGGGTCGAAATCCCGCAAATCTTGATCTGGGTGGTCATGCGTAAATTAGCCCGATGCTCAAGTATTCTTTCGTCATGCTGAATTTATTTCAGCATCCATTCTGCCTTACAGAGCCTTGGTCATAGTTGGAAGGATGGACCTAGAAACAAGTTCAGGGTGACGAGCCAATGCAGGCTAAAGCGTCGCTTCGATGGCGCGCGCGGCCTCCAGCGGATCATCGGCGCGGCTGATCGGACGGCCAATTACCAGCACGCTGGCCCCATCATCGCGCGCTTGCCGCGGGGTGACGACGCGCTTCTGGTCGGCGCTCGCCTTGCCGCCGGGGCGCAGGCCGGGGACGACGAAAAACCCGTCTTTCCATTGCTTGTGCACTGCGCCGACTTCTTGGCCTGAGCACACTATACCATCCAGTCCGGCATCATGGGCCAATTCTGCCAGGCGCAGAACCTGATCATGCGCGCTCCCGGAAACGCCAGTGCGGGCTAGGTCCTGCTCGTCCAGGCTGGTGAGCATGGTCACACCCACTACCTTGCACCCCTCTGCTGCTGCTGCCTTGGCATCTTCCATCATCGCCCGTCCGCCACTGGCATGGACGGTGACGATGGCCGGCTCCAGTACATGGATCGCCTGCATCGCACCCGCCACCGTATTGGGGATGTCATGCAATTTCAGGTCGAGGAAGATCGGGATGCCCATTTGGGCAATTTCATGCACGCCGTTGTGGCCATGGTGATAGAAGAATTCCATCCCCAGCTTCACCCCGCCAATATGCGATTTCACCTTGTTCAACAGCGCCTTGGCAGGTTCGATCTGGGGTAGATCGAGCGCAAGGTAAATCGGGTTGCTCATGCAGGATTATCTTCCGAGGGGGAGAAAGGGGACGGCGCAGGTGTGGGCGTCGGTTCATGCCGGGACAGGGCGTTGGAGCGCGCTGCCGTTTCCAGCGATTGAATACGTCGGTCCAGTCGCCATTTCGTGCCGCGGTGCAGCAACCACATCGGCACCAGACCCAGCAGGAAGGAGAAAATCACAAGCACGGGCACCTTGGTTTCCAGCACCAGATTCCCCCACAGCGTGACCGCCACCGGCTCCCAATTAAAGAACGAAAAGGCCAGCAACCCAAACAGGATCAGCACCCAGACGACCGTTCGCACGATTTGCATGTGTTTCTCTCCTGCTCCGCTTGCCTAAGTGGCCGAACCTAGGCGATTTCACGCATGAGTCTAGGCCAACAGCACTCCTTAGCCGAAGACCCGTGCAAAGATCGTGTCGACATGTTTGAAGTGGTAAGCGAGATCGAATTTTTCCTCCAGCTCAGCCTCTGACAGTGCTGCGGTCACTTCTTCATCCGCTTTGAGCAACTCCAGCAGCGACAGCGCGCCATCCGATTCCCACACCTTCATCGCATTGCGCTGGACGAGGCGATAGGCATTGTCGCGCGTAATCCCGGCTTGTGTTAGCGCCAGCAGTACGCGCTGCGAATGGACGAGGCCGCCCATACGGTCGAGGTTTTTCTGCATCCGTTCAGGATAGACCAGCAGCTTGTCGACCACGCCGGTCAGGCGGGCGAGGGCGAAGTCCAGTGTGATGGTGGCATCGGGGCCGATAAAGCGTTCGACTGAGGAATGCGAGATATCGCGTTCATGCCACAGTGCGACATTTTCCAGCGCGGGCATGGCGTAAGAACGGATCATGCGCGCCTGCCCGGTCAAATTCTCGGTCAGGATCGGGTTGCGCTTATGCGGCATGGCGCTGGATCCTTTTTGCCCCGGCGCGAAATACTCCTCTGCCTCCAGCACTTCGGTGCGTTGCAAATGGCGGATTTCAACTGCCAGACGCTCGATCGAGCTGGCGATGACGGCTAGCACGGAAAAGAACATGGCGTGGCGATCACGCGGGATTACCTGAGTAGAAACAGGCTCCACGCCAAGACCCAGCTTGTCCGCCACATATTCTTCCACCTGCGGATCGATATTGGCAAAAGTGCCGACCGCGCCGGAAATGGCGCAGGTGGCGACTTCTTCGCGCGCAGCAATCAATCGCTTCTTGCAGCGGTCAAATTCGGCATAGGCCTGTGCCAGTTTCAGCCCGAAGGTTACAGGTTCAGCATGAATGCCGTGGCTGCGCCCGATCGTGGGGGTATATTTGTGCTCTTCCGCGCGGCGCTTGATCGCGGCGAGCAGCGCGTCGAGATCTTCCAGCAGCAGGTCAGCAGCGCGCGCCAGCTGCACCGCCAGCGTGGTGTCCAGCACGTCAGAACTGGTCATGCCCTGATGCATGAAGCGCGCCTCTGGTCCGACCTGTTCCGCCACCCAGTCAAGGAAGGCGATTACGTCATGCTTCAGCACCGCTTCCTTGGCATCGATGGCCTCGACATCCACCTTGGGATTGGTCGCCCACCAGTCCCACAGCGCCTTGGGTCCGCTTTCAGGCACGACACCCAGATCGGCCAGCTTTTGCGTGGCATGCGCCTCAATCTCAAACCAGATACGATATTTCGCTTCCGGTTCCCAAATCGCGGTCATGGCAGGGCGGGCGTAACGGGGGACCATCAAAAACTCCGTGGCAGGTATTGTGTTCGCCGCGCGGCTAGGCCCGATGGCACGTCAGATCAACCCCTTGGCCTTCAGGCTGACATGCCCTTCGCGCCCCACGATCACATGGTCGTGCACGGTAATCCCCAGTAATCGGCCCGCTTCGGCAATCTGACGGGTGATCTGAATATCGGCGCGGCTTGGTTCCGGGCTGCCGCTGGGGTGGTTGTGAACCAGGATCAGCGCACTTGATCCCACATCCAGTGCGCGGCGGATAATCTCGCGCGGGTGGATCGCTGCCTCGTCAATCGAGCCATCCCCAACATGATGATCGTCAATCAGGCGGTTACGCGCATCCAGATAGAGTACGCGCACGCGCTCCACCGTCAGATGCGCCATGTCTATGGCGAGATAATCGAGTAGCGCTTGCCAGCTGCCGAGCACTGGCTTGTTCTGCACCTCCCCACGGGCCATGCGACGGGCGGCCAGCGCCACGCTTTTCAGCGCGGCTGCACTTGTTTTCCCCATGCCGCCCACCTGCTGCAGGGCGCCCTGATCAGCATTGAGGACGGCAGAAAGCGATCCAAAATGCTTGATCAGCGCCTTGGCCACCGGTTTGGTGTCGCCCTGTCGCATGCTGGCGAACAGGAGATATTCCAGCAGCTCATAATCGGCCAGCGCCTCTGCCCCGCCATTCAACAGGCGCTCTCTCAGCCGGGCGCGGTGGCCCGCCCCAGCATGTTGGCCAGATTTTTCTTCAGCTTGCGGCAAGCTTTACCCCGACAATGCGATACAAAGGCTGCATTGCCTTTGACAGGCGATGCGCGCAAGAGTGAGGCCCAATGGCGGACGCAGAAGAGCCAAATTTTAATCCCCCGCCATCGCGCCGTTTCTGGCCGCGGCGCAAACGCTCGCGTGTGCTGCTGGGTTTCGCGGTTCTGGCGGGCGGCGGCATTATGTTAGGCTGGAGCACACGAGAGGATATCGCCACCGACCTGATCGATTCGCAGCTTCGGGATATTGGGTTGGAGGCGTCATATGAAATCGTTTCGATTGATCCTGACCGGCAGGTTCTGCGCAATCTGGTAATCGGCGACCCGGCGAAGCCCGACCTGACAATAGAACAGCTAGAGGTGTTTCCTAGTATCCGATTCGGCGTTCCAGCCATCGGTCGCCTGCGTGTGGTCAGCCCGCGGTTGAGGGGTAGTTACGTGGACGGCCAGCTGAGCTTCGGCGCACTGGACAAAGTGATCTTTGCTGAAAGCGATGTTGCACCAAGCCTGCCCGATCTCGATCTGGCGCTGGTGGATGGACAGGCGGTGATCACGGGCGATCTGGGCGTGATTGGCGTCAGGGCCGTGGGCGAGGGTGAGCTTGACCACGGGTTTAAAGGTGTGGTGGCGGTTGCCGCGCCGAAGTTGTCGGCTGGCGGGTGCAATACCAGCGCTTCATTGGTCGGTGATGTCAGCGTCAGTCAGGGAAGGCCGCGTTTCGCGGGACCTTTGCGACTAAAGGACGTGAATTGTGCGGATCAGGCGCTGCGATTGGCGAAATTGCGATCTGATCTTGCGGTGACGGGCGATGCTGATCTGTCAGGGCTGGACGGGACAACAGAATTTTCGGCGGAGCGCCTCAAACTGTCCAGTTCAAGCGCAGGGAAATTGAAGGGCAAAGGCACATTCAACTGGCGCGATGGTCAGGGCAATCTGCATTATGACATTGCGGCATCCGGAAACATTACACCCTATCTGCAATTGGCTGAATTGAAGGCTGAGGGTTCAGCCCGCATCCGCGATTCGGCACAGACATTCGATCTGAATGCGGCGCTTGTCGGCGATGGTATTGGGCTGGGTCACGACACAGATCGGCAATTGGCTGAGTTACTGCGCGCATCAGAAGGCAACCTGCTGGCGCCGCTGATTGTCCGGATGCGCGGCGGGCTGACGCGGGTGATACCGGGCAGCCGCGTCACGGCTGATCTTGCACTGTCCAGCAGGCCCGACAGTCAGAGCGCGCAAATCCCCAACGCCCAATGGCGCGCGGCAAACGGCACATCCATCCTGTCGATTTCGCGCATGCAACTGGTGCAGGCTGAAGATCAGGCACCGCGCCTCTCAGGAAGCTTTGCGACGGACGGTGCCGATCTGCCGCATATCAGTGCGCGGATGGAACGGGGTAACGAATCTGCCTCTGTCATCAATGTCCAGATGGAGCCATATCGTGCAGGCAATGCGGAACTTGCCATTCCCGCGCTTGCTATCTCCCAACAGCCCAGCGGCGCGCTGGGATTTAGTGGCCGGATTGCGGCAAGCGGCACCGTGCCCGGTGGCGAGGTGCGTAGATTGCGTCTGCCGGTTCGGGGCAATTGGTCACCAGCAAGCGGTCTCTCGCTGTGGCGCAGCTGCACCGACGTCAGTTTTGGCAAGCTTGCCTTGTCCAATCTTGAACTGGACCAGCGCAGCGTGAAATTATGCCCGCCGCGTAATGGCGCGATAGTGCGCAGTGATCTCAGGGGCTTGCGTATCGCCGCCGGAATACCCTCGCTCGATGTGTCGGGGCGGCTGGCAGGCACCCTCATTGATCTCAAGGCAGGTCCGGTCGGCTTCGCATGGCCGGGAAATGCAACCGCCCGCAATGTCGATGTCGCACTGGGGGCAACGGGTGAAGAAAGCCGTTTTCACCTGACCAATCTTGATGCAACGCTTGGTGACACCATTGGCGGCACATTCAGCGAGGCGGATGTACGGATGTTTGCGGTGCCACTTGATATTGCCGATGCATCCGGAACCTGGAATTACGAGGACGGACTTCTCAGCCTTAACCAGGGGCAATTCCGCCTGCTGGACAGGAATAATCAGCAACGCTTCGAACCGTTGATCGCGCGCGATGCCACACTGACTTTGGCTGACAGTATCATCATCAGCGCGCAGGCAGACCTTCGCCATCCTGGTAGCGACCGCGTGGTGACCAGTGCTGATATTCACCACGATCTGTCGAGCAGTACCGGCTATGCCGATCTGGTGGTGGATGGCCTGCGGTTCGATGAATCCCTTCAGCCAGAGGATTTGAGCGTTCTGGCCAAGGGCGTCATCGCGCTGGCCGATGGAGTGATGACCGGCGGCGGACGAATCGACTGGGACGAGGCTGGCGTGACCAGTTTAGGACGCATCAGCAGTGATGGCATTGATTTTGCGGCCGCATTTGGTCCGGTGCAGGGCGTGCATGGCACGGTGGAATTTACTGACCTCCTCAACCTTACCACCGCGGCTGATCAAAAAATCCATATCGGCTCAATCAATCCAGGTATCGAGGTAATTGACGGTGAGCTTACCTTTGATTTGCGCGACGGGCAGTTTGTTGCATTGAAGGGCGGGCAATGGCCTTTCATGGGGGGGCAGCTGATCCTGCGCCCGGTCAATCTGAATATCGGTGCGAGTGAGGAACGTCGTTATGTCATCGAGATTATCGGGGCCGATGCGGGCGAATTTGTCGCGTCGATGGAGTTGGGCAATCTCACCGCCAGTGGCAAATTTGACGGGACGGTGCCGATTGTGTTCGATGAAATGGGCAATGGCCAGATTGAAGGGGGGCTGCTGATCTCGCGTCCACCAGGCGGCAATCTCTCTTATGTGGGCGAGCTGACCTATGAGGACCTGTCGGCGATGGGTAATTTCGCCTTCCAGTCGCTGCGATCGCTCGATTTCAACCAGATGCAGGTTGAGATGAGTGGCCCGTTGATTGGCGAGGTTGTGACTCGTGTGCAATTTGACGGGATAAGGCAGGGCAATGGCGCCTCCAACAATCTGGTGACGAAACAGATCGCCAAGCTGCCACTGCAATTCCGCGTGAATATCCGTGCGCCTTTCTATCAACTGATCACCAGCCTCAAATCCATGTATGATCCGGCCTTTGTCCGCGATCCGCGCGAATTGGGGCTGATGCGGGACGATGGCAGGCGCTTCCAGCCCGGCGGGGCACCACAATTACCCGCTACCAAACCCGGATCTGACCCACATGATGAACCGGCCATTCAGCGCCAGGAAAGCGAGAGCATGCCATGAAAGCCAGTGAATTGACCGTTCCGTGCGGCAATGCCACACAAATTGCCAAGATTAAGGCGGGGTGGGGTATGATGCAGCGGAATGGTGCCGGAAGGGCGGTATTGGCCGTCACGATGTTGACGTTTGCGGGGTTGGGTGGTTGCATCAACGTGTCAGCGCCTGACAAGCCGATCGTGATAGAGCTGAATATCAACATCCGGCAGGAAGTGATTTACCGACTGGCCGAAGATGCGGCCAACACAATTGAAGAGAATGCGGATATTTTCTGATGGAAGGCGTAGGACAGATGAGAAAAGCCAACCAGATCACTCGTAAAATCGCCATTGCAGGCGCCATTGCAGCCTTGAGTTTGTCGTTGATCGCTGTTCCTGCGTTGGCGCAGCGCGATCCGGCCTATTCTGCTGCCCGTGCTGCGGGCCAGATCGGTGAGAAGATGGACGGTTATCTGGGGGTCGTCGGTTCGGAAACGGCTGACCTTCGTCGTATCGTCAATGACATCAATATCAAACGCCGCGCCGTCTATGCGCTAAAGGCGCAGGAAAATAATGCCACGCTGGAAGAATATGCACTTTCAGCCGGGTGCCAGTTGATCCTGAAAACTGAACCGGGCGAAAAATATCAGGCGCCTGATGGCAACTGGCAGACGCGCACCAATGCTGCACCGCAACGCGATTCGCGCTGTCCCTGACTTTGCGGCATTCGTGGCGGGCCAAATTATCTTTAGCGCTTAGGGTCAGGACCCATTATTCGCATAGGCCGCGATTGCTTGTTTGCGGGATAAAATGCAAGGAAACAATTGAAACAACAAGTTATTCTTATCGTGAGCTCGGTGACGCTGCAGTTCGCCCGCACAGTCACCTGAAAGGCTTGGCCAGAAAACCCAGCTCATCGTCGCTCTTTCGTTAAATAGCACCACTATCACCCTCTCCCGCTCCTTAAGCTGGGTTTTTCTACCTCAAATCATGGCCGTCGGCTCAATGAGTCTTGACCCTAGGTCGTAATAACCGCTGAATCCCGCGCCACGCCGGTTGACTTGGGTATGCCCCCCTTCTAAGGGGGCGGCGCCCTGGGCGGGTACCTCTTGCCCGTGCCTTGCGTTCTCTATTCAGGAGGCTGGCATGAGTGACGAGAAACCTGCGCGGGAATCCATTGCTGAGGATGCGCGAATCGATGCGCTCGAAACGCGGCTGAAAGCCGCGAAAGAGCGCGAGGAGGAACGCAACCGATCGCAGGTGAAGGGTGCTGATGCGGGCTATCGCAGCGGCAACCGGGTCCTGACAGATCTACTTGGCGGGATTCTGGGTGGCGGGCTGATCGGTTGGACTATTGACCGATTGGCGGATACGTCACCCTGGGGTCTGTTGGTGATGCTGTTCTTCGGAATAGTGGTTGCCTTCAGGAACATTATTCGTGCGGCAAATACTCCGCCCGAAAATTCCGATGGCGATTGATCGCATGGGGTTTTCCGGCGTTGTTACAAAGGTTTAGGGACCAAGCGATCGTGGCAGCCGAAGGCAAAGTCGATCCGATGCACCAGTTTACGATCGAACCGATGTTCGGTTCGGCAGGCTGGGAATTGGCGGGATATAATATCGCATTCACCAATTCTTCTTTGTGGATGCTGTTCGCCACTGTGGCACTGTGGGTCTTTGTCGCTGGCGGGATGAAGCGCCAGCTGGTCCCGGGGCGCTGGCAAATGGCGGTGGAATTTTTCACCGGCTTTATCGATGATTTGCTGGAAGCCAATATTGGCAACCAGGGGCGCAAATATGTGCCCTATATTTTCAGCCTGTTCATGTTCATCTTGTTCGCTAATCTGCTGGGTCTGCTGCCGCTGCCGCTGGCAATGGTGGGCGTCCATGCCTTCACCTTTACATCGCACTTCACGATTACAGGCCTGCTGGCGATCCTGACCTTCGCAATCGTACTGATAGTCGGTTTCTGGAAGCACGGTTTCCACTTCTTCAGCCTGTTTGTGCCTCATGGCACTCCGCTGGCGATGGTGCCAATCATCTTCCCGATCGAACTGATTTCATTCCTTTTCCGTCCTTTCAGCTTGGGCCTGCGATTGTTCGTTGCCATGATGGCTGGTCACGTCCTGCTGGAAGTGCTGGCCAGTTTCGTGATCGATGCGAACAATGCCGGGCTGGGATGGGGCGCCTTTATTGGGATCCCCAGCTTTGTACTGATGGTTGGCATCTGTGCGCTGGAAATTCTGGTCGCCGGTATTCAGGCATATGTGTTCGCACTTCTCTCGTCGCTCTACATCAACGACGCAGAGAACCTTCACTAAGTTTCACCCTTCATTTTTACAGTTATACCTAAAGGAGTTTTTGAAATGGACGCAGAAGCAGCAAAGCTCGTTGGTGCGGGCCTCGCAGCAATCGGTGCTGGCATGGCCGCCATCGGCGTGGGTAACGTGTTTGGTTCGTTCCTGGAAAGCGCGCTGCGCAATCCTGGTGCAGCTGACGGTCAGCAGGGCCGCCTGTTCATCGGCTTCGCCGCCGCCGAACTTCTGGGTCTGCTCGCATTCGTTGTTGCGATGATCCTGATCTTCGTCGCCTGACGAATTGATATTTGCTTGCTGGTCGGCTTTCGGGCTGGCCGGCAAAGCCCTTTATTCAAGATCAATCGGATACTGACGCATGCCTCAGATAGCGCAGCTTGCTGAAACCTATTCCAGCCAGTTTTTCTGGTTGGTGGTGTTCTTCGGCATTACCTTTTTCCTTATTGGCCGTGGCATGGTGCCCAAGGTGATGGATACCGTTGCCATGCGTGACCAGCAGATCGCCAGCGATCTGGCCGCAGCCCAGGCTGCGCGTGATGCCGCGGATGAGCGTGAAGAGGAATGGCGCAAGCGTGAAAATGACAATCGCGCCACTGCGCAGGGGTTGATCGCCCAAGCCAAGGCTGATGCGTCTGCCAAGTCTGAAAAGAAGATTGCCGCTGCGCAAAAACGCCTCGACAAAAGGCTGGCTGAAGCTGAAACCCGTATTGCCGAAGCGCGCAATGCGGCCATGGCGGAAGTTGAGCACGTCGCCGCCGATGCGACGCAGGATATCGTTTCCCGCCTGGCCGGTGCCAAGGTGGGGGCAGCCGCCGCAAAGGCTGCGGTGAAGGAGGCTTTGGCCAATGGTTGAGCATTCACCAGAAGTTGCGGCTACTGAAGTTCCGGCAACGGAACATGCAGTGGAAACTGCTGCTCATACAGAACAGCATGATGGTGGCCATGCTGCAGGGCCGGAATTTATCTTCGGCCCTGGTGGCTGGGTTGGCGTATCGATGCTGGCCTTCCTGCTTATCCTGTTGTGGAAGGGCGTGCCCAAGCTAATTTCTGGCGGGCTGGACAACAAGATCGCAGCGATCAAGCAGCAGTTGGACGAGGCGAAGAGCCTGCGTGCCGAGGCTGAGGCATTGCGCGATGAATATGCTACCAAGATGAAGGACGCTGAAAAGCATGCCGAGGCAATGATGGAAAATGCTCAGCGTGAAGCTGACGCCATCGTTGAAAAGGCGGAGGCTGACAGCAAGGCGATGGTTGAGCGTCGCAAACGTATGGCAGAAGACAAGATTGCTGCTGCTGAACGCGATGCGGTTGATGAAGTGCGCGCCAGCGCCGTTGCCGCTGCCACCACGGCTGCAGGAAAGCTGATCGCCACCAATCACAGCGCAGATGCTGATCGCAAGCTGGCTGACGAGGTGATTGCCGGGATTTGATCGGGCTTCACACAATGAGAAAGATGCCCCCGCCATGTGCGGGGGTTTTTGTTTGTGCCGCCAATTGAAACGCGGCTGAGCGGTTAGAAATTGTCCTTGGCGCTGCGCAGCGCGGCAAAGGTTTCGGCAGCCGTGGTGCCGCCCCACCTTGCCTGTATCGCGGGGTCATCTGCGCGCAGGAAGGGGTTGGTTTCCAGCTCGCGTGCCAGCCCTATGGGTACGGTTGGTTTGCCATCTGCGCGGGCAGCATCGATTTCGGCGCAATAGTCCCGCAGCGCCGCGTTGTCGGGATCAGCATGCAATGCGAACCTTGCATTCGACTGTGTATATTCATGCGCGCAGTAAAGTGTCGTTTCAGGCGGTAGTGCCTTAACCCGTTCAAGGCTGGCCCAGAACTGATCCGGCTGCCCTTCAAACATGCGCCCGCAGCCAAGCGCAAACACGCTGTCGCCGACAAAGGCGGCGCCCGCTGCTGGCAAATAATAGGCCACATGGCCATTGGTGTGGCCGGACACGTCGATCACCTGTGCAGTGAAGCTACCAAGTGAAGCGCTGTCTCCATCAGTCACAACACGGTCTATGGGAGAGGTCTGTTCGACCTCTGCAGGCGCGATGATTGTTGCTCCGGTCGCGGCCCTGATTACGTCATTCCCGCCCGCATGGTCCGGGTGCCAATGCGTGTTCCAGATCTGTGTGATCTTCCACCCTTTGGCCGCAGCCTGCTTCAGATATTCCTCGCCGTCCGGTGTATCAATCGCGGCGGTTTCATAGCTGGCAGGGTCGTGGATGAGATATCCGTAATTGTCGGATAGGCAGGGGAATTGGTGAACTTCGAGCATGAATTTCGTCGCCCTATCGCTTCGCTATTTGAGGGCGTGTTCGTTTATCGCCCGTTAGAAGGCGCGAGCTTAGCATCATCACCCATGTAGAAAAGGCCCGCTGCTCTATATTGAGCAACGAGCCTTTCTTCAGTGTGACTTATTCACCCTGCCGGTGCGCCCGGCATCTGAGGGTGAAGAATAATAAGCGATTACTCGCCTTTGCCCTTCAGGGCTTCACCCAGGATGTCGCCAAGCGAAGCGCCGCTGTCGGACGAACCGAACTGTGCCACGGCTTCCTTCTCCTCTGCGATCTGGCGAGCCTTGATCGAGAAGTTGGGCTTCTTCGAACGATCGAAACCAGCGACCATGGCATCGACCTTGCTGCCAACCTGGAAACGGTCGGGACGCTGCTCGTCGCGGTCGCGGCCCAGATCGCTGCGCTTGATGAAGCCGGTCGCACCGTCTTCACCAACCTGCACTTCCAATCCACCATCGCGCACTTCCAGAACCGTAACGGTAACGGTCTGATTCTTGCGCAGCGAGCCGGAGTCTGCACCAGCTGCCGAAGGTGCACCCTTTTCGAGCTGCTTCATGCCCAGGCTGATACGTTCCTTCTCGACGTCAACGTCCAGAACCACGGCCTTGACCTGTTCACCCTTGCGGTGGAGGGCGAGGGCGTCTTCACCCGAGATGCCCCATGCGATGTCTGACATGTGAACCATGCCGTCCACATCGCCATCCAGGCCAATGAACAGGCCGAATTCGGTAGCGTTCTTGACTTCGCCTTCGACTTCGCTGCCCACAGGATGCTTCTCGGCAAATTCTTCCCACGGATTGCCCTGGGCCTGCTTGAGGCCGAGCGAGATGCGGCGCTTGTCGCTGTCGACTTCCAAAACGACGACTTCGACTTCCTGGCTGGTCGAAACGATCTTGCCAGGGTGGACGTTCTTTTTGGTCCAGCTCATTTCGGAAACATGGACCAGGCCTTCGATGCCTGCTTCGATTTCGACAAATGCGCCGTATTCGGTGATGTTGGTGACCGTTCCAGTCATCTTCATGCCGATTGGATACTTCGCAGCCACGCCATCCCATGGATCGCTTTCCAGCTGCTTCATGCCCAGGCTGATGCGCTGCGTCTCTTCATTGATACGCACGATCTGCACAGTCACGGTCTGACCAATTTCGATGATTTCGCTGGGGTGGTTGACGCGCTTATAGCTCATGTCGGTGACATGCAGCAGGCCGTCAATGCCGCCCAGATCAACAAAGGCACCGTAATCGGTGATGTTTTTCACTACACCATCGATCACCTGACCTTCAGCCAGCTTGTCAATCAGTTCGCTGCGCTGTTCTGCACGGGTTTCTTCCAGCACGGCGCGGCGCGAAACAACGATATTGCCACGGCGACGATCCATCTTCAGGATCTGGAAGGGCTGCGGCACGTCCATCAGCGGGGCAACGTCGCGCACGGGGCGGATATCAACCTGTGAACCGGGCAGGAAGGCCACGGCGCCGTCCAGATCGACGGTGAAGCCACCTTTTACACGGCCAAAGATGCGGCCATCGACGCGCTTGCCTTCGCCAAATTCGCTTTCCAGCTTGTCCCAGGCGGCTTCGCGGCGGGCGCGGTCACGGCTGAGCATGGCTTCGCCATCGGCGTTTTCGACGCGGTCAACAAAGACTTCAACTTCGCTGCCGACGGTCAGGCCATGGTCATCATCGCTACGGGCAAATTCTTTCAGAGAGACGCGGCCTTCGCTTTTCAGGCCGACATCGATCACGGCCATGCCGTTTTCGATTGCGGTGACGGTGCCTTTTACGACACGGCCTTCAAAGCCTTCATCGCCGGCTCCACCGAGCTGTTCGTTAAGAAGCGCTTCAAAATCGGCGCGAGTTGGGTTGGCAGAAGTTGCCATAAGGATGGTTTCCTGTTCACATTTGCTACCGGCCACCGGTTGTCCGGGGTCTTTACCCGTCTCTGCGCACCATTACGCAGGCCAACGGGGCAAGAGGCCGACATCTCCGTGGGGCCGAATGCCACCGCAGAGGTTCCTTCAACCAGAAGATTGTGAGAACGGGCGCGCGACTAAGCGAAGTACCGCGCAAAAGCAAGCGATTTACGGCGGAACGACGCGCGGTAAACCCTACTGGATGGAACACATGGAACAGGGGCCAATGCAGGAAATGGGCCGGGTTGATTTTCGGGTCGGTGGGGGCTGTTTTGCAGGCGAGGGCAGGGTGTGTACATCGCCCATGCGTGGCATGAATATTGGGTAGTAGGAAAGCGATCAGCCTTTCAGCCTTTCCAGCTGCCGGTCATGCAGGCGGCTGAGCGTCAGCAGGGCCGCGGCTGCGCCGATCAGGCACATCAGCATATCCCATTGCGTGTCCCATGGATCACCCTGAGTGCCAAGGAACTCGTCCGCGCCTTGGCCCAGCGCCATCGCCGCACCAAATTCGATAAGCTCATATGTGGCGCTCACAGCCAAGCAACTGGCGAGGATCAGCAGGCTGATGAGCCAACCGCGCCGCAGGGGGCTTAATCGCAGCAGCAATTCGCGGAACACAATGGCGGGGACAAAACCCTGCATGAAATGGCCGAAGCGGTCATACGGGTTGCGCGCCAGATCGAGCCATTCCTGCACCGCGAAGCCAATCGGTACGCGGGCATAGGTATATGCTCCGCCCAGCATCAGCACGAGGCCGTGCAGGGCGATAAGGGTGAGGGCGAGCGTGGTGAGTGGGCAGCGCCGCGCCGTGCCCCATAATATTGGCAGGGCGATCAGTGCCGGGGCAACTTCCATCCACCATGTTGCCCTGTCATAAGGTTGCCAACCGGACAGGGCGAGGGCAACCAGCCAGGCGATTGTGAGGGCGATCAGGCGGGTTCGGGCAGGTGTGCCAGTCATTGTGCAAGGCCCAGCCTGTCGTTCACCGCCTTGATTGCGGTGGCAATCGAAGCATCGCGGTCCAGATGTGTCGTGTCGATCTTGATTGCGCCCTCGGCAGCGCGGAGCGGGGCATCGGCGCGGGTAATGTCGCGCTCGTCCCGCGCGGCAATATCCGCTTCGATTTCAGCCAGGGGGGTATCGATTTCGCGCCCGGTCATTTCCAGCCAGCGGCGCATGGCGCGGGCGTCCACACTGGCGGTGATGAACAGCTTTACATCGGCGTGCGGCGCAATGACGGTGCCGATATCGCGCCCATCCAGAACTGCGCCGCCGGGCTGATTGGCAAAGTTCACCTGCCGCTCGTTGAGGGCTGCACGGACGGCCGGGTGAACAGAAGCACGGCTTGCCAGTCCACCGGTTTCCTCGCTGCGCAAAACGGGATCATCCAGCAGATCATCAGGGAATTGTGTGCCTGTCAGTGCATCGTCCGCGTTGTCAGGATCGCCACCATTCATCTGCACCCGCCGCCCGACCGCGCGATAGAGGAGGCCGGTATCGAGATGTGGCAGGCCGAAATGCGCAGCCAGTGCCTTGGCAATCGTCCCTTTGCCCGATGCGGTGGGGCCATCGACGGCAATAATCATGCGGATGCCTGTGCAAGTAATGTTATGAAATTGGGGAAGCTGGTCTGGATGGGCGTGGTGTCGTCCACCTTAACGCCATTTTTAGATGCAAGCCCCGCCACAGCCATGCTCATCGCGATCCGATGGTCGAGATGGGTGACGACAGGTTCGGTGTTGGTGCCGGGCAGCGGCGCACCGCCGGTCCCCTCTATCACAAGTCCATCCTCACGCTCCTCCACCCGCGCGCCGGCAAGCCGCAACGCAGCGGCCATGACGGAAAGCCGATCTGATTCCTTCACCCGCAATTCGTCGAGGCCAGACGTGGTGGTGGTTCCCTCTGCCAGAGCCGCTGCGACAAACAGGACCGGGAATTCATCGATCATGGCAGGGGCAATGCCGGGATCGACTTCAATGCCCTTCAGGTTCGAATGGCGTACACGCAGATCGGCCACCGGCTCGCCACCCACTTCGCGCTCGTTCAGTTCCTCGATCTGCCCACCCATCAGGCGCAGCACCTCGATCAGTCCTGCGCGAGTTGGGTTCAGCCCGACATTTTCGATCACAAGGTCACTGCCTTCGGCAATCAGCGCGGCAACGATAAAGAATGCGGCAGAGGAGGGGTCACCGGGCACCACGACATTTTGCGGCTGCAATTCCACCTCACCATGGATGCGGATCACCCGCGCACCATCCTCCTCACCAACCTCCAGCTGCGCGCCAAACCCGCTCAGCATCCGCTCGGAATGATCGCGTGTAGGGACAGGCTCTATCACCGTGGTGGTCCCCGGCGTGTTCAATCCAGCCAACAGTACCGCGCTTTTTACCTGAGCCGATGCCACCGGCAGGCGATAGGTTATCGGCACGGCGGGATAGGCACCGTGCATGGTCAGCGGCAATCTGCCGCCATCCGATGCTTCAAAACTCGCGCCCATAAGAGACAGCGGATCGATCACGCGGCCCATCGGGCGTTTGGACAGGCTGGCATCGCCGGTAAAACTTGCGGTGATGGCGTGGCTGGCTACCAGCCCCATCAGCAGTCGGGTGGAGGTGCCGCTATTGCCCATGTCCAGTGCGGCTTCAGGTTGCAACAAGCCACCTACACCCACACCGTGAATGCTCCATTCGCCATTATCGCCGCGGGTGATTGTTGCGCCCATCGCGCGCATGGCGGCGGCAGTGGCCATCACATCCTCGCCCTCCAGCAGGCCGGACACGCGCGTTTCACCCACAGCCAGCGCGCCGAACATGATCGAACGATGGCTGATCGACTTGTCGCCAGGAACGCGAATTCGACCTGCAAGAGGGCCTTGGGATGTGAAGCGATGGGCGGGCAAATCTTGATCCGTTCCGAAAATACAGTGCTATTTGGACGGCGCGGCTTTTGACAGCGCCATGCCCCTATGGCAAGGCGCGCCGCGATCTTGATTCGGGGTCAAATGCTACCCATCAAGAAAGAGAATAAGAAAGAGAATATTATTCGCGGTCCATGTGTGGATATGCGGACCCGACCAAAGGAACTGATCTAACCATGGCGAAGCCAGAATGGGGCACAAAGCGTTCATGCCCGAAATGCGGAGAACGCTTTTACGATCTGGGCAATGAAGAGCCCGTAACCTGCATCGATTGCGGTGAAGAATGGTTCCCTGAACCCGTTCTGAAATCGAAGCAGCCGATTCCGTTTGAGGAAGAAGAGAAGAAGAAGGATAAGGACGCTGATTCGGATCTGAGCGGCGATGACGATCTGGAGGATCTGAACGTCGATGATGATGACGATTCGCCTGACAATGATGTTGATCTTGGCGGAGATGACGATCTGGGCGTCACCACCGGTGGTGATGACGACGACGACGACAGCTAATTTAGTTCTTGATTTGAGAGGGGGGCCCACATAAAGGGCGCCTCTCGCGAGCCCCGCAGGCTCGCTTACATCGATGGAACGGGGCCTTAGCTCAGCTGGGAGAGCGCTACAATGGCATTGTAGAGGTCAGCGGTTCGATCCCGCTAGGCTCCACCATCGAAATGGATAAGTCGGATTTCGATCTGGAAGCTTGATACGAGCGACCAGATAAAGAGTTCGCAACGCTGGCCAACGAGTGTTCGTTCGCCGGCGTTTTTCGCGTTTATTCGGTTTGGCCGAAGAAAGTTTGGAGTAGGCACATGTTCGACAATCTGTCCGACCGGCTCGGCAATGTGTTCGATCGCCTGAAGGGCCGTGGCGCCCTGAATGAAGGCGATGTGCGTGAAGCTATGCGGGAAATCCGCATCGCCCTGCTCGAAGCAGACGTGGCGCTGCCGGTTGCGCGCCGCTTTATCGATGCCGTTACCGAACGCGCCATTGGCCAGGATGTGCTGAAATCGGTCACTCCGGGTCAGCAAGTGGTCAAGATCGTCAATGACGAACTGATCCAGATGCTGGGCGGAACCGAGGTTCCGGGGCTGGAACTTGATGCCAAGCCGCCCGTGGTGATCATGATGGTCGGCCTGCAGGGTTCGGGTAAAACCACCACCACGGCCAAGCTGGCCAAGCTGATTAAAGAGAAGCATGGAAAAAAGGCGCTGATGGCGTCTTTGGACGTCAATCGTCCCGCTGCGCAGGAGCAGCTTGCGGTGCTGGGCACACAGGTCGATGTCGCAACGCTGCCGATTGTGGCCGGTCAGCAGCCGGTTGATATTGCCCGCCGCGCGATGGAATCAGCCAGATTGCAGGCGGTGGATGTGCTGCTGCTCGATACGGCAGGCCGCCTGCATGTCGATGAAGCATTGATGGCCGAAATGAAGGCTGTAGCCGGGGTTTCCAGCCCTAAGGAAGTGCTGCTGGTCGTTGATGCCTTGACGGGGCAAGACGCCGTCAATGTAGCGCAAAGCTTCAGCGGTGAAGTGCCGCTGACAGGCGTAGTTCTGACCCGGATGGATGGTGATGCGCGCGGCGGTGCGGCGCTGTCCATGCGCCATGTCACAGGCAAGCCGATCAAATTTGCCGGCGTTGGCGAAAAGCTCGACGCGATTGAGGCATTCGATCCCTCGCGCGTAGCGGGCCGCATCCTAGGCATGGGCGATGTTGTGTCGCTGGTGGAAAAAGCCGCGGCCACGATCAAGGAAGAAGATGCCGAGGCGCTGGCCAAGCGCATGGCCAAGGGTCAGTTCGATCTCAACGATTTGCGCACACAGTTACGCCAGATGCAGCAAATGGGCGGGCTGGGCATGCTGGCTGGTATGCTGCCCGGCATGAAAAAGGCCAAGGCGGCGATGGCGTCCAGCGGCATGGATGACAAGGTGCTACTCCACATGGAAGCGATCATCGGTTCGATGACACCCAAGGAGCGCGCGAATCCGGCTCTGCTGAATGCCAAGCGTAAGAAACGTGTTGCGGCCGGTTCCGGTACTGAAGTGCAGACCGTGAACAAGGTGCTAAAAATGCATCAGGAAATGGCCCGCGCGATGAAGCAGATCAAGAAGATGGGCGGCCTGAAGGGCCTGGGTGCCCTGTTCGGCAAGGGTGGGCTTGGTGCTGCCATGCCGGGGCTGGGCGGGGTTGGTGCCCCGATGGGCGGCATGCCCGGATTGGGTGGAGGCACGGGGGGCGGCAAGGGCCCCTCTGTCGATATGGATACCCTGCCGCCTGACTTGCAGGATTTATTGAAAAAGAAGTGATTTTAAGAATTTAGTTTGGAAAGGTAGAAATTATGGCAGTTGCAATTCGTTTGTCGCGCGGTGGTGCGAAGAAGCGTCCTTATTACCGCATCGTGGTGTCGGACACGCGTTCCCCTCGTGATGGTAAGTATCTGGAACAGATCGGCACCTATAACCCGATGCTGCCCAAGGATTCAGGTGAGCGCGTGAAGCTGGACGAAGACCGCGCGCGTCACTGGCTGAGCGTTGGCGCACAGCCGTCTGACCGTGTGCATCGTTTCCTGGACGCAGCTGGCATCCTTGAGCGTGCTCCGAAGAACAACCCGAAGAAGGCTGAACCGGGCGAAGCCGCCAAGGAACGTGCTGAGGAAAAGGCTGCCAAGCTGGCTGAAGCCGAAGAAGCAGCCAAGGCCGCTGAAGAAGAAGCCAACGCTCCGGCTGAAGAAGTAGTGGAGGAAGCTCCCGCTGCTGAAGAAGCTCCTGCTGAGGAAGCGCCTGCGGAAGGCGCAGCCGAAGAGAAAGCTGAGTAAGCCCTTTCCGCTTGTCCTGAGCTTGTCGAAGGACTGCTTTTCTTCACATGCCGTGTTTCGGTAGAGGGACAGCGCTTCGACAGGCTCAGCACAGACGGGAGTTTTAGCGATGTCAGACCAGCCCATCACCCTTGCTGCCATTACCGGCGCGCATGGCGTGGCGGGCGAGGTCCGGCTGAAGCTGTTGGGGAAGGGCGTGGACGCGCTCGCCCAGCACAAAAGCTTTAATGAGGGCGCGCTGACCCTCACAAAAATCCGCAGCGATAACAAAGGCGGAGCAATTGCCCGCTTTGCCGAGATTTCTGGCCGTGGCGAGGCAGAAAAACTGCGCGGCACCGTGCTGACTATTCCGCGTGAGGAGCTGCCCAGCCTTGCAGAGGGCGAATATTATCACGCTGATCTGATTGGCCTTGCCGCAGTTAGCGATACAGGTGATGAAGTGGGCCGCATCATCGCGGTGCATAATTTCGGCGCCACTGATATCATTGAAATCGAAAAAGAGCCGGCTCCAGAAAAAGGACAGAAGACCTTTATGGTGCCCTTGATCGCAGTTGCCGTGCCCGAGTGGGATGCGGACAGGCTGGTCGTGAATGCGGATTTCGTGGAATGAGTTTCGCCGCCACCATCTTCACGCTCTATCCAGAGATGTTTCCAGGGTCGCTGGGCACCTCGCTGGCAGGCAAGGCGTTGGAGCGCGGTGACTGGACCTGTGAAACCGTACAGATCCGCGATTTCACGACTGACAGGCATCGCACTGTGGACGATACGCCAGCGGGTGGCGGGGCGGGCATGGTGTTGAAGGCCGATGTGCTGGCGAAGGCGTTGGATAGCGTCATTTCCAAAGAAACCGCTCGGACTGAGCCTGTCGAAGCCCTGCCTTCCACTTCTGGTGCAGCTCCCCAAGGAAAGAACAGCCCTTCGATAAGCTCAGGGAAAACGGGTGTGAAGATTGCTCCGCCAATCCTCGCCATGACGCCGCGCGGGAAACCGATCACGCAAGAGCGGATCCGCCAGATCGCTGCTGGCCCCGGCGTCACCATACTTTGCGGTCGTTTCGAGGGATTTGACGAGCGCCTGTTTGAAGCGCGCCCGCGAATCGAACAGGTCAGCCTGGCCGATATTGTCCTGTCCGGCGGGGAACCTGCCGCGCTGGCCATACTCGACGCTTGCATTCGCCTGCTTCCCGGCGTAATGGGCGCGCCTTCAAGCGGGCATGAGGAATCTTTCGAGGAAGGATTGCTCGAATATCCGCAATATACCCGACCATTTGAATGGGAAGGGCGCACGATCCCTGAAGTGCTGCGATCGGGGGATCATGCGAAAATCGCGGCGTGGCGCAAGCAACGTAGCGAGGACGATACACGGTTACGCAGGCCGGACCTTTGGGAGCGTTATAGTGACGCTCGGGCCCAGCCTGCCTCTGGCGAGCGGCAAAAGAAGAAGGATATGGACCAGTGAACCTGATCCAGCAGATCGAAGCGGAAGAAATTGCCAAGGCTGGCAAGGACATTCCTGAATTCCGCGCCGGCGACACTGTGCGTGTGGGCGTGAAGGTTATCGAAGGTAGCCGTGAACGTGTGCAGATGTTTGAAGGCGTGGTGATCGCGCGTTCGAACCGCTCCATCAACAGCAATTTCACCGTGCGCAAGATGAGCTTCGGCGAAGGCGTGGAACGCGTATTCCCGCTTTATTCGCCCATCGTTGACAGCATCACCGTGGTCCGCCGTGGTGTCGTGCGTCGTGCGAAGCTGTACTATCTGCGTGGCCGCACCGGTAAGCGTGCGCGTATCGCGGAACGCCGCGATCATGTGAAGGCTGACGCATAAGCCTTCGCTGAAACGGATTTAAGGGAAGGGCGCTCTGGCACAGGCTGGGGCGCCCTTTCTCTTTGCAGGCGCATTGTAACATTGCACTCGGCGCTGGCACCGTCTAACTGCCCCATTCCGCACTGCACAATGCGGGTGAAGAAAGGATATTGAAATGGGCTATCGGGTGGCAGTTGTCGGCGCGACGGGTAATGTCGGACGCGAGATGATGGCGATCCTCGCGGAACGTGAATTCCCCTGTGATGAAGTGGCAGCGGTGGCATCGTCACGCTCTACTGGATCAGACGTGGAGTTCGGCGACACCGGCAAAATACTCAAATGCAAGAATATCGAACATTTCGACTTTGCCGGTTGGGATATTGCCCTGTTTGCTTGTGGCAGCGAAGCGACCAAGATCTATGCGCCTAAGGCGGCGGCTGCCGGTTGCGTGGTGATCGACAACAGCTCGCTTTATCGCATGGACCCAGATGTTCCGCTGATCGTGCCCGAAGTGAACCCGGATGCGATCGATGGCTATACAGTGAAGAACATCATCGCCAATCCCAATTGCTCAACCGCGCAGCTGGTGGTGGCACTGAAGCCGCTGCATGATGCAGCGACGATAAAGCGCGTTGTCGTGTCGACCTATCAATCGGTGTCCGGTGCAGGCAAGGCGGGCATGGACGAGCTGTTCGAACAGAGCCGCGCGATCTTTGTGGGCGATCAGCCCGGGGCCAAGCAGTTCACCAAGCAGATTGCCTTCAACGTCATCCCCCATATTGACGTGTTCCTGGACGATGGATCGACCAAGGAAGAATGGAAGATGGTGGTCGAAACGAAGAAGATCCTCGACCCATCTATCAAGCTGTCAGCCACATGCGTGCGTGTGCCTGTGTTTGTCGGTCATTCCGAAGCGGTGAATATCGAATTTGAGAAGGAATTGTCGGCTGAGCAAGCGCAGGACATCCTGCGTGAAGCACCGGGCATCATGCTGGTCGATAAGCGCGAAGATGGCGGTTATGTCACACCCATCGAGAGCGCGGGCGATAGTGCCACCTATGTCAGCCGTGTGCGCGAAGATCCGACGGTTGAGAACGGGCTGGTGCTGTGGTGCGTCAGCGATAATCTGCGCAAGGGCGCAGCACTCAATGCCGTGCAGATTGCAGAGCTGCTGGGTCGTCGTCACCTGAAGAAGGGGTGACGGAGCGCCTGTTCTGCGGCATTCACGCCTTAATGAGCGAATCTGACACGCAATACTGGCCGGGTTTTGCCGGGGCGCCGCTGGCCGTACATCGGATGGGTGATGCAACAGGCCCTCCCGTGCTGCTGCTCCATGGCCTGTTCTCCAGCGCACAGATCAACTGGATCAAATTTGGGCATGCGCAAAAACTGTCGGATGCGGGGTTTCAGGTGCTGATGCCCGATCTGCGCGCCCATGGCCAAAGCGAAAAGCCGCATGACCCGGCTGCTTATCCTGAAGATGTGCTGGTGAAGGATGTCTTTGTGCTTGTGGATGCGTTGGGGCTGATCGACTTCGATCTGGTTGGATTTTCGCTGGGTGCGCGAACTGCTGCGCGGGCGGTTATAGCGGGCCTGAAACCGCGTCGCCTGGTACTCGCGGGCATGGGGCTGCAAGGGCTGGCCGGATGGGACCGGCGGGCCGATTTCTTCATCGATGCGATTGACCGCTTTGATGAGATCAAGCGCGGCGATCCCGCCTTTATGGCCATGAGCTTTATGAAAACCATGGCTGTCGATCGCGTGGCGGCGCGGCTGCTGCTGCAATCGGTGGGTGACACCACGCCCGATCAGCTGGATGCCATCAGCATGCCCACGCTTGTGCTGTGCGGCGATAAGGACAGCGACAATGGATCAGCGCCGGAATTGGCGCGGGTTCTGCCCAATGCCAGGCTGGCGACCATCCCCGGTACGCATATGAGCTCTGTCACGGAAGGTGCGATGGGCGATGAATTGGTGCGCTTTCTCGCCTGAGCCCGAAAAAGCCTGTCGTTTGTCGAATTGTCGCGTGCATTGCTTGATTTGCGTCTCGGTGAGGGGCAAACCAGTATCGAATGAAACTGACTTTTGTGAAGAGAGGCCTTCACCCATGAAATTCCACACAATTGCTTTGTCCGCATTGGCTGTGTCGCTGGCCGGGTGCGCCACCACTTATGATGCAAATGTCGCTTCTGCCACCGTGGCGGAAGAACAGGTGGCAACCGTATCCGGCTATCCACTCACGCCCCAGGGCGCCGCCGATTGGGTCGATATGGCGGAAAAGACGATGTTCGATTTCGGCGTCGAATTTGCCCGCATTTCGTGGATCAACAATACCTATATCACGCATGACAGCGATATGCTGGCGGCGAAATACGGGGCGCAGGCCACCGAAATGTCAGTCGCCTATGCCAATGATGCGGCTAGGTTCGCACGCGTTGAAGGGCTGGACCCGGATGTGGCGCGCAAGCTGGATATTTTGCGCAATGGCATCGTCATGCCTGCACCAGTGGCTGACGGCTCTGCGACAGAGCTGAATGAAATCGCGACAAAGCTTGGCTCGGCCTATGGCCGGGGCAAGGGTACGCTGAATGGCGAACCGATCAATGGCTCTGACATCGAGGCGGAGATGGGCAATCTCGACCGTACGCCCACTGAATTGTCAGAAATGTGGGCCAGCTGGCATGACAATGTCGGCGCGCCGATGCGCGATGACTACACCCGGATGATCACCATCGCCAATGATGGCGCGAAGGAGCTGGGATATGCCGATCTGGGTGCCATGTGGCGATCCAATTACGATATGGACCCGGACCAATTCGCTGCCGAGACAGAGCGCATGTGGCAAGAGGTAAAGCCGCTTTACGTCGCGCTCCACACCTATGTCCGCAGCAAACTCAATGCAAAATATGGCGACAAGGTGCAGCCCGCCAATGGCCCGATCCGGGCTGATTTGCTGGGCAATATGTGGGGGCAGGAATGGGGCAATATCTATCCGCTGGTCGCGCCCAAGGGGGCGGGCGATATCGGTTATGACCTGACCGATCTGATCGCGGAGAAGGGCCTGTCAGAAGTGGACATGGTGAAAGCGGGTGAGCAGTTCTTCTCTTCGCTGGGTTTCGATCCGCTGCCCGAAACTTTCTGGGAACGCAGCCAGTTCGTAAAGCCGCAGGACCGCGAAGTGGTGTGCCATGCCAGCGCCTGGGACCTCGACAATGTTGATGACCTGCGGATCAAGATGTGCATCAAACGCAATGCCGATGACTTTATCGTGATCCATCATGAGCTGGGCCATAATTATTACCAGCGCGCCTATAATGACAAAAGCTACCTCTATCTCAATGGAGCGAATGACGGTTTTCACGAGGCGATTGGCGATATGATCGCCTTGTCGATCACGCCTGAATATCTGGTCCAGATCGATATGCTCGATCCCAAACAAGTGCCCAGCGCGGACAAGGATATTGGCCTGTTGCTGCGGCAGGCGATGGACAAGGTCGCCTTCCTGCCATTCGGCCTGATGGTTGACCGTTACCGTTGGAGCCTGTTTGACGGATCTGTCCCGCCTGCCGATTACAATGAACAGTGGACCGCACTGCGTTATCAGTATCAGGGCATTGTTCCACCTGTGCCGCGCGGGCCAGAGGCGTTCGACCCGGGCGCGAAATATCACGTACCGGGCAATGTGCCCTACACCCGCTATTTCCTCGCGCGGATTTTGCAGTTCCAGTTCTTCAAGGAAGCCTGCGATCAGGCTGGCTGGACGGGGCCGCTGCATCGCTGTTCCTTCTATGGCAATGAAGCGGTGGGTAAGAATTTGAACGCCATGCTGGCCATGGGTTCCAGCAAACCATGGCCTGATGCGTTGGAGGCATTCACTGGCGAGCGGCAGATGAGCGGCAAGGCGATGGTCGAATATTTCGCTCCGCTGATGGCGTGGCTGGATGAGCAGAACAAGGGTAAGCCGCAAGGCTGGTGAGGTGGCCGCAATTCGCCTACCGCGGCGTTGATGGCTGAAACAGAGCGAGAATCGGAACGAGTCGGGTGGCGCGAGATGATCGCGCTACCTGAACTTGTTGGTTCGCGGATACCGGCCAAGATCGATACCGGCGCGCGCAAGGCGGATGTTTATTCGCAGCAACGGCGTCGGCAGGATTGATGGATGCTGGAAACGAAGTCGTGCAAAGCACAACCGAGTTCAGCATGACGATGTGATCACCTGAACGGCGGCTCGTTAAAGGCGCGCAGTTTGCGGCTGTGCAGTCGGTCGCCTTCATCGCGTAGGCGGCGGCATGCCTCCAGCCCCATTTGGAGGTGGGCGGCAATGGCTTCTTCATAAAACTGGTTGGCTTGGCCCGGCAGCTTGATTTCGCCATGCAGTGGTTTGTCACTGACGCAGAGCAGAGTGCCGTATGGGACGCGGAAACGGTAACCCTGCGCCGCGATAGTGGCGCTTTCCATCTCGATCGCAATGGCGCGGCTTTGGGAAAAACGCTTGGCGCTTTTGGTATAGAGCAGTTCCCAATTGCGATCATCGGTGGTGACGACTGTGCCGGTGCGCATACGCTGCTTGAGATTGGCACCCTGCGTGCCGGACACTTCCTCTGCCGCACCCGCCAGCGCCTGCTGCACTTCGGCAATGGGCGGGATCGGGATTTCGGGCGGCAGGACGTTATCCAGCACGTGATCATCGCGCAGATAGGCATGGGCGAGCACGAAATCGCCAATCTTCTGGCTGGAGCGTAGGCCTCCGCAATGCCCGATCATAAGCCAACTATGCGGGCGCAGCACCGCCAGATGGTCGCAGATCGTTTTTGCATTGGATGGCCCCACGCCGATATTGACCAGCGTGATCCCACTCTTGTCTGCGCGGGTCAGGTGATAGGCGGGCATCTGGTGCCTGCGCCATGCCGTGTCTGACAATTCATCGCGCGCATTTTCGGTGTAGGCGGTGATTTCCAGCCCGCCCGCGCCGGTCAGACTGGTGTAGCTATCCTGCCCGATCTGGCGCGCACCCCAATCGACAAATTCATCGACATAGCGGTGGTAATTGGTGAACAGGATGAAGTGCTGGAAATCCTCTGTCCGTGTGCCGGTGTAATGCGCCAGGCGGGCGAGCGAGTAATCCGTCCGCAGGCCATCAAACAGCGAGAGCGGAAACTCCTCCGGCATATCCGCGATTTCATGGCCATCAGCCAGTTCATCACCAATCAGCGCCAGATCGGTAGCGGGGAAATGCTTGGCCAGTTCCTGTGGCGCAATGCCGGCCATTAGCGCTCCGGCATCTCCATCCAACACATAAGGAAATGGAATTTCCTGTCGTGACGGCTGCACCTCCATCCGGATTTCGTAGTCCTGTGAAATCAGATCCAATTGTTCGCGCAGATAGTCGGCGAACAGGGCGGGGCGGGTAATGGTGGTGGCATATGTGCCGGACTGTTCCAACCGCCCGAATGCGCGGCTCCGGTCACGCGGTTCGCCTTCGCCCGCGAAAGTGACCGTCAGTTCGGGATAGGCGTAACTGCCATCATGCCGCCGCCTTTCAGGGGGTAAACTGCCGTTTTTCGCATATTCGAGGATGTCACTGCGCAGCGTCTCGACCGCATTGTCATAGACCTGCTGAAGTTCCTTAATGATAGTTTCAGGTGATTCCATCTCTGGCATCTAATCGTTCAATTGCGAATATTCAAAGAACAGATGTTGATCTGTGCTCAACATCTGACTTTAGCACCAAAGAAAAGGCCCGCCTTCCAGTGCGGAGGGCGGGCCTTTCGTCGTCCAGCACCATAGCAGTGCCGGAAATCTGATTATCGATCAGGCTTCAGTGTCGTCAGCCGAATCTTCCAGCATGTCAGCTGGGATTTCGCCGGGTTCGAGGTTAGGCTTGATGCGGGTTTCCGCAGCAGCTTCCTCGATCTCGCGCTGTTCGTCTTCGAACATCTGCGCCAGCACGTCTACGCCCTGGCTCTGCAGTTCGGCTTCATCGTCCGAACGGGCGACATTGGCCTTGATCGTCACACGCACTTCCGGGTGCAGGGCAACGGTCACGTCATGCATGCCCAGAGTCTTAATGGGGTGACCCAGCACGATTTGCTTCTTGTCGACATTGTGGCCCTGTTCATTCAGGCCAGCAACGATGTCACGCACATTGACCGAGCCATACAGATGACCGGCATTGGACGAAGCGCGGATCAGGATAACCTGAGCGCCGGCAACCTTTTCGCCCAGCTTTTCAGCTTCGCCACGGAGTTCCGTATTTTCCTTTTCCAGGCGATCGCGGTTCGCTTCGAAAACCTTCTTATTGGCTTCGTTGGCGCGCAGAGCTTTCTTCTGCGGCAGCAGGAAGTTACGGGCATAGCCGTCCTTGACGGAAACGACGTCACCGATGGTGCCGAGCTTCTCGATACGTTCGAGGAGGATGATATCCATGTTCTTTCTCCCCTTACTTCACAATATAGGGCAGCAGGCCGATCTGGCGCGAACGCTTAATCGCCTTGGCCAGTTCACGCTGCTTCTTGGCAGAAACGGCGGTGATACGCGACGGAACGATCTTGCCCCGTTCGGACATGAAGCCCTGCAGCAGACGCACGTCTTTGTAATCGATCTTCGGCGCATTCTTGGTCGAGAAGGGGCAAGATTTGCGGCGGCGGAAAAACGGGCGGGCCATCAGTCGCGCTCCTCACGGTCAGAGCGACGCTTACGGTCGCGGTCATTCTTGCGCATCATTACTGAAGGGCCGTCTTCGTGTTCATCCACGCGGATGGTCAGATAACGGATCACATCTTCGTTGATGCGGGTCTGGCGTTCGAGTTCTTCAACCACCGAGCCGGGTGCTTCGATGTTGAGCAGCACGAAATGCGCCTTGCGGTTGCGGTCAATCTTGTAAGCAAGGGACTTGAGGCCCCAGGTTTCGGTCTTGGTGACCTTGCCCTGATTTGCTTCGACGATTTCGGTGGCTTGCGCCGCCAGCGCGTCAACCTGGGCCTGGCTAAGGTCCTGACGCGCCAAGAAAACATGCTCGTAAAGTGGCATGCACTTGGTCCTTTCACTTCGGGCCGATCGCTGGCTGATCCACGGGATTGTGGGGCCCCTCCGGCTTTCTTCAATTCCGCAGCCTTGGCAACGGAAGGCGCGCTCATAGCGGTTTTGCTCGTGAATGCAAGCCAAGTCTGGGGCTTGCGCGGCAGGAATGTGGCGGGCAGATGACCGTTGAGTTTCAAGCAGGAGGATTACGGTGCCGGGTGGTTTGGTTGCATTGCTGGATGACGTGTCGGTTATCGCCCGTGCTGCAGTGGCCTCTATCGATGATATCAGCGTGGCAGCCAGCAAGGCCGGGACCAAGGCGGCGGGTGTGGTGATCGATGATGCAGCGGTCACGCCCAGCTATGTCACCGGGCTTACCCCCGCGCGCGAATTGCCGATTATCTGGAAAATCACCAAGGGCAGTTTGAAGAACAAGCTGCTGATCCTGCTGCCCGGTGCATTGCTGCTCAGCTGGTTTTTGCCCAAGGCGATTATCTTCCTGTTGATGCTGGGCGGGGCGTATTTGTCCTATGAAGGCGCGGAAAAGGTGATGGAAAAGCTGGGTGGCGAACATCACGGGCGAACGCTGGAAGACCCGATTGATGACCCGGCAGAGTTTGAACAAGGGCGGGTGGCTGGCGCGATCCGTACCGATCTGATCCTGTCGGCAGAGATCATGGCTATCTCGCTCAATGAAATTGCCAGTATGAGCGACAGTTTCTGGATCCGCGCGGCGGCGCTGGCGGCGGTGGGGATTGCGATTACGCTGGTGGTCTATGGTGCAGTGGCGCTGATTGTGAAGATGGATGATGTTGGCCTGCATCTGTGTGAGCGGGAGAATGGCTTTGCCAAGAAGCTGGGCACATTCCTGCTGCATCTGATGCCGCGCCTGCTGGTGGCGCTATCTTTTATCGGGACAATCGCCATGCTGTGGGTTGGCGGCGGGATTGTGCTGCACGGATTGCACGAACTGGGTCTGCACACTCTATCCGATCTGGCTCATGGCGCGCAGCATGCTGTCGAGCATGCTACAGGGGCATTGTCAGGCGTACTGGGCTGGCTGACCTATGCCGGGATTTCCGCGATCTTCGGCCTGCTGCTGGGTTTTGTGATCGTGTTTGTGCTGCATAAGGTCTTGAAGTTGGGGGCGCATTAGCTTCCATTTTCTCGCCATCGCTCTGGATTGCTTCCCCCGGCTGTTGGCTGGTGTCGCAATGAAGAATCTACGATAATTGCCCCAACACATCCCGCGCAAATAACGTTAGCGTGTCATCGCGCGCGCCCATAATCACTATGCGATCACCTGGCTGGGCCAGTTCGACCATGCGCGCGCCGCAATCCTCTCGCGAAGGAATATGTTCGGCTTTACCACCATGCTCTGCAATCAGCTTCACGATCCGCTCGGTCCCTTCGCTGCGGTCCACCGTGCCGCCATAATAGACCGGGTCGCACATAATCGTGATGTCATCAGCGCTGAGTTCGCGGGCGAAGGTCTCGGCCAGCTCATGCCCCATCTGCTTCAGCGGGCCATAGCCATGCGGTTGGAAGAAGGCGATCACGCGCCCCGGGGACGCTTTCAACGTGCGCAGGGTAGCGGCGCATTTTTCGGGATTGTGCCCGAAATCGTCGATCACCGCCACGCTGCTGGCAGAGGTGCCGACAATGTCGAACCGGCGCGCGAGGCCCACAAAGCTGCCCAATGCCTCCACCGCCACGCCCACCGGCACGCCCGCACAGGCCGCGCCAGCAATCGCGGCGAGTGCATTGGAGAGATTGTGCCGTCCCGGCATGTTCAGCACCAGAGGGTGCGTGCTGCCATCATGCCGGTCAATCACACTGGCGGCCTGCCGCACGGGCCCATCGGCAATCGAACCAGGTACAATGCCGATCTGCGCCTTTTCCTGGGTCACCCCAAAAGTGATCACATCCTGCGCACGCGGCAGCAGGGCCAGCGCCTCTGGATCATCAGCATTTACCGCTGCAATCCGGCTGCGCTCCAGATAATCGCCGAACAGTACGCGCAGTTCGTCCATACTCTTATGGTCGAGGCTGACATTGAGCAGCACGCCCACGGCGGGGCGATAAAGCGCGATGGAACCATCGCTTTCATCGACCTCGCTCACATAAATGCTGCGCCCGCCCACCACAGCGCTGGCGATCGGGCGGTCAGGCGTGACGAAATTCTTCATCACCGCGCCGTTCATTATTGTAGGCTCGCGACCCGCCGCCTGCATGATCCAGCCCAGCATGCCGGTGACGGTGCTTTTGCCGCTGGTCCCGGCAATGGCAATCCCAGCTCCACTGGTGTTGAACAGGATTGAATTGAGCTCTGCGCGGGTCAGCTTCATACAGCCGAGTTCCTTCGCGCGGACCATTTCGGGCACCGTGTCCTCCACCGCGGCAGAGGCGACCAGGATCTGATCATTCGATGTAATCCCGCTGCCATCTTGCGGGAACAGGGTGAATTCCTGTGCCTCCAGCGCGGCGAATTTTTCGGGCGTGCGCCCCTGGTCGCGGCTGCGGTCAGACCCGGCCACCTGCGCCCCGCGCCCTTGCAGAATTTGAGCGAGCGGCAACATGCCCGATCCGCCAATGCCGCAGAAGAAGAACGGGCGGGCAAGCAATTCATCATAAGTGGGGAAGGTGGTCATGGATGGACCGGTATTGAGTTGTGCAGCGGCGCGCAAGCGGGCAGAATACCCGCATGACCAGAATTGCCGTCTGCGCCCCTGCTACACCTATCGCTCAAGCCCATGCCGATGCGGCGTGCGCGCTGGTGGCAGAGGAGTTTCCCGAACATTCGCTCACTTTCCATGACCAGTGCTTCCTCCAATCGGGTCATTTTGCTGGGACTGACTTGCAACGGATGGAGGCGCTGGTCGAACTGGCGAATGATCCGCAATATGATGCGGTGTGGTTCGCGCGCGGTGGCTATGGCTCCAACCGTATTGCAGAGGCCGCATTGGCGCGGATGAATGCGGCGGCGCGCGCCAAGACCTATGTTGGCTTTTCTGATATGGGCTATCTGCTGGGCGGGCTGTACCGCCACGGCATAGGTCAGCCCGTACATGGCTCCATGCCGATCAGCGCAGCGAGCGATACGGGGCGGGAGGCGGTGCGCCGCGTCTTGCGCTGGTTCGCGGGTGGCGGCGATGCGCTGGAACCCAGCCTGGACGGCAAGACGCCTGCGGTTGCCTTCAACCTCATCACTCTCGCCATGCTGACCGATACGCCGCTGATGCCTGACCTTATTGGCCATGTGGTGATGGTGGAGGAGGTGAGCGAGCATCTCTATTCCATTGACCGGCTGTTTTTCCACATCGCCAACACGCTGCCGCGGCTTGCCGGTTTGCGGCTGGGTGCGGTGACCGATGTGCCGAAAAATCACGTTGAATTCGGGCAGAGTGCAGAGCAAATAGCGCAATTCTGGTGCGCGCGGGCGGGCATACCCTATCTGGGGCGGGCAGAAATCGGGCACATATCTGCCAACAGGATCGTGCCCTTCGGCCTTGCGAGTCCGTCGACCGCTGGCTAACCGCGCGGGTGGCAAGGCAGAGTAACGAGGACAAGAGATGCGAGCGTTCGTTTTTCCGGGGCAGGGTAGCCAGAAAGTAGGCATGGGCAGCGAATTGGCCGATGCCAGCGTGACCGCCCGCGAAGTGTTCGAAGAGGTTGATGATGCGCTGTCGCAAAAGCTGAGCGCAATCATGCTCGATGGGCCGGAAGACCAGCTAACGCTGACCGAAAATGCGCAGCCCGCTATCATGGCCAATGCCATTGCAACATTGCGCGTGCTGGAGCGTGATTTTGGTGTATCACTCGCCGCCAAGGGCTCTTGCGTCGCGGGGCACAGCCTGGGCGAATATTCGGCCCTGTGTGCGGTGGGCGCGTTCTCTCTGGCTGACACCGCCCGACTGCTGAAACTGCGGGGGCAGGCCATGCAGGCCGCCGTCCCTGTGGGTGAGGGCGCAATGGCTGCCCTGCTGGGTGCCGATATCGACAAGGCAACTGCGCTGGCAGAGGCTGCAGCACAGGATGACGTTTGCGATGTCGCCAATGATAATGACCCGACGCAGGTGGTGATTTCCGGCCATAGGTCGGCGATTGAACGTGCGATTGAACTGGTGAAGGATCACGGGATTAAGCGCGGTATCCTGCTGCCGGTGTCCGCCCCTTTCCATTGCTCGCTAATGCAGCCAGCGGCAGAGCGCATGGCAGAGGCGCTGGGCGCGACCCCTCCGGGACAGTTCAGCCTGCCCGTCTATGCCAATGTCACCGCCGCCAAGGTCACTGACCCGGCAGTGGAACAGAGCCTGCTGGTGGAACAGGTGACGGGCCGTGTCCGGTGGCGCGAAAGCGTGCTGGCCATGCGCGTCGACGGGGTTGAACAATTCGTGGAGCTGGGCGGCAAGGTGCTGGGTCCCATGATCGGCCGCATTGACAAGGAAGCTGCGACCATCAGCCTTGTCACCATGGAAGATATCGAGAATTTCGCAAAGGATATTGGCTGATGTTTGCACTCAAAGGAATGAACGCGCTAGTGACTGGTGCGAGTGGTGGCATCGGTTCATCCATCTGCCGTGCGCTTGCGGCGCAGGGCGCGCGACTGGCGATTTCCGGCTCCAATTCAGCAAAACTTCGCGCCTTTCGTGACGAACTGAATGAGCAGTTCAACCATGATGCGGGCGCCCATGTAGAGATTACCTGCAATCTGGGAGATACGACACAGGTGGAGGAACTGATCCCTGCCACGGTCGATACCCTGGGCGGGATCGATATTCTGGTGAACAATGCCGGCATCACGCGCGATAATCTGGCCATGCGGATGAAGGATGAGGAATGGGATGATGTCATCCGCATCAATCTGGAGGCGGCATTTCGCCTGATGCGCGCATCGGCCCGTCCGATGATGAAGAACCGTTTTGGCCGTATCATCACCATCACCAGCGTGGTGGGGGCAACCGGCAATCCGGGCCAAATGAATTATGCCGCGGCAAAGGCGGGCCTTGTGGGCATGAGCAAGAGTTTTGCCCAGGAAGTGGCGAGCCGCGGCATCACCGCCAATTGCGTCGCCCCCGGCTTTATCCGTACTGCAATGACCGATGTTTTGCCTGATGCGCAGAAGGAGGCGCTCAATGCCCGGATACCGATGGGCCGCATGGGTGAGGGCGAGGATATTGGCGCTGCGGTGGCCTATCTTGCTTCGAAAGAGGCGGGATATGTCACCGGCCAGACACTGCATGTGAATGGCGGCATGGCGATGATGAGTTGATAGGGCGGAATGAAACCGCCGCATCAACGCAATAATCCACCCCTTTATCCCCAAGGAATCGCGCTGTTGCGGGTTAGAATTCCGCTCGGCGCTTGCCGCGTAAGCACCGCTCGCTAAGGTCAAATCTGGATTTCCGGCGCTTTTGGGCGATTCCGGCCAAGGTCGCGCCGCCAGAACATGAGTTGTTAGGACACGAGAAGGGTACCGATGAAGGCCACTATCGAACGCGCCACGCTGCTGCGCTGTCTCTCCCACGTTCAATCTGTGGTGGAACGCCGCAACACAATCCCCATTCTCTCGAATGTGCTGATCGATGCGGGTGAGGGGGGCACGCTACGCGTCATGGCGACTGACCTTGATCTGCAGGTGGTGGAGAATATGGCAGCCGCTTCGGTGGAAAGCCCCGGTGCCATCACCGTGTCAGCCCATCTTCTGTTCGATATCGCACGCAAATTGCCTGAAGGCAGCCAGGTCAGCCTGGAAACGGCTGATAACCGCATGACGGTGAAGGCTGGACGCAGCCGTTTCTCTCTGCCCACCCTGCCGCGCGATGACTTCCCGGTAATCGTGGAAGGCGATTTGCCGACCAGTTTCGAGGTGCCGGCAAAACTGCTTGCTGAACTGATCGACCGCACGCGCTTTGCCATTTCGACCGAGGAAACCCGTTATTACTTAAACGGTATTTTCCTGCATGTGACCGATGATGATACGCCTGTACTGAAGGCGGCGGCCACGGACGGACACCGTCTGGCGCGCTTCACCCTGCCGCGCCCCGATGGGGCAGAAGGTATGCCGGACGTGATCGTTCCGCGTAAGGCTGTGGCAGAGCTGCGCAAGCTGCTGGAAGAATCGCTCGACGGCAATGTTGAGGTGGAACTGTCCGCCAGCAAGATCCGCTTTACTCTGGGTGGTGAGGGCGGCGTGGTACTGACCAGCAAGCTGATCGACGGCACCTTCCCAGATTACAGCCGCGTTATCCCAACCGGAAATGACAAGCTGTTGAAGCTTGACCCCAAGAGCTTTTACGAAGGGGTGGACCGTGTGGCGACCATCGCCACGGAAAAAACGCGCGCGGTGAAGATGGGGCTGGAGCCGGACAAGGTCACTCTGTCCGTCACCTCACCCGATAATGGCACAGCTGCAGAAGAGCTGGCGGCGGATTATGGCTCAGACGCTTTCGAAATTGGTTTTAACGCCAATTATCTGAAGGACATCCTCAGCCAGATCGACAGCGACACTGTGGAACTGCATCTGGCCGATGCCGGTGCCCCAACGCTGATCCGGCAGGACGAGAAGAGCCCAGCGCTTTATGTGCTGATGCCGATGCGGGTGTGACCGGCTAAACTGTAAACAGCAATTCAGGCGATCACCAAAAGGCAGGATCACTCAAGGCTGGTACGCAGCGCGGCACTCCCTTTAGCGGGGGCAAATGCCCGCCTTTCAGGCTCTGTGCTAGCCAGCCATGCGGGTGCTGGAGTGGAAACGGGGCGGGCACGGTCAGTGTGTCGACCGGCCAAAAATCCGTTTTGCTGTAATAGTTCGGGTCGCCATAGGTTACGGCAACATCCACGCCTGCCTCTTTCAGGACGGATAGCCCATGCGAAATGATCGCCTGGCCAATGCCGCGCCTTTGCCGCTCGCTCGCCACCGCCATTGGTGACAGGATGTAGACTTGGCGCTCATCTGCATCATAAGGCATGGGTGAAAATATGACGGAAGCGATCAGGTTGCCGCTTTCCTCAGCAGTGACAATCAGCAGGTGATCATCGTTATTTTCATGCAGCATAGTCTCTACAAGCTGGCCGATTGCGTCCCCTTCTGCCTTGCCTTCTGCGGCTGAAAACACCTGGGTGAAGAGGGCAATAATATCCCTCTCGCGGCCATTTGTACCTTGGCGGATCGTCATCATCGGGCCTCTATAGCCTAACGCTTAACCCCGTGCGCGGATCATTGCCTCTATATCGACAAACTTCTCTCGCGGAGCACCCTCGCGCGCGGCCTGTTCTTCCGCCTCTTCGATCTTCTTCCAGTCGCGAAAGGTAACGATGTCGAGCTGGCGCTGCTCGGCTAGTTGGTCAAAGCCTTCACGCCCCCGCTTGTCACCGCGTCCCAAAACGCCTGCCGCCATATCCTCGACGATCTTTTCCACGATAGAAAAGCCATCGGGGCGGTTGGTGCCAATCGTACCACTCGGCCCCCGCCGCGCCCAACCCACGCAATAGATGCCGGGTAAAATGCGTCCTTGATCATTGGCGAAGCGGCCGGCACGCTCATCAAACGGCACATCGGGAATGTGGGCCGTGTGGTATCCGATGCAACTGACTACCAGATCTGCGGGCACGTCGTAAAATTCGCCCGTCCCCACAGCGCGCCCCGCTTGCACTTCAGTCCGCTCCACCTTGATGTGCGAGACTTTGCCGTCGCTGCCTGATAGTGAAACCGGGCTGGCGAAAAAGTCGATCTCAATCTCGATCGGCTTTTCAGCATGTATGCTTTCCGGGATGGCGGCAAAGCTACGCAGATGGGTCACTGATTTGCGCAGGCCCGGTTCCAGTATCGCATCCTCTGCCTCATCGGGCAGATCTTCCGGGTCAACGCGTGGGCTGGCGCGCTCCAGCGCAGCCAGCTCACCCAGTTCCTTGGGCGTCATCATGATCTGGTGCGGCCCACGCCGGCCCAGAATGGTGATCTTTTGCAGCTTGCTGGTGCGTAGAATATCCAGCGCATGGGTAACAATATCGGCCCCTGCGAATTCCTCATCGGTCTTGGACAAGATACGCGCCACATCCAGCGCCACATTGCCCATGCCGATCACCACCGCATGTTTGCCAGTCAGATCAGGATCAAGTTGCGCGAATTGCGGGTGGCCATTGTACCAGCCGACAAAGGCAGCACTGCCAAATATGTTGGCCAGATCCTCACCCACTATGCCCAGCTTGCGATCATGCGGTGCGCCCGTGGCGATGACGATTGCGTCATACAGCTGTTGCAATTCGGGGATGGAGATATGATCGCCCACCTTGATATTGCCCACAAAGCGGACATTTTCCGTCAGCGCGGTTTTTTCATACCGCTTCGATACACCTTTGATCGACTGGTGGTCTGGTGCAACACCGGTGCGGATCAGACCATAAGGCACGGGCAGCATGTCAAACACGTCAACCCGAACCTCATCGCCCCACTGCTTCTGCGCAGCCTCGGCTGTGTAATAGCCGGCAGGGCCCGACCCGATGATCGCAATATGCCGCATTTTCACACTCTCCTGCGTTGGCGGTCGGGTGCCGAACCGCCATGCCTTATTGCGATGAACGCCCCCGAAAACGTAGCGTCATCGAAGCGCCAGATTAGGTCGAGATGTGTTGGGGTCCAGAGGAGAAAAGTGGCATTCCCCAGTTCTGTGTTGATTGGGCTGCATTGATGCGCAAATTGCACCAACCACCACGTCGGGCTGAGGGTTAAAATGTAGCGAAACCAGGGGGGTGCTACAGTTTGTTGGCAGTTTTGTAAGAATCCGCCGCTAATAGTGCCTGCGGGAAGAAAGATAAGATATGAGAGGAATTGATGAGGAATCTCATCGCTGGTTTCGGGGCAGGCAAGAGCGGGACGATTGTTCAGCCGGAAGATAGCAAGTCAATGGAACGCGCGGAGCTGATGCACCGCGTGGAATTGCTTGCCAGCTTCGAACAGGCCGGACTGGGTTGGTTCTGGGTCACCGATGGGCAGACTGCCTCAGCTATCTTTCGCCGAGTGCTGCGGTGCGGATTGGTCATTCATCTGCTGAACTTTGGGTGCGCCGCTGACTGAGTTGTTCGAGCCGGATGCAGCATCCTCCGCCCGGCTCCGTGCATTTATTGAAGTAGAAACCTCTATCCGCAAAGCGGGTTAAGGATGGTCGCAGGGTATCTAAGTCAATTTTCTGCCGGTCATTAGGATAAAAATAACCAACTGAATTTACAGAACGGACATGCTTGGTCCCCCGCTTTGGGGCCAAATTGATGAGGAGACGCGAGGGGTGCCCCTTAAGGGTCTGTTGTCCGGAGCTGGTAAGGGCGGGATTTTTTCCGCCCGTTCTGTTGCGCGTACTGCAGTTAACGCTCTGAGTGACAATGAAAAACTCGCGATGCTTGATGAGCTGGAAAGTTCAGGGCTGGGCTGGTTCTGGGCCTCGGATACGCACGGCAACCTCACCTATTTGAGCGGTGTCATTGCCGAACGGATTGAAGTCAGCATGGACGATCTGATCGGCAAACCGCTGGCCAGCCTGTTCGATCCTGCGGGGGGTGATGAACGGACCCAGTCGCTCTCGCTAAAACTGGGAGCGCGCAAAAGCTTTTCGGGCCTTTCGGTCAAACCCGCAAAACTCAGCAGTGATGTGGTGATCCGCCTGTCAGGGCGGCCGATTTTTCGTCCGAATGGAAAATTTGATGGTTTCCGCGGTACTGGCACGGACATTACCGAGCAGTATCACCGCGAGGAAGAAACTGCCCGTCTGGCAAAGTTCGATTCGCTTACCGGCCTTTCCAACCGGCACAGGATGTCGCACCTGGTCGAATCCACCATCACCGCCTTTCGCGCATCAAAACGCAATGTCGCGATCATGATGATGGATCTCGACCGGTTCAAACAGGTCAATGACACGCTAGGCCATGCTGCGGGCGACGAACTGTTGAAGCAGGTTTCTGCGCGCCTGAAGCGAGCGATCGATAAGGACTGCGAAATCGGCCGGTTGGGTGGTGACGAATTCCAGATCATGCTGCCCGATATCGATGACCGTGGTGTTCTGGGCGATATTGCGGGCAAGGTTATTGCGATGCTGACGCAGCCATATTCGCTGGAGGAAGGGCGCTGTGTAATCGGCGCTTCTGTGGGTATCGCCATTGCCCCACATGATGGCATAACGCGCGAGGAAGTTGTGCGGGCCGCCGACCTTGCACTCTATGCCGCCAAGAATGGCGGGCGCGGCCAGTTCCGGTTCTATTCGGGTGACCTTGAAAACGAAGCGATTTTCCGCCGCCGGTTGGAAGGTGATCTGCAGGATGCGATCGCCGATGAGCAGCTTTTCCTGAAATATCAGCCGGTGATTTCCGCCACAACGCAAGAGGTTGTATCTCTGGAGGCGCTGGTCTGCTGGAACCACCCGCAGCGTGGTGAAATCGATTATGACGAGTTTCAGTCCATCGTCGAAAACAGCAGCCTGCTGACCGATGTAGGCGAATGGGCCATTCGTCGCGCTTGTGAAGAAGCAAGCCAGTGGCCGGAAGGGTTACATGTTGCGGTTAACGTGCCGACCATTCAGTTTGCATCGGGCGGATTTATTGAATCGGTCAATAACGCTCTGAAAGACACAGACCTGAACCCGGCGCGCCTGGAGCTGGAAGTCAAGGAGGCCGTTTTCCTGGGTGATACGAATATGGTCGACAAGACCCTGGGGGCTTTGTTTAAGCTGGGGGTACGCATCACTCTGGACGAGTTTGGTACGGGATATTCTTCACTGGAATATCTGCGTCGCGCACCGTTTGACACTATCAAGTTTGGCGAAAATTTCCTGGGTGGCAAACTGCATAAGGACAGCCGCGAACTGGCGCTGGTCAAGGCGATTGTCGCTCTGTCGCGGGCGTTGGGCATGGAAACCATCGCTTCGGGCGTGGTTTCCTATGATCTACTCAAAACCCTTCAGGGATGTGGCGTCACCAGTCTGCAAGGCGGGATATTTACCGATCCGATCACGGTGGATCAGGTTCACGACGAATTGAATAAAGGCAATTGGTCGATCACACCCACTGGTCCACGCTCCACCCGGGCCAAGCGTCGAACCGTGTTCCGTATCATTCAGGTCATCCATGATGACCATCCCTATGGTGTGACGCTGCGCAATCTATCGCGGACAGGGGCACTGATTGAGGGGCTGGACGATGTTCCCGTTGGGACGCAATTCGTGGTCGATTTGGGGGGGGGACAGTTGGCCGTGGCTACTGTGACGCGGACAAACGGCGATACGCAGGGGCTGGAGTTTGAAACGCCGCTGGTGGATGATGGTGCTGGCGGGCTTTGTACCCGCCACCGTGTTTCGCCCTATGCGCTGGCGGCCGCAGGGGCGCAATTGACCGCCCTTTCGCCGGGCGATTACAAGGCTATGCAGGGTGGTATGCTCAATCCGGGACAGAGTATTCCGCGCTTCAGCTATGCGATGGGATATAATCCCGAACTGTGAACCGCATTTTGCAGGCTGACAGCACCTGCATCAGCGGCTAATGGCGCGGTCAAATGACCGACCTTTCCAAAATCCGCAATTTCAGCATTATCGCACATATCGACCATGGCAAGTCGACGCTGGCCGACCGTCTTATTCAGGCGTGCGGCGGTTTGACTGAGCGCGAGATGAGTGAGCAAGTGCTCGATAATATGGATATTGAGCGCGAGCGCGGCATCACCATCAAGGCGCAGACCGTGCGGCTCAATTACACCGCGCAGGATGGTGAAACCTATGAACTGAACCTGATGGATACGCCGGGCCATGTCGACTTCGCCTATGAAGTCAGCCGGTCACTGGCCGCTTGTGAAGGCGCGCTGCTGGTGGTTGACGCTGCACAGGGCGTAGAGGCGCAGACGCTGGCCAATGTCTATCAGTCGATTGAGCATGACCATGAAATCGTTCCGGTCATCAACAAGATCGATCTGCCTGCCGCTGAGCCGGAGAAGGTCAAGGCCGAGATTGAGGACATTATCGGTATCGATGCGTCCGAAGCGGTACTGACCAGTGCCAAATCAGGCATCGGGATCGAAGAAGTTCTGGAAGCGGTCGTCGCAAAAATCCCGCCGCCGAAAGGGGATCGTGACGCGCCGCTCAAGGCCAGCCTGGTTGATAGCTGGTATGACCCCTATCTGGGCGTCGTTATTCTTGTCCGCGTGATCGATGGCGTCATCAAAAAGGGGTTGAATGTCCGCTTTATGCAGGGCGGCACCCAGCACCTGATCGATCGTGTGGGCTGCTTCACCCCCAAGCGTGTCGATCTGCCTGAAATCGGACCGGGTGAAATTGGCTTTATCACAGCGCAGATCAAAGAGGTGGAACAGGCCCGCGTGGGTGATACCATCACCACAGTGAAGGGCGGGGCAGAGAGGCCGCTGGCAGGCTATAAGGAAGTGCAGCCAGTGGTGTTCTGTGGCCTGTTCCCGGTGGATGCAGCTGATTTCGAAAAGCTGCGTGAAAGCATTGGCAAGCTGCGCCTGAACGATGCCAGCTTCAGTTATGAAATGGAATCGAGCGCGGCCTTGGGCTTTGGCTTCCGCTGCGGCTTTCTGGGTCTGCTGCATCTGGAGATCATCCAGGAACGGTTGAGCCGTGAATATGATCTGGACCTGATCACCACCGCACCCTCTGTCGTCTATCGCATCCAGTTGGCGCATACCAAGACTGAAGATGCCAAGACGATCGAATTGCACAATCCAGCCGATTGGCCCGACACCAATCGTATTGTTGAGATTGAAGAGCCGTGGATCAAGGCAGTGATCTACACGCCTGATGAATATCTGGGCGCGATCCTGAAGCTGTGTCAGGCCCGGCGCGGGATCCAGACCGATCTGACCTATGTCGGCGGCCGCGCGCAGGTGACATATGAATTGCCGCTCAATGAAGTAGTGTTCGATTTCTATGACCGGCTGAAGTCGATCAGCCGCGGCTATGCCAGCTTTGATTACGAACAGATTGGCCTGCGCGCAGGCGATCTGGTGAAGATGAACATTCTGGTGAATAATGAACCGGTCGATGCCTTGTCACTGATCGTGCACCGCAATGTGGCGGAAGATCGTGGGCGCGGTATGTGCGAACGGTTGAAGGATTTGATCCCGCGCCATCTATTCAAGATCCCGATTCAGGCAGCCATTGGCGGCAAGATCATCGCGCGTGAGACCATTGCTGCCCTGCGCAAGGACGTGACCGCCAAATGTTATGGTGGCGACATTACGCGCAAGAAAAAGCTGCTGGAGAAGCAGAAGAAGGGCAAGGCCCGTATGCGCGAATATGGCAATGTCAGCATCCCGCAAGAGGCCTTCATTGCCGCACTGCGTATGGGTGAGGAATAAACCCCGCCACTTCGTTTAGATTGTATTGTTATCGCCCAGCGTCGTTGAAATGGTGCTCATGGTCGTGGCCAGTTCATTGCCTGTATTACCCAGCGCCACGATCATGGTGATGCCGATCAATGCAACGATCAGCCCATATTCAATAGCTGTGGCGCCGGATTGGTCGTGCCACAATGCTTGCAACATCTTTCGCCTCCAATTAGTCAGGTGCGAGCCCAACGAATGGAAAGCGTCTGCCGGATGCAGGTTAACGGGTTGGTGGCCATTCGTAGTTAACCGGAGTTTCACCACGATCGGCTGCCTCAGGTCCAACCACGCCACCAATGGCGCGGCATGGTGGCACTTATTCCCTCTATTCCATGCTCAATCAGTGATGTGCGCAGCGCGAACAGCCAGATAGCCGCGCCGCACAGCCATGTGCCAACTGGGCCAAAATGCTTGCGGCAATAGGTCATATATCCGCGCAAATATGCCTGACGCCGCGTAATCGAGTGTCGTTGGCCAGTGCCTGTGTCATGGGCAACAATGAAATGGGGCACACGGGTCAGCATTCCGCCCTGCTTGGCAAGGCGTAGCCACAGGTCAACTTCCTCAAAATAGAGAAAAAACTTCTCGTCAAATCCGCCCAACCGATCCCACCAGTCTTTGCGGATTGCAAAGCACGCGCCCGATGCCGCGGTGATTGGCGACAATGCGCTGTCTTGTTGGGGGGGCGACGGGGGTGACGCTTTCCATAAGCCTAGTGCGAGAAGGAAAGTTTGCCACAAACCGGGCTGCAAGATACGATTTTCAGGGGATGGTGACCCGTCGTTTTCCACTAGATTGGCTGCAAAGGCAGCCACTTGCTGGTTTGAACGGATCGCGCGCGTCAATTCATGCAGTGAGTTTTCCGCCAGAAACGCATCGGGGTTGATGATCAACAATATGTCGCCCGTGGCATCACGCGCCAGCAAATTATTGCCTGCGCCATAACCGATATTGCCCTGGCTGGTCACGATGCGAACATGCGGAAAATCACGCCGCGCAATCTGCTCGGCAGAACCATCGCCATTGTCCACAAGCAGTACTTCATGCGGCAGGCCCGCGGCGGTATCGGCTATGCGTTGCAGGCAGGCCGCGATATGGTCGGGCGCGTTATACGCTACCACCAGGACAGAAAATCTTTCAGAAGGGGGTATGTCCAATCGATTCACCGTAATTGTGCCCGCTCACAATGAGGAAACCGTCATTGGGCGATTGCTTCGCGCAATAACTCCCCCGCCAGACCAAATTGACCAGATGGACGTGATCGTGGCGCTTAACGGCTGTTCGGATAACAGCGCAAGCGTCGCGCGGGAAGCCATGCCATCGGCACGGATGGTAGAAATCCCCCGCGCGGGCAAGGCCAATGCGATCAATCACGGGTTGGTTGTGACTGAATATTACCCGGTTCTGGTGATTGATGCCGATATCATCACCAGCTTTGGTGCTCTGCAAGAAACGGCGCGCCGCCTGCGCGATACCAACGCCATGGTCGCGACACCCGCGCTCCATGTCGATATCGACCAGTCCAGTCTTGCAGTGCGGGCATATTACCGCGTGTGGCAGGTGCTGCCCTATGTATCGCGCGGCCTGATCGGTTCGGGAATTTATGGATTGAGCGAACAGGCGGTGGACTGTGTGGGTGTGCTGCCAGAAGTGATCGCAGATGACCAATATGTGCGGCAGCAATTCACGTCCGATGAGCGCCTTAGCGTGCGGGCAGACGATGAAGGCAATTTGGTGAGTTTCACCATCATCGCGCCGCGCAGCCTGTGGGCATTGCTGCGGATTGAGGCGCGACGGCGGGCGGGTGATGCAGAGCTGGCGTCGTTGCCATCAATCGACCAGTCCCCGCGTGATACCACTTGGGCCAGCTTGCTTCGATATGCCCGTGGTCCGGCGCAATTGGTGGATCTGGTGATCTATCTGGCGGTGAAAATGGGGGGCAGGGTGCTCTATCGCATCAACCGCTGGCGTGGGCGTGCCAATGTGTGGTGGCGCGACGATAGCAGCCGCTAGGCGCGTCGCCTCACGTCTTTCGCCAGAGATAGAGCACTTCCATACGCTCCAACTGCCACTTTTGGGCCGTGACCGGATTATCTGCAAAGGGATCAAATTCGGTCAGACAAAAACCCGCATCGCGCAGCAAAGCGACATAGCCATCCTGCGAATAAAGCCGCAAATGGTCATCCTGGCCGACCTGCTTGATGCGTTGTTCTGGTGTGTTGTCCGGCCCTAATTCCCGCGTTTCGTTCAGCGCCTTGGCAATCGGCACTTGAAGTATCGCCAGCCCGCCGGGGCGCAAGATGCGGTGGATTTCGGCTGCGCCGTGCGCTGGGTCGGGCAAATGTTCCAATACGTGGTTGCATAGCACCAGATCGACGCTGTTCGATGCTATATCCAGCGCCGCCAAATCGGCAAAATGCACATCTGGATGATGGCGATACCGCGCCGGCTGATAATCATAGGCGCGGTAATTATCGCCAACCGCATGATGCAGGCGCTTTGTCAGCCCCTTCTCCGGCGCAAAATGGGCGATTTCTGTGTGGGTAGGCATACGAAATTCCCGCCCTCCATTGGACAGATAGAACCAGATCAGTCGCTCACGCGAGCAGGAATGACAGACGGGGCAGCGGTCAGTTGGGCGAAACATTCCGCCGACCACCTCAAGCTGTTCAAGCACCGGATAGCCATAGCCGCTATCCTGCAAATGGCTCACTTTCGCGGTGCAGACCGGGCAGTGAATATCGCCTGCATGGATCACTCGTCGTGCCTGCTCGATCACGGGATAGGGGATCATTCTTCCGATCAGGCGGCGCAGGTGAATCATTCGTGTGCTCATGCTGCATATGCGGATAGGTGACTGCCTGCGCATCCAACAAGATTAAAAGTTGTAAAGTGAACGATAGCCCATTCGCGCGTAACAGGCGTGAACAAATGCGATAATGCGCGCTTACTTCACTTGGCGTTCAGTGAAGCGGTGGTTATAGGCACATCCCATGACCAAGACTTTGCGCTTCCCGCTCAAGCCCGCTCTGGCTGCTACGCTTGCAGCATCGACCCTTCTCACCGCTGGCTGCGCTGGCCGGGGTGGCGGTAATGATGACATGGCCTATGTCGCGCGTGATGTGGAAACGCTTTATGGTGAGGCAAAGAGCAGGCTGGATCGCGGCCAGACCAAGCTCGCTGCGGCATTGTTTGACGAAGTGGAACGCCAGCACCCCTACTCACCCTGGGCACGCCGTGCCCAGTTGATGAGTGCGTTCAGCTATTATGTCGGGCGTGATTATAACAAGGCGATTGCAAGCGCACAGCGTTTCCTTAGCATCCATCCGGGTAACAAGGATGCGCCCTATGCCTATTACCTGATCGGTTTGAGCTATTATGAGCAGATCAGCGATGTGGAGCGCGATCAGAAAGTCACCCAGCAGGCGCGCACTGCACTGACCGAGGTAACGCGTCGGTTCCCCAGCAGCGAATATGCCGCTGATGCACGTTTGAAACTGGACTTGGTGGAAGACCACCTGGCGGGCAAGGAAATGCAGATCGGGCGTTTTTATGAACGCTCGGGACGCTGGTTGGCCGCGCAATTGCGGTTCCAGAATGTGGTGCAGCAGTATCAGACGACAAGCCATGCGCCCGAAGCGCTTTATCGCCTGACCGAAACCAGCCTGTCGTTGGGCCTGAAGGAAGAAGCGGTCAAATATGCCGCCGTTCTTGGCAGTAACTATCCCGGCAGCGAATGGTATGAGAAAGCTTACGAGCTTATCGGTAAGCATGCCGAGGGCGTGAGCGCCAGCTAACTCGCCCTGATCGTCACAGGTCAGCCGCCCGGCGTTAACCGTTTCTAACCGCCTGTTCCCTAGATAGGGCGCCATGTTTGGCGTCATTCGTGCAACCATGTTTCTTGCACTGGCCGTACTTTGTGCTGCCGGACCCTTGCGCGCGCATCCTGATGATGCGCTGATGGGCCGGGCGCAAGTGGGGCTGGGTGAGGTACTGCTGTTTGGTATACTGGACGGTCGACGTGACGGGATCGATCTGGATGCGGTTGAAATTCACATCAACGGGGCCGCAGCAGCAAAGGGCGCGAATGGGCACTTCTCGGCACATGTGTTCGTTGCGCCATATTATCGGATCGACATTACGGGCGCGCATATCTTTCCCATGGTGCAGACGTTCGGCAATGCCGAGCTACGCGATCCGCAGTGCCAATGCCTGAATATCCCAGCAATTGAGCTGGTGGCGCGTAGGACTGGGCGGATCGAGCTTTTTTTCGGCGGGGACAGCATGGCGGGCCGTCGCTTTTTTGAAGAGCGTCGAAATGCTCCGCCCCCGTTGGATCGTGCTACGCTGGATCAGGATCTCGACCGGTTGTTTGCAGCGATAAAGCCCTATTTTGAACATTCCGATCTCGCCTCAGTCAATTTGGAATCGGTGGTGGCGGCGCGGCAACCGGGCGAACCAGCGCCCAAGAAATATGTGTTCTATTCCCCACCGGAATTGGCGCATGCCATGGTTCGCGCCGGGATTGACCACGTATCGCTCGGCAATAATCACACGGCGGATTATCGCGCAGCAGGCCTGGAAAGCACCGTTGCCGCGCTGGATGCAGCAGGTCTGGCGTGGTCTGGTGCCGGGATGAATGTGGAACAGGCAGAGCGCGCCTCTCGTTTCGATGTAAACGGTCAGAAACTGGGCTTGTTCGGTTTCGTCGGTTGGCGCGGATATTGGGAACCGAACCAGATCGCCACCGAAGGCAAGGCAGGTGCCGCATGGGGCGAACGCAAGGCGATTGAGCGGGTGATGCGCCGTGAACGCAAGGCGGGGCATATTCCGATCATGCAACTGCATGGCAGCGCGGAATATGGCGATCGCTCCTCTCCTGCTTCGCAACAACGCTTTCGCATGACCATCGACAAGGGCGCGCCCATCGCCATCGGCCATCACCCGCATGTGACGCATGGGCTGGAAATCTATCGCGGCGGGTTGATCGCGCATTCGCTGGGCAATTTCCTGTTCGATCAGGATCGTCCGCAGACCCAGAATACCTATGGGCTGAAGGTCTGGCTGGAGAAGGGCAAGTTTTTGCGGGCAGAGGCGGTGCCGATCCAGATGCTGGATTATCGCCCCGTGCCGGCAGTGGGCGGGATGAGAGGGGCTGTGTTGCGCAGGCTGCACTGGCTCTCGGCAGAATTGGGCACGGTGCTGGCCCGCAGCGGTGGCCATGCCGCGGTTTGGGCCAAGGCGCGCGGTGTATCCTGGGCCGATTGCCGCGTATCGCAGGGATCTGGCTTGGCTGATCTTGCGCCGCTTTGTGCCGATGATTCACAGCAATTGGGTCGTAATCTGGTGCCCCGTGGCGATTTCGAAAATGCGCAAATGTTGGAGGCACGTGACCGTTTCTGGGCTGTGCGCAATGCATCGCTGGATTATCGTAGAGATGCCGATGGAGATGGGTATTTGGCGCTGCTGCCCGATGGCACGCGCAAATCCGCCTATCTCTTTTCGGGTTCCTATATTCGCGATGTGTCCGCCACGCGGTTCTCACTGCGCAGCCGCATCCGCTTGCCAAGCCGCGCGCAGGTGGAACTGATCGTGAAGCAGCGTCCGCAGAAAGGGGAGGCGCCAACATCATCGATCCGCGGTGACACGCTGGACTCAGTGCATCTATCCGGCGGCGAGTGGCAGGATTTCCGTTTTGAATTCCAGCGACCGGAGGAGGCAGGTGGTGCTGCCCGCGCATTCCGGCCAATATTGCGTGTGACCTTTGATAATCCCGCCGGTGCTTTTGATCGAACTGTGCTGATCGACGATTTCGAATTGATCGAATGGGCAGATCAGGACGTCGAATATGACCCGGCTAAAGCTTGGCACTGGACCCATGTCCGCCCTTTCACCCCAGCGCTACATTTTTCCATCCGATAATTCCACATCCTGTGTGATTGCAGGCGGTGACGCGGGCGAAAGGCTGGGCTAATACTGGCCGCAATGCTGACCCGGCTTTTCATTCGTAATATCGTGCTGATCGAAGCGCTTGATCTCGATTTCGGGCGCGGGCTGGGTGTGCTGACGGGCGAAACCGGGGCGGGCAAGTCCATCCTGCTTGATGCGCTAGGGCTGGTTCTGGGTGATCGGGCGGACAGCGCGTTGGTGCGAAGCGGTGCGGACAAAGCCAGCGTCACCGCCAGTTTTGAATTTGCGGTGCTGCCCGAAGTCATCGTCACAGCGCTGGACGATGCGGATATCGAGATCGAGGCAGGAGAGGCTCTGCTGATCCGCCGCCAGTTGAAGGCGGATGGCGGTTCCAAGGCTTTCATCAATGATCAGCCCGTGGGGATGGCCCTGTTGCGTGACCTCGCCCCGGCGCTGGTGGAACTGCATGGGCAGCATGATGATCGTGGCCTGGTCAATCCACGTGGCCACCGCGCTCTGCTGGATCGCTATGCCGGGGTTGATGGCGATGCGCTGGCGCGCCTGTGGCAGGCGTGGCGCGCGGCGGAAGATCATCTGGCTGCGGCGCGTGACGAGGTGGAGCAGGCCAAGGCAGAGCAGGATTTGCTGCTGGCGCATCTGGCGGAACTGACCACGTTGGAGCCGCAGGCGGGGGAGGAGGCGCGCCTCGCCGAAACCCGCGCAGATATGCAGAAGGGCGAAAAGCTTTCGGGTGATCTGGAGGAGCTGCGCCATATCTGGGAAGGTTCGGATTCGCCGCTGGCTTCACTCCGCGTCGCCGCACGCAGGTTGGACCGGATCGCGCCCGAACATCCTTTGCTGGCAGATGCGCTGGCCGCGCTCGACCGGGCATTGGTCGAGGTGGATGAAACGGAAGAAAGGCTTGCCGCCGCGGCAGAGGCGCTGGCGCATGATCCCGCTGCGCTTGATGCCGCTGAAACCCGTCTGTTCGAATTGCGCGCGATTGCCCGCAAACATCGCTGCGAGGTGGATGATTTGCCTGAGGTGATGCGGCAGATGCGCAGCACGCTCGATGCGATTGAGGGCGGGGAGGCCGCACTGGATGCTCTTGAGGCAGCGGCGCGCGAAGCTGGCGATGCCTATCGCACGCAGGCGGATCAGGTGCATCAGGCGCGGTTGAAGGCGGCCAAGGCACTGGACAAGGCGGTGGCTGGTGAACTGGCGCCGCTGAAGCTGGATTCTGCCAATTTCCTCACCTCCATCGGCAAATTGCCAGAGGAGAAATGGGGGCCGCAGGGCGTGGACAGCGTGGAATTCCTGATCTCCACCAATCCGGGGGCTGATTTTGCACCGCTCAACAAGATTGCATCGGGTGGTGAATTATCTCGCTTCATTCTGGCGTTGAAAGTGGCGTTGGCGGAACAGGGCGGGGCGGCCACCGTGATCTTTGACGAGATTGATCGCGGCGTCGGCGGAGCGGTGGCAAGCGCGATTGGCGAACGGCTGGCACGTCTGGCCAGCAATGGGCAATTGCTGGCGGTAACGCATAGCCCGCAGGTCGCTGCGCGCGGACAGACGCATTATCTGATCGCCAAATCATCTGAGGGTACGGTCACGCGAACGAGCGTGGTATTGCTTGACGCGGCGGGCCGACAAGAAGAGATCGCACGGATGCTGTCTGGGGCAGAGGTAACGCCAGAGGCGCGCGCTCAGGCTGACCGATTGCTGGAAGGCGTTTGATCCTAATCAAATCATGCGGTTACTGCTTGATGCTGCTTGGCAAGTGTTGCAGCATCATCTTCAAAGCTAAGTCTGGGGGACAGGGTTTTGACAACGCAACACCAGCAACAGGTCGCTCTCTATACGGTCGCAGACGATCTGAAATTGTCAGATATGGGTGCAGCATTGAAGGCGGGCTGGCGTGATTTTCTGGCGCATCCGCAATACGGCCTGTTCTTCGCGCTGACCTATGTCGGTGGCGGATTGTTCCTGGCCTATGCTTTGGTTGAATGGGGCGCAGTGGCATGGCTGGTCCCTGCTGCAGCCGGTTTTCCGCTGTTCGCACCATTTGTGGCGGTCGGCCTTTATGAGGTCAGCCGGCGCCGTGAAAAAGGCATCCCACTTACATGGGGGGCGGTGCTGGGCGCATTGCGTGGACATGGCGACGAACAGATCATCAGCATGGGTGTGATCGTCTTTGTTGCCTTCGGGTTCTGGCTGATGGTGGCGCATGGCATCTTCGCGATCTTTCTGGCGGAATCAGGCATTGGATCGGAATCGCTGGAGATTTTCACCACCTGGGCGGGCATGGCCATGCTGGTTGTGGGCAGCATTGTCGGTGGGCTGATGGCGCTGGCGTTTTATTCGATAACCGTGATTAGTCTGCCCATGTTGGTGGACAAGGAGGTGGATTTCCTCACCGCCATCATCGTCAGCCTGGGTACCATGCGCGCGAACAGTTTCGTGATGCTGGCATGGGCCGGAATCATTGCTGTGGTGTTGTTCATCGCGATGTTACCCGCTTTCCTGGGGTTGCTGGTGGCGCTGCCCGTGTTGGGCCACGCCACCTGGCATGTTTACCGCAGGGTGGTGGGGCATAATGTGGATGCTGCGGGCTGACCCCGTTCAATCATTACGCTGGCTGATGTAGATCAGTGCCATCATCCCCATCGCGCCATAGAAAAAAGAGCCATAGAACGGCCCTTCGCCCAATGGCATCTGCCACAGTTGGTATCCGGCAATTGCGACCGCCTGAAAAAGCCCCCACCAGTTCACCACGGCACAACCCATGCCGATCTTGGCCCATTTCTTGCCAGCGTCGAATGTCGCTGGGTCTGCACCGCGCAATTGCCACAATTTCCAGCCACCTATCAGGCCGAATACACCGGCTGCAGCTTCCAGCGTGAACACAATCACTATGCCGATGATAATCAGCCATTTTGGTGGCACGGGCAGCAGCGTTACCGGATAGGCCACCTGATCCACATGGCTGGTGGTGTAGATAAAGAAATCGAATGCTTGCGGATAATTTGCCAGATTATGCGCGACATACAGCAGCGCCATCAGGCCCACGCTGGCGCTGATTAGCGCCTTCAATATTCGGTCCACCATCTACAATCCCCCTTGGCACATGAATTGTTGCGGACGACCCTGTCGCGCGGCACTTTCCCCCGCGCGCCCGCTGATGCATAGCGTGAGGAATGGGAATCGATCAAACTTCGGGCGTGAAGCCTGTGGACATGAATGAGGCGGATGCTGCGAACGAACTGATGCGTTTGGCGAAAGTGATTGCGCATCATGACCGGCTTTATCACGCGGAAGATACGCCTGAGATTACCGATCCCGAATACGATGCGCTGGTGCGCCGCAATGCTGCGCTGGAGGCCGCCTTCCCGCATCTGGTGCGGCCTGACAGCCCATCACGCAAAGTCGGTCATGCGATCGCCAGTTCACCCTTGAGCAAGGTGGCACATGAGGTTCGGATGATGAGTCTCGACAATGCCTTCAGCCGAGGGGAAGTTGAGGATTGGGTGGCGCGGATGCGGCGCTTCCTTGCGCTGCCTGATGATGCGCCAATGGCGATCACTGCAGAGGACAAGATTGATGGCCTGTCCTGCTCGCTGAGGTATGAAAACGGCCAGCTTGTCCGTGCAGCAACTCGTGGTGACGGGCAGGTGGGGGAAGACGTGACCGCCAATGTCCAACACATTGCAGACATTCCCAAAATGCTGCGCAGCAAAGCGCCTTCCGTGTTTGAAGTGCGTGGCGAAGTCTATATGGAAAAACAGTCTTTTAGTACACTTAATGCTGCACAAGAAGACGTAGGTGGAAAGCTGTTCGCCAACCCCAGGAATGCTGCGGCTGGATCGCTGCGGCAAAAGGATGCGAACGTCACCGCCCAGCGCCCTTTGCGTTTCTGGGCCTATGGCTGGGGGGGCGCAAGCGAACCGCCCGGTCAAACGCAGCATGAAGTGGTGCAGCAAATTGCAGCATGGGGCTTTCCCATCTCACCGCTATTCTCCGTTTGCGATGGTGTGGATGATCTGCTGGCGCATTATGCCAGCATTGGCGCGGCACGACCTGACCTTCCTTATGAAATTGATGGCGTGGTGTACAAGGTTGACCGGCTCGATTGGCAGCAAAGGCTGGGCTTTGTGGCCAAGGCCCCGCGCTGGGCGCTGGCGCATAAATTTCCTGCAGAGCGTGCGGAAACCACGCTTGAGGCAATCGATATTCAGGTCGGACGCACTGGCAAGCTGACCCCAGTGGGACGGCTTGCGCCGGTCCTGGTGGGCGGGGTAACGGTGACCAATGTCACGCTGCATAATCGGGATGAAATTACGCGGCTGGGCGTTCGTCCGGGGGATCGCGTGGTGGTGCAGCGCGCGGGCGATGTGATCCCGCAACTGGTCGAAAACCTAACGCGGGATGCCGACCGTACCCCTTATATCTTTCCCGATCATTGCCCAAAAGAATACGGCGGATGTGACAGCGAGGCTGTGGCGGAGGAGGGTGAGGTGGATGTGCGCTGCACCGGCGGGCTGATCTGTCCCGCGCAACGCACCGAACGGCTCAAACACTTCGTCAGTCGCAAGGCGCTCGACATTGATGGCTTGGGTGAAAAGACTATCGATCAATTTTTTGCGCTGGGTTGGCTGGAAAGTCCGGCGGATATTTTTCGCCTCAGGGATAAGCGCGCTGATATTCTGGCTCTGGACGGGTGGCAGGAAAAATCAGTCGATAATCTGCTGGCATCGATCGAGGCGAAGCGCACACCTGATGCTGCGCGGCTGCTGTTCGGCCTGGGTATTCGCCATGTGGGTGAAGTGACCGCGCGCGACCTGATGAAGAATTTCCATGAACTGCCTGTTTTACGGGAACTCGCACAAAGGGCGCATGGTGGGGATGAAGAGGCCAAGTCTGACCTCCTCTCGATCGATGGTGTTGGCGGTACAGTGGTGGAGGCGCTGGGCGATTTCTTCCACGAGCCACACAACGTCGCTGTGTGGGAAGATTTGTTGGGCCAGGTCTTGCCACCGCCCTATGTGGTCGAAACGCTCGATTCCCCGGTTGCCGGCAAGACGGTGGTGTTCACCGGCAAGCTGGAAACCATGAGCCGCGATGAGGCGAAGGCTCAGGCAGAACGCCTGGGGGCGAAGGCGGCTGGCTCGGTCAGTGCCAAAACCGATCTGCTGGTCGCGGGGCCAGGTGCAGGGTCAAAGCTGAAAAAGGCCGCCGAACTGGGAATAGAGGTGATTGACGAGGCAGGTTGGGCAGAAATTGTTGCTGCGGCGGGCTGACGCTCAGCGCCGTTTTCGCAGCCACAATATCGACCAGTCACGATTGACCATACGCGCGGCGAGACGAAAACCCGCCTTGCGATAGGAGCGGCGGACCCGTTCTTCTTGCGATTCCAGTAGACCTGCCAGCAGCAATTGCCCACCAGGTGCCATGGCATCACCAAAATCTGCCGCCAGTTCCACCAATGGCCCTGCCAGAATATTGGCGATCAGCAGATCATATGGCCCGCGCGCCTTGAGCAGCGGATCAGCCATGCCATCGGCTATCACCATGGTCAGCTGACCCGATTTCGCGCCCAGCGTCACACCATTCATCGCGGCATTATTTCCTACCACATCAGCACAGACAGCATCGATATCGGAAGCGGTGGCGAGTGACCGCGGCCACAAATCCAGCGCGGCAAAAGCGAGTAGCCCTGTGCCCGTGCCGATATCCGCCATATTGCGCACCACCACGCCGCTCTGCCGCATGGCACCCAGCATGGCGAGGCACCCGGCGGTGGTTTGGTGTTGACCCGTACCGAATGCCTGACTGGCCGGGATGGTGATATTGGTGACGCCAGCCTCATCACTCGCCGCGTGATCAGGGGTATGGACACAAAAGCGTCCTGCGCGGATAGGCTCGACGCCTTGCTGGCTGACCACCAGCCAATCCTCATCCGGCAATTGTTCGATTGTCAGCTCGGGGGCGCCAGCCTCGAACAAAACCCCAACCATGGCCAGTTCGGTTTCACCCGGCGGGCGGGAAAGCCAAGCTTCCAGCACCCAGTCATCTGGTTTTGATGGTTCAACTTCGCGGCCGGACAGGACGACCTCGTGGTCCCATTCCAGTGCTTCTTCATGCGCCAGCAATGCCTGATGGACGACTTGCTTGGGCGCATGGGCAGATATTTTCCAGCTTTCACCTGACATTGTGAATGACCAGCCGAATGGAAATTGTGATGTAAGGCATCGTTGCAGTCTAGCCGCGAAACAGGCGATGCGCCACCTGCGGCAGCAGCTTGCATGGCCAGTCGAAGCGGGTTTGATCCAATAATTTACGAAAATGCGCGGAAACTTCAGCCCCATGGCGATTCTGTTGAAACGCTGCCTTGCGCCAAGCGCGAAGCGCGCTAAGGGGGTGGCGAACAAGAGCAAACGGAACCGATCACATGGGCAATAGACCGCTTTCACCGCACTTGCAGATTTGGAAATGGGGTCCGCATCTGCTGACCTCCATCCTCCATCGCATTACCGGGGGCGGTATGGCGCTGGTCGGCCTGTTTGTGCTCGTCTGGTGGTTGGGCGCTTTGGCCAGTGGCCCCGCCTATTACGCTGAGTTCAGCGAATGGATGACCACTCCAGTTGGTTATGTCGTGCTGGTGGGCCTGAGCTGGGCATTTTTCACGCATTTGATGAGCGGCCTGCGACATTTCGTGCTGGATATTGGCGCGGGGTATGAACTGGACACCAACCGCATGTGGTCGATTGCATCGCCGATCATCGCCATCCTCCTCACCGTGGGCTTCTGGGCCCTGATCCTCTCCAAATAAGGTACAGGCAATGGGTAACGGAACCTCCATCGGGAAAGTTCGCGGGCTTGGCTCCGCACATCACGGCGCGCATCACTGGCTGTTGCAGCGTTTCACTGCGGTCGGCAATCTGGTGTTGACGCTGTGGCTGGTCGCCAGCTTCATCATGCTACCGGATATGTCTTACGCCACGCTGACGAAATGGCTGGCGCAGCCGGTTTCAGCGACGGCCATGATCCTGCTGGTCATCAGCACGTTCTGGCATGCACGGCTGGGCCTGCAGGTCGTGATTGAAGACTACATCCACAATTCTGGCAGCAAATTCGGGGTAATCACCTTGCTCAATCTCGCCACAATCGGTGGCGGCGCCTTTGCCGTTATCAGTGTTGCACGCCTTGCCCTGGGAGGTGCCGCATAATGGCCGACACTTCTGCTTATAAGATCATTGATCACACCTATGACGTTGTCGTTGTGGGTGCGGGCGGTTCGGGCCTGCGCGCCACGATGGGCGCTGCCGAAGCTGGCCTGCGCACGGCGAACATTTCCAAGGTTTTCCCCACCCGCTCGCACACTGTCGCAGCACAGGGAGGCATCGCGGCATCTTTGGGCAATAACACGCCTGATCATTGGCAATGGCACATGTATGACACCGTGAAGGGGTCAGATTGGCTGGGTGACCAGGACGCGATTGAATATCTGGCGCGTGAGGCACCTGCTGCCGTTTACGAGCTGGAACATGCCGGTGTTCCCTTCAGCCGGAATGCCGATGGTACGATCTACCAACGCCCCTTTGGCGGACACATGCAGAATATGGGTGACGGCCCGCCCGTGCAGCGCACCTGCGCCGCGGCTGACCGGACCGGCCACGCCATGCTTCACGCGCTCTATCAGCAGAGCCTGAAATATGATGCGGACTTCTTCATCGAATATTTCGCGCTCGACCTGATTATGGATGGCGAAGGCGCTGACAAGAAATGCGTCGGCGTGATGGCAATGTGCCTGGATGATGGCACGATCCATCGCTTCCTGGCACAGGCGGTGGTGCTGGCAACCGGCGGTTATGGCCGCTGCTATTTCACCGCGACTTCGGCCCATACCTGCACCGGCGATGGTGGCGGCATGGTGCTGCGCGCTGGCCTGCCTTTGCAGGATATGGAATTCGTGCAGTTCCACCCTACCGGCATTTACGGCGCAGGTGTGCTGATTACCGAAGGCGCGCGTGGTGAGGGCGGTTATCTGACCAATTCGGAAGGCGAGCGTTTCATGGAACGTTATGCCCCATCGGCCAAGGATCTGGCATCGCGTGACGTTGTGTCACGAAGCATGGCCATGGAAATGCGTGAAGGGCGCGGCGTGGGCCCGGATGGCGACCACATTTACCTGCACCTGGACCATATCGATCCAGCGATTCTGGCGGAACGCCTGCCAGGCATCACCGAATCGGGCAAGATTTTTGCTGGTGTGGATCTGACGCGTCAGCCGCTGCCTGTAACGCCGACTGTGCATTACAATATGGGCGGTATTCCGTGTAACTATCATGGCGAAGTGGTGACGATCGGCCCTGATGGCGATCCGGACCATGTGGTACCGGGTCTGTTTGCCGTGGGTGAGGCCGCCTGTGTGTCCGTACACGGCGCAAACCGCCTTGGCTCGAACTCGCTGATCGATCTGGTGGTGTTTGGCCGCGCAACCGGCCACCGCCTGAAAGACCTTCTGCAACCGGGTGCGAAGCAGAATGAACTGCCCGCCAATGCCGGCGATCTGGCGCTGGCCCGCCTTGATCATTTCCGCAATGCCAAAGGTGGCTCACCCACGGCGCAGGTGCGTGAAGAAATGCAGAAGAACATGCAGCGGCACGCTGCCGTGTTCCGCGACAGCAAGCTGCTGAGCGAAGGCGTTGACCTGCTGAAGAAGGTCAACAAGCGGATGCAGGACATTCACGTGTCCGATACTTCGCTGATCTGGAACAGCGACCTCATCGAAACGCTGGAGCTCGACAATCTGATGGCGCAGGCCAATGTCACCATCGTTTCGGCTGAAAACCGCAAGGAAAGCCGCGGCGCCCACGCGCATGAGGATTTCCCGGATCGCAACGATGGCGAATGGATGAAGCACACCGTTGCCTGGTTTGATGGCTGGGGCGGCAACGGCGGCGATGTGAAGATCGATTACCGCCCGGTGCACGAATATACGCTGACCGACGATATCGAATACATCGAACCCAAAAAGCGGGTGTATTGATCCTGCCGGCGGTGGGATTGCTTCATCGCTTTATTCGGTTGGTATTACCAATGCGTGATCGGCCTAATTTTGGGGCCGATAATGCATCTTTTTGGTCTGCAAATTAAGGCATTCATGCCCTGAATAATGTCGCTGGCAGAGAAACTATGCTGGTACTGACCCGTTCATCTCCCGTTTATGTTTACGTCTGTAATCATAACACCTGCACGCGTAATCAACATCTGATTATGTGCTCGTCAGGTTCGGGATGAGGGGAATGCCATGTCAGATAAAGGTGACGTAAGGCCGGAGCGGATCAGCGAGGCAGAGCATGCAGTGATGGAAGTTTTGTGGGATAAAAGCCCGCTTTCCGCCACCCAAGTATGTGACGCCGTGTGTGAGGCACGTGGCTGGGGCCTGGCGACGGTCAAGACTCTGCTGTCACGCCTGGTCACTAAGCGGGCGATTGCAACACAGCCCGATGGCCGCCGGTTCCTCTATACACCAATGATTGCTCGTGCCGATTATGTCGGCGGTGAATCGCGGCGTCTGGTTGATCGCCTGTTTGGCGGGCGTCCGGCGACCTTGCTTGCCCACCTGGCTGAACAGGAAGCGCTGAGCGAAGATGATCTGGCCGAGATTGAGGCTCTGCTGAAGGAGCTGCGGCAATGAGCGTGCTGTTCGACAGCCCGGTTACCGGCTTCATGTTTGACACCCTTTTATGGACTGGTTTGCTGATCGCGCTGGTACTCGTTCTGCGTCGTCCATTTGCGCGCATGTTTGGCCCGCAGATCGCCTATGCCTTATGGGCGTTGCCGCTGGTGCGACTCGCACTGCCGCCGATGGAATTGCCAGCCTATTTGGCGCCGACATCTGGCGCAAACCCGGATATGACTGAAATCGCTGCCTATGCCGAGGTGGGTAATGCGCAGTCGTTGTTGGTTGTGCCTGAGCCTCTTTTCGATATGACACTTTTGGTTCAGGCATGTCTGGCCATCTGGCTGGCGGGTGCGGCAGTGTTCCTTCTGCACCGCTTCAGCAGCTATTTCCGGATGCGCGATGATTTGCTGGCTGATGCACGGGTGGTGGGCCGCGATGGTACAATCCGTATTATTGAAACGCCCGCAACCAATGCCCCGCTGGCGTTTGGCTTGCGGCAGAAATACGTGGCATTGCCGGTGGGTTTCATGGCCGATTACGACCGCGAGCGACGCGATCTGGCGCTGGCGCATGAGCTGGCGCATCATCACGGGAATGATCTGCTGATCAACTTCGTGGCCCAGCCATTATTCGCGCTGCACTGGTTCAACCCGCTCGCTTATCTTGGGTGGTTGGCGTTGCGACGCGATCAAGAGGCAGCCTGCGATGCCCGCGTTATGGCGCTGCGCAGCAGCAAACAGCGCGGCGCCTATGCCAATGTGATCGCCAGTTTTGCCGCCGGGCCCAATGTAGCGCTGGCAGCCCCCATGGCCTGCCCTGTGCTGGGAGAGAAATCCATTATCCACCGTTTGAGGAGCCTGAATATGACAGATATGTCGACACGCCGTCGCTGGGCAGGGCGCGGAATGCTGGCCGCAGCACTGGTCGCGCTGCCACTGACCGCTTCGATCAGCTACGCGGAAAACGCGCCGCCGGCTCCTCCCACACCACCTGCGGCTCCATCAGCACCGAACTCCCCAGAGCCGTCAGCAATGCCTGACGCTCCCGAAGTGCCCCATGCCGAGGATTCTTGGCTGGTTGATATTGAGTCTACTGCGCCAGATGCCGACGAAGGCGAAAAGGTTTATGTCATACGCGAAGAGCGCATCGGTGATGACGGCAAACGCGAACTGCGGGTCAGCCGCTATTCCACCCGGACAGATGGCGACCATCCTGACAAGGAGGAGATGGCGAGAATCATGGCCGAGGTGCGTCGCGAATTGGCCGAAGCTGATGGTGAGGTGGCGGAAGCGATGGAGGAACACCGCGTCGCACTCGCCATCGCACACCATGATGGAAAGACACCTACGGCCATCTCTGTTGAATGTGATGACACCAGTTCGAAGACGGTCAAGCGACCGGACGGTGAAAAGCATGTGGTGAAAGTGTGCAGCACTCACATCTTGGCGTCAGCTCTGGAAGGTCTGCGCGAGGCCAGGGCATCATTGGCCGCCAATACGGAATTGTCTGAAGATATCCGTGCCGAGGTTCTGAGGGAACTCGATCAGAAGATCAAAGAATGGGAAAAGAAGAAGTGACCTGATCTGCCGCGATCAGGTCCAGTCCCTAAAAAGGGCGGGGATGCGCTGCATTTCCGCCCTTTTTTGTGGCACTGTAAACCGATCATTCTGCCATTCATCCCATATCGAAATACACATCGCAGGCCGCATCGTTGGCTGCCTTCATCCCGCGCCGCAATGCGTCGACACGTTGCGCGCTGGAACCATGGGTAAAGCTTTCCGGGCTGACGCGCTGCCCCGATTGACGCTGCAGCGTGTCATCGCCAATCGCGCTGGCGGCAGTCAGCCCTTCCTCCATATCGCCCGCCTCAATCAAATTGCGGTTTTTGCCCGCCCACACGCCAGCATAGCAATCGGCCTGCAATTCCATGCGGACCTGCAACTGATTGGCTGAACGCGGGTTTTGCTGCTGCGCGCTGCGGACCTGATTGGCCAGCCCGGTCATATTCTGGATATGATGACCATATTCATGCGCCATCACATAATAGCGCGCGAAATCGCCACCTGCGCCCATCTGACGGGCCATGACATCATAAAAGCTGGTGTCGATATAGATGCCCTGATCTGCCGGACAGTAAAACGGGCCAGAGGCGGATGTGGCACTGCCACAGCCCTGTGTCGTTACCCGGCCATCACGGTATAGATCCAGCACGGGCTGCTGGAAGGCGATGCCGGCGCGGCGGAATTCAGGTTCCCACGTCTGGTTGAGCGATTGCAGCGCATTGCAGGCCTCTGTCGCATAGGCGCTGCTGGTGCAGATATCTTCTTCCGAAAGGTTGGATTGCGTCTGCGTACCGGTGGTTTGTTGCGCGCCCTGTATTGTGCCGATCGTCTGCATCGGGTCAGCGCCGAACACGAAATAGGCAATTGCGGCCAATATCAGTGTGCCGATGCCTATGCCGCCGCCCTTGCCGACCGTCATCCCGCTGCCGCTGGATCTGACCTTGATATTGGATGTATCAAAACGCTTCAGGCGCATCGATTTTCTTTCCTTTTCATGGCACATAGCCAGCTTAGGGCTGGACATGCCGGATGGCTACGGCAAAAGCGGACGTACCTTTTTGTGCAACATATCAGGAGTTTCAAATGTTCCTCAAGGGGAAGCGCGCGCTGATTACCGGCTCTACATCGGGTATCGGTCTTGCAATTGCACGGGCTCTGCATGCTGAAGGGGCAGAGGTTGTTCTCAACGGGTTTGGTGATGCGGATGATATAGCCAAACTATGCGGTGAATTGGGGACCAAACACAGCGGTGCCGATCTGACAGATGTTGCGCAGATCGAAGCGATGATGGCGGAACATTCGGGAATCGATATTCTGGTGAACAATGCTGGGATGCAGCATGTCGCTCCGGTTGAGGATTTCCCGGTCGATAAGTGGGACAAGATCATCGCGTTGAACCTGACGGCAGCTTTTCATACATCGCGACTGGCAGTGCCGCATATGAAAAAGCAGGGCTGGGGGCGCATTATCAACACGGCTAGCGCTCATTCACTGACCGCATCCCCTTTCAAGAGTGCCTATGTTGCGGCCAAGCATGGACTTGCTGGACTGACCAAGACGCTGGCGCTGGAACTGGCGCAGGATGGGGTCACTACCAATTGCATCAGTCCCGGTTATGTCTGGACGCCGCTGGTGGAAAACCAGATTCCAGATACCATGGCGGCGCGAGGAATGACGCGCGAGCAGGTGATGAATGACGTATTGTTGGCGAAGCAGCCAACCAAGAAGTTCGTCCAGCCAGAAGAACTGGGTGCGATGGCGGTATTCCTGTGCCGGGATGAGGCGCAGAACGTAAACGGTGCAAACTGGAGCATGGATGGGGGATGGACCGCCGAGTGATTTTTGCGCGGGCAAGGGGGCTTAGCATTGTTGCGGGGGCGTTAATGCTCTCCGCCTGTGCGGCAACGTCTGGACAGCGCATCACGCAGAATGAGTATCGATCGATTGAGACTGCGCTTGCGCGTGATATCTCCACCCTGGCCAGTGAAGAATTCGGCGGGCGTCGCCCAGGCACTCTGGGAGAGACTCATACGCTCGACCATATTGAAGGTGAGCTGAAAGCTGCCGGATATGTCTCTGGCACCAATGACCCGGCAAATCCGTGGCGCGCGCCCGTGATATTGATCAGCACAACGCCAGAAAGTTCGCGCGTCGAACTACGCTTTGGCCGCCGCCGCTATTTGGTGCCATCAGCGAACAGCGTCGGTTTCACCACCCGCAAGCGCAGTCTGGTAGAAAATGCGCCGATGGTTTTTGTCGGTAGCCTAGCGGAAGATGTCGCTGATGAAGAGGTTTTGGGTCGCGTTGTCGTGATCCTGTCTGACCCCGGCAAAGCCCCCGCCCGACGCGAAGTCCTTTTTGAAAAGGGTGCCGCTGCGATCATCACCGTTGTGGATTCAGAAAACGACATTTGGGATGTGATTGCGGCGTACTCAGCAGAGAAATTAATTCTGCCTTCGGAAGAAAGCGGAGAGCTGTCTGCATTTGTTACCTCTGCCGCCATGTCAGGCGCATTGGGGCAACAGCGCTGGAACAGTCTGCTGGAAGCTGCACAACAACCCGGTTTTGCCGCTACCGCGCTGCCAGCCACCGCCACTGTTGAGGCAAATTCGATCCGTAGAGAGGTCCGCTCCAACAATCTTATCGGGCGCCTGCCAGGCACGAAACCTGGGGCGGGCGCGATATTGCTGCTGGCCCACTGGGACCATTTTGGCCGGTGCGGGCAGGAAGGTGACGCTGATCGGCTGTGCAATGGTGCGGTCGATAATGCCAGCGGTGTGGCTGTGATGCTGGAACTGGCTCGCCGCCTGTCGCGCGAAGGCTCGTTTGACCGCGATATCTATGTGTTGGGCACAACGGCGGAGGAATTCGGTCTGCTGGGCGCAAAGGCTTTTGTCGATCAACCGCCAATACCGCTGGAAAGCATCGTGGCCGCTTTCAATTTCGATAGTGTGGCCGTTGCTCCGCGCGGGACAAATGTCGGCTTTGTGGGAGAAGGGCAGACTGTGCTTGATGGGCCAGTTCACGAAGCAATCGAGCAATCAGGGCGGCTGATCGGCAACCGTTCGCTGGCCGATCTGTTCCTGCAGCGTCAGGACGGTTGGGTGCTGCTGCAAAAAGGCGTCCCAGCGGTCGCCATCACCAGCGCAATGGGTGATGATATCATGCTGAATCGCTTTCTGGATCAACGGTATCACCGGGCAAATGACGATATTGACGGGCTGGAGCTGGGCGGCGCGATCGAGGATTTGATCTTGCATGAACGGCTGATCCGCAACCTGGCGAATATCCGTACCTATCCCGCCCCTGCGAATTAGGGAAAGATTGGCCCTAGCACATCGCCCCATGTGCGGTTACATGGGCCGCCACGATTCTTCCCCGGTACTTTGTGAAAGTGGCAAATATGGACATCCCGCTTGGCCTTACATTCGATGACGTGCTCCTGCGTCCGGCCGAGAGTGACGTTCTGCCCAGCATGGCGGACACACGTACCAAGCTAACGCGTGATATCGGGCTGAATATACCCATCCTTTCTGCTGCTATGGATACTGTGACAGAGGCTGACATGGCCATCGTCATGGCCCAATTAGGCGGCATTGGTGTGCTCCACCGCAATCTGGAGGTGGATGAGCAATGCGCCGCTGTGCGGGCCGTGAAACGCTTTGAAAGCGGCATGGTCGTCAACCCCATCACCATCGGCCCTGATGCCACGCTAGGTGATGCACAGGCGCTGATGACGCAGAACCGCATCAGCGGCATCCCGGTGACGGATCGAGATGGCAAATTGTGCGGCATTCTGACCAATCGCGATGTGCGTTTTGCCGAAAATCCCTTGCAACCCGTGCGCGAACTGATGACGACGGACAACCTCGCCACAGTGCCGCTCGGCACCAATCAGGAAGATGCGCGCCGCCTGCTGCACCAACGCCGGATTGAAAAGTTGCTGGTGGTGGATGATGCCTTTCGCTGCATTGGTCTGATCACGGTGAAGGATATCGAAAAGGCCGTAACCTATCCCGATGCGACCAAGGATGCGGCAGGTCGCCTCCGCGTCGCGGCAGCCACCACGGTGGGAGACAAGGGGTTTGCGCGTACCGAAGCATTGATCGACGCCGAGGTGGACGTGGTCATCATCGATACCGCGCATGGCCATAACAAGGATGTGGCGCGCGCTGTCGAACGGGCCAAAAAGCTTTCCAATGCTGTGCAAATCGTGGCTGGCAATGTCGCCACGGCAGAGGCAACGCGGGCCTTGATCGATGCAGGCGCGGATGCGGTGAAGGTGGGCATTGGCCCTGGCTCTATCTGCACTACGCGCGTTGTCGCCGGGGTTGGCGTGCCACAATTGACCGCGATCATGGAAAGCGCGGCAGAAGCCGCAAAATCAGGCGTTCCGGTTATCGCCGATGGCGGTCTGCGCACCAGTGGTGACGCGGCAAAGGCACTGGCCGCCGGTGCCTCGACGATCATGATCGGTTCCATGTTGGCGGGCACGGCGGAAAGTCCCGGCGAAACATTCCTTTACCAAGGCCGCAGTTACAAAGCCTATCGCGGTATGGGCAGCGTGGGCGCCATGGCGCGTGGCAGCGCCGATCGCTACTTCCAGCAGGACGTATCGGCCATGAAGCTGGTGCCGGAAGGGATTGAAGGCCAGGTGCCGTTCAAGGGACCTGCTGCCGATGTGATCCATCAGCTGGTGGGCGGGGTCAAGGCGGCGATGGGCTATACCGGCTCTGCCACGATTGCTGACCTCAAAGAACGCGCGAAGTTTGTCCGTATCACCAATGCGGGCCTGTCTGAAAGCCATGTACATGATGTGGCGATCACCCGTGAGGCACCCAATTATCCCACACGGTAAGCTATGACCCCCGCCGCGCGGGTTCAGGCCGCTATAGAGCTGCTGGATCAGATCATTGAGGCGGCGCGGGCCGAAGGTGCGCCAGCGGACCGGCTGATTGCCGACTATTTCCGCCAGCGCCGCTATGCCGGGTCAAAAGACCGGCGGGCGGTGCGGGAACTTGTCTATCGCGCGATCCGAGCCTGTGGTGAAGTGCCCGTAAATGGCCGTGCCGCCATGCTGGCACTAGGGCAAAACGATACGACTATTCTTTCGCTGTTTGATGGTTCCACGCATGGGCCAGCTGTATTTGGGGCGGATGAGAAGGGCGCAGAACCCGGCTTTGCCCCTGAATGGCTGATGCTGCGCCTGACTGCATCGGGTTTGGCGATTGAGGATGCCGCTGCACTGCTGGATCGCGCACCACTGGATATCCGGGTGAATACACTCAAAGCAGACCCAGCCACTATTGAACTGCCGGAGGTGGGTGAGCATTTGGCCGCCCCGCAGGGCCTGCGGTTTGATCACGGTACGCCGGTAGAACAATGGGCCGCCTATAAAGACGGTCTGATCGAAATTCAGGACCATGGCAGCCAATTGGCATGTCTCGCCGCCGACGTCCGACCGGGTGAAGTGGTGGTGGATTTATGCGCTGGGGCAGGGGGGAAGTCTCTCGCACTGGCTGCTGCGATGGAAAACCAGGGGCGGCTGATCGCCTGCGATACGGATAAGCGGCGCTTAGGCAATCTGCCGCCGCGTGCCGCACGTGCTGGTGCTGGGGTGATTGAGACTTTGCTGCTCAACCCCAATGCAGAACTGGAGGCGTTGGATGGCCTGATTGGTGCTGCCGATTGCGTTTTCGTCGATGCGCCCTGTTCTGGCACAGGGACATGGCGGCGCAAGCCAGAGGTAAAATGGCGGCTGACACCGGAACGGCTCAAGCGATTTGCACAATTGCAGGATCACGTGCTGAATGTGGCTGCACAATTGACCAGACCCGGTGGCAGAATCGTCTTCGTCACTTGCTCAACGCTGGATGAAGAGGGCTCAGACCGGGCAGCCGGATTTCTGGATCGCCATCCGGAATGGCAGGCGGCCGATCCCGAGCTGGAGCAGGGTGTCATGCACGGTTTGGGAACGCGGCTATCACCGTCCCACAGCGGCACGGACGGGTTTTTTGTCGCGAAACTCCTATTGCCGTGTTAGCCATGCCTATTATGGCTATGCCTTCACATCTTCGGATGGCCGCCCTCAAGGAGTTGCTCATGCGTTTTGCGCCCGCTACCGCTGCCCTTTCCCTGGCTTTTGCGGTAACTGCCAGCGTCAGCCATGCGGATAATCCGCAGCCTGATCCGCGCGCATCAGCGCTGATCATGCAAGGACGTGCTGCCTTGGCAGCAGGCGAAACGCAGCAAGCCATCGACGCGTTTGAAGCCGCGCTGGCGGTTGACCCGGCCTATACGCCAGTTTTTCTGGATCTGGCCGAAGTAGCTCGCAAAGAGGGGCTGCAGGGCAAGGCGATCCGTTATTACCGTGATGCACTGGCGCGCGATCCAGGAAATTTTGCTGCGCTTTCGGGTGAGGGTGCCGCTATGCTTGAAAAAGGGGCGGTAGAAAAGGCGCGGCGTAATCTGGCCAAGCTGCAGAGCATGTGCGGGACCAGCTGCCCAGAAACGGTTAGACTTCAGACAGCTCTGTCACGCCCGGTGCAACCGCGCATGGCAGCTGAAACCACCCGGTCAGAGGGAAATCTCGGTCAAAATTGAGAGCCGCACCGGCCTCAGATCAGGCTGCGAAATTCCTCCAGAACCTTGCGGTAAACCCTTTTCTTGAAAGGGATAATCAGGTCAGGCAGGTTATCTGCCTCAACCCATTTCCAGTCACAGAATTCGGGCGGATCATGTGCCTCCAGATCGATTTCCCCATCGCTGGCATTGAAACGCAATAGATACCAATGTTGTTCCTGCCCGCGATATTTGCCGCCCCATAATTTGCCCAGCAATTCGTCAGGCAGATCATAACGGATGGATTCGCGGGTGCGCGCGATAATGGATACGTGCTCAACCGTAACGCCGGTTTCCTCGGCCAGTTCGCGCATCACGGCCACGTCCCAATCTTCGCCCTTATCCACGCCACCTTGCGGCATCTGCCACCAATCACCCTCTTTGGTGTCGATACGCTTGCCGACAAAGACCTGCCCCTGCGCATTGACCAACATTACGCCCACACAAGGGCGATAGGCTGTGGGGAGATTGCCTGCACTCACGCCTGCTGCTCCAGCATGAATTTCATTGCCGCAAATATCCTTTCCAGATCGCTCTGTGTGCTCGGCACTGCCTGACGCAGATTGACAAAGCTGTGGGTCACGCCAGAAAATTCAAGGAAAATATGCGATATTCCGGCCTGTGCCAGCGCCGCAGCGTAATCGCGCCCGGAATCGCGGATCAGGTCAAGGCTGGCAGTCACCACTACGCTGGGCGGGGCCGCGGCGTGATCTCCCAATATCGGCATGGCCAGCCGGTCATTGTGATCGGGCGCATAGAGCATATCGAAATGTTCGACTGCTGCCTGTGTCAGCACATATCCATCGGCAAAGTCTGCAAGGCTTTCCGATCCGGCGGCGGGGCTGGTCAGTGGATAGATGGGGACCTGCAGGATCACAGGGATTGGGGCAGGGCTATCGCCCAGTTGCTGTGCCACGACGATGGCGGCATTTCCGCCCGCACTATCTCCCATGGTGATCAGCCCGGTGATTTCGCGCTGCAATTGTTTGGGATTGGAAGCAACCCAACGTGCCGCCGCTTCGCAATCTTCAATCGCTGCGGGGAATACGTGTTCGGGTGCGCGACGATAATCGACTGCCACCACTGGCAAATCCATCTGTGCGGCAATTTCGGTGCACAATGCATTATGCGTATCGAGATCGCCAATGACATAGCCGCCGCCATGAAAGAAAATGATCGCAGGGCCCGCTTCGTGTGTCGCGCGTGCATCGTACAGCCGCAACGGGATATCTCCTGCGGGTCCGGGGCAGGTCAGGTCGCGGGTTACGGCCAGCGCGCGCGCTGGCCGATCGGCCATTGCGTGCAGGGCTTTGTATCCTGCGCGCGCTTCTTCCAATTGCATTGTGGCGATGGATGGCCTTCCAACCGCTTCCAGCATTTCCAGAAAGGCTTTCATATCTCGGCGGATAAAATGTTCGCTGCTTTCCATGGGGCCATCCTATTGGAAGATTCGCAGGGGCTTACCTCTTTTGCACAGATTAGAGGCGCTATTGGCGCATTTCCACTCGACATTTTGCATACCTAGGAGAAAAACTTCATTGCGGGAGTAGGGCCTGCTGCCTAGGTGGCCCTGATCATAAGACCAGCGCCAGAATTTTTTGCGGCGCGTGACAAGGAATGCCAATGGCGACCAAGGCCGCTGATACGCCTGTTCAAGGCGCACTCTCATCGCAACCCGATGCTGTTACCGTTCGCTTTGCGGGCGACAGTGGCGATGGCATGCAGTTGACGGGTGGGCAGTTTACGCTGTCAACTGCGCTGGCCGGTAATGATCTGGCGACTTTTCCCGATTTTCCGGCGGAAATTCGCGCGCCGCAGGGAACATTGTTTGGCGTGTCCGCCTTCCAGATCAATTTCGGCAGCCGCGAAATCAACACTGCTGGCGACGCGCCTGATGTTCTGGTGGCGATGAACCCGGCGGCGCTGAAAGTGAACCTGCCTTCGCTCAAGCCCGGTGGTTTGATTATTGCGGACACGGGCGAGTTCACCAAGCGCAATCTGGCCAAGGCGAAATACGAAACCAACCCGCTGGAAGATGGCAGCCTGGATAAATGGCAGCTGCTGGCCTTTGATATCAGCGCGCTAACGATTGAGGCGGTGAAGCCTTTTGGCCTTGGCAATAAGGATGCGCTGCGGTCCAAAAATATGTGGACGCTGGGGCTGGCCCTGTGGATGTTTGATCGTTCGCGCGAACCGATTGAGGATTGGCTGAAGGCGAAGTTCAAGAACAAACCTGACATTGCCGGTGCCAATATCGCCGCACTGAATGCCGGTCATGCCTATGGCGAAACAGCGGAGCTTTCCGCTCCGCTGAAACAGGTACACATGGCTCCTATTTCCAGCGATCCGGGGCTTTATCGTACGATTACAGGAGCAGAGGCGGTTTCTCTGGGGCTGGTTGCTGGCGCGCAACTGGCGGAATTGCCGATGTTTTTCGGAGGCTATCCCATCACGCCTGCATCTGCGATTTTGCACCATTTGACGCGGATGAAGGAGTATGGCGTTACCACCTTTCAGGCGGAGGACGAGATCGCCGCGATCTGTTCTGCCATCGGTGCCAGCTATGCCGGCAGCCTGGGCGTTACCAGCTCATCCGGACCCGGCATCGCGCTGAAGGGCGAGGCGATGGGCCTGGGCATCATCACCGAATTGCCGCTGGTGATCATCAATTCGCAGCGCGGGGGCCCCTCAACCGGGCTGCCAACCAAGACCGAACAGAGTGATCTCTATCAGGCCGTCTATGGCCGCAATGGCGATGCACCGATGCCTGTCATTGCCGCGCGTTCACCTGGTGATGCGTTCGATTGCGCGATTGAGGCGTGCCGCATTGCGGTGGAATATATGACGCCGGTCATGCTGTTGACCGATGGTTATATCGCCAATGCGGCAGAACCTTGGAAAGTGCCCGATCCGGCCAGTTACACCCCGTTCCCGGTCAAATTCCTGACCGAGAGGAACGGACCAGATGATACCTTGCTGACCTATAAGCGCGATGAAAAGGGCGCGCGTCCGTGGATCAAGCCGGGTACGCCGGGCCTGATGCATCGGATCGGCGGGATCGAGAAGGATTCGCTGACCGGCAATATTAGCTATGATCCGGCCAACCACCAGTTGATGACCGATCTGCGCAAGGCAAAGGTTGATGGTATTGCCGTGCCGGATCAGGAAGTTGCACTGGGTGAATCCGGTGGCAAGCTGGCCGTGGTTGGCTGGGGCAGTACGTATGGCCCGATCCATCAGGCAGTGAACCGCGCGCGGGCCAAGGGGCTGGATGTCAGCCAGATCCATGTCCGCCATATCTGGCCCATGCCCGCCAATCTAGGCGAATTGCTCAAGAGCTTTGACAAGGTGCTGGTGCCTGAAATGAATACCGGACAGTTCAAGACCGTGCTGCGCGATCAATATCTGGTCGACGCGCAAAGCTTTACCAAAACCAACGGCCTGCCATTCTATATTCACGAATTGGAAGCCGCCATTGAGGAGGCGCTTTCATGAACGCTCCTGTCAAAATCGAAACCACGCTGAAGGATTGGGAAACCGATCAGGAAGTTCGCTGGTGCCCCGGTTGCGGGGATTATGCGATCCTTAAGGCGGTGCAGCGCACCTTGCCTCAGCTTGGCGCGAACCCGGCCAACACCTGCTTTATCAGCGGCATCGGCTGTTCTAGCCGCTTCCCCTATTACATGGAAACTTACGGCTTCCACACCATCCATGGCCGTGCCCCTGCCTTTGCCACGGGTGTGAAACTGGCCAACCCCGATCTTGATATCTGGTTGGTGACGGGCGATGGCGATGGCCTGTCCATTGGCGGCAACCATCTGATGCATGTGCTGCGCCGGAACGTGAACATGCAGATCATGCTGTTCAATAATGAGATCTATGGTCTTACTAAGGGGCAATATTCGCCCACCAGCCGGGAAGGCACCAAATCGCCTTCTACCCCTATTGGCTCGGTTGATCGGCCCGCAAACCCCGCGGCCTTTGCCTTGGGCGCGGGTGCGCGCTTTGTCGGCCGTGGGTTTGACGTGTCAAAATATCTGCCCGATGTCCTCAAGGCAGCCCATGCACATCAGGGTGCGGCATTTGTCGAAATTTTCCAGAACTGCATCGTCTATAACAAGGACGTGTTTAACGATTTCGCCGCGCCCAAGGGGGCGGAAGATCGCCAGCTCTGGCTGGAAGATGGCAAGCCCATGCTTTTCGCTGGCGGCACACAGGGCATTGCGCTCGACAAGGATAATCTTTGCCTGAAGGTCGTTGATGTGGAAGGCGATGATTGGGAGGCAGCGGAGGTGATTGTCCACGATGTCACCAACCGGTCCATTGCACATATGCTGGTGGAACTGCCTTTTGGTCCATTTCCGATGGCGCTGGGCGTGCTCTATGATGATCCGCGCCCTTCCTATGAGGTGAGCGTGGCAGAAGAACGCACCAAGGCGACAAGCGGCAAGGTGGCGAACCTCGCCAAGCTGCTTGGCACGGGGCAGACCTGGACAGTGGAATAACGCAGGGCGGATAAGCGCGCCCAATGGACAATCTCACCCATAGCCTTGTCGGTGCGCTGCTCGGGCAGGCTGGTCTGAAGAAAAAGACGGGTCTGGCGATGCCCGCGCTCATCGTCGGCGCGAATTTGCCTGATGTGGATGCGGCCTGCTTTTTATGGCTGGAAGGGATCGAACATGTCGGATTCCGACGTGGGATTACGCATGGGCCAATAGCATGGGTACTGTTGCCGCTGATATTGGCGGGACTGCTGTGGGGATATGATCGCTGGCAGGCGGGCAGGGGCAAGCGGCCAGAGGGGCGGCTGCCTGTTAGCTTCAAATGGCTCTATCTGCTCAGCTTTATCGGTTGCCTGACGCATCCGGCACTCGACTGGCTGAATACCTATGGCATTCGCCTGCTGGAGCCATTTTCATCGCAATGGTTCTATGGCGATACGCTGTTCATCATCGATGTGTGGCTGTGGGCGCTGATGGGCTTTGCGACATGGCTTTCACTGCGGCGGGAAAGGCAAGGCGGCAATTCGACGCGTCCAGCGCGGATCGCGATTGCGGTGGTACTGGCGTATATCGGCGGCAATTGGCTCATTAGCGAATATCGGCGAGATATGGCCCGCTTGCATGAGCCCTATCCCGTGGCCGCTATCGCTTCGCCCAGACCCCTTGCGTTCTGGCAACGGGAAATCATTGCGAAAATCGAGGACGGGCGCTGGATTTCGACCGATTGGAGCGGGGCGAACCTTGGCTTTGGCTATCGTGACACAAGCGCGGACCGATGCAGGAACCCGTCAGCTAGGGACATTTCCAGCGGCGGTTCGCAGGCGCGGGCCTTCCTGTTCTGGTCGCGCGCGCCCTTTGCCGAACGCGCACCGGATGGCTCGATTGTCCTGCGCGATGCACGCTTTTACGACCCGCGTGCGCGGGCTCGGTTCTCGGTTGCGTTACCTGATGTGAAGTGCCAGCCTCTATCTTCCTCGTCACCCTGAACTCGATTCAGAGTCTATTTCTCCGCCCGAACCTTCGTGAAAAATTCGGGATGGATGCTGAAACAAGTTCAGCATGACGGCGTTGGTCAGGGAAACCAAAGTTTGAGTGATATGACCAAACCCCAAATCGTCTGGTTGCGGCGCGATCTGCGTATCGCCGATAATCCCGCGCTGTATTATGCCGCGCAGACGGAGCCGGTGATCGCTGTCTATGTGCTGGACGATGCGGCGGCGGGCAGCCATGCCTATGGGGCGGCCTCTCGTTGGTGGCTCCATCACTCGCTTGAAAGCCTTTCCAAGAGCTTGGGGAAGCACAACGTCCGTCTGATCCTGCGTCGTGGCGATGCGGTAAAGGAATTGAGCAAACTGGCCGAAGAAACCGGCGCGCAAACTATCCACGCCAACCGCCATTACGAACCGTGGTGGCGCAAGGCGCAGGCTGAACTCGCAAAACTGGTCGATTTTCAGCTTTATGATGCGAACTATCTGTTGCCGCCGGGAGCAGTGACCACGGGTTCGGGCGACCCGTATAAGATCTACACCCCGTTTTCGAAGGCGACATTGGAGCTCTTGCCACCGCGCGATATTCTGCCGGAGCCGGAGACAATCTCTTCCCCTGACGAATGGCCTGCCTGCGATAAGCTAGAACGTTGGAACCTCCTGTCGACCAGCCCCGATTGGGCAGGGGGTATGCGGGATTTTTGGCAGGTGGGTGAGGCGGCCGCGCAGGAACGCCTGAAATGGTGGGTGGATGAGGTGGACTTGTATGATGAGGGGCGCAATTTTCCCGCTCGTGACGAAACATCACAATTGTCGCCCCACCTCCATTTTGGCGAGATCAGCCCCGTTCAAATCTGGCATGCGCTGACATCCGAGCGTTCTGCTGGATGGCGCACCTATGAAAAAGAGCTGATCTGGCGCGATTACGCCCAGAATGTGATTTGCCAATCCCCGCGTTATGGTTTGAAGAGCTATCGCCCCGGTTGGGATCAATTCGTCTGGCGCGACCCCGAAAATAACGATGCAGCAGCGCGCGACCTTAAGGCATGGCAGCAGGGCCTCACCGGCTATCCCATCGTCGATGCCGGCATGCGGCAGCTATGGCAGACGGGATGGATGCACAATCGTGTGCGGATGGTCGCTGCCAGTTTCCTGATCAAGCATTTGCTGATCGACTGGCGGTATGGCGAGCGATGGTTTTGGCATACGCTGGTGGATGCCGATTACGCCAGTAATGCGGTGAACTGGCAATGGGTTGCGGGAACGGGCGTCGATTCCAATATGTTCGAGCGAATCATGGCCCCGTTGAGTCAGAGCGAGAAATTCGATGCTGCCGGCTATATTCGGGAATATGTACCTGAACTGGCGCACCTTCCCGACAGTGAAACCCACGATCCGGCTGATGAAAAGCGCGGTGAATATCCCGCCAAGATTATCGGGCATACAGAGGCACGCGAGCGGGCGCTCAACGCATACAGGCAGATGAAGTCAGGCTAGGCTTGCCCGCGTACAATGCCCGGTTCTATGATGCGGGCATGGCAACGCGAGACATCAATCGCGGAGAACATCTTTTGGCGGGGGGGGCGCGGTTCGGGGCCGCCCCTGGCCTGTTGGCACGCCTTTTGGCACCGGGTTTCGGCAAAATACTCGACCGGATCGATCGCGGGCTGGAGAAGGGGCGATTGACCGGCCATCTGCCCGATGGCTCCACACGTGTTCTGGGTGGGCGTGCGCCGGGTTTCAAAGCCGAAGTTCATCTGCATGATTGGCTTGCCCTCATGCGCCTTGCCACGACAGGTTCGGTCGGGTGGTATCAAGCGTGGGAACAAGGGGAGTGGGACAGCCCCGATCTGGTCCCGGTCTTTGCGATTTTCGCAGATAATGGCGCGGCGCTGGGCAATGTTGGGCGGGCCAGTGGTCCATTCCGATGGGTGGCGCGGGCGACGCATCGCTTAAACCGTAATAGCAGGTTGGGGGCGCTGCGTAATATCAGCGCGCATTACGATCTGGGAAATGATTTCTATTCCGCATGGCTCGACCCCAGCATGACCTATTCCAGCGCGTTGCTTGCCAGTATGGAGGAGCTTGAGTACGCCCAGCAGGCCAAATGGCATGCGCTGGCAGAGCGGATGGGATCGTCCGAAACAGTGCTGGAGATCGGTTGTGGCTGGGGTGGTCTGGCCAATTATCTTCAAGATCGCGGCGCTCAGGTCACGGCGATCAGCCTGTCCGATGAACAACTGGCCTGGGCGCGTGAACGGCAAAACCACCAGATCAGTTTCCTCAAGCAGGATTATCGTGACACAACCGGCCAGTTTGACGCCATTGTCAGCGTCGAGATGGTGGAGGCTCTGGGGCGCGAATATTGGCCGACCTTCATGGACTGCATTGCCCGCAATCTGAAGCCGGGTGGACGGGCGGCGATTCAGTATATCTCGATGCAGGATGACCTGTTTGATGCCTATGCCGCCAGCGCGGATTTCATTCAGGCCTATATTTTTCCCGGCGGCCTGCTGATTCGAACGAGTGAATTTCAACGTCTGGCTGAGGAGCGCGGACTGGTCTGGCGTGACCTGACCAGCTTTGGTGACGACTACGCGCAAACGCTGCATTGTTGGCGAGAACGCTTTGACGCCGCAGTGGCGGAGAACCACCTGCCACAAGGGTTTGATGATCGTTTTATTGGCCTATGGCGGTTTTATCTCGATTATTGCGAGGGTGGATTTCGCGCCGGCATGATCGATGTGCATCAGGTGACTTTGGAGAACCAGAAATGAAACTGTGGGCCGTCATGAAACTCGCGCCGGTCGCTTTCGCATTGGCAGGATGCAGCGCGGGATTGGCGCCTGATACGCAGATCGCTCCGCCGCCGCCGGAAGTGACAATGGTGAGGCCGCCTGCGCATGACCCATCTGAGTTGCAGGTGCTGTTCTGGAATGCGGAGCAGCGTTCCGTCCGCTTTGGTGCGATGGAGCAATGGTTTGCAGGGCTGGAAGTGCCGCCTGCTGCCAATCCGCGCGAATTGCCGGACGGCACGCCGCTCTCTGAAACTGACGCTCAGGCAATCAAACAATTGATGGCAGAAACCAACGCCGTGGGCGTGATGGTGCTGCAAAATGGGCAAAAGCGGTTTGAGGCCTATCGCGACGGTTTCGGGCCCGTTCAGCGCTGGACCAGCTTTTCGGTGGCTAAGAGTTTTACTTCAACCCTGCTCGGTGCGGCACTGCATGATGGCTTTATCGTCAGTCTGGATGACGCTCTGCGAACCTATGTGCCGGAACTGGCTGACACTGCCTATCACGACGTCACCATTCGCCAGTTGGCTCAGATGACATCCGGCGTCGCCTGGAATGAGGATTACACTGATCCTGCCAGCGATGTGGCGCAAATGAATCGTTTCGTGCTGGAACACGGTCCGCACGCGATTGTCGCGCAGATGGGCGCGCTGGAACGCGAAGCTGAACCGGGCACGAAATGGGTGTACAAGACAGGCGAAACCAATTTGCTTGGGCTGGTTGTTGAGAACGCTGTGGGTTTGCCTCTGGCCGAATATGCGCAGGGGCGGATTGTGCGTCAGGCTGGCTTTGCAGACGGGTTGTTCTGGATGGTTGATCCACGCGGTGGGAATATCGGTGGCTGCTGCCTTTCCCTGACGCTTGGCGATTATGCCCGTATGGGCCAGTTTGTACTGGAAGGCGGGCAGGGCAGTGTGCCAGTGGGTTGGTTCACAGAGGCGGCGACAGCAGCACCGCCTGTGGCGAGTGCATCACCAGTCTCGTACGGTTATCAGTGGTGGATTTACCCAGAGATTGATGCCTTCGGCGCGCAGGGCATTTTCGGGCAGGGGATCATGATCCTGCCAGAACGGCAATTGGTGGTCGCTATGCTTGGGAATTGGCCAACCGCATCAAATTCGACCAATCGCCAGAAATGGCGCGACCTGATCGCCAATATTGACGTTACGCTGTAAGTTCCGCCCGGAAAGATCAGGATTTGCGCAACAACTCTAAATGCTGCGATAGGCCCCGGCATTGCTGTAACGCTGCAGGATATTGTCATGCACGATGGGGCTGAGCAGTTCGGTAAAGGCGCAGCCGACAATGCAATTGTCCCACCACACGACCTGCGCCTGAAGCGATTCGAGGCCCGGCAATGTCAGCCAGCAGACCTGGCCGTCATGCATGCGATTGATCGAAGCGGCAGAAAAGCCAGAGATGGAAAGGTCATGCACCACGCTCTGAAAGGCACGGCCACCCGATGCGCGCAATGACACCGGGATGGTCAGTTTGGTACGGGGGGAGCAGCGATCTTCCTGCACGGCGACTTCATAACGATCCTGAATACCCTGCATGGCTTCAAACCTTCATTCAACGGTGCGTGCTGCCGACATGTTTCTGCCGGTTGTACTATGCACACGTTGGACGAAGCGGCTTTCAGAAATGTATGTTTCTAAAGTTACCGCAAATTAACCAGCAGCTTTGCCGCCAGGTTTACTCCAGCCGTCACGTCACTCTATCAAGCCACTCGTTCACGGTGGCCTGACGCAAAATCTTCACCCAGCAGGGCAAGAACGCGCTGTGCCACCATGTCAGGTGACTTCACCGTGCTGGGGTCTTCACCCGGATATGCCTTGGCCCGCATTTCAGTGCGCGTGGCGCCCGGGTCAACAGTAGCAACACGGATATTGCTTAATTTTTCAACTTCTTGTCCATAAGAGTTGAGAATATTATCGAAGGCAGATTTGCTTGATCCGTAGGCTGCCCAATAGGCGCGTGGATTCGCCCCAACGCTGCTGGTGAAGCCAATTACACGGGCGCGGTCAGAACGCTTCAACATTGGGTCAAACCCTGCGAGCAAGGCTTGTGTTGCAAGTACATTGACCGTGATGGCCTGACTGAACTGTTTGGCGTCAATCTGCGTTACCGGCGTCAGCGTGGGCAGATAGGCTGCGCATATGACAAGGTAATCCAGCTGGTCCCAGCGGGAAGACACCGCACGCACCAGTCGAGCAATCGAGTCGGCCTCTGTCAGGTCAAGCGGGGCAATGGTTGCCGTGCCGCCCAGTTCGTGAATATCGTCCTCAACGGCCTCCAGCGCACGGACATCACGGCCTGTCAGTACCACATGTGCCCCGGCACCTGCCAAAGCCCTGGCTGTTGCGGCACCAATACCCTTGCTTGCCCCGGTGACGAGCGCCATCCGGCCCTCAAGTGGCTTATCCACAACCATTATGCCGCCTTGTGATCGACGAAGCTGAGTTGGGCGGCCTTCTGCCCAACCTCGCTGTGGTCGGTCAGGGAAGTGGGATACTCTCCGGTGAAGCACGCGTCGCAGAATTGCGGGCGCTTGCCATTGCGCTTTTCCGCTCCCACCGCGCGATAAAGACCATCGATTGAGACAAATGCCAGACTGTCTGCCTTGATGAAGTCTCGCATCGGTTCGACATCCATTTGCGCTGCCAGCAATTTTGACCGTTCGGGCGTGTCGACGCCGTAGAAGCAACTATGCGCGGTGGGCGGGCTTGCGACGCGGAAGTGAACCTCGCTCGCGCCTGCCTCGCGCATCATTTCGACGATCTTCATCGAAGTCGTGCCGCGCACGATTGAATCGTCGATCAGAACAATTCGTTTACCCGCCACCAGGCTGCGGTTCGCGTTGTGCTTGCGCTTGACGCCGGAATGGCGCGCGCTGTCCGAAGGCTGGATAAAGGTCCGCCCGACATAGTGGGAGCGGATGATACCCAGTTCAAACGGCACACCTGATTGCTGGGCAAAGCCAATGGCTGCGGGCACGCCGCTGTCCGGAACAGGCACGACCAGGTCAGCTTCGATCGGGCTTTCGATGGCCAGTTGTTCGCCGATTGCCTTGCGCGCGGAATAGACCGAACGTCCGGCAAAGACTGAATCCGGCCTGCTGAAATAGACATGCTCAAAAATGCAGGGGCGTGAATTGTTCTGTCCGAAGGGATGCAGCGATTCGATCTCGCCATCAAAGGACACGCGCACCAGTTCGCCTGGTTCGACCTCGCGGATCAGTTCGGCACCTGCCACGTCAAAAGCGACCGATTCGCTGGCGAAAACAATCGCATCACCCATTCTGCCCATCACCAGCGGGCGAATGCCCAGCGGATCGCGGCAGGCGATCATCCCCTCTGGTGTCATCACGATCAATGAATAGGCGCCTTCAACCAGGCGCAGCGCATCGACCAGGCGATCATTCATCGTCGGGTAACGGCTTGTTGCCACCAGATGGATGATGACTTCGGTGTCAGAGGTTGACTGGAAGATCGCCCCGTTCTTGACCAGATTCTTCTTCAGCGCCTGCGCATTGGAGATATTACCATTATGCGCCACGGCAAAGCCGCCACTGGCCAAATCGGCATAGAGGGGCTGCACATTGCGCAGGCCCGCGCCGCCCGTGGTGGAATAGCGGACATGACCCGCCGCCATGAAGCCGGGCAATTCAGCAATCGCTTCTGACGATGAAAAGTTCTCCGCCACATGGCCAAGGCCACGGCGGGAATAGAATTCGTTCCCGTCAAAGCTGGTTATGCCGACGGCTTCCTGCCCGCGATGCTGCAGGGCATGTAGGCCCAGTGCGGTCGCTGCAGAGGCGTCGGCTGCGTTGATCGCGCCGAAAATACCGCATTCCTCGCGCAGTTTGTCACCGTCGAGATTCAAGAATGGATGGGTCAAATTCATTGGGCCGAGCCTGTCCGCTTCGTCGCCTGCTGCCTGGAGCGGTCCAATGGCGATGTTACGGCTGGATTACAAGGGTAGAAGATGCACTGTCACACGCTTTTCGCCAAACTGGCCACAAAACATGGTGGTGGGCAGCACGGCTTTACACATTGCACCGCCATACAACCGCCCTTAAAGCCGCACCTAGTTCCAATCATGTAAAGACACAGGCGTTTTGATCCTCTCCCCCTTCGAATGGATGATAGCCAAGCGTTATCTCTTGCCCGGCAAGGGGGAGGCTTTCATTGCGCTCGTCGCAGGCATCAGCGTGGGTGTGGTTATGCTGTCCGTCGCCATGTTGGTTGTGGTGATGAGCGTGATGAACGGCTTTCGCGCCGAATTGCTGGACAAGATCGTGGGGCTGAACGGTCACGCAATTGTTCAGGCCTATGGCGGGCGGATGCAGAATTGGCAGGAAGTGCTGGAAACAGTACGCAAGACCCCCGGCGTGGTTGAGGCATCACCGCTGATCGAACAGCCACTGCTGGCCAGCTATAATGGCAGGGTCGAGGCCATTCTGGTGCGCGGTAATACAGATGTAGATATTGTCGATCTGGGCGAAAAGGTGGTTCTGGGCAATATTGGCGAGTTACAACCGGGCGAGGGCAATGTCGCCATCGGCACCCGTCTGGCGCAAAATCTGGGCGCACGAGTGGGTGACACCATTACCATTATCAATCCGCAGGGGCGCAGTACGCCCTTTGGCACGGTGCCGCGCCAGATCGGCTATCACATCTCCGCCATCTTCGAAGTGGGGATTTACGATTACGATCAGGCATTCGTGGTGATGCCGATGCAGGACGCGCAAACGCTGCTGCTGCTGGGCGATACTGTGGGCATGATTGAGGTGACGGTGACAGATCCCGATGATGTGGGTGAAATCCTCGCTCCTGTGCAGGATGCTGTGGCAGGCCGCGCTGTGGTGTCTGATTGGAAAACCATGAATACCAGCCTGTTCGAAGCATTGCAGGTGGAACGTGTGGCAATGTTCTTTGCCTTAAGCTTCATGGTATTGGTCGCTGCATTTAATATCTTGTCGAGCCTGGTCATGCTGGTGCGTGCCAAAACGCGTGACATTGCCATTATGCGAACCATGGGGGCAACACGGCGCAGCCTGCTGAAGATTTTCGTGACCACTGGGTTTACCGTGGGGGCGCTGGGCACGGTGATGGGGCTGGGGCTGGGCTTTCTGATTCTCACCTTCCGTCAGCAGATTGTGAGAGTGATCGAAGTGGTAACCGGTCAGAATTTGTGGGACCCGTCGATCCGTTTCCTCTCGACACTTCCATCGCGCACTGATCCGGTAGAGGTCGCAGGGATTGTCGCTCTGGCGCTCGGTCTCAGTTTCCTCGCTACGCTGTACCCGGCCTTCAAGGCGGCGAGTACTGATCCTGTGCAGGTGCTGCGTTATGAATAGCGTCTCCAACCAGCCAGTAGTCTGTCTGAGCGGATTGAAGCGCAGTTTCCGCCAGGGCGACGTGACGATTGAGGTGCTGCGCGGCGTTAATCTGGACATTCAACCGGGAGAGATCGTGGCGCTGCTGGGTCCGTCCGGCTCGGGCAAATCCACCATGTTACAGGCCGTTGGTTTGCTGGAGGGCGGATTTACCGGCTCAATAGCCATGTCCGGGGTGGAGGCCAGCACCTTGCCATCTGATGAGCGGACACGGCTGCGGCGCGAAAACATGGGTTTCGTCTATCAGTTCCATCACCTGCTGCCCGATTTCAACGCGCTGGAAAATGTCGTGATGCCGCAGATAATTGCGGGCGTTGCACGCGGCGATGCGGAGTACCGGGCAGAACAATTGCTCACTGTGCTGGGGCTGGGCGCACGGTTGGAGCACCGGCCCAGTCAATTGTCTGGCGGCGAGCAGCAGCGCGTGGCCGTGGCCCGTGCATTGGCCAACCGCCCGCGGCTGGTTCTGGCGGACGAGCCAACCGGCAATCTGGATGAGCACACGGCAGATCGTGTGCTGGCGCAGTTTCTGGAGCTGGTGAGGGAAGAGGGGAGCGCGGCACTGGTTGCCACGCATAATGAACGGCTTGCAGCCCGGATGGATCGCGTGGTGCGCCTGCATGACGGTGTGCTGGAATAGGCCTGTTGGTCGAGCACCATGGCAGTTTTGTGGATCGCTGATTGAGATTAGCGCTTAGCAAGACATCCTGCCCCGCGATAAGTTTGGGGGACTGACATGCTTACTAAACTCACCGCGCTGGCCCTGATTCAGGCGACCGCTGCTCAAACGCCCACTCCGTCACCTGCACCAGCCAAACCCCCGGCTTGTGATAGCGAGGTCTATGCAGGGTTCGATTTCTGGCTGGGTGAATGGGATGTCTATCCCAATGGCAAGGATACCAAAGTTGCCGACAGCCGCATCCAGCGCCTGCACAATGGCTGTGCCGTGCTGGAAAGCTGGATGCCGCTGAAGAGTGCAGGTGGAACAAGCCTGAACCATTATGACGTGGATACTGGTATATGGCACCAGAAATGGGTTGGTTCATCACCCGGCGCGGTCGAGTTTTCTGGTGGGGTAGCGGATGGCAAAATGGTGCTGACCGGCAATTGGCCATCCCCCGGCGCGCCGCATACGCTGATCCGTATGACCTATACGCGCAATGAGGATGGCAGTGTACGGCAATTTGGAGAGGCCTCGACCGATCATGGTATTTCATGGCAGACTTCGTTCGATTTCATTTATCGACCGAAGGGCTGAAGTGTCGCCATGACCACAATTGCCAATTTCACTGTCACCACCAATCGCGGGGAACCGCTCAATCTGGCAGATAAGCAGGGCAAGATATTGTTGGTGGTCAACACCGCCAGCAAGTGCGGCTTTACCCCGCAATATGATGGGTTGGAGAAGCTGTATCAGACCTATCAGGACCGTGGGTTTGAGGTGCTGGGCTTTCCCTGCAATCAGTTCGGTAATCAGGAACCGGGCGATGCCGATGAAATCCAACAATTCTGCAAATTGAATTTCGGCGTTACCTTTCCCCTAATGCAGAAGGTGGATGTGAATGGCGATGCCGCATCGCCCCTGTTTGACTGGATGAAGGGCGAGGCGAAGGGCCTGTTTGGATCAACTTCCATCAAGTGGAACTTCACCAAATTCCTGATCGACAGGGATGGGAATGTGGTGCGTCGTTATGCCCCGGCGGACAAGCCGGACAAGATCGCAGCGGATATTGAAAAGCTGCTGTAAAAGCACCGCCTCGCTTGTGGAGAAATAGCGGCAGGCAACGCTTCCGAATCGCGCGTATTTTCCTACATTGCAGCGATGCCTTTTGCCTCCTTCGTTCCTCTGCGTATTTTCTCGTCCTATTCCATGCTGGAAGGGGCGATTGACCCCAAGGGAATCGCGAAACTGGCCAAGGAACGTGGCTTTCCCGCCATCACCATTTGTGACCGCAATGGCCTTTACGGAGCGGTCATGTTCGCCAATGCCTGCATGGCAGAAGGCATTCAGCCCATTATCGGCGCATTGCTGGGCGTGGCGCGACCGGGTGCTGAAGGTGCGGACGGGGTCACGGTCGATTACCTGCCGCTGCTGGCGCAAGATGAGGATGGCTATCAAAATCTGTGCCATCTGGTCAGCCGCGCGCATTTGGATCGCCCGCTGGAGCTGGAACCGCACGTCCAGCTAAAGGATATGGAAGGTCACACGGACGGGTTGATCGCGCTGACCGGCGCGGGAGAGGGGGCACTGACGCGTCTATTGGCCGAAGAGCAAACAAGTCACGCCAATGCCATGGCGGACCGTTTGCAGGCGCTGTTTCCACAGCGGCTTTATATCGAGCTGGCGCGCAATGGAGACAAGGTGTGTGAGGGGGCAGAACCGGCCCTGATCGACATGGCCTATGCCCGCGAGCTGCCTCTGGTGGCGACGAACCCGGCCAATTTCGCCGAACCGTATATGTACAAGGCGCATGACGCCATGCTGTGCATCGCCAATTCCTCGCATATTGAGGCGGAGGATCGCCCGCACACTAATCGCAACGCATTTGTGAAGTCGGCGCCGATGATGGATGAGGCGTTTGCCGACCTGCCAGAGGCGATGGCCAACACGCTGGTTGTGGCACAACGCTGCGCCCATGCTCCGCCCTATCGCAAGCCGATCCTGCCCAGCCTCGCCGGTGACCTGGAAGGTGAGGCGCGCATGCTGGCCGAAGATGCGCGGACTGGCCTCGCTGCCCGCCTTGCGCCCTACTATCCTGACGCAACTCAGGTTGAGCTTGCTGACGCCCTTGCCAAGAAGGGCGAGGATCGGCGAACGGCCTTTGACGGGCTCAGGCTGAGCGGGGTGGGCGAAGAGTTCCTGGAGTATGCCGACCGCCTCGATTTCGAAGTCGACATCATCGTAAAGATGGGCTTTCCAGGATACTTTCTGATCGTGGCCGATTTCATCAAATGGGCCAAGGACGATGGCATTCCCGTGGGGCCGGGGCGTGGTTCTGGCGCGGGCTCGGTCGTCGCATGGGCACTGACCATCACCGATCTGGACCCGATCAAGCTGGGACTGCTGTTCGAACGCTTCCTGAATCCGGAACGTGTTTCCATGCCGGACTTCGATATCGATTTCTGCGAAACGCGCCGCGGCGAGGTGATCCGCTATGTCCAGCAGAAATATGGGCATGATCACGTTGCGCAGATCATCACCTTCGGTAAGTTGAAGGCCCGCGCTGTGCTGCGCGATTGCGGGCGGATTCTGCAGATGAGTTATGGCCATGTGGACCGGCTGTGCAAGATGGTACCCAACCACCCGACTGACCCATGGACTTTACCGCGCGCGCTGAATGGAGCGGCGGATTTTAAGCGCGAATATGACAATGATAATGAGGTGAAACGCCTGGTTGATCTGGCGCTGCAACTGGAGGGGATGCCGCGTAATTCCTCCACCCATGCCGCAGGTGTGGTGATTGGTGACAGGCCGCTGGCGCAATTGGTGCCGCTTTATCGTGATCCCCGGTCAGATATGCCCGTGACGCAATATGACATGAAGAATGTAGAAAGTTCCGGGCTGGTCAAATTTGACTTTCTGGGGCTGAAAACCCTGTCTGTTCTGCGCAAGGCTGTGGATTTGCTTGCGGCGCGCGGCATTGAATTGGATTTGGGGACGCTCAGCTGGGATGATCCGGCGGTCTATGACCTGCTGCAATCGGGCAATACGGTGGGCGTGTTCCAGCTGGAATCGGATGGGATGCGTCGCACGCTGTCCGCAGTGAAACCCACCAATTTCGGCGATATTATCGCGCTCGTCTCGCTCTATCGCCCCGGCCCGATGGACAACATCCCGCTGTTCGGCAAGCGCAAGAATGGGGAGGCTGAAATTGCCTATCCGCACCCCAAGCTGGAAGGTATTCTGGCCGAAACATACGGCATCTTCGTTTATCAGGAACAGGTAATGCAGGCCGCGCAAATCCTGGCGGGTTATTCGCTGGGAGATGCAGATCTTTTGCGCCGGGCGATGGGTAAGAAGGTGCAGGCTGAAATGGATGCCCAGCGCCAACGCTTTATCGATGGCTGCAAGGAATCTTCGGGGATCGACAAGAGGCAGGCCAATGAACTGTTTGATTTGATCGACAAGTTTGCCGGATATGGCTTCAACAAATCACATGCGGCGGCCTACGCATTGCTCGCCTATCAAACCGCGTGGTTGAAGGCGCATTATCCGGAAGAATTTTTCGCTGCATCCATGTGCTTCGACATGCACCAATCAGAAAAATTGGCCGTTTTTGTCGATGATGCACGTCGCTATCCCAATGGGCGGGGCGGGGTGATTGTACTGCCGCCGGATATCAACAAATCCGAAGCGCGCTTTACGGTCGAGCAGACCGTTGATGGTCACGCAGTGCGATACGCATTGGCGGGTATTCGCAATGTTGGTGAAAAGGCGATGGAAGCGATTGTTGCCGAACGCGTCGCCAGCGGCGAGTTTACCAGCGTGAAGGACCTATTCGAACGCATGCCACGCGGGGCGATGAACTCGCGCCAGCTGGAAGGGCTGATTTGCGGTGGTGCGCTCGATTGCCTGGATGAAGACCGCGCCAAACTGTTTGCCAATGCCGATATGCTGCTGGCGGTGGCCGATGCGGCTGAACGTGAACGCGCCAGCGGCCAGCATGGTCTGTTCGGTGGTGAAGATGAGGGCGAGGGCGAATTGCACCTGAAAGAGGTTGAGCCCTGGCCACGCACCGAGCGCATGGCGAAAGAGCGCGAGAATTTCGGCTTCTATTTCTCCGCCCATCCGGTGCAGCAATATTGGCCTACCGCCTCTGCCAATGGGGCGCGGACCTATCAAAGCCTGATGGAGGGCGGCGCCCCACCGGGTGGCCGTGCCCCCGCCGTGATGGCGGCGATGGTGGAAGATGTCTCCAAGGGCAGGACGAAGCGCGGGGCAGAGTTTATCCGCGCCACGTTCTCGGATTCCTCCGGCCAATTCTCGGCCGCATGCTTTGAAGAAAGCTTAGTTGAATCGTTCCAGAAATGGGCTGCAGAAGGCCAATGCCTGCTATTGAGTGTGGAACTCGATTCCCCCAATCCCAGCGAACCCCCACGTATCACCGTGCGCGGAGCACGTCCGCTGGAGCAGGTCACGGGCAGCACACGGATGCAATTGCATATGGAGGTGCTGACACTGGAAGCATTGCAGGATTTGCGAATGGAGCTGGTTCAGGGCGATGATGCGATTGGTGAAGTTGTGCTTCGACTGATCCTTTCGCAAGATCAGGAAGTCGAGATCAGGTTGGGCCGGAATTTCCACCTTGATGGCGAACTGGCCGAACGTCTGGCTGCGATTGAGGGGCTGGACAAGGTTGAACTGCGCCCGGTTCGCCTCTCGAAGGCCAATTTGCGACTCGTCGCCTGATCAAGCTTGCCTGCCGACTATCTGAAGATTACCAGTCCTGCCTTAGTCCGCCAATATTGTGCCGGACAGAATTGAGGAGAGAATGCCGATGGTCGGGACGATGCAGCATTGGCCTATGCGGGTGACAGACGTAATTGACCACGCTGCGCGCGAGGCTGGACCGCAGGAAATCGTCTCTCGCTGGGCTGATGGCGGCGAAACCCGGACCAATTGGGCGGGCATTCGATCAGACGCGCTGAAAATGTCCCAGGCGCTGATTGCGCTCGGCATTAAAAAGGGGGATCATGTCGCCAGTCTGGCAATGAACCATTCGCGCCATTTGGTTAGCTGGTATGGCGTCGCCGGGATGGGTGGCGTGCTGCATACCGTCAATCCCCGGCTGTTTGATGATCAGCTGGAATATATCATTAATCATGCAGAAGATCGTGTGTTGATCTATGATGCCGCGTTCCAGCCAATTGTGGACCGGATGCGCGACCGTTGGACCACTGTCGAACATTACATTTGTTTCGATTCAGCCGATCATGCACCTGGTTTTGAAGAATGGATTGCTGAACAGGATGGTGATTTTGAGTGGGCTACTATAGGCGAATATGATCCCTGCATGCTGTGTTACACCAGCGGCACCACGGGCAATCCCAAGGGTGTTTTGTACGAACACAGATCCACGGTGACCCACGCGCTTTCTGCGCTTCAACCAGCTGCATTCAACTTCTCAACCTCCACTGTCATTCTTCCGGTGGTGCCCATGTTCCACGCTGCCAGTTGGGGCCTGCCCTATGCTGGCGCCATGGCAGGGGTGAAATTCGTGTTCTCTGCAGTGAATGATCCAGCGGTGCTGCATGAATTGATGCTACGGGAAGGCGTGACGGACAGTGCCGGTGTGCCCACCGTGTGGTTGCAGCATTTTCAATATTGCGATCGGGAAGGGATTGACCTTCCACCGCTGCGGACCGCGACCATTGGTGGGTCTGCGGCACCTCGATCAATGATTGAGCGTCTGCTGAAAAATGGAACGCGTGTACAGCATGCATGGGGTATGACAGAGACAAGCCCGATTGGCACCGTCGGTGGCCCGACAGCGGATTGGGATATGCTGAGCTTTGATGAAAAGGTTGATAAAATCGCCATGCAAGGCCGCCCGATTTTTGGCGTGGAGCTTCGCACAGTCAATCTGGATGATATGGCCACACCCCTGCCGCGTGACGGCAAAACCGGTGGCGCACTACAAATCCGTGGCCCCTGGATAATCCAGCGATACTTCAAGGCTGAAGCTGATGCTGTGGATGCGCATGGCTGGTTTGATACCGGCGACGTGGCAGTCCTGCATCCTGATGGCACAATGCAGCTGACTGATCGGACCAAGGATGTGATCAAATCGGGTGGTGAATGGATCAGCTCGGTCGAGCTGGAAAATGCTGCCATAGGCCACCCAGCCGTGGCAGAGGCGGCGGCAGTGGGTATGTACCATCCCAAATGGGATGAACGGCCCGTATTGTTCGTGGTCAAACGGCAGGGCGCAGACGTCACCGCCCAGGAAATAATCGAATTTCTGGCTGACAGGGTCGCGAAATGGTGGCTGCCCGATGCAGTGGAATTTATCGACGAAATTCCACACACCGCCACCGGCAAGATCAGCAAGAAGGACCTTCGTGAACAATTCGCCGATTACAAGCTGGATGTTTGATCGAAGAACGATAACTTGATCGATCCCAGTCCGGCCAACTTTCAGGCGTTCAAGGAATTGCCGCGCGATGAACCATTGCACATGTTCAACCTGCTGCGCTTTCGTGACTTGGCAGAATATCCTGAGGGCCATAAAAATGCGGGCATGGGGTGGTCCGGCGTGCGCGCCTATCAGGAATATGGCGCGAGAATTGCCAATATATTTGAACGGGTCGGTGCGCGGATCATCTGGCGCGGCGATTACCGCTGCATGGTGACGGGGCCTGATGGCGAGCATTGGCACGCTGCCTTCATTGTCGAATACCGTGATGCCCACGCCTTTTTCGAGATGGTCAAGGATCCGGAATATCAGCTTGCGGTGGTCAATCGCACTGCCGCCCTTGCAGATAGCCGATTGGTGCGCTTCCTTCCCGGCACGGAGAGGCAAGGGTTCTGAAACCGGCGTAACCAGCGGCTTAGGATTGGTCGCCGGATCGCCCAGTTGGGATAGGAGACAATGTCGGCTGCGATGCATGGACCCTTTCAATTTCGTGTTGAGGAACGCCAGCTGGTGAAGGCCGGTCGCAAGGCGATGATGAAGCGGTTGTTTCGGCCGCCAATCGGCTGGCTTTTATGGCTGATTGTGGTGCTTGGCGCGCTGTTGCTCGTGCTGGATTCGCTGGATGGGGCGTTCGAACTGTCATCCATCACAGTTCTGGTGGCTGTCCCCATAGCGATTGCATTGGTCAATTTTTGGCTGGTGCCCTGGCAGATGCGCCGCCAGTTCAGGCAAAGTGCCGCGCTGCGGGATGAATTCACACTGTCATTTGACGACGAAGCCATCACCTTTGCCGGAAAACGCGGAACCACCACCATTCCGCTGGTGGAATATCACGCGGTGATGGAGGCAGGTGAGGTGATCCTGCTCTATCAGACAGAGGCATTCTTTAACGCTGTACCCACGGCCCCGCTGGGAACCGCAGCAGATGAACTGATTGAGGCGTTACGGGTCAAGGGCGTGAAACAGCTATAGGCCGGTGTGGCGCTATTGTGGCGCTATTTCTCACGCAGGCGCGGCATCAACTCCACGAAGTTGCAGGGGCGGTTCCGGCTGTCGAGTTGTTCGGCCAATATCCCATCCCAGCCATCCTTCACCGCGCCGTTCGATCCGGGCAGGACAAAGATATAGGTGCCGCGCGCCACAATTGCGCAGGCGCGTGACTGGATCGTGCTGGTGCCGATGGTGTTGTAGCTGATCCAGCGGAACAGCTCGCCAAAACCCGGGATGTCGCGCGCATCGCCTTGCGCCAAAATCCGCTCAAGCGCCTCTGGCGTTACATCACGCCCAGTTAGCCCGGTCCCCCCCGTTGATACGACCGCATCGATATTGGGATCATCGATCCAGCTGTTGAAGCGACTGACGATGATGGCGGCATCATCGCGCTCAATTGCGCGCGTCGCCAGATTATGTCTGGCTGACTGGATCCGTTCCGCCAAAATATCGCCGGACGTGTCATTCGCCGCAGTGCGGGTATCGGATATTGTCAAAAGAGCAATATTGATGGGCTTGAAACTGCGGTCAGTGTCGATGGCCATTAACGGTTCCTGGTTAATCTGACGGCGCGCGCGCCGGAAACTTCGGGGAAGGTCGGCCACATGCCTTGGGCCAGTGCGCGCCGGGTGGTGGAAAGCGCATTCGCCTGCCGCTCATACATCCAGTAATTGCGCATCACGATGGCAACATAGGAACGCGTTTCCCAGTACGGGATAGATTCCATGTAGAGCAGCGGATCGCCCTGATCTCGCACCTCGCTATTCCAGCGCGTCACGGGGGACAGGCCTGCATTATACGCAGCTATGATTTTGGGCAGCAGGCCCTGGGTTGCGCCGCTATCACGCAGCATTTCCAGATTTTGCTGACCAAATGCCAGATTTACTCGTGGGTCATTCAAATTGACATAGCTGGCGTTCATATTCAGCTGTGGCGCATGCTGGCGCACGGTGATGGGGGTGATCTGCATCAATCCGCGTGCATTGGCGGGGCTGACGGCATTGGTGCGAAAGTTCGATTCCTGCAATGCATGGGCAAAGGCCAAAGCCGGATCGACCTGCCATCCAGTGGTTGGCTGCCAGTTTGCGGTGGGGTACCTCAGGGCCGGTTCTGCGCGGGTGCCACGCGGCGCATTATAGGCCATCCATAGCTGGGTGGCGGGCATTCCCATCTCACGGGCAAGCCGCGATAGCGCGCTGAATTCGCGCGGATCGCCAATGCGTGCCTGATGCCGCAGCACCTCGTCAGCCAGCCTGCTGCGCCCTATTTCATTGAGGGCAAGGGCGATGCGGACATTTTCTTCATCCCGCAATTGCCGCCAGTCAGTATCACTGAAATCTGCCTCGGCATGCTGGGCGGGCACGTCCTGCCCCAATTGTTCCAACGCCATCATGCCATAGAGCGTTTCATCCATCCGCGCGGCGGAACGCAAATGACCCACCCCAGCGCCCGGATTGCGGCAGCGCATATAGGCGCGATTGGCCCAATAATGTGCAGCTGCCGTTAGTTCCGCATTGGTTGATCCTTGCGCGGATCGTGCAAAAGAGCTCGCAGCCGTGTCACAATCACCCATCCGCCACGCGGCAAGGCCTGCCACCCAGTCAGCCTCTGCCACCCATCCGCCAGAACCAGACCGCGCTGTGATGGCCAGTGCCAGTGCAGCGGGGTCGTTGTTTTCGATGTAATAACTCCACGCAACGCGCTGGCGCCATTCGGCCCTTGCAGCTGGGCTGAGCACGGCATCGATCCCATCCAGCAATTGCCGCGCGCCGCCAGGGTCATCATTCACAATTCGTTCCAGAATCGCGCTGCTGACGCCTTGCGGCATACTTCCGTCATTCACACTGCTGGGCCGGACGCGCTTGGATGTACCGGGCTGGCGAGCGAAATTCTGCTCTCGCGGCAAGTCAGGAATATAGGTTAGGCCGCGCTTCATGCCCAAACGCCCCAATTGTTCGGCCTGCGGCAACATGATCCCGCGAGCGAACCATGCGGACACCTGCTCTGCCGAAACACGCGGGCTGTTGGCGTGGGTATAATATTCGGCCAATGCAACGGCGTGCAACGGGCCGCTTTCCCGCTGATTGAGCAGCTGCTGAAAGCCAGCCCAATTTTCCCGGTCGATCGCGGTAAATAGTGCGCTGTAATAAGTGCGATCATCAGCGTTCAAGATCTGCGGTAAATTGTTCTTGGCTAAGCGCGCGCGGAAATATTCAGCCGCCGTTTGTGTCTGCGCCATTGCGGGTTGGATTGGCAGTACGGCCAACCCAATAGCGCCCAGCGCCATGAATTTACCCAGCAATTTATGCGCGATCATTTCCACTTCCCGTCCATTCTAGCCAGCGACGCCAGAAGCGAGCTTTCAATCGGGGCATGGAGACTATGCTGTCCAACCCTTCGCTCAACATCAGTTTCGCTGAGCCGGAATCATGGACAAATTCATGAAAACAGGCAGGGTCTTGCGCCACATCGTGTCCCAAAAGCGGCAAGATGCTGCAGCCAAAACCGATGATCCGTTTTGGCGATGCAAGACCTATGTGATGCCTCAGCACTTTGTCAAAGCCCGCTGAAGCCATGGCCGTGCCGTCAGCCATTGGAGTGTGGCGGGGCAGGGCCGAGGCAAGGTAGATTTGCGAACGATCAAAGCCCATGGCGCGCAGCATTGCGTCAAGCAGGCGGCCCTGTTCCTGAGTTAGCAGGTCATCCCGGTCACCAGCTTCGGGGTCCATCACCAGCACCATCAGTTTTGCATCAGCATTTCCCTGCGGTGCGATCCGACCACGCGGGCCTATGGTGTCCAGACCCGGCTCGCCCAGCCACCAGCTGCGAAATTGAAGAAGATCGGAAGGGGGGGCATCGCCCAACAGGTCAGGCTGCCTTTCCGGTTGCGATACGGGTTCGACAGGCGCCGCTTTCTTCCCAGCGGTTGCGGCACTCGGTTTGGACTCTTCGGCTGCTGGCTCTATCAGCCAATCGACCGGTTCATCCGAAAAAACGCAATCCACGCCCGCCTCTCGCCACCAATCCAGAGTGGCTGATATATCGGTGGGTCGGATCTTACTCGCTTCAGTCATGGTGTGCAAAGCGGGTCTTGACCTTCTGCACCGCAGCAATCAAGGCATTCCTTGAGGTTGAACACCGAATTTTTGGGGAAGAGAACAGATGTCCGAACGCGAGAGCATGCCATGCGATGTGGTGATCGTTGGCGGTGGTCCAGCAGGCCTTGCCGCGGCAATCAGGCTGAAACAGTTGAATGATGGCCTGGAAGTCGTGGTTCTTGAAAAAGGGTCCGAAATCGGCGCCCACATCCTTTCGGGCGCGGTGGTCGATCCCAAGGCGTTGGATGAGCTTTTGCCTGAATGGCGCGATCAGGGCTGTCAGATGGCGGAAACACCTGTCACCGATAACTGGCACTGGGCGCTGACCAAGGGCGGCAAATATTCCATGCCGCATATCTTCATGCCGCCGCTGATGAGCAATCATGGCTGCTATACCGGATCGCTGGGCAACCTCACCCGCTGGTTGGCCGAACAGGCTGAAGGCTTGGGCGTGATGGTCTTCCCTGGATTCCCTGCTGCAGAGGTCATGTTCAACGATGCTGGCGCCGTCATGGGCGTTATCACGCAGGATATGGGGGTGGCAGAAGACGGCAGTTACAAGGGTGATTACCAGCCCGGTATGGAAATCCACGCGAAATACACTCTGTTTGCAGAGGGTGCTCGCGGCAACCTGACCAAGCAGCTGAAAGCACGCTTTGACCTTGAGGCGGATTGCGAGCCGCAGGTTTATGGGCTGGGCATAAAGGAGTTGTGGGATATCGATCCGGACAAGCACGTGCCCGGTCGTGTGATCCACACGCAGGGCTGGCCGCTGACGGAAAGTGATAGCTGGGGTGGTGGCTTCCTCTATCATCAGGCCAACGGCCAGGTTGCGCTAGGCTTCGTGACCGCGCTCGATTACAAGAACCCCCATGTCTCGCCTTATCAGGAATTCCAGCGCTGGAAGCAGCACCCGGCGATCCGTGAATATCTGGAAGGGGGCAAGCGCGTGGCCTATGGCGCGCGCGTGATCAATGAAGGCGGGTGGCAGTCTGTGCCCAAGCTGGCATTTCCTGGCGGCGCACTGATCGGCTGTGCAGCAGGCTTCGTCAATGTGCCGCGCATCAAGGGCAGCCATACCGCGATGAAGAGCGGCATGCTGGCCGCAGAAACTATCGCCGCAGCCATTGGCGCGGGCTATGAACACACCGAGCTGGCCGATTATGAGGCAAATCTGCGCGAAAGCTGGATCGCCAAGGAATTGAAGCTGGTCCAGAATGCCGAACCGGCGGTGGCCAAATTTGGCGGCGATCTGGGCACGGTAATTGCCGGAATTGATATGTGGATGCGCACGCTGAAAATCGGCCTGCCGATCAGTATGAAACATCACCGCGATTACGAGGCGACCGGGCGCGCTGACCTCTACAAGCCGATCGATTATCCCAAGCCTGACGGCAAGATCAGCTTTGATCGGCTGACCAATGTCTCCTTCTCTTTCACCAATCATGCCGAAGATCAGCCGTGTCATTTGCAATTGAAAGACCCGGCCTTGCAGAAGGAGAGCGAGCTGGCCGTGTTTGGCGGGCCTTCAGCGCTTTATTGCCCGGCAGGCGTCTATGAATGGCTGGCGGACGAAGATACGGGCGAGATGCAGTATCAGATCAACTCGCAGAACTGCGTCCACTGCAAGACCTGCGACATCAAGGACCCGAACCAGAACATCAACTGGACGACGCCCGAAGGCGGCGGCGGGCCGAACTATCCGAATATGTGAAGGACTGGCTTCGCTATTGCGAGGAGAGTAACGACGAAGCAATCCAGAGCGGGCGCGAGACGCTCTGGATTGCTTCGCTTCGCTCGCGATCACGAAACGGTAATCAAGCTTGCAAGAAACCGCCTATGCCAAGATCAACCTTGCGCTGCATGTTCGCAGGCGGCGCGAGGACGGCTATCACGAGCTGGAAACGCTGTTCGCCTTTGTCGATAATGGCGATGTACTGGCTGCACACGCCGCCGATCGGGACGGTGTGGAAACGATGGGTGAATTTGCGGGCGGGATTGATAATCCACTCGACAACCTTGTGGCGCGGGCGCTTGGCTCCTTTCCGCATCCGGGTGGGCTGGCGGTGACGCTGGAAAAGCGGCTGCCCGTGGCCGCGGGGCTGGGCGGTGGTTCGGCTGATGCAGGGGCCGTGATCCGCATGATTGAAACACAATATGGCCTGCCCAATGATTGGCAGGTGCGCGCGGCCAAACTCGGCGCAGATGTGCCCGCCTGTGTGCGCAGTGATATGGCGCTTGGGCGGGGCACTGGCACAGAATTGGAGCCGGTCGAGAATGATCTGGCAGGCATGGCTGTGCTATTGCTCAATCCGCGTGTTCCGCTCGCCACCGGGCCGGTCTATGCAGGATGGGACGGGCGTGATCGCGGGGCTTTGCCAAATGGTTCCGCCAGCGTGATCGCACAACAAGGGCGCAATGATCTGGAACTGCCCGCATCGGCGCTGTGTCCCGCGATTGCCGAAGTATTGGCCGTGCTGAAGGAAACATCGCCCTGGCTTTCCCGTATGTCAGGCTCTGGCGCGACGTGTTTTGCGCTCTACGAATCGGTTGCGGCACGCGACGCCGCTGCCCGACACCTCGCTGTTCAGCATCCCGAGTGGTGGCATATGGCAGGGTCATTGCGATGATCAACGAAGAACCGCCATACCGCCAGATCGGCACACCGCGCCGAGGTAGCATTGTCTGCGTTGCTGACCACGCGTCAAACCATGTGCTTGATGATATCCCCCTGGGTATTCCGCATGAACTACTGAACGAACATATCGCCGTGGACATTGGCGTGGAAGGCGTGGCTGATCGCATGGCACTGCGCCACAACGTACCGGCGCATCTGGCCACTATTAGCCGCCTTGTCTGTGACTTTCATCGCGAAGAAGATCACCCAAACCTGGTGCCGCAGGAAAGTGACGGCCATCTGATTCCGGGTAATATCGGCGCCAATATCGAGGCGCGGCTCGATCGTTTTTATCGTCCCTATCACGCGGCACTGGCCGAATGGCTCGACGGTATTGAGCCAAGCCTGATCGTCTCTCTCCACAGCTTCACCCCTACCATGCGCAGTTGTGACAAACCGCGCCCTTGGGAAGTGGCATTGCTCTACAATCAGGATGATCGGGCCGCGCGCTACGCCATCCGCATGTTTGACGAATTGGGACTGACTGTGGGCGATAATGAGCCTTATTCGGGCAGACAGCTCAACGCGACCATGAACCGGCATGCGGAGGCATTCGGGCGTCCCTATCTGGCCATAGAAGTGCGGCAGGATCAGATTTCAAGCCGTGCAGAACAGGCGCGCTGGGCCGCCATGATTGCGGACGTGGCTGGGCGGGTGCAACTGGCATTGGAGAGTGAAAGCTGAATTTCTGCGGTAATTCGGGCGTTCGCGGGCGATTTTAACTATAGTCTATACTTTCGTTATGGAGGGATTGCTGCCATTGGGGGCGTGATTCAGCCTGACGTTATCGGAGTAGCCCATGCCAGCCTACCGTTCCCGTACAACGACACATGGCCGCAATATGGCCGGCGCGCGCGGTTTGTGGCGCGCCACGGGGATGAAGGATTCTGATTTCGGTAAACCGATCATTGCGGTGGTCAACAGCTTCACCCAGTTTGTGCCGGGTCACGTTCACCTGAAGGATCTGGGCCAGCTGGTGGCAGGCGAGATTGAGGCGGCGGGCGGAGTTGCCAAGGAATTCAACACCATTGCCGTGGATGATGGCATCGCCATGGGCCATGATGGTATGCTCTATAGCTTGCCGAGCCGTGACCTGATCGCAGACAGCGTGGAATATATGGTCAACGCCCATTGCGCTGATGCGATGGTGTGTATCTCAAACTGCGACAAGATTACCCCCGGCATGCTGATGGCTGCCATGCGCCTGAATATCCCGGTCGTGTTTGTATCGGGCGGCCCGATGGAAGCGGGCAAGGTTGTTCTGAAGGGCGAAGAGCATGCGCTCGATCTGGTGGATGCGATGGTAGCCGCCGCCGACGAATCTTATTCTGACGAGGAAGTGCTGGCAATCGAACGATCTGCCTGCCCCACCTGCGGCAGCTGTTCGGGCATGTTCACCGCCAATTCGATGAATTGCCTGACAGAGGCGCTGGGCCTTTCGCTCCCCGGCAATGGATCGATGCTGGCAACCCATGCCGACCGAGAAGGATTGTTCCGGCGGGCGGGCCGCCTGGTGGTAACGCTGGCCAAACGCTATTACGAGGAAGATGACGAAAGCGTGCTGCCGGGATCCATCGCCACGTCTGAGGCCTTCGAAAACGCCATGTCGCTCGACATCGCAATGGGCGGTTCGACCAACACCGTTCTGCATATTCTGGCAGCTGCGGCTGAGGCGGGTGTGAACTTCACCATGAAGGATATCGACCGGCTGAGCCGCAAGGTGCCCTGCCTGTCCAAGGTCGCCCCGGCCAAGGCCGATGTGCATATGGAAGACGTCCATCGCGCGGGCGGGATCATGTCCATATTGGGCGAGCTGGAGAAGGCAGGCCTGCTCCACACCGCATTACCCACCGTGCACAGCCCCACGCTTGGTGATGCGCTGGATGATTGGGACATTGGCCGCACACAAAACAATATAGTGCATGAATTTTTCGCGGCTGCCCCGGGTGGAGTTCCCACGCAGACAGCTTTCAGCCAGAACCGCCGCTGGGAAAAACTGGATCTGGACCGCGAAAATGGTGTGATCCGCAGCGCGGAACATGCCTTCAGTCAGGATGGCGGCTTGGCTGTTCTTTATGGCAATATCGCACGCGATGGTTGCATCGTGAAGACCGCCGGCGTGGATGATTCCATCCTGAAGTTTACCGGCAAAGCGAAGGTGTTCGAAAGTCAGGACGATGCTGTCACCGGTATTCTCACTGAGCAGGTGACGGCAGGCGACGTGGTTGTGATCCGGTATGAGGGGCCACGTGGCGGCCCAGGTATGCAGGAAATGCTCTATCCCACCAGTTACCTTAAATCGAAGGGGTTGGGTGCAGCCTGCGCCCTGCTGACCGATGGGCGTTTTTCGGGCGGGACATCGGGCCTTTCCATCGGGCATGCCAGCCCGGAAGCGGCGGAAGGCGGTGAAATCGGGCTGGTGGAAGAAGGCGATATGATCGCCATCGACATTCCCAATCGCACGATTTCGTTGGAAATTTCCGATGAAGAAATGGAAGCTCGCCGTGCTGCCATGAATGCAAAGGGTGAAGCCGCCTGGCAACCTGCCAAACCGCGTGAACGCAAGGTTTCTGTCGCGCTGCAGGCCTATGCCGCCATGGCGACCAGCGCAGCGCGTGGAGCCGTGCGTGATATTTCCCAGCTGCGGCGGGGATAATGGCGGCACTGGGGCAAGTCCTCACTGTCGCGCAAATGCAGGCGGCGGAGCAGGCGATTATCGATTCCGGTACCACAATAGATGAATTGATGCGCATCGCGGGGCAAGGCGCAGCCGAATGGGTGTGGCGCATTACTGCTGGTCGTAGAGTGACAGTGTTATGCGGGCCGGGGAACAATGGCGGTGATGGCTTTGTAATCGCCGAAACGCTGCGTCAGCACGGGCTGGAGGTTTCCGTGGTTGCGCCGATTGAACCCAAAACCGATGCGGCGAAAAATGCGCGCGCGGAATATAAGGGGGATGTGCTGACCTCTGGCAAGGATGCGCACGGGGGAGTGCTGGTCGATTGTCTGTTTGGGTCCGGCCTGGTCCGTTCGCTGTCACCCGAACACGCATTGCTTTTGCGTGATCTGGCTGACCGACACCAAATCCGCGTCGCTGTTGATCTGCCTTCGGGTGTTGAGAGCGATAGTGGTGCGCTGCTGAATGAACGCCTGCCATATTATGATGTCACTTTGGCATTGGGGGCATGGAAATACGCCCACTACCGCCTGCCCGCCCGCGTGCGGATGGGGGAATTGCGACTTGTGCCGATTGGCGTTGCGGTGGTGGAGGGAGCCGCGCAGCTGATCGAAAAACCGCGTCTGGTCGCTCCTCCTGCTGATGCACACAAATACACTCGTGGGTTGTGCGCAGTCGTAGCTGGTCAAATGCCAGGGGCAAGCCTGCTTTCGGCGGAGGCTGCCATGCGAGCAGGCGCAGGTTATGTGAAATTGCTGGCGACAGACCGTCCTGACACCGGATCACGCGGGCTGGTAGTGGAGACTGGTACGCTGGATGATACACTGGCGGATCGCAGGATTGACGCCATTCTGGTTGGGCCAGGTTTGGGTCGCGATGACGCTGCGAAGGTCAAACTCAATGCCGTATTGGCGCAGCGCCGCCCTGCCATATTGGATGCAGATGCGCTGCTGCTGCTGAAGTCTGATATGCTCCACCAAGGCACGTCCTATCTTGCCACTCCGCATGATGGGGAATTGGAAGCCCTATGCTGCCAATTCGCGGTGGTGGCAAAGGGACGTCAGGCACGCGCGCAGGCGTTGGCGCAGGCCAGCGGTATGGTGATTGTGGCCAAGGGACCGGATACTGTCGTAGCCGCGCCAGATGGCCGAGTGGCTCTCGCTCCCCCGGCATCCAGTTGGCTGTCAGTAGCTGGCAGTGGGGATGTGCTGGCGGGGATTGCGGCCAGCCGGGTGGCGAAGGGCGCTGATCCTTTCACAGCGGCCTGTGAGGCTGTCTGGCTGCACGGGAAAGCGGCGCGGATATGTGGGGTGGTTTTCACCGCTGATGATCTGGCGCAGGCAGTTTCTAGCGCCTATGCCGCCGCTCTATGAATGAAGTCCAGGAAATTATCCGCATCGCCGCCAAGGGGGATGGGGTCACGGCGCAAGGGCAGCATTTTGCCGGGGCCGCGCCCGGTGACACCATACTGCCAGATGGATCGCTGCAACCTGGGCCACATCACGCCACGCCGCCCTGCCGCCACTTCGGCAATTGCGGTGGGTGCCAGTTACAGCATGTTGACGAGGCGGCATTGCGCCAATTCGTTACCGATCGTGTGGTGAATGCAGCAGCTGGGCAGGGCGTGGCTGTGGCCGAATTGCTGCCCACGCATCTCTCACAACCAAGCAGCCGCCGTCGCACAACGTTCCATGCGATGCGTGTGGCAAAAGGTGCCGTTATCGGTTTCAAGCAGGCTGGATCGCATCGCATTGTCGATCTGGCGGAATGCCATATTCTGCGGCCTGAGCTGTTTGCGCTTGTCCCTGCATTGCGCGAATTCGTGGGGCAGCACGGCCCCAAGGGTGTCGTCGATATCGAACTGACTCTATGTGATCAGGGCGTCGATTGCGGGTTGCACAACATTACGCTGGATGGGCTTGGCCCTACCGAAGCAGCTCTTGAGCTGGCGCAAGCAAATGGGTTTGCGCGGCTGACCGTGGATCAGGGATACGGCGCGGAAACGGTGTGGGAACCTGAGCCGGTGACGGTCACACTGGGTGGGGCAGCGGTTAATATGCCCCCATCCGCATTCTTGCAGGCAACGCTGGATGGGGAGGAGCGGCTGGTCGCTGACGCCTGCGAATGGTTGCAAGGCGCAGGCGCTGTGGCTGACCTCTTTTCTGGCCTAGGTACCTTTGCCTTTGCCCTGTCAGAAGGACGCAAGGTTCTCGCCGCAGAAGCCGCGCGTGAGGCGCATCTGGCCTGCAAGTCGGCGGCGGCAAGGGCAGGGTTACAGATAGGCGCATTGCACCGTGATCTGTTCCGCAATCCTCTGACGTCGCAAGAGCTAGATCGCTTTGATGCGGTGTTACTTGACCCGCCCCGCGCTGGCGCGCGCGATCAGGTGGTCCAATTGGGGCAAAGCCAGGTCAATCGACTGGGCTATATCAGCTGCAATCCATCCAGTTGGGCGCGTGATGCAAAACAGTTGATAGAGGCGGGGTTCAGACTGGAAAAACTGCGCCCTGTTGGCCAATTTCGCTGGTCCACCCATGTGGAGCTGAGCAGCTATTTCACACGCTGATCGGCAAATCAGCCTTCGATCACCTTGGCCTCGACAAAGCCGAGCAAGCCACCATATGTTTCCAGCATCTCGCTATCGACATCGTCATCCTCGATCAGGAAATCGAAACGGTCCTCAACCTCGGTCAACAAACCGGCAACTGCCATCGAATCGAGTTCAGGTAGGTGGCCGAACAAGCCGGATTCATTATCGAAATCAGCCACGGCATCAGGTTCCAGCCCGAGCACGTCACACAGGATCGCGCGTAAATCGCGGTCGATTGCCACACGGCTCGGCCCAAGCCCTCTCATCCCGGTATCGCCCCCCAATCTTTGTTACCCGGCTTTCGTGGGCGGGGCATTAGCCTTGCACTGCAGCATAGGCAAGCACGGTTAGAGTTGGCCGGTTCAGGCTGATGCATTCGACAATTTCGTGATTGGGGGGAATAAGCGATTGACCCGGCGCGCCTGCTGCGATTTGGTATAGGGCGATGGTCCAACTTCCTGATCCCGCGCCCTATCCGCTCGACCATTTGGCCGAACGTGGTCGGGATAGCGACCCAGCATTGGTGTTGCGCGAGGAAACACTCACCCATGGTGATTTGCGGATTCTAGTGGCCCAAATGGCCGATTGGCTGGCAGCTCAGGTGCCGGAAACGGGCGCACGGGTGGCAAGCTGGGCGGCGAAAGGGGGGCTAACCGCATTGCTACCACTCGCCGCGGCGCGGGCTGGGCTGGTCCATGTGCCGATCAACCCGCTGCTGAAACACATGCAGGTGGCGCATATTCTGGCTGACAGCGGGGCGCGATTGCTGATTGGAACGCCTGCGCGACTAAAAACGCTCAGCCCTGCGGATATACCGGCGGAATGTGTGCTGATGGACGAGCCTGCCGCCCTGAAAAAGATATCCGCGCACCAAGGTCGCCTGCCGCCATCCAACGCCGATCCCGATGATCTGGCCGCCATCCTCTATACCAGCGGATCGACCGGGCGCCCCAAAGGGGTGATGTTGAGCCATGCCAATCTTTGGCTGGGCGCTGTCAGTGTGGCACATTATCTGGGCATGGCGCGCGATGATGTGACGCTGGCCGTGCTGCCGCTTTCGTTTGATTATGGCCAAAATCAGCTGTTCAGCACTTGGGTTTCGGGTGGGGCGGTTGTCCCGCTCGATTACCTTTTCGCGCGTGACGTAATGAAGGCTTGTGCGGCGTATAAGGTAACTGCGCTTGCCGCCGTGCCACCGCTTTGGGTGCAGCTGACCGAATTGGATTGGAATGCGGATGCCACTGCGCATATGCGGCGTTTGACCAATAGCGGCGGCGCGCTGACGAGTGATCTGGTGCGCGATCTGCGCGGAATCTTTCCTGATGCGCGGCTGTTCCCAATGTATGGGCTGACAGAGGCATTTCGTTCGACCTATCTTGATCCCGATCTGGTGGACACGCACCCCACATCCATGGGCCGCGCCATCCCCTTTGCTGAAATTCTGGTGTTGAATGATAAGGGTGAGGTTGCTGCACACGATGAGGAGGGGGAACTGGTCCATTGTGGCCCGCTGGTGGCGCAAGGGTATTGGCAGGATACGGAACGGACTGCCGAACGCTTCAAACCAGCCCCAGACGCGTCAGAGTATGGTGGAATCGCAGTCTGGTCTGGTGATCGTGTGCGACGCGATGCCGATGGCCTGCTCTATTTTGTCGGGCGGCGAGATGCCATGATAAAAAGCCAGGGCAACCGGATCAGCCCGCAAGAGATTGAGGAGGCGGCTCTTGCCACTGGTCTGGTGGCAGAGGCGGTTGCATTGGGTGTGGCAGATGAGCGGTTGGGGCAGGCGGTGCATCTGGTCGTGCGCGCGTCAGCTGATATGAAGGACGCTGAGCGGGCGCTGCCCAAGGCATTAGCAAAGGAATTGCCCAATTTCATGCAACCGCAAGTGATCCATTGGCGTGACGCCATGCCGCTCAACCCCAATGGCAAGATTGACCGCGCGGCTTTGCTCGCGGAGATTACGGCATGAAGCCGCTCGGCCCGATACCCGCTGGTTTTGTGGCGTCAGACGGCGAGTTGGTCATTGGCGGCCAGTCAGCCAGCGCGCTGGTGAATCAAGCGGGGGGGACGCCGCTTTTTGTTTATTCTCGTACCATGCTCGATGAGCGGATGGCAGATTTGCGCGCCGCCACGCCTGATCGTTTGCAGATAAATTTTGCGGTGAAGGCCAATCCATTTCTGCCTCTTGTTCAGCATATGGCTGGCTTGGCTGACGGGTTCGATATTGCCTCTGCTGGTGAACTGGCACTGGTGCAGCAGGCGGGCATTGATCCCGCGCGCGTCAGTTTTGCTGGCCCGGGCAAGCGCGATGCAGAGCTGGAGGCAGCGATTTCGGTCGGGGTTACGCTCAATTGCGAGAGTGAGGGGGAGGCGCGCCGGACGCTAGCCATTGGAGAGCGTCTGAGCATCGTCCCGCGCATGGCGATCAGGGTGAACCCAGATTTTGAGCTGCGTGGATCGGGTATGAAGATGGGTGGCGGGGCCAAGCCGTTTGGCGTCGATGCCGAAAGAGTGCCTGCTTTGGCGCGCGAAATCATTGCCGCAGGTGCCGAATGGCGCGGGCTACACATCTTCACCGGCAGTCAATCGCTCGATGTGGGGGCAATTGCAGAGACCCAAGGCAATGTTTTGGAGCTGGCGGCACGGCTCGCCGATGACAGCGGTGTAGCCCTACCCAAACTCAATATGGGCGGGGGATATGGTGTCCCCTATTTCCATGGCGATCAGCCAATCGATCTTGCCATAATAGGAGACGCTTTAGCGGCGCGATTTGAGGCGCTGCCTGCGACGATCGCGGATACGCAATTCTGCATCGAACTGGGCCGCTATCTGGTGGGGGAGGCGGGCGTTTACTTAACGCGCATAGTGGACCGTAAGCAAAGCCATGGCGTGACCTATCTGATCACCGATGGCGGTTTGCATCATCAACTGGCCGCATCTGGCAATTTTGGTACGGTGGTGCGGCGTAACTACCCTCTGGCGGTTGCGACCCACTTCGATGCTGAGCCGGTTGAGGAGGTCAACGTGGTTGGGTGCCTTTGCACCCCGCTTGACCGCCTGGCGGATCAGGCGATGCTGCCGCGCGCCGATGTGGGCGATCTGGTGGCGGTGTTCTGCGCCGGGGCATATGGCGCCAGTGCGTCTCCCTCAGCATTTTTGGGGCAGGGGCCAGCGCGCGAAATATTGGTGTGAGGCAAACCGCAGGTATCATCTAACGCAATATTCACCCTTCCATGGCACTTTTCGGCCCTTGCATCGGGAAGTTTAAGATGGTCGATGATCAGATGAGAGAGTTGCAGCAGCTGCTGGTTGACCGCGATCGGCGAATCGCGGCTTTGGAGGTGCGATTGGATGAACAGGAACAATCTATACGTCACATTTTGACAATGCTGATCGAGTGGATGGAGGCTGACGGCGCGCAACCGGAAGCCTGAATCGTACAAATTGCGATTAAAGTTTGTTTATTGTGTGCGGAATATCTGTTGGATTTCTGAATCACCGCCTCGTTATTAACCGATGCAAAATGACCAAAATCCCCCGGATTTGAATCATTTGAGTGCTATTGAACGCAAGATGATACCGCACCCGCGATACGCATAATTGGCTAATATGGTAAATAACCCATTGCCAAGCGACTCATCACTCGCCTAGAATCTCCATAAATGGAACGGCTTACCTGCAATTTTGGAGGGGCCTTGCATTACAACACGCCTGGGTCGAATTATTAGGGGGCGCGTATTATGGATGGTGGAGTAAGCAGGGCAATTCCCTTGTCCGACGACGACGAGTTGTTCGTCGAAAGCGGACTGCATTCCGCTATTCCGGACAGATTATTCAATCTGGTAGAGCTGGATGTGCTGTATGACGATAAGTCAAGCACGCTTTGGACCTTCATGAATCCCGTCGGTCGCCCCAGTTTTACCCCGCCAATGTTGCGCGATTTCGAGAATTGGCAAAGGCTGATTGGCCAGAGTTTTGGCGACGACAAGGTACCGCTTCGCTATCTCGTCCTTGGCAGCCGCGCGCCTGACGTCTTCTGCTTTGGCGGCGATCTGGAGCTGTTCCAGGGGCTGATCCGGACGGGTGACCGAGACGGTTTGGTTGAATACGGCCACCGTTGCTGCCAAATCCTGCATCGTAATATCCATACGCTGGATATTCCAATGATCACTATCGGTCTGGTGCAGGGCGCAGCGCTGGGCGGTGGTTTTGAAGCGCTACTGTCCTTTGACTATATCATAGCGGAAAAGAGCGCGACATTTGGCCTGCCGGAAATCATGTTCGGCCTGTTTCCCGGTATGGGTGCACATGCCCTGCTGTCACGTAAGCTGGGTAGTGCGATCGCGGATCGGCTGATCGAATCCAATGCAACCTATTCGGCAGAAGAAATGTTCGAACTGGGCATAGTTCACCAGCTGGCTGAACCGGGCGAGGGGTTGAGCGCGTGCCGCGAATTTATCAAGAAGTCAGAGCGTCGCCATGCCGGGCTTGTTGGTTCGCACAGAGCCATGAAGCATGCCTGGCATCTGGAGCTGGATGAACTGTTTCGGATAACAGAGATGTGGGCGGACACCGCTTTGCAGCTGCGCGAACAGGATCTGAAAGTGATGAACAGGCTGGTTGCGGCCCAGGCGCGACTGGCTGAACGAGTCAGCAGTGTGGCCTGAGCCTGCAGCCGTCGCGCTGTTACCGCGCGTCAACCAATACCACTTCAGCATCTTCCAATGCCTCCACGGTGACCCTGTTTTCGGCCGTTACGGCAACGCCATCACGTGGCTGTGCCTCTTGCCCGTTGATTAGGATACGGCCCTTTGGGGCGACCAGATATTGGTGGCGCGCCGGGTTGGTCACCCATATGGCTGACTGACCGGCCTTCAGATTTGCGGCAGCCACCTTTGCATCTGTTCGGATGGGCAGGGCATTGTCCTGTTCCGGCGTTCCGCTGGCCAGGATTTCAAAGCCTCCTTCCCGCGTAGCCTGCGGGAATTCGCGTTGCCCCCAACCGGGTTGTTCACCTGTACGGTCGGGATGAATCCAGATCTGGAACAGCGTTGTAGCTTCATCTTCCTGATTATATTCGGAATGGGTGATGCCTGTGCCGGCGCTCATCACCTGAACATCGCCAGCAGAAGTTCGCCCAGAATTGCCCAGGCTATCCCGATGCGTAATCGCGCCAGCCCGCACAAAGGTGATGATTTCCATGTCATTATGGGGATGGGGTGCAAATCCTTTATGTGGGGCGATGGTGTCATCATTCCAAACACGAATGCTGCCCCAACCCATACGGCTGCGCTCAAGATAGCCGCCAAAGCTGAAGTGGTGGTGGGCATTCAGCCAGCCGTGATCAACCGCACCAAGCGTGTCAAAGGGACGAATTTCAATCATGGAAATTTCCACATCGGCGGGGTTAAATCTGACCCGCCGGAAACATCACCTAGATGGGGGGCGATATGGGTTATTCAACCCTGCTCGCCGTGGCCCAAGGCCATGTAATCCGCACTCTGCATTTCATTCAGGCGGCTGACGGTTCGTTCGAACTCGAATGTACCATCGCCTGATCCATAGAGCTCCTCCGGCTTTGCAGCCGCCGCGGCGAAGAGTTTCACCTTATTCTCGTAAAATGCATCAATCAGCTTGGTGAAGCGGATTGCTTCATTGCGATTCTCAGGCCCCATGCGCGGAATACCGACAACGATTACAGTGTGATAAGCATGGGCGATGGCCAGATAATCTGCCGCACCGCGATTTTCTGCGCACAGGCGTTTAAAGCTGAAAACCGCCACGCCCTTCAGGCTTTTGGGGGCATGCATGGTCCGTCCGCCGCCCAGATCCAGCTCTGCACTGGGGACATGTTCGGCATCTTCGGGCTTGTAATCTGTCAATCGAAAGAACGCCTCACGAACTTGTGCAGTCGCAGTCTCGCCCAGCGGTGCATGCCAGCTTGCCAACCCACCCAGGCGATCAAGGCGGTAATCGATCGGCCCGTCCAGCGTCAATATGTCCAGCTCGTCCTCTATCAGATCGATAAAGGGAAGAAACAGAGAACGGTTCAGCCCATCCTTGTAGAGATCGCGCGGCGGGCGGTTGCTTGTGGTGACGATGGTGACACCTTCATCGCGGATCAGGGCAGTGAACAGCCGGCTCATAATCGCGGCGTCTGCTGTGCTGGTCACCACCATCTCGTCAAAGGCCAGGCAGCGTATGCCCTTGGCCAGTTCCTTGGCGACGGGGGCGATCGGATTGCCGCCTTCGCTGGCGCGTGCATTGCGAATCAATGTATCCACTTCCAGCATGAATTCATGGAAATGGACGCGACGTTTTTGTGGGATGGACAGCGTATCCACGAACAGATCCATCAACATGGATTTTCCGCGCCCGACGCCGCCCCACATATACACACCGCGCGCCATTTGCTTGCGCGCGAACAGCTGCGCCAGCAATCCGCCTGATGTTTTGGCTTCGAAATCATTCTGCAGACGGTTCAGCCGTTCTGCCGCGCGACGCTGGTCCGGGTCGGCCTGCAATTCACCTGCCGCAACCAACCGTTCATAATGGGCGAGGACGCCGCTCATCTGGGTTCAAATTTCCTCACAATCGCGCTGAATGCGGCAACAATATCTGCGCCCTGGACAATTTCTCCGCGGAAAAACACCAATCGCCCGGTTTCGCGAATGACCTCTGCCACTGCGTCCAAAGGTCTGGCTGGATCGCCTGCGCCGACAAACTGGGTAGAAACTTCCAGCGTGACCGATGCCTTTGCGCTGCCAAGTTCAAGCACTTGCATGGATGCGAACAGCGATATGTCGATCAGCGATTGAATGACCGCGCCGTGGATGGCCCCCTGCATGTTCAAATGGTGACGCTGCGGAGTCATGCGCAGGCGACAACGGTCTTCTTCCCTGCGGGTAATCAGGTGACCGATAACAACTGCATTGAATATCGACTGATCGGTGACATTCCAGCTATACCAACCGGGATTGTCGGGATCTGGTTGATATTGGAATGCTTCACCCAATGGTTGCGTCCGGATCAAATCTGGCGTTCAGCCATCATCTTTTTGGTTTCGGCAATCGCCTTGGCAGGGGACAGCCCCTTCGGGCAGACATTGGCGCAGTTCATGATGGTATGGCAGCGATAGAGGCGGAAAGGGTCTTCCAGCGCATCCAAGCGCTCACCCGTCATCTCATCCCGGCTGTCTGCCAGCCAGCGATAAGCCTGCAACAGAATGGCGGGGCCAAGGAATTTGTCCGAATTCCACCAATAGCTGGGGCAGCTGGTCGAGCAGCAGGCGCACAGAATACACTCATACAGTCCGTCCAGCTTTTCACGCTGCTGCGGCGATTGCAGGCGCTCTTTTCCACTGGGGGTGGGGCTGACGGTCTGTAACCAGGGCCGGATGGAGGCATATTGCGCGTAGAAATGGGTGAAATCAGGCACCAGATCCTTGATCACGTCCATATGCGGCAGCGGGGTGATACGGATTTCACCCTTCAAATCCTCAATCGCGGTAGTGCAGGCAAGACCATTCTTGCCGTTGAGGTTCATCGAGCAAGAACCACAAATCCCCTCGCGGCAGGAGCGACGGAAGGTCAGCGTGGGATCAACTTCGCTCTTGATCTTCAGCAGCGCGTCCAGAACCATCGGGCCGCAATTGTCCAGATCGATCTCGAACGTGTCATAACGTGGGTTTTCACCACTATCTGGATCGTAACGATAGATCTTGAATTTCTGGATACGCGTGCCGCCCTCAGCCTTATGCTCGCGGGTTTTCCCTGTGATTTTCGAATTTTTCGGCAGGGTGAAGGTGGCCATGCTGGATAATCCTGTTGCTATTCGCCGGTCTCTCTAGCGCCTTTGCCACAGAGGGCAAGCGCGTGGAAAGGCGGAAGTGTTACAAACCGGCAATTGTCGAACTTTTGTTGCGCTTCGTGTCGTCAATTCATCAATCCATGCCGGCGCAAACTGTGCGCGAGGATCGTTTCGATTAGCTGTTCCTGTGTCCATCCGGCCAAATGTGCTGCACGGCCGAACACTTTCTGTGACCACAAATTGCAGTTGAGGTTAAGCTCGAGGAAAGTGACTTCACCCGTTTCTTCATTCACGCGGAATTCGAACCGGCCATAATCGTAAGGGCGATACTCGCCCCAAAGCTTGCGTGTGTAATCGGCAATGGTGGCCTTCATCGAATCATTCTCAAACGGATCGAGTGAATATTTCTGTGTACGATCCACCAGGTCACGCTTTTCCTGATAGGTACGCAGATGCGATGGGTCCGCCTGGCGGAAGATCATCATTGGCAGAATGATAGGGTCGTCCAATGTGACCGTGGGCACTTCTACATCACTGCCGTCGATAAAGGGTTCAACCAGTGCATCATGGCCCAGATCATGCACACCATCAATCGCAGCCTTCACACTGTTCCAGTCAGTCGCGTCCATAACCCCCCAACTGGCAGAGCTGTTGTTGGGCTTGATCACATAACGATCTGCCGGGGGGCAGTGTTCGGAAGCGATCGGTGCGCCGCGGCGATAGATCGCCCATGGGGCGGTGGGTACACCCACTGCAACTGCGGCGCGTTTGGCCAGATGCTTGTCATCGGAAAGGCCGCGCAGAATCGGGCTTGCCCCAAGATAAGGAATACCGGCGCGTTCGCACAGCAATGGGCACAGCATTTCAGAATTGAAGAAGCCAGCTCGGTTCAGTAGCGGAAAGACGAAATCAAAGTCTGGCTTGTCAAACAGCACCTCGAACTTGTCTGCAATGGTGAGGTTCAGGCCCAGGCCTTTCAGCACCTCTCGCATTTCCACATGGTAGGTTGCGTGATTGCCATCTTCGGCGGAACCAGCCCCATCCCACAGCGCATTTTTGGCGATAAAGAGGATGCGAGTGTCTCTTTTTGTCGCTTCGTCGACGGTGAGGGGCGTGTGGGGGAATGCCAAGCGATAAAACCTTTCAATTATGCCGCGTGGCACATAAAGCCCGCTTTACGTGTCGCCAAGATGAAATAGAGTTTGATGAACACTCAATCCGCAAGTTTTCCGGACTTGCTCGAATCCGTCGAACTGGATGATCGAGCTGTCAGGCTGATTAACCTGCTTTCATCAGGGGGGGATGCGCGGATCACTCTTGATCCTGCCAGCGGCCTCAATAAATATTTTTCAGCACCCTATCCGCGAAAGACGCTCGCCTACGCCTCTTCCACTGCCAACGATCTGTCGGCAGACGCCTTCGCGCATCTGTTGTCTCTGGGCGACGTAGAAGGGCGTGATTATGCGGTCTGGCTCGATGAGCTAAGGCAGCGGATCCGCGGGGCATATGACCTGAGGGAAGACGTCGAAGTGGTGTTCGCACCGTCAGGTACTGATCTGGAATACGTCGCACTGGCGGCCATGTTGGGCAAGGCAGAGCAGGGCATTCATAACATCCTGCTGGGAGCAGATGAAGTAGGCAGCGGTTGCATCCATTCCGCGCATGGTCGCTATTTCGCTAAAGAAACTGCTCTTGGTTTGTCTACGAAAGTTGGCGCTGAGGTAACTGGACTGGAGGCTGTGACGCTGGCCGATGTCCCGGTGCGCTGCGACCAAGGACAAGCTCACACCAGTACCGAAATTTCTGCTTCCATCGCGCAGCAGATTGAGCTGGCCATTATGGCTGGCCGTCATGCCCTGGTGCATGTGGTTCACGGATCAAAAACTGGCCTGATCCTGCCTGAAACCGATGATTTGGATCATTTGCAGTCGCGCTTTGTTGGCCATGTCAATTTTGTGATCGATGCCTGTCAGGCGCGGATTACCAGTGAGGCGGTGCATGAATATCTGGCACGCGATGCGATCGTTTTTCTAACGGGATCGAAGTTTATGGGCGGGCCACCATTCAATGGTTTCGCCCTGGTGCCGCGCAAAATCATGGTTGGTGCTCGACCGCTTCCCACCGGCTTGGCGCAAGTCTTCCGGGCTGCAGAGTTTCCTAAGGGATGGGCCGGAAGGGATAAGCTGCCGGATTGCGCCAATATCCCGCTAGCTTTGCGTTATGAGGCATCGATATTTGAGCTGGAGCGGTTTCAAAGGCTGGGAATGGAGCAGATAGGACGGATCACAACGGCGTTCTGTAGCGCCTTGGCCAGTGAACTGTTGAGGCCATTAAAGCTGTCGCTGGTAAAGCCTTACCCGCCGGGTGAAAGCAGCGAAGCACGTGAACATCCGATTGAAATGAGTACGCTGGCAACCGTGAATGTCAGTAATTTGCCTGCCACAAGCAGTTTCGAGGATGCACAAGCATCGCATCGCATACTTGCGTTGGGTGGTCTGCGTTTGGGGCAGCCGGTCAAATCCGTTCGCATCGAACAAGGTTGGGGCGGGACATTGCGGATTGGCCTGTCCATGCCCCAATTCAGTGGCTGGGCGGCGTTGGATGATGATTCATTGCAGCGTGAGCTGGCATCAGACATGCGCATGATCGCCGATCGCTTGGCAGGCATGGCCAGCCGTCCCACCTGATAATCCAGTTTCCCAACCCGGAAAGATGGCTATTATTTGCCTGGTTCGAACAGGAAGTGGATAGGTGTCATGGGACTTCGGGATTGGTATGATGCCTATGTGATGCCCCGCATCGTCAAGTGCGGGTGCAGCCAAGGGCCAATTATGGAGCGGCGATCGCATGTGGTGCCATTGGCGTCGGGTACTGTATTTGAACTAGGATGTGGCGGCGGTTTCAATCAGGAATTTTATGATACGGCGGCGGTAACGCGCTTTTGCGGCATCGATCCGCATGCTGGCCTGTTGGAATCCGCGCGGGGCCGTGCACGAGCGAGAGGGTGGGACCACAACATCTTTGTCGGGTTTGGAGAAGACATCCCTTTCTCAAACGAAGAATTCGATACAGCCGTTTGTACCTTTACCTTGTGTTCTGTTCAGGACCCGGCGCGAGTGATTTCCGAATTGCGGCGTATTCTAAAACCTGGAGGCAGATTGCTGTTTCTGGAACATGGACGAGCTCCCGATGCGTCTGTCGCCCGGTGGCAGGACAGGATTGAGCCGGTTTGGAAGCGAATTGCCGGTGGATGCCATCTGACGCGCCCCATCACATCGGCCATCATGGGTGGGGGCTTTGATGTCGCATCGCAGGGGCAGGGCTATCTGCCCAAGTCGCCACGCTTTGCCGGTTGGATGGAGTGGGGTGTTGCCCAAAAAATCGGGGCCTGACATTGCTGCCAGACCCCGAACAATTCGCTGAATAAATTGCTTATTCGCCGAAGGTGCGTTGCCACCAACCACGGCGGGGTTGGCCATCGCCCTCGCTGGCTTCGGACTCTCCGGCGGCTGGTGCAACAACTTCTGCTGCTGCTTCTGGCTTTGCAGGAGCTGACAAAGAATCTGCATCGCCTTCCGGCTCAGCCTTTTTCTTCGCACGACTTGTTGGCGCGCGCTTTGTTTTTGCAGCCGCTTTTTTCCTGGTGGGTTTGGCAGCTTCTTCTACCGGATCAGCTTCTGGTGCCGCATCGGCGGCAACGGCAGCTTCTTCAGCGGGGGCAGTGTCTTCCTTCTTCTTGCGAGGTGCCCTTTTCCGCTTGGGCTTTTCCTCTGAAGCAGCTTTTTCGGTTGTGGGCGCAGCTTCAACTTCCGCTTCTGTTGCCTCGGCAGGTTCAGCCGCAGCCTCTTCCACCTTTTTCTTGCGCGGAGCACGCTTACGCTTGGGCTTCTCTTCCGCTGGCGCTTCGTCCGTCTCAGCAGGTGTGTCTGCCGCTTCGACTTCGGGACTCGCTACATTATCGGCAGAAGTTTCGGCATCTTCGTCCAGATTTTCAGACGCTTCCTCAGCCTCGGTGTTTTCATCACCCTGCGCCTTGCGACGGCGGCGACCACCGCGGCGGCGGCGCTTGCGCGGCTTGTCCTCATCATCGGATTCGTCGTCTACAGCCTCCTCGGTATCGCTGTCTGACGATTCTGCATCACCGTCCTCGCTGTCTTCATCCAGCTCATCGTGCCGCTTTTTGTTGCGACCGCGGCCACCACGGCGACGACGGCGGCGCTTCTTGCGTGGCTGGCCGTCTTCATCCGTGTCGACTTCATCTTCATCGTCAATGTCATCGATTTCATCCTCATCATCGTCTTCCACAACGATGGGGTCGAATTTGGGTGCAGATGTCGGGCGTGGGCCGGAGCTTGATACGCTCATCTTCGCGCCTTCGTCTTCCCCTTCAGGGACGACTTCGACGGTGACGCCATAACGCTCCTCAATTTCGGCCAGATCGGCACGTTTTGAATTGAGCAGATAGATAGCTGCTTCGGTGCTGGCACCCAGGCGGATGATCGTGCCACGCCCCTTGGCCGCTTCATCCTCGATCAGCCGGAGCGCGGAAAGCCCCGCGCTGGAGGCGGTGCGGACAAGGCCGGTGCCGTCGCAGTGCGGGCAGTCGCGCGTGGTTGCTTCCAACACGCCGGTACGCAGGCGCTGGCGGCTCATTTCCATCAGGCCGAAGCCGGATATGCGGCCGACCTGAATGCGTGCGCGATCGTTCTTCAGCGCCTCTTTCATCGCCTTTTCGACTTTGCGGACATTGGAATTATATTCCATGTCGATAAAGTCGATCACCACCAGACCCGCCATGTCACGCAGGCGCAGCTGGCGGGCGATTTCCCTGGCTGCTTCCAGATTGGTGGAAAGCGCCGTTGCCTCAATCCCGTGTTCCTTGGTCGACCGGCCTGAGTTGATGTCGATCGATACCAGCGCCTCGGTCGGGTTGATAACCAGATAGCCGCCTGATTTCAGCTGGACGACCGGGTCATACATGGCGCGCAGCTGATCTTCCGCGCCATAACGCTGGAACAGCGGGACCGGATCGGAATAAGCTTTCACCCGGCGTGCATGGCTGGGCATCAGCAATTTCATGAAGGATCTGGCAAGCTTATAGCCTTCCTCACCTTCAACCACGACTTCTTCGATTTCCTTATTATAGATATCGCGGATGGCGCGCTTGATCAGATCTGAGTCTGAATGGATCAGTGCCGGTGCGGTTGAAGACAGGGTGTTAACCCTGATTTCATCCCACAGGCGAGCGAGATAATCGAAGTCACGCTTGATCTCTGTCTTGGTGCGCTGGAGGCCGGCAGTACGAACGATCAGCCCCATGCTTTTGGGCAGGGTCAGGTCGGAAACAATCTGCTTCAACCGCTTGCGATCGCTGGCAGAACTGATCTTGCGGCTGATTCCACCGCCATGCGATGAATTGGGCATCAGCACGGTGTAACGGCCCGCCAGACTGAGATAGGTGGTCAGTGCCGCGCCTTTATTGCCACGTTCTTCCTTCACCACCTGTACCAGTAGAACCTGACGGCGATTGATTACGTCTTGAATCTTGTAACGGCGGCGCAGCGCCATGCGGCGGGCGCGGACTTCATCAACTTCCTTGGCCCTGGAGCGGCTGTTGGAATTGCCTTTTCCTTTGCCCTGACGGCGACGACCACGCCCGCGACGACGGCGATTTCCGTCATCATCACCATCTTCGCTATCATCGTCGTCATTGTCGACGTGACCGTCTTCGATGGTGGATACGCTGTCCTTCTCACTGGTATCGATTTCTTCGACACCATCTTCTGACAGGTCTTCGGCCAGTGCTTCGGCAGATTCATCCTCGGCATCATATTCATCGCCGGGAGAGAAGCCTGACTCTTCCTCTTCGGCGCGAAGGCGGGCTTCTTCCTCAGCAGCCTCGGCCTCTTCCGCCAGCAGGCGTTCACGATCAGCCTGCGGAATCTGATAATAATCCGGGTGGATTTCGTTAAAGGCGAGAAAACCGTGTCGGTTACCGCCAAAGTCGACAAATGCCGCCTGCAGCGATGGTTCAACCCGGGTTACCTTGGCAAGGTAGATATTGCCTTTGATTTGCTTGTGTTCAGCGGATTCGAAATCAAATTCTTCGATCCTGTTGCCTTTGACAACGGCCACCCGCGTTTCTTCCGGGTGGCGCGCGTCGATGAGCATACGCGTAGCCATTATATATTCTCCATGCGCGGGGGAATATGGCAATGCCATCTCCGTCCTTACGCGCAATTGTGTGGGAGCCTGCCGCTATTATATTCTGGCGGTGGGCATGTTCCGATCGGCCCCGGCAGCTGTTTGCGCGGGGCGAAAGTGCTGTGTCTGCCATGATCGAGATGCACCCTGCTGGTGCGGCCAGACCGGCATAGGCCACGGCGCGCGCGAAATGCGGCCCATGGATTTGCTGGATGTGGCTTCTGATCACTGCTTCAACCTGTTGTATGCTTTCACGAAATAATCGCCGTGAAAGGACGGAGAGGAAGCCTTGATCGCGTCTGTAAAGCGCGCGTGCAGGACTTTTTCCGGTTTTGCGCTGCTAGCACCGTGGGTTTAACCCCGCAACCATATTGCGTTTATAGTGTGGTAAACCCTAACGAAGACACACCATGTCGTTACGCACCCATCTTGCCCTGGCAATCATCTTGCCCCTTCTGGTGCTGGGGGCGGTGGTAGCCGCCGGATATGTCATTCCCATTCCGCATTTCGGCCGCGAATATGTGCTGCGCTTTCTTTTGCCCGATCAGATGGAAAAGGCCGGGTTGCCGGAAGTGATGGGCCCGCGTGATTCGTCACGCCCGCTGGTGGTAATAGATGCCGGCCATGGCGGGCGTGATCCGGGTGCAGTGGGCGAGGGAATTCGCGAAAAGGATGTGACACTGGCGCTGGCTATGGCGCTGCGCGATGAGCTGGTGGCGCAGGGCGGGGTGCGCGTGGCGATGACGCGCGATGATGACCGCTTGCTGTCGCTGGACGAAAGGCCCGATATTGCGCGCAGGCTTGAGGCTGATCTGTTCGTCTCGATTCATGCCGATTCTGCCGGCGAAACCAGTGATGTGAGCGGGGCCAGCCTTTATACGCTGTCAAATCGTGCATCCAGCGCAGCCGCAGCCCGGTTCGCCCGACGCGAAAATGAAGCGGATCGGTTGAACGGAATCTCGATCGAGGGGCAGGATGCCGAGGTGAGCAAAATCCTGGTTGAGCTCTCGCAGCGGTACAGCCGCGAAGAATCGATCGAGTTCGCCCAGCTGATCACGCGGGAAGGGGAAGGGAGGATTACCTTCCTTCCGCCAGCTTTGCGTGCAGCGGACCTGGTGGTGCTGAGGACGCCCGATATGCCGTCCGTGCTGTTCGAAAGCGGGTTCGTCACCAGCGCCGACGATGCAGAGCGGTTACTTTCCCTTGAAGGGCGCAAGACGTTTGCCGACGTTCTTACCCGTGCGATAAAGGCATATTTTGTGCGGCAAGCGCAGGATTGATCCGGCGGGGATTGAAGTAAAACATAATCGCAATGGGATTTTGGTTCTGGTGCCAGACAGAAACGCCATGCTAAGTGGCGGCCCCAACAGAGGCGAAGAATGAGCCAGCAATCCACACTTGAATATTTCCGTTACCGCTTTGAACGCGACAGCCGCGCCGCCACGGAGTGGTTCCGTGCGAACTGGCAATCCCATCGCAAGTTCCGCTGGGCAACACGCGCTGCGTTGGCGGGCATTGTTGCCCTGATGGTGCTGTGGGCATGGCTCGCGCGTGATTTGCCCGATGCAGAGGTGCTGCTGGAGTATGAAACCCCGCTGCCCACCGTTGTGCGCGGCATGGATGGTGAAATTGTCCATTCCTATGCCCGCGAACGCCGTGTTCAGCTGCAATATGCCGATTTTCCCGAAAAGCTTATTGAGGCTTACCTGTCCGCCGAGGACAAGACGTTCTTCAGCCATGGCGGGGTTGATCTGACGGGCACGGCCAATGCGGTGTTCGATTACGCGCTGAAATATGGATCGGGCGAGCGGGCGGTGGGCGGCTCCACCATCACGCAGCAGGTGGCCAAAAATATCCTGTTGGGGGACGAATATTCGGTCACCCGCAAACTGAAGGAAATGATCCTGGCGCGGCGCATTGAAAGCGTGCTGACCAAGCAGGAAATTCTGGAACTCTATCTGAACGAAATCCCGCTGGGTCGCCGCAGTTTTGGTGTGCAGGCGGCATCTCAAGCCTATTTCAGCAAGGATGTGGGTGATCTCGACCTGCATGAAATAGCGTTTCTGGGCATCCTTCCCAAGGCGCCAGAACGCTATGGCCGCAAGCGGAACGAACAATTGGCGTTGACTCGTCGCAATTTCGTGCTGTCACAGATGGAAGATAATGGGTTTATCACTGCTGATGAAATGCGCGCCGCGCAGGTAAAGCCGCTGGGGCTGTCACAGCAGTCTACCGCCACCAGGACCGTGGATGCGGGTTACTTTCTGGAAGAAGTGCGCCGCCAGTTGATTGCTGATTTCGGTGAAACGGCAGAGGCTGGTCCGAACAGCGTCTATGCTGGCGGGTTGTGGGTGCGTACGTCACTTGACCCTGAACTGCAAAAGGCCGCGCGCGATGCATTGCGCGCGGGATTGATGCGGTACCAGGGCGGGCGCGGGTGGACCGGGCCGATCGCCACGATTGACCTTGGTCAAGGCAATTGGGCGGGGCAATTGGCCAGTTCCTTCCTATCGGTCAATTACAGGGATTGGCGGATCGGCGTCGTCACGGCTCGTTCCGGAAGTAGCGCGCAGATCGGCTTTTCAGATGGCAAGCAACAACCGCTGACGGGGTTGCCCGATGGGTTGAAGGCAGGTCATGTGGTCGCGGTATCGCCATCCGGCAATGGCTATCGTGTCCGTACAATTCCTGGCGTATCTGGCGGCTTTTTGGCAGAATCGGTTCAGACCGGCCGTATACTTGCCATGCAGGGCGGGTTTGACTTCCGCTTGAGCGATTTCAACCGTGCGACGCAGGCTGACAGGCAGCCCGGATCGACGATTAAGCCCTTCGTTTATGCCACCGGGCTGGATGCAGGGATGACGCCCGCCAGCGAGGTGACGGATCAAACATTCTGTTATTATCAGGGTGCCAATTTGGGCGAGAAATGCTTCCGCAACTTTGATGGCAAGGGCGGCGGTGTTCACACGATGCGCTGGGGCCTGGAACAATCACGCAATCTGATGACCGTCCACATCGCGATGGAAGCGGGCATGCCGCAGGTGGTCAACACGTTCAAACGCTTCAATATCGGTTCCTATCAGGCCTATCCTGCCTTCGCGCTGGGGGCTGGCGATACAACAGTGCAGCAACTGGTCAACGCCTATGCGGCGCTTGCCAATCATGGTCGCCTGCATACACCCACTGTTATAGACTATGTGCAGAATCGCCGTGGCAAGGTGATCTGGCAGGCGGACAAGCGCAAATGTGATGGCTGCAATATGGCGCAATGGGATGGCCAGCCTATGCCCCGATTTGGCGGGCGAGGTAAGGAAGTGATCGATCCACGTACTGCCTATCAAGTTGTCCACATGCTGGAAGGCGTAGTGACGCGCGGAACCGCCGTGCGATTGCGCGATTTGAACCTACCGCTGTTTGGCAAGACGGGTACTACATCTGGCCCCACCAATGCGTGGTTTGTCGGCGGATCGCCCGATATCGTCGCGGGGGTTTATGTGGGATATGATCAGCCGCGCAATCTGGGTGGCTATGTTCAGGGCGGCAATACAGCCGCACCTATCTTCAAGGAATTCGTGCAGTCAACACGCGATCACTGGAATGATGAACCTGCCGTTGCGCCACCGGGCATCCGCATGGTGCGGATCGATCGGCGCACCGGCAAGCGTGTGTTTGATGCCTGGCCCACCGATGACCCGCTGGCGGATGTAATCTGGGAAGCGTTCAAACCCGATACAGAGCCTCCACGATCAACCCATCAGGATGAAATCGCAGCGATGCGCGAGGAATTGCTCGGCCTGATCCGGCGTGGTCGAGGCGAGAGTGAGCTTAATGGTGGCAATCGTAGTGGCCAGCCTGATGATTTCGTTGAGGACTACGGGGGAATATATTGATTTTGCACCGCGTTCTGTTGGCCTGTGCCTTGATGCTGGGCTTGCTCGTTCCGGCCAAGGCTGAATTGCCCGCTGGCTTCAAAGCCCCTGTGTTCACCACGCGCGCTGCATTGGCAGGCGAGGAGTTCGGATTTTCGCTCAGCGTCGCCTTGGCCGGAGGGCCGGTGGTGCTTTATTTCTATCCCAAGGCATTTACGCAGGGCTGTACGCTGGAAGCCAATGGCTTTGCGGAAAGCATGCCACAATTTCAGGCCGCTGGCGCCACGGTGATCGGCATGTCGAATGATGACATCGCAACGCTCAAACGCTTTTCTCGCGAAGAATGCCGCGATGCATTCCCCGTTGGCGTCGCTACGCCGCAATTGATCCATGCCTATGATGTGGTGCGCATGGCAAATGGAAAGGCCACAGAACTCGCGAGCCGCACCAGCTATGTCATCGCGCAGAACGGGCGCATCGCAATGGTTCACTCGGACGCAGATTACCGCCACCATGTGTATCTGACATTGGAGGCCGTACGCGCGTTGCAAGACTGACACACAGCGGTAATCGCGGCAATTCTTTACAATCGCACATGCTCCGCTAAGCGGGCAGCTTGATTTCATTGGGGACAGATTATGCGTGCCGAAGGGCAGGCCAATATTGATCGGATTGAAGCGGCGCTGGCGTTGGTGCGCCAATCGCTGGATTGGGAGCGTGCTTTAAGGCGGCTCGATGAACTGGACGCACGCGTTCAAGACCCCACCCTGTGGGACGATCCCAAGCAGGCTCAAGTCATTACGCGCGAACAAAAGCAACTGGAAAGCGCGATCAATACGGTGAAGGAAATCGCTGCCGAAATGGCCGATGCGATTGAATTTATCGAAATGGGTGAGGCCGAAGGCGAAGGCAGCATCGTCGAAGACGGGCTGAAAACTCTGACGCAACTGGCCGAGCGCGCCGATGCAGACAAGGTGCAGGCGCTGCTCTCGGGTGAGGCAGACGGCAATGACACCTATCTGGAAATCCATGCCGGGGCAGGGGGCACGGAAAGCCAGGATTGGGCAGAAATGCTGCTGCGCATGTATGCTCGCTGGGCCGAACGCAAAGGTTTCAAGGTCGAAACGGTGGAATATCAGTCAGGGGAAACTGCCGGTATCAAGTCAGCCACCCTGCTGCTGAAGGGCGATAATGCCTATGGCTATGCCAAGACCGAAAGCGGCGTTCATCGCCTGGTCCGCATCAGCCCTTATGACAGTTCTGCCCGCCGCCACACCAGCTTCAGCTCTGTGTGGGTCTATCCCGTGATCGATGACAATATTGATATTGAGATCAATCCTGCGGATTTGAAAATCGATACCTATCGCGCCAGCGGTGCAGGTGGTCAGCACGTCAACACCACGGACAGTGCGGTGCGCATTACCCACCAACCTTCGGGCATTGTTGTAGCCAGCCAGGTTGATCGCAGCCAGCACAAGAACCGCGACATCGCCATGAACATGCTGAAGGCGCGGCTGTATGAAGAAGAAATGCGCAAGCGCGAAGAGGCTGCCAGCGCGGAACATTCCTCCAAAAGCGACATTGGCTGGGGCCACCAGATCCGCAGCTACGTGTTGCAACCCTACCAGATGGTGAAGGATCTGCGTACAGGCGAAACCTCCACATCGCCGGATGACGTACTGGATGGCGCGCTCGATCCCTTTATCTCAGCCGCGCTCGCTCAACGAGTGACAGGGGAAGATGTCGCCGTTGAGGACGTGGAATGATTCGCTGGGCCGCCATCGCGCTGTTGCCGCTGGTGGTGGCCTGCCAACCGGCGGAAGAACAGAGTGATCGACCGCCCAGCGCGATGGAGTTTCCGCGAGCGGACCGGCCTGTATCTGGCTCAGGCGATCCTGCGCTTTCCACCGAAGATGTGCGGGATAGTCGTGGTGAAGCGCAAAAGGTGATGGACCTTGCGCAAATCGCCGAAGGTATGACGGTGGCGGATATCGGCGCGGGTGAGGGATATTACACTATTCGCTTGGCCGAACGCGTGGGACCAGAGGGTCGCGTTCTGGCGCAGGATATTGACCGTGACGCGCTTGAACGCCTGGGGCAGCGGGTCGAGCGTGAACGATTGGACAATGTTTCGATCAAATTGGGCGGTGAGGATGATCCACAACTGCCAGTAGACAGTTTCGACCGTATCTTTTTGGTCCACATGTACCATGAAGTGTCAGAACCCTATGCCTTCCTGTGGCGGTTGTGGCCTACGCTGAATGCGACCGGGCAGGTGATCGTAGTAGATAGCGACAGGCCTACCGATCAGCACGGCATTTCCCCATTGCTTTTATCCTGCGAATTTGAAGCAGTGGGCTTCAAGCTGATCGAATTTGTCGAGAAACCTGACATCAGGGGATATTTTGCGCGTTTCGAGCGTGCAGCTCAGCGGCCACAACCCACTGAAATAAAACCCTGCAATCTACGCGACTGACGCGGGCAGGGATGTTCCACATATTGCTGGCACAAAAACCTACGCTTTTGCTGAATTTATGGTCTAAGGGGCCATGCAACATCCGGCCGTGCGAAATAGTGCAGCCGTCAGGGGAGTTACTCATTGTTCAAGGGTCTTAGTCCGATCAATTATGGCGGACGTGAAGTTTGGCCGCTGGTTGAAGGCGGCAAAGGTGTTGCGGCAACCAATCACGCCAGCTCAGGTGCATGGGCGGCGGCAGGCGGTATCGGCACCGTCAGCGCGGTGAATGCTGATAGCTACGATGACGATGGCAATCCAATTCCTCAGGTCTATCCGCAAACAACGCGCAAGGAACGTTTCGATCAACTGGTCCGCTATGGCATTGATGGCGCGACCGAACAGGTCAGGCGTGCCTATGAAATCGCCAATGGTGAAGGTGCGATCAACATCAATGTGCTGTGGGAAATGGGCGGCGCACAGGCCGTGCTGGAAGGCGTGTTGGAGAACTGCAAGGGATTGATTACCGGCGTCACTTGCGGCGCGGGCATGCCCTATAAGCTGGCCGAAATTGCCGCGCGGTTTAACGTTCATTACCTGCCCATCATCAGTTCTGCCCGTGCTTTTCGCGCGCTGTGGAGGCGTAGCTATTCCAAAGTGCCTGAACTGATGGCGGCGGTTGTTTATGAAGATCCCTGGCTGGCTGGCGGGCATAATGGTCTGTCCAATGCGGAAGATCCGACCAAGCCAGAAGATCCTTATCCACGGGTCAAGGCACTGCGTGACACGATGCGTGCGGAGGGCGTCAGCGAAGATACGGCCATCGTGATGGCTGGCGGGGTGTGGTTTTTACGTGAGTGGAATGACTGGATCGATAACCCTGAGCTGGGCAAAATCGCCTTCCAGTTCGGAACGCGTCCCCTGTTGACCAAGGAAAGCCCGATCCCGCAAGTGTGGAAGGACATGCTGCGCACGGTCGAGCCGGGTGATGTCTTGCTGCACAAATTTTCGCCCACCGGCTTTTATTCCAGCGCGGTAAAGACCCCCTTCCTTTATGACCTGATGCATCGATCTGAACGTCAAATTCCGATCTTCAAGCGTGATGAGGAAGAAGGCACCGTGCCGCTGAGTGATCACGGCAAGGCAAAATACTTTTTTGTCCATCCGGGGGATCAGCGCAAGGCACAGGCATGGATGCATGAAGGCTTTACCGAGGCGCTGAAGACGCCGGACAATACGGTTGTGTTCGCTACACCTGAAAGCGCAGAGCAAATCCGTGCTGATCAGCAGGGCTGCATGGGATGCCTGTCGCATTGCCAGTTTTCCAGCTGGAAGGATCATGATGATCACACCACGGGCCGCTTGGCTGATCCGCGCAGTTTCTGTATTCAGAAAACACTGCAGGACATTGCGCATGGCGGTGACCCGGATGAGAACCTGGCCTTTGCAGGACATGCTGCATATCGCTTCAAGCAGGATCCGTTTTATTCGAACAATTTCACCCCCACGGTGAAGGAATTGGTCGATCGGATTCTGACCGGGGATTAATCCTCGGCTATTGCCGGCATAGAATGAACAATCGCATCGCCTGACTGGCGAATGTGGTGATCGATCCCTGTTTGCAGCGCCACAACCGCCAAACGCATGGCGTTGAATTCACTTTGATTCATTCCGGGTGGAGGTTCGCATTCAGCCATCAGCTCGCGGGCGGTCGTAACGGGCATTCCATCCGGCATCGACGCTGCGAGCTTGTCGTATAACGCGGTAACCTCTCGGATTGTTTGCCTTGCTTTATTCAGCGACATCTCGCCTGACTGTGCAGCGGCCAGCGTTTTGCAACGATAGGATGAACAAATGCGCGGCCGTGAAACGTAGGCCGTGCATTTACGCTGATCCAGAAATTGGCAGGGAAATTCCAGCCGATCGGCATTTGCTGAAATTTCATGGCCATTGGCCCGCAGGCGATCCCTGTCACCCGGTTTCAACACCACTTGCGTGAACACCGCATCGCTGCAACACAGTCCGCAGTCAAGGCACAGCTTACTGAGGTCGTTTGGGGAAGGGGCGCTCATCACCCATGTCTATAAGGCAAGCGGCAGGTGATGTCATTCCATCTCCCACGCGCGTTCGCCATGGCTGGTGATGTCCAGCCCTTCGGTTTCTTCATCCTTCGATATGCGCATCGGCAGAACCACATTGAGAGCATAGGCCAGAATGGCGCTGGCAATGGCGCTCCACACGGCCACAATCAGCACGGCAAGCGCCTGCCCACTCAGCTGGGAACCCATGGTCATGCCGTCGGCGTAGCCTGCACCGCCGAGCGATGTGGACAGGAACACGCCCAGTAACAGCGAACCAAGCATGCCGCCCACGCCGTGGACGGCGAATACATCGAGCGAATCGTCAATCTTCAGTCGCTGCTTGACCAGTTGGATCGCGGCGTAACACACAACAGCGCCCAACGCGCCAAACAGCATCGCAGCCGTGGGTGAGATAAACCCGGCGGCAGGCGTTACAGTGGCAAGGCCTGCAATCGCGCCGGTTGCCCAGCCAACGCTGGTGGGCTTGCCCACCTTGATGCGTTCGACCAGCAACCACACGAGCGATGCCGCGCTTGCAGCAACATGAGTGTTGATGATGGCAGAAGAGGCATCGCCGCTGGCAGTAAAGGCTGATCCGCCGTTGAAGCCGAACCAACCCACCCACAGCAAGGCTGCGCCAGCCATTGTCAGGGCGGGGGAGTGCGGCAACATCAGCCTTGTGGGATATCCATCCCGCTTACCAAGGATGATGGCAATCACCAACGCGGAGATCCCCGCCGTGGTATGCACCACGATGCCACCGGCAAAATCCAGCACACCCATGCTACTGGAAATCCAGCCGCCGCCCCATATCCAATGGGTGACGGGCGCATAAACCACCAAACCCCACAAAGCGCAGAAGGCCAGCACCCAGCTGAACCGGGCACGATCCACCCACGCGCCCACCATCAGGGCAGGGGTGATTACCGCAAAGGTCATCTGGAATAGCGAAAAGGTGGATTCGGGCATGGTCGTGCCATCACGCACATCGCCAAGACCATTGAGGGACATGGCGTTGCTCGCGCCCAGCCAACCATTGCCAACATCTCCGAATGCCCATGTGTAACCGATTAGCACCCACAGCACCGACGCCGCAGCGGCAATCGCTCCACACTGCAGCAGTACCGAAAGAACATTCTTGGCGCGTACGAGCCCGCCATAAAACAGGCCAAGGCCGGGAAGGGTCATCATCAGCACAAGTGCGGATGCCGTCAAAATCCATGCGGTGTCGCCGCTATCAACCCCGCTATCCTGGGCAAGAACTGCCGTCGGAAATGCCAATAGGCAGGCAAGCGCCAGTGATTTGCGGAACATGGATTACCTCTCCCCTGCTAACGACTGTGATGCCGCTTAGATATTGGGGAAGGCCGTTAGGACATTATCGGTCAGCCAGACAAGTGTCTGCGCAAGAAAACTGCATATATTGCTGTTGGCCGGCTAAACCAGTGCTTCCAGCACCTGATCGGGTGGCCGATGCCCATCCATCCAGAAGCGGATATTTGCAATGACCTTTTCACCTGACGCCTCTCGTCCTTCTGCGGTGGCACTGGCGAGATGCGGCACGGTCATCACATTGGGATGCTCCAGTAAACGCTCGTCCACATTTGGCTCGTCAGGGTAAACGTCCAGCCCAGCCCCGGCCAGATGGCCGCTTTGCAGGGCCGCTATCAGCGCCTCCTGATCCACCACCTCGCCGCGCGCAGTGTTAATCAGAGAGGATCCCGGCTTCATCATCGCGATCCGACCTCTATCGATCAGCCAATGCGTTTCTTCGTTAAGCGGGCAATGCAGGCTCAGAATGTCGGCCTGGGCGCATAATTCATCCAGCGTTCCGACATAGCGGGCATGCAGCATCCGCTCTATCGCTTCGGGCAGCCGCTTGCGATTGTGATAGGCGACCTCCAGGCCAAAGGCGCGCGCGCGGTGGGCCACTGCCTGACCGATGCGGCCCATGCCGACGACACCCAAGGTCTTGCCACCCAGCCTGCGACCCAGCATGCGAGATGGTGCCCAACCGGTCCACTGATGACGGCGGATCAGGGCAACTCCCTCTCTCACACGGCGCGGTACCCCGATGATCAGCATCATCGCCATATCCGCCGTGTCATCGGTGAAGACTCCGGGCGTATTGGTGACGATGATCTTGCGCCTTGCCGCGGCGGCCAGATCGATATGTTCGGTGCCGGCACCAAAATTGGCGATCAGCCGCAACTGGTCGCCAGCCTGGGCAATCATTTCGGCATCGATAGTGTCGGTTACAGTAGGCACCAGCACATCTGCCTGCTGCATGGCGGCGATCAACTGTTCGCGTGACAGGGGCATATCATCCACATTCAGCGTTGCATCGAACAATTCGCTGATGCGCTGTTCGACGTCGGGCATCAAATGCCGGGTAACGATCACTTTCGGTTTGTGATCGATCGGCTTGCGTGGTGAGACATGTTCATGCGGCATATCGATGAGCTAGAGCGGGCAGGGCCTTTCGGTCAAGGCTGTGAATGATCACTTGAAGCCAGGGCCGCGCACAAGTTATCAAACCTGCGTGCGCAAACTGATTCTATTCATTCCGCTTTTCCTGGGGCTTTTCGCCATTTCTGCTGATGCGCAGGACCGCGACGTACCCTATTGGGCCAGTATCCGTGCCAGCGAACTGAACCTGCGCGTGGGGCCCAGTGCCGACTTCAAGATTGCCTGGGTATATCGGCGCAAGGGGCTGCCGGTGAAGGTGGTGCGTGTGGTGGAAGGATGGCGCCTGATCGAAGACCCTGACGGGGCCCGCGGATGGGTGGTGGCTCGCCTACTGGACCCTGATCGCGGGGCGATTGTTATTGGCAAAGGATTGGCAGCTATTCGTGAGGAGCCGCGTGACAGAAGCACGTTACGCTGGAATGCCGAAACCGGCGTGGTTGGTAAATTGGGCGATTGCGAGAATGGCTGGTGTGAAATGGACGTGCAGGGCCACAAAGGCTGGGTACAGCAAAACCGCCTGTGGGGCGCAGGAAAGCCCTGATCCGATACAAAAAGGGCGACCCGAAGGTCGCCCCTTTATCTGAAATTTTACAGGCTAGTTAGTCGAGCAGCTCGACCGCTACGGCTGTGGCCTCACCGCCACCGATGCAAAGGCTGGCCAGACCCTTTTTCTTGCCCTGTGCCTTCAGCGCATTAAGCAGGGTCACGATAATTCGTGTACCGCTGGCGCCAATGGGATGGCCCAGCGCGGTCGCACCACCATTCACGTTGATCCTGTCATGCGGGATGCCCAGATCGTGCATGGCGAACATTGCGACGCAGGCGAAGGCTTCATTCACTTCGAACAGGTCAACATCATTGATCGACCAACCCGCATTCTCCAGGCATTTGTTGATCGCCCCGACTGGCGCGATGGTGAAATGCTTCGGCTCCTGCGCATGCGCGGCGGTCGCCACAATCCGTGCAACCGGCTTATAGCCCTTGTCATCGGCTGTGCTACTGCGCGTCAACACAACGGCAGCTGCGCCATCGGATATTGAGCTGGAGGTGGCGGCGGTAATCGTACCATCCTTGGCGAAAGCAGCGCGCAACTGCGGGATTTTATCCGGATTGCCCTTGCCGGGAGCCTCATCGGTGTCGACCGTCACATCGCCACGGCGGGTTGAGAAAGTAACCGGCACAACCTCATCGGCAAAAGCCCCGCTGGCAATGGCGGCATTGGCACGGCGCAGCGATTCGATAGCGTAATTATCCATACCCTCACGCGTCAGCTGATACTCATCGGCTGTGTCCTGGGCAAAAGCGCCCATCGCGCTGCCTGCTTCATATGCATCTTCTAGCCCATCCAGGAACATATGATCATAGGCCGTATCATGCCCAATGCGCGCGCCAGAACGGTGCTTTTTTAGCAGGTAAGGCGCATTCGTCATGCTCTCCATGCCGCCTGCCACGATCACATCAGCGGCCCTAGAAGCCAATGCCTCGCTGCCCATGATCACGGTCTGCATACCGCTGCCGCACACCTTGTTCACGGTGGTTGCCTGAACGGATTTCGGCAGGCCCGCCTTCAACGCAGCCTGACGTGCGGGGGCCTGACCCAGGCCAGCGGGAAGCACGCAGCCCATATAGATGCGGTCAATCGCGTCACCATCCACTCCAGCGCGTTCCACAGCAGCTTTAACTGCTGTCGCCCCCAGATCGGTGGCAGCAACATCTGACAAAGCACCCTGCATGCCACCCATCGGGGTGCGGGCATAGGAAAGGATGACGATAGGATCTGCGCTGGAAAACTGGGCCATGATTTTACCTTATCAATTGGGTTTGCGCCCCTCTAATGCCGCGCTGCAGCAAAGGCAAATCGCTTGCCAATTCTGGTGGCATGTGCAGGCTGGGCATGTTGGTTCACTTGCGCCGCAAAATCTATGCGACGATGGGAGGATATGATGGCGCCAGATCCGCTGGATGAAATGCAGCGCATTTTGCGGTTGCAGCGGTATGCCTTCACGGCATCTCGTCCAGAGCCAATGTCCATGCGCAAAGACCGGATCAAACGCGCCATTGCCTTGGTCAAAGAGCATGGCGATACATTGTGCAGGACGATGAGCGCCGATTTTGGCGGCCGCAGCATGATGCAATCGATGTTCAGCGATGTTGGTGTGGCCATCGGTGCGGGCAAAGATGCGCTGAAAAACATGGACGCATGGGCCAAACCGGAAAAACGGGGCCTTCGTTTTCCGCTTGGCTTGCTGGGAGGCAAGGCAGAGCTGCGTTACGAACCCAAAGGGGTGGTGGGCATCCTTTCGCCATGGAATTTCCCCGTCAATCTGGTTTTTGCACCGCTGATGCAGATTCTTGCGGCGGGTAACCGCGCCATGATTAAGCCGAGCGAATATACAGAGCGCACCAGTCTGTTGATGAAGGAATTGGTGGCGGAGTATTTTACGCAGGATGAAGTAGCCGTGGTTACCGGTGGGCCGGATGTTGCCGCAGCTTTTTCCAGTCTGCCATTCGATCACCTGCTGTTTACAGGATCAACCGCAACCGGGCGGCGGGTAATGCAGGCAGCGGCGGCCAATCTGGTTCCCGTAACGCTGGAACTGGGCGGGAAAAACCCTGTGATTATTGGCCGCAGCGCAAATGCGAGCAGGGCAGCGCAACGCATTGCTGCGGGCAAAATGTTGAATGCAGGGCAAATATGTTTGGCACCTGATTATCTTTTTGTGCCTGAAGGGCAAGATGGCGAAGTGGTGGAGGCTTTGTCGCAAGCGATTGCCGAGATGTATCCCAGCCTGCTCGACAATTCGGATTACTGCTCAATCATCAGCGATCATCATTTTTCACGTCTTCGTGGACTGATAAATGATGCGCGGGCAAAGGGTGCCACGGTCATCGAAATCAATCCAGCAAATGAGGAATTTGCTGGGGCCAATACCCGAAAACTTCCTCTGACGATATTGACGGGCGTTACCGATGAAATGTCAGTGATGCAGGAGGAAATCTTTGGCCCCGTCTTGCCCATTATGACCTATCGGCAGATCGATGAGACGGTCGATTACATCAACGCCCGTGATCGCCCGCTTGGCCTTTATTATTTCGGGAATGACAGGCGAGAGCAGGAACAGGTTTTGACGCGCACCCTTTCCGGTGGTGCGACGGTGAATGATGTGATCCTGCATGGATCGATGGAAGATCTGCCCTTTGGTGGAACTGGGGCGTCGGGGATGGGCGCCTACCATGCTGCGGAGGGGTTCCGTGAGTTCAGCCATGCGCGTGCCGTTTATCACCAACCCAGGGCAAATTTGATGAAACTGGCAGGGTTCCAACCGCCATATGGCAAGGCTACGGCACGTGCGATCAAGCTGTTGATGAAGTGAACTTTTCATATCGCTTTCCACGAAAATCGAGCGCCTGATATTGTCGTGATATTGCTTCCTGCGCAGCGGTTTCCTCCTAATCCGACCAAAGATGCATGGAAAGTTGGCGGGAATCTGCCACGCTGCACTTGCGAAGCTGGCGCGGGGGGCCTAGAGGCGGGCACGATTTTGCACCCTTAGGATTCACTTGTGGTCGATCTCAGCCAATATTTGCCGATCCTGATCTTTCTGTTCATCGCAGTAGGACTCTCGGCTGCCTTTGTCTTCCTGCCCATGGGCGTTGCCCGTTTGACAGGTACACACGCGCCCAATGCGGATAAGCTCAGCGAATATGAATGCGGCTTCCCCGCATTTGAGGATCCGCGAAGCCAGTTTGACGTGCGCTTTTACCTGGTGGCGATCCTGTTCATCATCTTTGACCTGGAAGCGGCCTTTCTGTTTCCCTGGGCGGTCAGCCTGGATCTGACAGGTTGGCCGGGCTGGATTTCAATGATGGTTTTCCTGGGTGAACTGGCCATTGGCCTGGCCTATGCTTGGAAATTGGGGGCACTGGATTGGGAATGAGCACTATCGTCACCACACCGAACCAATTGCCAACCGCGCAAGGGGGCGACATCCGCCAGCCTGATGCGGATTATTTCAACGCGCTCCAGACAGAGGTGAATGACAAGGGGTTCCTCGTCACCTCGACAGAGGAACTGTTCCAATGGGCGCGCACAGGCAGCCTGTGGTGGATGACATTCGGCCTCGCCTGCTGCGCGGTGGAGATGATCCACGTCAATATGCCGCGTTATGATATGGAACGCTTTGGCGTTGCCCCGCGGGCATCCCCGCGTCAGTCTGACGTGATGATCGTGGCTGGTACACTGTGCAACAAGATGGCACCTGCTCTGCGCAAAGTTTATGACCAGATGTCAGAGCCTAAATATGTGATCAGCATGGGTAGCTGCGCCAATGGTGGCGGTTATTACCATTACAGCTATTCGGTGGTGCGCGGCTGCGACCGCATCGTGCCGGTGGATATTTATGTGCCCGGTTGTCCGCCGACTGCTGAAGCGTTGCTTTACGGCGTTATGCAATTGCAGCGTAAAATTCGCCGCGAAGGGACGATTGCACGATGACCGTCGTCCATTCCGCCCCCAAATTTACCAGCAATGACGGTGTGCTTGCTACATTGGCCGTGGTGTTGGGTGACAAGCTGATCGCCTCTAAAGAAGAGCACGGCGAGATCGTTCTTACAATCGCACGCGATGCGATTGTCGACGTCCTGAAGGCGCTGCGGGACGACCAGGACTATCAACAGCTGATGGAAATCGCGGGTGCCGATTATCCGTCTCGCGCTCAGCGATTTGAAGTCGTTTATATGCTGCTGTCGTTGACCAAGAACCACCGTGTTATGGTGAAGGTTTCGACGGACGAAGTGCAGCCCGTTCCCAGCGTTACCGGGTTATGGCCCAATGCTGGCTGGCTGGAGCGTGAAGTGTTTGACATGTACGGCGTGAAATTCGTCGGGAATGACGATTTACGTCGTATCCTGACCGATTATGGCTTCGAAGGGCATCCCTTCCGCAAGGATTTCCCGCTGACGGGATATGTCGAATTGCGTTATTCCGAAGAAGAAAAACGGGTCGTCTATGAACCCGTCGAATTGCCGCAGGATTTGCGCCAGTTTGATTTCCAATCGCCTTGGGAAGGTGCGGATTATCCGCTGCCCGGCGATGAAAAAGCTGATGATGGGGAGGGCAAAGCATGAGCATGCAGCTCGAAGAATCGCCCACCACTGGCGATGACGTCATCACCAATTATACGATCAATTTTGGTCCTCAGCATCCGGCCGCGCATGGAGTTTTGCGTATGGTTATGGAGCTGGACGGCGAAGTGATCGAACGCATCGATCCACATGTCGGCCTCCTTCACCGCGGCACAGAAAAGCTGATTGAGCACAAGACCTATCTGCAGGCGCTGCCTTATTTTGATCGGCTTGATTACTGTTCGCCGCTGGGGATGGAGCACAGCTACGTCCTGGCGATTGAAAAGCTGCTCAATCTGGACGTGCCGATCCGCGCGCAATATCTGCGCGTGCTGTTTGCTGAGCTGACGCGCATCTGCAATCACATGCTCAACATTGGTTCGCACGTGATGGACGTGGGCGCGATGACGCCGAACCTGTGGGTTTTCGAACTACGCGAAGATTGCTTGAACTTTTTCGAGCGGGCCAGTGGCGCCCGTATGCACAGCGCGTGGTTCCGCCCCGGCGGCGTGCATCAGGATGTGCCCGAAAAGCTGCTGGTGGACATTGGCGAATGGGTCGACACCCGTCTGCCCGAACTGTTTGGCGATGCGATGAGCCTGGTGCTCGACAACCGCATCTTCAAACAGCGGAATGTCGATATCGCCGTGGTCAGCCGCGAAGATGCCGTGGCATGGGGGTTTTCCGGGCCGATGATCCGCGCAGCCGGCATTCCGTGGGATCTGCGTAAATCGCAGCCTTACGACGTCTATGACCGCATGGAATTCGACATTCCCGTGGGCACCAATTCGGATTGCTATGACCGTTTCGTGGTGCGCGTGAAGGAAGTGTACGAAAGCGCCAGGATCATCAAGCAGTGCCTTGCCGAAATGCCCGAAGGGCCGATTGCCAGTGCTGATGGCAAGGTTTCCCCACCCAAGCGCGGCGAAATGAAGCAATCGATGGAGGCACTGATCCATCACTTCAAGCTCTATACAGAGGGTTTCCACGTGCCAGCAGGCGAGGTTTACGTCGCGACCGAAAGCCCCAAGGGGGAATTCGGCGTCTATCTGGTCAGCGATGGCAGTAATAAACCCTATCGCTGCAAAATTCGTCCGACCGCTTTCAGCCACCTTCAGGCAATGGATATGATGTGCAAGGGGCATATGCTGCCCGACGCAACCGCCATTCTGGGCGCGATCGACGTGGTGTTTGGGGAGTGTGACCGCTAATGGCTGATCGTACCCCTGCACCTGATACGCCCGAACTGCGCGCGCGCTGGGGCAATTTTGCCTTTACCGATGCGTGGAAGGCGAAGGCTGACAAGGCCATCGCCAAATATCCCGAAGGCCGCCAGAAATCGGCGGTGATGGCGCTGCTCGACTTTGCCCAGCGTCAAGTGGGTGAAGAAACCGATACGCAGGGCTGGTTGCCGCTGCCGGTGATGGAATACATTGCGGCCTATCTTGATATGCCGGTGATCCGCGTGCTCGAAGTGGCGACATTCTACACCATGTATAACATGAAGCCGGTGGGCAAATTCCACGTACAGGTCTGCGGCACCACGCCCTGCATGTTGCGCGGGTCGGACGATCTGTTCGAAACCTGCAAAAGCCGTGGGATGATGAAGGGCCATGTTTCTGATGACGGGCTGTGGACCCTGACCGAGGTGGAGTGCATGGGCAATTGCGCCACTGCGCCGATGGTCCAGATCAATGACGATAACTATGAGGACCTGACCGTTGAACGGCTCGATGCGATCCTCGATGCGCTGGCCAAGGGCGAACAGCCCAAGCCCGGTACGCAGGAACCGGGCAAGCACACTAGCGAACCGTCAGGTGGCACGTCCACGCTGAAAGAAATGGTCAGTGAAAATCACGATTACCGGGGGGATTGGTGATGTCTCTTCAGGATAAAGACCGCATTTTCACCAATCTTTACGGCTTCCAGGATTGGGGGCTGGCCGCAGCGCAGGCGCGCGGCGATTGGGATAATACCAAGGATATTCTGGCCAAGGGGCAGGATGCCATCATCGAAGAAATCAAGGCATCGAGCCTGCGAGGGCGGGGTGGGGCAGGTTTCCCCACTGGGCTGAAATGGTCCTTCATGCCCAAGGAAAGCAAGGATGGTCGTCCGAGTTTCCTCGTCATCAACGCTGACGAATCCGAACCGGGTTCGTGCAAAGACCGCGAAATCATCCGCCATGATCCTCACAAACTGATCGAGGGCGCACTGGTGGCCGGTTTCGCCATGCGCGCGCGCGCGGCCTATATTTATATTCGTGGTGAATATATCCGCGAGGCGGAAACATTGCAGGCCGCAATCGATCAGGCTTATGATGCTGGGCTGATCGGCAAGAATGCCAGCGGTTCAGGCTATGACTTCGATGTGTTCATGCATCGTGGGGCTGGTGCCTATATCTGCGGTGAAGAAACTGCGATGATCGAAAGCCTGGAAGGCAAGAAGGGGCAACCGCGCCTCAAACCGCCATTCCCGGCGGGGGCCGGCCTGTATGGCTGTCCGACAACGGTGAACAACGTCGAATCCATCGCCGTTGCGCCCACCATCATGCGGCGTGGTGCGGCCTGGTTCTCCAGCTTCGGGCGAGAGAATAACAAGGGCACCAAGCTATTCCAGATCAGCGGGCATGTGAACAAGCCCTGCGTGGTGGAAGAGGCGCTGTCGATCCCGTTCAGCGAGTTGATTGAGAAGCATTGCGGCGGCATTCGCGGTGGCAGGGACAATCTGCTTGCCGTGATCCCTGGTGGTTCGTCTGTTCCGCTGGTCCCGGCTGAGCAGATCTGGGACGCGCCGATGGATTTTGACGGGTTGAAGGAACTCGGCTCCGGCCTTGGCACCGCAGGCGTGATCGTGATGGATAAGAGCACCGATATCGTGCGCGCCATCGAACGCCTCAGTTTCTTCTACAAGCATGAAAGCTGCGGCCAGTGCACGCCCTGCCGCGAAGGCACGGGCTGGATGTGGCGCATGATGCAGCGCCTGCGCACGGGTGATGCAGCGATCGACGAAATCGACATGCTGCAAAACGTCACCAAGCAGGTAGAAGGCCACACCATCTGCGCGCTGGGCGATGCGGCGGCATGGCCAATCCAGGGGCTGATCAAGCACTTCCGGCCGGAACTGGAACGCCGCATCAACGAGCATAATTCGAAATTCGCGGAGGCTGCGGAATAATGCCTAAGGTCACCGTAGACGGTCAGGAAATCGAGGTTCCTGCAGGCGCCACCGTGCTGCAGGCGTGTGAGCAGGCGGGCAAGGAAATCCCGCGTTTCTGCTATCACGAACGGCTTTCCATCGCCGGCAATTGCCGCATGTGTCTGGTCGAAGTTGCTCCGGGACCGCCCAAGCCACAGGCGAGCTGTGCGCTGCCCGCAACCGAAGGGCAGACCATCCGCACAGACAGCGAAATGGTCAAGAAAGCCCGAGAGGGCGTGATGGAATTCCTCCTGATCAACCACCCGCTCGATTGCCCGATTTGCGATCAGGGCGGCGAATGCGATCTGCAGGATCAGGCCGTGGGTTATGGCCGCGGAGGTTCGCGCTATACCGAAAACAAGCGCGCCGTGACCGAGAAGTATATGGGCCCGCTGATCAAGACGGTGATGACCCGCTGCATTCACTGCACGCGCTGCGTCCGTTTCAGCGAGGAAATCGCGGGCGTGGATGAAATCGGCGCGCTGTATCGCGGCGAAGGCATGCAAATCACGACTTATCTCGAACAGGCGGCGAGCCATGAGATGAGCGCCAATGTGATCGATCTGTGCCCCGTCGGCGCGCTCACTTCGCGCCCCTATGCGTTTGAAGCGCGTCCGTGGGAGCTGAAAAAGACGCTGAGTATCGACGTGTCTGACGCAGTGGGCGCGAATATCCGGCTCGACAGCCGGGGGCGCGAAGTCATGCGCGCGCTGCCCCGCGTCAATGATGACGTGAACGAGGAATGGATCAGCGACAAGGCACGCTATCAGGTTGATGGCCTCAACCGCCGCCGTCTGGACAAGGTGTTCATGCGCAAGCGGGGTGGCCTGAAAGAATCCAGCTGGGATGAGGCCTTCAAGGCGATTGCCAAGGCACTGAAGGGCAAGGGCAAGAGCGCCATCGCTGCCATCGCGGGTGATCTGGTCGATTGCGAAACCATGTTCGCCGCAAAGTCTCTGCTGAAGGCTTGCGGTTCCACGCTGGTCGAGGGGCGGCAGACCGGCATGTCTTATGACGTGTCAAACCTTGCCGCAGTCAATTTCAACTCGACACTGGCGGGGATCGAAACCGCTGATGCCGTGCTGATCGTCGGCAGCCATATCCGCTGGGAAGCGCCGCTGGTGAATACCCGCCTACGCAAGGCGGTGAAGCGCGGCGCGAAGGTGTTTGTAATCGGCCCGCAATGGGAAACGACCTATCCCGCGACCTTCTTGGGCAATGATCTGGCGCTGTTGGGTAATCTGCCTGCTGATGTAGTGGATGTATTCAAGTCTGCCGAACGGCCCGCGCTAATCATGGGCGGGGCCGCGTTTGCCAAGGGTGCTCTCGCCGCATGTCTGGGGCTGGTCGACACTCTGGGACTGGTGAAAACCGGTTGGAACGGTTTCAACGCGCTGCATTTCTCTGCCGCGCGCATGGGTGGGCTGATGCTTGGCTTCGCGCAAAAGGGCGGCATGGCAGATATCGCTGCGGCCAAGCCCAAGGTTGTGCTGGCACTGGGCGCGGATGAGATGAATTTTGAACCCTATGCCGACGCCTTGAAGGTCTATATCGGCCATCACGGCGATAAGGGCGCACATGCGGCAGATATCGTGCTGCCGGCAGCAAGCTATGCCGAGAAGGATGGCACTTACGTCAACACAGAAGGCCGTGTGCAATATGCCGAAAAGGCGGTGTTTGCGCCGGGTGACGCGCGGGAGGATTGGACAATCCTGCGCGCGCTGGCGGATGCGCTGGGCGTGAATGTGGGTTTTGACAGTTTTGCCGAATTGCAGACAGCGATGATCGCCGAAGTGCCTGCCTTGGGTGAAGAGGGGCTGGCCGATTATGGCGCGCTGCCGAAAGCCGAGGCGAAGGCCAAGGCGGAAGGCGTGATTGACGCCTATCCGATCAAGGATTTCTACCTCACCAATGCCATTGCGCGCGCTAGCACGGTGATGCAGCAATGTTCGGCAGAACTGCTCCATGGTGATGATCTGAAGGAGGCGGCAGAATGACCGAATTCTTTCAGTCCCTCGGCATGTCGTACGAATGGGCGTGGTTTACCGCGACCATTTCCGGCATCCTGCTGATCGCCCTGCCGCTGATGCTGGCGGTGGCGATGATCATCTATGTTGACCGCAAGGTGTGGGCAGCGATCAATCTGCGGCGCGGGCCCAATGTTGTCGGCCCGTTCGGCCTGCTGCAAAGCTTTGCCGATGGTTTGAAGGTGTTCCTGCAGGAAACCATCATCCCCAGCGCGGCCAATAAGGGCATTTTCATCCTTGCCCCCATCGTCACCTTTACCGTGGCTCTGGCAGCATGGGCGGTGATCCCGTTCAGCGCAGAGGCGGTGCTGGCAGACATCAATGTCGGCCTACTCTATATCCTCGCGATCAGCTCGCTGTCGGTTTACGGCATCGTGATGAGCGGGTGGGCGAGTAACTCGAAATATCCGTTCTTTTCCGCCATGCGCGCCGCCGCACAGATGATTTCTTACGAAGTCTCGATCGGTTTCGTGCTGATCTGCGTGGTGCTGTTTGCCGGTACGTTCAACCTGAACGACATCGTGCGCGCGCAGGAAGGGTTCGGCCTGGGCGTGATCAACGCCTATGTAGTCCACCCGCTGCTGTTCCCGATGTGGGTGGTGTTCTTCATCAGCTCGCTGGCAGAAACCCAGCGTGTTCCGTTCGATTTGACCGAGGCCGAGTCCGAGCTCGTCGCCGGGTATCAGACCGAATATAGCTCGATGAGCTTCGCGCTGTTCTGGCTAGGTGAATATGCCAATATCCTGCTGATGTGCATGCTGAATGCGCTGTTGTTCTGGGGTGGCTGGTTGCCGCCGGTCGATTGGGCTCCGCTCTATTACATTCCCGGCATCGTCTGGCTGCTGCTGAAGGCGTTCTTCTTCTTCTTCATGTTCAGCTGGGTGATGGCGACCGTGCCGCGGTACCGCTATGACCAGCTGATGCGGCTTGGCTGGAAGGTCTTCCTGCCGTTGAGCCTGGGTTTCGTTGCCGTTACTTCTGGATATCTGATGGCTACCGGACATTTCGGGGGAGGTGCCGCATGAGTACCGTCGCCCACCTCATAAAATCGTTCACCCTGTGGGAATTTGTGAAGGCGCATGCGCTGACGCTGAAATATTTCTTCAAGCCCAAGGCGACGATTAACTATCCGTTCGAAAAGAACCCGCTCAGCCCGCGATTCCGTGGCGAGCATGCGCTGCGCCGCTATCCCAACGGCGAGGAACGTTGCATCGCCTGCAAGCTGTGCGAGGCGGTTTGCCCGGCGCAGGCGATCACGATCGAGGCGGAACCGCGTGAGGATGGCAGCCGCCGCACCACGCGTTACGATATCGACATGACCAAATGCATCTTCTGCGGCTTTTGTCAGGAAGCCTGCCCGGTCGATGCCATCGTGGAAGGGCCGAACTTCGAATATGCGACCGAAACGCACGAAGAGCTGCTCTATGACAAGGCAAAACTGCTGGCCAATGGTGACAAGTGGGAGCGGGCGATTGCCGCGAACCTTGAAGCCGATGCGCCGTATCGATAGGGGGCCGCGACGATGATTCAAGCAATCGCCTTCTATCTGTTCGCAGGGCTGATGATCGCCAGCGCCGTAATGGTGATCATGGCGCGCAATCCGGTCCATTCCGTCCTTTGGCTGATCCTGGCCTTCTTCAACGCTGCTGGCCTGATGGTGCTGGTGGGCGCTGAATTCATCGCCATGCTGCTGGTGATCGTTTACGTCGGCGCAGTTGCGGTACTGTTCCTGTTCGTCGTGATGATGCTGGACATTGACTTTGCTGAGCTTCGCGCAGGTTTTATCAAGAATTTCCCACTGGGCATGCTGGTCGCGCTGATCCTGTTCGTGGAATTGTTTGTGGGTATCGTCGCCTGGAACCAAGGGCATATCACGCTGGGCACGGCGGACGCGGCAGCCGCTGCAACGGGCGCAGAAAGCAATATCGCTGCCATCGGCGCGCTACTTTACGGGCGTTATCTGGCGATTTTCGAGGTGGCGGGCCTGGTCCTGCTGGTCGCCATGATAGGTGCAATTGTCCTGACGCATCGCAAGCGGCCCGATGGAGCCCGTTCGCATCAGAATATTACCCGTCAAGTTATGCGTCTTCCTGAGGATGCAACGGTGATGAAACAGCCGGAAGTGGGCAAGGGGGTCGAACTGTGATCGGTATCGAACACTATGTCACCGTCAGCGCGGCCCTGTTCGTACTGGGCGTGCTGGGCATTTTCCTCAATCGCAAGAATGTGATCGTGATCCTGATGGCGATCGAACTGATCCTATTGTCGGTGAATATCAACCTCGTCGCCTTCAGTGCCTTCATGGGCGATCTGATCGGCCAGATCTTTGCCATGATGGTGTTGACCGTTGCTGCTGCAGAGGCGGCCATCGGGCTAGCCATTCTGGTGATCTATTTCCGCAGCCGCGGCACGATTGCCGTCGATGATGCGCATCAGATGAAGGGATAAGGCACGTGCAATCAATCCTCTTCATCGTGTTTCTGCCGCTGCTGGCGGCCATTGTCGCGGGGCTGACCAACAAGGCTGCGCCCAGCGTCTTTGCCAAGTCAATCACCACCGGCGCACTGTTCATTTCCTGCGCGCTGAGCTGGCCGATCTTCCTTGGCTTTGTTGGCGGTACCGCCGAAGCTGGCGTCGTGCCAGTGCTGACCTGGGTAAAATCAGGCGCGCTCACCTTTGATTGGGCGCTGCGCGTCGATACTTTGACTGCAATCATGTTGGTGGTGATCACCAGCGTTTCTGCGCTCGTCCATCTTTATAGCTGGGGCTATATGGATGAAGATCCGGATCAGCCGCGCTTCTTCGCCTATCTCAGTCTGTTCACCTTCGCCATGCTGATGCTGGTGACGGCGGACAACCTCGTCCAGATGTTCTTTGGCTGGGAAGGGGTGGGCCTTGCCTCGTACCTGCTGATTGGTTTCTGGTTCAAGAAGCCCAGCGCCTGCGCCGCCGCGATCAAGGCCTTTGTGGTCAACCGTGTGGGTGACCTTGGCTTTATGCTGGGTATTTTCGGTACCTGGATGGTGTTCCAGACCACGTCGATCCCCGAAATCCTTGAGGCCGCCCCCGGCATGACCGGCGCGACCATCGGCTTCCTGGGATACCGCATGCACACGATGGATATTCTGTGCATCCTGCTGTTTATCGGCGCGATGGGTAAATCCGCGCAGTTGGGCCTGCACACATGGTTGCCCGATGCGATGGAGGGCCCGACGCCCGTGTCCGCGCTGATCCACGCTGCCACCATGGTGACCGCTGGCGTGTTCATGGTTTGCCGCCTGTCCCCCATGTTTGAAACTGCGCCGGTGGCGCTGGGCATGGTGACTTTTATCGGGGCCGCCACCTGTATCTTTGCCGCAACGATCGGCACCACGCAGTGGGATATCAAGCGGGTGATCGCCTATTCCACCTGTTCGCAGCTGGGATATATGTTCTTTGCTGCGGGCGTGGGTGCCTATGGCGGGGCGATGTTCCACTTGTTCACGCATGCCTTCTTCAAGGCATTGCTGTTCCTGGGTGCAGGCTCGGTCATCCATGCGATGCATCATGAGCAGGACATGCGCTATTATGGCGGGCTGCGTAAGGAAATCCCGCTGACCTTCTGGGCCATGATGGCAGGCACACTGGCAATCACTGGTGTTGGCATTTACGATTTGCATCTGGGCTTTGCCGGTTTCTGGTCGAAAGATGCGATTATCGAGGTCGCCTATGCGCGGGGCACTGATCTGGGCATGTTCGCTTTCTGTATGGGCGTGTTTGCTGCGCTGCTGACCAGCTTTTACAGCTGGCGCCTGATGTTCCTGACCTTTTGGGGCAAGCCGCGCTGGATCGAAAGCGAACATATCCAGCATTCGGTTCACAAGACACCCGAACAAGCAGGTGACGATACCACGGGTGGCTACCACCCGCATGAAAGCCCAGTGTCGATGCTGATCCCGCTGGGCGTATTGTCCGTTGGCGCGGTTCTGGCAGGTCAGGTTTTTGCATCGAGCTTCCTCGACAGTGAAGCCTTCTGGGACGGCGCGATCTTCTATAATGAAGGGCTGATCCATGCGATGCATGGCGTGCCGGTTTTGGTGAAATATGCCGCCTTCATCGTGATGGTCACGGGCCTTCTGGGCGCTTATTGGGCCTATATCCGCAACACCAGCATTCCGGGCAAGTTCGTGGAACAGTTCCGCCTCGTCCACCGCTTCGTTTACAACAAGTGGTATTTTGACGAGCTGTATAACGTCCTTTTCGTCAAACCCGCCTTCTGGCTGGGTCGACAGTTCTGGCAAAAGGGCGATGTCGGCACGGTTGACCGATTTGGGCCGAATGGCGTTGCCTGGGTGGTTGCACAGGGCGCATTGGTCGCCAGGAAAGTGCAGTCCGGTTATCTCTATAGTTATGCGCTGATCATGCTGCTGGGCCTGGTCGCCGCCATCACCTGGGTGCTTTTCTGATGGACGGTTTCCCTATCCTTTCCGTAATGTTGCTGGTGCCTTTGCTGGCGGCGATGGCATGTTTCATGGTCGATGCGCCCACGGCCCGTATGCTGGCGCTGGTGGCAACACTGGTGGATTTTGCGCTGGGCGTGGTGCTGTGGTGCAATTACGATATTGGCGGCGCGCAGTGGCAATTTGTTGAAAAGGCCGATGTCTTTTCCGGCTTCAGCTATGCGCTGGGGATTGATGGTATCGCCCTGATGCTGATCATGCTGACCGTGTTTTTGATGCCGATCTGTATTTTGGCCAGCTGGGATTCGATCACCAAACGTGTCGGTGAGTACATGGCGGCGTTCCTGGTCATGGAATTGTTGATGATCGGTGTGTTTGCTGCGCAGGATATCTTCCTGTTTTACATCATGTTCGAAGCTGGCCTGATCCCGATGTATCTGATCATCGGTGTGTGGGGCGGCGATAACCGGATTTACGCCAGCTATAAGTTCTTCCTCTATACGCTGCTGGGTTCGGTGCTGATGCTGATCGCCATCTTCTGGATGATCGATCAGGCTGGCACGACCGATATTCCAACGCTGATGCAGTATGATTTTCCAGCCGGCGCGCAGACCTGGCTGTGGCTGGCCTTCTTCGCCAGCTTTGCGGTGAAGATGCCGATGTGGCCGGTCCACACCTGGTTACCCGATGCTCACGTTCAGGCACCCACGGCAGGATCGGTTATTCTTGCGGGCGTGTTGCTGAAGATGGGCGGTTACGGCTTCATCCGCTTCAGCCTGCCGATGTTCCCGGAGGCAAGCGCGCAATTCGCATGGCTCGTCTTTGCTCTGTCGATGGTGGCGGTGGTCTATACATCGCTGGTCGCGCTGGTGCAGTCTGACATGAAGAAGCTGATCGCCTACTCATCAGTGGCCCATATGGCGATTGTGACGGTGGGCCTGTTCGCATTCAACGTGCAGGGGATTGAAGGCGCGATGATGGTGATGCTTGGTCACGGCCTGGTATCGGGTGCATTGTTCCTGTGTGTTGGCGTGATTTATGATCGGCTGCATACCCGCGAAATCAACCGTTATGGCGGTTTGAGCATAAATATGCCCAAATATGCGCTGTTTTTCATGCTGTTTACCATGGCGAGCGTTGGCCTGCCGGGTACCAGCAACTTTATCGGTGAATTCCTGGCGCTGGCGGGCATTTATCAGGTGTCGAGCTGGGTGGCGCTGGTCTGCACCACGGGCATCATCCTGGGGGCGGCCTATATGCTTTACCTCTACCGCCGCGTGGCCTTTGGCGAACAGAAGAATGCAGACGCTGCTGCCATGCCTGACCTGAATTTGCGTGAATGGGCCATGCTGGCCCCCATCGCTGCTGCCGTATTGTGGATGGGTGTGTACCCGGAAAGCTTCCTCGCCCCCATGCGCGCAGATATTGCCGCACTGGATGCGCGGATTGCCCGTGCCGCGCCGCATGGCGATGCACAGCTGGAGGTCGGTACGCCGACCGGCAGAATTGCCAATGATATGGCTCATCATAAAGAGCCGGGCGAGAAGGGAGCCCACTGATGGATTACAATGCTTCCTTCGCACTGGTCCGGCCAGAACTGCTGATCGGCATGTCCAGCCTTGTGCTGTTGCTGGTGGCTGCATGGGGCGGGGATAAATCCGCGCGTCTGATCAGCGGGGCCGCAGCCGTTGTGTTGTTCGTGGCCGGAATATTGCTCGTTCCGACACTGCATGATGGCCTTGTCGGCCCGCAAACCCATGCTTTTGGCGATCTGTTACGGGCCGACGCCTTTGCCGCCTTTGCCAAGGCGCTGATTTATCTCGCAGCGATTGGCTGCCTGATCGTAGCGCCGACATATTTTGAGCGTCTGCGCGCGATGAAGGCGGAATATCCAATACTCGTGCTGCTCGCCACTTTGGGCATGAGCATCATGGTTTCTGCCAGTGATTTCCTGACGCTTTATGTCGGGTTGGAACTGAACAGCCTTGCCGCCTATGTGATGGCTTCCATCCTGCGGACAGAGGGTAAATCTGCCGAGGCTGGCCTCAAATATTTCGTCCTGGGCGGGCTCGCCAGCGGCATCCTGCTTTACGGCATCAGCCTGCTTTACGGCTTTAGCGGTGGCACCAGCTTCACCGTGGTTGAGGCAGCACTGGCAGGCGATATGTCGACTGGCGAACTGTTTGGCCTCGTCTTCGTGCTGGCCGGACTTGCCTTCAAGATTTCAGCCGTGCCGTTCCATATGTGGGCGCCGGACGTTTACGAGGGCGCACCAACTCCGGTCACCACTTTCTTTGCCACCGCGCCCAAAGTGGCTGCCATCGCATTGACCGCGCGCGTGGCGCTGGACGTGTTTGGTAGCCAGGCCGATGCATGGCGACAGATCGTGATCTTTGCCTCGCTCGCATCGATTATTGTGGGGGCACTGGGTGCGATCGGGCAGCAGAACCTCAAGCGTTTGCTCGCCTATTCTTCGATCAACAATGTCGGTTTTATCCTGCTGGGCTTGGCAGTCGCCAATGCGGCAGGTGCCAGCGCCATGTTGGTCTATCTCGCCATCTATGTTGCCATGTCGCTGGGCAGTTTTGTCGCCCTGCTGATGTTGCGCGATGACGAGGGCAATCTGTACGAAACCTTCGCCGATGTGGCTGGCCTGTCCACCACACAACCGCTGCTGGCCTGGGCATTGCTGATGCTGATGTTCAGTCTGGCAGGCATTCCGCCGCTGCTGGGCTTCTGGGGCAAGGTTGTGGTGTTTCAGGCGACGGTTGAGGCTGGTATGGTGGCACTGGGCGCGATTGCCATCGCTGCCAGTGTGATCGGTGCTTTCTATTACATCAAATTCGTCAAGGTGATGTTCTTCGATGAACCTGCCGGTGTGGTGACGGGCAAGAGCGGAGCAGGGCATTGGGCGATTCTTGGCCTGTGCGCGCTGTTGATTTCGCCGCTTGGCTATCTCCTTACGCCTTCGCTGGGTGATTTGGCTGACAAGGCTGCCACAGCGCTGTTCCCATTGATGTGATCCGCTTTGTTGAGGAAACCGGATCGACCAATGCAGATCTGGTCGCTCGCCTGAAATCCGCTGAGTTCGTGCCAGAGGGTGAATGGCTGGTTGCGCGCCGTCAGGCATCTGGCCGTGGACGACAGGGGCGCGACTGGTTTGATGGGGCGGGCAATTTCATGGGATCGAGTGTGGTCCATCGCCACGTCAACGATCCAGCAGTGGCTACATTGGCTTTGCTGGCTGGCCTCGCGACATATGAGGCGGTGCTGCCCTATTGCCCGGATCCAATCAGGCTGATGCTGAAATGGCCCAATGATGTGATGTTGGGTGGCGCCAAGCTGGCGGGCATTTTGCTGGAAGGTGCTGGCGATGCTGTTGTGATCGGTATCGGCGTGAATCTGCGGCAGGCGCCCGACGTGCCCGGACGCCCCACCGCCGCGCTGGCTGACATTGGCCCGGCGCCTGCACCTGAACAATTTGCGCGGGACATCGCGCATAGTTTTGATCAGGAATTGCAACGCTGGCGGCAATTTGGGCTTGAGCCGTTGTTTCGCCGTTGGGCAGCAGCGGGGCATCCCACGGGCACCCCGGTCAGCGTCCACGATAGCGCTGGAGAGCAGATTTCAGGGGAGTTTGCGGGATTGGATCATGGCGGTGCGTTGTTGATGCGCTTGGCGGATGGCTCTACCCGTGTCATCCATGCTGGCGATGTGACGCTGGGTTAAGGACGAGTATATGCTTCTTGCAGCCGATGTCGGTAATACCAATGTGGTTTTCGCGCTGTTTGATGGCGATCGGATCAAGGCGCGCTGGCGTATAGCCAGCGACCCGCGCCGCACAGGCGATGAATATGCCGTGTGGTTGATGCAACTAATGCAGATCGAAGGGATCGATCGCAGCCAGATCACCCAAGTCATCTTTGGTACGGTGGTGCCCCGCGCGGTTCACAATCTTACGGTACTTTCCGAAAAATATTTCGGAGTAACGCCGCTTATCGCAGGGCAAGGCAGGGCCGAATGGGGTCTGGCGATCGACGTGGATGAGCCAGGATCGCTGGGTGCAGACCGGGCGCTCAATACAATTGCTGCCCATGCCAAATATGACGGCGATCTGATCGTGGTGGACTTTGGTACTGCAACAACTTTCGATGCGGTGGATTTCACTGGAGCGTACAAAGGCGGAATTATCGCGTCGGGAATCAACCTGTCGCTGGATGCCTTAGTGGGCAACACAGCCAAATTGCCACGTATCGCCATTCGCGTACCTGAAGGTACCAGTGTGATTGGCCGCAATACCGAAGACCAGATGCTGATCGGCGTGTTCTGGGGCTATGTTGCTATGATGGAGGGCCTGATCCAGCGTATGCGCGATGAGATTGGCCGCCCTGCCAAGGTAATTGCAACCGGCGGGCTGGCCGTGTTGTTCAATGAAAAGACTGATATTTTCGATGCGGTTGACGCCGATCTGACACTGGAAGGGTTGGCCCTGCTCGCCTCGCGCGCAGCCTGACAAACCGAACATATGAAAAAAGATTTTACACCAGAAAAGGAACTGTTGTTCCTGGCGCTCGGCGGGTCGGGCGAAATCGGCATGAACGTCAACCTGTATGGTTGTGACGGAAAATGGCTGATGGCCGACCTGGGCATGACTTTCTCGGGCGACCAATATCCCGGCGTGGAACTGGTTTTTGCCGATCTCGATTTTATCGAGGAACGCGCCGGCGATTTGCTTGGTATTGTGCTGACCCATGCGCACGAGGACCATATCGGCGCCGTTCCCTATTTCGCGGCGGAGCTTGGCGTCCCGCTCTATGCCACACCGTTCACAGCCGATCTGGTGCTGCGCAAACTGGATGAGGCGGGGATCACGCGCGAGGTAGAGCTAAACGTGATCGAGGATGATCACGGCGAATTTGCCCTGGGCCCATTCAAAATCACGTATGTCCCGCTGGCGCACTCGATTGCAGAGGGTAACGCGTTGCTGATCGACACGCCTTATGGCCGCATCTTTCATACTGGCGACTGGAAGTTGGATGAAGAACCGATCATCGGGCAGCCGACGACAGAGGAAGAACTGATCGCGATTGGCGATGAAGGCGTCCACGCGCTGGTGTGCGATTCCACCAACGCCCTCAATCCCAATTCCAGCGGATCGGAAGGAGCAGTTTATCGCGGGCTGATGGAGGAGGTCGCACGCCATTCGGGCAAGCGCGTGCTGGTCACCACCTTTGCCTCCAATGTCGCGCGTTTGCAGACGCTGGGTGATGTAGCGCGCGAAACCGGGCGGAAGTTATGCGTTGCGGGGCGCTCGCTCGACCGGATTATTCAAGTCGCGCAGGACACCGGCTACTTACAGGATTTCCCGGATACGGTCGATTTCGATACCGCCATGGGCCTGCCGCGTGGCCAGGTGCTGATTATCGCCACAGGAGGGCAGGGAGAGCCACGGGCGGCTCTGGGCAGGGTCGCTGAAGGAACACACCCCATTGAGCTCGTGCCGGGGGATGTTGTGCTTTTCTCCAGCCGCCAGATACCTGGCAATGAAATCGCCATCGGGCGGGTGCAGAACCAACTGGCGGCCCGCGGCATCACGATGGTGACCGACAGGCAGAGCGAAATCCACGTGTCAGGCCACCCTGGGCGCCCCGAATTGGAGGCGCTTTATGGCTGGCTGCGCCCAGAGTTGCTGGTGCCGGTACATGGCGAAATGCGCCATATGCAGGAACAGGCAAAGCTGGGACGTAGCAGCGGTATCCCGGCGGCCATTGTCCAGAAGAATGGGGATATCGTGCGTCTTGCCCCCGGTGATCCGGGTAAGTTGGGTGAGGTACGGGCAGGGCGCCTGATTCTCGACGGCGATATTATCGCGCGGGCCGATGGGGAGGCGATCACAATGCGTCGCCGCATGGCGCGCGATGGTGTGCTTATAGTGGTTCTGGGGCAGCGCGGCGAGGTGGAAATAGATTGCATCGGCCTGCCGCTGGACGAAGATATGGCGGATTTCAAGGAGGAGGCCCGCGGTGATGTGCTGGCTGCACTCGCCAAATTGAGAGGCCGTGATTCTGGCGCTCCCGGCGCCCGTCATGAGGCTGCGCGGCTTGCTGCGCGGCGGGCGGCACAGCGTTGGTCAGGTAAAAAGCCGCAGGTTAAGGTCATTATGCTGGGTGAGAACGCGTAGTGCAGTGGACATCAGTCATTGCGATTTATGCACTGTTCTGGGTGGTGTCAGCGTTCGTCCTGCTGCCCTTTGGCGTCCGCACACATGACGAAATGGGGGTTGAGAAAATCCCAGGGCAGGCGGACAGCGCACCCGCCAATTTCCGGCCCAAACGTTTGGCGTTGCGCGCCACGCTTCTGGCCGCAGTTTTGACGGCGCTATACGTACTTAATTACATCTATGGCTGGATCGGAATTGACGATCTGAACCTGTTTGGCCGCTTGATCGGCTAAGTTGCTAGCGCGAAGTCAGTTGCGCAAGCGCTCGATCGCTTGCGCAAGTGCAACATATAGTTTGCCCATATCCGAACTCAGCACGGTTACACCCAACGCATTGCCATCGCGCGTGGACAGCAGCGATCGCAGCATCGCCTCAAAATCATGGATGTAACGGTTTACATGGTCACGGAAATCATCATCCGAACCATACAGTTCCACGATTTCTCGCGCCTCCGCATTGTCGATCAGCTTGACCGCCCGCCGGGTAAAAATGCCGCGATCGCCCTTCAGATAGGCTGCCCATGCCGTATCGGTCACTTCCGCCGATAGTGCGCGTGCAATATCGATAGCATTTGAGTTCAAGCTTTCCGTGATCATCGCTGTGCGGCGGGCAAAATCGTTATCGACCTGTTCCTGCGCTAATTCGCGCGCCCGGTTGACGCGCTGTTCCAGATTTCCCGTTAGGTCATTTACCTTGGACAGTTGATCGCGCAGTTGCACCGCCGCCTCTCGCCCCTTCCCAGAGGCATGTGCCGCAGCATCATCCAGACGTGCGATCACATCGCCGCTTTCATCCTTGATTGCCTGTTCAAGTGCCGAAACCATGCGACCCGCGATTTCTGAGGCAAGCTTTTCAATATCCGCACTTACCCCGCTTTCCATGGTAGAAAAGGCCGTACTGGCAGTCGACATCAACGATGCCATTGCTGTTTCCAGTTCATCGCGCGTACGCTTGGTTACCGCATCGCTGCGGCTTTCCAGATCGGCCACTTGCGCCTGAAGTTTTGTCATGCGGGCCAAACCCTCATCGGTGCTTTCGGCCAAACTGCTGTGCATATCGGAAATAGCGCCACGCGCGGAGTCAACCTGACTTTGCGTCTTCAGGACATAGTCGGACAGCGATTTTCCGTGCTCCTCGCTAGCTTCCATTGCTCCGCGCAGCATTCCGGCGCGCTCTTCAATATTGGACAATGAAGCACTGGCCTGTTCAATGGCACGGGGCAAATCCTCGCGGCTTTGGCGCGCACCCGATTGGATGATTTCCAGCAGGCGAACCGATGAATCTGTCAAATCGGTCAATGCGGCAGAGGCGGCCTGCATATCATGCTGATTGCTGGCAAGCTGGCCTGACAAATCACCCAAGCCTTCGCTCAACTGCGTTCTGGTCGTTTCAGCATGACTTGAAACAGTCGCGAACAGCGCGTTTAATTCATTGAACTTGCTGGCAATATCATCACCATGTCGGACCAATTGGTTCGCTCGCTCAATCTGCGCGTCGGCGCTCTGCGCCAGCGCATCCTCCAATTGCTCAAGGCGTTGAGACAATAGCTCGCTCGCCTGTGCCTCGCGCGTATCGAACTGGTCCTGCCGCTTCGCAATTTCTTCATTAAAGCGCAGGTCGCGTTCGGCCATGCGATCATCGAAGTGCCCAGCTTCCTGATGCAATTCCTTGATCCGGGCCTGTGCCGCCGCAACCGCCTGCTGTTCCAGCTCGTCAACCTTGGTGAGTACCGCAGACAAATCGGAATGGAGCCGGTCTTTCGTCTGGTCCATTACAGCCAGGGCTTCTGTCTGCGCATTGCGCAAATCAGCCATATGGCCATCGAGTTCGGCCAGACTCTGTTCTTCTTCTTGGGTCAATTCAGCGAGAAGCGCACTCATGCCGGACCGTAGTTGATCGGCACGCTGACGCATGGCGGCCAAGGCATCAACCTCTCGACTGTCCAACTCGACGCGGAAATCATCGCTCTGCGCGCGCAAGGCATCGAATCGTGCAGCGGCGACCTCTTCCAGCTTGGTCAGCTGCGTTTCAAAGGTTGCTAAGCTGCCATCGATCCGCTCGCTCAGGGCGCTGACCTGTCGTTCGCTGGCAGAACCAAACTCATTCAGACGTTCAAACCCGGCAATCAGCTTGCCTAATTGTTCATGCGCAGTGCGCCCGGCATTGCCGACCTGATTCGACACATCGCGCGCGGAATTAGCGATGACCGGCAAATCGTCACGCAGCTTTGCCATATTGGCCAACGCGGTGTCACTGACGCTGGCAATGGCATCCACCTGCGCGCCATTATTGTGAATCAGGTCCTGCAAAGTGGTGGCGTGAGTTGAAAGCTTTTCGCCCGCAATCCGCCCGAATGATTCCAATTCGCGCGATTGCGTAGTCAGGAATTCGCGCGCCAGGCTCAACTCACGGTTCACCACGGTCAGGCGACGTTCCAGCGTGCCCGCCTCTTGCCGCAACATGGCCGCTGTGTCGGCAAATCGATTGGCCTCCCGCCTGCTGGATCGCATGGCTAGCAACCAGACGGATATAATCAGTAAGACCGGAATGGCCCATTGCACGACTCGATCCATCCATTGCTGTGGTGTGCCGCCTGCAATCATCTGATCGCGAAATGCCCAGCCATAAAGCGCGGTCCAGCCCACAACGGCCAAGCAGGCGAGTGTTGGCAGGATCCAATTCCAGCGGGCACGTGGATAGGATTCATCCTCGTCCCACTCTTCCTCCCAGCCTTCTGATAGTTCGAGAGAATCCTCCGGAACTTCAACAGCGGGCTGTTTTTGCGCACCCTGCGCAGCGTCCGGGCCAATGGCCCTGATATGTGATCCACCTGACATACGCACAAATCTAGCCGCTTCCGTGGTCAGGATAAACCCTCCTTTAACTGTGTTGGGCGTATCGCGGGCACATGGCATTCGAAAGTGGAGCATTAGACGCAACATTGGCTGCTGCAGCGGGCGAGGATTCGGCTCTGCTGGCCGAGTTGCGCAGCGCATTTGTGGACAGCGTTGCGCGTCAGGCTGATTTGCTGCGGCGATCGCGTTGCGATGGCAATTGGGCGGTCGCGGCGATGCGCTTGAAGGGGCTGGCTGCCAGTTTCCACGCCGAAGACCTGCTGCTGTTGGCGGAGGAGGCGCTTGACGGTGTCCCCGGTGACCCCGCCATTTTACGCGAGATAGAGGCCAAATTGGCCAGCTATGGTGGTAAATCAGCTTAAACCGGCTTGGCAGCGGCCCCTGCCGCGTCCTAATAAACCCCGAACAGACGGGGAAGAGCACTTTGCGCACCGCATTGCTTTCAACACTGGAACCATCCAGCGATGGGTCGCCGCGCGCATTCCTGCAGCTGGGCGGGCGCAGCGTGCTGGAGTGGCAGATCGACATAGCTCTGGACAATGGATGCCAGCGGATCGTTTGTTTGACAGAGCGGCCCTGGCCCCAGCTTGAACCGATCCGCCAGCGGATTGAGCGTAAGGGGCTGGAGTTTCAAGAGATTGGTGGGCCAATGCATCTGGTTGGCCTGGTGTCGGCAGATCAGGAAATTCTGGCGATTGGTGACGGCATTATTATGGAGCGCGCGCTCGCCAATGAGGCTCTGCGGCGGGGCCGCATGGTGGCGGCAGTTCCGGCCGAGGATGCAATTTCAGCCGGATTTGAACGAATTGACGGAGACAATGCCTGGGGCGGGCTGATCCTGGCCAGGGCTCAAATCGTTGAAAGGCTAGCAGAAATGCCCGCTGACAGCGATACAATTTCACTGCTGATACGGCTTGCCCTGCAAGCTGGCACCCCACTGGTGCAGCTGGGTGAAACGGTCATTGAGAATGGTGAATTGCTGTTGGCTCAGGATATTGGCAGCCTTCAGGGCCGGGAGCATGCGCTACTGGACCGCAGCGCGCGATCTATTTCGTGGTTGGGGCCGGGCAGGGCACTGGCGCAGAAGCTGGCCCGACGTCTTGCCCCGCAAGGTCTCGACCGTGGCCCATTATTGGCTGCGCTTATTGGTGCAGTACTGGTCGCAGGCGGGTTGGCATTGGCGGTTTATGGAACGATCGCGGCGGCGTTTCTGTTAATGGGGTTGGCTGGTTTTTCGGCATCGCTCTCGCGCGCATTGCGTGAATTGCGCGCCAGCCTGTTGGGGCTCAGCTCAGGACAAAGATTTACACCTATATTCAGGTGGGTATTTGATATATCTCTTATTTTAGTTGCAGCATGGCCGATCACGACTGACACTGTATTGGAACGATTGTTTGTTCCAACGGTGCTGATCGTATCGTTTCGTCTGGCGGAAATGACAACCACCACGAAACTGGCCCCGATGTGGCGTGACCGTGTGTTGCTGGCCGTGATAATGGCCGGGGCAACGATTTTTGCGATCTTGCCGCAAACCATGTCCATTCTGGTGCTGATCGCGCTTGGCGCCTGCCTGCTTTCGCGCGAACCAGGTAAACAAAATTAAGATAACGCAGGTTTAACCATAGGGCGCTATGCACACGCGATGAGCGAAGCTGCGAAGCACATATTGCACGAGCCAGAGGTGGAGGCGCTATTGCGTCAAGAACTGGTTTTGGGCGACCAGGCATTGGCCGGGGTTGCCCCTGTGCTGAGCCATATGTTGAACAGACCCGGCCAATCGCTAATCAGCGATGACATTGTGGCGTGCATGCGTGGCATGCTGGGCGACGTGGCGCGGCAATTACTGCTGGCCCAGTCGCGCGTGTCGGGAGATAGGCAGTCGAGTCTGAACCAACGTGATGCCATAGATGCCCTGTCAGAACGCTTGGCGGGCAGTACAACTATCCTCAGCCATTGCTATGCGCTGGCCATGGAAGGCTTGCTGGCCAAAAGGCTGGATGAGGAGCTTGGGCTAGATCCGGTACTTTCGCCATTATGGCAGGAACTGATCGCATCTGATCGGGAGGAGATAGCGGAACTGGCCATGGCCGCCATGGCGGCGCAGGCGCGCTTTATTCAGGCGCAGCGACGCATGGACCTGCCGCTGGACGAATTGCCAGCGGATCTGTTCCATGAAGTGCTGATGAACCTGGGGCGGTCGCCACAGTCGCCGGGGCCAGAAGTTCAATTTTCGCTGGAAGCAGTCCTGCGCGCCGAATTTGATGAGAGCACCGGGCGCTTAGGGCTGATGAGGCGGTTAATCGGATCCTTGAACGGTGCGGCCAGTGTGGCGCTTTCGCTCGATCATGGCGGGGTTGCCCTGTTCGTGACAGCATTGGCTCATCTGACCCGCCAGCCACGCGAACTGGCAATCCTTGCCTGCCATGAGCGGCAGGCGGCTCGCCTTGCGCTGTCATTACGTGCAGCCGGGCTCAAACGGGCCGATGTTGCACGGCAATTTATGCTTCTGCATGGCGACTTTGCACTGCCTGAGGGATTTGATGGGCTATCCATAGATCAGGCCGCGAGCCTGCTGGCCACTTCATCAGTGCGGGGGGCACGCTGATATGGCAAGTCCCGGCACATTACTAGCTGCACGCGGATTGACCGATCATGAAGATCATTTGGTCAGCGCGGATACGCCCGTGGCACAGCTTCAAGAAGCGTGCGGCGGTGAAATACCCGGTATCCTTGCCATTCCCGAGCTGCTCGACCTGGTTCGGCAAAGCCGGTTGATGGGATTGCGGCTTGCGCGGGAATTTTCCGCCTTCGATGGTACTGACGCTGTGACTGGTTTTGTCAGGATTACACCGTTACCCGGTGAAAAGGGCGGCGGTTGCGAGTTGTTGATCGAAAATTGGCAAAGGGAAACCACCCCATCGGATGATGCCCGCGATAGTGCGGCACGAATGGATGCGATTGATCGTAACACTGCGGAATTGATAGCACGACTTGATGCAGAACAGCGGGTAAAAACGATCGATTGCATGGCCGCCGATCTTGCCGAACTGGGGCAGGGGATACGCAGCACACCAGGCCATTGCTGGAGCGAATTTGTCGATCTTGTCGGTATCACCCATCGTCAACCACTGCATTGGCGGTTGTTGGATGGGGCGAAATGCCGTGTGCCCGGATCAGCGCGCGATTGGCGTGCACGCCTGCTACCTATTGGCTCTACTGCAGAACCAAGGGGCTTTGAGCTGCTTTTGGTCGCGGAATATCCGCTGCTGGATGACGATGACGGCGCGCAAGACAAATCGGATCAGCGCAGCAGCTTGATCGGTGAGGCCCTGACTCCGGCTCTGCGCGAGCCAATCGCCCGCATCATTTCCAATGCCGAAACAATTCGTACGCGGATGGCGGGGCCTCTGCGGCAGGAATATACCGAATACGCAACCGACATCTCGTCAGCTGGTCAACATTTGATGAGCCTACTGGATGATTTGGACGATCTGGAGCAGGTCGAGGCCGCTGATTTCACGACTGAGCGGGACCGGATTGATCTGGCAGATGCCGCACGTCGCGCTGCGGGCATATTGAGTGGCCGATCACAGGATAAGGGTATCGTGGTTGTGTCGCCCGAAGCTGACGAAAAGATACACGCCATTGGTGAATATCGCCGCGTGTTGCAGGTGTTGCTAAACCTGTTGGGTAATGCGATAGCCTATTCCCCAGAAGGCACCGAAATCGTGGTCGCGGTTGAGGCCGATTTGCGCGGGCGGGCCACCGTTAGTGTCACCGATCAGGGCCCTGGTCTGTCAAACGACCAACAACAGCGTATCTTCAAGAAATTTGAACGCCTGGGGCGCGAAGGTGATGGGGGATCAGGACTGGGCCTCTACATCTCACAGCGTCTGGCCAATTCGATGGATGGAGAACTCAGCATTGCCAGTCAGCCGGGGGAAGGGACGCGATTTGCCTTGGCATTACCCGCCGCGATTTAACCCTTACGACGCCCCAGCCAAAGCAGAACTGCGCCCACGGCCACTGTCATGGCGCCGTAAACCGCCCATTGTCGCTCTGCCAACATAAAGCTTTCGGCGGGCCACATCACCAGACCCAGACCCTGGAAGGCCCACAGCCCGCCCGATAATATCAGGGCGACGCCGAGAACCTGCAGGATCAGCCGGATCATAATTTCACCTAGCGATTAACCAGGGGCATGTAATCGCGCTGTACCGGGCCGGTATAAAGCTGGCGCGGACGGCCGATCTTCTGACCTGGGTCAGAGATCATTTCGTTCCACTGGGCGACCCAGCCCACAGTGCGCGCCAGAGCGAACAGCACGGTGAACATGGTGGTCGGGAAGCCGATGGCCGACAGGATGATGCCCGAATAGAAGTCGACATTCGGGAACAGTTTTTTCTCAGCGAAATACGGGTCCGACAGAGCAATTTCTTCAAGGCGCAACGCGGTTTCGAAAACAGGGTCCTTAACCTTCAGCGCGTCGAACACTTCTCGCACCGTCTTTTGCATCACGGTCGCGCGCGGGTCATAGTTCTTGTAGACGCGGTGACCGAAGCCCATCAGCCGGAACGGGTCGTTCTTGTCCTTTGCGCGCTCGATATAGTGCGGGATACGGTCAGGTGTGCCGATTTCACGCAGCATGTTGAGCGCCGCCTCGTTGGCGCCACCATGCGCGGGCCCCCACAGACATGCGATGCCAGCTGCGATACAGGCGAACGGATTAGCGCCTGACGAACCGGCAAGACGCACGGTGGAAGTGGATGCGTTCTGTTCGTGGTCGGCATGGAGGATGAATATCCGGTCCATGGCACGCTCAACCTCTGGAACAACCTCATATTCCTCAGCGGGGACGCCAAAGGTCATACGCAGGAAGTTGCCCGTGTAAGACAGGTCATTGTCCGGGTACATGAAAGGCTGACCGATCGAATATTTATAAGCCATGGCCGCAATGGTCGGCATCTTGGCGATCAGACGGTGGCTGCTGATCTTGCGGTGTTCCGGGTCAGAGATGTCGGTCGAATCGTGATAAAAAGCTGACAGTGCGCCAACGACACCACACATTACCGCCATGGGGTGCGCATCACGACGGAACCCGCGATAGAACTGCAACAGCTGTTCATGCAGCATTGTGTGGCGGGTGATGGTGGTTTCAAACTCAGCCAGTTCAGTCTGGCTGGGCAATTCACCGCGCAACAGCAGGTAGGAGACTTCCATGAAGCTGGAATCTTCGGCCAGTTGACCGATTGGATAACCGCGATGGAGCAAAACGCCCTCTTCGCCATCAATATAAGTCAGCGCACTTTCGCAACTTGCGGTCGAAGTAAAGCCCGGATCATAGGTGAATGCGCCAGTCTGGCCGTACAGTTTTCGAATGTCGACCACATCGGGGCCAATGCTTCCTTCCAGCACCGGATATTCGTAGGACTGTCCCCCCAGTTCCAGCTTTGATTGCTTATCCGCCAACTTCTGTCTCCTTTAACTCGTTCCTATACTTGGCTCGCCGGGGAGGCATGCGCGTCTAATCGCGCCAGTGCTTCATCTCGTCCAAGCAGGACCAGAACATCGAAAATACCGGGCGATTTTGTCGTCCCGGTGAGGGCTGCGCGCATGGGCTGCGCCAGCTTGCCGAGGCCCACTCCCAGTTCCTCTGCGATTGATTTCGTACTGGCTTCCAGTATCTCGATTGTCCAGTGATTTTCCTTCACGTAACGATCAGTAAGAAGCCGTAAACGCTGCCTCGCTTCATCATCCAGCAATGCTGCAGCTTTTTCAGTCATTTGCAATGGGCGCTTGGCAAACAGAAATGCCGAACCGTCGGCCAATTCATCGAGATTTTTTGCTCTGGGCTTGAGTGCTGGCATGGCTTGAACCAGCAAATCAATATCCACATCACCATTCAGGCGGGTGGCGACCAGTGCCGCAAGCATATTATCATCCGCCTCACGGATGTAATGGCTGTTCAGGTTCTCGAGTTTTTTAAGGTCAAATCGTGATGGGCTTTTGCCCACGCCATCCAGGCTGAACAATTCGATCGCTTCCTGTCGGGAGATTTCCTCGCGATCGCCATAACCCCAACCAAGGCGGAGCAGATAGTTGAACAGCCCATCGGGCAAGATTCCCATCTCATCCCGATAGGCATTGACGCCCAGCGCGCCGTGACGCTTTGACAGCTTGGCACCGTCAGAGCCATGGATAAGCGGGATATGGGCATAGATGGGGTCGGACCATTCGCCCTCAATCATGTCCATAGCGCGATAAATCGGCAACTGGCGGAATGCGTTGTTCAGGTGGTCATCCCCGCGGATCACATGTGTCACGCCCATATCATGGTCGTCGACAACGGCAGCCAGCATGTATGTGGGCGTGCCGTCGGCGCGCAGGATGATGTAGTCGTCCAGCTCTTCATTGCGCACCGTAACCTTGCCCTGAACCTGATCTTCAATCGTGGTTTCGCCGGTTTCTGGCGTTTTCAGGCGAACCACAAAGGGCGTGCCTAAAGGTGCTTCTGTCACATCACGGTGGCGCCAGCGCCCGTCATAACGGACGGGTTGCTTGGCAGCGCGCTGGGCCTCGCGCATTTCTTCCAACTCTTCGGTCGTGGCATAGCAGCGATAGGCATGGCCGGCCGCCAGTAACTTTTCTGCCACTTCGACATGGCGAGATCCGCGTTCTGATTGAAACACGGGTGCTTCATCATAATCCAGGCCCAGCCAGTTCAGCCCGTCCAGAATCGCGTCAATCGCTTCTTGGGTGGAGCGCTTGCGATCGGTATCCTCGATCCGCAGCAGCGCCTTACCGCCGTGGTGGCGGGCGAACAGCCAATTGAACAACGCCGTCCTCGCGCCGCCAATATGCAGGAATCCCGTCGGAGAAGGCGCAAAGCGGGTAACGACCGCAGAGCCGTTCGTTGCGCTTTCGCTTGCCATAAACTCCTCAATCCTTTCCAATAGATACATGGCGACACCGCTCATGCCGATCGTGCCGACAGGGGGCAGTGCCGATAAAGGCCATGCTGCAGCGCAGCGCACTTGGCGCAGGAATGCGAAATTGTCCAGTGCGGCGGTGTATTTCGATGGCGCATTGCAACATGCGGGTCTTGATCGGGCACCCTGGCTGACGGTGTTCTTCGCCGCCGGGATTGGAGCTTGGTTCCTGCTCCCCGGCCCTTGGCAATGGTGTGCGGCGATTGGCGGCAGCTTTCTCACGGCATTGGGCGCAGCACACATCCTGCGTGAGCGGGAGGCTTTCGATACGCCATTGCTGCGCCGTGCGGTCATCGCCTTGTGCCTTATGTTCGCGTTGGGGATGGCGGTTATTTGGGCACGGGCAGCCATGGTCGGGCAGCAACCTATTGCCCGACCAGCTGTGGAAGTGGTTGAGGGCTATGTCCTTGCAAGAGAGGATCAGCCTGCGCGTGATCGCGTGCGGTTGGTTATGGCCATTCGCGATGCAGATGACGGGGTGGCGCGCAAGATTCGCATCAATGTGCCTGTCGAGCAGGCAGACGGGCGGATGAGCGAAGGCGCGGTTTTGCGCATGCGTGTGCGCCTTATGCCCCCTGCTGCGCCCATGTTTCCAGGGGCATACAACTTTGCCCGCGCGGCCTGGTTTGATGGGCTATCCGCTACAGGCAGCTTGCTGGGGCGGATTGAGGTGATCGAGCCTTCGCAGCGGGGCGGCTTCATCGCGCGCCTGCAACGTTCGCTATCATCGCATGTTCGCGGCGAGTTGGGCGGTTCGTCCGGCACCATCGCTGCAGCCTTTGCCAGCGGGGACCGGGGAGGGATCGCTGAGGCTGATGAAGACGCAATGCGCGATGCAGGACTGACACATCTGCTCTCCATCAGTGGGCTGCATGTCAGCGCGGTGATCGCAGCTGCATATTTTCTGGCTATGAAACTGCTGGCGCTGTGGCCTGCATTGGTGCTGCGCGTCCGCCTGCCAATCGCCGCCGCCGCCATCGGCGCTCTGGTTGGCATCGGGTACACGTTGCTGACCGGGGCGGAGGTGCCAACCGTACGCAGCTGCGTAGGGGCGGTGCTGGTGCTGATAGCACTTGCACTGGGACGTGACGCGCTGACCTTTCGCATGATGGCGGTCGCAGGTTTTGTCGTGCTGCTATTGTGGCCGGAAGCTTTGGTGGGGCCGAGCTTCCAGATGAGCTTTGCCGCCGTGCTGGCGATTGTCGCTTTGCATAACAGCGCCCAGGTTCGCGCCTTCCTGGCACCGCGAGAGGAGGGCTGGCCGATCTGGCTGGCACGGCGAGGGGCGATGCTGTTGATCACCGGTCTTGTGATCGAGATCGCGTTGATGCCCATCGTGCTTTTCCACTTCCACCGTGCCGGTGTTTATGGCGCTTTCGCCAATGTGGTGGCGATCCCGCTGGTGACATTCATTTCCATGCCGCTGATTGCGTTGGCCTTGCTCCTTGATTTGGCAGGTCTGGGTGCACCTGCTTGGTGGCTGGCCGGTAAATCGCTCGATCTGCTGCTGGCCATTGCTCATCTGACGGCCAACCAACCTGGGGCCGTCAAGCTGATGCCGCAGATGGGGTATGGTACCTTTGCGTTGTTTCTGATGGGTGGGCTGTGGTTGGCGCTGTGGCAGGGCAGGGCCCGATTGCTCGGATTCGTTCCGACGACAATGGCCACAGCCATGCTGCTCGCAACTCCAGTGCCCGATCTGTTGATCTCCGGCGACGGACGACATGTCGGTATTCCCATGCCCGATAACCGCCTGTTGAGCCTGCGCCAAAGCCGTTCCGATTATGCCAAGGATAATCTGCGCGAGCTGGCAGGCGTGGCGAGCGAGCCCATCACTTTGGAGGATTGGTCAGATGCGCAATGCTCCCCAGAGTTCTGCGTACTGGCCATTCCGCGCGGCGGGCGCGACTGGGCGCTTTTGATGACGCGGAACAATCAGCGTGTCGAGGAACGCGGACTGGCGGCAGCCTGCGAACGGTCGGACATCGTGATTGCCGATCGATGGCTACCTGAAAGCTGCAACCCGCGCTGGTTGAAGGCAGATCGCGATCTGCTGGAGCAAACCGGCGGGCTATCGATAAATCTGGCAGACCGTGAAATCACCACAGTCGCAGCGGGGCAGGGAGAACATGGCTGGTGGCGCAGTTCACCAGATTAATCGAGCGCCACACCCTGCATGATCAATGATAGCGGCGCAGCAATCCTGCCAGCTTGCCCTGAACCTCAACTTCATCAGGACGATAGATCTGCGGATCATACATGCCATTGGCAGGGTCGAGCCGGATCATGCCGTTTTCACGGCGCAAATATTTCAACGTCGCTTCCTCATTGCGGACCAGCGCCACCACGATTTCCCCATCGCGGGCGGTGTTGGTGCGCTTAACCAGGGCAAAATCGCCATCGAAAATACCTGCCTCGATCATCGAATCGCCTGACACCTCAAGCGCGTAATGTTCGCCAGCACCAAGCAGGGCGGCGGGCACAGGCAGGCTGGATTGCCCCTCCAACGCTTCAATCGGGGCACCAGCAGCAATCCGCCCATGCAGCGGCAATTCAATCACATCATTGGCGGGTTCAGGGGCCGCCAACCTTGCAGGTGGGGTTACCCCGGCAGCATCATTTGCAGCCGCAGCGCCACGATTACCTGGCACGGCATCTTCTGGCATCTTGATCACTTCCAGCGCGCGGGCACGATTGGCCAGACGCCGGATAAAGCCACGTTCTTCCAGTGCCGAAATCAGGCGATGCACACCCGACTTGCTCTTAAGGTCGAGAGCTTCCTTCATTTCTTCAAAAGAAGGTGAGATGCCCGTTGCTTCCAGTCGTTGCTGGATAAAGCGGATCAATTCGTGCTGCTTTGCCGTCAGCATGGCGAAAACCTCCTCTGGCCGCCCAAAATCTGCTCACCAAACATGGTGAACGAATAAAGAACAATTAGGCAACCTGATTCGTGAAGTCAAGCAATTCCGCCATTTTGGAGCAGATAGGCCGGAACATATGTTCCTGCTTCGATCCGCACAGAACCGGCCGGACGGTCAATCAGGCAATTGGCCTGCGCAAGCGCAACCAGCGCGCTGGAATCCTGCGAACCCGCCAGTGTGACACCGGCCCCATCCCAAATCCCACGCAGAAATTCGCGCCGTCTACCGATCTCTGGAAGATCGCATCCTGCGGGCAGGGTGACGCGCATGGGCAAGGGTGCCGCGGCACCCATTGCCCGCCGAACCATAGGCAGCAGAAACAGGAATGCCGTGACATAACTCGATACGGGATTGCCCGGCAGGCCCAACACCACCTGTGTTCCTCGCCGCGCAATCATAACCGGCTTTCCCGGCTTCATCGCCACCTTCCAGAAGTCCAGCTCAGCCCCCCATGCCTGCAGCGCAGGGCGCAGCAGATCATGGTCTCCAACAGAGGCACCGCCGCTGGTGACAAGGATATCGACATCGTCAGCCAGATTCAGTGCCTCGGCCAATGCTGACATATCATCCGCCACAGCGCCAGTTCGCGTCACCTCACAGCCCATGCCAGCCAGCATCGCCGCGATCATCGCGCCGTTGGAGGCGGGGATCTGGTCATCACGGCATTGGGTGGGGTCTGCCGATAATTCATCACCGCTATCCAGCACGGCAATACGCGGGACGCGGCGAACGGGCAGTTGAGCATGACCTGCACTGATCGCCAGCGCCATTGCCGCCGGGGTGATTTGCATGCCCGCGGCCAGCACTACATTGCCAGTCGCGAAATCAAATCCCTTGCGCCGCACATGTCGGCCAGAGGCAGGCATATCCTGAAAGCAACGAATTTCAGTGCCAATGACTTCAGCATTTTCCTGAATCAGCACACGATCGGAACCTGCGGCCATATGCGCCCCGGTCGAAATGCGTGCCGCCTCACCAGGTTTCAGTTCGTCTTGAAAGGGTGCCCCTGCACGGCTTTCACCCACCAATTTCCACGGACCATCGCCGCCCACTGCATAGCCATCCATGGCGGAAAGATCAGCCGGGGGCTGTGTGCGTTGTGCGACCAAATCCTCTGCCAGATAACGGCCAAATGCCGCCTTCGCTGCCACCTGCTCAACCTGCATCTGCGGGGCGAGGGCCAACGCGCGGGCCTGCGCCTCCTCCATTTTTAGCATGGTGCTCATGCGGGCGGAATGTCCTCAGCGCGCCAGTGACCCGATTTGCCGCCGGTCTTTTCCAGCAGACGGACATTTTCGATCACCATGCCCTTATCCAGCGCCTTGGCCATGTCATATACAGTCAGCAGTGCGGTGGATGCAGCCACCATCGCCTCCATCTCGACGCCGGTTTTTCCGGTGAGTGATGCCGTGGCGGTAACGCGCACCCCGTTATCCTCAAAGGCGAAATCGACAGTCACCGCATCGAGCGACAGCGGGTGGCACAGCGGGATCAGATCGCCAGTTTTCTTGGCCGCCATGATCGCCGCAATGCGGGCCGTGCCCAGCACATCACCCTTGGGCGCATCACCGGCCTTGATCGCGGTCAGTGCCACAGCACTCATGCGGATAAAGCCACCTGCAATTGCCTGACGATGGGTGGCTTGCTTTGCCCCCACATCCACCATGCGCGCCGTACCGCTTTCATCCAGATGGGTGAGGTCTCTCAATTTCTTGCTCATTTCGCCCGAGTAAATCCTACTGGATGGAACACATGGAACAGGGTTCTAAGCATGAAAAAACTGCCTGTCCAAATGTGGCAGTGCTGTGCGTCGCATTTCGCATGATCTGCGCCTGTAGGACAGCAATCAACCTTGCAACAATTGCCGCGTTGCCCGTGCCACATCATCCTGCCGCATCAGGCTTTCCCCAACCAGGATGGTGCGCACGCCGCTTGTCGCCAAACGCTGGCAGTCTGCATGGCTGTTAATCCCGCTTTCACCCACCAGCAGCGCGCCCTCGGGGGCGAGCGGGGCAAGCCGCTCGGTATTGGTCAGATCAGTGACGAAGCTGCGCAAATCGCGGTTATTGACCCCGATCAGGAGAGATTTGAGGCGGGCCGCGCGCTCCATCTCTGCCTCATCATGTACTTCCACCAGCACATCCATGCCGCGTTCCAGCGCCGCAGCCTCGATTTCCGCCATCTGCGCATTTTCCAGCGCGGCCACAATAATCAGGATCGCATCGGCGCCAATGCTGCGCGCTTCGGCGACCTGCCATGGGTCAACCATGAAATCCTTGCGCAAGACTGGCAAGTCACAGGCTCCACGCGCCTCGATCAGAAAGTCCTCATGCCCCTGGAAATAGGGCGCATCGGTCAGGACTGAAAGACAGGTTGCGCCGCCCGCCTGATAATCGCGCGCATGATCAGCGGGGTGAAAATCGGCCCGGATCAAGCCCTTGGAGGGCGAAGCTTTCTTGATTTCTGCAATCAGGCCGAAGCCATTGGTGCTGGCTTTGCGTAATGCCGCCTCGAACCTGCGCGGGGCAGATTGCGACACAGCGAGGTGATCCAGCGCGGTGACCGATTTTTCGGCGCGGCGCTGCGCCACCTCGATCCGCTTGGTGTCACAGATTTCGATCAACTTGTTCATTGGGCCAGCTCTATCCATCGGGCCAACAATGCCGCCGCCTTGCCGCTGTCTAGCGCTTCAGCGGCCATTACAGCGCCTTCGATCCAATCTTCAGTCCTGCCGGCAACGATCAGCGCAGCTGCGGCGTTGAATTTGACCGTTTCCCGGTAAGCCCCGGCTTCTCCCGCCAGCAAGGCGGCGAGCGCTTTGGCATTATGTTCGGGATCGCCACCACGGATTGCATCAAGCGGCGCATGTTCAAGCCCGGCCATTGTTGCATCCAGACGGCGCATCTCAAATTCATTGCCACTGACATCAGCCACTTCATTGCCGCCTGCCAGGCTCAATTCGTCCAGCCCCTCATCGCCAGAAACGATCAGCGCGCGTTCCGTGCCCAACCGCGCCATCGCATCGGCGTAAATGGGAACATAGGCAGGGCGGGCAATCCCGATAAGCTGGCGCTTGACCTGTGCTGGGTTGGACAATGGCCCCATCAAATTGAAGATAGTGCGCCTGCCGATCCGCAGACGGATGGGCTGAATACGCGCCATGGCTGGGTGGTGATTCTTGGCAAAGAGGAAGCAGATACCGATTTCGGCCAGCGTTTTTTCAGCCGTGCGCCCCGCCGCATCCATATCCAGGCCCAGCGCCTCCAGCGTATCGGCCGCGCCTGACTTGCTGCTCGCGGCGCGATTGCCGTGCTTTGCCACGGGAATACCACAGGCGGCGACGACCAGGCTGACTGCGGTTGAGACATTCAGCGTATGGTGCCCATCGCCGCCGGTGCCGCAGCAATCCAGCGCATTTTCCGGTGCGGAAATCGGGATCAGTCGGGAGCGTAGAGCGCGGGCGGCTCCGGCAATTTCCTCTGCCGTTTCGCTGCGTTCGGTCATTTCGAGCAGGAAGCGTTCGATCTCCTCCTCGTTGGTTTCCCCGTCGAGGATCCAGCCAAAGATATCTTCCGCCTCTTTCTCGGTCAGGTGAGTACGGGCATCAGGCAGTTGCTTCATGCCGACCGCTCCACTTCCAGCCCGCAAATGCGCAGGAAATTGGCGAGCAGTGTATGACCATGTTCAGTGGCGATGCTTTCCGGGTGGAACTGCACCCCATGGATCGGCAGCTCTCGATGACGGAAACCCATGGTAAAGCCATCATCTGATGTGGCGTTGACGATCAGTTCTTCCGACGCATTCTCCACCACCAGGCTGTGGTAACGCGTGGCCGTGAAGGGGGAGGGGACGCCCACAAACAACCCGCTGTCATCATGGGTGACGGGCGAAGTCTTGCCATGCATCAAACCGCCGCGTGTGACCGTGCCGCCAAAATGCTGGCCGATCGACTGGTGGCCCAGGCACACGCCCATCAGTGGCTTGCCGGCATCGGCGCAGGCGGCAACCAGATCGAGGCTGATGCCAGCTTCTGTCGGGGTGCAGGGGCCGGGCGAAATCAGGAAACCAGCGGCATTGGTGGCGATTGCCTCACGCGCGCTCAGCGCGTCATTGCGTTCCACTCGCACCTCCACGCCCAATTCCATCAGGTAGTGGACCAGGTTGAAGGTGAAGCTGTCGTAATTGTCGATAACCAGAATCATTGCGCACCCGCTCTATCGGCAGGCGTCAGGACATCAAGCGCTGGCGCAGCGCCATCGCCGTTCAACCCGCCGCGTTTCGTAACGACCACCAATGGCCCCAGCGACTTACTCGCGTCCAACCTCTCACGCACCGGATCCCACAGCGCGGAGACATTGCCGTCCAAAAACAGTGCATTGGGCGTTTTTAACTGGTCGCGGAACAGGCGTGCGAATTGGCCGAAGGACACAGGCTGGTTCGAAATTACGAAATGTGCATTGCCCGACGCATCAATCCCCACGCCATTACGCACCGCCTGGGACGGGCCATCATCCTGCATTTTCGGATGCAGCTTTCCATCGATCACCAACATTGGGCCGCTTTGCGTGCCGAACTCAGGTCGATCGCTGACGCCATAATAGAAGCTGTCAGCGGTGCGAATTTCCCATTTGCCATTGGTTCCATAGAACACGCCATTGGGTTTCATATGAAAATTGCCGGGGCCTTCCGCGCGGTTCAGTTCATGTAACCGCTCATAATCTTCGACATAATAGCCAATCGGCTTGCCAACATCATCGAACATGCCGGCATTCATGGCGAAGGCGACATCCAGCGCATTATTGCCCAGCGACTGACCATAGGAACGCAGCGAGCGATAGGCATCGCCCTGATCATCGCCCAATACCATGGCGATGCGATGTTTCGCCGGGTCGGCCACACAGTGCGTAAACTTCGCCCCCTCGAAAGAGATATCCTTGCAATCGGATTGGGCTTTCTTGGCAGCGATGCGAGTTTCCGAACCCTTGCCAATTTCAGTGCGGATGATCGCTTCGCCTGCCTGCTGATCCTTGCAGGCAGCAGGTAACAGGGTGAGGGTAGCCAGTCCCGTGGTGAGAAGTGCGCGCGCGATCACTGTCCAAATCCCGGTTCGCTGGCGATGTGCGCAGCCTCGCTCGCAGCCGCGACCAAAGCTCCAGCCTTGGCCCGACATTCGGCAAGTTCATAATCGGGATCGCTATCGGCCACGATTCCCGCGCCCGCCTGCACATGCATCACACCATCCTTCACCACGGCGGTACGCAACACGATGCAACTGTCCACCGATCCATCGGGCGCGAAATAGCCCACACCACCAGCATAGGCACCGCGTGTTTCTGGCTCCAGCTCAGCAATAATTTCACAGGCACGAATCTTGGGCGCGCCAGATACCGTGCCCGCGGGGAAGCCAGCAAACAAAGCATCCAGCGCATCATGATCGGGTGACAGCTGACCAATCACATTGCTGACGATATGCATCACATGGCTATAGCGTTCGATGGTGAAGCTGTCTGTCACCTCCACCGTACCGCGCGCGGCAACCCGGCCCACATCATTGCGGCCAAGGTCCAGCAACATTAAATGCTCCGCTCGTTCCTTGGGATCGACCAGCAGACTTGCCTCGTTCTCCCGATCCTGCGCCGGGTTTGCTCCGCGCGGCCGCGTTCCTGCGATGGGGCGTATCGTCACCTCCCCATCACGCACCCGCACCAGAATTTCGGGTGAGGAGCCGACCACGGCAAATCCGGGCAGGTCCAGAAAATAGAGGAAGGGCGATGGGTTTACCCGCCGCAATGCGCGATACAGTGCCAATGGTGGCAGGGGGAACGGGCAGGTAAAACGCTGCGCCAGCACGACCTGAAATATGTCGCCTGCGACGATATATTCCTTGGCCCGCGCCACCATCGCCTTGTAATCGCCTTCAGCCATCTGCGGGGCAAATTCCATTTCCGGCAGGTCGATTGCCACTTCGGCGCTGGGAACTGCGTTGGCCAGCTTGCGCAAAACTTCGTCAATACGGTCGCCTGCATGCGCGATAGCCGCATTGGCATCATCGGCCTGCCAGATTGGCGCAATGCAGAACAGCGCATCGGACAGCCGATCAAACACCAGCAACAGGGTGGGGCGGACGAACAGCATGTCCGGCAGATCCAACGTGCTGGGCGCGGCGCGCGGCAAATCTTCCACCAGTCCGATGGTTTCATAACCGAAATAGCCCACCACGCAGGCCAGTGTCGGCGGCAATTCCTGTGGAACATCGATTCGGCAGCTTTTCACCAGCTGACGCAGCTCTTCCAGACTATCGCCCGGACATGGCTGGAACGCATCGCGATCATGTTTCCAACTGCGGTTGATCTCAGCCGAACGGGCAGAGGCGCGGAACACCAGATCGGGGTCCAGCCCCAACAGGCTGTACCGCCCGCGCACCTCACCGCCTTCAACCGATTCCAGCAGAAAGTCGCCGCGACCGGGCTCAATCAACTTGGCGGCTGCACCCACGGGCGTTTCTGCATCGGCGATGATACGCCGCCATACCAAAGCGGGCTTTCCAGCACGCAATTGGTCAGCCGCCGCAGGGGCATTCTCTGGCAGAAAAACGGTCAGAACAGCCCCCGTCAGTTATCGCCGACCAGCTGTTTGTGCATGGCGGTGATGGCGGTTTCATTGCGCTCAACACCCAATTCCCGCCGCATCGCCATGGTCAGCTGCTGAGTATATTCATCGGCCAGCGCGCCTTCCAGCTGCACCTGGGTCGGCGCAACCAGTTCATCATCTGCCGCGACATCTTTCACCGTGATCTTGTCCAACTCGACAATGAACCAGCCCAGATTATTGGCAGCTTCCAGCTTCTTGGTCGTCCCCTGCGCCATACTGAAAAGTAGAACCAGAGGGGGTGGCACCTGATTGCTGAAATTGGCCAGATCGCGTCGCGTCAGACCAAGCTGATTGATCGGCGGCATCGGCTTGCCAACATCGCCCATGGCCGCAGACAGGGATTTGCCGTTGCCCAAATCTGAAATCACCGTGTCCGCCGCGGCCTTCGCCAAACGCAAACCCTCTGACAGACGCCATGCAATTGTCACCTGCTCCTTGATTTCCTTCAGCGGAGCGGTGGCAGATGGCGCGATGTCAGAAACTTCAAATATTAGATAGGTGTGCCCACGGGCCAGCTCTGCCAGTTGTGGTTCACTTTCCTCCATCTGGAATGCGGTGTTGATTGCTCCCGCCAATATCGGAGGCATTGTGGCCTGCGGATTGCCATAGACGCGGCCATCGGCGGTCAAGGCAGGGGAGGTGGTGATTTCCACCTCCAACTCATCGGCCATCTGGCTTAGCGGAGTGCCGCTGTCTATTTCTTCCTCAACCCGTGCTGACAAATCAGCGAAGGCGGCGTTGCGTTTTTCTACCCGCAACTGCTCGGTTATTTCAGGCGTCGCCTGGGCCAATGACTTAGCCGCCACATTCGTTACATTGTCCACCCGCGCGACATACCAGCCCAATGCGCCACGCGCTGGTTCTGCCACTTGCCCCTGCTTGGCAGTGAATACCGCAGCGGCCACCTTCGCATCGGTCTGGCGGGCAAAGTCTGCACGCGTTGCAGGGCCAATACTGGCAGTGCTGAAGCCTGCCTCTTGCGCTGCTGCCGCCATGGAGCTGCCAGCGCTGATTCTGTCACGCAGGGCATTGGCGGCCTGTTGGGTCGGCACGATCAGCTGGGTTACCGTGCGCGTTTCGCTTGCCGCATATTGGGCTGCATCACGCTGATAGCGGGCAGCGACTTCAGCTGCAGTGGGCTCAATATTGGCCTTCAGGCTGTCGATCCCGAAAGTGGCGTAACGAATCACGCGGCGTTCCGGGCGAATATAGCGACCGCGATTCTTGTCATAGAAATCGGCTAATTGCTTGTCAGTCGGATCATCTTTGGGCGCGAAGGCACCGCTGGGAACAAATGCAATCGAACCCTGCCGCTCCTCTTTCAGTAGCGCGGCGTAGCGGCGCGCCACGCCGGCAGGGAATTTCGGTGCAACCATCACAGGTTGCAGCAATTGCTGGGCCAGCAAGCCATCGGCGAAATCTGACCGCACTAATGCATCGGTCAGCCCCTGCTGGCGCAGCGCCTGTTGATAAATATCCTGGCTGAAATTGCCATTTGGGCCGCGAAAGGCAGGCAGTTGGATAATCTCGCTATTCACCAGATTATCGCCTGCGCGGAGGCCATATTCACGGGCATAGGCGCTGATCGCAGTGCGATCGATCAATTGGTCCAGCACCTGATCCATACCCTTGTTCTGGACGAATCTTGCCATTGTCAATGTTGGATCTTCGGCACGCAACTGGGCCAGAACGGACTGCATACGCGCGTTCAGTTCTGCGGTGCCAATCTTTTCATCGCCCACAACAGTCACACGATCGGCGCCGGAAACACCACCAAATGTGCCGGTATTGGCCACATCACTGCTGGCAAAAGCCAATGCGATCAGACCGATAAAGGCAAAGGTAATCGCCAGACCAAGCTTGGAAGCGAAAAGTTTGCGAATAAACTGGATCATGAAATGTCGGGATCCCACAAGACTGTTTGATATGCGCCGGGTGATGGCACAGGTGCGATGGCGCTTTATCGGGCCAGCGGCGTCCCGGCAACAGGGGACAATCGGTTTTGACTGAAAGAGCAAGCTCGGCTAGCGGACGCCACCCAACTGCCCTTATGGGTCGGTGAAGATTCGAATTTGATTACAGGAAATCTGAATGCCCCAGCGGCCCTATATCGTCGGTAATTGGAAAATGAATGGCACGCGCGCCATGCTTTCAGAAGCGCGCGCGATTGATCGGGCTGCCCAGCGGCATATGAAGGTGGAGGTCGCGCTGGCCCCGCCTTACACACTGGTCCATGCTGTCCACCGCGAAGTGGAACAAATCGGCGTCGGTGCGCAAGATTGCCACCCGGCAGAGGGCGGCGCGCATACGGGTGATATTTCTGCTGCCATGCTGGCCGATGCGGGCGCAAAATTCGTGATTCTGGGGCATAGCGAACGGCGCGTGGATCATGGCGAGAGCAATGAACTGGTCAATGCCAAGGCCAAGGCTGCGCTCGATGCGGGCCTGCGCGTTATCATGTGCTGCGGCGAATCGGATCAGATCCGTCAGAGCGGTAAGGCCGAAAAGTTCGTGACTGATCAGCTGCGCGCTTCGTTGCCCGCAATGGATGATGCGGGCGAACGTCTGTCTGTTGCCTATGAACCGATCTGGGCCATTGGCACCGGTAAGGCAGCAACCCCTGATGATGTCGGCCAGATGCATAGCACCATCCGCAAACTGTTGATTGACCTGTATGGCGAAGAACAGGGCGCAGAGATTCGCATCCTTTATGGCGGCTCTGTAAAACCCGATAATGCGCGCGAATTGCTGGGCGCAGCTGAAGTGGGCGGCGCGCTGGTGGGCGGGGCCAGCCTGACGGCGGACAGCTTTATGGGCATTGCATTGGCCGCAGCTGACCTTCAGGAAAGCTGATCCCTAATATGGCATGAGCCGCGCATAGGCGAGGCAGGGCTTGTATGGTGGGGCACAGGCCATTAGATGGCGATCCAGTTCAAGAAAGTAGGGTTTGATGTCGCTTTTCCTGTTCCTCACCGTCGTTCAGACGATTATTGCTGCCGCGCTGGTAGGTATTATCCTGATGCAGCGTTCCGAAGGGGGCGGTCTGGGCATTGGTGGCAGCCCCGGCGGGCTGATGGGCGCGCGCGGCGCGGCAGACTTTCTGACCCGTTCGACCAAGTGGCTGGCGGTTGTCTTTGTGATGCTGTCGATTGCACTTGCTGCTGTGGCTGTCGAAACCACTGGATCAGACGAGATTTCGACGACGTTGGATCGTGATGCCGCACCGGCAATTCCGGCTGACCCGCTGGGCGGCGCAGCTGATGCTGATGCCGCGCTTGTGGAGACTGTCCCGGCAGAAGCTGCCGATCCACTGGGTAACGCCACCGAATAATCCCCATTCGCAAATAATGATTGTGGATTGCAGCTTTCTGCAGTCCTTATTCGCTTGCACCGAATCCATTTCACGCCTTAAGGCCCAACTCCCATGGCGCGGTACATTTTCATCACCGGCGGCGTGGTTTCATCGCTCGGCAAAGGACTCATGGCAGCAAGCCTCGGCGCGCTGCTTCAAGCTCGTGGGTACAAGGTGCGTATCCGCAAGTTTGACCCCTATCTGAATGTCGATCCTGGGACCATGAGCCCCTATCAACACGGCGAAGTCTACGTCACCGATGATGGTGCGGAGACGGACCTTGATCTTGGCCATTATGAGCGTTTCACAGGCGTGTCCGCGCATCAGAATGACAACATCACCTCTGGCCGGGTCTATCGCGATATTATAGCTAAGGAACGCCGGGGCGATTATCTGGGCGCGACAGTCCAGGTGATCCCGCATGTGACCGATGCGATCAAGCACTTTGCTCTGGCCGATCAGGGCGACCATGATTTTATCCTGTGCGAAATTGGCGGCACGGTTGGTGATATCGAATCGCTGCCTTTCATGGAGGCGATACGGCAGCTGCGGAACGAGCTGGAGCCGGATCAGACCGTTTCCGTCCACGTTACGCTGGTGCCCTATATCGCCGCAGCGGGCGAGTTGAAGACCAAGCCCACGCAGCACAGCGTGCGCGAACTGGCCAGCCTGGGGATTAAGCCCGATATCCTGCTTTGCCGTTGCGAGCATCCCCTGCCAGAGGGGGAGCGCCGCAAGATCGCGCAATTCTGTAACGTGCGCGCGCAGGCGGTGATCCCGGCGCTGGATGCACCATCGATCTATTCGGTTCCTCAGCAATATCATGCGGAAGGACTGGATGAAGAGGTGCTACGCGCCTTTGGCATCACCGATGCGCTCAAGCCCGATCTTGCCGCATGGGAAGATGTGACGGACCGTTATTTCAACCCGGAAGGTGAAGTGACGATTGGCGTGGTGGGCAAATATGTCGGCCTGCCCGATGCCTATAAATCGCTTAACGAGGCGCTGGTGCATGGCGGCCTGGCCAATCGAGTCAAGGTCAACATTCGCTGGATCGATGCCGAGATTTTCGAAGGTGAGGATTCAGAAATCGCCGCCGCGTTGGAGCCCATGCATGGCATTCTGGTGCCGGGCGGTTTTGGCGAACGCGGTTCGGAAGGAAAGATTGCCAGTGTGCGCTTTGCCCGTGAACGCAATGTGCCCTTCCTGGGCATTTGCCTGGGCATGCAGATGGCCTGCGTGGAAGGAGCGCGTTCAGCTGGTTTTGACAAGGCATCCTCCACCGAATTTGGTGAGGCGGCAGAGCCTGTCGTCGGCATTATCACCGAATGGATGAGCGAAGAGGGATTGCAGACCCGCGAAAGCGGCGGCGATATGGGCGGGACCATGCGTTTGGGTGCCTATGATGCCAAGCTGGCAGGCAATAGCCATGTTTCGAAAATCTATGGCGGAGCAGAGATGATTTCTGAACGTCACCGCCACCGCTATGAGGTCAACAGCGCCTATATCGAACCGCTTGAGCGGCAGGGACTTGTGTTTTCGGGCATGTCGCCAGATGGCTTATTGCCCGAAATTGTGGAGCGGCCAGACCACCTTTGGTTCGTTGGGGTGCAGTTTCATCCCGAATTGAAGTCCAAACCCTTCGACCCGCATCCACTTTTTGCAGGTTTTATTGCTGCCGCTTTGGAGCAATCCCGGCTGGTATAATGTGATGAAATTCGGACTTAATCACATAAAATAGCCCGGTTTAGCCAACCGTAATCCGCAAATCACCTTGTCGGTTTTGTACAAAATCCGCGAAATTCTGCTTGCGAAACAAGGAAGTTTGAAAGAAACTTCTCAAATGAAACCACTGTGTTCCTGAAAAGGGGGTTATCGCAACAGCTTGGGGGCAAGCCTGAGTAAAGCGGAATTTTAACACGCTGAGACAAGTTCGACCCGGCCATTTCCGTCTTCTGCGACCCGGATGGTGATAGCCGATCGAGGCGACAACATGTCGCAGGGGGCGGAACGCAAGATCCGCCCCCTATTTTTATCAGAAGAGTGGCGTCCAAACGGCAATCAAGCCGCGTCCACATCCTTATCCGTGGGAACCGCAGTCAGCGTGGGCTGACCATTGACCATGATCTTCTTGGGCTTCATCGCCTCTGGCACTTCGCGCAACAGATCGATCATCAGCAGGCCATCGCTCAGGTCGGCATTTTCGACGCGGACATAATCAGCCAGTTCAAAGCGCCGCTCAAAACCGCGATTGGCAATACCGACATGCAGCATCTGGCCTGCGACTTCCTCGTCATCACGCTTCTTGCCCTGAATCACCAGAAGGTTTTGCTGAGCAGTGATGTCCAGGTCTTGCGAGCGGAAACCGGCCACGGCCAATGTGATGCGGTAATTGTCCTCACCGCGCCGTTCGATATTGAATGGGGGGTAATTATCGCCTGTATTGCTACGCACCTGGCCTTCCAGCAGGTCAAATAAGCGGTCAAAGCCAACGGTGGTGCGGCGATAGGGGGTAAAATCAGTACGTGACATATCGACAAATCCTCTCAATGAGCAATTTGAATGTTTCAGGGCCTGAATCGGCAGCGCCCCGGGTTCAATAACGTCATCCGCACCCTTGCGGCGAGCGGCGACACGGTTGAAATAGGTTGGCAAAACAGTTTTTCAAGGCAGGCAAATGACAGCACCAGTGGTCGATATTTATACCAAATTCGGATGTGGATATTGTTACCGCGCCAAGCATTTGCTGGACAGCAAGGGCGCGGAATATAACGAATATGATATCACCATGGGTGGTCCCAAGCGTGATGAGATGATGCAACGCGCGCCAAATGCCCGCACTGTGCCGCAGATCTTCATTGGTGATCATTATGTCGGCGGATCGGACGAGCTTCACGCGCTGGAGCGTGATGGGAAGCTCGACGCGATGTTGACGGGCTGATCAAATGCGCATCGCCCTGTTTCAAATGACCAGCGGGATCGACCCGGCAGCCAATGCGGCGGCAATTGTCGACGCTATTGAGCAGGCGAAGGCGGGCGGGGCGCAAATGGTGTTCACGCCGGAAATGTGCGGATTGCTGGATCGCAACCGCGCCCGCGCGACTGACAAGATTGTACCTGAGGCTGAAAATCCGGTTTTGAACGCGGCAAGCGAGGCTGCGCGCGAGCATGGCATCACGGTGGCGATCGGCTCGCTTGCGGTGCTGCGTGATGATGGCAAATGGGCTAACCGTGCCTTTGTGATCGGGTCGGATGGTGCCGTGACCGCGCGTTACGACAAGATCCATATGTTCGATGTCGAACTGGCGAGCGGGGAAAGTTGGCGCGAAAGTGCGGCCTATTCACCAGGGGATCAGGTGGTGACGGCGGACACTCCGCTGGGCCTGCTTGGCCTCGCCATCTGTTATGATCTGCGGTTTCCAGCTTTGTTTGAAGCTCTGGGCCAGCGCCGCTGCAACGCTATCTCAATACCCGCCGCCTTCACCGTGCCAACCGGGCAGGATCACTGGCATGTGATGATGCGGGCCCGCGCGATAGAGGCCAGTTCATTTGTGATCGCCACGGCGCAAGTGGGTGAACATGAGGATGGCCGTAAAACTTATGGCCACAGCCTGGTGGTGGACCCTTGGGGCAAGGTTCTGCTGGATATGGGGGGCGAAAAGGCAGGATTGGGTTTTGCCGATCTGGACCTTGGCCAGATTGAAGAGGTGCGGGCGCAACTGCCAAGCCTTGCCAATCGCAGGATTATCGCCAAATAGGGCCGCAATGATCGTTTTTGACCTTTCTTGTGACCACGGCCATCGTTTTGAAGGCTGGTTTGGTTCGTCCGATGACTATGCAGATCAGCAGGCTCGGGGGCTTGTCACCTGTCCGCAATGCGGTTCAGGTGAAATTACCAAGGCACCCATGGCTCCGGCGGTTCCAGCCAAGGGGAACAGCCGCAGCGGCCCCACTGGTGAGTTGATCACAGCGCAGGATGAAGGTGGTGACGGTGGCGATCTCCATCCCGTTTCCAGTAAACCCATGCCGGAAGAGGTGCAAAAGGCGCTGACCGCACTGGCCCAGGCGCAGGAAAAGGCCCTGAAGAACAGCACTTGGGTGGGGGACAAGTTCGCAGAAAAATCACGCGCCATGCATTATGGTGAAGCGGATGAGGCACCCATTCATGGCCGCGCCAGCGCGGAAGAGGCGCAGGGCCTGGTTGATGAAGGGATTGCAGTTGCACCGCTGCCATTCCCGATTGCACCACCCGAAGAACTGAACTGAATTGCCGCGCGGACCGATATTGCGCTTTAGATTTAGGCCGCTAATGCGAGCGTCACGCGCCCGTAGCTCAGCAGGGTAGAGCATCAGATAGACCTGCGGCCAGCTTCGCTTCCCTAATCTGGGGGCCGCGGTTCGGAGCCGGAGCGCAGCGGAGGACAATCCTGTCGTTGCATGCAACCGATCTGAACACTATGGCGCATTCCGTGTCCTCGTAGCTCAGCAGGATAGAGCATCAGATTCCTAATCTGAGGGCCACAGGTTCGAATCCTGTCGAGGACACCATACTATCCTTCGCTGCTTGGGGCGAAATTACCGCCCCATCAATCCTTCGCCAGCGGCACCGCATGCTTGAAGGTATGCGTGACATGCGGGAAGGGGATTTCGATCCCTGCATCATCCAGTGCGCGCTTGATTGATCGCAGCACCTGGTCGCGGCTCTTGTGTCCATCGCCCGGCGCAGAACCGGCCCACCAGCGAACCAGAAAATCGACTGAGCTGGCACTGAATTCGCTGGCAAACACGTCAATTCCCTGGGTCGTATCCACCTTATCGACCAGCTCCACAGCCTTACGAATGACCTCTGCAGCCTTGTCCAGATCGGTGTCATAGGAAACGCCCACAATGCTGGTGTGGCATCGCTGTTCGACATCAGTCACAATCTCGACCGGGTTCTTGAACAGCATGGAATTGGGAACGATTGTTAATTCGCCAGATGCCGCCCGGATATGTGTTTCGCGCAAGGTGATGTGTTCAACAGAACCGCTAATACCTTCGCAATTGATTACATCGCCAATGCGCATCTTTTCGCGCAGCATGATGAGAACACCGGCCAGGAAATTCTCGAAAATGTCCTGAAAGGCAAAACCGATGGCCACAGCACCAATACCAAGCCCTGCGATCAACCCACCAAAGGTCACATCTGGGAAGATAATAATCGCGGCCAGAAACAGCCCCAGCAACCACATCACCAGCTTCACCAGCGTTTCGATTAGGTTCTTGAGCGATGGGCGCAGGCTGGTTTTGCCCACCAGCCTATCCGCGATGTTGCTGGCAAAACTGGCGACTAAGCCCGTGACAACCAGCAACACGACCGCGAAAAACAGGCTGGGTAATGCCTGCATGAACGAATAGGTCATGCTGCTGATTTGGCCGTCGATTACCTCAAACATATTGCACAAACTTCCCTATGTGGTGGCTACTGTCGTGCGTTGCCGACAAGTTGAATTTGCTGATGTTTAGACGCTTACGAATCAGAATTCATCATAAACTGCTTGAATCACCACATTAACTATGATTCTGTGTGGATATGAGACAAACGGGAATCATTGGTCGACTTCCGCACGAACAGGTCCGTCAGGGTCTGGCGCTGGGTGGGCTGTTGATTCTGGCTGCGCTGGCAATTGCGGGGCCAACCGGACTGCTGACCTGGAATGAAAAGGCCAGCCTGCTGCAGCAAAGGCAGGCGCAGATCGCAAAATTGACGCATCACAGAGATGAATTGCGCAATCTGGTTGACGGGCTTGATCCCGAAGCTGCCGACCCAGACCTGGTGGGCGAACTGCTGCGCAAGAATATGAATGTCGTTCACCAGGACGAAGTCGTCATCACACTGGACGACGAATAAAACCTCACTTCCAAGCAATAATTCGTATGCGAGGCGCAGTTTGCGTTGCGTAGGGCGGCCTCATCCGACTATAGGCTTTGTTGCTATCCCTCTCCCCAGGGGCAACGAAAAAATCAAGGAAGCAAGCTTTGGCGCAATCCCCCAAGAAGGCTGCGAAGGCGGTCAGTTCTCGATCAAAAAATGCCGACAGCACTGACGATTTCGTCCTGCGCAGTTTGCAAGAGGCGCATGCAAATGCGCCGCGGTATGATGCGAGCTTGGATGAAATGCTCAATTTCTATGAGCAAATGCTGCTGATCCGGCGGTTCGAGGAAAAGGCAGGGCAGCTATACGGATTGGGCCTGATTGGCGGCTTCTGCCACCTCTATATCGGTCAGGAGGCTGTCGCAGTCGGCCTGCAATCTGCCCTGACTGAAGGGGTGGATAGCGTCATCACCGGCTATCGCGACCATGGCCATATGCTGGCCTATGGCATCGATCCCAATGTCATCATGGCAGAACTGACCGGGCGGCAAGCTGGCATTTCGCGTGGCAAGGGTGGATCGATGCACATGTTCAGCACGGAACATGGTTTTTATGGCGGCCATGGGATCGTGGGCGCGCAGGTGTCGCTGGGCGGCGGCCTGGCGCTGGGGCATAAGTACCGTGAAGATGGCGGCATTTGCATCGCCTATTTTGGCGATGGCGCGGCCAATCAGGGGCAGGTTTATGAAACCATGAACATGGCCAGTCTGTGGCAATTGCCCATCGTCTTTGTGGTTGAAAACAACCAATATGCCATGGGCACGGCCGTGCGCCGCAGCTCTGCCGAAACAGAATTCTATCGCCGAGGTACAGCCTTCCGGATCCCAGGTATGGATGTGAACGGGATGGATGTGCTGGAAGTACGCGGAGCGGCCGAAGTCGCCTTCAAACATGTACGCGAGGGGAATGGTCCGGTGTTGATGGAGCTCAACACCTATCGTTATCGCGGTCACTCCATGTCTGACCCCGCCAAATATCGCAGCCGTGAGGAAGTGCAGGATGTGCGCGAGCACAAGGACCCAATTGAAGGTTTGAAAAAGACACTGCTGGAAAAAGGTAAGAGCGAGGGCGATCTGAAAGCCATCGACAAGGCCATCCGTGCCCGTGTGGCGCAAAGCGCAGATTTTGCGGAGAACTCGCCAGAGCCGGACGCCGCAGAACTCTACACCGATGTATTGGTGGGGGAGTATTGAGCCATGGCGATCGAACTGAAAATGCCCGCGCTTTCGCCCACCATGGAAGAGGGTACACTGGCAAGCTGGCTGAAGCAGGAAGGTGACGAGATCACCTCTGGAGACATCATTGCCGAAATCGAAACAGACAAGGCCACGATGGAGTTTGAGGCCGTGGATGAAGGGACCTTGGCCAAGATCCTGATCCCAGAAGGCACCGAGAACGTAAAGGTCGGCACTGTCATCGCCATATTGGCGGGTGAGGATGAGGATGCATCCGCTGCATCTGCCGCACCTGTGGAGGCTACACCCGCGCCTGAAGCCGCTTCGGCTGCGCCCCCTGTCAAGCCGGCAATGACCGCGCGACCAAACGATCCTGAAATCCCTGAAGGCTCCAGCTTTACCGCCATCCCGGTCCGCGAGGCCCTGCGTGATGCCATGGCCGAAGAAATGCGCCGTGATGATCGCGTATTCGTGATGGGCGAAGAGGTCGCCGAATATCAGGGCGCCTATAAGGTCACGCAGGGCTTGCTCGATGAATTTGGGCCGAAACGCGTGATCGATACGCCGATTACCGAATATGGCTTTGCCGGGATCGGCACAGGCGCCGCGATGGGCGGGTTGAGGCCCATCGTTGAATTCATGACCTTCAATTTCGCCATGCAGGCGATTGACCACATCATCAATTCCGCTGCCAAGACAAATTACATGTCAGGTGGCCAGATGCGTTGCCCGGTGGTGTTCCGTGGCCCCAATGGTGCAGCATCGCGTGTTGGCGCGCAGCACAGCCAGAATTACGGCCCATGGTATGCCAGCGTGCCGGGCCTGATCGTCATCGCACCCTATGACAGTTCGGACGCCAAGGGTTTGCTGAAGGCAGCGATACGCAGCGAAGACCCGGTGGTGTTCCTCGAAAACGAGCTGGTTTATGGCCGCAGTTTTGACGTGCCCGATCTGGATGATCATGTCCTGCCGATCGGCAAGGCCCGGATCATGCGCGAAGGCAACGATGTCACCATCGTCAGCTATTCCATCGGGGTTGGCCTTGCACTGGAAGCTGCTGAAACGCTGGCTGACGAAGGGATCGATGCGGAAGTGATCGATTTGCGCACATTGCGCCCGCTCGACACAGATACGATCCTGAAGTCGCTTGCCAAAACCAACCGGCTGATAATCGCTGAAGAAGGCTGGCCGGTGTGCTCCATCGCTTCTGAAGTGATGGCGGTCTGCATGGAACAGGGTTTCGATCACCTCGATGCGCCAGTTCTGCGGGTAACGGATGAAGATGTACCGCTGCCCTATGCCGCCAATCTGGAAAAACTGGCACTGATCGATACCCCGCGCATTGTCGCGGCGGCAAAGAAGGTTTGTTACAAGGATTGATCCATGCTGGGTGGCGATGATGTGGCATCGCTGCCCACAGAACTGGAAATTGGGTTAAGCTATACGCTACCGGCTTTACGATCAAAGCTGGAGGCGTCATTGATGCTCGATCAGCGCCTCTCACGCCTTGTTGGCCAAACCAATGAGCCGATGCTGGGCCAGATGCGGTTGGCATGGTGGCGCGATGTGCTGGGTAAGCCTGTGGCGGAGCGTCCGCAGGGCGACGTGGTGCTCGATGCGCTGAGCCTGCATTGGGCGGGGCAGGAGGCCGCGCTTGTCGCGCTGATCGATGGGTGGGAGCAATTGCTGGTTGAACCACCACTTCCCGAAACGGCCGCACTTGCCTTTGCCGACGGTCGGGCTGCACCCTTTGCGACCTTGTGCCGAGTTAGGGATTACAAGAATGTAACTTCGGCAGCGCGTATCTGGGCGCTAGTGGATGCAGCTGTGCATATCAGCAATTCGGCAGAACGCGCCATGCTGGCAAGGCTCGCATCTCAGCAAAGTGTATCCGGCAGTCTGCCGCGAGAATTGCTCGGGCTGGCGGTATTGCGCGCGCTCGCTTTGCGCTCTCTGGCCCACGATCTGTCACCGTTGATGGAGGGCAGGGGGGCATCGCTCACCGCCCTGCGTGCAGGGCTAATGGGGCGATAAAAACCTTTATACTACAATTGCTTGTGTAGGGAATTTAACAATGGGTCGTATGGTTATGGGGTTGTTTCTGGGCCTGATCATCGCCAGCATTGGCCTTTATTGGTGGCAGGGCGTGGCGCAGGTTGAACAGAACGCTCCCCCACCGCCCATGGTTCCGGAAGGGCCATCACCTGAAGACCTGCCCGTAACCGATCCCGGCGATATGGAGGGGCCAACCCCGCCCGAGGCAAGCGAACTTACCCGCGAACAGCGTCGTTTTTTCCGTTATGACCGAAATCGCGATCTGGTGATCACCCGTAATGAGATGCTCTCCACCCGCAGCGATGGCTTTCGCAAGCTGGACGCTGACGGCAATAATCTGCTGACATTCGAGGAATGGGCAGTGACCACGGTCGATCGTTTTGAAGGGGCTGATGCGGATGGGAACGGCAAGCTCACACAGCGCGAATTTTCCGCAACCGCGCCAAAGCTGGCTCCGCGCAAGCCGGCCTGCAAATGTTAGGCGGGCCTGTTTAGGCCGGGATCGCCTCCAGCCCTGCCAGCCAGTCTGAAAGATCTGCCTTGGCACGCGCGGTATAGGCTTCCTTGCGCTGCTTCTTCTTAACATCGTGCAGCGGTGGAAACAGGCCGAAATTCACATTCATCGGCTGGAATGTCTCGGCCTCAGCATCGCCCGTAATATGGCTGAGCAATGCACCCATCGCCGTTGTGCGGGGCAAGGGCGCCCACTCGCGACCCGCCAGTTCAGCCGCTGCCATCATCCCGGCGATAAGGCCCACGGCGCTGCTCTCGACATAACCCTCACACCCTGTCACCTGCCCGGCAAAGCGGATATACGGCGCATTACGCAGCCGCAGCTGGCGATCAAGCACCAGCGGCGAATTGAGGAAAGTGTTGCGGTGTAGCCCACCCAACCGCGCAAACTTGGCATTTTCCAGCCCTGGAATTGTGCGAAACAGTTCCACTTGCTCTGCATATTTCAGCTTGGTCTGGAAGCCGACCATGTTCCACAAGGTCCCCAGCTTGTTGTCCTGCCGCAATTGCACCACGGCATAGGGCCAGCGCCCCTGCGGATATTCGGGCGTTACATCGCGCGGATTGTCCAGCCCCACTGGCTTCATCGGCCCGAACCGCAAAGTATCAACGCCGCGCGCCGCCATTACCTCTATCGGCATGCAGCCATCGAAATAGGGTGTGTCTTTTTCCCATTCGCGGAATTCGGTTTTCTCGCCATCCAGCAGCCCCTGATGGAAGGCGAGGTATTGATCCCGCGCCATCGGGCAATTGATGTAATCGCCTTCCTCATTCGAGGCTTCATTCCGCTTGTTCCAGCGGCTCTGGATCCAGCAGATATCCATGTCGATGCTGTCACGGTGGACGATTGGGGCGATGGCATCGAAAAAGGCCAGTCTTTCCTGCCCTGTCGCAGCGACAATGCTCCCCGCCAGCGACTCTGCTGTCAGCGGCCCGGTGGCGACGATGGTCATGCCAGCCTGTGGCAGGCGATCCACGCGTTCGCGCACCAAGGTGACATTGGGATGTTCAGCCAGCGCGCGTTCCACCTCAGCTGAAAACACATCTCGGTCCACCGCCATGGCGCTGCCGGCAGGCACTCGCGCCTTTTCACCAGCCTGCATGATGAGCGAGTCCAATGCGCGCATTTCATGGTGCAGCAGGCCGACCGCGTTCTTGTCGCTGTCATCCGATCGAAAGCTGTTGGAGCAGACCAGTTCAGCCAAGCCATCGCCCTGATGGGCGGCCGTCATCGTGCCGCTGCCGCGCATTTCGGACAGGCGCACGCTAAAGCCGCGCCGCGCCAGCTGCCAGGCGGCTTCACACCCCGCCAAACCGCCGCCGATAATTTGCACATCGTGTGTTGTGGAACTGTTCATCGCTGGCCGCACTAGTGCTTGCGCACCCCATCTATCAAGTCCAAGACCGCGCAGAGAAAGGAAAACCTATGCCCAAAAGTGCATTGGCAAAACATCGCCCCTGGCTGCTGGCCAGTATCGCCGTAGCGGTGGCGTTCTATTTCCTGCGCGATTCACATCTGGGCGGCTTGTGGCTGATGCTGATAAAGGGGGCAGCGGTCGCCTGCCTTGCTGCCTATGCAATTCACCGCGGGGTGGGGCGTAATGCGGTGATCCTGACCATTGCATTGGCGCTGTCAGCCCTGGGCGATATGGGAATGGAGCTGTCGATGGAAGCGGGTGGAACGCTGTTCTTCCTCTCACACCTCGCCGCGATTACGCTCTATCTGCAAAACCTGCGCGAAAATCCGACGATCAGCCAGAAGGCGCTGGCGGTAACGCTGTTGATCGGCACGCCTTACCTGTGCTGGCAATTGAGCCATGATATGCAAGTCGCGCTTTACGGGCTGGCGTTGGGCGGCATGGCATCCACCGCGTGGATGAGCCGCTTTACCCGCTATCGCGTGGGTATTGGAGCTGTGCTGTTCGTGGTGTCGGATTGGCTGATATTCAGCCGCCTGGGCCCGTTCGATCTGGGGGTCCTGCCCGACCTGTTGATCTGGCCGGTCTATTACTCAGCGCAATTCCTGATCGCGACCGGCGTCGTGCAAACGCTACGCCGCGATCATAAGGCTTGATCAAAATTTGAAGGGGAGGGGATTACTCCCCTCCATCACCTTCCATATCCTTGTCAGATTGCGGTGTGGTATGCGGGGTGGTTTCGGGTGAGCCACGCCCTTCCATTTCCTCCACCACAGCTTCCTCCGCCTCATTCTCAGGCGCTTCCTGCTCGTCAATGCGCACGGCGGACACGACCAGTTCGTTCTCACCTACATCGAACAGGCGCACACCTGCGGTATTGCGGCCCAGCACACGCAGGCTGTCCAACCCGATACGGATCAGTTTCGCCTGATCGGTCACCAGCATCAGCTGGTCTGCCCGTGTGGCATTGAAGCTGGCGACAACCGGTCCGTTGCGCTTGATATTGTCGATATTGACAATGCCCTGGCCACCACGGCCGATGCGGCGATATTCATATGCCGATGACAATTTGCCATAGCCATTGGCACAGACGGTGAGGATGAACTGTTCCTTCTCTGCCAGCTCATCAAATCGCGCAGTATCAAGTTCCGGCTCGCCCTCACGCTCCGCCTTCCAAGGTGCGAATTTCAAATATTGCTCACGTTCTTCCACTTCGGTGCCGACGCGATGAAGGATGGATAGCGAGACAACCTCATCATCAGCCTTCAGCTTCATGCCGCGCACACCGGTTGAGGTGCGGCTGGTAAATTCGCGCACATCATCGCCCGCAAAGCGGATTGCGCGGCCCTGACGCGTCGCCAGCAACACATCATCCGTTGCATTGAGCAGCGCGACACCGATCAGGCGATCTTCGCTCTCCTCATCAAACTTCATGGCGAATTTGCCGTTTGACGGGATGTTGGTGAAGGCGTCCATGCTGTTGCGGCGGACATTGCCCTTGGCGGTTGCAAACACCACGCTCAATGCCCCCCAGCTATTTTCATCTTCGGGCAGGGGCAGCACGGTGCGGATCGTTTCGCCATCATCCAGCGCCGGCAGCATATTCACAATCGGGCGACCGCGTGTGGCGGGGCCACCTTCGGGTAGTTTCCACACTTTCAGGCGATAGACCTTGCCTGCGGTCGAGAAGAACAGCACCGGGTTGTGCGTGCTGGTGACGAACATTTCCGACACAGCATCTTCGTCCTTGGTGGACATACCGGCGCGGCCCTTGCCACCGCGATGCTGTGCGCGGAAGGTCGAAAGCGGGGTCCGCTTGATGTAACCATCCAGAGTGACGGTAACGACCATCTCGTCGCGCTCAATCAGGTCTTCATCTTCAAGACCATCCCATGCAGGCGCAATCTCAGAGACGCGCGGCGTGGCATAGGTAGCCCGGATTTCCTCCAGCTCTGTGCGCATCACACCGTAGAGTTTTACCCGGTCAGCCAGGATTGAGAGATATTCCGCGATTGCGATGGACAGTTCTTGCAGCTCATCGCCAATTTCATCGCGGCCAAGCGCCGTCAGGCGATGCAGGCGCAGATCCAGAATGGCCTTTACCTGCCGTTCGGACAGGCGGTAGGTGCCGTCTTCTTCATCAGCCGATGGGTCGATAGCCTCAACCAGACGGATATATTGCACGATGTCACCAATTGGCCATTCGCGCGCCAGCAATTTGGCACGTGCGGCTGCGGGGTTGGACGATCCGCGGATCATCGCCACCACCTCATCCAGATTTGACACCGCCACCACCAGGCCTAGCAAAATATGCGCCCGCTCACGCGCCTTGTTTAGTTCAAACTTGGTGCGGCGGGTGATGACCTCTTCACGGAAAGTGATGAAGCTCTGCACGATATCGCGCAGCGTCATCACTTCTGGCCGCCCGCCACGGATCGCAAGCATATTGGCAGGGAAGCTGGCCTGCGCCGGGGTGTAGCGCCAGATCTGGTTTAGCACGACTTCGGGTGAGGCATCGCGCTTCAAATCCACCACCATGCGCACACCTTCGCGGCTGGATTCATCGCGGATATCGGAAATCCCCTCAATCCGCTTGTCCTTCGCCGCCTCGGCAATCTTTTCCACCAAGCCCGATTTGCCGACTTGGTAGGGGATAGAAGTAAGGATGATGGACTGGCGATCACCACGCCCGGTTTCAATTTCGTGTCGCGCGCGCATCAGCACTGAACCACGGCCAGTGGTATACGCAGCCTTGGCCCCCGATTGCCCCAGGATCAGCGGTGCAGTGGGGAAATCGGGGCCAGGAATATGCTCCATCAGTTCTTCACTTGTGATGCCCGGATTTTCCATAAAAGCCAGACAACCACCAATCACCTCACCCAGATTATGCGGCGGGATATTGGTGGCCATGCCCACCGCGATACCGCCTGCACCGTTGACCAGCAGATTGGGAAAGCGGGCGGGAAGAACGGTCGGCTCTCTGCGCGATCCGTCATAGTTATCGGCGAAATCAACCGTGTCCTTGTCCAGATCGTCCATCAGGCTGTTGGTGACCCGTGCCAAACGCGCCTCTGTATAGCGCATGCTGGCGGGCGGATCGGGGTCCATCGAGCCGAAATTACCCTGGCCGTCAATTAGTGGCACGCGTAGCGACCAATCCTGCGTCATGCGGGCCAACGCATCGTAAATCGCACTGTCGCCATGCGGGTGATAGTTACCCATCACGTCACCAACGATTTTGGCGCTTTTGCGATAAGGGCGCCCGGCGACAAAGCCACCTTCCTGGCTGGCGAACAGGATACGGCGATGAACCGGCTTCAAGCCATCGCGCACATCGGGTAGCGCGCGACTGACGATCACGCTCATCGCGTAATCGAGATAGCTGGTCTTCATCTCGTCAACGATGTCAATCCGCTCGTACGAATCCATCGGTGACGCAGGGGGCAGTGTGTCGGTATCGTCGGTCAAAACTTCGCCGTTCCGTTATCAAGTGGTATCTTTGTTCGTGAGTTCTGGAATTAGGGCAAGGGAGCGAATTTAGCCACTCAGCGCGCAGAACATTCATGAAACATTGGCGCTTTATCCACACAAAGGGCGCTTGCCGTTCCGGGCCAAAGGTTTCTGCCCGCAAACCGCACGTTCAATGCCCGTTCAGTCGCTCAGCTATAGGAATATTTGCAATTGGGGCCGTGCCAGTCCATGGCGCACCCCGAATATTTCAGGAGGGGATTTATGCACCCACCGCTGTCTAAATTCAGGAGAGAATACATGCGTCTTTTTGTTGGTAATCAGCATGCCCGTGGCAAGACCCGTGCGCATCTGGCACTGGCAATCGCACTCGTTGCCGGAACAGCAACGGGCATCGTCGGCTTCGCCGAACCGGCCCATGCCGCCAAGAAGGAAAAGAAGAGCAAAGCCAGCTATTCCAAGGAATTCGTGGAGGCATTCACGCAACTGGAAACTGCCGTTAAGGCCGAAGGCACAGATATCGCTGCCCTTTCGTCACAGTTCCCTGGCTTGGTCGCATTGTCTCTATCGCCTGCTGAACAGTTGGCTAGCGGTAATCTGATCTACAATGCTGGCGCAAAATTGAGTGATCGTAATTTGCAACTTCAGGGCATGGAACTGATGCTTGCCAGCGGGCAGGTGCCCGTTGAAAATCAAGGGCAGTATAACTTCGTTGCCTATCAGTTGGCCAATGCATCGGGGAAATATTCCGAGGCCCGCCAGTATATCGAAATGGCAATCCAGCAGAATTTTTCAAGTGACACGGTCACTCCTGCAGTGATGAAGGTCGCTGCGGCGGAAACCTTCTTTTCAGAACAGCGTGTTCCTGAAGGACTGGACTATCTGAAAAGCGCCATCAAGGCGCAAAAAGTGGCCGGTCTGCCGGTAGATGAAAGCTGGTATACACGTGGGCTGACTATTGCCTATCGTGATGGCGTGAGGCCCCAAGTCTATCAGATCGTTTCTGGTTGGGTGACCGATTATCCAACAACTAACAACTGGCGCGATGCGGTTAATATTGCCCGCAATTTGGAAAATTATGAATCCGCAGAAATGTTGGATCTGATGCGTCTCGGCTTTGCGCGCGACACATTCGAAAACAAGCAATCTTACATCGAATACGTCGAAGCGGCCGATCCGCGTCGCATGCCCAAGGAAGTCCAGACCGCCATCGAGCATGGTTATGCGACTGGACGGGTCAGCCGTGACGATATTTTCCTGGCGGACGCGCTCAAAATGGCGACCAGCCGTATCAAAAGTGACAGGGCAGAGTTGCCCGCTCTGGAGCGTGATGCCCGTGCCGCCAGTGCTGGTTTGAAGACAGTTGTGGCCGCTGGCGACACCTTCCTGAATTATGCCGATTACGCCAAGGCTGAAGAATTTTATGTCAAGGCCTCCGGTATGGCGGGTGCTGACGTCAATCTGGTGAAAACCCGGTTGGGCATTTCGCAGGCGTTGCAGGGCAAATATGTCGAAGCCGAAGCCTCGCTGGCCGGCGTGCAGGGCGCACGCACCGCCCTTGCCATGTTGTGGACTGCCTATGTCCGGGAAAAGGCGGCCGAGACTGCTCCCGCGGTTGAAAAGGCTGCGGCTGAAGCGCCTGCCGGCTGATCACGACGACCTGACTGAAACGAAAGCGGCGCGGGCTCATTATTGGGCTCGCGCCGTTTTTCTTTTGCCACGCGGCGGTGCTGATTAACGCAAGCGTTTGATAAAGACTTGGCCGGTTTCGCGCCGCTCTGTCCCGAAATTGGGGATCGCTTCAATCATGTCGATCAATCGGGCAAAACCATAATTACGCGCATCGAAGCTGGAACGGTTGCCCGCCCTCTGGCCAACTTCTGACAATTTGGCATAGCCATTCTCGTCACGCTTGCTGGCATTATAGGCATCGAACAGCAGGTTCAGCAGATCATCGTCCAGCGGGACCTGATCCTTGCCATTGGTCCGCTCTTCCTTCTCTGCCTTGATCAGCGCATCCACATCAATAAAGCGGGTGCAGGCCTGCCGAAACGCCTCTGATGTACGTGGACTACCAAAACCGTAAACGGGGTAACCTTCCTGCCTGATACGCATGGCCAGAGGCATGAAGTCACTGTCCGAACTCATAATGCCAAAGCCATGCACCCTGCCACGGTACAGCAGGTCCATGGCATCGATGGTCATCTTCATATCGGTGGCATTCTTGCCCTTGGTCAGATCGAATTGTTGCTGCGGCTCGATACCATAACGGTGGACCATATCAGCCCAGCCTTTCAGTGCGGGCTTACGCCAATTGCCATAGGCGCGGCGAATGGTCACCTGGCCCAGTTCAGCCAAAACGGTCAGCACGGGATCAATGCCCGCTGGCGACGCATTATCGGCATCGATCAACAGGGCAATATTGGTGTCTATGGTTTCTGCCATGGACCATACATGGGCATGTCACCGTCTGGCAGCAAGCGATTATTCTGCCGGGTGAAATTCACCGCTTGAGTGATCGAGTAAGTGCAGCGCGCCATCCGAAATCGCGAAATAGGCACCATGTAGCTTCAGCGATCCATTGGCCTCCTGCTCCTGTACGCAGGGGAAGGTGCGCAGATTGGCGAGACTGACCTTGACCGCCGCCTGCTCCATCGCGCGTTCAGCGGAACGACCATGTGTGCCATATTTAGCTGCAATGGGTTCACGCACATCGTCCAGCATGTCGATCCAGTGGGCGACAAAGCCGCCTTCGCCCAGCTCGTTGCCGTGCAGGTCCTGTGTCAATGCCGCCTGGCAACCACCGCACATGCCGTGGCCCATCACCACCACTTCGCGCACCTTCAGGAACTGGACTGCAAATTCCAGCGCGGCGGAAACACCATGGCGGCCTGGTGTGGTTTCGAACGGCGGCACCAGCGCTGCGACATTGCGCACCACGAAAATTTCACCGGGATCCACCGCGAAAATCTGTGTCGGGTCCACGCGACTGTCGGAACAGGCGATGACCATGACCTGCGGGCTCTGGCCTTCTTTCAGCTGGTCCCACCGGTCATGCTGGCGCTGCCAATCACCATCACGAAAACGGCGATATCCCTGAATCATCTCACTGAAGCTTTTCATATTTTCGCTGCTGCAATGAAATTGACGCTGCGGCAAGTGCTAAACACGATGCGATGCACAACTTGCGGGGGCGGTCTGTCGCGCCTAGATGGTCGACATGAACGACCTTTCTCCTCCGCAAGATCAGCCCGACAGCGACCGTCCAGTACGTCAGCGCAAGCCTGATTGGATCCGCGTCAAGGCGCCCGTCAGCAAGGGCTACAACGAAACGCGCAAGCTGATGCGTGATCTGAGCTTGCACACAGTGTGTGAGGAAGCGGCCTGCCCGAATATCGGCGAGTGCTGGACCAAGAAGCATGCCACGGTGATGATTCTGGGCGATACCTGCACCCGCGCCTGCCGGTTCTGCAATATCAAGACGGGCATGCCCATGCCGGTTGATCCGCTTGAGCCAGAACATACCGCCGCTGCCGCCGCTGCGATGGAGCTGGAGCACATAGTAATCACCAGCGTTGACCGCGACGATTTGCCAGATCGCGGGGCAGGGCAGTTTGTGAAGGTCATCAAGGCGCTGCGTCGTGAAACGCCCGATACGACGATCGAAATTCTCACGCCCGATTTTAAGGGCCGGATGAAGCAATCGGTTGCCGAAATCTGCGAAGCGGGGCCGGACGTGTTCAACCACAATCTGGAAACCGTGCCGCGGCTTTACCCCACCATCCGCCCCGGTGCGCGCTATTATTCCTCGCTGCGATTGCTGGAGGAAGTGAAGGCACATAATCCGCTGATCTTCACCAAATCGGGCATCATGCTGGGGCTGGGGGAAGGGCGGTTGGAAGTTCATCAGGTGATGGATGATATGCGCAGCGCGGATATCGATTTCATCACGATGGGCCAATATCTGCAACCCACGCCCAAACATGCGAAGGTAGAGGAATTTGTGACTCCACAGGCGTTCAAGGCCTATGGCTCCATCGCGCGGGCCAAGGGATTCTTGCAGGTTGCATCCAGCCCATTGACCCGTTCTAGCTATCACGCAGGTGCCGATTTTGCCGAAATGAAAGCGGCGCGCGCGGCCAAGCTGGCCAAGCAAAAAGGCTGATGCCCGGTATCCGCGAAGTCAAACAGCTGCCCTATAGCGCGCAGCAAATGTTTGACCTGGTGGCCGATGTGGGCCGTTACCAGGAATTTCTGCCATGGGTGGTGGCGACGCGTGTGCGATCTGACAGCGAGCATGAAATGGTCGCGGACATGGTCGTAGGCTTCAAGGCGCTGCGTGAAAAATTCACGTCAAAGGTGCATAAGGACAGGCCAAACCTGATCGAAGTGCATTATGTGGATGGGCCTTTGCGCGATCTCGACAATCGCTGGCATTTCAAACCAATCGACAATGGCCATTGCGAGATCGACTTCTCAGTCGAATTCACGTTTAAGAATGCCCTATTTGAGAAATTGGCCGGGCAGTATTTTGACCGCGCATTCCGCAAGATGATGGCCGCTTTTGTAGCACGGGCCGATGCGCTTTACGGCAACAGCAATTCCAGCGCGCAAACGGTGGCCTGACGGCGAATCTCGGCGCGGGTTCCCCCGTCAAAGCTTTTCAACTCGCCTTCAGGCTCTCCCTCTCCGTTGCGAAAAGCGCGGGCAAACACCACCGTTCCCACAGGCTTCAGCTCGGTTCCCCCGTCAGGGCCGGCCACACCGCTGATCGCCACGGCCACATCAGCATTGCTACGCTCCAGCGCACCCTTGGCCATGGCCCAGACGCAGGCGATGGAGACCGCGCCGAATGTTTCGATGATCTCCTGCGAAACACCCAGCATCTCCATCTTGGATTCGTTGGAATAGGTCACAAAGCCACGATCCAGCACGGCAGACGAGCCAGGTATTTCGGTGATTGCGCCTGCCACCAACCCGCCGGTGCAGCTTTCTGCCAGCACCAGCTTGCGCCCCGCGGCAGCATTTGCCTGCACGACCTTCAGGGCCAGATTGTCAATCTCAGTGGGTAGAAGATTACCTTGGTCCATGAAAAATCTCCGGGCGTTAGCGCCCCATCAACGCCACCACAGCCTGGGAAGCGATCCCTTCGCCACGCCCTGTAAAGCCGAGTCGTTCCGTCGTGGTGGCCTTTACACTAACCTGCGTTATCTCAACGGATAACAGTTCCGCCAGTTTTGCGCGCATTGCGTCCCGATATGAGCCGATCCTGGGGGCCTCGCAAATGATGGTCAGATCCACATTGCTGATGGCATAGCCAGCATCGCCCACAAGTTGCACAGCATGACTGACAAATTGGGCTGAATTTGCGCCCTTCCATTGCGGGTCGCTGGGGGGGAAGTGCGATCCGATATCGCCATCGGCAATGCCCCCCAGCAGCGCATCAGCCACGGCATGGAGCGCCACATCGGCATCGCTATGTCCGACAAGGCCACGCGGATGGTCAATTTTCAAACCGCAAAGCCACAATTCTTTGCCTTCTGCAAGGCGATGCACATCGTAACCCTGGCCGATGCGGAAACTGGGAATGTCGCTCACAAAATCCTCCGCAAAGGTCACTTTCTTCAATCGCTCGCTGCCATCGACCAAGCGCACCTCACCGCCTCTGGCCATCAGCACCTGCGCATCATCGCCAGCATCCGCTTCGCCACGCCATGCGCGATGCGCGGCCAGAATATCGGTATAGCGAAATGCCTGCGGGGTCTGCACACGGCGCATCACGTTCCGGTCCGCCTTGCCGCTCATCATATCGCCATCGGCAATGGCAATGCTGTCCACCACCGGAAGAGCGGGTATGGCGCCGGGCGCGTCTGCCAGTGCTGCCAGCAGAGCCTGTGTCACTGCGGCGGGCAAATCAGGCCGGGCCGCATCGTGGATCAGAACCAAATCGGGTGGGCCGGCCTCCAGCTCCTCCAGCGCCATTCGAACAGATTGCTGTCGGGTCGCACCGCCCGCGATCAAGCGATAACCGAATAATCCAGCCAGCGCGGCTTCCGCCAGTTTACCACCGCCTTCGGGGATGGCCACCACCACCTCTCCCGCGCCCTGTGCCAACAGAGCCTCCACCGAATGCCGCACCAACGGCTTGCCGCGCCAGTAGCGGAATTGCTTGGGCACATCGCCGCCAGCGCGCAGGCCTTGCCCAGCAGCAACGACAATCGCGGCAAAGGGGGGGGAGGGGGCATGTTCCGCCATAGAGCAGCCGCGCTTAAGCACTGGACGCCAATTCCGCAATCCACTATGCGCTGCCCAAATTTTAGGCACATAATTTCGTGATGACCATCAATCCTTCTCCACCACCTGTGAAGCCGATCGAGATCGGCGACGTTCGCATCGACACACCCGTTGTGCTGGCGCCGATGACAGGCGTGACCGATCTGCCCTTTCGCCGTCTTGTACGCCGTTACGGCAGCGGGCTGAATGTGACCGAGATGATTGCGAGCGAGGCAGCAATCCGCGAAACGCGCCAATCCATTCAAAAGGCGGCTTGGGACGCTATTGAAGAGCCTGTCAGCATGCAGCTGGTCGGTTGCGACCCGGTGTCGATGGCCGAAGCAGCCAAGATGCAGCAGGATAATGGCGCGGCGATTATCGACATCAATTTTGGCTGCCCGGTGCGCAAGGTGGTTGGGCAATATGCCGGTTCTGCCCTGATGCGCGAAGTGCCACTGGCGACAAAACTGATGGAAGCGACGGTGAAGGCGGTGGATGTACCCGTCACAGTCAAGATGCGGATGGGGTGGGACCATGCCAGCCTGAATGCGCCGGAACTCAGCCGCATTGCGCAGGATCTGGGCGTGAAGATGATTACCGTCCACGGGCGCACCCGCAACCAGATGTATAAGGGAGATGCGGATTGGGCCTTCATCCGCAAGGTGAAGGATGCTGTGACCATCCCGGTGATCGTCAATGGCGATATCTGCACAATCGCCGATGCCGCAAAGTCGCTGGGGCAATCCGGTGCGGATGGGCTGATGATCGGGCGCGGTGCCTATGGCAAACCCTGGCTTCTTGGTCAGGTGATGCATTGGTGGCGCACTGGTGAAGTTCTGGAAACGCCGGGTTTTGCCGAACAGTACAGGCTGCTGGTGGAACATTACAACGCCATGTTGGACCATTACGGGGCCAATGTGGGCGTCAAGATCGCGCGCAAGCATCTGGGCTGGTACACAAAGGGCATGCATGGGTCGGCAGAGTTTCGCAATCATGCCAATTTCATCGATGATCCCAAACAGGTGCTGGGTGAAATTGAGCGTTTCTATGAACCCTTTATCCACCGTCGCGCGGCCTGACCGAGATGCAGGACAACGCAGACAGCCTGCCAAATTCGATAGCACAAATCGGGGGGTTGCTGTTCGCCTTGCTGTTGGTTGACGGCAAAGGCTGCATCGCAGAAGCCAATCCAGCAGCGGAAAACATGCTGGGCCGCAGCGTCAAAAGATTGACGGGCCAGAAAATAGGTGAAGCGATCATGGTCGCTGACCAGCGCGTGACGCAGCGGTTGGAGATGGGTGATGGCGCGCTGGTCGCACGCGAAGTTGAGCTACACACATTTGAAGGCAGCAAGCGCGTGAACCTCACCATGTCGCCGCTTACCTCTCACCCCGGCTGGCGTGTCGTCACCCTGTCCGAATTGGGGCGTGACGAGCCGTCGCGCGACGATCAGGTAGAGCTGAGCAATCTGGGCGCGCCATCCATTCTGGCGCACGAAATCAAGAACCCGCTGGCTGCCATTCGCGGGGCCGGACAGCTGGTGTCACGCAAATTGGCACCGGAAGATCGTGGCCTTGCCCGTATGATCACCGACGAGGTGGACCGCATTGCTCGCTTGATTGACCGGATGCAGCAATTGGGCAGTACGCAGGTGGACCCGGTTGCGCCCTGCAATTTGCATGAAGCGATCCGCGCAGCCATTGCCACCGTTCGTGCGGCCGGCTCGGACGGCCTCGAAATACGCGAGGAATTCGACCCCTCACTGCCGCCGGTCTTAGCCAGCAGGGATGCACTCGAACAGGTTTTGATCAACCTCATCTCCAACGCTCGCGACGCCGCCCTTCAAGCCGATGAACCCATGGTGATTGTCCGCACAAGATTCGTCAGCGGGCTGGTGTTTAGCGCCATCAGGCTGGGGCGCACGGTGAAATTACCAATCGAAATTTCGGTGACTGATAACGGTGCAGGGATTGACGGTGCCTTGCGGGACCATGTGTTCGAGCCCTTCGTGACATCAAAGAAATCGGGGCAGGGGCTGGGGCTGGCGCTGGTTCGCAAACTGGTACGCGACATGGCTGGACGTATCAGCCATGACAGAGACGGGAAGACCGACCTCACCACATTTCGTATCCACCTCCCGCTGGCAAAGGAAGATAATCCAACATGAGTGCACGTATCCTGTTGGTAGAGGATGATCCCGCCATCGCCACCGTGGTAACTGCCGCGCTGGAGGATGAGGGGTTTTCCGTACATCGTTGTGACAGCATTACCGGACGTGATCGGCTGCTGGCCGAAAACCGCTATGGGGCGATGCTGACCGACGTAATGTTGACCGATGGTGATGGAATTTCATCGCTGAGCGCAGTCCGTGAGGTCGATGACCAGATGCCGGTGATTGTTCTGTCCGCCCAGAACACGCTTGATACCGCCGTACGTGCCAGCGAGACGCAGGCGTTTGAGTATTTTCCCAAGCCGTTCGATCTGGACGAGCTGGTTCGGGCCGTGCGGCAGGCCGTGGCGCAGGGCGGGGATGAGGATAATACTCCGGATATCGTAGGCGATGGTATGCCGCTGGTTGGCCGCAGTCAGGCCATGCAGGGCGTCTATCGCATGATAACGCGGGTCCTGCGTAACGATCTGACGGTGCTGGTGACGGGCGAATCCGGTACGGGCAAGGAATTGGTGGCAGAGGCGATCCATCAATTGGGCGCGCGCAAGTCCGGGCCCTTTGTGGCCGTCAATACCGCCGCGATTCCCGCTGACCTGATTGAAAGCGAGCTGTTTGGGCATGAAAAAGGGGCCTTCACCGGGGCGATCACTCAGGCAATCGGCAAGTTTGAACAGGCTAATGGCGGCACGCTGTTTCTGGATGAAATCGGCGATATGCCGGCAGAGGCGCAGACCCGCCTGCTGCGCGCGCTGCAATCGGGCCGTATCCGGCGTGTAGGTGGGCGACAGGAAATTGCGGTGGATGTCCGAATTATCGCTGCAACCAATCGCGACCTGGCCCCGATGATCGCCAATGGCACATTCCGTGAGGACTTGTTCTATCGCCTCAACGTCGTACCGATCGAATTGCCACCCCTACGCGAACGCGCAGCGGATATTGGCGAATTGACGCGACATTTCCTGGTGCAGGCTGCCGAGGATGGCTTGCCTCGCCGAACCATTTCAACCGACGCGATCACTGCTTTGCAGGCGCGGCGCTGGCGCGGCAATGTGCGCGAATTGCGCAATGTCATCTATCGTTTGGCGCTGATGGCGCGAGAGGATCAGATCGATGTTGAGGCAATCGAGGACATTATCGGTGCCGATGACGCGGGCAGGGACCCGGCGAAGGAACAAGGTTTTGCCGGCACATTGGAACAATGGCTTGCCAGCAATCCCATCCAGCCCGGCACGCTATATCACAGTGCGCTGGCGGCATTTGAACAGCCCTTGTTCGAACATGCATTGAGCCAGACCGGGGGCAATCAACTGCGCGCCGCGCAGCTTTTGGGCATCAATCGCAACACTTTGCGCAAGCGGCTGGGGGAATTGGCAATCAACCCGGACAAATTCGTCAGGCCAGTTTAGTGGAGTTCTTCCAAAAAACCCTTGCATAAATGCAACACTGGCGTTGTAACAGCGCCACGATGCAAGGCCAGACAGCAGCCATGATCCAACACACGCCCCGCTGGTGGCGGCGATTCGTCGTTGCATCGCGGCGGGCCAATCTGTTTATGTGGCTGGAAATTGGTGCTGCCCTTCTTTTTCTAACCGGGGTGGGGGTGACCTGGTTCACCTTTGCCAGCGCACCACCAGACGGCCAATTACTGCCGTCCGTACAGGTCGCGGTGCTGCTGATCGGTACTTTGATCCCGGCAATGGGGCTGCTGGTCCTGTGGGGACGGCGCATGGCGCTGCGTCGATCGGCGGGCAGCACAGCGCGGATGCATGTGCGCCTGGTCTTTTTCTTCTCGCTGATCGCGGCGATTCCCACATTACTGGTGGCAGGCTTTGCCGCGTTCCTGTTCCAATGGGGGGTGGATTTCTGGTTTTCAGACAATTCGCGGGGGCTGATGGAAAATGCCCGCCAATTGGCAGAAGGCTATTACGAGCAGAACCAGCTGGAAGTAGCCAATGAGACGATCGCGATGGCTAGCGATATGCGCTATTATCTGGAGCGCGGATCACTGGCCGATGCAGGATTTGCGGATTTTTATCGCTTCCAGGCGCAGGCGCGTGAGCTGAACGAATCGGCCATTCTGCAAAAACTTGATGACGGGACGCTGCGCACCGCCGCCATTTTCGATCTGATGCAGGATAATGAACCGCTCAATTTCGGTGCCGCGTCCCTCGCACGGATCGATGGCGGGGAAAATGTGGTGGCGCAGGGCAGCCCCACACGCATCTATGCCATGGCCGCGATTGATCGGCAGACCGGCATATATCTCTATAATGCCCGTAACTCAGAAGCGGGGCCGTTCTATTATTGGGAAACCGCCAAATCGATCACCGAAAGCTATGATGTCCTGACCCGGCGCGCCCGTGCGCTGCAATTGCGGTTTAACCTGGCGTTGTTCGTAATGAGCCTGTCCCTGGTGGGGCTGGCGGTGTGGTTTGCCCTGCGCTTTGCTGACCGACAGGTCGAACCGCTGACAGATCTGGTTGCCGCTGCGCATAAGGTGGGCGCGGGCAATTTTGCCATGCGCGTGGACGGGCGGACGGGTGCGGACGAAATCGGCCTGCTCAACCGCGCATTCAACCGCATGACAGCGCAAATCGAAAAGCAGACTGATGCGCTGGTCGCCGCCAATCACCAGATTGATGATCGCCGCGCCTTTATGGAGGCGGTGCTGGAATCGGTCACTTCGGGCATCATCTCGGTAGGGCCGGATGGCATGGTAATGCTGATCAACAGCTCGGCACAGGATCTGCTGCTGGAAGATCACACACAGCCTCCTGTTGGCATGGCGTTGGCCAAGCTCTCCCCTCAAATCGGATCGCTGGTTGACGCTGGATTGAGCAGCGGTGTCGTCAGCCATTCCAGGGGCAGCGAGCTGCTGACCTTGGCGGTCAAGGTCGCGCCAGAGAATGACGGGCACGTGATCACCTTTGAAGATATCACACGCCAATTGCTCGATCAGCGTCAGGCTGCATGGTCAGACATTGCCCGCCGGATCGCACACGAAATCAAGAACCCGCTCACACCCATTCAACTTGCAACCGAGCGGCTCAAGCGGCGGTATCGCAAGCAGATCGAAAGCGATGGCGATCTGTTTGACGACCTGACGCAGACCATCATCCGCCAGGTTGGCGATCTGCGTAAAATGGTCGATGAATTTTCCAGCTTTGCGCGCCTGCCCAAACCCAATTTCCGGCAGGAAGATGCGCTGGACCTGGTGCGTCAGGCATTGTTCCTGCAAGAGGTTGCGCATTCGCAGGTTGATTTCAGCCTGACGACTGAAGGTGACGGTAATTTCCTGATTTCCTGTGATCGTCACCAGCTTGGCCAGGCCATGACCAATGTGCTGAAAAACGCGGTGGAGGCTGTGGAAGCGCGCGCACACAATGCCGAACCTGATTACCGGGGCAAAATTCGCGTGAGTATGGCGATGGATGGTGATCTGCTGACCATCGGCGTTGAGGATAATGGGATCGGCCTGCCGCAAGACCGCGAACGGATAATGGAGCCCTATGTTACGACACGAGAGAAGGGCACAGGCCTGGGCCTCGCCATCGTGAACAAGATCGTCGACGAACACGGCGGCGATATGAGCTTTTCCGCCAACGATACAGGCGGGACCAAGGTTGTCCTTCGCTTCGCGCGCGATCCGTTAAGCGCAGAACGGGAAGGCACCAATTGATGCAAATTGACCATGGGAGAAGCCAGTAATGGCGCTCGACATTCTGATCGTTGACGATGAACGTGACATTCGGGAACTTGTTGCCGGTGTACTCAGTGATGAAGGCTATGAATGCCGCACCGCCGCCGACAGCACCAGCGCCTTAGCTGCGGTTGACGAACGTCGCCCCAGCCTGGTGCTGCTGGATGTGTGGCTGCATGGCAGCGAGATGGACGGGTTGGAAGTGCTGGATGCAATCAAGGCGCGTGAACCCGAATTGCCGGTCATCATCTTTTCCGGCCACGGCAATATCGACACTGCTGTTTCCGCTGTCAGCCGCGGCGCGATGGACTTTATCGAAAAACCGTTCGAGGCAGAACGGCTGCTGCTACTGGTCGAACGTGCAACCGAAACAGAACGGCTGCGGCGCGAAAATACCCGTCTGCGCGAAGGTTTTGCGCGCGGGGAAGAATTCACAGGCAATTCCACCCCTATCAACACTGTTCGCGCCACGTTGAAGCGCGTCGCCAGTACAGGCAGCCGGGTGTTGATTTCCGGTCCCGCGGGTGCCGGTAAGGAAGTGGCCGCCCGATTGCTCCATAGCTGGAGCCCGCGCGCAGAACACGCTTTTGTCATCGTCAATTCCGCACGGATTACGCCGGAACGGTTTGAACAGGAACTGTTTGGTGAAGAAGCAGACGGCAAGCTGGTGCGCCCGGGCCTGCTGGAACTGGCCGATGGCGGGACGCTCTATCTGGATGAAGTGTCCGACATGCCACCTTCTACTCAGGCACGCATCCTGCGCGTACTGACTGACCAGAGCTTTGTCCGTGTGGGCGGAAATCGCCAGATTGGCGTGGATGTGCGTGTCGTCTCCTCAACATCGCGCGACCTGTCAGCCGAAATGGCAGAGGGGCGCTTTCGCGAGGACCTCTATTACAGGCTCAATGTAGTGCCCGTCACCGTGCCGTCACTTGCTGAACGGCGCGATGATATTCCGGCGCTGGCAGAGCATTTCTTTACCCGTTACGCCGCAGAACAGGGCATCCAGGCGCCTGAAATATCAACAGAGGCCATGGCTTCGCTCCAGGCCTATGATTGGCCCGGAAATGTTCGCCAGCTGCGCAATGTGGTTGAACGCACTATCATCATGACTTCGCGCGAGCGGCTGAAAGTGATCGAACCTGACATGTTGCCGCCGGAAATCTCCGGGGGCGAGGGGGCAGCAGCAGCCCCTGGCCTGCCCAATATGATGGGCGCGCCTCTGCGTGAAGCGCGCGAATCTTTCGAGCGGGAATATCTCAGCATCCAGATTCGTCGTTTTTCGGGAAATATCTCTAAAACTGCGACGTTTATCGGGATGGAACGGTCCGCCTTGCATCGCAAATTGAAGCTGTTGGGGATGGCGGACAGGCGTGGAGAGGACTGAAAATCCTGAATTGAAACAATTTTATTGCTCCTTGTCAGGCTTGCGGTCATTATAGCGAAGCAATCGGTCAACTATCCTGACGGGTAACTGGCCAGATCGCGGACCGCAAAAGCGGCCGCCAAGAAAAGGAGAAAATGATAATGACTGATGGGCGAACCCTCTCCCCACGCCCGCGCTCGGAGGCTGAAACCGCCGCTGCGCAAAGCGCCCACAAGCAGGGCAATCTGCAAGACGCATTCCTGAACCTTTTGCGCAAGAACAAGACACCCGTGACCATGTTTCTGGTCAAGGGCGTGAAGCTGCAAGGCATTGTGACATGGTTCGATAATTTCTCGATCCTGCTGCGGCGCGATGGCCAGTCACAACTGGTTTACAAGCATGCCATATCTACCATCATGCCAGGGCAACCTTTGGATGCGGAACAGTTTTCCAGCCAGATGGGCAGTCGCAAGCAACGCCTGTTGCAGGACGTATTCCTGTCCCGCGTCAGTGAGGTGAATGTTCAGGTTACGATGTTCCTGGTGAATGGCGTGATGCTGCAAGGCCGGATCGCGGCCTATGACCTGTTCTGCATGCTGCTGGAACGTGATGGCTTTGTGCAGCTGGCTTACAAGCATGCAGTTTCGACAATCCAGCCTGCCGCTCCGGTTGATTTGTCGGAGGAATGGGAAGGCGAGGACGACTGAGCTTCGACGACGATCTTTTAGGTGAGGTGACGCGCGGCGCGCGCGCCCTCGTCATCTGCCCCGATATTCGCGGGTCCGGCCAAGACCTTTCCGCTGAAGAGCGATTGGAGGAGGCATGCGGTCTGGCGTTGGCAATCGGGGTGGAGGTCGCTGACGCGCGCATTATCCCCGTGCGGACAGTACGGCCCGGTACGCTGTTTGGGTCAGGTCAGGTCGATAATATTGCTGTGGCTTGCGAACAGCATCAGGCTGAGCTGGTTATCGTGGATGGCGCATTGTCCGCCATCCAGCAGCGTAATCTGGAAGAAAAGCTGAAGCGCAAGGTGATTGACCGCACGGGGTTGATCCTTGAAATCTTTGGCGAGCGTGCGGCGACTGCGGAGGGGCGCCTGCAGGTTGAGCTGGCGCATCTGGACTACCAGCAAAGCCGTTTGGTGCGCAGCTGGACCCACCTGGAACGCCAGCGCGGCGGCTTTGGCTTCCTTGGCGGTCCCGGTGAAACCCAGATTGAGGCTGACAGGCGCATGATCCGCCAGCGTATGGGGCGGCTGCGGCGCGAGCTGGAACAGGTCCGCAAGACCCGCACCTTGCACCGTGAAAGGCGGGGAAGGGCGCCTTGGCCGATTATCGCATTGGTAGGTTATACCAATGCCGGAAAATCCACACTTTTCAATTATCTGACTGGCGAAGATGTGATGGCGCAAAACCTTCTCTTTGCTACTCTGGATCCCACAATGCGGGCGATTGAACTGCCCGGCGTGGAAAAGGCGATCATATCGGACACCGTGGGTTTTATCTCCGATTTGCCAACACAATTGGTCGCCGCGTTTCGTGCCACGCTGGAAGAGGTCACCGCCGCCGATCTGATCCTACATGTGCGCGATATGGCCAATCCTGCGCATGAAGCGCAGAAGAAGCAGGTTTTGGCGGTTTTGGCTGATCTGGATGTGGTCGATCCAGTGAGTGGAGAGAGCAGTATCCCGATTCTGGAGGTCTGGAACAAGCTGGACTTGGTGGCGTCCGTTCGGCGTACGGAACTGGAAGATGTCGCCGTGCGTCAAGGCGACGCTGTGCTGGTTTCCGCCGTCAGCGGTGAAGGTGTCGATGATTTGATTGCACGCGTGGGGCAATTACTGACCAGCTCAGCGCGTGAACTAGAATTTGTCTTGTCCGCCAGCGATGGTCGGCGGCTCGCATGGTTACATGCCCATGGTGAAGTACTGAGTGATGAAGATACGGGCGAGGGCGATGCCGGTCCGCAGCGGCGGATTATCGTGCGGCTGAATCCAAAGGAACTTGGCCAATATCAGGGGCTTTAGCGACTATTTCTCATCGCGTTTTACCGCTTGCCACAAGGCCTCTTGTTCATCGATATTCAGCGCGGTGAATGCTTCCGCACCGGAAATGTGTTCCATCGCGCGAAAACGCCGTTCGAACTTGGCATTGGCCGCACGCAATGCCTCCTCTGAATCTATGCCATAGGCGCGCACCAGATTGACCGCGGCGAAAAGCAAATCACCAGCCTCCTCAACTTGCTCATGTTGTGAGGAGGCAGCGGCAAGTTCATCAATTTCTTCAAGAAGTTTGTCTTTTGGGCCGTCACGGTTGGGCCAGTCGAAACCGGTCCGCGCCGCGCGCTTTTGGAGCTTATGGGCGCGTAATAATGCCGGCAGCGCATTCGCCACGCCATCCAGCGCGCTTTGGGCGCCCTGATCGGCGCGTTCCTGTGCCTTCAGTGCTTCCCACCGTTCCTCTCGCATACCACCGGCGACATCGGCATCGCCAAAGATATGCGGATGGCGCGTCTCCAACTTATCTGACATAGCCCGTGCAACGTCTTCAAAGCTGAAATATCCGGATTCCTCTGCGATACGTGATTGAAAAACCACCTGAAACAAAAGGTCACCAAGCTCACCGCGCAGATCAGCCACGTCGCCGCGTTCAACCGCATCGGCGACCTCGTATGCTTCTTCGATTGTGTGCGGGACGATTGTCTCGAAACTTTGCGCGCGATCCCATTCGCAACCATGCTCAGGATCGCGGAGGGTACGCATTATGCTGAGAAGTCGGGTAATTTGTTCGGTCATCTCGCTTTGAACATAAGGATGATAATATATATTATGTTAAATCACGGAGGTGTTTCGATGGCGGTTTCTCCCCCAATCAAAACATTTCATCATCACGGCGTTAGTACCCAAGGAACATGCGAAAAAGCAGAAATACGCCGCCGAAAATTGCAATCCAAGCCAAACCGATGGTCAAACCCTTGCGCCAGCTGAATCGATAGGAAGCCAGCGCGCTGCCGACTAGGATCAGCCAGCCAATCATGGCGATCAGCTGCACGGTTTGAACTTCCTTCATGCCACCATCTCCAAACCATCATACCCAACAATCACATTATCCGGCGTTTCAGCCTCCAGCACGCCGTAATCCATACTCTTGTCGAGGTGGCTCAATACCAATTTCCCGGCACCGCAACGCTCTGCCATATCCATTGCCATCGTCAGATTGGCATGCGTCGGATGGGACCCACGCCGCAAACAGTCACTCACCAGGATATCGACGCCATGATAAAGAGCGACCATATCATCAGTAATTTCACTGTAATCAGTGGCATAGGCGATGCTTTTGCTATCGCTTTCAAAGCGAAAACCCGTCGTTTCTGTTGGTCCATGCGGCATCTGGCACCATTCCACGCTGAATCCGGCAAACATGCGCAAACGGTCCAGCGTATCAAGCGAAGCAATGGTCGGATAACCATGCTGGCCCGCAAACACATAACCGAACCGCTGCCGCAACCGATGGACCGTTTCCTTTGAGGCAAACGCAGGGATCGGACCGGCACGGCCATAACGCAACACGCGCAAATCATCGATCCCGTGGCAATGATCGGCATGGTCGTGCGTCCAGAACACGCCATCGATACGGTCAATATTGTTGGCCAGGAGCTGGGCCCGCAAATCGGTTGAGGTGTCGACCAGCAAGCGACTGCCATCGTTGCTTTCGACCAGAATTGACACACGGGTGCGGCGATTGCGCGGCTCATCGGGATCACAATCACCCCAATCGTTACCCACCCGTGGTACGCCTGTTGAGGTGCCGGAGCCGAGCATTATCAGTTTCACTGGGTTGCCTTGCTGAACAGGCGGTGAAAATTAGCCGAGCTATTCGCGAGAACTTGCTCATAAGTTTCACCGCGTAAATCGGCCAGGAAACCGGCCGTATCCGCAACAAAGGCAGGTTCACATGTTTTACCGCGATGCGGCACTGGCGCCAGGAACGGACTGTCCGTTTCAACCAACAGCCGATCTGTTGGCACATTCCGCGCCACATCCTGCAATTCGCGCGCATTCTTGAACGTCACAATGCCCGAAATCGAGATGTACAACCCGAGTTCGAGTACCTGCCGGGCAAACTCCGCCGAGGCGGTAAAGCAATGGATAAGAGCAGGAAAAGCGCCGTTAGCCATTTCATTGCGCAGGATTTCCAGCGTGTCATCTTCCGCATCGCGCGTATGGATGATCACCGGCAACTGAACATCACGCGCCACGCCAATATGCATACGGAACAGATCTTGCTGCACATCGCGGGCGGAATGTTCGTAATAGTAATCGAGGCCGGTCTCACCAATCGCAATCACGCGCGGATTTTCGGTTGCGGCGCGTAATACCTCTGCGCCCAAATCCGCATGTGCATCTGCTTCATGCGGGTGAATGCCAACACTGGCCCAGACCCCCGTCTCGCGTTCTGCCGTGGCGACGACCTGATCCCACTCGCTCTGCCTGGTGGAGATATTGAGAAAGCCCCCTACCCCCGCGGCACGCGCGCGAGACAGCACCGCGTGCTGATCTTCAACCAGCCCCTTATACTCTAGGTGGCAGTGGCTATCGATCAGCATCAGGATTCGGCTTCTTCGGGCAGTTCAAGGCGCGGGAAGACCGGGGTGGGCTTATCGACCACGAAACCGCTGGTGAGGAGGCGATCGAACCAGCTATCATCCGTCAGGTCGGCGAAATTCCGCTCGCTCTCACCCACGCCCAATTGCTCCAGCAGAAAGTCTGTCTTCACTGGGACCACTGGTCGGATCGCAACGGCCAGATCGCGCAACGCGATGAACAGAGTCTGCAACACCACCTTCATCCGCTCAGGATCAGTCTTGCGCAAGGTCCACGGTGCCTGCTCATCTACATATTGATTGCAAGCGTAAACCGCCTTGATCCACTCTTCGATGCCGACAGAAAAGGCTAGTTTTTCAAATTGTTCCGGAAGGCTATTACGACACGCTGTGCGGACAGTTTTCAGCAGCGCCATATCGTCTGCCGCCAGTTCGAACGCCTCCAGCTTGCCGTCCATATTCTTAGAGATCATGGAGAGTGTGCGCTGCGCAAGATTGCCGAAACTGTTGGCCAGTTCTGCATTGGCGCGCGTCACAATTGCTTCGGGGGAATAGCTGCCATCCTGCCCGAAGGCGACCTCGCGCATCAGGAAATATCGCAGCGCATCAACGCCGAATTTCTCCGCCAGTTCGAGCGGATCGGTGACATTGCCCAGCGACTTAGACTCTTTCTGCCCGCGATTGAGCAGAAAACCGTGACCAAACACCCTTTTTGGCACCTCCAGCCCAGCGCTCATGAGGAAGGCGGGCCAGTAAATCGTATGGAAGCGCACAATATCCTTGCCGATCAGATGCAGATCAGCGGGCCAAAATTTGCGCATTTCCTCCGTGTCATCGGGATAGCCTAGGCCGGTGAGATAATTGGTCAGTGCATCGACCCACACATACATCACATGACCATCTTCGCCCGGAACAGGTACACCCCAGTCGAAGCTGGTGCGGCTTACAGATAGATCGCGCAAACCGCCCGATACGAAGGCGATCATTTCATTCCTGCGGCTCTCTGGCTCCAGAAAACCCGGCGTATCGAGCAAATCGAGCAGCTTCTGTTGATAGGCGGACAGGCGGAAAAACCAGCTTTCCTCAACCGTCCATTCAACCGGCGTACCCTGCGGGGAAATCTTCTCTTCCCCTTCTCCCTCTACCAGCTCGCTTTCATCGTAATAGGCTTCATCACGAACCGAATACCAGCCTTCATAGCGGTCAAGATATAGGTCACCATTGGCCTCCATCCTGTCCCACAATGCCTGGCAGGCGCGATGATGTTCGGGTTCCACAGTACGGATGAAACGGTCGTGGCTGACATTGAGAGCCGCACACATCTGCTGGAAATAGCCCGACATTTCGTCAGCGAGATCGCGCGCAGTGCGGCCCTGCTCTTCAGCCTTGCGGGCCATTTTCAAGCCATGCTCGTCCGTCCCTGTCTGGAAACGGACATCGCGCCCCATCTGGCGCTGGAACCGGGCGATGACGTCAGCGGCGATCGCCTCATAGGCATGGCCGATATGCGGCGGGCCATTGGGGTAACTGATGGCGGTGGTGAGATAGAATGTATCAGGCATCGGCGCGCTCGCTAGCCGGGGCGGCGTTGCCAAGCAAGGTACCTATTTCCATGATAAGCAATCCGGCATCAAAATTATAGGTGGGCGCCTGTGCCGATAGCTGGACCAGAGTGGTGTGGGCTTCGATCAAGGCGGGGCGCTGTGGCGCATCCGCACGCTCAGCCTCATGCGCCGCTATGCAACGTGCCAGTTCCAATACCGCCTGCATCCTTTCACGGTCAGGTCTTGCACCAATCGCACTGACCAGTTCTCCGCGCAGATCAAACCGCGGATCGCCTGACGAGGAAATTTGATGCAAAAGATCGCTGATCTTGCCTAGATCTTGCTGGATATAGGTGAGCGCGGTGCCGAATGACCCGCCAGACATGCGTAGCGCAGCATGACGGGTGGCTGCGTCACTGGCAGGTGCCTTTTCCTCAAGCAACCGTTCAATCTGCGTCTCCGAAAGGTCGGGGAAACGCAGGACACGACAGCGTGACCTGATCGTGGGAAGCAGTCGCGCCGGGCGATGCGCCACCAGCATGAAGAACGTACCCCGCGGTGGTTCCTCAAGGCTTTTAAGCAGCGCGTTGGAGGCATTGCGTTCCATATCATCGGCCGGATCAATAATAATCACGCGGCGGCTGCCCAATGTGGGGCGTGTGGTCAAATGGTGCTGCATGGCACGGATTTGCGCCACAGCGATATTCCGCTTCACCTGATAGGGCTTGCCTTCCTCTCGCTTCTTCCCCTCCTTTTCATCCTTGGGAAGGTGGGTCAGCTTGAAGATATCGGGGTGATCACCTACGGGCTGCGGAATACCGTCCTCTGCCACCAGTTCGCGCGCGGCTGCCATGGCAAATTCGCGCTTGCCCACCCCTTCTTTCCCGGCAAGAATCCAGCCATGGTGCATGCGGGCGCCACCCATGGAATCGCGCCATTCGTGCCATGGCTCAGAATGGTTGGGCCAGTTGGTCATGTGCCCACCAGCAGCGAAGCAATCGTCGTCATAATGCGGGCATGGACTGACTGCGGATCACCCGATCCATCAATCACGGCAAAACCGGCTGGATCGGCGGCGGCATAGGATCGGAAGGCATTTGCCACTGCGCGATGATAGACGGAGTCACGACCGCCGATGGCATCGGATGTGCCGCCATCGCGTTCGGCCAGACGACGCGCGACTGCATCCTCATCCGCTTCCAGCAAGATTGTGAGGTCTGGCCGCAGGCCGCCACTGCCAAACTGATGCAGCGCACAAATGGCATCGTCGCCCAGCCCCCCAGCCCCGCCCTGATAGGCGCGACTGGAATCGACGAAACGATCGGAAATGACCCATATGCCTTTTTCGAGCTCGGGCAGGATACGACGCGCCACATGATCGGACCGTGCAGCGGCAAACAGCAGCGCCTCTGCTTCTGCACCCCAGCCTTCACCTGGCGGATCGAGCAATAGTTGTCGGATTGCCTCTGCCCCCGGTGTACCACCAGGCTCACGCGTGAGATCAACGGATATTCCACGCTGTTCCAGCGCCGCCCCCAGCAGGCGGGCCTGTGTGGACTTACCAGCGCCCTCCCCGCCTTCCAATGCAATGAAGCACCCGCGCGTCATGAAATCCACCCAGCTATACCACCTAGCACCCGCTCAATAGCATTGGCCTTGCGAACATCCTCTGCTGCGTGCAGCGGAACATGCGATGTCCCCATGCCGGCAACTTCAATTTCCAGCTCAGCGACCCGTTCACCCTTGGCGATCGGCGCGCGCAAGGGGCCATCATAGTGGATGCGCATGCTGACACGCGGGCGTGTACCCAGCGGCACAGCAGCGTGGATCATATGGTCTGCCATCAGCCTCACTTCGCGCATATTTCCATTTTGCACACGGGCTGTGCTGACGGCCTCACCCGGCTGATAAAATGGCAGCACGTCAAATGCCGAAAATCCCCATTCCATATAATCCAGTGCCGCCCGGTTGCGCAGCCGGGCATTGTTAGCCCCGGCCACGACCATAATTAGCCGCCTGCCATTGCGAATGGCTGATCCGACATAGCCAAAGCCAGCCTCATTGGTGAAGCCGGTCTTGATCCCGTCTGCCCCGGGGAAGCGCCCCAGCAACGGATCGCGATTATCCTGGGTGATCCCGCCGAAGCGGAACTGCGGATTACCAATATAAGTTCGGTAAAGCGTTGGGTGCCGCCGGATCATGGCATCGGCCAGACGCACCAAATCATGCCCACTTGTGAAGGTGCGGCCTTCATCCATCCAGCCATTGGGTGTGGCGAAATGGCTGTTGACCATGCCCAACCTGTGCGCCTGTTCATTCATCAGCTCGGCCCATTCGGCAACAGAGCCGGCAGCGCCCTGTGCCAGCACAACCGCCCCATCATTGGCGGATACGGTGTTGATACCCCGCAGCAAGGCATCAACCGAAACGGATGCGTTACTCGCCAGGAACATGGTCGATCCCTTACCCCCCCATTCTGCAAAGGTCGCGGGCCGCATGGTGAAGTGCTGGCGCGGATTAATCACGCCCTGATCGATCAATTCGAAGGCAACATATGCCGACATGACCTTTGTAATGGAGGCAGGCATAAAACGGCGATCAGCATTGCGTTGATGCAGAATCTGGCCAGAGCCCGCATCGAACAGGAACGCGATGGGAATTTCGCTTTCAGGTGGAAGATCGGGAACAGGCTGGCGAGCATAGGCCGATGGCTGGGGCAACAAAAAAAGACCCAACGTCGCAACTATCCCAGCGAGAAATCGCAACTCCATGCTCCAAATATCAGCCGCGCAGTGAAACCGCGCTTTGTACAACCGGCGAAAGCTATAGAGCCTGATTTGCCCGATTGCGAGCGATGCCGTGCGCTATCCCCGCCAAACAGCGCGGTAATATTATTGGGAGATTTCGTCGGCCAGCAGCCCAACGCTCATGGCGTAATAATTGGAGCAATTATATTCCAGAATAACCCGATAATTCCCGGTAAGCAGCCATGCTGGCGTGCCGGTGCCATCTGGCTGGAATAGTGAGGTCAGCACATCATCGGCCAAGGGGCGTTGCGGCTGCACCCCCAATGCGCGCCATTCCTTCACCGTCTTCCATTGGCTGTGACGTTCGTGAACACGCGGGCAGACCGGCGCGACAAGCTTTGTCTTCACCGAATCAACGTTAAAGCTGGACGGAACATAGGCACGCACGGCCCAAGGTTGCCCTGTCCGCCACCCGGCATCGCGAAAGTAATTGGCGATGGAGGCGAACGTGTCCACGCGATTGTTGAATATGTCGGCACGGCCATCACCATCGCCATCAACAGCAAGCCGCATGTAGACGCTGGGCAGGAATTGCGGATTACCGAATGCACCCGCCCAGCTGCCGACCAATTTTGAGCGTGGATAGCCTTTGTCCGCCACCTTCATCAGCTCAACAAACTCTCCGGCGAATAATTTCCGGCGGCGGCCCTCCCAGGCCAGCGTCGCCAGCGCCTGCGCCAAGTCAAAATTGCCCTTTACCCGGCCATAAGCAGTTTCATGCCCGAAAATAGCCACTACAACCTCACCCGGCACGCCATATTTCTGCTCTATCCGGGCAAGTGTGTTGATGTTGTCACGATAGACGCTACGCCCGCCATTGATCCGCGCTGCATCCACATGGCGTGCAATATACGGGGCAAGCGGTGGGTATCCGCTGCGCGTGGGTGTTCCGGGTTGTGACTGGTCCAGGCGAATTACGCGCTGATTCGGTACCAGCCCAGCAGTCATGCGCTGCAGGGTCGACTCGCTCACCCCTTCGGCACGGGCGCGGGCGATCAGCAGTTGCAGATATGCATCAAATGACAGTTCAAGGCGCGGCGATTGTTCCTGCGCATTGGCAGTTTTCGGCAGAACCAAGGCTGTCGCGATACAAGCAGCGGCCAGAAACACGCGGATATTCATAACGTTCCTTGTGTCACACTTCACCTGAACGCGAAACAACGAAACATTGGGGAAATACTTAAACGGTGGTGACAGACGACAATTTGCACGCTAGCTGCGCCAACGAGCGGACAGGTGGCAGAGCGGTTGAATGCACCGGTCTTGAAAACCGGCGTGGGTGCAAGCCCACCGTGGGTTCGAATCCCACCCTGTCCGCCATAAACGCCCCGCCGCAAGGTGGGGTTATTTTTTGGGCAGTCAGCCTATCGCTCAGATATGCAGCGCGCGTCCATATGCAGCCAGCACGCTTTCATGCATGCTTTCGCTGATGGTCGGGTGCGGGAACACAGTCTGCATGAGTTCCGCCTCGGTCGTTTCCAGAGTTTTACCCACGACATAGCCCTGGATCATCTCGGTCACTTCCGCGCCGATCATATGCGCGCCCAGAAGTTCGCCGGTCTTGGCATCGAACACGGTTTTGACGAAGCCTTCCGCTTCACCCAGCGCAATTGCCTTGCCATTGCCGATGAAGGGGAAAGTGCCCGCCTTCACTTCATGGCCCGCCTCTTTTGCCTTTTCCTCGGTCATGCCAACGCTGGCAATCTGTGGGTGGCAATAGGTGCAGCCGGGGATATTGTTGCGGTCCAGCCCATGCGGGTGAAGGCCCTTTACACCCAGCTCCTGCGCTATCGCTTCTGCCGCGGTAACACCTTCATGGCTTGCCTTATGCGCCAGCCACGGGCCGGGCGTGCAATCGCCAATCGCCCACAGGCCTTTCGATTTAGTGCGGCCCAGATCATCAATCTGGACAAAGCCACGATCCATTTCGACCAGTTCTTCGAGACCGATGTTTTCGGTGTTAGGCACGATACCAACGGCAGAGATAACATGGCTGAACTCATGCTCGGCCACTTTGCCGCCCTTACCCTTGATCTTGGCCTTCACGCCCTTGGCACCGACTTCGATCGCCTCAACACCCGCGCCGGTCATGATCGTCATGCCCTGCTTGGTCAGCGCCTTTTCCAGGAAGGCGGACACGTCCTTATCCTCTACCGGTACAATGCGGTCGAGCATTTCGACAACGGTCACATCAGCGCCCAGATCATTGTAGAAGCTAGCAAATTCTATGCCGATTGCGCCCGATCCCATGACCAGCAGCTTGCTGGGCATTTCGGGCGGGGTCATCGCATGGCGATAGGTCCAGATGCGTTTGCCATCCGCCTTGGCAAAGGGCAGCTCGCGCGCGCGGGCACCAGTGGCGACGATCACATGTTTGGCAGAGAGTTTCTCTTCACCCTTGTCTGATTTCACGGTCAGGCTGGTCGCGCCGGTAAGCGTGCCCTCGCCCATATGCACCGTGATCTTGTTCTTCTTCATCAAGTGGGTGACACCCTGATTGAGCTGTTTAGCGACGCCACGGCTGCGCTTAACCACCGCCTCCAGATCAGCCTCAATCTTCCCTGCGATCTTCAGGCCATAATCGTTTGCATGCTGGGCGAAATGTAGAATTTCTGCCGAACGCAGCAGCGCCTTGGTAGGGATGCAGCCCCAATTGAGGCAGATGCCACCCAGGTTTTCCCGCTCCACAATCGCGGTTTTCAGGCCCAGCTGCGCGCAACGAATTGCCGCGACATAGCCACCGGGGCCGGAACCAAGAACGATCACGTCATAGGAAGTATCAGCCATTACGATTTCCCTGGGGAGAGGTTTTGCACCGCCGCAACTGCGCGCGGGCGGTCATTTTCATCGAGGAGTACAAATTTGAATGTGCCGCTGGCAACCTTTACCATCGCCTCGCTATCGCGGTCGCGGCCAATCGCTTCGATATCGATTGTGAGCGAAGTGTTGCCGGTGGCGGCAATCTCGCCATAAACGCTCAATTCGTCACCCAGCTTCATTGCGCCGGGAAAGGTGAAATCCGTGGCGGATACCACCACCGCCTTGCCCTGCCCCACGCGACTGGCGAGCGAGCCTGCGCCCAGCGCCATCTGGCTCATCAACCAGCCACCGAACACCCCGCCATAGGGGTTCATATCGGTGGGCATGGCTGTGCAGCGGATCAGCGGATTGCGTTGGTCAGACATTGAGTTACGCCACCAACCCCAGCGGGTTTTCGACTAGATGCTTGAATGCCTGCATCAGTTGCGCCCCGTCTGCCCCATCAATCGCGCGGTGATCAAAGCTGCCCGTCGCGCTCATCACACTGGCCACGCCTAATGCGCCATCGACAACGTAAGGGCGCTGTTCGCCTGCACCAATCGCCATGATCATGCCCTGCGGCGGGTTGATGACGGCTTCGAACTGTTTAATGCCGAACATACCCATATTGGAAAGCGAGGCTGTGCCGCCCTGATATTCCTCCGGCATCAGTTTGCCGTCGCGCGCACGGCCAGCCAGATCCTTCATCTCAGCAGATATGGTCGAAATGCTCTTGTTGCCGGCATCCACCACAATCGGCGTGATCAGGCCCGCCGGGATCGAAACGGCCACAGAGATATCCGCGCGTTCAAAGCTGATCAGCTGGTCACCTGCAAATTGCACATTGCATTTGGGCACCTGGATCAGTGATTTGGCCAGCGCCTTGATCAGCAGATCATTGACCGACAATTTTACGCCCTGCGGTTCTAGCGCGGCATTCAATTCGCCACGCAGCTTCAGAAGCATGTCGAGCTGGATATCCACGGTCAGGTAGATATGCGGTACCTGCTGCTTGCTCTCCGTCAGGCGGCGGGCAATCACCTTGCGCATGCTGGAAAGTTTTTCTGCCGTATGCGGAATGCCGAAGGTTTGCGCTTCGACAGGCGTACTGACCATAGGTGCAGGCGCGCTGGCCGGTGTGGCTGCAGCGCCGGGTCGAGCACCTTCGACATCTACCTTCACAATACGGCCATTTGGCCCGCTGCCCTTGATGCTGGAAAGGTCCAGCCCTTGCTGTTCGGCAATGCGTTTGGCGAGCGGCGAGGCGATAATTCGGTCACCCGAGGCGGTTGACGCTGGTGCAGGTGCCGCAGATGGGGTTGCAGTTGCTTCGACAGGTTCAGCCTGAGTCGGTGCGGGTGATGGAGCGGCGGGTGCAGTGCTTGCTGAGGCCGCAGCTCCCACATCCTCACCTTCCTCTGCCAGCACGGCAATAACCGTGCCGACTTTCACATTTTCCGTGCCTTCATCCACCTTGATCGAGGCAATTATGCCCTCATCAACAACTTCGAACTCCATCGTCGCCTTGTCGGTTTCAATTTCTGCCAGGATATCGCCGGCAGAAACCTGATCCCCTATCTTCACCAACCAACGGGCCAGCGTCCCTTCCTCCATTGTCGGTGACAGGGCTGGCATCTTGATTTCGATCGGCATCTTTGCAGTTAACCTTTTGCGTCCTTGAGAGGAAGAAATTTTCTCTGGCCGATTCACGCCGTAACAGCAAGGTTCTTGCGAAGAATAGGATTTCATCAGATAGCCGTAAACAAGGGGAAATGGGATGCGCGTATTCTTGGTGGTGATGGACGAAACCGAAGAGGCGCGGGCTGCATTGCGTTTTGCAGCGCGGCGTGCCGCAGCCGCCGATGGTGCGGTGCATATTCTGGGCATCGTCACGCAGCAAAATGTCAGCGCCTTTGGCGGTGTGCAGGCGACGATTGAACAGGAAGCGCGCGACCGAGCGGAAATGCTGGCCCATGCGGCAGCGGGCAATTTGTTGAGCGAAATCGGTATTATGCCCTCCATCACGGTGAAGGTGGGCAAGGCTCAGGCGCTGATCCGTGAATTTATCGATGAGCACAGGGAGGTCGCTGCATTGGTGCTGGGCGGGGCCGAAGGGGCCAGCCCTGGTCCTCTGGTCACACATTTTTCGGCCAATGCCGGCATGCTGCCCTGTCCGCTCTATATCGTCCCCGAAACCTATGATGAAAGTGACGACAAGTCCTGAGGTGTATTTTATCGCCGCCGTCCCTGATGGCGGACATTGGATGGACGGCCGCGCTTTCCAGCGACATATTTGCCCTGTTTGCGGCGCGGTGGCGGGCGGTTGCCGCGTGGCTCAATCTCCATGCCGTCACCATCTACCGGCACGAATTTGAGGGCGCCGGTCAAGGCATTGGCCTCTGCCAGCTTCAGTTTCAGTCGGTTGCCCACGGCATAGCGCGTACCGCTGCTTTCCCCCACCAGGGCTTGTGCAGCTTCATCATGGCGAAAATGTTCCGCGCCCAGTGTCGAGACAGGCACCAGCCCATCCCCGCCCAGCCCCATGATCGTGGCGAAGAAGCCAAAACCTTGCACGCCCGTAATGCGCGTATCGAAAATCTCACCCACACGTGATGAGAGCCATGCCGCAACATAGCGGTCAATCGTTTCGCGCTCCGCCCCCATCGCGCGGCGTTCACTCTGGCTGATGGCGTCGGTCACCTGTTGTAGAGACTGGCGGTCGCGGTCGGCCAGCCCAGTGCTCTCCGGCAAATTGCCCTTCGGCTTGGGCTGTTCCAAGCCATAGGCATCCACCAGCCCGCGATGCACCAGCAGATCGGCATAGCGGCGGATGGGCGATGTGAAATGGGCATAGCTGCCCAGTGCCAGCCCGAAATGCCCCGCATTGGTGGGGCCATAATAAGCCTGCATCTGGCTGCGCAGCACCGCCTCCATCACCTGCAGCTTTTCCGCCTCATCGCTGACGTCCTTCAGCATGCGGTTGAACAGACCGGGGGTGATGACCTGCCCCAGCGCCAGCTTGCGATCCAATGTGGCGAGATAATCGCGCAGCGCGATCAGTTTTTCCCGCGCGGGCGGTTCATGCACGCGATAGACCACGGGCGCGGTCTTTGCCTCTAGCGCCTTGGCCGCGGCGACATTGGCGGCGATCATGAAATCTTCCACCACGCGGTGGGCATCCAGACGTTCGCGCACGGCGATTTCGGCAATGCCGCCCTTGTCATCCAGCATCACGCGCCGTTCGGGCAATTCCAGCTCCAGCGGGTCACGGGCTTGGCGTGCATCTGCGAGCAATTTCCACGCCCCCCACAGATTGACGAGATACTCCGGCGCATCACCGCCATCCACCGCCGTCTGCGCATTTTCATAGGCGATATTGTACGCGATCCGCACAATGGCGCGGGTAAAGCGCGGCTTGCCGACTTTGCCATCCGCAGAGATATGGAAATGACAGACCATGGCTGCTCGATCCTGCCCTTCTTTCAAAGAGCAAACATCGGCGGACAGCACTTCGGGCAACATCGGCACGACGCGATCCGGGAAATAAACCGAATTGCCACGCTTGCGCGCCTCGCGGTCGACCGCGCCACCGGGGCGGACGTAATAGCTGACATCGGCGATGGCGACGATCGCGTCGTAGCCGCCATCTTTGTCAGGAGCGGCCCAAATTGCATCATCATGGTCGCGCGCATCTGCAGGGTCGATGGCGATGATGGGAATGTGGCGCAAATCCTCACGGTGATCGGCGCTCAGCGGCAATTGTGCGGCCAGTTTCGCCTCGACCAATACCTCTTCCGGGAAGACATGCGGGATGCCATGTTTGGCGATGGCGATCAGGCTGAAACTGCGCGGCGCGAGTGGATCGCCCACCACCTCCACCACTTTCACCCCTGCCCTGTCAGACCGTCCTACACGTTCAGCCAGAACCAATTGGCCTTCCTCTGCCCCAGCTAGGTCAGCGATTGGGGTGGAATTACGGATACGCTTGTCCACCGGGGCGAGCCATGCCTTGCCGCTGCCGTCGATATCTACAACGCCCATCAGCCCTTCGGTGCGGGCGGGCAGCTTCTTCATCGGATGCGCGATCCAGCCAAGCTCGGTTTCTTCGGTGCGGGATAGTACACGGTCACCGCGTTTCAGCGCGGGCATTGGTTTCGCCCCCTTTCCCCCACGGCTACCTCGCTTTTCCTGCATCACTAGGCGTGGAGGCTCCCGAGGGGCGTCAGGCAGCCAGTTATCCGGCACCGCAATCGCCTCGCCATCCTCAATATCGACCACGCGCAATACGGTAACCTTGGGGACGCCACCCATGCGGTGATAGGCGGTGCGCTTACCATCGATCAGCCCCTCTTCGGCCATATCCTTCAACAAGCGTTTGAGCGTGATCTTTTCCTGCCCCTTCAGCCCGAAAGCCTTGGCAATCTCTCGCTTGCCAGCGGGCGTATCGGATGTCTGCAGAAAATCTAGGATCTGTTCGCGGCTTGGCATGCCCTGTGGGCGGCGGGAAGGCTGTTTGCCTGCCAAATCAATATGCCCGTGCGATCAGGATACGTTCCACTGCCGGTTCGCCGGTAAAGATGCAGGTGCCATCTGCAGCTTCTGCGCTAATTGGGACATTGCGGATCGTCAGCTTCACTTCTTTCAGCTGTTCGACTACTTTTTCCAATGCAGCGCCCGTAGGTTTGGACCACTGCACTTCCAGCCACCCCGGATATTGGGTGGAGCCGTCGTAAAAGGCCGCCACTTCATCCATATTGGTCACGCCGCGGGTGATATTGGCATCGCGGCGGGCACGTGCTTCTTGAAATAGCTCCTGCTGGATTTCTTCCAGCACTGCGCCGATCTGCGCAATGAAACCGTTGCGGTCGGCAAAGTCGAAATTCGGCTTGCCATTATCTAGGTTCCACAGCTGGTCGCGCCGCAGCACGGCGAGCTTGCTGCCTTCCATATCGCGCGAACCCACCTCGATCACGATCGGCGCTCCCTTACGCACCCAATCCCAGCGTTTCGAGGCCGCCTTGCCGGGCCGCTTGTCGAGCAACACGCGCACGGCTTCGCCGCAAGCTGACTGAGCAGCAATTGCGGTGCGTACTTCCTCGCAATAGGCAAGCAGAGGTTCGTCTTCGGGCTTGTCCCGCAGCATTGGCAGGATTACCACTTGATGCGGAGCTATGCGGGGCGGAACCCGCAGCCCATCATCGTCGCCATGCGTCATGATGATGCCGCCGATCATGCGAGTGGAAACACCCCAGCTGGTGGTGTGGCAGAACTGTTCGCTACCTTCACGGTCCTGATACTTAATCCCAGCAGCATGGGCGAAGTTGGTGCCCAGATAATGGGACGTACCGGCCTGCAGCGCCTTGCCATCCTGCATCATCGCCTCAATCGACCAGGTCTCCACCGCGCCGGGGAAACGCTCATTCTCAGGCTTCTCACCCGTCACCACAGGCAGCGCCAGATCTTCTTCCGCACAGGCACGGTACATTTCGAGCGCACGATGCGTTTCTTTCAACGCATCCTCACGATCCTCATGCGCGGTATGCCCTTCTTGCCACAGAAACTCGCTGGTGCGCAGGAACATGCGAGTGCGCATTTCCCAGCGCACGACATTGGCCCATTGATTGGTCAGCAGCGGCAGATCGCGCCAGCTCTGCACCCAGCGCGCCATCGCGTCGCCAATGATGGTTTCAGAGGTGGGGCGCACCACCAGCGGCTCTTCCAGCTTGGCTTTGGGATCGGGGATCAGCCCACCCTTGCCATCGGCAATCAGCCGATGATGGGTGACGACGGCCATTTCCTTGGCAAAGCCTTCGACATGCGCAGCCTCGCGCTCGAAATTCGCCAGCGGGATGAAAATCGGGAAATAGCAGTTCTGGACACCGGCTGCCTTGATCCTGTCATCCATCAGGCGCTGGATACGTTCCCAAATGCCATAACCCCATGGCTTGATGACCATACAACCGCGCACGCCCGATTCCTCTGCCATATCGGCAGCACTGATGACTTCCTGATACCAGGCGGCGAAATCATCGGCCCGCTTGACCGACAGTGCATGGCGAATCTGGGACACGTTCAAGAATTTCCTGTTTGGCGAATCTGATCGGGGTGTTGCGCCCCACTCGCCCTATTTATCGAGATCGTCCAGCTTCTTCTGCATAGCGGCCATTTGCTTGCGCATAGCGGCAATCTCGCTTTCATCTTCAGTTTCGGGTTTGGCAGGTGCCTGCCCGCCATTTCCGACAGAACCAGGCATAAAAGCCTGCGTGGCTGCGCGCATCATGGCCATTTGCGTTTCCTGAATCTTGGCCAGCGGGCTGTTTTCAAACGCCTCACGAATCTTGCCCTGATTCTCGCGGAAATTGGTCATCGCCGCATCCAGGTATGGTGGCATCATGGACTGCATTGAATTGCCATAAAGAGAGATCAATTCGCGCAAGAAGCTGACCGGCAGCATCTGCTCACCATTCGATTCCTCATCCATGATAATCTGGGTCAGAATTGAGTGGGTGATGTCATCCCCGGTCTTGGCATCCAGCACCTGGAATTCCACATTATCGCGCACCATGCCTGCAAGATCATCAAGCGTGATATAGCTGGATGAAGCCGTGTTATAGAGCCGCCTGTTGGCGTATTTCTTGACGATTACGGGGCCGTCAGTGCCATCATTCTTCTTTGCCATGTGCGATTTCCCGAACAAGATTTCCTGTCGGGCTTAGCACTTGCACAATGTGCAGTGCAACATTTCAACTGTTACGACTTCAGTCTTGTCCCAAGCAGGGTCAACAATTCATATTGTGAAAGAGCGGTTTGCTGCGCAGCATCGGGCAGGAAATAGGGCAGATCGACCCAGTCCCCCTCGCGCAATTGCGGCCCAGCAGACAGGTCAATCACGATCATATCCATCGATACCCGGCCCAAAATAGGCAGCACAATTTCTTCATGCTGAAAATGCCCACTCGCCCATGTCCGTAGCATGCCATCGGCATAACCCAATGATACCACGCCGATATTCATCGGATGAGTTGCCGTGAAGGTCGCATTATAGCCAACACAGTCGCCCGCATTGATCTGGCGCGTCTGGATCAGCGCCGCCTGCGGGGTGGCGACCTGACAGATCGGACCCGCCAGTTCGGGGCGTGGTATTCCCCCGTAAAGCGAAAGGCCGGGGCGCGTCAGATCAAAGGCATAATCAGCGCCCAGTGCCACGCCCGCACTGTTGGCCATGCTGGTGCGGCGATGGCTGACCTGCGGAATAACTTCCTTGAATACCTCCAACTGGCGCGCATTCATTTCGCTGTCTTCATCCGCGCAGGCCAGGTGTGACATCAGAATATCGATGTCCAACCGTGCAATCACCGGGTCTGTCATATCGTTCGGACTCAAACCCAGACGGTTGATGCCACTATCAATCATTACGTGGCAGCGCCCGCCGCCCGATTCCGTCCAGCGCGCAGCCTGTTGCAGCGAGTTGATAACAGGCACTGCGCCGGTCGCACCGGCATAGGCCGTATCGGCAGCACTCATCGGACCGTGCAGGACGGAAATCTGACCCGGTTCGATGTGACGCGCGACGCCTGCAACTTCAGACCAATGCGCAACAAAGAAATCCCGCGCACCTGCATCGTGCAGGACCGGCACACAAGCATCCACACCCAGCCCATAGCAATCAGCCTTGATCGCGGCCCCCGCGTGCGCACCCCCCGACAACTTATCGAGCGCTCGCCAATTGCCAGCCAGCGCCTCTCTATCAATGTTGAGCCGCAGGCTTGGCGGCGGCAGGTCAGCCAGCATTGTCAGAAAAATCTTTGGGCGGTCCATCGGGCAGTCCCCACCATGCGACGATGATGCCAAATGCTACCACGATCCAAGTGTACCACAGGCCGGAATAGATATTCCCGGTGCTGGCCACGATTACACCCGAAATCAGTGGCAAAAAGCCGCCGAGATACCCCGCACCGATGTGATAGGGGATGGACATTGAGCTATAACGGATACGCGGCGGAAACATTTCGCTCAGCAGTGCTGCAACTGACCCATAGGTCAAAGCAGACAGCATGCTGAAGCCCAGCAGGATACCGATAATGCCGACGATGTTCGCCAAAGGTGGGGTCTGGCGCGAGAAGTCAAAGCCAGAGTCGGTAAGTCGCGCCTGCAGGCCGTCACGCAGCACCGCACTGCTAGAAAGCCAGACCCGATCGATTTCGACTGCCTCACCTCCAACGGTCATCTGCAGATCAGCACCGGATTCCAGCGTATAGGCGACGCCACTGGCGGTCAGCGCGCCCAGCACCTTCCCACAATCGGTCTGTTCACGGTCAAACAGTTCTGCAAAGGGATCGGTTGAACACTCCGGCCCCGACACCACAACGGCGTTGCGTTCGGCCGCATCAGCCAAACCAGGATTGGCCAGATCACCCATCAACCAGAAACCGGGGAACAACAGAAACAGAGTGGCGATACCGCCAATCATAATCGGCTTTTTACGGCCCACCCGATCCGACCATTTGCCAACGACGACATAAAAGGACATCGCGATTATCCCTGCGGTGAGCATAATGATCTCAACCATTTTGGGTTCAAGGCGCATATCCCTTTGCAGGAAAGACAGGCTGGAGAAAAAGGCTGAATACCAGATGGTTGTCAGAATGCCCGTCACCCCGAACAATGCAACGAAGATTCGTTTTGGATTGCCGGGATATGTGAAGCTTTCGACAAAGGGATTGCCGGCAATTTTGCCCTCTTCCTTCATCGCCTGGAACACGGGGCTTTCCGACAATTTCAGCCGCATCCACAGCGAAATGCCCAACAAGGCAACCGAGAGAATGAAGGGAATGCGCCAGCCCCATTCTGCAAAATCATCTTCGGGGATCAGCGCACGGCAAGCCAGCACAACCACTATCGACAGCGCGAACCCGCCAACCACCGATGCCTGAATAAAGCTGGTGTAAAATCCGCGTTTTTCCGGCGGTGCGTGTTCGGCAACATAAATCGCCGCGCCACCATATTCACCGCCCAGTGCCAGGCCTTGCAATATGCGCAGCAGGATTACGATGGCCGGGGCCCATAACCCGATGCTTGCGGCACTGGGCACAAAACCCACCCCGGCGGTGGCAATGCCCATTAGAGTTACCGTGACTAGGAAGGTATATTTGCGGCCCAAACGATCACCCAGAAAGCCGAACATGATCGCACCGAGCGGACGAAAACCAAAGCCAATGGCGAAACCAGCCCAGACTAACAGTATTTGCAGTGTCTCATTATCGCTGGGGAAGAATGCCTTGCCGATCAGCGTGAACAGAGTGCCATAGATAAAGAAATCATACCATTCGAACACGGTCCCGGCCGAGCTTGCGGCAATGACAAGGCGAATTTCCTTATCGCTTGGCTCTCTTACTACGAGTGCGGCAGCCTCTGACATTGCGATCTCCCCCGTAAATGTCTGAATGGCGGCTCTAGCTCGCGTTCAGCTGATTGGAAAGCGCATCGCATGCTGCCTTCCACGGCAAGAGCAACGCTTCATGCCGCCCATGATAGGGTCGCGCTGCCTCCAGTACCGCGAAATCTGGCCAATCGGGTAATTCACCCTGTCCGGCCAGCCAAAGCTCAATGTCTCTGGTCGCGGCGACCAGCTCTGTCAGGTCACGCCCGGTCAGTGATTGCGCCAGCAGTGCAGCAGATGCCTGACCCACTGCGCAGGCGGACACGCGCAAGCCTATCGCTGAAATGCAGCCATCAACACCAAGATCAAGCCCCACATCCAGCGTGCTGCCGCAACTTCGCGAGCGACGGGTTGCATTGTGCTGAAATTCCCGATCGAGCGGGTTTGCGGCCAGCTGCGCAGCCAGGGCAAGCAATTGAGGCGTATAGAGCTTGCCGGTCGAACCGGCGCTCATTCGGCGGCGTCCGTCGCTTCCTGCAAACGGGCGCGCCGTTCAGCGATCACGGCAACCAGGTCACGTGATGCCGCATCAATGAATGGATAGGTCCGCCCTGTCACGATCCATTCCGGACGCCCCTTATATCCCCATACGGTGTCATAGCCCAGTACAAGCACGGAAAATGCGAACACAGTTATCAGTGCGCCTTTCAGAATGCCAAAGCCGAACCCCAGCACTCGGTCAATCGGGCCCAGCACTGAATTGCGCGACGCCTTGCCAACATTATTGGCGATCACCTTCATCGCCGCATAGGGGATGAGCAATAGCAGCGCAAAGGCCAGGATCGAGGTTGCTGGATCGCTTTCAAGGTAAACGCTCAACCGCTCTGTCAGCGGAGCATGCAGCGAATAAATTGCAACTGCCGCCAGCGCCCAAGCGGCGAGTGAAAGCACTTCCTGCACCAACCCACGCATAAAGCCGCCGATTGCAGCGACGCCGACGATAATCGCCACAATGATGTCAAAAACGTTCATAGACGCGTGGATTATTCGTTTGCCATGATCTGGTCAACGAGGTTCGTAAGTTGCGCCAAGGCGTAATAATCAAGCTTGGATGAACTGTTTTTTGTATCGGACGGGCCGAAGCCCCTGACAAAGCCAAGTTTAGCCGATTCCCGCAACCGCAAGGAAGAATGCGCGACGGGCCGAATCTCTCCGGCTAGCGACACCTCCCCAAACCACACGCTGTGCTGCGGCAAGGGGCGATCTGCCAATGCCGAAACCAGCGCCGCTGCCACAGCCAGATCCGCCGCCGGATCGGATAGGCGATAACCACCAGCAATGTTGAGATAGACTTCTGCCGAACTGAAATTGAGCCCGCATCGCGATTCCAACACCGCCAGCAGCATGGCCAAACGGCTATTATCCCACCCGACCACGGAACGGCGCGGCGTGGCGCCCGATTGCAGTCGCACGATCAGCGCCTGTATCTCGACCAATACCGGCCGTGTCCCCTCCAGCGCCGGGAACACCGCGCTGCCCGCCAGCGGTTGATCGCGCCCAGACAGAAACAGCATGGAAGGGTTGGAAACCTCCTCCAGCCCTTCTTGCGCCATCGCGAACACACCAATTTCATCGACCGGACCAAAACGGTTTTTAAGTGCGCGCAGAATGCGATATTGGTGACTCCGTTCGCCTTCAAAGCTCATCACCACGTCGACCATGTGTTCCAACACACGTGGTCCGGCGATACTGCCATCCTTTGTCACATGGCCGACCAGCACCAGTGCCACGCCGTTTTCCTTGGCATAACGGATCAGTTCGAAGGCACAGCCACGCACCTGACTGACCGTGCCCGGAGCGCCCTCTATCGTGTCAGAATGCATGGTTTGAATGGAATCAATCACCAGCATGGCTGGCGGTGCCATGCCGCCCAAAGTCGTCAAGATATCGCGAACGCTGGTTTCTGATGCCAGCTGTATCGGCGCATCGACCAGCCCCAGCCGCGATGCCCGCATCCGTACCTGCCCCGCTGCCTCCTCCCCGCTGACATAAACAACATCCCGACCCGCCCGGGCAACGGCGGCTGCAGTCTGCAACAACAGCGTGGATTTACCGATCCCCGGATCACCGCCCATCAATATCGCGGATCCCGGCACCAGCCCCCCACCCAGTGCGCGGTCAAATTCCGCGATGCCGGTGGTGGCACGCTGCGGCAATTCTGTGGGTGTGTTGAGCGGCGTAAACTCAACCACGCGCCCGCCGTCGGACAGGTCGTGTTTTTGTGAAAAGACGGTGGCGGGCACATCTTCCGCCATCGTGTTCCACTCTGCACAGTCGGGGCATTGGCCCTGCCAGCGGTGCGAAACACCACCGCATGCCTGACAAACATAGCGTTTTTTGGGTTTGGCCATGGCGCAGCGATAAACAGAACATTTGCAGAACGCAATTGCCTTTATGATAATCCCCCGCCATCAGGTGGATATGCGGCAAAAGGAACTCAGGATCGCGTTGGTCTGTTATGGCGGTGTCAGCCTTGCGGTCTATATGCATGGCGTTACGAAAGAGCTGTGGCAGCTGGCACGCGCCAGCCGTGCATCCACCGCTGGTGAAACAGCCAATGGCGGTACGCAGCAAGTCTATTGGGACATGCTTGAACACCTCGGCGCCCAGCATGAGATGCGGCTGCGCGTCCTGCCCGATATCCTGACTGGAGCCAGTGCCGGTGGAATCAATGCCATATTCCTGGCGCAGGCGATTCATTCTGGGCAGTCGCTCGACCCGCTGACCGATTTGTGGCTGGAAAATGCCGATGTGGAACGACTGGTCGACCCTGATGCACGCCCGATTTGGCGCTTCGCTAAGTTCTGGGCACAGCCCTTCGTCGAATGGGTATTACGCCGCCCTGGCAATGTGGTAAGCGAAAGTGTCGCGCCTGAAACGAGGGCTGAGGTGCGGCATAAGGTGTCCCGCTTCATGCGCGGGCGCTGGTTTCAACCGCCCTTCTCTGGCGATAATTTCGCAGGGCTGCTGTTTGATGCGTTCGAAGCGATGGGGGCGTCTGACGCTGGCCCTCCGCTACTGCCGCCGGGTCACCCGATAGATTTGAACGTCACCGCGACCGATTTTCGCGGCCATCTAGAAATGCTGCGATTGAACAGCCCCGCCGTGGTCAAGGAAAGCGAACATCGCCTGCCGATCAGCTTTACAGGCCAGACCCCGCGTGAGGGCGGCGTGGATATGGCCGATCCCATCGAGCTGACCTTTGCCGCGCGCGCAACAGCCAGTTTTCCGGGTGCATTTCCCGCATTGCGCCTTAGCGAGATTGACCGTCTGGTAGAGCATCGCGGGCGTTCGTGGGACGGACGCAGCACCTTCCTGCAGCGCACCATGCCGGTGCATCTGCGAGAGGAAGCGTCCGAATATGTCTCGCTGATCGATGGGTCGGTGCTGGTCAACAAGCCGTTTGGCAGCGCGATTGATGCTCTACATGGCCGCCCTGCCCAGCGCGAGGTTGACCGGCGCTTTGTCTATATCGATCCACGGCCGGATCGTTTCGCGATGCTGGGGGAGGAGTTCCAGAAGCCGGTTGGTTTTTTTGAGGCGCTGTTTGGCTCGGTATCCATTATTCCGCGCGAACAGCCCATTCGGGACAATCTGGAAACGCTGGACCGCCAATCACGCGACGCAGCGCGCATCAGCCGCATTGTTCAGGGCCTTCGCCCCGATGTTGACCGTGCGGTTGAAAAGCTGTTTGGCATGACATTCTTCCTCGACCGGCCCACCCCCAAACGGCTGAAGAACTGGCGCAACAAGGCGCAGCAGGCAGCGGCAGAGGGGGCCGGATATGCTTTCCATTCCTATGCCCAGGCAAAATTCAGCGGCATCATCGAAAGATTGGCGGCACTGGCATTTCACGCTGCCCCGCAGCTGGGCCTGCCCGACCCTGGCGACATCGAAGCTGCTTTGCGCGAAGAACTGGAGCGACGGGGGCTGAACACCCTATCATCGCCTAATGGCGGGGCGAGCGACGAAACAATCGCATTCTTCCGTACCTATGACATCAGCTTCCGCATCCGCCGGCTCCGCCTTCTTGCCCGCAGGCTGGCCCGCGATTGGGAAGTCGATCCGGAAATTCCGGACGATGCGCTGGATCTGGCGCGCGACCGAATCTACGCAATATTGAGTCTTTACTTTGAGCGCGACCATACTGATACGCTGGGACCTGATTTTGCTGAAGTCGCGGTCAGTTCGATCACTGATCCAGGTGCTCTGCTTGATTATCTCGCGCAGCAGCGGTTACTGCCAGACGTGGATGAGCGGGCAGAGGCGATGTTTGCTGAGGCATTGGACGAGGTGGCCAAGCCGCTGCGGCGCCGGATGTTGCTGACCTATCTGGGCTTCCCCTTCTATGATGTCGCCACCCTGCCTCTGCTGCATAATGAGGGGCTGACAGAGTATAATGCGGCCAAGGTGGATCGCATTTCGCCCGATGATGCACGATCAATCCGCGAAGGCGGCACCCATGCTACACTGCGCGGGATTGAGTTCTACAATTTCGGGGCCTTTTTCAGCCGCGCCTATCGTGAGAATGACTATCTGTGGGGCCGGTTGCATGGGGCCGAACGGATGATCGATTTGATCTGTTCAACGCTGGAACACCCGATGCCAGACGATGAATGTGCCAGGTTCAAGCGCGCGGCATTTTTGGCCGTTCTTGATGAGGAGCAGGAAACAGGGCGCCTGAAACCTCAACTGATCGAAATGATCCGTGGCGAAGTGATAGAACGGATGGGGTAACTCCCCCCCTGATCACTATCCAAAGGCATCCTTCAAACGATCGAAAAAGCCCTTGCTCTCAGGGCATTCATCGCCCGTTTCCGTCTCGCGGAACTGTTCCAGTATCTCGCGCTGTTCTTTTGAAAGCTTGGTCGGCGTTTCCACCACCACTTCCGCCACCAGATCACCGCGCCCGCGCCCCTGCAACACTGGCATGCCCGCGCCGCGCAGACGCAATTGCTTGCCTGATTGAATTCCGGCCGGAATGTCCAGCTTATTGGTCCCGCCATCGAGATCTGGCACTTCCACGCAACCACCCAATGTGGCGGTGGTGAAGCTGACCGGAACCTGCATCAGCAGCGTTGTCCCTTCACGGCTATAGACAGCATGTGGGCGGACGTGGATGAAGATATACAGATCACCAGCGGGTGCACCACGTGGCCCAGCCTCCCCCTTGCCCGACAGCCGAATGCGAGTGCCTGTGTCAACACCTGCTGGGATTTCAACCCCTATCGATTGCGCGCGATCCACTCGCCCTTCGCCGCGGCATTCGCGGCAGGGGCTCTCGATCACAGCGCCGCGCCCATGGCAGGTCGGGCATGATCGTTCGACCACGAAAAAGCCTTGCTTGGCGCGTACCTTGCCGTGACCATGGCACATATTGCACTGGCGTTCGCTCGTACCCGGCGTTGCGCCTGATCCATCGCAGCTGTCGCAACTTTGTGAGACTTCAATCTCGATCTGGGCGCTTTTGCCGTGAAAAGCCTCATCCAATGAGATTTCCATGTCATAGCGCAGGTCAGCACCGCGGCGAGGCCTTTGGCGAGCGCCACCACCACCACCGCCACCAAAGGCCTGGCCAAAGATCGTTTCGAATATATCGCCAATATCGCCAAAATCCGCGCCACCGGCATGGCCGCCGCCGCCCATGCCATTTTGAAACGCCTCATGCCCGAATTGATCATATGCAGCGCGTTTTTGCGGATCCTTCAGACAGTCATAGGCGGCATTGATCGCCTTGAACTTCGCCTCACTTTCAGCGCAACCCGGATTGCGATCCGGGTGATATTTCATCGCCAGCTTGCGATATGCGCTCTTGAGCGCGGCACCATCGGCATCACGCGAAACTTCCAGCAGTTCATAAAAATCAAATTCGGTGGCAGGCATTGGTCAATCCGTCCCCTCAAACGCCTGCCGCCACCGGCGCGAATTGCACCGATGGCGGCAAGGTTTCCATCAGGACATCAGCCCTTATTGTCTTCGTCAACTTCCGAGAATTCGGCATCCACGACGTCTTCATCTTCCGCCTTGTCAGCCGATCCGGCATCACCCGCCTCGTCCGATGCAGCAGCAGCCTGTTCCTGCTCATAAATCTGCTGGCCCATCTTCATGGCGGCTTCGGTCAGGGCCTGCGCTTTGGCGTTGATGGCGTCGACATCATCCCCTTCCAGCGCAGTCTTGGCCTCTGCCACGGCAGCTTCAACTGCAGATTTGGTATCAGCGTCCACCTTGTCGCCATGTTCTTCCAGCTGCTTTTCGGTCGCATGGACCAAGCTATCCGTCTGGTTGCGAGCTTCGGCAGATTCCCGGCGCTTCTTGTCCTCTTCCGCGAACTTCTCAGCGTCCTGCACCATCTGGTCGATGTCAGTATCGCTTAGACCGCCAGAAGCCTGGATCTTGATCTGCTGTTCCTTGCCTGTGCCCTTATCCTTGGCGCTGACATTCACGATGCCATTGGCATCAATATCAAAGGTAACTTCAATCTGCGGTACGCCGCGCGGTGCGGGCGGAATGCCCAGCAGGTCAAACTGACCCAGCAGCTTGTTATCAGCCGCCATTTCACGTTCGCCCTGGAACACGCGGATCGTTACGGCGTTCTGATTGTCTTCAGCCGTAGAGTAAGTCTGCGTTTTCTTGGTCGGGATCGTGGTGTTGCGATCGATCATGCGGGTGAACACGCCGCCCAGCGTTTCGATACCCAGCGAAAGCGGGGTCACATCCAGCAGCAGAACATCCTTGACGTCGCCCTGCAACACGCCTGCCTGAATGGCGGCGCCCATGGCCACCACTTCATCAGGGTTCACGCCGGTATGCGGCTTCTGGCCGAAGAATTCTTCCACCACTTCGCGCACCTTGGGCATGCGGGTCATCCCGCCGACCAGAACAACCTCGTCAACGCTGCCTTTGTCGATACCAGCATCGGCCAGCGCCTTCTTACAAGGTTCCAGCGTCCGCTTGATCAGATCGCCCACCAGCTGTTCCAGCTTGGAACGGGTCAGCGTTTCAACCAGGTGCAGCGGGGTGGAGCTGCCACCTTCCATGCGTGCGGTGATGAAGGGCAGGTTCACTTCGGTCTGCTGGCTGGATGACAGTTCGATCTTCGCCTTTTCAGCTGCTTCCTTCAGGCGCTGAAGAGCGAGCTTGTCGGTCTTCAGATCCATGTTTTCCTTCTTCTTGAACTCGTCCGCGAGATATTCAACGATCGCGCCGTCAAAATCCTCACCACCCAGGAAGGTGTCGCCATTGGTTGATTTCACTTCGAACACCCCATCCCCGATTTCCAGGATGGACACATCGAAAGTGCCGCCGCCAAGGTCATAGACAGCGATGGTCTTGCCATCATCCTTGTCCAGGCCATAGGCAAGCGCGGCAGCCGTAGGCTCGTTAATGATACGCAGCACTTCAAGGCCAGCGATCTGGCCGGCATCCTTGGTCGCCTGGCGCTGCGCGTCATTGAAGTAAGCGGGCACGGTAATCACAGCCTGCGTCACGGTTTCACCAAGATAGCTCTCGGCGGTTTCTTTCATCTTTTGCAGGATGAAGGCGGAAATCTGCGATGGGGAATAATCTTCGCCACCAGCGGAAACCCAGGCATCGCCATTCTTGCCCTTGGTAATCGTATAAGGAACCAGTTCGGTGTCCTTCTTTGTAATCGGATCATCAAACCGGCGGCCGATCAGGCGCTTCACTGCAAAAACAGTGCTGTCCGGGTTGGTCACAGCCTGCCGCTTGGCTGGCTGGCCGATCAGGCGTTCACCATCCTTGGTGAAGGCAACGATGGAGGGCGTAGTACGCGCACCTTCCGAATTTTCGATAACCTTGGGCTTGCCCCCGTCCATTACAGCGACGCAGGAATTGGTGGTGCCGAGGTCGATACCGATTACTTTAGCCATGGATTCCCCATTTCTCTTCAAATAGTTGGACGCCGCGCACTGGCTCCCCCAAACAAGGCAGGAACGCTCGGCAGCTCGTTTACGGGTGCGATATAGGTGCGGTTTTCCTTGGCACAAGGGATCAGGCGGACTAGATTCAGCGATGTTTCAAAGGGGGAGAGTTTCTGGTGCATTTCAAACATCTTGGCGCCGCACTGCTGCTGGCTTCAACATTCACAATCGCCGCATGCGGTGGATCTGACCCACTCACGGCGGAGGCAGAGCCTGAAGGCGTGCCGGGACTCAGCGTTACCAATGCCCGCATTGTCCTGCCTCCTGTCGCGGGCAACCCGGCTGCTGTCTATTTCGATCTCGCCTATGATAATGATCGCGGCCTGACCGTGCGCAAGGCTGATGTAGCGGGCGCAGAAAGCGCCATGCTGCATGATTATAACGAGTTCGAAGGCAAGATGCAGATGATGGAAGCTCTGCCCATCGGCATCAAGAAAGGCACCAATATCAGTTTCAAACCTGGTGCTGCGCATGTGATGGTATTTGGTCTGTCGCCTGATCTGAAGGCTGGTGACAGTGCTGATGTGACGCTGACCGTATCTGGCGGCGGCACCTATACCTTCCCGGCAGAAATTCGTAGCGCAGGTGATGAACGCTGACGACTGATGACGCCGTAACAGCCTGCCCGATCGGCGGCGAACGTGCATTAACTCCGGGCGAGGCAACCCTCGCCCGCAGCGTGTTCGGTGATGCTATCGACTATAGCCAGGTCACAATCCGGCGACGCAAATGGTTTCCGTTTCAGCCACGTGGTGTGACGATGGCCCCGAGCGGGCACCTGCATTTTTACCCGCTGTCGGACAATTATTGCGAAGATTTCTCCACCGCGCCCCTGATACGGCAGGGGCTGTTCATCCATGAAATGGTGCATGTCTGGCAGGTGCAGACGCGCGGGCGATGGTATCTGTTGCTGCGCCGCATGCCCTGGGCGCGGTATGATTACAGCCTGAAACCCGGCTGGCCGCTGACGCGATACGGGATTGAACAGCAGGCGGAAATCGTCAAGCACGCATTTTGGTTGCGTAACGGCATGCAGGTAGCTGGCGTCAGCGACAAATCTGCCTATGATTTGCTGGTGAATTTTGAGGGAGGGATAAAGTGGCGCTGAAAAACTGGACCGTACGCCCCTTCCAGCCTTCCGACGGCCCAGCCTTCGCTGCTCTGAATCGGCGCTGGATCAGCGAATTGTTTGAGCTGGAAGAGAAAGACATTCAGCAGCTTGATCATCCTCAGTCCTCAATTCTGGACAAGGGCGGCTATATCGCCATGGCGGATGCAGACGGTTGGGCCGTGGGCACCGGGGCCATCCTTCCCGCCGCATTGGCGCCGGACGACGGAAAAAGCTGGATGGAAGTAATCAAGATGACGACCGATCTTTCAGCTCAGCGCAGCGGAGTCGGGTCCGGCATTTTGGAGCATCTGATCGATTATGCGCGCGAGCAACGGGCTGATGCTGTGTGGCTGGAAACCAATTCCAGGCTAGAGGCCGCCACCGCGCTATATGAAAAATTCGGGTTCTGTCATTTGGAGGATGGCGATCTTTGGCCAACCCCCTATGCGCGCTGCAATTTGCAAATGCTCCTAAAGCTCTAAACGCGTTTTCCGCCGCATGACGCTTGAGCAATTCCGATGTCGGCACAGGCGGCACGCCGTTCATGAAATATCTGAAGAAACACCGTGACGAAAACGCGGCACAGGTGGTGGCTTAATAAACGTCATTGCGAGGAGCCGACAGGCGACGCGGCAATCCATTTTCCAGCTTCACAAAATAGTGATGGTGGAAGATGGATTACTTCGCCTGCGGCTCACAATGACGAAGGGAATCAGTCCGGCTTTTTCGCCACGCCCACCATGGCCGGGCGCAGCAGGCGATCCTTGATCATATAGCCTGACTGCATTTCCTGAATCACCGTGCCCGCCTCATGATCGGCGCTGGGAATCTCCATCATCGCCTGATGTTGATTGGGGTCCAGCGGCAAGCCGACAGAGGCAATCCGCGTCACGCCATGCTGTCCGAAAACTTTTTCCAGCTCGCGTTGTGTCGCCTCGATCCCAGCGACAAGCCCCTTCATCGTGTCATCTTCGCGCATGGCCGCTGGAATGGCGTCGATAGCGCGGGCCAAATTATCGGCCACACTCAACACATCGCGGGCAAAGCCGGTGGCGGCATAGGCACGCGCATCGCCAATATCCTTTTCCATCCGGCGGCGGACATTCTGCGTTTCAGCCTTGGCATAGAGCACTTCCTGCTTGGCCACTTCCAGATCTTCACGCAGGCGATCCAGCGCTGTATCCAGGCTGCTGGTTTCCTCTTCAGCAGTCTCGGCATCCGATTGGTCAAGAAATTCCTCTGGCACGCCGTTCAGTTCATTTTCCACCGCATCATCATGCGGCTTGTTATTGTCGATCATTTCTCAAGCTTATCCGATTAATTTGCCCAGCGAACGGGCGGTCAGGTCAACCATGGGGACGACGCGCGCGTAATTCAACCGCGTGGGGCCAATAACACCCAAAACGCCAACCACCCTGCCCTCTCTGTCATGATAGGGTGAGGCGATAACCGATGATCCGGAAAGCGAAAACAGCCGGTTCTCACTTCCGATAAATATACGCGTCGATCCGGCATCACGCGTGCTGGCCAGCAATTCGGCCACCGACTGCTTGCTTTCCAGCTCATCGATCAGCGAACGGACACGCTCGATATCGCCAAGCGCTGCCTCATCCAGCAGATTAGCCTGCCCACGCACGATCAGCACCGGGCGTTGCGCCGCGTCCTGGCTCCACACCGCCAGCCCACGCTCCACCAAATCGCGGCTGACCTCATCCAATTGCGATTGTCCGGTCTTGATTTCGGCCTGCATCACCCGTGCGGCCTCTGCCAATGTGCGCCCGGCCAGCCGTGCGGTGATATAATTGCTGGCCTGCTCCAGCGCGACTGGCGAGATCACCCCGCCCAGCTCAAAAACGCGATTTTCTACCCCTCCATCTTCGCCTACCAGCACAGCCAAGGCCTTGCTATGTCCAAGACTGACCAAGCTGAATTGGGAAAGCCGCTGTTCGCGAGTTGGCACCAGCACCATGCCCGCTGCGCCCGAAATGTCAGACAGGATTGTGCTGGTTGCCTCCAGTGCCTGCTCGATAGGGCCGGAACTGGCCAAGCGCCCCTCTATCGCGGCGCGTTCTTCCGGCGTGGGCTCGGCGACGCGCATCATACCATCCACAAACATGCGCAGGCCCGTGTCGGTTGGCATCCGCCCCGCGCTGGTATGGGGTGCGGCGAGCAGGCCCACCTGCTCCAGCTCAGCCAGAACCGAGCGGATAGAGGCCGAAGACAGGTTGAGTCCCCTTTCCTGCGCCAAACTCTTTGACCCAACAGGCTGCCCAGAATCGAGGTACCCTTCCACCACCAGGCGGAAAATCTCCCGCGCGCGGTCTGACAATTCAGAGATTGGAGGCGACGTCATCAAGCCTATTTAGCGTGTGTCGCAAATGCCTCAAGCCTTGCAGGTACAACTCATCCCCGCCAAACCGCTGCGTATTCGAATCACTAACAAGGAATTTTCATGCGACCTTCTGGCCGCGCGCCCGACGAAATGCGCGCCATCATCATCGAAACCGGCTTCACCAAACATGCAGAAGGTTCCTGTCTTATCAGCTTTGGCGACACGCGCGTATTGTGCACCGCCAGCGTTGAAGAGCGTATTCCTCCATGGTTACGTGGCAAGGGTGAAGGTTGGGTCACGGGCGAATATTCCATGCTGCCCCGCGCCACCCACACACGCGGCAGCCGTGAAGCGGCGAAGGGCAAGCAATCCGGCCGCACGCAGGAAATCCAGCGTTTGATTGGCCGGTCACTGCGTGCCGTGGTGGATCTGAAGAAACTGGGTGAACGCCAGATCACACTGGATTGCGATGTCATCCAGGCCGATGGCGGCACCCGCACGGCCAGCATTTCGGGCGCATGGATTGCGCTGCGCATGGCGGTGAACAAGCTTATGGCTGAAGGCGCGATCAAGGATGATCCGATTTTCGGACAGGTGGCGGCAATCAGCTGCGGCATTTGCGACGGCACGCCAGTACTGGACCTCGATTATATTGAGGATTCCGGTGCCGATGCAGATGCCAATTTTGTGCTGATAAACGGCGGACAGATCGCCGAGGTGCAGGCAACCGCAGAAGGTGCCACCTATGATGAAGAAGGCCTGCTGCGCCTGTTACGCCTTGCCCGCATGGGCTGTGACCGTGTTTTCGCTGCACAGATGGACGCGGTGAAGTGACACGACATATCGGTTCGGGCACGCTGGTGATTGCCACGCATAATGCGGGCAAGCTGAAAGAGATTTCCGCGCTGCTCGAACCCTTTGGCGTCAAATGCGTAAGTGCCGGATCGCTTGGCCTGCCCGAACCGGCCGAAACCGGAACGACATTTGTCCAGAATGCGCTGATCAAGGCGTGCGCTGCGGCAGAAGCATCGGGTATGGTCGCGCTGGCTGATGATAGCGGATTGTCAGTCGATGCGCTGGATGGCCGCCCCGGTGTCTACACCGCCGATTGGGCAGAACGGCAATGGTTCGAAGGCGATCCGGGCCGGGACTGGTATATGGCCATGGGTAAGGTGGAAGGGATGTTGCAACAGCTTGGCCCTGAGACCGATCGTTCGGCAGCCTTTCACTGCGTCCTCGCGCTGGCATGGCCCGATGGTTCCCAGGCGGTGTTTGAAGGAAGATGCGCAGGGTCGCTGACATGGCCCCCGCGCGGCACGCTTGGCTTTGGCTATGACCCGGTGTTTGTGCCGCAGGGGCGCGAACAGACCTTTGCCGAGATCGATCCGTCGGAAAAACACGCCATCAGCCACCGCGCAGACGCCTTTGGCAAGCTGGTGCAGGATCAGTTTGGCGGTTAGCCATAAGACCGCTAAACTCAGGCAATGGCCCGCGCGCTTTATATCCATTGGCCCTTTTGCCTGAAAAAATGCCCCTATTGCGACTTCAACAGCCATGTCCGCGATGGGGTGGATGTGGCGCGCTGGCAGGCGGCGCTGCTGGCAGATATGCGGCATGAGGCTGAACATGCTGGCGGCGAACCGCTGGAATCGGTCTTTTTCGGCGGAGGCACCCCATCGCTGATGCCGCCTTCGCTGGTTGACGCTTTGTTGGCAGAGGCAGAGCATTTATGGGAATTTGCCTCTGATATCGAAATCACGCTCGAAGCCAATCCATCCTCTGTCGAGGCGGGTAATTTCGCAGCATTGGCGGCGGCGGGCGTCAACCGTGTCTCGCTGGGCGTACAATCGCTGGATGCCGAGGTGCTTCGCTTTTTGGGGCGGCTGCATTCTGTGGATGATGCGCTGGCGGCGCTTGAAACTGCACAAACACATTTCCAGCGGGCGAGTTTCGATTTGATCTATGCCCGCCCCGGACAAAGCGCAGAACAATGGGAACAGGAACTGACCCATGCGCTGGGTTTTGAAACAGGGCATCTCTCGCTTTACCAATTGACGATCGAACCGGGCACACGGTTTGAAACCGATGTGCGATTGGGCAAATTCGCCCCGCAGGATGATGATGAAGCGGCGGATTTGTATGAATTGACAGCGCAATTGACCGAGGCCGCTGGCCTGCCCGCCTATGAAATCAGCAATCACGCGCGTCCGGGTGAGGAAAGCCGCCATAATCTGACCTATTGGCGCTATCAGGATTATTGCGGGATTGGCCCCGGCGCGCATGGCAGACGCAATGGCGTGGCGACGACACGGCACAAGAAACCCGAAAACTGGCTGGCGGCTGTGGATGCGTATGGATCGGGCTGCCAGTCCGAATTGCAGCTCGACCGCAGCGAGCAGGTGGCAGAGGCGCTGATGATGGGGCTACGCCTGCGCGAAGGGATTGATCTAGAAGCGATGTCCGCCCGGTTTGGAATGGATCGCGCGGCGATGGTCGATGAAGAATCATTGGCCGAAATGATCGGCATGAGGCTGCTGTGGCAGGATGCAGGGCGTATTGGCCTTACCCCACGTGCCTTCCCCCTGCTCGATGCAATCCTGCCGCGCCTCGTATCAGACGATCTGGTCCCGGCATGAGCGCGGCTGACCTGCTCGAAACATGGAGCGATTACCTGACGCATGGCAGGCGGCGCAGCGCACATACGGTGCGCGCCTATCTCGCCTGCGCCAATCGGCTTTTACAGGCGAACGATATCCACGAATGGGATCAGGCTGCAGGGGTAGAGGCGCATGATCTGCGACGCCACCTCGCAGCGCGCCGGGTAGAGGGATTGGGCAATGCCAGTGCGGCGCGCGAACTCTCGGCCCTTAAGAGCTTCATCGCCTTTGCACGTGAACAGGCGGGCGATCCCGATCCTGTCGCGCCGCGCGTGCGCGGCCCGCGCGTCAAGAAGGGCCTGCCCCGCCCCATAACACCAGATGATGCGGCCAATGTCGCCGATCTGGTGGCGGGCAATGCGAATGAGGATTGGATTGGCGCGCGCGACCGTGCCGTGCTGCTGCTACTCTATGGATCGGGCATGCGGATTGCAGAGGCGCTGTCGCTGAAGGGCAGCGATGTGCCACTGGGCGATGTGCTGCAAGTGACCGGCAAGGGCGGTAAGCAACGCATGGTACCTATCCTGCCGATCACGCGGCAGGCAGTGGCTAGCTATGTGAGCAAATGCCCCTATCCGCTGGCTGGGCAAGAGCCGCTGTTTCGCGGGGCAAAGGGTGGGCCATTGGGGCAAGGCATGGTGCAGAAAGCGATGGCGCGCGCGCGGCAAATGCTGGGCCTGCCCGATACAGCGACGCCCCATGCACTGCGGCATAGCTTTGCCACGCATTTGCTGGGCGCAGGGGCAGATTTGCGGAGCTTGCAGGAATTGCTCGGCCATGCCTCGCTCGGCTCGACCCAGATTTACACCAAGGTGGATGCCGCGACGCTGCTGGAAAATTACCGCAACGCCCACCCAAGGGCGAAGAAGGGCTGACTTTTCTAATTCGGCATTGCGAGCATAGCGAAGCGACCTAGAGCAACCCGCAAAACGCGACTGGGTTGCCGCGTCGCCTACGGCTCCTCGCAATGACGAGATCAGGGCCTACCCCGCCAACCGCGCCTCGATCGCATCCCAGATCATGCCCGGTGTATCGGTGCTGTTGAACTTGTCTATGGCGACGATGCCGGTCGGCGAAGTCACGTTGATCTCGGTCAGATATTTACCGCCGATTACATCAATACCCACGAACACAAGCCCCAAGCGCTTCAGTTCCGGCCCCAGCGCGTCACAGATTTCCTGTTCTCGTTCGGTCAGGCCGGTTGCTTCGGCACTGCCGCCGACCGCCAGATTGGATCGAAACTCTCCCTTGCCCGGAATGCGATTGATCGCGCCCGCGACCACGCCATCCACCAACACGATACGCTTATCCCCCTCTGCCACTTCAGGTAGGAAGGGTTGCAGCATATGCGGTTCGGGCCAGGTCTGGTTGAACACTTCGAACAGGGCAGACAGATTGTCTCCATCGACGGGAATACGGAAAATCGCCTTGCCGCCATTGCCGTGGATCGGCTTCATCACCAGCGCGCCATGTTTTTCCAGAAATACGCGCGCTTCATCGACTGAACGCGTTACCAACGTGGGCGGCATGAAGCGGCGGAAATCCAGCACCATCACCTTTTCAGGGGCATTGCGCACACTGACGGGGTCATTCACGACCAGCGTCTCACCCTTGATCCGCTCCAGCAAATGCGTGGCGGTGATATAGCCCATGTCAAAGGGCGGGTCCTGCCGCATCAGCACCACATCAATATCGCGCCCCAGATCCAGCCGGATGGGGTCGCCCTTGCGGTAATGGTCGCCCTCTACCCGTTGCACCGTCACCGGATTGCACATGGCCGTCAGCCGGTCGCCTTCATCCAGCGAGAGGCTTTCAACATGATATTCATAAACCGTATGGCCACGCTTTTGCGCGCTTTCGATCAGGGCAAAACTGGAATCCCCCGCGATCTTGACGGTTTCAATCGGGTCCATCTGCACGGCGACGCGCAAGCTCATTGACAATTCCTCATGGCATCCAGGCATTGGTGATGTGGCGAGGCGTGGCGCCTGGTGCAAGGAGGATTACGTCAATCCGCATATCTTCCCCGTTTGTGGCATATTCATGCGCCACGCATTCGACTGCGGCCGCAACGCGTTGCAGGCGATATTCGTCAATCGCATGGTCGAGGTTAGCCGCGCTGGCACGCCATTTAACTTCCACAAAGCTGACGAGGTTACCGCGCCGCGCCACCAGATCAATTTCTCCACGCGGAGTTTTGACCCGCTGGGCCAATATACGCCAACCCTTCAGCCGCAGCCATAATGCAGCGCGGCGCTCCCCTTCGCGCCCCTGGGCTTCAGCGCGTTGGCGTTTCATCCGTTTTTCAGCTCCATGGCGCGGGCATAGAGTTCTTTACGATCCAGCCCGGTCAGTTTCGCGACCTGTGCAGCGGCTTGCGAAGCTTTCATCGCCTGCAACGCCTCTTCCAGCAAAGCATCCGTGTCATGCTCAACCGCCTCGTCGACCGGAGGACCGATCAGCAGTACGATTTCCCCCTTGGGAGGATGGGCGGTGTAATGGGTGAGCAATTCTTGCGCAGATCCGCTGCGGCATTCCTCATGCAATTTGGTCAATTCGCGCGCCACCGCAACCTCGCGGGTCGGCCATAACTCAGCCAGAGCTTCCAGCGACTTCGCAAGACGCGGCCCGGTTTCGTAAAAAATCAGGCTGGCGGGGATGTTGGCGAGTGCCTCCAGTACCTCGCGCCGGGCTTTGTCCTTGGCTGGCAGGAACCCAGCGAACAGGAATCGGTCGCTGGGCAGGCCCGAAAGCGTCATACCCGCGATCGCCGCGCAGGCCCCCGGCAGCGTGGTAACAGGTATTCCAGCAGCACGCGCTTCACGCACAAGCCTGTATCCCGGGTCAGAAATCAGAGGCGTCCCCGCATCGCTGACGAGCGCAATTGCCCCGCCCTGCATAGCCTCAAGCAATCTTACGCGGTCATGTTCAGACGCATGGTCATCATGCCTGCGCAAGGGCTTGGATAGGCCCAAGTGTTTGAGTAATTTGCCAGTTACGCGCGTATCTTCACACGCAACCAGATCGCAACGCCTCAATATATCGACCGCACGCACCGTTATATCGCCAAGATTGCCAATTGGCGTGGCGACAATGTAGAGCCCCGTTGGAAGAGGATCAGACAGGTTGGATTCAGGGGCTTTGTTGTTCACAACTATGCTCTTTGAAACACCTCATAGGGGTCGGCAAGTATGAAGCGGATTTTGTTCAATCGGCGCAGCCTGGTAATTGCGGGTAGCGCTGCCCTACTGGCGGGCTGCCAGGTCATTCCCAAGGGTGCGTCGACCACAACGCCTACTGACGGACGGGGCGCACAGAAACCCAGCGACATCGCGCTGCCAAGTGATGAAACACGCCACCGCATCGCCTTGCTTGTGCCAATGTCGGGAACCAATGGTGAGGTCGGCCAATCCATCGCCAATGCCACGACAATGGCGCTGCTGGACACCAACGCCGACAATCTCCGCATCACCACCTACGACACCGCGCAGGGCGCGCGCAATGCAGCCGAACGCGCAATGGCAGATGGTAACCGCTTAATTCTGGGGCCGCTATTTGCTGAAGATGTTCCTGCCATTGCGGTGCAGGCGAACCCCAAGGGCGTGCCCCTGATCGCGTTTTCCAATGACACCAAGGTCGCCGGGCCCAATGTGTTCATCATGGGACAGGTACCCGAACAGTCGATCCGCCGCTCTATCGGTTATGCCCGCTCACGCGGTGCAAGCAGCTTTGCCGCATTGCTGCCCAGCGGTGATTATGGCGATCGGGCAGCAATGGCGCTGGTCAACGCTCTGCGTGAATTTGGTGGATCACTGGCTGGTACAGAACGATATGCGCGTGGCAATACAGCCATTGTCAGCGCAGCCAGCAAGCTGAAGGAAGAAGGCGGCTATGACACCGTTCTGATCGCTGACAGTGCCCGGCTTGCAACACAGGGTGCGGGTGAATTGCGAAGCGGCGGTGTCAATGCCAGCATCATCGGGACTGAGCTGTGGAGCGGTGAAAACTCCATCTCACGGGTGTCCGCATTGCGCGGCGCACTCTATTCCGCAGTGTCCAACCAGCGGTTTGCGCGTTTCAGCAGCAGCTATGAAACGCGGTTCGGGGTAAAACCCTATCGTCTGGCGACCTTGGGTTACGACTCCGTTCTGCTGACGCTGCGCGTGGCCCGCGAATGGCGCGTTGGCCGAAAATTTCCGACCGACAAATTACTGGATTCCGGCGGCTTTCTGGGCCTGGACGGCGCATTTCGTTTTGGCCGCAATGGCGTGATCGAACGCGCGATGGAGGTCCGCGAGGTGGGCAATGGCACGATCGATACAGTCGATGCAGCCCCCGCCCGGTTCGGCGACTGAGCAAAACTGTTCGAGCGTTCTTGTCGCCGTGTGAACTGGCGGCATATAGGCTGATACATGTCTGATGATCTGTTCGAGAATGTGCCCACATCAAGCGGGGATTACGATTCCTCTTCCATCGAGGTGCTTGAGGGGCTCGAACCCGTCCGCCGCCGCCCTGGCATGTATATTGGCGGCACGGATGATCGCGCGTTGCATCATCTGGCTGCCGAAGTACTCGACAATTCGATGGATGAGGCGGTGGCCGGCCATGCCAACCGGATTGAGGTGCGTCTGGAGGAAGGCAACCGCCTGTCGGTCAGCGATAATGGCCGCGGCATTCCGGTGGATGAACATCCGAAATTTCCGGGCAAATCCACGCTGGAAGTGATCCTGTCGACGCTCCATTCCGGCGGCAAGTTTTCGGGCAAGGCATATGCCACCAGCGGCGGGCTGCACGGCGTGGGCGTGTCAGTCGTCAACGCGCTCAGTGAACATACGCGGGTGGAGGTTGCGCGCGACAAACAGCTTTACGCGCAGGAATTCAGCAAGGGGCAGACGCTCGCCCCGATCCAGAATCTTGGCCCCACCCCCAACCGGCGCGGCACCACCGTAAGTTTCATCCCCGATCAAGAGATTTTCGAGGGAAAGCAGTTTAAGCCCGCGCGATTGTTTAAGCTGGCCCGGTCCAAGGCATATCTGTTTGCAGGGGTGGAAATCCGCTGGAAATGCGCGCCGTCTCTGGCGAGCGAGGATGTGCCGGAAGACGCCGTGTTCCGGTTCCCCGGCGGCCTGGCGGATCATCTGGCCGAACAGATTGGCGATCGAGAATGCGTTACCAGCCAGCCCTTTACCGGCCGGCAGGACTTCCCTGAGGATAGGGGGCGCGTCGAATGGGCGGTTGCATGGCCACTCTATTCCGATGGCTCAACCAGCTGGTATTGTAACACCGTGCCAACCCCCGATGGCGGTACGCATGAACAGGGGTTGCGCGCCGCGCTAACCAAGGGACTGCGCGCATTCGGCGAGCTAACCGGTGCAAAGAAGGCGAAGGACATCACCGCTGACGATGTGATGAACGGCGGAGAGGTGATGCTGTCCGTCTTCGTCCGTGATCCGCAGTTCCAGAGCCAGACCAAGGATCGCCTGACTTCGCCGGATGCCACCCGCCTGGTCGAAAACGCCGTTCGTGACCATTTCGACCACTTCCTGACCGACAATATGGAGCGCGGCAAGGCGCTGCTGGGTCAGGTGATGGAACGGATGGATGAACGTCTGCGCCGCAAGCAGGAACGCGAGATCAAGCGCAAGACCGCCACCAATGCCAAGAAGCTGCGCCTGCCCGGCAAGCTGACCGATTGTAGCGGCGATGGCGAAGGCGAAACCGAACTGTTCATTGTGGAAGGCGATTCAGCAGGTGGCAGCGCAAAGCAGGCGCGCAACCGCAAGACGCAGGCAATCCTGCCGATCCGCGGCAAGATATTGAACGTTGCATCAGCTACGGCTGACAAGATCCGCGCCAATACCGAAATTGCAGATCTGTCGCTGGCAATGGGGTGTGGCACGCGCAAGGATTGTGACCCGGAAAACCTGCGTTACGACCGCATCATCATCATGACCGATGCCGATGTGGACGGCGCGCATATCGCCACTTTGCTGATGACCTTTTTCTTCCAGGAAATGACTGAAGTCGTGCGGCGTGGGCATTTGTTCCTGGCCCAGCCTCCGCTCTATCGTCTGACTGCCGGGAAAGAGAGCGCCTACGCCCGCGATGATGCGCATCGGGCCGAACTGGAAGCTACCCAGTTCAAGGGCAAGAAGGTGGAAGTCGCCCGGTTTAAAGGCCTTGGCGAAATGAACCCACAGCAATTGCGCGAAACCACCATGGCGCCAGAAAGCCGCAGCCTCATTCGCATCACCCTGCCGCCGGAGTTCGAACAGCGCGCAGCGGTGAAGGAGCTGGTTGCGCGGCTGATGGGCCGCAATCCAGAGCATCGGTTTAATTTCATCCAGAACCGCGCGGGTGAGGTGGACCGCGATCTGATCGATGCGTGATGGCGGCTGTCACACCGCCTTCCGCAGCGTCACTCTTGTCACATTCCGCATTGCAACCTAACCCCCGCGTGTAAGTTGCAAGGGAAAATGAATGTCTGATCAAGCGCGCTTTGAGGGCACCAAATCCTATATCGCCACAGAAGATCTGAAGGTGGCGGTAAATGCGGCGGTGCTGTTGCGTCGCCCTTTGTTGGTGAAGGGTGAACCGGGCACCGGCAAAACAGTTCTGGCGCATGAAATCTCCAAAGCACTAAACGCCCCGCTGATCGAATGGAATGTGAAGTCCACCACCAAGGCGCAGCAGGGCCTGTATGAATATGATGCGGTGGCACGCCTGCGCGATGGCCAGTTGGGTGAAGAACGCGTCCACGACATCCGTAATTACATCAAGAAGGGCAAATTATGGGAAGCTTTCACCGCGCCCGAGTTGCCAGTTCTGCTGATTGACGAGATTGACAAGGCTGACATCGAATTCCCCAACGATCTGTTGCAGGAACTCGATCGCATGAGTTTTGACGTTTACGAAACGCAGGAACGGATCGAGGCGAAGGAACGCCCCATCGTCGTCATCACATCAAACAATGAGAAGGAACTGCCTGACGCTTTCCTGCGCCGCTGTTTCTTCCATTATATCAAGTTCCCAGACCGGGACACGATGCGTGAGATTATCGAGGTCCACTATCCAGGTATCCAGAAAAATCTGGTGAGCAAGGCGATGGATATCTTCTATGATCTGCGCGAGGTACCGGGGCTGAAGAAAAAGCCCTCCACCAGCGAATTGATCGACTGGCTCAAGCTGCTGTTGAATGAGGATATGCCGCTGGACGTGCTACAGGATTCCAACCCCAACAGTGCAATCCCACCGTTGCACGGTGCGTTGCTGAAGAATGAGCAGGATATAATGATGTTCGAACGGCTGGCCTTTATGGCGCGCCGCAATAGCTAACGATCAAAGCGAATAGGCGAGCTCGAAATCGCCCCAGCGCCGCCCGTTGATAATCAGCGGGATATAGATGTTGCGGACAACGCGATATTGCTCGCCATCGCCTTCCTGCCGATAAACCGCCATCATATAGGCCGCGTTGCTCTGCTTTGATTTCTGGTCGATAGGGTCAAAAATCTTGCGCCCATTGCGGCAGAATGCAGTGTCATGCGCCAGATTGCCTGTCGGCTCGCGCGCGAATTGCGTCAGATGGGTGGGCAGGAATCCGCTCATATCGGTGCAGGCTGCAGCCATCACCCGTTCATCACCCTCTGTAGCCCCGTCCAGAAATGGTCGCCAAACGCGATGCGCCCAATCACTTAATCTGGTACGATAGCGCACCGGATTGCTGCCAGTGATCTCGACATAATCGGTATCGAACAGTTCGGCTTCTGACAGTTCGCCCGCGGCAATGGCAGCTTCGGTGCAGGCTACCAATCGCTGAGCCAGGGCCTGCCCCTGATCCACCATTGCGCTGTCTTGCGGCGAAAGTCCGGCCTGCACGATCCGGTCAAACATTTCGCTGGCGGTCAGTTCCAGATTTTCCATCCTGTCATAGGCGCTCTTCAGCTTGGTTTCGTTTTCGATTGCGGCCTGATCGAAACTTTCCAGCACATCCTGCACCCTGCCAACATGGTGGCTGATCGTATCCGTGGCGTGGGCGATGGTGTCATTGTTGCGGTCGACCTCTTCAACGATTTCGCCCACGGTGGAGATCGTGCGCTCTATCGCTGCAACCGAATGCTTGGCCTTGGCGCTTGCCTCTGACCCATGTTCGATCTGCTCGATCACCTGCCCAGCTTCAACTTCCAGCGCATCAATGGTCTGAACAATTTCCGCGGTCGTACGGCGAGTATCGTTGGCCAGGCTTTTCACCTCTCCCGCCACCACCGCAAAGGTGCGTCCGGCATCCCCGGCACGCATCGCTTCAATCGTGGCATTCAGCGCCAGAATATTGGTTGTTTCAGCTATTTGTTCGATGTCTTTTGAACTGCGGCGCACCTGCTCCATCGCGGCGGCAAAGCCTGTTACATGCTGCGCCAGCGCCTCAACCAGCTCCAGCAGAGAACTGATTTCGCCCAGTGATGCGTTGATCAGTGTTGTCCCTTCGCCCAAACGCTCAATCGCGCGTTCAGACAGAAGCCGCGCCTCATCCGTCGCCTCAGCTACCTTGACCTGATCCGCCTCCAGTGCGGTGACAGTACCATGAAGGGCCGTGTGCTCTTCACGCAATCGCTCAGACGTGCGGATCACCGCCTCGACAATGCCCGCGACATCCGAACAGCCAACGGTTACATCACCGCAGCTCGCCGGAATATGGTCCAGCGCTGTGGCACTGTCAGTGTCGAATGCGAATGGTTTCATCTCAAGGCAGTCCTTTGGTTACATTGCTTGCTAACCGGACATGGTTAGCGAATGTTTAAGGGCTGGCATGGGAAAACACCGGGCGCTATGCCCAAGGCATGTTCTTCAATTTTGTCGATGAATTGCGCGCTGCCGGCATTTCCGCCAGTTTCAAGGAGCACCTGACGCTACTTGAGGCGTTGGATCGTGACGTGATCGAACAGACGCCGGAAGCGTTCTACTATCTCAGCCGCGCCACCTTTGTGAAGGATGAAGGCCTCCTAGATCGCTTCGACCAGGTTTTTCAAAAGGTCTTCAAAGGCATTCTAACTGATTATGGTCAGAATCCGGTCGATATTCCGGAAGACTGGCTAAAGGCGGTGGCAGAGAAGTTCCTCAGCCCTGAAGAAATGGAAAAGATCAAGTCACTGGGCGACTGGGACGAGATCATGGAGACGCTGAAAAAGCGTCTGGAGGAGCAGAACGAACAGCATCACGGCGGCAATAAATGGATTGGCACCGGCGGCACATCGCCCTTTGGCAATTCGGGCTATAACCCAGAAGGTGTGCGCATAGGCGGCGAAAGCAAACACAAGCGCGCGATCAAGGTATGGGACAAGCGCGAGTTCAAGAATCTCGACAACACCAAGGAGCTGGGCACGCGCAACATCAAAATGGCGTTACGTCGCCTGCGCCGTTTCGCCCGTGAAGGCGCCGCTGACGAACTGGACCTAGACGCGACGATAGAAGGCACGGCCAAGCAGGGTTGGCTGGACATCCGGATGCGGCCTGAACGCCACAATGCGGTCAAGCTGCTGCTGTTCCTGGATGTTGGCGGGTCGATGGACCCCTTCATCAAACTCTGCGAAGAATTATTCAGTGCGGCCACTACAGAGTTCAAAAACCTAGAGTTTTTCTATTTTCACAACTGCCTTTATGAAGGCGTGTGGAAGGATAATCGTCGCCGCTGGCAGGAACGGACTACGACCTGGGATGTGCTCCACAAATATGGGCATGATTATAAGGTGATCTTTGTGGGCGATGCATCAATGAGCCCGTACGAAGTGACCCATCCCGGCGGCAGCGTGGAACATATGAATGAAGAGGCGGGTGCCGTGTGGCTACAGCGCGTTACCAACACTTATCCGGCAACTGTGTGGCTGAACCCAACCCAGGAAAAGCACTGGAGTCATTCACAATCGACCCAGCTTATCAAGCAGTTGATGGGCGACCGGATGTATTCACTGACGCTGGACGGGCTGGATGATGCCATGCGTGAATTGAGCCGGAAGCAGGGGCATTGAGCGCAATCGCACTTCAATAAATCAGATGATCGCGGACTGTTGCAATCCAGCTTGCCTCGTCCATCGATGCCAGCGCATCCAGATCATGCGGTGTGGCTGATGGGTCATCCACCCACTCACGCAGCGCAGGCCCACCATTGATCACGTCGATTGCCAGCCGCTCCAGCTCATATTCATATGGGAAATCGCGCCACAGCGGATAATCAGGATTAAGGTTGCGGATCGCCTTGAATGCCAGTGCCTGTAACCGCCAGGGGCGGAAAGCGGCGTGGTTATAGAATCCATTTTCCGCATGGATCATCAATGCGTTACATAGCATTCCCGTATGTTTATGAAAAGTCGGTTCAAACCAGCATTCGCGCAATGCGCAACCTCCCATCCATTCGGGTGCAACAGCGGTCATCTCGGCCAGAACCGCGTTGGCATCCACATCGGGCGCCCCAAACAGCACCTCTAGCGGTCGGGTGGTGCCCCGCCCCTCGCTCAGCGTCGTCCCCTCCAGCATCACCGTGCCGGCATAGGCACGCGCCATATTGAGGTTAGCGGCATTGGGGCTGGGATTGATCCAGATGCGGTCCTGCGGACAACCAAAGCCCGGCCCAGCTTCTGGCAGCCAGTGGTGCATATCGATAACGCGGTAATCCACGTCCAGCCCGAAATGGTCGATAAACCAGTGCCCCATCTCGCCCATGGTCAGCCCGTGGCGCATGGGCATCGGGGCAGCACCGACAAAACTTTCCTGCCCCGGTATCAGCAAAGTGCCTTCAACCGGGCGGCCTGCTGGATTGGGACGGTCAAGCACCCACACAGCCTTGCCCAATTTTGCAGCTTCTTCAAGTATATAGAGCAAGGTGGTGACAAAGGTATAGATGCGGCAGCCCAGATCCTGAAGATCGAACAGGAACACATCTGCGCTGTCCATCATGCCCACCGTCGGGCGGCGCACCTCCCCATACAGGCTGAAAATGGGGATGTTATTATGCGGGTCCAGCTCGTCCGCTGTCTCCACCATATTATCCTGCTTGTCCCCCTTCAGCCCATGCTGCGGGCCAAACGCGCTGGTCATGGTAAATCCAGCCGCGATCAGCGCGTCCAGGCTGTGCGTCAGATCTGCGGTAACAGAGGCCGGATGCGCGACCAGCGATATGCGCTTCCCCTCCAGCGGTTTGCGCAGTTCAGGTTCCGTCAGGAGACGATCAATGCCGAATTTCATGACATAATGCGTGGATCAAGCGTTGCAGCAAAGCAAGCCAGATCATGGAAATCAGGCTTATCGAGCGGTGGATGGGCAATGGACCAGTAGGACTTAGCCCCGCCTCCCTCGACTATCACCGCCGTCAACGCCATCAGGCACGGCCCATCGGGCAATGCTGCACGCGGGATAGCGACGTCATACAGGGAGAATTTCGAGCCTGTGTGGATCACGCCATCAGGTGCCTGATCAACATCACGTTCCCGCATCCCGGCCCGATACCCATCGAAGTCATACGCATTCCATCCGCGCGATGGCGACAGATTCCATTCGGAATAGCTTTCCCCACCCTCCGGCCGCAAAAACAGCTCAAAACAGGTGGATTGCCACAACCCGTCGGCGCGTTTTTTGCTGCCAATGCTGGGCAGCACCAGCCATTCTGAACCCTCTATCCGCCAGCGCAGCCGCACCCAGTTCGGGTCACCCAGCCCCACCCGCGCCTCTACACCTGCCACCGACGAAGGGGTGCAAGACGGATGTGGAATGAGGGGATATGCTTGCATTGTCCCCTCCCCATGCTAACCGCCCGCGCTGAACGCAAGAGAAAGCCAGTGCCGAACTACAATTCCGATCTTCTGCGCGTACTTGATGAACGCGGCTATATCCACCAGACCACCGATGCTGCTGGGCTGGATGCCTTGGCGCAAAAACAGGTAATCCCTGGATATATCGGCTTTGATGCGACTGCGCCCAGCCTGCATATTGGCAGCCTGGTGCAGATCATGATGCTGCGGCGTCTCCAGCAAACTGGACACAAGCCGATCGTCGTGATGGGTGGCGGCACGACCAAGGTGGGTGACCCCAGCGGCAAGGATGAAAGCCGCAAGATGCTGACCACGGAAGATATTGATGACAATATCTCAGGTATCCGCACCGTGTTCGAACGGTTGCTGACATTTGGCGATGGCCCCACCGATGCGGTGATGGTCAATAATGATGAGTGGCTGTCTACGCTGGGTTATATTGAGCTGCTGCGCGATGTCGGCCCGCATTTCACCATCAACCGCATGCTGACCTTCGATTCGGTGAAATTACGGCTTGAGCGAGAACAGCCGCTGACCTTTCTCGAATTCAATTACATGATCCTGCAGGCTTACGATTTCTTGGAATTGGCACGCCGCTACGAGTGTCGATTGCAGATGGGCGGCAGCGACCAGTGGGGCAATATCGTCAATGGCATGGAGCTGGCGCGACGGATGGACGGGCGCGAGCTGTTCGGCCTCACCACCCCGCTGCTGACGACGGCAGATGGCGCCAAGATGGGTAAGACGGCAGCCGGCGCGGTGTGGCTCAATGAAGTGCAACTTCCCAGCTATGATTTCTGGCAATATTGGCGCAATTGCGATGACCGTGATGTTGGGCGCTTCCTGCGCCTGTTCACTGATATGCCATTGGACGAGATTGCCAGATTGGAGGCGCTGGAAGGCGCCGAGATCAATCAAGCCAAGGTGGTTCTGGCCAATGAAGTAACCAAGCTAGTGCGCGGAGACGAAGCTGCGCACGCGGCGGAAGCCACGGCTCGCGAGACTTTTGCCGGCGGCGGGGCGGGTGACGATCTTCCTACTCTTTCTGTCGGCGTGGATGGCATGCGTATTGGCACAATCCTGACCGAAATCGGTTTCACCGCATCCAATGGAGAGGCCAAGCGCAAAATTGCCGAAGGTGCCGTGAAGCTTAACGGTCAGCCAGTGAGTGATCCCGGCCTGCTGGTCGAAGTGGCAGAAGGCGCACAGGTTAAACTGAGCCTGGGCAAGAAGAAACACGGAATTCTGACGCAATGAGATATGACCATTCTTACGCCGCCAGCCGTTAGTATTGCCGCGCCATTTACCAAATATCAGTCATTTTGGTGCAAAACCGACTCCGAATGAAAAGGTACGGAGGTCGTTTGTAGTGTCAGCCGGAGCAAATCTCAGCGTAACGGATCTGCGTCGTGCAGCGCGTCACCCGGTCGAGTTCCCCGTTATCGTGGAACATCGCCGCCTGGGCGATATCAGCCTGCATGTCGCAAATATCTCTGCCCATGGCTTCATGGTGGACAATGCAGAAGGCCTCAATCGTGGCGACCGCGTAATCATTCGTCTGCCGGTTGTCGGGCGAATCGAGGCATATGTTATCTGGTCACGCGAAGAACGCGCAGGCTTCCAGTTTGAACGGATCATCCGCCTGGATGATTTCATGGCTATTATTGATACACTGCAGCCGAATCCGCGTCTGCGCCGGCCGCGCTAATCGCGCGCAGCCACAATTTTCTCAACATTGAGGTAGTTTTGCTGGCTTGGCAGTGGCTGCATGCCCTGCCATTGCTGCGTATGTGAGCGAACCCAAACACCCTTTCCAAATCGGCAATTTCCGCGCTTATTTCATCACGCGGATGAACATGACGCTGGCGCAGTATTCCATGCTGCTGATTATCGGCTGGCAAACCTATAACATTGCCCGCGAACAAGGGATGAGCGTTGCCGGGGCGTCTGGCCAGCTGGCTCTGATCGGGCTGTTGCAATTCCTGCCGCTTTTCGCGCTAACCCCGTTTGTCGGCTTGGTGGCCGACCGGTTTGATCGGCGCAATATCGCGCGCATTACCATCTCGCTGCAGCTGATCTGTGCGGCAGTTCTGGCGTGGACAACCCATTATGACGAAATAGACTTCACTGTCCTGTTTGCAGTGGCTGTTCTGCTGGGAATCGCCCGGGCATTTACCGGTCCGGCGCTGTCAGCACTGGCACCCAATCTGGTGCCAAATACTATCCTTCCAAATGCCATCGCCTTGTCATCCATCTCATGGCAGGTGGGTATGATAGTCGGGCCCGCGATTGGCGGATATCTCTATGTGATCGATCCAGCCTTGCCCTACATAGCATCGGCCGCATTGTTCGTCAGCGCCATGGTTGCGATCAGCATGATCGGCAAGGTCCCCCAGCCCACGATCCGCAAAGATCAGCGCCCTATCGGGCAAATCGTGGATGGTATGCGATATGTCTGGCACAACAAGATGGTCCTTGGATCAATCACGCTGGACCTGTTTGCCGTCTTTCTGGCTGGGGCCACTGCGCTGTTTCCTGTATATGCACGCGACATTTTGCAGGTTGGCGCAACCGGTCTCAGCCAGTTGGCAATGGCGCCTGCTATTGGTGCGGCGGTGACAGCAATATGGTTCTCATTCAGGCCTCTCAATAACAATGTCGGTCCAAAAATGTTGTGGTCCGTGTTTGTGTTTGGGCTGGCCACAATCACCTTCGGCCTTTCCACCTATCTCCCACTTAGTTTGGCCATGCTGCTGATTGTCGGTGCCGCCGATATGTTCAGCGTCTATATCCGCCAATCATTGATCCAACTGCATACTCCTGATGACAAGCGCGGTCGCGTGTCCGCCGTGTCCCAAATGACAATTGGCGCATCGAATGAATTTGGCGATTTCTTTTCCGGTGGGTTGGCGTTTCTGTTCGGTCCGGTGGTTGCAGTGGTGACAGGAGGGGCAGGTGCCATCATAACGGTTGCAGTATGGAGCAGGCTATTTCCTGTGCTGCGAACGACCAAAAGCTTCGATCCGCCGGAAGACCTGCTAGAAGAGATTCAGCATAAAAGGAATCAGGAGGCCTGAGATGAAAGCCGCAAACATCCTCGAAACGATTGGCCACACGCCACATATCCGGCTGTCGCGCCTGTTTCCCGATCATGAAGTATGGATCAAATCCGAACGCTCCAACCCCGGCGGGTCGATCAAGGATCGCATTGGCCTGGCAATGATAGAGGATGCGGAAGCGGCCGGCATCATCAAGCCAGGTGATACAATTGTTGAACCCACCAGCGGCAATACCGGGATTGGCCTGGCGATGGCCGCAGCCGTCAAGGGATACAAGCTGATACTGGTCATGCCAGAATCCATGTCCCTTGAACGCCGCCGCCTGATGTTGGCTTACGGTGCGAGTTTTGACCTCACCCCGCGAGAGCTGGGCATGAAGGGGGCGCTTGACCGCGCCAATGAACTCGTCGCGACGACTGAAAATTCGTGGATGCCCAGCCAGTTTGAAAATGAGTCGAACTACAAAGTTCATGCGCGCACCACGGCAAAGGAAATTCTGGACGATTTCGCCGATAGCCCCATCGATGTTCTGATTACGGGCGTCGGTACTGGTGGCCATCTGACCGGCTGTGCCGAAGCGCTGAAGGGCGAATGGAGCGGAATGAAGGCATATGCGGTTGAGCCAAGCCTTTCCCCAGTCATTTCGGGCGGACAGCCCGCGCCCCACCCCATTCAGGGCATTGGTGCAGGTTTCATCCCGACCAACCTCCACACACAGTCAATTGACGGCGCGATCACAGTCGATCCCGAAGATGCAAAGGAAATGGCACGCCGTTCAGCATGTGAGGAAGGCATCCTGGTCGGTATCTCCAGCGGAGCCACGCTGGCGGCAATAGCTCAAAAACTGCCAGATCTGGCACCTGGGACCCGCGTAATGGGTTTCAATTACGATACGGGCGAACGCTATCTGTCAGTGCCCGATTTCCTGCCGCAATAACGACGTTGAGATTCACGGGCACGGCTTAGAACGTTCATATGCGCTGGATCATTCTCCTTGTGCTGGGTCATTTTTCGACCGCAGTTCTGATCGGACAACGCAGCCTGGCGGATTACCTGACGCTGGGCTGGCTGTCAGAGACGCTGTCGATACTGCTCATCCCGCCGTTGATAATCGTCATTTATCTGTTGTCGCGGGCAATGTTGGCCCGCCCGGAAAGCCTTTTTGCTCATGTCGGGCAAATCGTGAAGGAACAGCACATCAGGTTTATCGACGGCATGATGTTGCTGGGCTGCTTCGTTCTCGTGAACCGGGCATATCGGGCGATCAAGGTTTCCATCCCATCGATAGAGCCGTTCTGGGCCGATCCCGTCTTCGCGCGTTGGGATGCGATATTATTCGGCACAGACCCCTGGCGGATATCGCATGCCATGCTGGGGGCGACTGGCACGGCATTTCTCGATCGTATGTACCTCGCATGGATGCTGGTGATGCTGACAGCCTTCGCCTGTGCCGCATTTTCTGGTGATCGGTTTTTCCGGCTGCGTGCCTGCGCCACCTATTTCATCATCTGGATCGGTCTGGGCAATTTGGGGGCGCTATTATTGTCCTCTGCTGGCCCAGCCTATTATCAGGAATTTTTCGGCAGCAACCATTACGTTCCATTGATTGCAATCCTGACTGAGCAGGATGTTGTTGCATTGAAACTGCAGAGCTATCTGCTGTCCGTTGTGGGCGATGAAACGATCGGATCGGGGATCAGCGCGATGCCATCAGTCCATTGCGCCATGACAATGTTGATCGTGCTGATGGTGTGGGACAGGTTTGGCCTGGGGTGGCAGTTTGCCCTCGCCGCGACATATCATTTGCTGATTTTTATCGGTTCGTTCCACCTGGCATGGCATTACGCGCTGGACGGGATTGTATCGATGGTATTGGTCGCGCTGGTGTGGTTTGGATTGGGTATGCTGCGCTATACAAAGCCTGCCCCGGCAAGCGCGCCTTCACCCTGACTGTCGATAACAAAGGGCTCGAGCGGAACCGCCCGGGCCTTCATAAAATCACAATTTGGGGTCAGGCAGCCGTCTGGAACGCATCCGCATCCAGTGCCATCATGCTGTCGGCGCCTGCCTCGATCTTGCGCCGCAACGCACCTGCATCGGGCAGATAGCGATCCATATAATAGCGCGCTGTGCCCAGCTTCGCTTCATAAAACGCTTTGTCATCGGACGATCCGGCGAGCTGTTGCTGCGCCACCTTGGCCATGCGCAGCCACATCAGGCCCAAAGTCACAATGCCCATGATGTGCATATAGTGATGCGCACCTGCCCCCATATGATTGGGGTTGGCCATGGCGTTCTGCATGAACCACATTGTCGCCTGTTTCTGCTGCGCCAGTGCCTTGTCCAATGCCTCTGCCAGGTCTCTCAGGCCATCATCGTTTTTCGCAGCAGCAATTTCTCCGTCGCACATGGCAAAGAACGCCTGGATGGCAGCACCGCCATTTTGGCCCAGCTTGCGCCCGCACAAATCCATCGCCTGAATCCCATTTGCCCCTTCATAAATCTGGGCAATACGGGCATCGCGCACGAACTGGCTCATGCCCCATTCTTCGATGAAACCATGGCCGCCATAAACCTGCTGCATATTGACGGCGACATTGAAACCAACATCCGTACCATAGCCCTTGATAACTGGGGTCAACAGGCTGATCAGCGCGTCGGCCTGAGTGCGATCTTCTTCTGTCGCGGCCTTATGCGACAAATCGACGAGGAGGGCACCCCACAGGGTGAGCGCACGCATTCCCTCTGTAAATGCCTTTGCATCCATCAACATGCGCCGCACATCGGGGTGGACAAAGATCGGATCGGCCTTCGCTTCGGGGTCTGCCGGCCCCGTCAGGGCGCGCCCTTGGCGCCGATCCAGTGCATAGGCAACGCCGTTCTGATAGGCAGCTTCTGCTATCGCCAGCCCCTGAATACCGACACCCAGACGCGCTGCATTCATCATGATGAACATGGCGGCGAGGCCCTTATTCTCCTCACCCACCATCCAGCCCTTGGCATCGTCATAATTCAGCACGCAGGTGGCATTGCCGTGGATGCCCATCTTGTGCTCGATCGAACCACAGCTGACCCCGTTGCGTTCACCGACAGTGCCATCATCTTTGACCAGATATTTGGGCACGACGAACAACGAAATTCCCTTTGAACTTTCCGGCGCGCCGGGTGTCTTCGCCAGCACAAGGTGAATGATGTTGTCAGACAGGTCATGCTCGCCAGCAGATATAAAGATCTTGGTGCCAGTAATCGCGTAGCTGCCATCAGCCTGTGGTTCGGCCCTGGTCCGAATCATACCCAGATCGGTGCCGCAATGCGGCTCTGTCAAATTCATGGTGCCGGTCCACTCCCCCGCCACCATCTTATGGACATATTTTTCCTGCTGTTCCGGGCTGCCCTTTGCCAGCAAGGCCGAAATCGCGCCATTGGTCAGCCCCGGATACATCCCGAATGACTGGTTTGAAGCCGAAACGAATTCTTCAATCGCAAAACCCAGCACGTGCGGCATGCCCTGCCCGCCAAACCGTTCCGGATGCGACAATGTGCCCCAGCCTGCCTCGCGATATTTCTCAAACGCGTCCTTAAACCCTTCTGGCGTACTCACACTGCCATCATCATGACGGGTGCAGCCCTGCTGGTCACCAACCAGATTGAGCGGAGCGAGCACTTCTGAACAGAACTTGCCACCTTCAACGATCACCGCGTCGACAACATCCGTCGTCGCCATTTCGAAGCCCGGCAGGCTAACGTAACTTTCCAGGTTGAGAAGTTCATTGATGATAAAACGCACATCGCGGGTGGGGGCATTATAGATCGGCATGTCTTTCGCTCTCCTGGATCGATTTGGCCAACTTTGGGATTTGGCTAATCAGCCTATATCCAGCGCTTCAATCGTCTTGATGAACTGGCTCAGTTCCCTGATCGAATCATCAATATCCGCACGCTGCTTCTTCAGCTTGGCAACATGTTCACGACACCGTTCAATCGTGACGCGACGTTGTTCTACCCTGCCGTCATTCAGATCGTACAGATCGATCATTTCGCGAATTTCCGTCAGGCTGAAACCGACGTTTTTGGCGCGCATGATCCATGCAAGCCGCGCCCGATCCCGTTTTGAATACACGCGGGTCAAGCCAACACGAGAGGGTGATATCAACCCCTCATCCTCATAAAACCGCAGCGCGCGAGCGGTGCAATTGAACTCTGACGTCAAGTCAGAAATCGAATATTGCGCACGCTCCTGCTTGTCAGGTGTATCCACATGTGCACCGCCATGACGGTGCGAAACTTCACGGGTGACATTGGGTTGAGATAAACTAGCCATGCGCCAAGTATGACTTACGTTTACGTTAGCGTCAAGTATCCATTGTAACGAGTTCGCCCCCATCCAGCTTACGATAAAAGCAGCTAGTCGCGCCAGTATGACAGGCAGGCCCAGCTGGGTTGGCGCGAATAACGAGGGCATCCTGATCACAATCCACCAGGATTTCCGCCACATGCAGCAAATTGCCTGACGTCTCGCCCTTCTTCCACAATGACTGGCGGGAACGGGACCAGAAATGGGCAATTCCAGTTTTCTGCGTGGCCTGCAACGCGTCCCGGTTCATAAACGCCACCATCAGCACCTGATGTGTCGCGGCGTCGGTGACAACCGCCGTCATAAGGCCATTGCCATCAAATTTAGGCTGAAAGATGCTACCCTTTTCTCGATCATCGACAACAATCGGGTCAGACGAGGTGGTTGATGCAGTCAAAGTCACGTTCCTTCGTTGAGCGGTGCTCCCGCTAAGACTATTTGTTGCACAATAACCACATCTGCCGTTCAAAATCCAATGGCGATAAACTTCCTGCTTTTTAGTTCTAACACGGAATGACAGATAGCAGCCGCTGGCTAACAGGTCAGTCAACCGGATACCGGGCACGAGAAAGCCAGGGTCAGGGGGAACTGGGACGCAGCCCGCCGGATGAGCGATGGCGCTTCCAGATATAAAACGATGAGGGATAGAACCCGGTGGCCGTTAAGGGGTGGCTGCCGAAGTTCGAAAGAACAAGGTTCAGACAATTTCGTCACGTGGCGCCCGGGGTCTTAAATGACCTCGGGCGTTATGTTTTGCGATTCACCCTGCTGCTTGGCGTCGGGCACTGCTTCATCCAAAACGCGCGCGAAACAAGCGATCCGGACGGATTTGGCAGCAGCTTTCAACAGCAAGCCAACGCAGGCATCCGTAGTTGCTCCGCTGGTCAGGACATCATCAACCAGAATAACATCGCGGCCCCGCAGCTGTTTTGTACGGTTCGGGTTCACTTTGATGGCCCCAGACACGGCTTTGCGCCGGGCACTGCGCCCTAACCCACCCAGTGGCGCAGTTGCCCGGTGGCGAACCAGCATATCCAGGACCAGATCACCTTTGCCCTGTGCGGCCAGTCCGCGCGCCAACAAAGCCGCCTGATTATAACCGCGCTGCCATAATCGCCAGCGGTGGAGGGGGACCGGAACCAACAGTGGCGGCACTACACCATCGCTTCGATCGGGCAGGCGCGCGACAATCATCCGTGTCAGAAGCGGGGCCAGCCCGATCTTCCCGCCATGTTTGAACGCCAGCACCAATTTGCGCGAAGAATCAGTATAAAGCGTGGCCGCAGAAATTCCGGCATGGGGTGGCGGGTCCGCCAGACAAGGCGCGCACTGGGTCAATTCATCTGCAGGTCGATCAGCCGGAAATGGCCTGCCACAGCTGACGCAGGACGGCTCCCCAGGAATGACCAGATCGCCCCAGCAGCTGGTGCATAGATTGCCATGCTGCGCGATTCCATCCCCGCAAAGGGGGCAGCGCGGCGGATAGATCAAGTCTACAATCGGCGCGAGGCCCGATGAAATTATGGAAGCTATACCCACGCGGATGACGCTGCTCCGCTTGCACTTCACCCGCAAGCGCGGCACGGGTTAAAAGATGGCAAGCACCAGCGTTCCCCGCATCTTTTCTGAGCCGCGCCGTACCGCACGTGCCGCACGAACGGCCGCGCTGTCAGTAAGGGCGGATGCTACAAGCTGGCTGGCAGAGGAAATCGAACGAGATTTGATCGAGCGACTGAGCTTTATGCAGATGGAGCCGAAGCAGGCGCTTATCATGGGGCCAGATTGCGGCATTTTGTCAGAGAATCTGCACAGTTTGGGATGCGACATCACTACCTTGCCCCATGTCGATGAGGAACGTCCCCTTCCCAACGCACCTTACGATCTGATCGTCAGCCTGCTGCGGCTCGACACGGTCAACGACCTGCCAGGAGCATTGCTGCACCATCGCGCGGCTTTGGCAGAGGGCGGGTTGTTTATGGCGTGTGTTACCGGCGCAGGCAGCCTTTCCACTCTGCGCCAGGTCATGCTGGCTGCTGACGGAGATCGCCCCGCCGCACGCATCCACCCGCAGATAGACAACCGCGCCGCCAGCGCCCTGATGCAGCGGGCAGGTTTTACACGGCAGGTGGTTGATAACCACTCGCTCAACGTCACCTATCGCAGCCTAGACCGCCTGATCGCTGATCTGCGCGAACAGGGGCTAAGCAATGTGCTAGCTGACGCCGCACCGCCGCTCACCCGCACTGCCCTCGCCCGCGCCTGTGATGCATTTGATGCGCTGAAAGATGTCGAAGGCCGCGTCAGCGAGACAACCGAACTGCTGACGCTGACCGGCTGGCGCTGAACGCCAACCGCGGACCAAGCATCACATCAACCCAGCGCAGCCTGTGCCGCTGCCAAGCGGGCAATCGGCACACGATAGGGGGATGCGCTGACATAGTTCAGCCCCACCTTCTCGCAGAAAGCGATAGAGGCCGGATCACCACCATGTTCACCGCAAATGCCTAGCTTGATATCGGGACGCGTCGCGCGGCCACGCTCTGCCGCCAACTCCACAAGCTGGCCAACACCTTCGATGTCGAGACTCACAAACGGATCGCGCGGAAAAATGCCCTTTTCAACATAGGGCGCTAGGAAACGCGCCGAATCGTCGCGGCTGACGCCCAGGGTCGTCTGCGTCAGATCATTAGTACCGAATGAGAAGAAGGCACCCTCCTCGGCAATCTCACCCGCCATAAGTGCAGCGCGCGGCAATTCGATCATCGTGCCGACCAGATATTCCACCGGACAGCCGGTTTCTTCAAACACCTTGACCGCCGTGCTATCGATCAGCGCCTTGAGCAGTTCCAGCTCTCGCTTGGTGGCGACGAGCGGCACCATGATTTCGGGCACGGGCGCTTCGCCCGATTCCTTGGCCACTTCGCATGCTGCCTCGAAAATTGCGCGCGCCTGCATCTCGTAAATTTCAGGGAAGGTGATGCCCAAACGGCAACCGCGATGGCCCAGCATGGGGTTAAATTCATGCAATTCATCGGCCCGGCGCTTCAGGTGATCCACGCCCAGCCCGGTGGCATCGGCCAGATCTTCAAATTCGGCATCGCCATGTGGCAGGAATTCATGCAGCGGCGGATCAAGCAGGCGGATCGTGCAGGGCAGCCCTGCCATGACTTCGAAGATTTCCTTGAAATCAGTCCGCTGTTCAGGGAGCAGCTTGGCCAGCGCCTTCACACGCCCCGCCTCACTATCGGCCAGAATCATCTCGCGCACCGCGCTGATGCGGTTGGCGTCAAAAAACATATGTTCGGTGCGGCACAGCCCAATGCCTTCCGCGCCGAATTGCCGCGCCATACGGCAATCGGCCGGGGTTTCGGCATTGGTGCGTACACCCATGCGGCGGTGCCTGTCCGCCCATTCCATCAACACACCGAAATCGCCCGCCAGTTCCGGTTCAACCGTGGCAACTTCGCCCGCCATCACCTGGCCATTGGCGCCATCGATGGTGATAATGTCGCCTTGTTTCAGCTGCCGGTCGCCAATCAGAAGTGTTTTGCTAGCCCGATCGATCGAGACAGCGGAAGCACCCGAAACGCAGGGGCGGCCCATGCCGCGCGCCACCACGGCGGCGTGGCTGGTCATGCCGCCGCGTGCGGTCAAAATGCCCTGAGCGGCGTGCATTCCGTGAATATCTTCCGGGCTCGTTTCGACCCGCACCAAAATGACCTTTTCACCGCGTCCGGCCAGTGTCTCCGCCGTATCTGCATCCAGCACGATCCTGCCGCTCGCAGCACCGGGTGACGCTGGCAGGCCGCTGGTCAGCACGTCGCGCGCAGCTTCGGGGTCCAATGTCGGGTGGAGCAATTGATCCAGCGCCATGGGATCGACGCGCAAGATCGCGGTCTTTTCATCGATCAGACCTTCGTCTGCCATATCCACCGCCATTTTCAGCGCTGCCTTGGCTGTCCGCTTGCCCGAACGGGTCTGCAGCATCCACAATTTGCCCTGCTGCACGGTGAATTCAATATCCTGCATGTCGCGGTAATGCGTTTCCAGCAGGTCAAATACGCGCGCCAGCTCGCCATAGGCATCGGGCATCGCCTCTTCCATCGAAAGCGGCTTGGCATTGGCCTCTTCACGCGCCTTCTTGGTTAGGTATTGCGGGGTGCGAATACCCGCCACCACATCCTCACCCTGCGCATTAATCAGATATTCGCCGTAATATGCCCGCTCACCAGTTGCTGGATCACGCGTGAAGGCCACGCCTGTGGCGCTGGTATCCCCCATATTGCCGAACACCATGGCCTGTACATTGACCGCGGTTCCCCATTCGGCGGGAATATCGTTCAACCGGCGATAGACCTTGGCCCGGTCACTTTCCCAACTGTCAAACACGGCGCGGATCGCGCCCCACAACTGCTGGTCCACATCCTGCGGGAATTCATGCCCCAATTCCTGGCTGACGATGGATTTGTATTCTGCAACCAGCGCCTGCCAGTCTTCAAATTCCATCTCAGTATCGGCGAAATAACCCTTGTCTTCCTTGGCAATTTCTAGCGCTTCTTCAAACAGCCCGTGATCAACGCCCAGCACCACGTCCGAATACATCTGGATAAAACGGCGATAGCTGTCCCAGGCAAAGCGCGTGTCGCCTGAAGTATCAGCCAAGCCCTGCACTGTATCGTCATTCAGGCCCAGATTGAGCACCGTATCCATCATCCCCGGCATGGAAACACGCGCGCCTGACCGCACAGAAACCAGCAGCGGATCGGCAGCATTACCAAAACTCTTACCAACAGTCGCCTCGATATGCGCCAGCGCCTCCCTAACCTGCGCGCGCAGATCATCAGAGAAATCAGCGCCTTCCTGCAGATAGCGCACGCATTCCTCAGTCGTGATGGTGAATCCCGGAGGGACCGGCAGACCAATCCCGGCCATTTCAGCCAGATTGGCACCTTTACCGCCGGTGATTGTTTTATCCTTCTGGCGCGGGTCGGAGTGGTCCGCATTTCCCCCAAATGTATAGACCGATGTCATGCTCGTTGGCTTCCCTGGTAATTCCTACTGGATGGAACACATGGAACAGTGTCCCAGGATGAAATTCTCACGCCTCCACCCGTGAGAAATCCGCGACTTTGTGCACTGCAGCACGGAAACGCGCAAGCAGATCGAGCCGATATGCACGTTTCATTTCTTCATCGGCATTTACCGTAACTTCATCGAAGAAACGGTCGATCGGCGCGCGAAGAGATGCCAGTGCCGACATGGCAGCGGCAAAGTCCTCTGCCTCAACGGCAGATTCTGCCTGCGGTTCAGCTATATCGAGCGCATCCATCAGCGCCTTTTCCGCTGGTTCGGGCGAGTAGGAAAGTTCTACACTCTCCCATTCTTCCTTCTTCAGGATATTGGCCGCGCGTTTGTATCCGGCGAGCAGGTTTGCCCCATCTTCGGTCTCCATAAAGCCCTGCAGCGCATGGACGCGCGCGAGCAGGCGGACGAGATCGTCCTCTCCGCCGAGTGCAAATACCGCGTCAATCAGATCATGGCGAACGCCTGCTTCCTTCTGCTGGACCTTCAGGCGGTCAGCGAAGAATTCGGGAAGCCGATTTTCTCCGCGCAGAAGTTCCTGTGCCATCTCGTCGCCCTCGATCAATTCGATGACGATGTTCGTAAATGCATCTTCGTCAAGCAACTCAGTTACTTGGACGCCAAGCTTTTCTGCAGCCTGAAGGTATGGCTCAATTTGCTCATCGTAGTATTTGTCAGTCAGTTGCGATGTAAGTTTGAGCCCAGCTTGGCGATATGCCAACTTGATAGGTAAACGTAGGCCATTCCGATCAAGAATTTGAATTACTGCTAACGCCGCGCGTCGAAGTGCAAATGGATCCTTAGACCCGGTCGGCTCCATACCGCGACCGAAAAACCCCATTAGAGTATCCAGCTTATCCGCCAGGCTCACCGCCACCGTCACCGGCGCGGTGGGCACATCATCGCCCTGCCCCACGGGCTTGTAGTGATCGCGGATTGCGGCGGACACAGCGGGGTCGAGCCCTTCCTTCTCCGCATAGTATCCGCCCATCAGGCCCTGCAATTCGGGAAATTCACCAACCATTTCGGTGACGAGATCAGCCTTGCACAGGCGTGCGGCCTGTTCGACAAGATCTGCCAGCTCCTCTTTCGTCATCCCAGCGGAAGCTGGGATCTGTGTCGAGGAAGCGCCTTGGTTGTTAGCGACCTCAGCTTTCGCTTGGGTGACGATATCTGATTCCACCAACCACCGCGCCAGCTTGGCCACGCGATCGACCTTGTGGGCCACGGTGCCCAGCTTTTCGTGGAAGGTGATCCGCTCCAGCTTCCTGGCGTGGTCAGCCAGCGTGGTTTTCTGATCCAGTTCCCAGAAGAAGCGTGCATCGCTCAAACGCGCGGCGAGCACCTTGCGGTTGCCATCCACCACAACGGCAGAATCTTCTGCCCAGATATTGGCGGTACAGATAAAGGCATTGGCCAGCTTGCCTTCAGCATCCTCACACACGAAATATTTCTGGTTCACACGTGCCGTCAGCTGGATAACCTCTGGCGGCACATCCAGATAGCTTTCGTCAAAACGCCCCAGCAGCGGCACGGGCCATTCGGTTAGCCCGGCATTCTCGATCACCAGGCCTTCATCCTCGACCAGTTTAAGTCCAGCATCAACCGCTGCCTGTTTGGCGCCTTCGCGCACGCGGTTCTGCCGTTCTTCATGATCCACGATCACGTGGCAGGCGCGCAGCTTTTCAGCATAATCATCTGCAGTGCCAATGGTGATCGGCCCATCATGGTGGAAGCGGTGGCCCATCGTGGCGAAACCGGAACAGATACCACCCACTTCACATTCGACCAGATCATCGCCCAGAATGGCGACAATGCCTTGCAACGGGCGCACCCAGCGCAAGGACTCTGTGCTGATCGATTCCGCGCCCCAGCGCTGGCTTTTGGGCCATGAGAAATCGCGGATAATGCTGCGGATCGCTTCGGCCAGTAGCTCTTTGGTTGCTCTGCCCGGCTTTTCGATCACCGCGAACCAGGTGTTGCGGCCCTTTACGTCACGCAGTTCCAACTGGTCACGCGCCACGCCATTCTTCCGGCAGAAGCCGTCAATCGCCTGATCGGGCGCACCCTCTGGCGGGCCCTTGACTTCATCGCTCACCGCTTGGGTCGCTTCCGGTAAATCCCGTGCGATCAACGCAAGGCGGCGCGGGGTGGACCAGATGGTGAGATCACCCACGGCAACACCGGCCGCCTCCATCTCACGACGGAACAGCTTTCCCAGCTCCGCACGGGCACCTGCCTGCATACGGGCAGGAATTTCCTCGCTGAGGAGCTCAAGCAGAAAATCGCTCATTGCACCCACTCCGGATATTCCGTGGCCCAACGTTCGGCTTCCTTCGCCATATGCGCCTCGCAAGACCCACGGGCCAGATCGCGTACCCGGCCCATGTAGCTAGCGCGTTCCTGTACGCTGATCACGCCGCGCGCCTGCAACAGGTTGAAGACATGGCTCGCCTCAATCGCCTGCTCATAGGCGGCGATGGGCACATTATTGGCGAGACAGTTTTTGCACTCCGCCTCTGCTTTGTTGAACAGATCAAACAGGGCATCGGTGTCGGCAACTTCGAAATTCCATTTCGACATCTGCCGTTCGTTTTCGAGAAATACGTCGCCGTACGAAACACCGTGTGTATTGAACGCCAGATCATACACATTGTCGACGCCCTGGATGTACATAGCGAGGCGTTCGAGACCGTAAGTCAGCTCGCCCGCAACGGGCTTGCAGTCAAAGCCACCCATTTGCTGAAAATAGGTGAACTGGGTGACTTCCATCCCGTCACACCACACTTCCCAGCCAAGACCCCAGGCCCCCAGCGTCGGCGATTCCCAGTCATCTTCGACAAAGCGGATATCATGCTTCAGCGGATCGATACCGATCACCCGCAGGCTTTCCAGGTACCAGTCCTGAATATCGAGCGGGCTTGGCTTCAGGATCACCTGATACTGGTAATAATGCTGCAGGCGGTTGGGGTTTTCGCCATAGCGGCCATCGGTCGGGCGGCGGCTGGGCTGGACAAAGGCCGCATTCCACGGTTCAGGCCCTAATGCGCGCAAGGTTGTGGCCGGGTGAAACGTGCCCGCACCCATGCGCATATCGTAAGGTTGCAGGATGACGCATCCTTTTGCGCTCCAGAAATCATGGAGCGCCAGGATCATATCCTGAAAAGACGCCTTGGGTTCGCGTTTGGGAGGCTCAAAGCTCATGGGCAGCGCCCATGGCGGATGCGCGCAAAACCGTCAATGCCGCGCCGCAGCAAATACCGGTTTTCAAACATCGGATTACGGCCCCTCGGTTAACCCATCACCAATACCGATTTCTTAATTGGATTTCATTCAATGTTCACGCAGTCTAATGCAGTCGCGCTGAAAGAAAGGATTTATCGTTGAATATCCCATACCTGCGCCAGCTTTCCACCAGCCTTGTGTTTGCGGCCACGCTGTTGAGCGCACCTGCACTGGCAGAACATCACGCGGACACCGCCATAGAAGCAGAAGCGGTTGTCGTTGATACCGCACCTGCCCCCGCGGGCCCCGCGATCTGGAAACTGGCGGATGAGGATACCACTATTTACCTGTTCGGAACGGTCCATGCACTGCCGGACGGTGTGGAATGGTTCAAGGGCGATATTGCAGAAGCGCTCGCAGCGTCTGACACCATTATGACTGAGATCAAGATGGATGATTCTATGGCTGCCGAAATGCAGCAATTGCTGCTGGCCAAGGGCATTTTGCCTGCCGATCAGACATTGCGCAGCATGATGGGTGATGAACAACGCGCCACCTATGATGCAGCCATGACCAAAATAGGCATGCCGGTGAACGCATTCGATCGGTTCGAACCTTGGTATGCAGGCATGATGATGAGCATGTTGCCGCTGATCCAGCAGGGATATTCGGCTGAAAGCGGTGTTGAAAAAGTGCTGATGGCACATGCGGCAGACAAGAACCAGCAGGCGCTGGAAACGGTCGATTACCAGATCGCCGTGTTCGACACTCTACCGATGGATTCGCAAATGGCTTTCCTGATCGATGCGGCGAAGAATATCGACGAGATCAAGGGTATGCTTGACGCGATGGTGGCTGAATGGGTTGAAGGCGATGCAGATGATCTGGCCAAGCTGATGAATGAAGGCATGACTGACCCCATGCTGGCGCAGCGTCTGCTTTATGATCGTAATCAGCATTGGGCCACATGGATGCAGCAGCGCATGGAACATCCAGGTACGCTGTTTGTTGCAGTGGGCGCAGGCCATCTGGCGGGGCAGAACAGCGTGCAGGAACTCCTCGAAAATGCTGGGCTGGAGGTTACGCGCGTTCAGTGAACGCGCTGCGCAGCATCCTGCTGGGCATCAGCCTGGCTTTGACGACCACGGCATGCAATGATGCGCCGTGGGATGGCGGCCCCGCGCCTTCCCCCTTGCTCTATGAAATCAGTGACAGGAATGGGCACGTGTCCGGCTGGATGTTCGGCACGATCCACTCGCTTCCCTCAACGACACATTGGCGCACCCATACGCTGGAACAGGTGGTAGCCGAGGCAGATATATTGGTGGTGGAAATAGCCGCGCTGGAGGATCAGGCAGCGCTGCGTGACACCTTCTCCCAGCTGGCGACTACACCCGACCAACCTGATATCGGGTTGAAGGTGCCGCAAGAAAGCCGCCCCATCCTGTTCGACCTGATCGGAAAATCCGGGCTTTCACCCAGTGACTTCAGCGCGACAGAGACCTGGGCCGCTGCACTGATATTGGCGCAAGCGAATAATGATGGCAACGGCTCTGTCAACGGCGCAGACCGCGCGCTGCTGCGCGATTTCGCCCATCGTGAAGTGCGCGAGTTTGAAGGCGCAGAAAGGCAACTCGGCATTTTTGACGCTCTGCCAGAGGGGGAACAGCGCGACATGCTGATGGCCGTGCTGAGCGAGGCAGAGCGGCATGAGAAGGACCCTGCAAAACTGCGCCGTGCATGGCTTGCCGGAGATCTTAACGCACTTGAAGACGCAACAACGCGGGGTCTGTTGGCTGATCCCGAACTGCGCGTCGCATTGCTGACCGCGCGCAATGCGGACTGGATGCAGCAATTGCTGCCCATGCTGCAATCGAACGATCGTCCGCTGGTGGCGGTCGGCACCGCTCATCTGGTGGGACCAGATGGGCTGGCTGCCATGTTAGAGGCGCACGGGTACAAGGTCCGTCGGATTCAATAGTAGCGTATACTGCACTTGGGGTTGCCATTTGACGGGCGCCGCACTAAAGGCCCGCGCTTCGGTGTCATGGTCATCCCTGGAGGCGTGGCGCGCGAAATGTAATTCAAAGCAATTCGAAAGGTATGTGACATGAGCGACGCTCTGACCCTGCCGGCCGAGGCGCGCGAACGGGCTGGCAAGGGAGCCTCCCGTCAATTGCGTCGCGAAGGCCGTGTCCCCGCTGTGATTTATGGCGGCAAGGAAGAACCCACGATGATCCATGTCGAGGCGAAGGAGCTGGTCCGCCAGCTTGACACCGGCCACTTCATGAACTCGATCGTCGAAATCGAACTGGGCGGAAAAACCATCCGCGCTCTTCCCAAAGACGTTGCTCTGCACCCGGTCAATGACCGGCCCGAACATGTCGATTTCCTGCGTATGACCAAAGGCGGTAAGATCGAAGTTTCGGTCCCCGTGCTGTTCTTCAATGAAGAAGCATCGCCCGGCCTCAAGAAGGGCGGCGTTCTTAACGTGGTCCGTCATGAACTGGAACTGGTCTGCGAAAACGACAAGATCCCGTCGGAAATCGAAATCGACGTCACTGGCAAGGATGTGGGCGATTCGATCCATATCAGCGAAGTTACGCTGCCTGCTGGTAGCGAAAGTGCGATCACCGATCGTGACTTCACCATCGCCACGCTGGTTGCGCCGTCCGCCCTCAAGAAAGCTGAAGGTGACACCACCACCGAAGGTGAAGGCGAAGCTGCTGACGTTCCCGCAAGCGAACAGAGCGGTGACAGCGAAGATGTCGGCGACGAATAAGTCCCGTATCCTCCTAAGAGATCACCAAGGCGCCGGGGTTCATCACGAACTCCGGCGTTTTTGCTCTTAGCTCACGCCTTCGCGTGAGCATCCTCGGCGCAATTCCTCCGCTCCGCGTCGGGCGGCAGTCGCGCTTGCACTCGCCTCCGGCTCGTGATTAGCGTGATCCATCAGTGGCGCTTGAGAGCCAAGCAAAGCCTGCTAAGGAAAAACCATGCAGCTTTGGGTAGGTCTTGGAAATCCCGGTACGCAATATGCGATGCACCGGCACAATGTCGGTTTCATGGCCGCTGACGTGATCGCGGAAATGCACGGATTTTCGCCAGTGCAGAAGAAATTTTCCGGCTGGTTACAGGAAGGGCGTGTAGGCAGCGAGAAAATCCTGCTGCTGAAACCCGCCACCTTTATGAACAAATCTGGCCAGTCGATTGGCGAGGCGATGCGATATTATAAGCTGACCCCGCAGGATGTGACCGTGTTCTATGATGAGCTCGATCTCGACCCCTTCAAGGTCAAGGTAAAGCGCGGCGGTGGGGCGGCCGGGCATAATGGCATACGTTCGACCATCCAGCATATTGGCGAAGATTTCCGCCGCGTTCGCATCGGCATCGGCCATCCGGGACACAAGGATCGCGTGACCGGCTATGTTCTGGGCAATTTTGCCAAGGCGGAACAGGATGATTTGATCCATATGCTGGGCGCAATCGGCGCGACTTGTGAATGGCTGGCGCGCGATGATGATGCCCGTTTCACCACCGATCTGGCATTGCGAACGCAGGACTGATCCTACTGGCATTCGCGCCTCCCGCCCGCTAAGGGCCGCGCCAACACTTTATATTCGGAGTTTTCGATGGGTTTCCGTTGTGGGATCGTTGGCCTGCCTAATGTTGGCAAGTCCACGCTGTTCAATGCATTGACCGAGACGCAGGCAGCACAGGCTGCCAATTATCCCTTCTGCACGATTGAGCCGAATGTGGGCCAGGTCGCCGTGCCGGACGAACGGCTGGACCAGTTGGCGAAAATCGCCGGTTCTGCCAAAGTCATTCCGACGCAACTGGCCTTTGTCGATATTGCAGGGCTGGTGAAGGGCGCAAGCCAGGGTGAAGGCCTGGGCAACCAGTTCCTGGGCAATATCCGCGAGGTGGACGCTATCGTTCACGTTCTGCGCTGTTTCGAAGATGACGACATCCAGCATGTCGCCAACAAGGTCGATCCGCTGACCGATGCCGAAGTGGTCGAAACCGAATTGATGCTGTCCGATCTGGAAAGCCTGGAAAAGCGTGTTCCGGCCGCAGAGAAACGCGCCACCGCTGGAGACAAGGAAGCCAAGTTGACCGCCAGCGTGCTGGGGCAGGCATTGGCTCTACTGCGTGAAGGCAAGCCCGCGCGGCTGACCGAACCCAAGGATGAAGAGGAAGCACGTATCTTTGCGCAGGCGCAACTGCTCACTGCCAAGCCCGTGCTCTATGTCTGCAATGTCGCCGAAGACGAAGCAGCAGAAGGCAATGAGTTGTCGGCGGCAGTCTTTGCCAAGGCGCAGGCAGAAGGCGCTCAGGCTGTGGTCGTTTCCGCCGCGATTGAGGCTGAACTCGTGGGCATGCCGATGGAAGATCGGCAGGAATATCTGGAATCGCTGGGGCTGGAGGAAACCGGCCTCGCCCGTGTAATCCGCGCCGGTTATGACCTGCTGGAGCTGCAAACCTTCTTCACTGTCGGCCCCAAGGAAGCCCGCGCCTGGACCTTCCATAAAGGGGCCAAGGCCCCGCAGGCAGCGGGCGAAATCCACACCGATTTCGAAAAGGGCTTTATCCGCGCTGAAACCATCGCCTTTGCTGACTACGTCGCGTTGAATGGTGAAAACGGGGCGAAGGAAGCCGGAAAGCTGCGTCAGGAAGGCAAGGAATATCTGGTGCAGGATGGCGATGTCCTGCACTTCAAGTTCAACGTGTAATTGGCAACAGACAATGGCGGACGTATAAGCGCATTATGCTCCACCGCCTTGTCATGACCCTATTGATTGCCTGTCTGACCCTTCCTGCGACAGCAATGCCGCTGACATCGGAAATAGGCGATTGCCACGGCATGGTGGAGATGTTCGACATCCAGCATTCCACCCCACAGAATGAGAAATCCGCCCCGGCAAAGCATGAATGCATAGGGTGCGTACTGCCAGTACCGGAAGCAGGCCACCCCCGCGAGACTCACATTGCAGACAGACAAATGCCCCACCCCAGCCTGTCCAGTCAGCTGGATGGCGACCCCTTGCGACCAGAAACGCCCCCTCCCCGTGGTTGAATGTATCGCCAGCTGAACAGTCAGCCTGATACAATTAAAGAAACGGGAAAAGATAATGAAGCACAATATATTTGCGGCGCTCACCTGCGCCACTTTTCTGGCGTATCCTGCACTTGCGCAGGGTCATTCAGGCCATAGCGGCCATGAAATGTCGCAAGGCAATTCACAGGATATGGATCACCATATGCACCATCAGGCAATGAGCGATGGTGAGAAGATTTGCACTATGCCATGGCATGCACCTGACTTTGCGGCAGGTTCTGGTACCTCACGCCTTCCGGGTAAGGAAAGTCGGCATTCTGCGCCACATGGCGACCCGGATTGCACCCCGGATCAGGCGTGGAGTATAATGACCCATGGCTTCGTCAGCGCGCAATATACGGATCATTCCGGCCCGCGCGGTGATGACCAGCTATATGTAACCTCAATGGCCATGCTGACAGGAATTCGTCAAACCGATTGGGGCAAGATCGAACTGAAAAGCATGTTCAGCCTTGAACCGCTGATGGATGCGCGTGGCTACCCCAATTTGCTGGCAACTGGTGAGACTGCCGATGGTGAAGCACTGGTTGACCGCCAACATCCGCACGATTTATTCATGGAACTGGCCGCGCGGATTGACATCAATATTGGTGATACCGGCTCACTGTTCCTCTATGGCGGCCCTGTGGGAGAACCAGCACTTGGCCCCAGCGCATTCATGCATCGTGGATCAGCCAAGCTAAACCCGGAACCGCCAATCACCCATCACTGGTTCGACTCCACCCACATCACCTATGGTGTTGTGACAGCCGGATATTCCGCACCCAAATTCCAGCTGGAGGCATCCACATTTCGCGGGGCAGAGCCGGATGAGGAACGCTGGGGCATCGAAACACCCAAATTCAACAGCTGGTCTGTGCGTGGCACGCTGAACCCCTCGCCCAACTGGGCATTGCAGGCCAGCTATGGCGAAATGGATCAGCCGGAGGCACTGCATCCGGGCGAAGACGAACATCGCTTCACCGCATCTGCCCATTACAGCGGTGGCAGGGGGCTATCAGCCATGCTGGCATTCAGTTCGAAAAAGCGGGTTGAAGCAGCTGGGCATACCGATGATGCAGCTGAGGAGCATGACGGCGGCGCGCTGACGGCATGGCTGGCAGAGATGAATTGGGATGTGGATCAGGCCAACACCCTGTTTGCCCGGTTCGAAAATGTCGCCAATGATGAATTGTTCCCGGACCATGATGATCCGCTGCATGATGAAAGGTTTCGCGTGTCGAAATTCCAGGCTGGCTATGCGCGCAGGATCAGGCTTGATCCATTCACGCTGGCGATTGGTGGATCAGCCAATGCATATGCCAAGCCCGCTGCTCTGGATGCGGCCTATGGCGATAATCCATGGGGATATACGCTGTTCATGCGGCTGATGCTGGGGCATTGAGGCAGGGCTGCTGGACTGTCGCGTCGCACGATTAAGGATCAAAATGTAATGGAATATTTTGAAGATCTTGTTGTCGGCACGCGCCAATCCTTTGGTCGCTATGAAGTGAAGCGCCAGGAAGTGATCGAGTTTGCTTCCAAATACGATCCGCAACCCTTCCACCTGAATGATGAAGCTGCTGCGCAGACCCATTTCGGCCGTATCTCAGCCAGTGGCTGGCACACCTGCGCGATGACCATGGCCATGCTGGTGGAGAATTTGACAGACCGCCAGCATGCCGGATTGGGATCGCCCGGGGTCGACAATTTGCGCTGGAAGAAGCCGGTCTATCCCGGCGATGTGTTGCGCGTGGAAACAGAGTTGATCGCAAAACGCCGCAGCCAATCAAGACCGGAAATGGGGCTGATCAAGACGCACACGACCACGCTCAATCAGCATGATGAAGTGGTGTTGGAAATGACGTCAAACGCGATGGTCTTACTGCGCGATCCAAGCGCACCGATCGAGGGTTAAGGGGCTCTCAGTGCCGTCCAAACAGTTTTTCGACGTCTTCCATCGACAGCTTTACCCAGGTCGGGCGGCCATGGTTACACTGGCCCGAACGCGGGGTACGCTCCATCTCGCGCAGCAGTGCGTTCATCTCTGTAACGGATAGGGTGCGCCCTGCCCGTACTGACCCGTGGCATGCCATGGTCGCCAGCACATGTTCGATGCGTTCTTCCAGCAGCAAGGCCTGCCCGTGCTTGGCAATGTCATCGGCCAGATCACGCAGCAGAGCCGCCGGGTCCGATTTGCCCAAAGCATGCGGCACAGCCCGCACCAGCATAGCAGCTGGCCCGAAACGCTCGATCACCAGGCCAAATTTCGCCAAGTCTTCTGCTGCATCTTCCAAGCGGTCACAGTCTGGTTCGTCCAGTTCCACCACGTCGGGCACTAGCAGCGCCTGAGGACGAGCCACCGCATCCCCCGCCCCGGCAACGCGTAGCCGCTCCAGAACCAGTCGTTCATGAGCGGCATGTTGATCAACCAGAACCAACCCGTCTGCCGCCTCTGCCACGATATAGGTATTGGCAACCTGCCCGCGCGCGACGCCCAGCGGATATTCGGCCCCGGCATCCTCAGGCTGCGGCTCAACATCTTCCGCCCTGCCCTGCGGCGCGTAATCATCGCGCGCCATGACTTCGCTTTCATAGGCGCGCCATGCCTGCCCCGCTTCAGATACACGTGATCCGAAATTGGGGCGCTGCGCGGACCAGTCTCGCCCTTCAAAGATAGAGCGCAAGGCTGGTGAAGGTTCACCGGGTTTCAGCGGCTCCTTCTGCCAACGCTCCATCGCACCGCGATCCGGTCCCTGCGCGCTGCGCCGGTCACCGCTCGCCAGCGCCTGACGCAGGCCAGATACAATAAAGCCGCGCACCCGCGCCGCATCGCGGAAACGCACCTCTGTCTTGGCCGGATGGACGTTCACATCCACATCTTCGGCTGGCAGATCCAGGAACAGCGCCAGCACGGCATGGCGATCGCGGGCCAACATGTCTGCATAGGCACCGCGTACCGCGCCAACCAGCAAACGGTCCTTTACCGGACGGCCATTCACGAAAAGGTACTGATGGTCCGCCACGCCACGATTGTAGGTGGGAAGGCCCGCAATGCCGTTAAGCCGCATACCCCCACGCTCCAGATCAATCGCCACGCTGTTGTCGCGCAGCTCACGCGCGATAATACCCGCCACGCGATCACCCAGCGCCTCGTCAGCCTGTGTAGCGAATATACGCCGCCCGTCATGTTCCAGCGAAAAGGCTATGTCAGGCCGCGCCATCGCCAGACGGCGCACCACATCCAGACAGGCGGCATATTCGCTGCGCGGTGTGCGCAGGAATTTGCGCCGTGCAGGCACTTTACCAAACAGGTTTTCCACCCGCAGGCGCGTACCGGGCGGCAGGGCTGCGGGGCCTTCCTCCTTCACGACGCCATGATCGATCACGCGTTTCCAGCCCGAATCCGCATCCCGCTGGCGACTTTCCAGCGTCAGCTTTGCCACGCTCGCAATCGAAGGCAGCGCCTCTCCACGAAAGCCAAGGGTCACGACCTGTTCAATCGCTTCATCGGGTAATTTTGACGTGGCGTGGCGTTCCAGCGCCAGTTCCATATCGGCTGCCGACATGCCGCAGCCATCGTCAGACACCTCTATCCGCGCCAGCCCGCCCTCGCCCAGTTTCACATCGATCCGGCGTGATCCGGCGTCGATGGCATTTTCGACCAGTTCCTTCAGCGCGGCAGCAGGGCGCTCAACCACTTCGCCAGCGGCAATGCGGTTGACCAGATGTTCGGGAAGGCGGCGAATTTGCGGCATTTGCAGCAGCGTAACGGCAAGGCGGCCCAAATTCGAGGCCAGCGGTGGAAAATCACGCTGCCTTTAAACAATTATTTTGGCGTTTTGGTGACGCATTGGCTAGAGAACCTGCATCCTGTCATTTCAGGGGTCGCTATTGCTGCGTTGGGGCGCGCGGCTGGCACCCGCAAATCCACGGAACGCGTTAAAAAAATGAGCTTCTTTTCCAATCTCCTCAGCTTCGGTTCGCAGAACATGGCCATTGACCTCGGCACGGCCAATACGCTGGTTTATGTGCAGGATCAGGGCATTATTCTGAATGAGCCATCCGTGGTGGCGATCGAAACCATTAACGGCATCAAGCGGGTCAAGGCCGTGGGCGATGATGCCAAGATGATGATGGGCAAGACGCCCGATTCGATTGAGGCGATCCGCCCCTTGCGTGATGGCGTGATTGCCGACATCGAAATCGCCGAAGAAATGATCAAGCACTTCATTCGCAAGGTGCATGGCAAGCGCAGTCTGTTCCGTTACCCGGAAATCGTGATCTGCGTTCCTTCAGGCGCAACCTCGGTCGAAAAACGCGCCATTCGTGACGCAGCATCCAATGCTGGTGCATCCGAAGTTTATTTAATCCTGGAACCCATGGCCGCCGCCATCGGCGCGGATATGCCGGTGACCGAACCGGTTGGTTCGATGGTGGTCGATATCGGCGGCGGCACCACCGAGGTGGCCGTGCTGTCGCTGCGTGGTCTGGCCTACACCACATCGGTCCGCACCGGGGGTGACAAGATGGATGAATCCATTGTCTCCTATGTCCGCCGCCATCACAATCTGCTGATCGGTGAAGCTACCGCCGAACGGATCAAGAAGGATTACGGCATTGCCATCACTCCCGAAGATGGTGTTGGCGAAACCATCACGCTGAAAGGTCGCGATCTGGTGAATGGCGTGCCCAAGGAAATCACTATTAATCAAGCGCATGTGGCAGAGGCATTGTCCGAACCGATTGGCGCGATTGTGGAAGGTGTGCGTATTGCGCTGGAAAACACCGCGCCTGAACTGGCGGCGGACATCGTCGATCAGGGTATCGTGTTGACCGGCGGCGGCGCATTGATCCGGCGCCTGGACGATCATTTGCGCGAAGAAACAGGGCTACCCGTCAGCATCGCTGAAGACCCGCTGTCCTGCGTGGCGGTGGGCACGGGCCGCGCCATGGAAGATCCGATTTATCGCGGCGTCTTGATGACCGCCTGATTGCAGGGAGAGAGGAGACCGGGGGCATGGCACCGCCTTCATCCCGGCGTTCGGGCCATTCACGCAAGGCGCAATATTCGGTCTTTACCGGCTATGTTCTGGCGGCAATTGGCGCGCTGATCGGCGCGATCCTGCTTGCTATCTCACTGTGGAGCCCATCGGCCTTTGGCGCTTTGCGTGGTGGGGCCCATGATGCGGTCCAACCTGTTGGGAATGCAAGTGCGCAAGCCCGCACGAGCGGGGCCGGCCTGTTTGGCGGAATCCGCGCCTATTTTCATGCCGCCAGCCAGAATGCCCAATTGCGCGAAGAGATGGAATTGGCGCGGGTGCGTCTGACCGAAGCGCAGGCGGTTGAACAGGAAAACGTCCGCCTCAAGTTACTGCTGGGGCTGAAGGAAGATGAGGTGGAGCCTGTCGCAGTGACACGGCTGATCGGTTCAAGCGCATCCAGCTCTCGCCGCTTTGCCTATATCGGCGCGGGCAGCCGTAATGGTGTGCAACCCGGCATGTCCATCCGCTCGCCCCATGGTGTGGTTGGGAGGGTATTGGAAACGGGCACCAACAGCTCACGCATATTGCTGCTGACCGATAGCGAAAGCGTTTTGCCTGTGCGCCGCGCGACTGATGAAGTGGTGGCCTTTGCCGAGGGGCGCGGGGACGGGTTGCTGCGAATCCGCCTGATAAATCTGGGCCTGAACCCGCTTAAACCCGGTGATGTTTTTGTGACGAGCGGTGCAGGTGGATATTACCGTCCGGGCGTGGCCGTGGCGGTGTTGAACGAAGTGACCCCCGATGGCGGCGTGGCGCGGATGATAGCCGATCCGTTGGCGACCGATTTCGTGTCCGTCGAACCCGTTTGGCAGCTACAAGCTGTGGTTAGCTCCACCATCCCAGCAGAGGAAAGCTTTGCAAACCAGGGCAGCCCGAATGATTGACCGGATGAACCCCAAATCACGGTCAGACCAATACGGTCGCCGGATCAACCGCGATCATTCGCCGGTCCTTTCCACAGCCCTGCCCTATGCCACCATCATGCTGGGCTCACTATTGCCCGTCCTGATGCTTTCGGCCACCATCCCATTTATTCCGCCGTTCGGCTACCTCATATTTCTGGGTTGGCGCGTCATGCGCCCCGGCCTGTTGCCGATGTGGTCAGGGTTGCCGCTGGGCGGGTTTGATGATCTATTCAGCGGCCAGCCCTTCGGCAGCGCTATCCTGCTTTGGTCTGTCACCATGATCGGTTTTGAACTGCTGGAGATGCGGTTTCCCTGGCGCAGTTTTGTACATGACTGGATGGCGGCGGCTTTTGCCACAACGGCCTATATCTTGCTGGCCATCCTTGTGTCAGGTGCTACCCCCAATATGCATCATGTGCTCGCAGCGCTTCCACAAGTCTTGCTGTCGGCACTGCTCTACCCCATTATCGCGCGCATGATTGACTGGCTCGACCGTATCAGATTGACCCGTGTGAAGGTGGTTGACTGATGCTGGACAAGCCGAAGCGCCAGATCATCAGCTCCTCCACCCTAAAAAACGCCTTTGACCGCCGCAGCTTCGTGATCGGGGCGATCCAGGGTGGGGTTGGAGTTCTGCTGGCTGCTCGCATGGCCTACCTCGCCATTGCGGAAAATGAAAAATACCGCACCGAATCTGAAAGTAACCGTGTCAATCTTTCGCTAACCCCGCCACGCCGCGGATGGATACTGGACCGGGAGGGCGCACCGCTTGCCTCCAATCGGGCCGATTTCCGCGTCGACGTGATCCCAGAGCGTTTGGCTAATGCCAACAGCACGATCGAACAATTGGGCGAATTGCTCAATTTCGAACCAGGCCGCATTGCCGAGTTGAAGCAGAAGATAGAACAATCGCGCGGCTTTGCCCCAGTCGAGATCGCGAGCGGGCTGGATTACGGACAATTCGCTTCAATCAGCGTTCGCCTGCCCGAATTGCAAGGTGTGGTAACACAGCGCGGCTTTTCCCGGTTTTACCCCACTGGGCCTGCGGTAGGCCATCTGATCGGCTTTGTCGGCCCGGCCTCTGCCGAGGAATATGATGTTGAGCGTAATCCATTGCTTATCACACCTGGCTTCAAAATCGGCAAGGATGGGCTCGAAAAACAGTTTGAACAGAAGCTGCGCGGTGTTCCCGGCGCGCGCCGGGTTGAGGTGACCGCATCGGGTCGCATCATACGCGATCTGGAAACGCGGGAGGATGTTCAGGGCAATCCCATTCGCCTGACCATCGATGGCCCGCTGCAGGATTATGCAGCCCGCCGCATCGGCCTCGAAAGCGGGTCTGTCGTGGTGATGGACTGCCTCACCGGGGATGTCCTGTGCATGGCATCAATGCCCAGCTTTGATCCCAACAGCTTTTCCGACGGGATCGGGTCGATTGAATACAAGATGCTGCGCGATGATGAGCGCGTCCCGTTGCGCAACAAGGTATTGAAGGGCCTCTATCCCCCCGGCTCCACCGTCAAACCCATGGTTTCCATGGCACTGATGGAACAGGGCATTGATCCGCATGAAACCGTGCATTGTGGCGGCGGTTTGCGAGTTGGCAATCGCGTCTTCGGTTGCTGGAACCGCCGTGGCCATGGCATGGTCGACATGGCGAAGGGCATTTATCAAAGCTGCGATGTCTATTTCTATGCCATGGCGCAACGCGTGGGGATGGACCCCATTGCCAATATGGCGCGGCGGTGCGGCATGGGGCAGGAATTTGATCTGCCGGTGCTCAGTCAGTTCTATGGAACAGTGCCCGACCCGGCCTGGAAGCTGAAGAAATATGGACGCGAATGGCAGACTTTTGACACGGTCAACGCCACGATTGGCCAGGGCTATATGTTGGCCAATCCGCTGCAACTGGCAGTGATGGCATCGCGGCTAGCCACAGGTAAGCATGTTGAACCACAGCTGACGCTGGACACCAAGCCACGCGGTTTTGGTGAAGTCGACATTCCCTTCGAACATGTCGATTATGTACGACACGCCATGAGCGATGTGGTCAATGGCCCTGGCACTGCTGGTCGCGCGCGGCTGCCCATCCCCGATGTGCTGATTGCGGGCAAGACGGGCACCGCTCAGGTCGTAAGCCTCAGCAAATCCGACGGCAAAAGCGGGCCATGGAAATATCGCGACCACGGGCTGTTCATCTTCTTCGCGCCCTTCGACAAACCGCGTTATGCTGGCGCCGTGGTGATCGAGCATGGTGGGGGGTCGGGCGCGGCATACCCAATCGCGCGCGATGTGATGACCTTTATGTTCGATCCGCAGAAGGGGCTGGAACAGCTCCACGCTTTCGAAAAGCAATGGGGCGGCACCGCGCAGCAGCGGCTCAATGCCAAATATGCCGCCTATGCAGCGGCTGCCGGGCAAACTGTCGCCCCGCCGCCGCGCCGCGATGAAGATATTTTCGACCAGGTTGAGGCGGAGGCGCGCGCAGCAGCATCGCAAAGTGAAGCGATCGCTGATGATGTTATCGCCCCGCGGCCTGATCCGTTTACCTCTGGCATACCGCGTGAGCCACAGCCCACCCCTGCCGCGGCAGAGGGGGTGGAACAAACACCCCAAGCGCCCCCGCCCGCTGCAGCCCCCGCCTCTCAATCGGGGACAGCACATTGACGTACATCGTCCCAGAACCAGTTGCGCGCCAGCCATGGCAAATGCTGGTCCCCTTGTTCGCACTGGTCTTATTTGGCGCAACAGTGCTCTATTCCGCTTCTGGCGGGTCGATACAGCCCTTCGCCGCTTCGCATCTGGTGCGGTTCGCGCTGTTCTTGGGCGCGGCATCGGTGATGACATTGATGCGGCGTGAGTGGGTTACCCTGCTCGCCTACCCCATCTATGGCCTTGTCCTGGTTCTACTGGTGGCGGTGGAGGCAATCGGTGCCATGGGTGGCGGCAGCCAGCGCTGGCTGCCACTTGGCCCCATCGTGCTGCAGCCGTCCGAATTGATGAAGCCCGCCATCGTTCTGGTGCTGGCGCGGTTTTATGGCACGCTGCCACACGGAATGATCGCCAGCTGGCGCGCGCTGGTCCCTGCTGGCGGGCTAATTTTTCTGCCCATGGCGCTGGTGCTGATGCAGCCTGATCTGGGGACCGCTCTCGCCATCGCCTTTGGCGGGGCGGTGGTGATGTTGCTGGCGGGGCTACCCATGCGCTGGTTCATGGCGGCGGGGGCGGCAGGGCTGGTTGCGGCCCCGCTGGCATTCTTCTTCGGGTTGAAAGAGTATCAACAGCGCCGCGTGACGACCTTCATGGACCCGGAAAGTGATCCACTGGGCGCCGGATATCATATTACCCAGTCCAAGATCGCGATCGGTTCAGGTGGTTTCAGTGGCAAGGGCTTTAATGAAGGTTCCCAAAGCCACCTGAATTACCTGCCTGAGCCGCACACAGATTTCGTCTTTTCAACCATGGCGGAAGAATGGGGCCTCATCGGCGGCGTGTTCGTCCTGGCCATGTTCTTCCTGATTCTGCGCTGGGGCATGGGTGTCGCGCGATCATCGCGGGATCGCTTTGCCCAGCTTCTCGCTGCGGGCATGACGCTGACAATCTTCTTTTATGTGGCAATCAATCTGCTGATGGTGATGGGCTTTGCCCCTGTGGTGGGCATCCCCCTGCCGTTTATGAGCCATGGCGGATCATCCATGATGACCAATATGGTCTGCATCGGCACGCTGATGATGGTCAATCGATGGAACAGGGAAGCGCCACGCGCACGGTTTGAATAGATTTTTCAGGGTCGGGCTACTGGCCCCTTCCCTTTGGCTTCAACCTCGCTATATGCAGCGCCTCGCCCGATTCGGGCAGTGCCGAATTCCAAGGCACGTGGACGCATAGCTCAGTTGGTAGAGCAGCTGACTCTTAATCAGCGGGTCCTAGGTTCGAGCCCTAGTGCGTCCACCATTTTTCTACATAAAAACAGTAATTTGTGGCCACTTCCTTGCGTGAGCGCTGAGCAGCCATGGTGCAGGTAAGCAGGCCATAAGTATCTGCTCATGCAGGCAAACCACATGCCTCAGTTATGGACCAATATAAGCTAGTCGCGCAGGCCTCTATTCGTTAACCTCTCGAAAAGACGGTAATATCATGCTCTTATCGAGACTTAGGATACAAAACTTTCGGTCAATCCGAGACTCCGGCGATATTAGACCCAAGTAGGTGCGCTTTTCGCGCTTTCTGCTGCGTTGTCAGCCCTTGTAGCGTGCGATTGTGGGGCTAGAGGCGCTACGTTCCCAAATGCGGTCGCGCCGCCAAATGCACGTTCTCCGGGTCGGTATCAGGGTGCTAGTTATCGTCCTTGTGCCGGTTATCGAAACAGACAAAGACGCCTTCAACCTTGGCATCTGTCATAGGGGTTTCGTCACGATGGATCGGATGACGAGGGGTAGAGATCGCCCGACGGCACCCGCGCCACGCATTCGCTGTGGAGCGAGCCCAGCCAGAGTGCATCAGGCGTTTTCAACCCGACTGTCGCAGCACCGAACTTTTCGGTCCCTTTACCACTGTACAAGGTCGTGACTACGAGGCTCGTAGGATCGATTTCCACCGCCTTGTAATCGATTATACAAGCATCTCCCCTATAAACGCATGCTTCTATCTGCTGCATTTCGGCGATCTGGCCCGTGCTTATCACTTTCCCGTCATGCGACCAGCGCATATTATCTGGCATGAATTCCAGCTTCACCGTGCGCGCTTTTCCATAAGCGGTGTCCAGAGGTATAATGGAAACACTCTTGCCGAGCCATGCGTTGACATATGCCCATTTACCATCCTTCGATACCAACACACCATTATTGATCGGAAATTCGCCGTTTGGAACCTTTTTCCAGCCCAGTTGTCTGGACCATGTGAAGAGAGCGCCCATTGGTGTCGGCGATTCACTTTTTGCTGTGCCGCTTTCCTCACTGTCATCTTTCTCCTCGGCCTTCTTGTCCTTGCCGGAAGAGAGCGTGGACATTTCCCGATAGGAGGGAAGCTGGTGATCGGCCGCGAACGAAGCCGCCATCACTAGGCTGCCATCGGGAAGCACGTCCAGCGCGTTGGCAAGACCCGTGGGTGGAGACAGGATGCAACCGATCCAGGTGAATGTTGGTTCAACGGCGGTCTTTTTTACTTCGAACAGCTCGATCGATTCCCGCGCGCCATGGTTTACGACATAGAGCCTGTAAGTACCATCGGCATTGGGCGTAAGAGCAATCCCATGCGCCGAAAATATGTCGGGAGAAACCGGACCAGGGCATTGATCGAACGGCGCGCGGGCGACTACACCCTGTGGCATATCCAGCTTCACTGCATGGCCAACCATCGTTTCAGCGTTGATAAGATGGAGCGCTCCACTTTGTAGAAACTGGTTCCCGACACCGCCGCCAATGATCCAGGGGCTACCCGGCAAAGCGACCAGGTCTTCGACATTCTTGATGCCGCAAACCAGTTTGATCCCCTGATCTGCTTCAGCCACCTGCGCGGTGCAGGAAGCAAGGGCTGTCATGATCGCACATAATTTTGCACTAAACCCCAGTTTCTTCATGGCCAAGCTCTCTTTCAGTTCGATTCTTGTATAATTCAATATACACAACCATTCGATCCGTACAAACCTTCCATCAGCAGCTTCCGGTTACCAAAATGTCGCCCCTGACGCTCATTTAGATTACCTCGTCCTCCCGCATGCAGATGCGCAATCATGGTTCGATAACAATATTGAACTGCGTACAGGGTCAGCGTTTCGCAACTCGTCGCTTCAAGGCGCTTATTTCACCATCGCCGCCTGCGCCCTTGGCTTTGATACAGGGCCAATGACGGGGTTTGATGGAGACTCCGTTGAAAAAGCGTTCTTCACCGACGAACCCAATCTGCGGATCAGCTTCGTTTCAACGTTGGGATACGGTGACCCGGCAAGCATCTTCGACCGGCTGCCTCGCCCCGAATTTGGGAAATTCAATCTATTTGCATAGAGGAATGATCATCCGGCGCGTGACAGACCAACCTGGCGCCGCTGAACAGGCTCTTGTCAAAACTCGCAAATGACCCTTGACGGATCATACTTCTCAAGAAGCCAGTTTCTCAATCAGCCTCTGCAATATTTCGCCTTCGCCATCGTTAAACCGCGCTGTCCGTCTCTTGGAAATTTCCCCGAGAACTTTGTTGGCATGGACCAGAATCTTCTGTCCTGCTGGCGTCACAATAATGCGATGACGCCGCAGGTCGTCTGGGTCAATTTCACGGCGAACGAAGCCTTTCGCCTCCAGGTTTTTCAGGTAGATTGTGATCGTCGGTTTGGGCATCGACATCCGCTTGGCGAGTTTTGCGGGGTAAGGGTGTGCCTCAACGTCATCGAGTACAAAAAACTCCTTGGCTTCTATGCCAAGTGCTTCAAATTCCAAAGCAGCCTCACTGATTACCGTCATCAGCAAGCGATAATAGAGGCCCCAGACCCGAGCTGTATCCAGTTTTTCCATTGTAACCCTTAGCCCGATGCAAACAAAATCAACAACTTATTCGTCAAGTGGGGAGAAAAGCTTATAAGGAACAACGACTTCGAACCTATTGTTAAAGGCCTGTCTGGCGCACTTTACGTCCCGCCACCCTAAAGACGTTTGTTCTAATGTAGAACTATTTGCAAAATTGCAATACCAGTACGAATCCGGCCTGTTGGCGCCATTCGAGAATAAACGCCGTGATGGGTGTGCGCTGTATTGGCAGGTCATTCACAAGCCTGATCGGCCCGATGTCGCCCTTGCCCGCGAACTTTGGCGCGCGGCGCAAGCTGATCTCGATTTCACCTCGTTGGCATTTGTCGATGAGGCCTGCGCCATCTTCCACCAGTCGCATAGGGAGTGTCTGATCCCCGAAATGCGGCCGGGCAGCATCGTTATCATCGACAATCTCCCGGCCCACAAATTAGCTGGCATCCGCGAGTGCCTCGAACAGGCGAGCATACACCTACTGCATGTTCCGCCTTACAGTCCCGATTTCAACCCGATTGAGCAGGTCTTCTCCAAGATCAAAGGCTGCTTCGACGAATGCATCCGCCAAAGAAGACAGAACGCTTTACGTCCTGATAGCTGACCTGTAGTTTCTTGAATATGGTAGCGATGACATCAATGACATCGCCCGTTTTTTCCTTGTTATCGCCCCCGCACGTCGCCCGAAGCAATTGCTTTCACATAACGCTCCGCCACCTGGCTGACGATTTCGGGGGCACTCATCGAATTACTCTCCTTACGAGAAAGGCGGGAAGCCCCTATCGTTATGGGTTTTCAACATTTGCCTCTAAACTCATTATGCCGCATCCCAGACGACAGGAAGGTTGAGCGCCGCGCGCTGGGTCCAGCCTGTAATTTTTCCTTTGGGCAGTTCCGGATCCCACCGTAGGCCCGGCAAATCATCTATCAGATGTTCTATGAAACAGCTCAGCGCAAGCCGTGCCACTTGCGCTCCCAGGCAAGAATGCGTGCCCGCGGAAAAGGCAATTGTCGGTTTGGCTGGACGCATCACATCCAGCACATTGGGATTGTTCCAGCGGGACGGGTCCCTGTCGGCCGCGAAGATCATACCGAACACGACACCGCCAGCGGGAATGGGCGTACCTTCGAGAACGGTATCCTCCGCCGCCATCCGGGGGAAATGCGTGGTAATACTCTCATAACGCATCGCTTCCTCAACAAAACGGGGAATGAGGCTGCGATCCGCGCGCAGCAGATCGAATTGCTCGGGATGGTCAAGCAGCATGCAGGTAATATTGCCCGATTGTTTGTAAATCGTATCAATCCCGCCCTGCAGCAGAATGTTGACGAGGCCCAGAAGGTTGGACTCAGAAATAGGTTCGCCGTCCACCTCCTGCCGTATCATGTAGGAAATCAGATCGTCCCTGGGGTCGACGCGGCGTAACGCCATCAGGTTTCGCGCGAAGTTGTTTTGCGCAATCATCGCCTTGGCAATGGCCTCCGGGTCATGCCCGAAAGCCATGCTGCGGCAGGTCGCGAGAAATGCGGCATCACCCGGATCGAAACCGATGATCGCACCATTGATTTCAAATGCCATATAGGGCGTCAGGTCGCGCACAAAATTCGCTTTGCCCCTTCCCTTCAATTCGGCAAAGCGACGGGCCATTGTCGGGCGGATGAACTCGGCGTTATATTTGCCAACTGACTTGGGTAAGAAGCCGGGCTGCACCACGCGGCGATACTTGGTGTGTTCGGGAGGGTCCATGGTCGTGAGCGTCGGCCCCTGCAACCCGAGAGAGTCGATGAAGCATTTTGAGGAGAAGGCCTTGGATGTATAGAGCGTACGCACCGCATCCCAACTGACTGCGGCATAGACATCGCTCGCGCAGGCCTGCGCGGTCAAAAAACAGTGCGGAAGAACGATGTCACCGAACTGCACCTGCGAGCCGAGCGGATCGCCGGCTCCGTGGCCCTTGATAACAGGGCCGATAGCGTGGAAATACGTTGCTATCTCGGCAACCGGATTTACCAAGCGGTCGATCAGATCCGTTTTGTCAGGATGTGCGAAAATCGCTTCTTCATTTGCACCTGCAACCAGCAGATTGGTGTCGTTTTCACTGCTCATGGCATGTCCCACACAACTGGTACGGTAAGGGCGGCGCGCTGCGTCCATCCGCTAATCCCGGGATGCGATCTTTCCGGATCCCAGCGCAAATTTGGCAGGTCGTCGATCAAATGCTCGATGAAGCAGGCCAGTGTCAGCCGCGCAACCGGTGCCCCCAAGCAGGAATGCGTTCCGGCCGAAAAAGCAACATTGTTTTTCGGTTCGCGCATCACATCCAGCACATTGGGATTGTCCCAGCGGGATGAGTCGCGATCCGCCGCGAACATCATGGCTATGACGATGCTGCCAGCGGGAATGGCCACTCCTTCCAGTTCGATATCTTCGGTCGTCACCCTTGGGAAATGGGTCGTAATATTCTCGAAGCGCATCGCCTCATCCACAAACCGCGGAATGAGGCTGCGGTCGGCCCGCAACAGATCGAACTGGTCGGGATGATCCAGCAGCAGAGTAACCATATTGCCCGAAAGTTTGTAGATCGTAGCTATGCCACCGCCCAGAACGACATTAACCAGCCCAAGCAAATTGCGCTCGGGGATAGGTTCGCCATCAACCTTCTGATGAACGATTTGAGAAATCAGATCGTCCCTGGGTTCCGCCCGCCGCTTCTCTATGAGCCTCCTCGTGAAGTCGTTCTGTGCCCCGCTTCCTTTCGCGCCCGCCTCTTCGTCATGACCGAAGATCATGTTGCGGCATGTGGCTAGAAACGCGACATCCTGCGCGTCAAATCCGACAATCGTTCCGTTTATCTCAAACGCCATTTCCGGAGTCAGGTCACGAACAAGATCGGCCCTGCCCTTGGGTCGAAGCTCTGCAAATCGGCGTGCAATGGATGGGCGGATCAGGTCGTTGTCATGTTTTTTGAGCTGCGCGGGCGTGAACGCCGGCTGCACAACCCGGCGGTATTTCGTGTGTTCAGGAGGGTCCATCGTGGTGAGCGTCGGTCCCTGAAGCCCGAGCGAGTCGACGAAGCATTTCGACGAAAATATCTTGGGGGTGGTAAAGACCTTGCGTACGGCCTCCCAGCTCACTGCGGCATAAACGTCACCCGCGCAGGCACGCGCGGTGAGATACATGTTGGGGAGAGTAACATCCCCGAACCGCACCTGCGAACCCAGCGGTACGCCCACGCCATGTCCCTTGATTACCGGCCCTATGGCGTGGAATTTCGTCGCTATCTCACTAACAGGGTCATCAAGGCAATCGACCGTGTCCGTGCGGTCCGGGTGAGTGAAGATAGCATCGTCGGCAATCGCTACTACCGGACAGCCTGTTGCGGCCATGTCTGAGTTTGCGTCCTGCGAAACGGCGATCGCCTTGTGACCAGCCATCAGTTTTTCGACGTTTTCAGGCGTAAAGCCCATGGTTCGCGCAGGATCTGGCGCTTCGGGGTCCCAGGCGTGGCGCGGCCCTGTGGTCAGCCCGCCATCAACCACTAGATGCGTGCCGGTCACAAAGCGAGACTCACCGCTCGAGAGATACAGGCAGGCTTGCGCGATATCCTCGGGAAGCCCGGGACGACGCAGCGGCTGTACATCGACGGCCTTGCGCTGCACCATGTCGAGCACATTGTCAGCAGCCTCTCCGGTCAATCCCAGATATTTCGCGAATATGCTCGTCGCCGTGACGCCAGGGCAGATCGCGTTCACGCGAATGTTGAAGGGGGCCAGTTCGGCCGCTACGCAGTGCGTCATGTGAACAAGACCTGCCTTGGCGGTCGAATAGGCGAACGAACCCCAGCCAAATTGTAGCGCGGAAATGGAGGCGGTGTTGACGATGGCGCCACCGCCCCGTTCACGCATGAGCGGCGCGGCGTATTTGATCCCGAGCATCGGCCCGCGCAGCAGGATCGCCATCTCCCGCTCCCAGACCTGCGTCGTCATGTCCAGAATACTGAGCGGCGCGCCGGGAATACCTGCATTGTTGAAAAGGATGTCCAGGCCACCAAATTCGGACCGGGCGGCATCGACGGCGGCGATGATATCCTCCTCCTGGCTGACATCACAGCGGACGAAGTGGATTGCTTCGCTGTGTGTGGCCGCAAGTTTGCGCCCACCAGCCTCATCGATGTCCGTGGCGATGACCTTCGCCCCTTCCGCCGCGAAAAGCTTCACGGTTTCCATGCCCATTCCCGCGGCAGCACCCGTAATCAGCGCGACTTTTCCTTCCAGCCATCCGGCCATCGTTGTGTCTCCTTCACCATGGCGAGTATATCCGGGTTCAGATTGGTTCGCCCTTTTCCTTAGCATATTCTACAACCCGCGCATTCTGTGCCCACTGCAGCTGCCTCTTGAGCAATTCATTATTTGTCCTCTCCAGGCTTGCGATGACTGATAGTTGACGTTGAGACCATTGCCCTTCGGCATCACGAAGCGGGAAATCAGCTCGTAGGATTTCCTCATCTCGATCCAGTCCGTCCACTGCGCCTGAATGTTGAGGAAGCAACCAAAACCGCCTGAATGCCGCTCACCCATCGAGAACTCGTCAAAGCCGAGCTGATCCATCCATTCTGCAAGTTCGAGGTGACGCTCGATCCGCAACACCGGATTTTCATCCACCGGATGGAAGGGAACGACGAAGGCGCCAAAACGAAAACGGGAAGATGTTATCCAAACGCTCTCCAAGAAACGCATTCCAACACCCCTTAGCCGGGTTTTTTCAGAGAGTTTGTTAACCGGTCGACACCGCGCAGTCCGTAAAAACTCCGATTGTCGACGACCGGAGCTCCCATGCCGGGCGTAGCCTGAGCACGGACCAGAAGCGCGAACATTGTGTTTTGGCCAATCCTCAATTGATGCGAGCGGCACTTGCGTCTCCAGCATTCTTTTTACCTGCAGCGCTATCCCGCGTCGTCTTCCGGATAAAGGCGTGTATTCCGCGAACCTGATTGGCATCGAGATTGTCAAATTGCGGCATACCCCTGCTGGCAAGGCTGCCATTCTGAAGGACGGTTTTCAAAGTGTCGAAGTCAGCCGCAATTGCCGACTCTCGCAGGTCAGGCCCCGGAGAGCCAGGCGAGACAAGATTGGCACCATGGCACATCGAACAGTTCATGCCATAAAGCGATGCACCAGCCTTAGCATCGGCGTCGCTGATTGTGATGGATGGGTCGAGATACGGGGTGACGGAAAAATCACGCGGTGCCGTCTTTGGCAGTTTCACATTACCGCCAAGCTTGAACGTCAACAACCGGCGAGGCTGCGCGCCGAATTTCCATCCCGCCGTGGCTACGTCCCCGATGCCGTTGGACGCGCCATATCCGACCAGCACAGAAACATATTGCTCGCCCTGTATGGAGTAGCTGATTGGCGCAGCAATAATTCCCAGGCCAGCATTGAAGCGCCAAAGCTGTTTGCCGGTCGCCGCGTCATAACCAACAAAATAGCCAGCGGCATTCCCTTGAAATACGACCCCACCGGCGATCGCTAGCGTTCCGCCGTTCCACAAATCGTCGTGCTGTACTTTCCAGCGAACCTTTTGAGCAATGGGATCATAGGCTATCAGCGAACCCTTGCCATCCTCCGGCTCCTCCTTCGCGACACCGAGAGCCAGTGCTTCCATCACATCGGCTCCTGCTTTTACGAAGTTCATGCCAAGTTGCATGTACGGAATATAGGCCAGCCCGGTCTTTGGACTGAACGACATCGTCTGCCAATTATGCGCACCGAGCGGCGACGGAAATATAGTCACACTGCCATTCTGATATCGGATATTCTCCCGCTCGACAGGGCGTCCGCTTTTCAGGTCGATACTGTCCGCCCAGTTCACCTTGCCAAACTTGCCGGCGGAGATCAGCGTGCCATCGGTTCGGTCTATCACATAGAAAAAACCGTTTTTGGGTGCCTGCATCAGCACCTTCCGTTTCTTGCCATCGATCGTCAGCTCGGCCAATGTGACCTGCTGCGTTGCATCGAAGTCCCACGCATCGCGCGGGTTCACCTGATAGTGCCAGAGATATTTACCGGTATCGGCATCTAGCGCGACAATCGAGGATGTATATAAATTGTCGCCGCCACCGGGGCTGCGAACTTCCGGATCATATACGAACGGATTGGCCGTTGGGACGTAAATGCGGTTGAATTCCTTGTCGAAGGTAATGCTGTCCCACGGGTTCCCGCCGCCGCCACCATTTTTCCAGAACTCGCCATTCCAGGTCTTGGCGGCTCTTTCCATAGCCGGATCACCCTTGTTCTCCGCGGGAGTTCCGGGAATGATATAAAAGCGCCAGGCCTGCTTACCTGTGACCTGATCATATGCGGTCACATAACCGCGGGCACCCGGATAATCGGCCCCCCCCTGTCCAACGATGACCTTGCCATTGAAGGTTCTGGGTGCGCTGGTAATCGTAGCCGGAGAAGCAACTGGCAGGGTGCGTACGCTCCATTCTTCCTGGCCTGTTTTTGCATTCAGGGCGATAAGGCGTCCATCGACCGTGGCAACGAACACGCGGCCCTTTTCATAGGCAACGCCGCGGTTATTCGGGAGCGTATAGCGCCATTTTGTCTTAGAAACCATCCAGCTTGTCGGGTCATAGGTCCACAGAAGATTCCCGGTCAGACCATCGACCGCATAGACGGTGGCAAGGCCTCCGCTGAAATAGAGCACGCCATCCACAGCAAGTGGCGTTGCTTCGAGCGAGTGTTCACCCGGCAAGTCAAGTGACCATGCAAGACCGAGTTGGTCGATATTGTCTCGAGAGATATTCTCCAGCGCGCTATAAGCCGTTTCGTCGGAGGTCCCGCCATGCCCTAGCCAATCCTCCATCGTGCCTGTTGCGCTGGCAACATCGATAGGGCGGTCGGAGCCGCACGCGGCGAGCAACAGGGACAACCCCAAAAGTCCGCTCGTTTGCCAGAATTTCATACACCTCTCCTCGTCGATTATTCACCATGCCGGTCCTGCGAATGCTCTGTCCTGCCGGACTTTGAAAATCCGACATCAGCTTCTCTGTCAGACCGGCAGACCCCACTCGCGATTATCGCACCTCAAAACGGATGGGCATGCGCTTGATATCCATACCGAAGGAAGGCGAGACCCTGTCGTGATCGGGCGGCACTGGCACCATTAGTACACCTAAGCTTTTCGTTCTATTTCAGCTGGGACAATATGCGCCGGAGGCTGCCCAGGCGGCGAATAATGCGCCCAATTCCTTTTGGGTTCCCGGTGCTGGTTCACGGTCGCCGCCGGGCTTCCAGCCCCATGCGATCAGATCGTCCTTCGTCATGTGATGGACCATTTCTTCCATCGTCTTACCGCCGTTGCGTTTCTTGTCCTTGAGCTGGCGGCAAATATCTCCCAGCGGCTTGCCCGCCCATGCCATTTCAGCTGGTGCCAACAACCAGCGCGCGTGGCCAGGCACATTGGCCGGATCATAATTGTTCGAATGATGGCATGCGATACAATATTGGCCAGGAACGCCGATTCCGGCTTCGCCGCGCACCACCTTAGGGATATGTGGTCGCATCGCCTCAGTCTGTGTTGGGATATCGTTCCTCGGGTGGCAATTCAGGCAACGTGGATGCTGCAGAACCTTCCCTACTTCGGTGAACAGCGCCAATGAACGCTTTTTCCTGCTCCTGATCGCATCGAAGTCAGATACCGGCCGCAGGCTGGTCGCCGACGCGGTCGCAGGCTGTACTGTGTCAGTAGTGCTCTTCCCATCGGCTGCTGTAATCGCCAGCGCGGCGAGCAGTCCGGCGGCAGCCAATATTCCACGTGCGCTCTTCATGATTGTTTTACCATCGGCAAATGGGTTGGACGGGAGGGAAGCAGCCTTCCCAACGCATTGGCGACCGCCGGGCCGCATGGAGGAACACCCGGCTCCCCTATTCCGGAGGGGGGATTGTCAATGTCCAATATGGTCACTTCCACCTCCGGCATTTCGGCAATACGCAATGACCGATAATAATCGAAATTGGAAACAGCCGCCTCGCCCGCCTGCAAGGGCACCTCGCCGTATAGAATATGGCCAAGCGCATAGCCGATGCCGCCTTCCACCTGGGCGCGGACCACATCGGGGTTTACCGCCGTACCGCAATCGACCGCCGCCCAGATCTTGTGGACCTTCGGCTCCTTATTTTCGTCGAGTGACACCTCGGCAATCTGCGCAATGCACGTCCCGAAGCTTTCCACCACCGCAACGCCGCGTGCGCGCCCATGCACAGGACCAGGGCCGTCCCAGCCAGCCATTTTCGCTACCGCCTTCAGCACTGGAATGGCACGATTCGAGGCCGCATCCTTACCCATCAGCTCCAACCGCCCCGCGACAGGATCCTTGCCCGATTTTTCAAGCAAAAGGTCGATGAAGGTCTCCGTCGTATATCCGTTGTGAATATATCCCACTGACCGCCACCAGAGCGTCGACACCGGGGAGGTCACGATAGTCGCATCGCACCGGAAATTGGGAATGCTGTATGGGATCGGGTTGGCACCTTCGACCATCGCCCGGTCAACGCCATTTTTCATTGTGGCAGGTTCGAGAAAGGTGCCTTTCATGAATGACTGGCCCACGATACTGTCCGACCAGGCCTTGATCTCACCATCTTCGACGACGCCCTTCATACGATGCACGATTAGCGGGCGATAATAGCCGCCTTTGATGTCGTCCTCGCGCGTCCAGGTCAGCTTAACGGGCTGGTTCGGCCCTATTGCGCGAGCAGCCTCTGCCATTTCCACGACAAAGTGGCTGTCACCTGTCGCCCGACGGCCGAAACTGCCGCCCGCAAAACAGTTGGTAATCGCCACTTGTTCTGGCTGTATGCCGAATACCCTGGCGATTGCGCCCTGATCGAGCATGGGCGCCTGACACCCGTAACGTGCCTCTGCCTTCTTGCCGTCCCAGATCATCAGACCATTGAGCGGCTCCATCGGCGCGTGCGCGAGATAGGGGAACACATAGTCCATCTCGATTATATTCTTGCCTGCTGACTTGAGCGCGGCATCGACATCGCCCTCAGCCTTGGCCGTGATGCCGGGGGATTTGGCTATCTCCAGATATTCGGACACTATCTCGTCGCTGCCGCGCTGTTCCGCGCCGCTGTCATCCCACTGCACCGACAACGCCTCGCGCCCCTTCAATGCGGCCCAGGTGCTGGTCGCATATACCGCCACCCCGCTCGAAAGCTGATGGACGGCCTTGACGCCTTTCACTTTGAACGCCGGAGCGGCGTCGAAACTCGCCACTTTCGCTCCAAAACGCTGCGGACGTGCGACAACGACGTGCAGCATACCAAGCGCGGCCTGGTCGATGCCGAACTTTGCTGCGCCGGTCGATTTAGCTCTGCTGTCAGGGCGTCCTACCGATTTGTCACGCCCTATCAGGCGGAAATTTCTGGCATCCTTGAGAGGGACATCCGCAGGGACTGGCAATTTGGCGGCAGCGGCGGCGAAATCGCCGAAACTCCCATTCTTACCACTCTTCACATGGCTGAGGACACCCTTGTCCACGACAATCTCTTCAGGCTTCACTTTCCATATCTGCGCCGCTGCCTGAACGAGCATTGCGCGGGCGGTTGCACCAACTCTGCGCATCTGGGTGAAGCTTTCGGCCATGCTGGTCGATCCGCCCGTAATCTGCACACCGACGAGATTATTCTTGTAGACGGGAGAAACAGGCGCGGATTCCGCCCGGATCTGCGACCAATCAGCGTCCAGTTCTTCCGCAACGGCGGTGGCAAGACCTGTAAACGGCCCCTGCCCCATTTCCACGTGCTTAATCAGGACCGTCACTACATTGTCCGGCGTGATTTTTACAAAGGCGTTCGCATCAACAGGCCCAGTGGCAGACATTCCTTCAGCGAATAATTTGCCCATCGGCAATATGGCGCTAAGCACCAGAGCGCCTGTTCCCTGCAGAATGCCCCGGCGCGACAGCTTCATTTCCTGCGTTTTCACGATGCGCCCTCCAGTGCCTTGGCTGCATCTTTGATGGCAGCACGGATACGACTATAGGTCGCGCAGCGGCAGATATTGCCGCTCATGGCAAGATCGATATCCTCGTCTGTCGGCCTCGGACGTTCGCGCAGAAGCGCGACTGCGCTCATGATCTGGCCGGACTGACAATAACCGCACTGAGGTACATCATACGCAATCCACGCGGCCTGTACGGCCTGTGCCTCTGTCCCTTCCACCGCCTCGATAGTCGTGATTTCGCCGGTGACATCGGAAATCGCAATGGAGCAAGCCCGAAGCGGCTGGCCATCCATGTGCACAGTGCAGGCACCGCACATCGCTACGCCGCATCCAAATTTCGTTCCGGTTAGCTCAAGATCGTCGCGAATTACCCACAGCAGCGGCGTATCGCTATCGACATCAACCTGTCGCTCGCTACCGTTGACCGCGATAGAATAGGGCATCGATTTACCTCGTTAGGTTCAAGAATGTTCGCCTGCAGGGCTAGCACATTGGTACATAAAGTGGAAAGTTAATTTTATGTACTTTGTTCCTCCTAAAATCTTCGCTTTGAGGTTATGTCTTGCATCATATCCGGGCATGACCATTGACGCCTAGACTGCCAACGCCGGCTTCGTTTCTTCGGACGCGCGGGTCATTGAACGAGACGTACGCATCACCCGATACGATGCTCAGCATCTCCTCCACGCTGCGCTTTTCAGCCTCTTTTACAAAGCGATCAACCACATCTGTGATACCGGACTGATCGCGCAAATACCGGCCATCTGCAGCGGTCAACTGATCCAGGTTTTTCTCATGCGATAATATGGACAAATGAAATATGATTTGCCCGTTTGAGCGGCTCACAAGCACTCAGTTGATGGCGGGCAATCTATGGAGATATTTGTCGAGAGTGATTGGATATTCACGAACGCGTATGCCAGTAGCATTATAGACTGCGTTGGCAATCGAGGGAGCTGTTCCCACTATCCCCAGTTCACCTACACCCTTCCCCTTCAATGGCGACGCGACCGGATCCGTTTCATCGAGGAAGATCACCTCCTGATGCGGGATGTCAGCATGGACCGGCACTTCATAGCTCGCAAGATCATGATTGACGAAATAGCCAAAGCGTGTGTCCAGTCCCATATCCTCTGTCAGTGCCGCACCCACGCCCATGACCATCGCGCCCATGACCTGACTGCGAGCGGCCTTTGGATTGAATATCCGTCCAGCTCCGCAGACCATGAGCATACGCCGCACCCTAACCTCGCCAGTCAGGCTGTCGACCGCCACTTCAGAGAAATTCGCGCCGAAGGTTTGCTGATCATACTTCTTGGCAAGGTCGCCATATTCCATGCGGTCCTCGACGACCAGTTCACCTTCCCCGGCAACATCACCGAGTGCTACACTGTTGCCGTCGAAAACCACCTGCCCGCCAACAAAATCAGCCTTTTCCAAGTCGAAACCCAACTGTCGGGCCACAGTCTCACGCAATTTCATGCAGGCCGCATACACGCCGGCAGTCGACGATGCGGCACCAAACTGGCCGCCCGATCCAGGTGTCGCCGGGAAACTGGTATCACCCAGATGGACGACGACCTTGTCGAGCGAAATGCCCATTATCTCTGCGGCGGTCTGGGCGATGATCGTGTAACTGCCCGTGCCTATATCCGTCATGTCGGTTTCGACCGTCACAATTCCCTTGCCATCAAGGCGCACGCGCGCGGATGACGGAAATATGAGATGCGCGCGGACCGCACCCGCCATCCCCATGCCGATGAGCCAGCGCCCGTCCTGTATGGAGCCGGGGCGCGGGTTGCGTTTACTCCATCCGAAACATTGCGCTCCAGTGCGCAGGCACTCGACGAAATGACGCTGCGAAAACGGACGGCTGGGCATTTCAGGGCTGAACTGCGTGTCGTTCATAACCCTGAAGTCGACCGGGTCCATACCCAGCTTTTCAGCCATCTCATCCATCGCGACTTCAAGCGCCATCAACCCCGGAACCTCGCAAGGTGCACGCATCTGGCCGCATTCCGGCAAATCCAGTATGGCCATTTTCGAACGCGTCATGCGGTTAGCCCCGGCATAGAGCGATTTCGTCGGCTGCGGCGCCGATTCCGGCAGACCATTTGGCACATTATAGCACCAGCTTTCATGGCCGATCGCAGTGATCTTACCGTCCCTTTGCGCACCGATACGGATACGCTGCATCGTCGCCGAGCGGTGCTTCGTATTGTTGAACAACAACGGCCGCTGAATCATGACCTTGACCGGGCGCTTGACCATACGCGCAGCCACCGCAGCGAGGACACAATCGCTGAGTACAAATCCTTTCGCGCCGAAACCACCGCCAATATAGGGCGATATGAGGCGGACATTCTCTTTGGGGATACCCAGAATAAGCGACATGTCCGTTCTGCCGAAATCCAGGATCTGAAGCGATGTCCAGCAGGTGAGCCTGCCCCCCTCCCACGATGCGATGGTCGCATGCGGTTCCATCATTGCGTGGCTCTGATCGGGAGTCGTATATGTCTCGTCGAGTTTCACTGGAGCTACAGCGAATGCGCCGTCAAAATCGCCCAGCGCTGTTTCCGGTGCACCCCGAAAAGGTGGTGCCAGAGGTGCGCCGTCTTTTGCTTCAGTGAGATCGAACCTGCCGTCGTCAGACCGGGTATAGCTGACGCGCACAAGATTTGCGGCAGCCCTCGCCTGTTCGAAAGTTTCCGCAATGACCAACGCTACCGCTTGATGATAATGATCAACCTCCGGCCCGGCCAGATGGCGTGCAGTCACGATGAATCTGTTCCTGCCCAATGCGCCGGCATTTTCATGGGTCACGACATCCAGAACGCCCGGAGCCTTCATCGCATCTTTCGTATCGATCCAGTCAATCTGACCAGTGGCGATTGCCGAACCGACAATATATCCATAGGCGGCATTCGGCGCGGCGTCATGAAACTCATAGGCATAGGTGGCCGCCCCGCGTGTCTTGAGCGCCCCCTCGATCCGGTCGGTCGACCTGCCCAGAACCTTGAGCCTGTCGGTCGGGTTGGCGGTGGCAGGTGTATCGAACTTCATGGCCTCACCCCTTCGCCTCGGCGAGCACGGCGGCAATCGTGCGTTCAGTCAGCGCGACCTTATACCGGTTTTGCTCGGTCGGAGTAGCATCCGCCAACAATGCATCGGCCACCGCCTTCGCTCCGCTCCTGAACGCAGCATCGCCCGCGTTGTTGCGCCAAGGCACGGTGCCGACACCGCCCAGTGCAACCCTGCCCGACCCGTCCGGGCAAACGATGGCGGCCACCGATACCAACGCGAAAGCATAGGAGGACCGATCGCGAACCTTCCTATAATAGTGCTTACCCCCCATTGGTCGGGGCAATGTCACCGCCCTGATCAATTCGCCAGGTTTGAGCGCGAACTCATTCACCGTCTCCGTTATGCCAGGCAGCATATGAAAATCAGCGATGGGGATGGAGCGCATCGTGCCACTCGGCCGCAACACTTCCACAACGGCATCGAGAACACGCAGCGCAACCGACATGTCACTTGGGAAAGGGCAGATGCAGTTACCGCCAATACCGACAACGGCGTGCTTCCGGCTGATCCCCCCCATTGCAGCACAGCCACTGCCGGGGTTACGCTTGTTACACGGCATGTTGATGTCGTAAAAATAGGGGCAGCGGGTCCGTTGCATCAGGTTTCCGCCTGTCGTGGCCATGTTGCGAAGCTGACCCGATGCCCCGGCGACCAGCGCGCGGGACAATACGGCATAATCCCGCTTCACCCTGGGATGCGCTGCCAGATCAGTGTTACGGACCAGAGCGCCGATCCGCAGTCCACCTTCGTTCGTTTTTTCGATCCGGTCCAGACCGACATGATTAACATCGATCAGATGAACCGGCCGCTCGATGTCATGCTTCATCAGATCCAACAAATTGGTTCCGCCAGCGATGAACCGCGACCCGACAGTGCGCGCAAAGGCCAAGACTGCTCCCTGAGGCGTTTTTGCACGCTCATAAGTAAAAGCCCTCATGCGCGCACGTCCGCCACGTCCAAAATCGCGTCAACAATGTTCGAATAAGCCCCGCACCGACAGATATTCCCGCTCATCCGCTCGCGTATCTCGTCTGCAGAAAGCACAGGCTTACACCTTATGTTACCGGTTACATGGCTCGGTATACCTGCTTCGATTTCCTTGAGCATGGAAATTGCCGAGCAAATCTGACCGGGCGTGCAATAGCCGCACTGATATCCGTCATGCTCTACGAATGCCGCCTGCATAGGATGCGGGTCTTCGGGCGTCCCCACTCCCTCTATCGTTATCAAGCTCTCACCGTCATGCATCACCGCCAATGTCAGGCATGAATTGATCCGCCGCCCATCCACGATAACCGTGCAGGCACCGCACTGGCCGTGGTCGCACCCCTTCTTGGTACCCGTGAGCTCCAAATGTTCGCGCAATGCATCAAGCAAAGTAGTTCGCGGGTCAACCGACAGCGCGCAGCTTTGACCGTTAACCACCAGCGAAATGGACATTTTCTCTGGCGCTGGAACGGAGGACGTCCCTCCATTTTCCATATCCAGTGAGTCCGCGCGCGCCGCGGGCGCAACCGATGCTGAAGCGATTGCGCCGCCCGACACGAGCATGTCACGTCTGGAAATTTTCGGGCCAAACTTCTTCATACCACCTCGGTATTTTCGTATAAGTTTTATCCGTCAGCAGTGTAAACCATCGCGGCATACAGCAAACGCATCGAGGAGAAGTGTAATCGGCTCCCTCCTATACCATGCCAACACGGTTGAGGCATGGTCCGACTATATAATCAAACCATAACCCCTTTTCTTTGACAGTCTGAGCGTCGGGATCCCTGACCCGGCGCACGCATTTATTGAGCCAGCTCAGGCAATTTGAACGGAACGAGCGCGTCCCCATATTTCTGCGTCGGGGTCTGGCCCGTCACCGTAACGCGCTCGTGGCGCCGTGGCTCATGATAATCGTATACAGCATAATGCTGCACGGTACGATTATCCCATAACGCAATCGTGTTCACTTCCCACTTCAGGCGAACCTGATGGTCCGGCTTGGAGATTTCGTCGAGCAGCTCGCGCAGGAGGTCATCACTCTCTTCCTTTTCCAATCCGATGATGTGGGTCGTAAAGTTCCTGTTGACCCAGAGGATCGGCTCGCCAGTGTCGGGATGCACAGCCACGACCGGCTGTACTCGCGGTTCGGATTGAGAAAGAATGCGCGCTGTCTTTTCGGCGCCATATTTGGGCCGATGGATATTCTTGCGAAAATCGTGGACACACATGAGCCCCTCAATCCGCTTTTTCGTCTCCGGCGAAAGCGCGCGATAAGCCGAAACCGCGCTCGCCCAGAGCGTGTCCCCACCCAGCTTCGGCAGCCTTTTTGCCAGCAGGATCGACCCCATCGGAGGAATCTTGTGGTCGCTATGGTCCGAATGCCACATATCAGCGCCTGAAGGAGTGTCACCATCGGACTTCACATCGAGGATGTCCGGATATCCCTCGATCGCAGTGATAGGCGGATGAAGTTTGCCGAACGAGCGGCCGAAGGCAAGATGCTGCTCGCGCGTGATGTCCTGGTCGCGAAAGAACAGCACACCATGCTTGAGCATCGCCTGATAGATCATATCGCGGACCTTGGTGGTTATCGGTTCGCGCAGATCCAACCCTTCAATGTCAGCACCTATATTCGGCTGAACCGGACGAATGATGAAATCGCTCATTATCGCTTCTCCTAACAGACCGCGTCCCGAGTTTCCTCATCGCGAATTGTTTTAAAACTTAGCCGAAGCCAGTTTCACCTGCCTACTCCGAAGCGGATCGAAAAATCAACTATTTTCGTACTAACTAATTTATTGTACTAAAATTATCTACCCACGAACTCGGCCTATCGCCGTTATTAGCGCCGCCGCTCGCTCTAGCTGTCCGCGGCTCACGTGCCCGGGCTGTTCGTTGCTTGATCTGCCCTCGCTGAGTAGCCCAGAGACCATGATAGTGTGGCCCACGAAAGGGACGATGAATGCCAAGCAAGAGGCACTAGCCGTAAGAGATTATCGGCAAACTGCGTGAAGTTGAGAATGTGCTAGCTCATATCGACGCGCAGTTGCGAGAAACACACAAAGTCTTCTCGCCGCCACGGCGATAGAGAACGCCGTGCGAGGGAACACCGTCGACCCGCCCTGAAAAAGGGATGGTAGTGGTCTGGCACCCTCCCGGCAGCGAGGGAAAGTCGATCACACCGACTCTCAATCTTCTCGCGCATCCCAGATCACGGGCAAGCTCGTTACCATACGTTGCATCCAGCCCGTTATTCCGGGATGCGACTGATCGGGATCCCAGCGGAGGTTCGGCAGATCATCGATCAGATGTTCGACGAAACATGGAAGAACTAGCCGGGCGATAGGCGCGCCCAGACAGCTATGAGGCCCGGCGGAGAAGCCCAGATTGGGCTTGGGCGGCCGTGCCGCATCCAGAACATGTGGATTTTCCCAACGTGAGGGATCCCTGTCGGCGGCGAACAACATTCCAAAAACGATGCTGCCCTTGGGAATAGTGACACCCCCAAGCTCGGTATCTTCGGTCGCCTGACGGGGGAAATTGGTGGCGACCCCTTCATACCGCAGAGATTCTTCCACGAACGCAGGTATGAGGCTGCGGTCGGCACGAAGCTTTTCTAATTCATCGGGATGGTCGAGCAGCAGTGAAACGATATTCCCAGATTGCTTGAAAATCGTGTCGACTCCGCCAGACATGATAACATTGACCAGCCCCAGCAGGTTGATGTCGGGAACCGGTGCGCCATCCACCTCTTGCGCGATCATGAAGGATATCAGGTCGTCCTTTGGCTCGGCCTTACGTTTTTCTATCATTTTTCGCGTAAAATCATTCTGGGCGATGGTCGCCTTTGCGACAGCGTCGGGGTCATGGCTGTAAGACATCTTCTTGCATGTCGCGAAGAAGGGAACGTCCGCCGGATCGAAGCCGATGATCGTGCCGTTGATCTCGAAGGCCATATGTGGCGTCAGATCCCGAACGAGGTCAGCCCTACCCTTTTTTTTAAGCTCCGCGAAACGGCGCGCGATCGACGGACGAATGATTTCGGTGTTATATTTCTTGAGATAGGCAGGCATGAAGCGCGGCTGCGCCACCATTCGGAATTTGGTGTGCTCCGGCGGGTCCATAATATTGATCGTCGGCCCTTGCCGCCCCAATGACGGCACGAAGCATTTGGACGAAAACAGCTTGGGCCTGGTAAGCACGGCTCTCACCGTGTCCCATGTAACCGCCGCATAGACGTCGCCCTCGCACATATCGGCATTCAGAAAAATATTGGGCAGGGTCACATCGCCAAACTGAATCTGCGAGCCACGCGGCGTACCCGCCCCATGCCCCTTCAGCACCGGACCTGATTCATGGAATTTGATCGCGATCTCTCTGACCGGATCGTCAAGGCTGTGCACCATGTTCAGCAAGGCGCCATCCGGGTGAAAAAAAATGGCCTCCTGATTCGCGGATACGCCCTGCTGTCGCCCTGCGGAATCATTGGCCCATGCGTCTTGAGTCAAGCTGGTCATAACGTCTCCATTTTGGTGAACCGTGTCAGGGAGTTGCAAACGTTAAAGGCATATCCGAACGCCCGGAAACTCTGTGATATAAATCCATGCATAGCCACATGCGGGTCGGGCATAGTTGGGGTTTGATGCGTATCGGTCAACGTGACCTCCTTAGACTAAAGCTCATCCCAGACTACTGGCAGATCAAGCGGCATTCTCTGGGTCCAGCCAGTTATCTTCGGGCGAGGTTGGTCCGGGTCCCACCTCAAGCGCGGCAGATCATCAATCAAATGTTCCACGAAACAAGCCAGCGCCAGGCGTGCCACCCCTGCCCCTATGCAGGCATGCGGCCCCGCAGAAAATGCGACATTGGGTTTCACTGGCCTCGCGGCATCCAGCACATGCGGGTTCGGCCAGCGCGCCGGATCTCGGTTTGCCGAAAAAATCATCCCGAATACGATGGCGCCCGCCGGTACAGCTACGCCTTCCAGCTCGGTATCCTCCAGCGCCATTCGCGGGAAATGAGTAGGAACCGCCTCATAGCGTATCGTCTCTTCGATAAAGCCGGGAATGAGGCTGCGATCAGCACGCAGGAGATCAAACTGATCGGGGTTATCGAGAAGCAGGGTAACGATGTTGCCAGACTGCTTGTAGATCGTATCCACACCGCCAGACATGATCACATTGACCAGACCGAGCAGATTGCGGTGCGAAACGGGTTCGCCGTCCACCTGCTGCTGCACAATGAACGATATGAGATCATCCTTGGGGTTGGCGCGTCTATCTTCGATAAGGGCTGCAGAAAATGCGCTCATCGCCTTGGTGCCTGCGGCGACGGCTTCGGGATCATGGCTGAACGCCATCTTCTTGCATTCTGTGAAGAACGCAACATCTTCGGGCGTGAAACCGATGATCGTACCGTTGATTTCGAATGTTATACCCGGCGTGAGATGACGAACGAGGTTCGCCTGGCCCTTATGTGTCGCCTTCAGTTCGGCAAAGCGTCGCGTGATTGACGGACGGATCAGCCTTTCGTCATATTTCGCAATTTGCGATGGCGTGAAGCCCGGCTGCGCCACCACCCGGTATTTGGAATGTTCGGGAGGGTCCATCGTCGTAAGGGTCGGGCCCTGCCGCCCAAGCGAATCCAGAAAACAAGTGGAGGAAAAAACTTTGGGCCGGGTGTACAATGTGCGCACCGCATTAAATGTGATCGCGGCATAAACATCGCCCTGGCAAGCCTGCGCGGTCAGCAGAATGTTGGGAAGAACAATATCGCCAAACCGTACCTGCGATCCGCGCGGCGTGCCGGTGCCATGTCCCTTGATAACCGGCCCCATAGCATGAAATTTGGTAGCTATTTCCGTGACCGGATCGTCCATGCAGTCTACGGTATCCGTCTTATCCGGATGCGCGAAAATCGCTGAGTTCGCTGCTACATCCGCTATCGCCTTGATCGCGGGCTGGCCTGGCACCTTACCCTCCGGCATGACGGCTATCGATCTCTCCACTATAGTTGCACGACAGATAGCATGGTCAGCCTCGGAGGCCGTTCATTTTCACGCCATCATTCGTCCCGATGTCGCACGCTTGCTGCAGTTCAATCAGATAACAAATTATGTCAGGGCGGCCCGGCCCAGCAACAGTTTCCACCATTCCAAGCCGCCCCTCCAATATCAGCCTTAATATTTCCAGCCGAGCCGGATGCCATACATTCGCGGCTCAGCATCAGACCCCGTCAGAGTGACCCCGGTCTGCAAATAGTCGGAAAAATAATGCTTGTTGGTCAGATTGGTCACATACGCCTCGACCGACCATTGATCGCCGGGCAAGGTGTATTTCGCCGATCCACCCACCAACGCATAGGCCGGCAGCTTCACATGGTTGCCACTATCGAAGAAATAGCCGCCATTGAAATACACATTGGCGTTCAACTTCAGATTGCCGCCATTAGCCAGATCCTTCTCATAGGTTATGCCACCAGTGATTGCGGTATTGGGTGCATAGGGCACTTTGTTGCCGCTCAAGTCGGCAATGATCGAGTCCCAACCCACCGGGCTGGTCGGCGCGAAGTCAGGAGCGTTCTGGAACTGGGTATATTCAATATGCTCCAGCGATACCCCCAAATCCAGCGTCACCTCCGGCACGATCTTCGCCGACATGGTGAGATCCACACCATAGGCTTCAACCTCACCCGCGTTCAGGAAGAATATCGCGCCCTTGGCGGGATCAAGGACCGAAAGCTGCAAATCCTTGAACTGATAATAGTAGAAGGCTGAATTGAACCGCAGCCTGCCGCCTATATAATCGCCCTTGGTGCCGATTTCATAGGCAGTCAGCGTTTCTGGATTAGCCGGTCCAGGTGCGTTGAGCTGGCCGGTGTTGAAGGCACCCGCCTTGTACCCTGTCGAATAGCTGGCATAGAAAAGTGTATTGTCCGGCTTGTAGTCGAGCACGACCTTCGGGGTAAATTTACCCCAGGAAGCCTCCGGTATATTGTCGAAGGTTTGTGTGAACGGAGCGATCAGCGGCCCCACTTGCTGATTGGCAATCGGAGCAAACCCCTGCGTGCCTGATACGTTTTTGTAATCACGGCTGTAGCGCCCACCCACAGTCAGCTTCAGGTCGTCAGCCAACGGATAGCTGCCCTGTGCAAACACGGCCCAGGATTTCGTCTCAAGACGTCCATTGATCACCTGAGCGAACAAGCCAGGCCCCAGAAAGCTTGAGAAAAAGACGTTCGAACCGACATGCACCGGATCAAACTTCTCGACAGACCTGAATCCGTAAGCGCCAAGTACCCATGTGAGCGTACTTCCCGGATTCGACTGAAGCTGGAATTCCTGAGAATAGGACTTGGTCGGTTGGTGCGACTGCGCAAAGAATATTGGTTCTGGAGTCCCGTCATCGTCTGCGCCCTGGCGGGTGTCGAGGCCTCTGTATGCGGTAATGCTCATCAGATGCGCGAAGCCGAGATCGAAATCGCCATTGAGATAAGCCATCGTCGCACGAATACGCTGCCCGTCTTCATCACCACTCTGTGTCCGCAGCGGTGTGCTGACATAAGGAAGTCCGAACCCAAAGGGCGAGAACGCTATGCCGCGGTTTTCCATCGGGCGCCGCGCCATCATCGAGTTGGTATCCATTGCCGTGCGTTCCACCGTGCCGACCAGTCGAATGGGGCCGTTGTCGAACACCAGCTTGCCGCGTACGCCCCAGCTATATTCACTATCAGGCCCCACAAAGGCCGTCGAACGTTGGTCATAGGGAATTGCGGGCTTGCTGATCGTGTCGCTGAACCGGCCCAACGCGTAGATACCTGCCGACAGCGTATCTGATAGCGGGCCGGAGACCGACAACGTACCCTCGCCCCGATTATAATTACCGTATCCGATGCTGGCTTCCGCCTCCAACTCTCGGCCCGGAGTTTTAGTGATCACATTGATCGCGCCGCCCGTCGTATTGCGCCCATACAACGTGCCTTGCGGGCCAGCCAGTACCTCAACGCGTTCCAACGAGAAGAAAGAGAGCGTGGTGCCATAAACATTGGCGATAACCACACCATCCTGATAGGTGCCGATTTCAGGCTCTGCACCGAGACCGGCAAGATTGTTGCCGATACCGCGCAGATAGGGGCGTGTCGCAGCCGCGTTGACCGAATAATTGAGCGATGGAACGAGCACCCGCAAGTCCTGCGCCGACCTGATACCGCGGCTGGTAATCGTGTCCGCATTAAACGCCGATACCGCAATTGGAACGTCTTGAAGTTTCTCCTCACGTCGCTGCGCCGTGACGATGATGTCGCCGTGCGCGCTCGAAGGCGAAGCCTTCTCAGCCGATTTATCGGAAGCCTGAGCCATCGCCGCTGCAGGACAAACCGCAACAGCCAATGCACTACCGGCAAGCAATAAATAGCGCCTAGCCTGAAACTCTTTCATGGTGATTCTCTCCCTCAGACAATTTTCTATCCACCAGATTCTTTGGCTGTACTGGATGGACAAAACTACGCTAGTACATAAATAATATTATTTCAATCCTATCTATCATGCGATTGATCTGCCCCTGCTGAGTGGCCCAGAGACTATGATAGTCCGGTCCACGAAAGGGCCGACGAATGCCAAGCAAGAAGCAAAAACCGGAAGAGATTATCGCCGAGCTGCCTGAAGACCGATCAGTCGCGGCGCAAAGTGCAGCGAGCTGTGGCTCAACGGCGGATCGTGCATCCGGCTGCGACCGGAATATCCCGGTCATGCCTGGGCCTAAGACTTTGTTGAAAGCGCAGGAAGTTCTGTATCCACACCATCATTGACGAGACCAGCCGCGAATGTTTGCCGTTGGTCGTAGCACGTCGGCGTCGCCATGGGAGAATGGCTATAATGAAAGCTTCAAGGGGTCGCTTCGCTCCACCTCCCCCCGGATATCGCGGCGGTGAACATAATCCACTAACAGGACAACCGGTCCACTCGGTGGCGGCAGATCATGCCAGCCACACACACCCTATGGTCTCATTGCAAGACTGATCCATCTCGATCACAAAAATGGTTGGCTCCCCCTGCCGGAAGGGCGTTCAGTGTCAGGGGCGGTGGACCGGAGTGCTCACTAAGCCGGTTGAGGCTGACTCTCCACCTGCTGCGCCAGACGACGATAGGGGGGTATTGCCCAAACCCACAGGATGGCGGCCATGGTCATCGCAATGGGTACTATTATTGCGGTCGCATAACCAATACCTGACGGGAAGGGGAAAAACAGGTCGGACGTCAAAGCAATCAGGGTCGGCCCGCTCATCCCGACAATACTGAGCGAAAAGAAATAGATTGCGGACACCCGCCCACGAATCTGGCTGGGGATAACATGCTGAAGCGCGGCATTGCCTACGCCGATGGGCACGGTAGCGAACATGATCATGGCGCCGAACACGATCATGGCCCAGAAGCCGTCGTGCAAAAACGGATAAAATAGCCCGGATATTGCGGAACCGGACACGGAAATAGCGCATATCCACAAACGCAGATGCGAGCTATATCGCAAAAGATAATCCCCCAGAGCGCCACCGCCAAGCAATCCAACCGAGGTAACGACTATGGACACAGTACCGGCGGCAAATCCCACCTCGGCGGGTTCCCAGTGGTGAACCCGGGCAAAGAACGGCGCCACCCATGAATATCCGCCATACAGAACGAGGCTAGTCAGACCAGTCGCGAGATGATGACGCGAAAGCAGCGCCCGGTTCGCACGGTAAAAGTCAAGGACCGCAGAAACCGCTCCGGTCTCCGGGCGCTCCGCCGGATTCACCTTCCTAAGCGGGCTAGGTATCGATGCGACGATCGCAGCGATGACTAACCCCGGGATCGCTAACAGAACAAAGGTCAGCTGCCACGGTTGAAGCACTCCCAATAATGGAATGTGAAACTCACCATGTTTACTCAGCTCGCCAATGGCATACCCCCCCAATATGAGAGATCCTCCTGTACCGAGCTGCCCTCCCATTGTAAAAATACCGAGCGCGAGCCCCAGCCTGCGCTTTTCGAAGGCATCGGAAATAAGGGAGTAGCCCGTCGGCGTTAGCGTCGCCTCACCTATCCCAACGCCTGCACGTGCGAAAAAGAGCGCCCAGAAGCTGTTGGCCAATCCGCACATTGCGGTCATCAGGCTCCATGTTCCCACGCCGAGGCCAAGCAGCCGCGTCCTGTTTACCCGATCGACAAGAAACCCGATCGGTAGACCTGCGATTGAATAGACGAGAACGAATGCCAACCCGAGCAACAGACTTATCTGCGTATCGGACAATCCCAAATCAGCTTTGATCGGCTCGACAAGCAAGCTGATTACAATTCGATCCAGGGTCGCAATCAGATAGCATAGCGAAAGAACGCCCAGCAGAATCCACGGGTAAGAACGCGATTGGCGATCAAGCAACGACCTCTCCTCTAACTCTATTATCTTTATCTTTTAATCGGCCCAGAGCTTGCGACAATCTCGACGAGACCCCCTGCTAATTGCTCGGTCGGCTGTGAACAAAATGTAGCCATACAAATTGTTTTGCGATACCGCTAGTTCATAAAATGTACTAAGTAAATGAGGAGAAGAAAATTGGAGCCTGTCCGGAACGAGAAATTTCAGATTTCCGGCCTCCACCATCTGGCTCTGGTCTGCATGGATATGGACCGCACCATCGATTTTTACAATCGGGTGCTGGGCATGCCGCTGATTAAGACCATCGATATTCCGGATGGCCGCGGGCTGAACTTTTTCTTTGATCTTGGAAACGGAGCATCTCTGGCGTTCTTTTATTTCCCAAATTCTCCTGAAGCAGCCCCAGGTATCGCGTCACCCGCGCAAGTTCAGGGGCCCTCCGCACATGGTTCAATGCATCATGTCGCGCTGCATGTTCCGGTCGACAAGTTAGTCGAATATCGCGATATTCTTATCGCCGAGGGCGTGACCGTCACAGAAACCTGGTATCATAACGACCCGCTGGACAATATTACTATAGAGCGGACGCCCCAGAGCTTCCTCGGTTCCATCTATTTTCAGGATCCTGACGGCATCCATCTTGAACTTGCCCACTGGATGCGCCCCATTCACCCCGATACCGACGTACACCACAGACCCGTGACCGATGAGAGCGGCAATACAAAGTGGGTACTGCCCGAGCAGGCTGCGTAAAATATTATGGTGTCACATAATCTGAAAGTGCATCGTTGCGAATAGCACCCAATTGTCGGGAGCCACGCCATCTAACAAAGTATCCAACCATTCGGATCCAATCATAATAGGAAGTTTGCCATGACCACCCTATTCCCCCAGATAGATCAACTCGTCGCGCATCTGGATCGGTTCTTCATCAATGGAAAATGGGTTGAGCCATCCAGCGATGCGACAATCCAAGTCATCTCTCCAACAACCGAAGAGGTGTATCGCGCTGCACGCGCAATCCGTTCCGGAACCGTGGGTCAGAACGGTATGCGTACCGATTTTGGGATCGCTTTTGGCGGCTTTAAGCAATCCGGTATCGGACGCGAAGGCGGAGTGGAAGGCCTGATGCCATTCCTCGAAACCAAAACCATCATTCTGGACGCTGAACCTGCCTTCTCCTGAGCGGACCGCATTATCGGCGGGCTACGGACTTGATCGTCAGTCGGCCGGGTAGGTAGGTTCATTGTGCTGCCCGGGCCTGCATATATCCACCATCAGTGATACGACTATAATCCAACAGATCATGGCCATTGGAGAGAGACAAATGCCTGATAACGATTCTCCTGTTCCCCGTTATGGAATTTATGCCGAAGCCCGTGAGGACTGGCTAGCCCTGCATGTCGAGGACATCATAGATCCCGACCGCCCGATCATCGACCCTCATCTGCATTTATGGGATCGCGCGGGCGACCGCTATATGCTCGATCAAGTTACCTCCGATATCGGATCCGGCCATAATATCGTCGCCACCGTCTACGTTGAATGCCATTCCATGTATCGCGCCCACGGGCCGGAGCAGTTCCGTGCTGTAGGGGAGGTCGAGTTCGCGGCGGGAATAGCGGCGATGAGCGCCAGCGGCGGCTACGGCCCTGCACAGGCCTGCGCTGCCATCGTCGGCAACGCCGATCTAACGCTAGGTGAGGATGTTCGTCCGGTGCTGGAGGCGGAAATCGCGGCGGCTGGCGGTCGCTTTCGCGGCATCAGACACTCCTCAGCGCGCAGCGAAGATCCACACATCGCCAAAATCTATCCCAACAGCCCCGCCAACCTGCTCGCCGACACGAAATTCCGCGAAGGATTCGCTTGCCTTGACGCAATGGGCCTGAGCTTTGACGCCTGGATGTTCCATCCGCAACTCGATGAATTGACCGATATTGCCCACGCCTTTCCCGACACTTCCATCATCCTCAATCATTGCGGCGGCCCGATCGGCATCGGCGGCTATGCTGATCGGTCCGATGAGGTGTTCCGTGAATGGAAAAACTCAATCGAGAGGCTCTCTGCGGCACCCAATGTTCACGTAAAGCTGGGCGGGCTCGCCATCCGCCTGCTCGGCCACCGTTTCGAAGATCGCGACGCTCCCGCCTCATCCGAGGAGTTAGCCGAAGCCTGGGGACCATGGATAAATACCTGCATCGAAGCTTTCGGCGCCGATCGCTGCATGTTCGAGAGCAATTTCCCTCCCGACAAAGGCCAGTGCAGCTATCGTACACTGTTCAATGTATTCAAGCGGCTTGCGGCACCCTATAGTGAGGCCGAAAAAACAGCCCTGTTCTCTGGAACCGCCGCGAAGTTATACAAGCTCGATATCGATTGAGAACGGGTTTTGCTGGTGCAATATTCATTGCGCCCGGTTGCCACCCTGCCCTTTTCACATGGCTTAACCCGCTTTGTAATAGGGCCCGCGACCATGATACCGCCGTCGACGGGTAGAATACGCCATTGAGGTGAGATGAGCCGTCAGACAGCAACCAGGCCGCCGCCTGCGCCAGTTCACGCGGGGTGCCGGGGCGGCCAAGCGGTATCTGCTTGATGCGATTGAGGGTGTTCTTTGGCTGGCTATTCACGCCACCCACCGCCATTGACGAAGGGCGCGAACGACCAGGGCAAACTGCATTCACCCGGATACCCTGATGGCCATAGTCATAGGCACCGGTCTGGGTCAGCCCGACAACACCAAACTTGCTGGCGGCACCGGTAACAATGATCGACTTGTCCTTGAGACCAGGAATTTTCGCCAATTCATCATCAATATAAAGCCATCTTCTTGCCTACCTAACGCTTTCAAAAATCCTGTTTTTTATTTGTCGGCAACAACCATCACGCCGAACATGATGGTCCGACCGTAACCATAAGAGCTATGCATATATTGAAGTTTGTAACGGACAGCCGTCTTATTATATGATGTTTGGCTCACTGCTTGCGCAATCCTATTACGCTGTGGAATGGGCCGTGAGCGGATTATTAGACAGCCTCGACACGCCAGCTACCATCTTCATTAAAGAATTGATCCGCATCTCCAGCCACATTCCAATAACATAGATAATCGATCTCTCGGATCAGCAGATCGTCCTTAAACTCCAAGAAGCTCATGGCCTTAAAGCTCATTTCCCCGCCTGCGGGAGAGCGCCCTTGCCAGGTCCACTCGACAGCCGCCTCATCCGTTCCACAGGCCAACACCCGGCGTAGTGTGATCTTACGTTCAGGATTACGGAGTAGGTTTCCTTCTACCGCTACCATCAAAAAATCATAATCCCCCTCGCGGCCTTTGGGAAACGCTTGCGACGGCATTTCAATCCATAGAAAATCGGGATGAACTTTTTCCTGCACCCATCCGGCACCCTGATTATACCGCGCTGCCCATTCCTCTACGAGCTGCTCGACCGCTTTCTTGTTCATGCCATCCTCCTTTTACGACACATGTCGTGTTTTGATTGCAATGGGTGTTGAGCACAGACCCTTCACAGCAGCTCCTGCATTGCCGCCAGTGCCTTATCCGACGCGGGACGCCCTGGCTGTTGATCGCCTGCCACCTGCGTGCGGTGCATGACACGCCCCTCGTCGGTGTAGGGTACAACGCGGTGCATCAAGCCCTCATTGTTCCAAACCAGAAGATCGTCGACCTGCCAGTTATGCGTGTAGACGAAATCAGGCTGCGCGGCCCATTGATTGAGTCGAATCAGTATCGAGCGGCCATGTGGCCCCGGCCAGCCAACCAGGCCATCGGCATGCCCCCCTACAATCAATGACTTGCGCCCATCCTCATGTGTCCAGACAACGGGAGCTTCAATCGGAGGACTTATCGTCTGATAATGATCTGCACGGTCCTTCGGAGTAGACCCGAAAGCGGGACGCAAGGCCGCCTCGATCGTGTGGATCGCGGTCACCCCCTCAAGCTCAGCCTTCTCGTCTTCGGGCAGCTTTTCATAGGCGGCGTAGAGATTGGCGAATTCGGTCGATCCGCCGGACGCCGGAAGTTGGCGCGCGGTCAGCACACCGGCTTTGGGCAGGATATTGTCGATCATCACACCGTCTATATGCCAGAAGAATGTGCCCAGAACGAAGTCCGGTTCAACGTTCAGATTCTTGTCGAGCGTGATCTTGTAGACGTCTTCCTCGCCATCGTCATAACCCGGCACTTTCACGATCGACCTCTGGCGCCCGCCGCCCAGCCTGTCCGTAAAGTCTCGTTGTTCCTGTTCGTTCAGCCCGATTTGCGGAAATACTAACACCCCGCGTTCTTCCAGCGCGGTGCGGATGGTGATCATCACATCCTCATCGCACAGATGAGCCTTGTCGACGCGAATGATACCGCCGATCAACGGTTTTATGGGTTCAACGGTTACGGTCATCGTCAGCCTCTCCAACTACTGTCATCATACGCAATCGGGCAACGCGACCCATGGCCGTGCATCGAAAGCGTTGGCCTGCGCAGCACCCGGCTTTTCGCCTTGGCCGCGACAGATACCCCGCCATATTAGTTCAATTACAATCTATATTTCAATATATGATTATTCGAATGTTATGCAGACGGCAATTTGCCGATGGCATTGCCGTCCCGTTCAGGCGGGCTATAACTCGATTGCGCCGTGAACTATCCAAGCTCACAGCGCGGCGAGGTCGATGCCTGCGGCGTCGAATATGCGAGCGCCCGCGTCCCAGGCAGCTAATACACTGGCCCCACCTAGGTCATAGATTTCGCGGTCGTGGAAGGCCCATGCACGGATTTCCGAAAATTGCTCCTGGGTAGCTCCGAAAAGATCGTGGATCTGCGCAGGGTCGGCGCGGCCGGTTGTGTCGCACAATGCGATTTCAACATCGCTTCCCGTCGCGACCAGCGGCCCAACAGGGCTAGTGTTGCCTTGCGCTCCACCCACCCAATATGCGGGCAATCCAAAGCGGTGGCGAGATTGAGCCGCAACTTGCCATCCACAGGCATCTGGACTTGCAACGGTTTTGTGCCAGTCACCTATCCCATTATGCCACCTTGGCCTCGAATGTGAGCGGGCTGAACCGCCCAGATATGAATAACGTCTGCGGGTGTTGTAGAACCCGTTAATGTACTGGAAGATCGCAGCTTCCGTCTGACGCCTTGTTGTCCATTTCTGCCGCCATCGGCAACCCGGGCCGTTTTGACCCCACATCAACCTGCATCACTCGCCCGATCGAGCCATTTAAACTCAAGCCTGTGGCACGCGCAATAAATGGGAAGCTAATACCCGTATCGCGAGGCGGAGCCCGATCAAATACCTGAAACCTTATCGCGCCATCATGCGTCGAGTAGAAACAGTCAGGTCGTAACCGAAATACCGCTCATTTAGCGGTACTCTTAAGATACATGATTAGGTCCGCTCTGTCCTGCGCATTGGGTACGCCCATCATCATTTTCGTGCCAGGTACGGCCTTAGCCGGCGAAGCCAGAAAATGGTCGAGAGCTTTTACGTCCCAGACAATCCTGGATTTTTTCAACGCAGCCGAATAGGCAAATCCACTTAAGGATCCCGCCTCCCGGCCAAAAACTTGGTTCAGCGACGGGCCTATCCTGTTCTCTCCGGCCTTCAGGCTGTGGCAGCCGGCGCAACGCGCATAAACCGCCTTTCCCTTGACAGGGTCAGTGCCGGCATCTGCCTGAAGCGAAGGCACGGCCACCAGACCGAAACCAAGCGCCAAAACGCCGCAAACCATATATTTCAGTGTCATCTTCACTCCCGGGCGTCTCTCACGCCATGGTGATAATTTTCGATAAACCGGCTCCGCTGCTAGTTTGCTTTTAAAGGCCAAGCCTACAATTCTCGTTATCGATAGTCTTGCTTTCCATCCGCTCCGCAGGCCGTAGACCGCAGAAGTGCTACGCCATATTTTTCTGACGAGCGGCAAGAAACTAAATTCCCTCCAAAGGAAAGCGCGCAGGGAAGCGAAGGCAAATGACATTGCGCCACAACCCCTGTACGGGCGCGGTCGGCGAGATGCGATACCACGCGCATAGCCGCCATTATCCCCGTGCCCGAATTGACAATATGAGACCAAATCTGACGGCCGCCTCAAGCCTGCCTTGCTCAAACAAACATTGTCGCGGTAATAGCGGCCACTCAAAATTTGAAAACGGTGAATGCGAACGGCCCGGTACTAAGGTGGCATCCGGTCGCCTCATAAGGAGAGCTACCCCAATGGACGCACCGACGAAGATTACCGAAGAAGCGCTTAGCTTTCTCTGCCCGGAGACCAGGGCTAATCCCTTTCCGATCTACAAATATTTGCGCGATGAACAGCCGGTTTACTTCGACCCGAAAGTCTCGATGTATATCGTATCCCGTTACGAAGACATACGCCGCGTGCTATCTGATCCAAAGACCTTCAGCAGTGCGTCATGGAAGGACAAAGTGCGTAATCAGCTCGAGGATGAGCACGCAATGACGCTCCGGAAGCGCTTTGAAGCACAGGGTGGCTTTGTACCGCCGCCTAATGTCGCGGCCATGGATGACCCGCGTCATCGCGAAGTCCGTGCTCTGTTCGAGATGGCCTTCCGGCCCGCACGTGTCAAAGCTATGGAGGACGACATAAAGCGGATCGCTGCCTCCCTGACAGACCATCTGGCGGAGAAGCGTTGTTGTGAGCTTGTCAGAGAATTTTCCATACCCTTTCCGATGACTGTGATTTTCAATCAGGTTGGCGCCAGGCTGGAGGATATGTGGCAGATCAAGGAATGGCTTGATGCGATTATCGAGCGTGTGAGTTTTTGTCAGACGCCTGAGCAGCAAATCCGTTCTGTCGACAAAACGGTCGAAGCGCAGAACTATTTCAAAGGGATTGTTGAGAATCTGAGGGGTAATCCGAATGGCACCGTTCTATCGGACCTGGTGAGCACGCCGCTGGCCGACGGCACCATGCTTACCGAGCAGGAATTGATTACGAATATTATCGACATTCTTTTCCAGGCCGGCACGGAAACAACCACCACTGCGATTACTTCGGGCGTGCGACTGTTGGGTGAGCAGCCCGGTTTGTTCGACCGCCTCAGGGCAGACCCAAATCGGGTTCGCTGCTTCGTAGAAGAGGTGTTGCGTCTGGAAAGCCCGGCCCAGGGCATTTTCCGCTTGGTGACAGAAGATGTAGAACTGCACGGCGTCAAATTGCCAAGCGGCTCCGTGCTGCATCTACGTGTGGGCGCAGCGAACCGGGATGAAACGAAATTCGCTTCTCCTGATCGTCTGGACCTAGAGCGGAAGAGTGCGTCGAGCCACATGGCATTTGGTGCGGGCATTCATCACTGCGTCGGCGCTGTCCTGGCACGAAGTGAACTCAACTGGGCTTTTAAAACTTTCGTGGACCGTTTCAGCGCTATCCGCATCAGCGAGAGTCAAGGGGAAGTGACCTTCTTGAACAACTATATGTTCCGTGCAATTAACGAATTGCATGTCGAATTTGAACCGGCTTAGAATATGACGACCCAGCCGGGTTTATCGCCTAACTCGATCGCGGAAACCCTGATTAATGATGCCGGAGTGCGTGGCTATCGGACTCACTATAGAACTGGGCCAGACTCATGATCCAAGCGTATTTTTATCTCAATAGTCTGCTTTACGCGATTATAGGTATATGGGTGACCACGATGCCGCGAGCGGCTAGTGCCGCGATGGGTTATACTCTTTCTTCCGCGACCGGGCACTCGGAATTCCTGACCGTATATGGAGGCATGACGATAGGTCTGTCTCTAATATTTTTCCTGCTCGCAAAAGATTCAGCAAACGCGCTCGGCTTGCGTATTGCCATTGCCTTCTACGCGCCCGTGCTGTCTTATCGTATTATCACGGGGATTGGACATTTCCCCTTGCTTGGACTGTTTCGCGGATCGGTCATCCTCGAATTTTTCATGCTTATTGCTGCATTAGCCCTTTATTTTCTTACTTTAAATAAACGGTAGTCAATGGAGATATAAATCAAGCGACGGGATGGTAACGGAGGAAGCGAACGAGGTTTTCAGAAGAGCAGATCATTGGCGTGCTGAAGGAAGTTGAGGCGGGTGCGAAGACCGCCGACTTGGCGCGTCGTCATGGCGTATCCGAGGCGACGATCTACAACTGGAAGTCGAAGTATGGCGGGCTGGAGGTTTCCGATGCCCGACGATTGAAGGAACTCGAGAGCGAGAACGCGAAGCTCAAGCGATTGCTGGCCGATGCGATGCTTGACCAGGCTGCGCTGAAGGATCTCCTGGCAAAAAAGTTCTGACGCCCGCCGCGAAGCGAGAAGCTGTTGCTCATCTCCAGGCGTGCCACGGGATGAGCGAACGGCGGGCGTGCCGTGTCATCGTTGCCGATCGCAAGAGCGTGCGTTACCGCTCGAACACTTTCGCTAGAACTCCAAAGCGGCTGAGGCGATAATGCGTCGCACCTGTCCAAGTGTACCTATGATGATTTGCCCGGGCTCCCCGGGGTTGAGACCGCCCGCGAAGTTGGGGAACTCCTGAAGATCGTTGAAGTATCTCTCGTCAAACAGTGTCCGTCGTCAGAACATTTGGCACAACTCGCGGCGTAGGCTTGCGGAGTGTAGGCCTCGTCTGGGATTGATGTTTAGGCGGCGAGCTTGCGGTGTTGCAAGCGCCGATATTCGAGTGTTTGTCGCT